>Ga0187892_10000069_pt1 | contig 226568 bp, 194 predicted proteins | sample MA1701073metaG_FD_139345 | JGI IMG/M metagenome (GOLD analysis project Ga0187892, IMG submission 139345) | Bio-ooze microbial communities from a basaltic lava cave in the Kipuka Kanohina Cave System on the Island of Hawaii, USA - MA170107-3 metaG ... | reverse complement strand
GGCGCAGCTTCAACCGAACCTGCCGGAGCTGAACGCCAGCGTCAACGCCTTGGACATTGTGGCCGTGGTAGACGCGGTGAAGGGGTTTGCGTATGCGTTCACCGGTCCGTGCCCATGCCCATCGACGGTGACGTGCGGAGGGTCGTGTACGGGTTGTCCCGGCATGTGCGTCAAGACGTGCACAGGCGGCGACAACGACGGCGAGCCGTGCATCAACAGCAACCATTGTCCTGGCGGCGGAGCGTGCGCCGCCGTCGGCACCTGCCGCGACAGTTGCGGACGCTGCACGCCTTGACCTAGAAACTAGAGAACTGGTGCCGTTTCCAGAAAGGTTATTCCCGTTTTTTCACATACGTTTTGCTGCGCCCTTACAGGGCTTTTTCTTGGTGTCGTACCTTGTATCCCAGGGCGTTGCCCTGGGCTAATCTGTTTCACCCCTTTGGGGCGAAATCCCGATCGACCATTTTGGAAACGACACTAGAAACTGGAAACTTGACGAGCCAGCGTCTTCGACGTGGATTCTAGGCCGTAGGGCGCTTCTGGGAAACGCCGATTTGGAATTCCTGGTACCGCACCTCGACCCAGCGGGCTCCCGATTCGTCCGGCTCGGTGATGCGGCACTCCAATTCGTCCATGTCCCGCGGGGAGGGGCCGAAGCGGCGGCGGCCCGCAACGTCGAACTCGCTCGTGTGGCACGGGCATTGGAAAGCATTGCGGTCGGCGGCGTAGTCGATGGCGCAGCCCAGGTGCGGGCAGATCACCTGAAGGCAGCGCACGCGATCCTCGCCGTCTTTTGGCAGCAGCCAGACGCTACCGATGGGGCCGGGGGGATGGCGGGTATAAGCGTCCCAGCGATCGGACAGCACGGTGAATCGCTGGGGGCGGCCGGAGATGAGGGAAGTCAATGAGCCGACACGAAGAAAGCCTCGTTCGCGGGATGTACGACGTAGGGGATCGAGGAGGAAGCTAATTCCGGGAACGATGATCGCCAAACCGACCAGGGAGTTGAGGCCGGCGGCGATTGCTTTCAAGAACGTGCGGCGCTGCATTACGGTTTTTCCGACTCCGCGACCGTGTGCTAATGCATTGCGAGCATTTTTGTTTCCTAACAGTCCCTGCGATCTTATCGCCGATCCTGCCATGGCACAATGCTAAAAGTAGCTCAGGATGACAAATCCTCCAATCAAGAGCACGGCAAAGAGGAGACTTAGCCAGTCGAAATATCGATCAATGAACCGTTTCATGGAGGGGCCGAACCGATACAAGAGCATCGCTACGAGGAAGAACCGGGCGCCCCTGCCGACCAACGAGACGATGCTGAACCCAAGGAGGTTCATTCCCAGAGCGCCGGAAGCAATGGTAAAAACCTTGTAGGGGATAGGGGTGAAAGCGGCGAGAAAGACGATCCAGTAATCGTATTGGTGATATAGCGTCTTGACCCGTTCGTAGTGTTGCTCGGCGTGATAGAACTGAATAATGCGGTTCCCCACGGCGTCCATGAGGAACGCGCCGATGGCGTATCCCGCGATTCCGCCGGCCACGCTGCCCAGTGTGCAGAGCGTCGCCAGGCGCCACCAGCGTGACCTTGCTCCGAGGACCAGCGCAATGAGCAGCACATCGGGAGGAATAGGGAAAAAGCTCGACTCCGCGAAACTGAGCAAGAACAATGCGGCGGCGGCGTGCGGCGTGTCCGCCCAATGCAACACCCAATCGTACAGGCGGCGATGGAGTCGCCGGCGGGGGCGGGTGACTTCGACCACATTACTCGGTTGCGGATTACTTTGTGACAAGATCCGTCTCCACCTGCCGGATGCGCGGATCGATGTCGGTCGGTTCCTCTTTCTCCAGAAAGCGATCAATGATCCCGTGAGCGAGGTAAATGATCGGCGTAATGACAATGGCGATTAATACCTTGTACGAATAACTGCCTGCAGCAACGCCGAGCATCTCCCCAAAATGGAGCTTGCCCGGAACAACGAAGGCGATGTATTGAACAACGAAGGTATCGACCAACTGGCTGATGAAGGTGCTTCCCGTTGCCCGGGCCCAGAGAAGGCGGTGACCCGTGCGCCGCCTCACGATATGGAAGACCGTCACATCCACGAATTGCGAAATAACAAACGCGGTTAGCGACCCAACGATGATCCACATGGATTGTCCAAAGACGCTTCGATAAACGTCGGTCGCCACCGGTGAGCGATCCCAGGCGGGGACGAGCATGGTGAGGAACAGGATGACGAAGGCGTAGGCGATCATCCCGACGGCCAGGAAAGTGAGACGTCGAACGCCGGATTTGCCGTAGTATTCGTTCACCAGGTCGGTGGTAATAAACACCACCGGCCAGGGAATGACGCCGATCGAGAGAACCACTTCCTCGAGGCCAAGCCAGCCGAGTCCGAAGGTGGGAAGAGAGAACAGCTTGCCGCCGGTCAATTCACCCAAAATGGCGTTGGTGAGGAAGAACCCGCCGAGGACGAAGTAAACGAGGTCGCGTCGTGATGTCGGCATCGTGCAATTGCATCTTCGTAAAGACCCACGAATGCCCATTGAGCCAATGGGACCTATAGAACTTGTGTCATTGTGTCGGGTCGTGGGAATCACCGCAAGAACGACGACGTGCGATAGCGTTCAATTCCTTACCTGTTGCCTCGCCAGCGATCAATGGAGGGGCGTAACGTCCGGGCCGCATCGGACTCTGCCACTTTCACAAATCGGAGGATGATTCGTTGGAGCGGTCCGCGGGCGTCGGGGTGGAGGATGCGAGGGAGAAGTCGCGCGCGTTGTTCTTCTTCGGGCAAGAAAGCCTCAAAGCCGCCGCCCTCCTCGTCCTGCGACAATTCGAAAGGGTAACGAACTTCCAGTCTTGGCGCGTCGTAGGCTTGGGTCCCAAAGGGTCCGAGGCGAAATGTCAGGGAATCAGAACTCGCAACGACGGCGACGCTCGCGGGCCAAAGCGCAAGCAACAACCATCGCAAGGATTTCAGGGCGGTCCATAGGGCTATCAAGGGGATGGGAAGCGATATGACCGCGATGCTGTACTCGACCAAACGGTTCGAGACGCCGGTAGAGACAAAGTTCAGTCGAGTGTAGATGAGAATCGTCGTGATTCCGAGGAGAATCGCGGGGATGCCGCAAAGAAGGGCGCGACTCGCGGCGCGGCCGCGAGAAATCGACAAGACAACGATTTCGGAACCGGCGTCATTCAAAGGAGCAAGCTCCATGCCCCGTTAAACAAATCGAACACAACTTAACCCGGCATTCGCTGGTGTACCTTACACAAAGACCCGTTGATTGTAGATGACCCATTCAAGGATGAGTAAGGCAAGCAAGGCGAGCAGGAAATAGGGCCAGGCGGGCTTGCTGACCTTGATGCCGGCCATCTGCGGCTTACTGCCATCGGCGCCGATGGTGACCGATGCGGCGGGAGCGACGTTGCTCTCCGTGGAATTAAAGAGGTTGATGGCGAAGACGTTGTCGCCGGGGAGGCCCGGCTCGACGCGATAGGTACCTACAGCGTTCCGCGTACGATGGTAGTGGATAGTTTGATATTGCCCTGTGGGTAATACTTCCTCGACGCCGTCCGGGCGAACGATTTTCACTTCAGCGACGCGAGGGGGGATGGGCAGTGTTACGGGTTCGCCGGGCGAGACGCTGCGTTTGCCGGTGGTGGCCAGATTGGCGGCAAGGTATGGAATCGTGTTTTGCATAAACAGGATGAAATCGACGCTGACGGCCCAGTCGGTATTCCACATGAGTTTTCCGCGATCGTCCGGCACGATCAAGCTGAACGCGCTGATCAGAAACTGGCTGGCGTCGCGAGTGAAATAGGCGAGGATCGAAGAAGTCTGGCCGTCGATGATCGATATCGCGTCCTTGGGAAGGGTCAACTGAAGCCATTGGGCGACTTCCAGGGCCTCGACCGCAACGTTTCGCAGGACGGGATGGGTCTCATCCCAGTTAAAGACCACCTGATCTTTGATGATGGAGCCGGCCGCGACCCCGTCTATTCTGGGTATACCGCCCCAAAACATGTAATTTCCTTGCGGGAGGCGGGCGGTGGAATGGCGATCAAAGATCACCACGTCAAAGAGGCTGCGCTCGCCGTCGCGGATGGCGTCGTCGTCGGCATGCTCGTACTGGTCGGGCGTCATGGCCGTTACGTCCAGCGGTAGGGCGCGAAGCGAATCCTCCAATCGAGAATTTCCCTCGGTGACGAAGAGTACCTTTGTGTGGCGAGGCGGGCCCAGGATGGTCCATGCGCGGTCGTCGGCTGGAAGGGCATCGTCGAGATTGAGCACGACCTCTGCCACGCCTCCGCCTTCAAATTCGACATTCTCGAAGACGGCGAGTCTCATGCTTGCAGTGGGGCGGTCGGCCGTGTCGGCGGCGGCATCCGCGGGGTCAAGCCGGAGGGATTGGACGTCGACGATGCGTCCCTCGATGTACAGCGTCGCATCAACCTCGATGGGATTGGGACCAAAGTTTTGCACGGCGGCGGTGACTTCGAGGAACTGCGGGTTTTCATAATCTCGTCGGGCGTCCATGGATACGATGCCGACATTGTCAGTTCGCGCGCCAATTCGGGTCACCTGCATCTTGGCCATGTCCAGCTTCTGGGGGGCGATGCTTGCCGAGTCCTCCAGGCGACCGTCGGTGAACAAAAAAACCGAGGCATCCGGGGCGGCGGATTCGGGCGCGATGTCCGTACCCGGCTGGTCGCCGCCGATGATGATATTCTGGGCATAGGCCTCGGCGAGTACGACCGCCTCATTCAGCAGGGACGTGCTTTGCAACTGTTCGATGGAATCGATCTTGCGATGAAGGGCTTGCTTGTCGGAATCGAATGAAGAGACGACATCGGCGCGGTCGCAGAAGACGATGACCATGGCATGGGAGTCGTCGGACATGTTGTCCACCACGCGCTTGGCCTGTTCCTTGGCCAGTTCGAGCCGCGTGCGTCCGCCTTCCTCGACGACGGCCATGGAGGCGGACTGATCGATCAACAGGATGATGGTGCTTTCAGAAGTTTGGGCCTTCTCGAACATCGGTTTGCCCAGGGCGAGGGCGGCCAGGATCAGAATGAGCAGTTGCAGGAGCAATAAAAGGCTCTTGCGAAGGCGCTGGAACGGTGCGTTGACGTGGAGGTCCTCGACGGCGCGTTTCCAGAGGAACGTAGAGGGCACGAGCCGCACCTCGCGGCGGAGCTTGAGAAAATAGAGGGCGATCAGCGGCGGGATGGTCAAGGCCGCGGCGATGGCGATGGCAACGGGGTTCAGAAAGTTCATGGAAGGAATTGTCGAATGTCGATCGTCGATTGTCGAATGACGATCCCGGGGCGGGCATCTGCGCGAGATGGATCCTCGGGAATGTTACGGTCTTGGCTTTGAGATCGACCGGTCGGCCGGGTTCTCCGTCACGGGAAAGTTCGGCAACCCGACGCGGCGGACGAGGTCCGCGAAACGCGGATCGCCGCGATACTCCGCCAGAAGTGGGTCGATTAGCGTGTAAAGGAGCCATGCATCGCGCTCCTGGTAAGCCCTTTCCAACCATTCGAACAGGCGGTCTTCCTCATCAAGACCTGCATGGACTAGGGCAAAGCAGGTCGGTGGGACATACGCTTCCGTCGACCGGGTAGCGAGTTCGTCGAGGGCCCTCTGGCCCTCCTCGGGCTGACCAGCTTTGGCGCGTACGTAGCCGATGATGGCCGCGTGGTAAGGGTCGTTGTTGGAGAGTCGGGTCGCTTCCCGGGCTTCAACAGTCGCTTCCTCCAACCTTCCTTGCAGAAACAAGGTTATGCCCAACCCGCGGCGGGCGGGGGCGTAATCGGGTCCGAGTTCGAGCGTCTTGCGGAGCCAGGTTTCCGAATGTCCCAAGTCCCCCGCAGTGTAATACACCCTGCCGACGTTGACGCCGATGATGAGTGAAAGAGGATCAAGCTCCTGTGCTTTGGTAATCTCCCGGATCGCTTCGTCGTGACGACTCATGAACAGAAGATACATTGCGTACCAGAAGTGCGCCGTTGCGTAATTGGGGCTTAGCGTCAGTGCGCGCTGGTATTCCCGTTCGCCGGTGGGCCAATCCCAGTCGTACGTGGTCGCGATATGCGCCATGGTAGCGTGGGCCTCGGCTAGCGACTCGTCCATTTTCAACGCTCTCTCGGCGGCCGCCCTAGCCTTCGGAATCGCATCATTGGCACGCACGGGGGCCCAGAACGGCATCAGCAGATAGGCATCCGCCAGTCCCGCATACGCGAGCGGCCAGTCCGGGTCCAGCGCGACGCCCTGCTCGAAGTATTCGACCGCTTTCTTGATACCGTCGGGCGTGCGTTTGTTCCAGTGGAAACGGCCCTTCAAGTAGGCTTCGTGAGCCGCGAGGTTGATACGGCGGGTTCGGGCAGCGGTGGCTACCTCCCCGGGCAGCAGTTCGACGGTCAGAGACCCGGCGACGCGTTCGGCGACGTCGTTTTGCAAGGCGAAGATATCTTTGAGATCGCGCTCGAAGTTCTCCGCCCGAAGATGGGTCTGGTCACTGACCTGAATGAGCTGGGCTGTGATCCGCACGCGCTCTCCGGCGCGGCGGACGCTTCCCTCCAAAATGTAGGCCACGCCCAACTCCCGCCCGATCGCGTCAATGGTCTTCGTGGTGTTCTTGTAGTGCATCGCGGAAGTGCGGGCGATCACACCCAGCTTCTTGGGATTGATTCGGCTCAGTTGGGAGATCATTTCCTCGGTCAGCCCGTCGCTGAAGTAATCCTGGTCCGGGTCGCGGCTGAGGTTTTCGAAGGGCAGGACGGCCAGCATGATCTTGCCGTCGGTCACCCCCCTCTGTCCCCCCTTACCAAGGGGGGAGGCGGGGGGGTCGCTGCCGCGCGGCACCGCAAGCGGCGGCAAACCGACGCGGCGGACGAGGTCGGAGAAACGAGGATCGCTGCGCATTTCCGCCAGAAGCGGGTCGATCAGCATGTCGGGTAGCCTTACATCGTACTCCTCATAGGCTCTCTCCAGCCATTCGAACATCTGGTCCCGCTCTTCAAGTCCCGCATGGACGAAAGCAAAATATGTCGGTGCGACGTACGCTTCTCTTGACCGGACAGTGATTTCATCGAGGATCCTTCGGGCCTCTTGGGTCTCACTGGACTTCGCATAGAGGTAGCCGAGCGTGCTCGCGCATCGGGGATCGTTGTTCGAGAGTCGGACCGCTTCCTTGGCTTGCGTGATCGCTTCTGAGGACCTGTCTTGCAGGAACAAGGTGTGGGCCAACCATACGCGGGCTTCGGCGAAATCGGGGCCGAATTCGAGCGTCCTGCGGAACTGGGTCTCCGCCTGCTCCAAGTCTCCCATATCGTAGTGCATCTCGCCGACGTTGACGCTGATGATGAGTGAAAGAGGGTCGAGCTCAAGGGCCGTGGCGGTCTCTCTGACTGCTTCGTTGTGACGGCCTCTGAACCGAAGCTTCAGCCCGTACCATTGATGCGCCGTGGCGTAATTGGGGTTTAGCGCCAGTGCACGCTTGAACTGCCGCTCTGCGGTGGGCCAATCCCGGTCATAGTCGGCGGCAATTAGCGCCATGCTTGCGTGCGCCTCGCCCAGAGACTCGTCCATTTCCAACGCTTTGGCGGCGGCCGCCCTCGCCTTGGGACTCGCTTCGCTAGGTCGCATAGCTGAATACCACGGCATCAACAAGTAAGCATCCGCCAATCCCGCGTAGCCGGGCGGCCAAGCCGGGTCCAGCGAGACGGCCTTCTCGAAATACTCCACTGCTTTCTGAAGGCCGTCGGGTGTACGCTTGTTCCAATGAAATCGGCCTTTCAAATATGCCTGGTGTGCATCCGGGTTGACCGGGCGAGCCGCAACCATACGCGCCTGTTCCTGCGGAGTGAGTGTGACCTTGATTTGTTGTGCGATCGTTTTGGCCAACTCGCTGTGCAAGCGCAGGACGTCGCGCACGTCGCGGTCGTAGCTTTCGGACCAGAGGTGCTCGTCCGTGGCCGCATGGATGAGCTGGGCGGTGATCCGCACCCGGTCGCCCACCCGCAGCACCGAGCCTTCCACCACCGCGTCCACGTTCAACTCATTGGCAATCTCCGGAAGCGACTTGGTTGTGGCTCTGTAGCGCATTACCGAGGTTCGGGAGATAACTTTCAAGCCCCCGATCTTGGCTAAGTCTGAAATCAAGGCCTCGGTCATTCCGTCGACGAAGTACTCCTGCTCCGGGTCACGAGACACGTTTTCCAACGGCAGCACGGCGATCGAATCGATGGTCTCACGGCCTTCGAGGCGGGCATGGCGTAGTTCTCGCCTAACCATGAACGTACCCGCTATGAGAATAGCGACGACCACCAGCGCGAGAGCGGCATGGGCGAACCAAGGTCTACGTGCGGGATCGCTTACGGCAATGCCGCTATGAGATAGCAGCGATCGAAGCGAGTACGCAAGGTCGGCGGATGACTGAAACCGCCGCTCCGGCCGCTTCTCCAGGCAACGATCGATCAGGCGTTCGAGTTCCAGGCCGACGCCCGATGAGACGGATCGCACGCTCGTCGGCTCTTCCTTGAGGATGGCGGTCATGGTGTCGGCGGCGGTCTCGCCGAGGAAGGCTCGCTTTCCAGTGAGCATCTCGTACATCACGCAGCCGAAGGCGAAAATGTCCGTTCGGACGTCGGTGGCCAAGGCCCGGATTTGTTCCGGGGCCATGTAGCAGAGCGTGCCGATGATCGCTCCAGGCCGCGTCTCCAGAGTCATGGTCGGTGAGTTGGCCAGATCGTGCGTCGTGCCCTGGACCGGCCCCGTGGACCGCGCCAGACCGAAGTCGAGGATTTTCACGTGCCCGGCGGTCAGGAAAATGTTTTCCGGTTTGAGATCGCGGTGAATGACGCCCTTGGCATGAGCGGCGGAAAGGCCCTCGGCGATCTCGATGCCGATTTCGGTGGCTTTTCGCGACGGCAGGGAGGACCGGCTGATCCGTGAGCGGAGCGTCTCGCCTTCCAGAAGCTCCATGATGACATAGGAAATGTCCTCGTGGCGCCCGACGTCATAGACAGCCATGATGTTGGGATGGGAAAGGGCCGCTACGGTTTTGGCCTCGCGTTCGAACCGTGCAAGCGCCTGCGGATCGCGGGCCATGGCATCGGGCAAAACCTTGATCGCCACGTCGCGGTCCAGCCGCGTATCCCGCGCGCGATAGACCTCGCCCATCCCGCCGGCCCCCAGCGGCGAGACGACTTCGTAGGGACCAAGCCTGGTGTTGGGAGTCATCGGCATCAAAGGCCATTGTCGATCGGCGACTGGCGATTGTCGATTCGTCAACGCCCGCTGGGCGGCATCTTGGCCTTGATCTCTTCTAACCAATTCACAACGATGGTGATCTGTGTTAGCTCCTCCTCCTTCTGGCCTCCGATCACGAGGAACCGGCCCGTGTCCGGCGCTACGGCATAGGATCGCCCCCAGACGTTGAAGTAGGGCCCTTCAAATACCAAGTGCGGAACCCCAAAGGACATTTCCTGGTCAGACTGAACGGGCACCGCCATCCATTTGTCACCATTGCGATAGTAGAGTTGGTCTCCCGCCGGAGACCAAATGGGCTCTTCGCCGCCGCCGTTGGAAACCTGAATCTTCTCATCAAGTCTGGGAAAAAACGCCACGAAGATCTCGTAATGACCTGATGCGTCGGACACGTACGCGATGAACTTGCCGTTGGGCGCGAATGCGGCGCCCCATTCGTTGAAGGTCTCATTAAGGAATACAATGGGCTTGTCTGGTTCGGCGAGTGGAATGATCAGGAGGTCTCCCTTTGTAGCGGGATTGCTCACGCCAAGAATTGCGTACCGCCCGTCGGGTGATATGGAACTTAAGCCCCCTTCCATGTTCAGCACCAATCGCCGCTCGCTCCCGCCATCGATACCTTTTGCAAAGATGCCGCGCTCGCCATTTTCGACCGAGGAGAACATTAAGGTATTGCCATCCGGAGCCCAGAGCGGGCGGCTGCTGGTTCCATCGGTAGTCAAGCGCGAAAAGGCCCCACGCACCAGATCATAGACCCAGATATCGCTCCCTAGCTCTTGAACTTCCACCGCCAGACGCTTGCCGTCGGGGGAGAATTCAAAGGTGCCGAATTTTTTTTTCGGACAACCCAATGGAACTGCCTTTCCCGCGGGATCGACCATGATGAGCGTGTTTCCAGAAACCTTGCCTCCGGAAACATATGCCAGTGTTCCGGTGTGGGAGTATGCCAGTTGGGGGACGCTGTTGGCCGTACGGATATCGGCATCCAAGGGAATATGGGATTCTCCAAGCGTTCGCGTCGGCGATTGAAAGGGCACGACCGCTACATTCCCTGATTGTTGAAGGTACAAGAGGTGATTGGAAGGGACGTAGCGCGCAAATTCCGCTCCAGGCAACAGAGTCTGGGCCTCACCGGACTCAAGGGAAAGGAGACGTGCTCCGACCCCCCCTTCAGCGAAAAGCAACCACTTGCCATCAGGCAGGAATTGCGGCCACTCCACGGATCCGGTCTTGCTCCGTTGCAGTAGCAGCTTTGGATTCCCGCCTCCGGAAGAGACGGTGCATATTTCAGAACCGTCTTGGCGAGAAAACGCTATTCGATCGTTCGGCCCCCAACTGCCGCCCTTGGGGATTGGGGCTTCACAGATGCTGACCGGAACCCCTCCTAAGGGAGAAACTTTTTTCAACTTGCCGTCGGCAAAAAAAGCGACCCACTGTCCGTTGGGCGAAAAGAAGGGATCGCAGGCACCCTCCGTCTCCGGCATGGGTGTTGCGGCGAGGGAGTCCGCACGACGGAGGAAAAGCCGGCTCACTCCATCGGTGACGCCGATGTAAACGAGTAACGTCCCATCCGGAGTTAGCGCCAAAGATGGGTGCTCCACGCCAAGCGGTGCGTGTCGCCCCGTCCCAATTGTCGTCCCCGGCGGCAGCGTCACCGTATATCGCGCCACCCTGCCGGACAGGGACGGGTCCGTCGAGGGAGCCTGGCGCCATAACATCGTGGCCAAGACCAGTCCTAGCGCAAACGAAAACATCACTCCGAGAATCTGAAATGCGGATTTTCTCGAGGACCGGGGAATCGACGAGGCCTGCGATGGAGAGTAGCCGCGCGTGCCACCCAGCAGGATCTCTTCCAGTTCGAGCGCCGCATCGCCAGCATCACGAAGCCGTTTGCGGCGGTCTTTAACGAGACTGCGATGTAGAAGTTGTCGTACCGAGGGGGGGGTAGCATCGGGTAGTTCGGTCCAATCCGGTTCCCGCTCCAGAATCTGGGCCATGATGTCGGAAGTCGTTTCACCTTGGAAAGGTCTTCGCCCCGCGAGGCACTCATACAAGACGCATCCGAACGACCAAATGTCGGTGCGTTTGTCGACGGGTTTCCCGCGGGCCTGTTCGGGACTCATGTAGGCCGCGGTACCCAAAACGACGCCTGGACGGGTGTGCAGTGCGGTGATGGTCGGTGAGTTGGCGGTATCGGTTGCCGACGACTCTTCGGACATGGCCTTGGCCAAGCCAAAATCAAGGACTTTTGCCGTCCCGTCGTGCGTGATCTTCACGTTCGCCGGTTTGAGGTCACGGTGAATGATCCCCCGCTCGTGGGCCGCTTCGAGGGCCTCGGCGATCTGCCTGGCTATGTGAAGCGCCTCCTCGATGGGAAGCGCCCTATCGTGAAGTTGGGCTGCCAGGGTCGCACCTTCCACCAGCTCCATTACCAGCATACGCTTGCCCTCTACTTCTTCGAATCCGTGAATGGCCGCGATGTTCGGATGGTTGAGCGAGGCGAGGAGTTTGGCCTCGCGCTGGAAGCGTGCAACGCGTTCGAGATCGCGGGCGAGGGACGCCGGCAACACCTTAATCGCCACGTCACGCTCCAGGCGCGAGTCCTTCGCCCGATAGACCTCGCCCATGCCGCCGGCACCGAGCAGCGCGACGATTTCGTAGGGACCAAGCCTAGTGTTGGGAGCCACCGGCATCGGTGGCTATTGTCGATGGACGATAGACAATTGTCGAATGGCCATTTCGGTTGATATAGAGTGTGGTCCGGTCGCTCGCGCTCCCGGTTTGATTGCCTAAATGGAAGTGAAGGCGCCTACGTCGGCTGGATTTATTTCGAAAGTTGGAATTGCCAAATCGCGGCATAGTGGTTCCAATCTCCCGGCTGGATCGCATGAGCACACACGAGACACGCTATACGTTCGATCGCGTCGTGCGGATGGTGCTGGGCGCCGCGGGGGTCGTCGTCCTCATCCTGTTGCTGCGCTACCTATCGGATGTGCTGCTTCCCTTCGCGGCGGCGGTGGTTCTGGCCTACCTGCTCAATCCTCTGGTAACGGCCTTCGAGCGCAAGACAAAGCGTCGCGGCCTGGCTGTCGCCATTACGCTGTGCGGACTTGGAATCGTCGGTCTAGGCCTGTTGCTGCTGTTGATCCCTCTGACGCTCAGTCAAGTCAGTCGGTTTCAAGAAGACCTGGCCAAGTTGCGCGATGACATGGGCTCGTCGATGCGCGTGGAATCGCCGGCTCCGGAATCGGCGGTGTCTCCAGAAGCCGGGGACAGACCTAAGTCCACGATCGGTTGGACGGAACTGAAGGAAGGGTGGGAAACATACCGTAGCGAAGCCGGAAAGCGGTCGCGAGCAGAAAGGTTTTCTGATTTCCGCAAGAAGCTCTCTGGGACATACATAGGAAAAAGCGTCGATGAAGCGGTTCGTTATTCACGCTCGGACGAGTTCCGCGGCCTGCTTGTGGGGCTGGCCAAGAAACTGGCCGTTGGAGGGTGGACGGTTGTTACTTTTGCATTGAACCTCATTCTGGGACTGACGGGGCTGATTATCGTTTTGGTCTACCTGGTGTTCCTGTTGGCCGATTTTCCCGAGTATTCGCGTACCTGGCCGACGTTCCTACCGCCACAATACCGCGATGCGACGGTCGATTTCCTGACGCAGTTTAACGACGCCTTGCGTCGCTATTTTCGCGGACAGTCGGTTGTGGCATTGATAACGGGAGCGTTGTTCGCGCTGGGTTTTTCGATCATCGGCCTGCCCATGGCCGTACCGATGGGACTGTTCATCGGATTGCTCAGCATGGTGCCCTATTTGGCGGTCGTCGCGGTGGTGCCGGCCATATTCTTCGCCGGACTTCGCGCCATCGAGGGTGACGCGAGTTTCCTGGGATCGGTCTTGCTTACCTTAATGGTGTTCGCCATCGTCCAGGTGATTCAAGACACGCTTATCACGCCGCGGGTCATGGGACGTGCCACGGGGCTTCGACCTATCGCTATCCTTCTCGGCGTCTTCATCTGGGGGAAACTGTTGGGGTTCATGGGTATACTGTTGTCCATCCCCTTGACCTGCTTGGGGATCGCCTACTATCGGCGCTATGTTTTGATGCATACTCCAGCAACGGCGACGACTGCCGTGGAACTGACAAGGACCCGACCGGAGATTAAGCCATGACGCAGATTCAAACCGGAGTGTGGATTACGGACCCAGACGCCTATCGAAAGAAAATGGAGGGATTGCTCGGCGACCGCGATCCTATCACAGTCATGTCGCAGACGGCGGATGTGCTGGCCAGGGTCGTACAGCAGCATTCAGCGAAGATCATGCGTACGCGGCCGTTTCCCGGAAAATGGACGCCCAACGAGGTCATCGGGCATCTTACGGATACGGAGTGGGTCTACGGGTATCGTGTGCGTTTGATCTTTTGTGAAGACGAGCCGACGATCCTGGGAATGGATCAGGACCTGTGGGTTTCCGGTCAGAAACACAATGAGCGGGAACCAAAGGACCTGGTGGACATGTTCCGAGCATTGCGGCAACACAACCTGTTCGTCTGGCGGCAATTGGGGCCGAAGGAAAAATCCCGCGTCGGACAGCACAACGAGCGTGGGGCCGAGTCCCTTGGCCAGATGCTGCGGATGGAGGCGGGCCACGACCTTTCGCACATCGACCAGATCAACCGATACCTGGAGGCGATCAAAAAACCGGCTTAGCGTATGCGCCCGCACGAACCCCACACTGACGCGGTCGAACAAACGATTCCTCGCGAATGGCTTGATGAGTTCGAGGCCGCGGCACGGCGACCGCTGGAATTGCGAATGCGCTACGCTTTCATCCGTACCTACAAACCGGTCCTCGATGACGCTCTCTATCGTGCTTTCGATACGATGGAGGATTATCGCTGTTGGTGCGAGGAAGACCTTCCCGATTGGCTCGGCTACGGCCGCGCTTAACTGCCCGCCTTGGGGTTCGGATCACAGCGTTTCAAGTCGCGGCCGGAGATCCTTGAGGTACCGACCCGCGATGCCCAAGTCCCGCAAGACTCCAAAATGTGGTTCGATCGGAAGGCGAAGGCAGCCGTTCAGCAGCGGTCGAATGGATTCGCGGACCTGTCGTTGTTGAAAGGTGATCGGTCGCGTGGCGTCGATCAGCCCGACATCGAACTCTTCGATGATCCGCTCGTATTCCGTAAGAATGCGGGCCTGGAACAATCGAAAACATTCGACCGGGTCGTCGCTGAGCCGGAGATCCATCCCCGCCTCATAATACTTCAGTTCCGGACGTCCTGTGAGGATACGCCGTACGGCCTCATCCAGGGGCACGCGAAAATAAAACGCCGCCGATGGCTTCGGCGCGAACCGATAGATTCGGCGTACAAAATCAGGATCAACTCCGCGAGCGACATCACGGGCAAAGGCAGTGAAAATGTACCGGTCGGTCAGCACCACGGCGCCGGCCCGCAGCGGCGGGAGGATGGAACGCTCCACGCGATCCGCAAAATCGCAGGCGTGGATGAGGGAAAAGGTCAGGGGACTTAGCAGGCGGTGGTCCTTGCCATACTTCGTGGTGGCCCGAACCAGCGGAGAGGAATTCCACTCGCTCAAATAGGCGCAGTAGCCTTGCGATACAATCCATTTGTGGAGCAAGTCAAGCTGCGTACTCTTACCGGAGCCATCGATACCCTCGACGACTACGAGTTTGCCCGGAAGTTCGCCGTAATCGGCGTAGGAATCCTTGGACGTCATGCGATGACGGCAGCTTCCTGCCTCTCCTGTACTTCGGTGGGCGGCGGGACATCGCTTGCCGCCGTCCAGACAAATCTGACGCGGGTCTGGAATGTTTCCGCGAAGACCCCTGCCTTGTCACGAGCGGCCTTGATGTTCTCGCGCGGTTCCGCTTCCGCGATCACATTGATAATCGTGCGGTTGACGCCGGGAGTAACGGTGACATCGACTACGTCCTGACGATGAAGCCGATCCAGCCCGTCGGCGATGCGGAGGATTCCCACCATGTGCGTCACCAACCGTTGATCGTCGTCTCCCAGGCGGCGAAACGTCGCATGGCGTGATTGCGGTCCCCCGCGGCGGTGATACCGACAGGTATTGGCGATGATCTCAATCTCCCGGCGGGTATAACCGGGCAGGTCCGCGTGCATCACCATGTCGTAACTGTGCTTGTGGTGCCGGCGGTACCCAACGGCGATTCCTACGTCGTGTAGAATGGCCGAAGCCTGCAACAGATGCCTGCCCTCGTCGTGTCCCCAGGCGCCCGCGACATCGGGGTTGTGGGCCGCAAGCTGGTCAAAGATCCGAAGCGAAAGATTTGCGACATGTTCGGAGTGGGGCTTGTCATACCGACATCGCTCCGCAAAGCGCCGTACCGAATCCAACGAAGTTGGCGGGAGCCGGCGAGGGGTCTCGGACTGGAACCCCAGATCGTCGATCATTTGCGCGATGAGTCCGTCACGGATTCCTCCATCGTGCACGCGCACACGGTCGGCGCCATAATACTGCATCAGTCGTTCCACGATGCAGATGCCCGCAACGATGATCTCGGCTCGTTGACCGCTTAAGCCCGGAACCTTGCGGCGATCATCCTGCGACATTCGCCGGAGGTATTCCAGGAGATACGCGACCTCGCCGTGCCGAAGCTCGTATCCGCGCACCGCGAACGGAAACCATCCGCTTCCCGCCGCCGAGGACCCATGCCGGATGGCGACTCGAGCAAGGCTGGTGAACGTTCCTCCGGTTCCGATGATGAGATAGGGCTGATAGGACGTTGCGCCCAGACGCTCATGAATCGCCTTGTCAATGACCCGGCGCATCTCCTCGAAGGGCTCTCGGCCTTCGAGCACTCCAAACCGTTCCGTCAAGCGCACGGCCCCAAGCGCCAGCGGGTGAATGTGGTCAATCACTCCACCGGAAGAAAGCACCAATTCGGTGCTTCCGCCGCCGATGTCCGCGATGGCGACTCGGCGGTCATCCAGCTCAAAAGTGTTGGCGACGCTGGAAAATGCAAGTCTTGCCTCGTGTTCGGGGTCAATGACCTCAATGCGAATGCCGGTTCTCCGCTCGACGAGGCTGAGAAACTCCGCGCGGTTCGCCGCTTCGCGGACGGCGGATGTGGCCACGGCGCGAATGCGATCCACGCGGCAGCTTAAGGCGACTTCCTTCATCCGCTCAATCGCCCGCGCCGAAGCCTCCGAAGCCTCTTCGCCGATCCGACCCTTGTCGAATACGCCGCTCCCCAGCCGCGTCGTCTCCTTCATGTCCTCAATGACGCGAAACTTCGTCAGCGGGTCCGTTTCGCCGACGACCAGGCGAATGCTGTTCGTTCCTACGTCGATCGCGGCCACGCGGCGGTGCGAAAAAGTGCTATCCAATGCGGGTCGAGTGAATTCGATCCTCGAGCGAACGTTGTGGGCGCCGGTATTGACGCCCTCTTCCGCCTGCGACACGTCATGATGATCGCGAAGTACGGCACGACGCGATCGTGCATTCCCGTGAATGAGTCCTTCGATGGCCTCAAACAGTTCGTGCGAACTGCGCGACCCCCACCAATCAAGGAATTCCCGATGACGACGCTCATATCGCTCCCGAAAAAGCTGGGCCAGTTGGACAATTCCCCCATTCGTGGAGCGACCATTGTTCTTGTGGTTGTCAGTCGCCGACTCCCGCCCGCTCGAAGTCAAATGCCGGCCCGCGCACTGAGCTGCCTCAAACCAGTCGTTCAGCTCGCCGAGATGCCCAATCATGGTTTCGATTCGCGGATAAAGTTCATCCCGCAGGCGTACCGAATAACTGCCGGCGAAGATTTCCATGACATAACGCAGCTCTTTCCCGGCAATGCGCAGATCGTGCAATTCGAGGGGATCGTTCAGATCGTGTCCTCGTCTTTCCTGGATGGCGTGCAATAGTTCAGTCAGCTTGACCGCTGCCAGGCCGCCGAGAGTGTACGGCGCTTCCCGATCGCCCACATCGCCTCGTGTTTGCCCATCCGGCCTGGTTGCATTTCCCTTAATGCTCAAGAGTCGCTGGATACGACGTCGCCTGCCCAGCGCCCTGTGCTCATCAGCAAGTTCCACGATTCCCTCTTGGAGCACCCGCCGTTCGGCAGTCAACTGCGAGACGAATTCTTCGATCGCCGCCTTTGACGGCTCAATGCAACCTGGTAGTTCCTTGGCGACGATGTCGCGAAGAACATCGTTCCGACGGGCCGCGGCGCCAACCCTACGAATACGGCGCAAGCGGCGGCGTATGCGCTTATTCAAGTCCGAGTCGCAATACGCGCGAAACGCGCGTAACGCCGCCAATGAACGCATCGACGAGACGCGAAGCTGATGAACGTACTCCGGGTCTTCGTCCGCGCGTCTCCCCGCGATTTCCACCAACTGATCCACGGCTCGGAGTCGACGGCGCAGCATACGCCGCGCGGCGATGACGCAGGGCGTATCAGCGTACAATCCCCCAATCCATTTGCCTGTTCTGAAGGCTTCCGTCATGGACGAGATTCCTTGGATTCCGAAAGGATCCGCAAGACGCCCTTGCGCAGATCTGCGAAGATTTCTCCGATTCCGCGATTCGCGTCGAGTACCTCGAATCCGTGAGCCTTCGCGAGATCATCGAACGCCCTCAGCAGTGCCTCCTGGTACGGAACAAACGAAGTGTAAAGATCCGCTTCCTGTCGGTAGTCCATTCCCGATTCCCAGAAATCGAAACCCCCTCTCGCAAGCACGCGAGGCACCAGATAGGGGATATCAGCCTTCAAATAGAAAACCCCATGGGCGGTCGGGGCAAACCGATACAAATCGCTAAGCCAGTGGGGATCAATCCCTCGAACGGTCGAACGTGCAATGATGGAATACACATATCGGTCCGTTAGCACCACAAAACCCGCGCGAAGAGCGGGGAGGATATCGGTTTCCAGTCGATCGGCGAAATCGGTGGCGTAAAACAGGTCGAGCGTGCGTTGTCCGAGAATCGTCCCCTGCTTGGCCTTGCGAAGACCGTCGCCCGCCAGTCGGCTGCGGGTCAGCCCGGTATGGAGGACGCCATACCCTTGAAACTCCAGCCATTCGCGCAGCAGGGCGATCTGCGTGGAACGGCCCACGCCGTCGGTGCCTTCCAGCACTATCAAGTACCCAGGATAAACTGATATATCCACGGGTCCGGCACCGGTAGGCCGATTGATTGCTTCAACCGGAAGCGACCGCGTTTCGGTTCTGCCGGGCCGGGCAAAGCCAGGTGAATCTCTATCCAGAATACTCATCTTGCGACCGAATCCTCAAGATAATGGTTGTCGAGAACCGCTACGATAACAGGCGATTCCTGGCAACTCAAGTGCGAGTGTTACGAGTTTGTGGAAGTGAGTGCCTTAATGCTGCGTTAACACGGCCTTCATGTTGAGTGCCGCTGATTGGTTTCTGGAAATGCTTTGAATTACGAGGGTCAACTTCACAGATAGGACTCCCAGTGTCGGCTTTGCATCAAACAAGAACTCGAACTCCAAAGTCAATCCTGATCTAGTTAGTTGCCGCAATCGGGGTTCGCCAATTGTTCCGACCCAGAATAGCAAATCTGAAACTTGGCGATGTCGTACAGGTCGATCGAACCGTTGAAATTCACGTCGAGATGATCGCACTCCGGACTGACGCCCGCCGATTCGGGCCCGGTGATGCAGGAGATAAAGAACGAAGCGTCAGTGGCATCGACGTGAAAATCAACATCCGAGTCGGCAAAAGCGACGGGAATAGGATCGGAGACATGAAAGAATGAACTCTGGATTAGCGACGGTTCGAAGATGACGTTCCGATTCCAGAAGAAGTTCATTCCCAGGACTCCATCCAAAGTGCCGAGTTGCGTAACCGGGAGGTCCAAAACAACAAACGGTGCCCGCGAAAACTTAAGCGCCCCGCCGAAAGCATTGATCTGCACGAAATCAATGTAGTACCCGGGGATGTCTTCGATGATCCCGCCGACCCCGCACGCATCGATCGTAAAGTCCGGCGTCAGCGGAAGATTCAGGTCGGCGGCCATCGCCTCGCTGATGATCGACGCCTCGGAACCGGTATCCACCATGAGATGCATCGTGATGGGGAGATTGGTCGGACCAGGCTCCCCCCGGACGGCAAGGACATCCCGGAAGAACAGACCGCCAGTCGGCGGAATCAATGGCAAAAGGGACAACGCCGTCGGCACGGCAGGAGTAATCAAATAGCCGGGATCTTCAGGATCCAATTCGGTGTCGGGATAGTAACTGGCAGTCTGTACGGGCAGGCCGCCGCTGCCGAGTTCCATCGAGAAGGCATGCGAATACTCGGGAATCGAGTGTAGCGGGCTTTGAATCTGGACGTCCGGACTGCTATACGTTCGGCCCGCAACCGTAACAGTTCGGCGCGTGTCCACACGAATCACCGAGGTGTAAAAGGCGAGAAAAGGCGTACCCACGAAGGCACGCACCAGTTCCGTCCCCCCGCAGTTGATTGGCGGAGCGGCCAGCCCCGCTACATTCGAATGACCGACCAGCGCGTTCATATTAAGAGTTCCGCCTGCGTCAACTGCCGACAGGCCCGCCGCATAGATGCCAACCGGCTGCGTCACACGGGCTTCCACCGTGCCGCCAACGCCTCCGATCGGCTGTACGTTGATGGTAAGATTCTGCCCCACGAGGCCGAGGGTCTGCGCCCCGGTCCCAGCGGCCAGATCGGCGACCGATCCGGAGTCCAGGATGCCCACAACAAAGTTTCGGTCCGCTGGCGGGTTCAATGACCCGCAAACTCCACCGAACGGGGGCCCGTAGGCGTTGCAGTTGTATGAACTCTCCAGGTCGTGTTCGTAATCGATGTCATCCGGGCTATGTTTGCTTGAGGTGGCAATGGCGATTAACGGCGAGAAGCCTGCAAGCCGTGGCCGCGGGAAAGGATAAGATACCAGGGAGCCGGCGGTTGTATTTGGCGTGGTCGGGCGATGATTGATGCGAACTATGGTGAGATTGGAACCCATGCGGATGGATGTTTCCCGCGTGGTTGCGAAAGGCTCATCATCGGATCCTCGTGCGACGGTAGAAGGTTCGCCGATGGCCATGCTTGCAAAGCAGTGCAAGACCAAGACGGTCAACGCCGAGCCAAATGACAAGCCATGTTGAAACGTCATACCCAAGTTCCGTTCTTCGATAGCGTGGGGCAAGACTGTTTCTCCCCTGTTATGACCGCCACATCATATCATTGGATGCGAGTTAGGTCCGAATCAAGCGGTCAACGCGGACTTTTTTCCAGGATTCACCCGGCAAATTCAACGCTAAGCAAGATTCTCTCGGCTCGAAGGGCATTCCAAACAGCACTGTAAGCGACACCCACCTTCCTTTTAAGGGGCTGGTTTCTCGCTGCTTCCGAAATTCCCGGAAGAACCAAGGAAATGCCCAACTCTATCTTAGGTCAATTTCGTGAAAGTTGAGCTGGTCGGTTGTCGTATTGAGGGTGGCGACGGTCTTGCGGGCGGCACGGTGCAGAGCGCCGGGATTGATGACGCGTTTGCCGTGGAGCTTTTCATCGCGGGCAATGTGCGTGTGGCCGTGAAAGATGTAATCGACATCAAGTCGTTCTATCGCGGCGTGAAAGCTCGGTTCATGGCCATGAAGCACGGCGATGCGCTTGCCGCCCAGTTCGATCAGGACGGGAACCTTCCGGGGAATGGATAATCCCAGTGCATTTGCGTACGCGGCCAAGCCGTCATCCGGAAAGTCCGTGTTGCCCCAGACGAACGTGCAGGGGCGACCGATCATTTCGTCAAAGACTTCGTTGCTGCCGACGTCTCCGCAATGGATGACATGGGATGTGCCGAGCTCTTCAAAGATGGCCATAGCCCGCCGAACCGCCAATTGGCGGCCATGGCTGTCTGAGAGGATTCCAATCAACAATCTCTCACCCTCCGACCAACGAAGACTCGCCTGACCTTCACCAACCTGACGACGGATATCCCCAATATAACCGCGGATGGTTCCAGATCACTGCGCCTCTGCGAAAATCCCCGCCAATTACAAAGTCGTCACCGCGGAAATTGGCCACGGAGCCGGTCAGGTACAAGACGTTGGCGAAGTTCTTATGGAACTTTGTGGCGACCCCTTTGGGGTGTGCCAGTGAAACATTTGAGTAGACATCGAACATGAATACGGTGTTTGGTTTCTTCACGAATTGCCTTGCATGAATGGGCAATTCACCTTGATCGGGAAATCCCGGTGTCAGCGAACTGTTCATCCCGTCCAGGACCTCATTCATTCCGTAATGGAACTGGTTGTATCCCGTGCCGCTCTTGTACAGGACACCGAGGTTCTTGGACGGACAGACCCAGACGTGGAGTTCCGGAAAATCTTTGATGAATTTGCCCGTGCGTTCCACTTCGCCGTAGGAAGGCGCGCTTAAATAGGGAGGCAAAACGTTAAACCAAGTGTATGGCTTTCCGGGATGCAAGTAGGTGCCCTCCGTCGGTAAATAATCGTAATTGTCGTCTCGGTAGAATTGCAGGGCGTATCCCCATTGACGAAGGTTGTTGGCGCATTGGACACGACGGGCCTGTTCCTTGGCATGACCCAGACCAGGGACGAGTAATGCAAGAAGAAAAAGAATGAGGGAGCAAACGACGAGCACTTCGGACAACGAGACGGCCCACCGGATTTGCTTTGTCATCCTGCCCCGCCGTTGATTCACTCGATACGGCATTGCCAGCTCCGTTGAGGGTTTATCAGATTGTAATGGACCGGATACGGCGTGTGTACGAGCGTCGCGCCGTGTAATTGAATCGCAAGAGAAAACAACCGGTACCTGCGTACGTAGTAATGGACCTTGGGAATGTCCTTCCATTGGAACGCCAACGAAATCGTCGAGGCTGCAACCAATCGTTACAAAACCGGTTTCGGGCAAAGGATTGACTACCACAATCCCTATCCATAAGGCCGAACAGGATCGCCGGGTTGGTTTCTAATTGTATGTGAATAATGAAGTTACGAAATTTTCTACTGTTTCTATTAAAGGGGAAATGGAAGCTGCAGAAGCGAAAAAAAGAGTGTTGGGCGTCCAGATCCGACGCATCTTGATATAGTATTTTTGGTAAAATAACTTGCGTTGGTAGGGTAATTTGGGCCTAATATAGAGATATAGTAGTAGAGGGGAAGACCATTGGCATGTTGGTGTTTGTGTAGGGCCTGCGCTGAAGACCTAAACGAAGAGTATCGGATAGCCTCCAAGCAGATTGGTGTGTGTGTGTGTGTGGGTGGGTTGATTGCCCTTGGCTGTCCGGTGCTTTTCGGTACCTAAACTTAATGGAAAGGATCGTACGATGCGAAAGACTGGATTGTTTTTAGCGGTTGGGATCATTGGTTTCGGAGTTGTGAACCTGGCATCAGCCAGAGCAGAAACACGTTCCGTGCGCGAGACCAAGGGCGGCGGAATCAATTTCCATTTGGCCAGTGCTACCCCCCTCAAGGGTTACGAAATGGTCTCGATGGGGGGCGACGGCGGCGCGTTATATGTTGCGCCTCGGCCGATGTGGACGGGTAAGGAAGTGGTATCGCAAAGAACCACTGGCACGCGGGACGGAACGGTCATGGAGCTCACCATTTCCGCTGAAGCGGCGGAGCGACTGGCCAGCCAACGCAAGCAACAGAGCGGTGATCGTGTTGCGATTTACGTTGACGGCAAGCCGGCGTTGTCGGGACAATTGGACTCCGGATCGTCGGGCAGTCGTATTACCATCACGGGGCTCAACTCCACGAATATCGAGAAAGTCGTTCAGTTGATCAACGGTGAGCGTCCGGTGCCCGCGCCCCTACCGGCTGCCGCTGTCATCAGCGTAGTACCTGCCGGTGAGGCAAATGGTGCGTATCAGGTTGATGTTTTCGTCCAGGGCGTTTCCAACTTGCGGACCTTCCAGGTCACGCTTCAGACCAGCGGCGGATCGAGCGGCGAGCTGGTCCGCGAAGATCTGAAAATAGATAAGACGCGCCCGGACTTTGTTTTTGCTGACATGGAAGTGATCTCTGCCGCGGACCAGGTGGGTGGACGTTTGGGCGGTGTACTCTATGACGGCGGTGTGGAAAATGTCGCTCCCGGTTACCTGGGTACTTACACCTACCGACCCTCGCCGGACGCCAGCGGTATTTTCGAGGTAAATGTAGATACAGGTCCCGATTCGTTGCTCGCTAATGCAAAGAACGACATGGTCGAGTTTCGCGTCGGTCCGCCCGCGCTGATCAGCATCGGAAATGAGCCGACAAAGGTAATCATCGACAAATAAAAGATCGTCATCTATCAGGACTGCGCCGGTCACAAGTTTGTGTTGATTGCGACCGGCGCCGGGACGTCGAAGCGGTGTTCAACGGCGGTGTCGTGTACCGTCAACAAACTTCGCCCAGCTTCCCTCACGCTACCCGTTCGATACGGGTGTTCGGTTGCGGCTTGCGAAATGGGCGATGCGACACTGCATATTCACGTAACCAACGACCCCATGTACATGGAGAATGGGTACACGGTGTACTTGCGGCGTGGCGGACCTTGCTGGATTGTCGATCCGGGCCTGCCGCCGCAGGCCGAGCAGATCGTCGAGTGTATTCGCCAGCGTAATCTTGCCCCCGCAGTAATCGTCCTCACCCACGCCCACCCGGACCACATTGGCGGCATCGACGAAATCCGCGACGAGATCGGATTGGTCCCTGTCTATCTAGCCAGAGAAGAATGGGCGGCCCTCACCGATCCGATGGAGAATCTTTCGGGCCTGATGGGTCAGGGTCTAGTGACGCGGGTTCGGGATCCCCTGGATTTGCCCGCCGGGGGTCAGATCGAACTGGACGGTAGCCATTGGGACATCCTCGACACCTCCGGCCATTCGCCCGGCGGACGGACGCTTTACTGCGCGGAACGCAAGATAGCCTTCGTCGGAGATGCCTTGTTCGCGGGTAGCGTCGGGCGGGTTGATTTTCCCAACAGCAACGGCTCAAAGCTCATGCGCAATATACGCGAGCATCTGATGACCTTGCCGGATGATACCCGCGTTCTATCTGGTCACGGGCCTGAAACCACCATTGGACGCGAACGTCGAACCAATCCCTTCGTGCTCCAAGGACTGTGATTTTCTTCCGGCGTTAAGCTGGTACTCCCGCGGTTTCTACAGCGAAGTGGAAAATCTTCTAGTTCCCACCGTTTTTCATCAAACGTTAATCAAATCTACATCATTGATTAACATTCCGAGCCTATTTATTAACACTCGATTAGGGGTGCTGCGATCCGGTTCAGAAGAATTAAGGGACTGTTGAATGGAGTCTGTTTGAAATGATGCGACGCAAACCGGGGATTTTTCGAATGGAGGTCATTGCTACGGCTTGCATAGCCGCATTTGCCTACACGGCCTCCGGGCAGACCAACTCACCCCCACCCGAGGCGTCTGAAAAGAAGACTTCGGACTTCTGGACCCGAAAGACCCTTACCGGCGATTGGGGCGGAGCCCGAAAGGAGCTCGAAGATAAGGGCATCACGATTCAGCTTTACACGAACCTGCAGTTCCAACAGAACTTCAAGGGCGGCCTGGATACCCACCACGGGCATCGGCTGACTGGCAGCTATGATCTCAACGTTTTGTTCGACTTCGAAAAGATGGGTTTCATGGATGACGCCGGGTTTTTCCTGCGCGCGGCCAAGGGCACCGCGGGGGATGGGATTAACCCCGACAAGGTAGGCGCCCTGAACAACGTCAATCAGGACGCGGGCGGCGATCACGCAATCTTCATTAACAAGTGGTGGTTCTGGAAGAAGTTTCTTGACAACAAAATTGAGCTACGGCTCGGCCTGTTGCAAACCAACAAGGACCTGTTCGACGTCAGTCCCTACGCGAATCACGAGGACAAGGATTTCATCAACCGCAGTTCGATCCGTAACGCGACCATCCCGCACCGAAACGGAATCGGCGTCTACTTGAAGTACAGCCCCGTGGAATGGTTCTACACTCAGTTTGCGACGCTGGACGCCCAATACCAGGCCCGTACGACCGGATTCAATACCGCCTTCCATGAAGAGGACTGGTTCATGGCCTATTGGGAAACCGGCGTCACCCCGAAGTGGAAATCGGCGAAAGGTCCAATGCCGGGTAATGTACGGGTGGGGGCGTGGTACGATCCTACTCCCAAGACGAAGTACGAAGACACTGGAACTGCGGAAGTACAGTCCGGCGACGCAGGCTATTACGTTGGGGCGGATCAGTTGGTGTGGAAGGAATGTGCTGATGAGAAGGATACGCAGGGTCTTGGCGTGTTCGCGCGCTACGGCCATGCCCACGCCGACCGCAACCGCATCACGGACTACTGGTCCGTCGGTGCTTCCTACCGAGGGCTCGTTCCTGAGCGCAACCACGATGTCACCGGCCTGGCCATTTCCCAATCAATTCTATCGGATAGGTATGGCGATGAGCGCCATGAAGGCGCGGATCGTGAAACCGCGTACGAGTTGTATTATGCATACCAGATGACGCCCTGGTGCATTATTTCGCCGCATTTTCAGGTGGTTACCAATCCCGGCGGCGACAAGGATGACCGCGACGCGATCATCGGCGGTGTGCGGATCAGGATTACTTTCTAACCAAGGAGAAAATGAATGCGAAGTCAGTTCCGAAAGTTGGTCGTTCGACGGCTGGTTGGCTTGATGGTGCCGGGCGCCTTCGTCTTGGGCTCCAGTTGCGTAGAGAGCGTCCGTGAAAGCATGGTCAACGGAAGTCTGGGGTTTGTCGAGGATACGGCAATGTCGATCCTCGAACAACTGTTTCCCGCTGATGTGTTTGAACCGGTGCTCCAATGAAACAATGAGATTTCCGCCTCCGTGGTACATTTGAAGGGGAAACAAGAAACATGTGCCCCAATGGGCTTGGTCTCACGAGAGCTATAGGAATACAGTCTGGGAGAAAAGCAATGTTTCAAAACGCACATTCGAAGTTCGGGGTGGGAGATTCACGGAGTCGGTTCGCCAGGCGCACGGGGTCGGTCCTGCTCGCCGGATGCCTGGTTTGTGCGTCAGGCGGCACAACGTGGGCCCAGCTAAAGGGGACGGTCAAGGTCGACGGATCGAGCACCGTGGCACCGATCATGATGGCAGCGGCCGAGATGTTCAAGGAAAAAGAACCCAACGTTCGCGTGACCGTGGGCATTAGCGGCACGGGGGGCGGGTTCAAGAAGTTCCTCGATTCCGATGCGGCTCTGCGGACCGATATCAGCGACGCCTCCCGGCCAATCAAGCCGGCGGAGATTTCCAAGGCCGGCGAATTGGGCGTCAAGTTCGTCGAAGTCCCCATCGGTCTTGATGGACTTGCGGTCATGGTCCACCCTTCGAATACTTTCTGTGATTCCCTTACGATTAGCGAGCTCAAGAACATCTGGGAGCCGGGCACCAGCATTCACAACTGGAAAGATGTGCGCGCAGGGTTTCCCGATCTACCCATGAAGTTGTTTGGTCCGGGCACCGACAGTGGAACCTTTGACTATTTTACCGAAGTTATCGTCGGCAAGGAGAAATCCTCGCGAAGCGATTACAATGCCAGTGAAAACGACAATTCTTTGGTCCAGGGGATCGCAGGAGACAAGGGCGCGTTGGGGTATTTCGGCTATTCCTATTATGAGGGAAACAAGGGTAAGCTGAAATTGCTGGGGATCGACCACGGCGACGGAAAACCTGTCAAACCCGACTTGGATGTCATTCGGGCCGGAAAGTACCATCCGCTCGCACGGCCATTGTTTCTTTACGTCAACGCGGAATCGTACCGACGCCCGGAGGTCAAGGCTTTCATGGAATTCGTGGTTGCCAATGCCAGGAAAATCGTCGAACATCCGCGAGTGAACTACGTGTCGTTCAAGGACGAGATGTATGACTTGGTGAAGAAGCGCCTTGCCGATGGGCGAACTGGCTCAGCCATGGCCGATGCTCCAGCCGGAGTGACGGATATATTGCCCTTATTCCGGAAGTAAGAAGTAAAACAAGGGCCCGCGGCCAGTTGCACAAGGCTTGGGAGGTTGGTACCCGCCGTGATGCGAACTGTGACGCGCCTTAGAGAGCGAGGCATCCACGCGTTCCTGTTTCTATGCGCGCTGGTAACCATCGTCACGACTCTCGGCATCGTATGGGTGCTAATCGAGGAATCAAGGCAGTTCTTCGCCCGGGTTTCCGCGGCGGACTTCTTCTTTGGCTCACGTTGGGCACCAACATCCACTGACGAGCCCGGCTTCGGAGTCTTGCCGCTGGTCTGTGGGACTTTCCTCGTCGCAGGCGGCGCGCTGCTCGTGGCGATCCCGGTGGGACTGGCGGGTGCAATCTATCTGAGTGAATATGCCCCGTTGTCGATTCGTCGAGTCCTCAAGCCCACCTTGGAAGTCCTTGCAGGGATTCCATCGGTCGTTTACGGGTACTTCGCGCTGACTTTCGTCACCCCGTACGTGTTACGCCCCCTGTTTCCAAATACGGAGATTTTCAACGCCGCCAGTGCCGCGATTGTGGTGGGAGTAATGATCATTCCCACGATTTCATCGCTTTGCGATGATGCGTTTCGCGCCGTGCCGCGAAGTCTGCGCGAGGGCGCGTACGCCATGGCCGCCACGCGGCTGGAGGTATCGACGCGAGTCGTTGTCCCGGCGGCGATATCCGGCGTAATCGCCGCGGTCCTTCTCGCACTAGCGCGTGCCATCGGCGAGACCATGGCCGTCGCCCTGGCCGCGGGCATGACTCCCAAACTTACGCTCAACCCGTTCACCAGCATCCAGACCCTTACCGGCTACATCGTACAGGTGAGCCTCGGCGACACTCCCGCGGGCACCCTCGGCTACCAGTCGATTTTTGCAGTAGGGATCACGCTCTTCCTTATCACCATGACGATCAATGTGATTGCGCAGCGCGTTTTCAGTCGGTTTCGGGAGGTGTATGAGTGAACGGCCATGGCGATCTTGCGGCGACACTTTTTGAGCCGCGCATTGAGCGAAGGCGTCGATGGGGTCGCGTTTTTGAACTCGTCTGCACGGTGCTTAGCTTCGTCGGGCTGGCCTTCCTTGCGGTGTTGATCGGACAGGTGCTATGGGTGGGAGCGGCCTGGGCTACTCCCAAGTTCCTGACGAACTTCCCGTCCATATTGGAACCCGAGAGAGCGGGCGTAAAGAGCGCGCTGTGGGGTACGATGTGGCTGATGGCCATTACGACCGTCGTAGGCGTGCCGATCGGCGTCGCGGCGGCGGTTTATCTGGAGGAATATGCGGCAAGAAATCGATTGACCAGACTCATTCACTTCAACATTTTGAATCTCGCCGGGGTCCCTTCGATTATCTACGGGATACTTGGGTTGGCGGCCTTTGTACGATGGTTGCGCTTCGACCGAAGCGTCCTGTCCGGCGGGTTGATTCTGGCGTTGCTCGTCCTGCCCGTCATCATCATAGCAAGCCGTGAAGCGCTGCTTGCGGTGCCCAGGACGATTCGCGAGGCGGCCTACGCGCTGGGGGCCACGCGCTGGCAAACGGTGCGATCGCATGTGTTGCCCGCCGCTCTTCCTGGGATCATGACGGGGATCATCCTCGCGGTATCGCGTGCCATCGGTGAGGCGGCGCCGCTGATTACCATCGGAGCGCTCACCTATGTGGCGTTTGTTCCGACGGGGCCGTTTGACGCTTTTACGGCCCTGCCGATCCAGATTTACGCTTGGTCGGATCAACCGCAAGAGGAGTTTCATCATCTGGCCGCGGCGGGTATCATCGTCCTGCTGGGGATTCTCCTTCCCATGAACGCGGTCGCCGTTGTCGTTCGCGCCCGCCAGCAAAGGAGAGGGGCATGGTAGACGTAGTGGAGGATCAATCGGCGGCGTCGGTGGAAGCGCCTAGGATGCCGTTATTTCGCATGCCCGCAGTCCGCGCCCCCAGTACGTTGCCTATGCCTTCTTCAGAATGCGTCATCCGCGCCGAGTGCCTTTCAATCTATTATGGCTCATTCGCGGCCGTGCGTGATGTCACGTTGGAGATTCCTTCCCATCGCGTCACGGCCATTATCGGCCCTTCCGGATGCGGCAAGAGCACGCTGCTTCGGGCGATGAACCGAATGAATGACTTTATCCCTAACTCCACGTCGAAGGGGAAACTTTTCTACCGCGGCCAGGACATCCTCCGTCCGGGACATGACGCGGTGGAACTTCGCCGCCGAGTTGGAATGGTCTTTCAGAAGCCCAATCCGTTCCCCAAGTCGATCTACAAAAATGTCGCATGGGGTGCGTCCATTAATGGCTACCAGGGTAATCTGGAAGAGCTGGTTGAAAATGCCCTGAGGCAGGCCGCCCTTTGGGATGAGGTCAAAGACAAGTTGCAGGATAGCGCGTATGACTTGTCCGGTGGGCAGCAGCAGCGATTGTGTATCGCCCGTGCCATCGCCCTGGAGCCGGAAGTATTGCTGATGGATGAGCCGTGTTCAGCGCTGGACCCTATCGCCACGGCGCGCATCGAGGACCTCATCGACAAACTTAAGGCGCGCTATACGGTGGTCCTGGTCACGCACAATATGCAACAGGCGGCGCGGGTATCCGAACGAACGGCTTTCATGTACATGGGGGAGTTGATCGAGGTCAACGATACGACTATAATGTTCACCAAGCCGGGAAACAAACAAACCCAGGACTATATCACCGGTCGATTCGGGTAGACATACATGACCGCTCATTTCGTGGACTTGCTGGATGCTCTGCGGCGTCGTTCTTTGCGCATGGCCGGACTTGTGGAAGAACTGGTCAAAGAGTCTTGCGATGCCGTCTTCCAGGCCGACGCGGAGAAAGCCAAAGGAGTCGTTCAGCGGGACAACGAGGTGGACGCCGAGGAAGTTCAAATCGAGTCCGAGGTGATCCGTTTGCTCGCCCTCTACCAACCCGTCGGTTCCGATCTGCGGCTGTTGTGCACGGTGCTCAAGGTGAACAACGATCTGGAACGTATCGCCGACTGTGCCGTGAACGTCGCGGAGCGTGCGCGTCACGTCGATGCCCGCGTCCTGGCCGGTCCCTTCAGGGATTTGCGGCAGATGGGTCCCATTGTCGTGCACATGCTGCGTAACGCCGTGAAGGCGTACGGAACGCAAGTGGTCGATGATGCTCAAAAAGTACTTCTGGAAGAGGATGCCGTAGACGCTCTCTATGGCCAGATCATACGTCGTCTGGTCGCGGAGGCGTCAGTCTCGCCGGAAAAGATAGCTTCTTATCTCGATGTCCTTTCCGTGGCCAAGAATCTCGAACGCATCGCCGACCACGCCACCAACATCGCCGAGGACGTGGTCTACGTGTGCACCGGCGAAATCGTCCGCCACCGAAAGAATAGTCTGATCGGGGATGCGAGAAGTCATCGGGGATAGGGCGGCAGTGTGGTCAGCCGGGAGTCCTCGACGGGGCCCCCGACGGTGAAATGGTAGAGCGATTGGTAAGCCGTTCCCCGCAGGCCGAACATTTCGTGGACCGGGTCGTCAAAAAAGCAGCCAATGCCGGTGGCGCGGACCTCGGCGGCTTCGGCTTCGAGGTAGAGAATCTGGCCAATGACGCCGGTCTCCCAGAATAGGCGGCGGTAGAACCAGGCCCCGTGATCACTCAATGGTTTCGCAAATTCGGCGATCATTCCCAGGCTGAAGGCGCTGTCGGCCGCGATGTCCTGGCCGCAGCTTACCTGTCCCGCGACGCGACGGGCGTCGCCGGTGGTAAGCAGATATAGAGGAAGTCCGTTGGGACAACTACTCGGTTTTGTCCACTCGAATTTCGGATTCATTGCGGCGCGCAGTTCAGCGAGCTTCGCCGGATCACGGACCAGGAAGTACAGGCCGGGCGAGAGTCCGTCGACGCGATGCACAAAGAGGCCGAGATGGATGCATACGCGCGATCCCAAAGCGTCCCACGGGATTTGATCCGCTCGCGGCAGTACGCGGTCGAGCATGAGATAGAACTGCCCCGCGGTAATGGATGTCGCGCCGTCGAAGGCCACGGCGCTGCGTCGCTGACGGATGATCTGCCTCGCGGACGCGGGCGAGCGATTCGGCGCAAGCGGTGTGGCACGGGTGTCATCAGCCTCGGCCACTGTCGTTCTCGACTTTATGCAAGCGTCGGCGACGGCGTCGATCAGTTCCCAATCCACGCGGTCTTTACTCAGGCGATTCGCCCGACCGCGCCAGCGACCGCGTGAAATCTCCGCAAGGGCATCCTTACTTAACTCTGGCTCCGGCACAATGGTTGCGCGGGCTGAAGCCCGCGGTTCAGGAGTAATGGCAAGAACCAGATCCGGGTGCTCATGTTCGGCATTGGCAAAGTCTTCGACACGGTCCAGGCCCAACAATGCGGCAAGGTCGGCGTCGCTCCAGGATTGAAGCCATTGCGCGGTCCAGCCTTGAAGGGCGGCGGAGATGGTCAGAGCCGCGAGGGCATGGCCTACGTCGTGCTGGCAATAGCGGTAAGCCCGCTCGCCGTATTTCCAGGCCTCGCGCCAGTGAATTGAGGTCAGTGCAACAAGGAAGGTCTCTTTCGGATAACCCCCGATCAATGTCTCCCACGTTTCGATTGGGAACTCTGTTCGCCGCTCAAGGGCATGTTCCTTGGGTGCGTAATGGTAAACCGCAGGCTTGTCGTGCAGTCCTTCGACGGGGCCCATGACGAGATAACCCTCGGTGGGGTGCAGGTTTCCGCTGGAAGGGTTGATGCGCAGTGCCCAGCGTGATCCTTGATACTGTTTCCAGGCGGAAAGGGCCAAGGAGAACTCGAAAAACTCCGAGATGGTGGAAAGTGTCACTGGTTGGCACTGAGTTGCGCCGGGGACGAACAAGTCATCGTACGACGGTGACGCGGCGTTCTTGCTGAAGTCTAGCGGAATAAGAGGCGCACCGTGAAATCGACGGAAAGGATCCGGCTGCGTGGCCCAGTCGAGATAGCCTAGTGAGCGGGCGTAGCGATTGAAGTGATGCTTGGTTAGTTGATGGTATTGGACGGCGATTTGCAATGGCGTCATGGTCATGCGGAGAGTCGAATGATGACAGGCGAATGAGGATGGAGCCACGGAGCCACGAAGAAGGGCTCAGCTTACCATTTCGTGATTCGTAATCCACAATCTCGTCACAGGCATTCATCCGTCTTGGCCGCAAAGATGAAGTCGCTCTCGGTGAGGCCGTCGATCTTGTGCGTCCAGATCTCTACCCGAACCATACCCCAGGCCAGGTAGATGTCGGGATGATGCCCTTGTTTCTCGGCCATCGCTCCAACGCGATTGACGAACGCCAGGGCCTGGGCAAAGTCGGGAAACTTGAACCTCTTGGTCAAATGAAAGCCTTGCTCGATCGTCCAGCCTTCGATCTGTTTCAGTAATTCGGCGGACTGTCTGGCGTCCAGCGGCGGCACGCCGCCCCGGCAGGGAACGCAATCTTTCCTTGCTAGATTGGACATCGTTTGCTCCTTAGAACGTTGCTTCGTTATAACCTTCGCAACCGTCGCCGTCCACTGTGGCAGGCCGTTTGACGCCGTTCGGACTCGCGGATAGGGTGTCCCGGCAGAGTTGCGGGGCGTAGCTCAGCTTGGCTAGAGCGCTGCGTTCGGGACGCAGAGGTCGCAAGTTCAAATCTTGTCGCCCCGATTTTGCCCACGAGAGCGGGCAATAATAGAGCGAGTAAGCACATGAAGAGATGAGCAGGCGAGGCAGCTCCTCAAGTCCTATCGCTGCATTCTTTAGTTTCGGCAGACTGCTTCAAGTGCGCCTGATTCGCTCGACAGTGAGGGCGAAGCGGACATAGTCTTCACCGCACTGGCCTAAACCTCGACCAGGCATTTACGCCACGTCAGCTTTTTACACGTACGCGAGGTCACCCGAATGAGAAATCGACCTGGTTAAATCCAAGCCGGGGCGGCCGTTGCAAGCGCGGTGGGTGACTGGACCAGGTTCCCGGCTCGTTGTTATCGTATGGAACACGGCGTTCATTGTGAGACGCCGGTTATGCGTAAATGGAGCTTCCCATGGCCCGAATCATCGTGGTTGTATTGATCGGCTACCTCGGCGGATTGGCGTCGATGCAGGACTCAAAGAATGTTCAGGAAAAAGAAGACAGGCCTCTGAGGCTTGGCAACTTTTCTGTAAGTCTTGTCGTCAAGGATTTGAGCGCATCCCGCGCCTTCTACCAAAAACTCGGCTTCCAGCCGTTCGGTAACTTTGCTTCCAAGAGTATGGTGATCCTTCAGAATGAAACTGCCACGATCGGTCTCTTCCAAGCCGGGCTCGACAAAAACGCCATGACGTTCAATCCCGGCTGGGACCGTTCTGCTAAAACGCTATCGGAGTTCGACGACGTGCGGGACATCCAGAAAGTGCTCAAGAGTCGGGGGATCGCCCTGACAACTGAAGCTGACCAAGTGTCAACAGGACCCGCCTTTGTGACGTTGGTCGATCCGGATGGGAATCAGATCCTCATCGATCAACACGTGCCCAGGCCGAAAAAATGAGCGACGTACTTTTTCGTGCGGGCGAAGGGCAGTGCAAGGCGAAAGCGACTATTGAGAGGCGTGCGCCTACCACGCCATTTGGGCGATGCGGGAGACCGCTTCACGAGTGCGAGCCACATCGACGGTGAGGGCAAAGCGGACGTAGCCCTCTCCGTATTGCCCGAATCCCAGGCCGGGGATGACCACCACGTCGGCTTTTTCCAAAACGCGCGAGGCGACCGTCATGGAATCCAGCCCGCAGGGGCACCTCGCCCAGACGTAAAAAGTCGCCTGCGGCGAGGCCACCGACCAACCGGCCGGGCGAAGTCCTTCGACCAGTACGTCGCGGCGGCGTCGATAAGTGCCGTCGGGGCCGATGTGGGAAACGATGTCCGGGCGACGGATTCCGCCTAAGGCTTCGATACCCGCTTCCTGCACGGCCCCGAAAACACCTGAGTCCATGTTGTTCTTGACCTTGGCCAAGGCCGCGAGGGCGTCGGCGTTGCCAACGGCGAACCCGACCCGCCAGCCGGTCATGTTGAAAGTCTTGGACAGGGAGTGGAACTCAATGGCCACGTCCTTCGCGCCTTCGGCCTGCAAGATGCTCGGCGGAGGATGGTCAGGGTCGAAGAACACCTCGCTGTACGCGGCGTCCTGAGCGATCAGAAAGTTGTGCTTTCGCGCCAGAGCGACTGCTTCCTCGAAGAATGAAAGTGGGGCGCACGCCGCCGTGGGGTTGTTGGGGTAGTTGAGGAACATCAGCTTCGCGCCGCGGTAGACCTCCGCCGGAATGTCGCCGAGCACGGGAAGCCAATCGTTCTGTTCGCGCAGCGGCATGATGTGGCATTTGCCGCCCGCGAAGATGGTCCCGCCGGTGTAGACCGGATACCCCGGATCGGGGATGAGCACCGTTTCGCCGGGGTTGACGACGGCGGTGGGCAGGTGGCCCAGACCCTCCTTCGATCCCAACAGGGCGATGATCTCCGTCTTGGGATCGAGCTTGACGTTGAATCGGCGAGCGAAGAAGTCCGCAACCACGCCTCGGAACTCGATACTGCCCACGCCGAGGGCGTAACGATGGTTGGCGGGCGTGCGGATGGCCTTGGCCATGCGCTCGACGATGAAGGCTGGGGTCGGCTGGTCCGGGTCGCCGACGCCGAAGTCGATCACGTCCCGGCCTGCTTCGATGGCCTCGCGTTTCTTGCGGTCGATTTCCACGAACAGATAGGGCGGAAGTTCTCCCAGTCTATGAGCACGCCAAGTCTTCATGTTCCTATTGTCGAATGTCGAATGTCGATTGTCGAATCGAGGACTGCCGAGGACTCCCGCCCCAGCGGCTCGTTATTGAATGGCTTCGGCAATGTGTGGCAGGGGCTGGAAGCCGGTGCCACACTCTATTCAACGGCCTGTTGGGCACTAAGCCAGGGCATAAGGGAGCGGACGGTTTTGCCGGCCTGTTCATAGAGGGTGTTGACGTCGGCGTCGTAGAGCTTCTTGAACTTTGCACTGCCGCTACGGTGTTCGGCGATCCACTCCCTGGCAAAGGTGCCGCTGCGGACTTCGTCGAGGATTCGCTTCATCTCGCGGCGGGTTTCCTCGGTGATTAGACGCGGGCCGCGGGTGAGGTCGCCGTACTCGGCGGTGTTGGATATTTTCTTACGCATGCCGGACAAGCCCCGTTCGTAGATCAAATCGACGATCTGCTTCAACTCGTGGACGCATTCGAGGTAGGCAAACTCCGGCGGGTAGCCCGCTTCAACCAGGGTCTCGAACGCGGCCTTGGTGAGAGCGGTCACGCCGCCGCAAAGGACGACCTGCTCGCCGAAGAGATCGGTTTCGGTTTCACAAGCGAAAGTGGTTTCGACGACGCCCGCGCGGGTGCTGCCGATCGCGTCGGCCCAGGCTAGGGCGGTGCGCTTGGACGATCCGCTTGCGTCCTGATGAATGGCCAGCAGCGCAGGCAGGCCCTTTCCTTCGACATACAGTGATCGCAGCAACGAACCCGGCCCTTCGGGGCGATCATGACCACGTCTACGTTGGAAGGCGGCTGGATGAAGCTGAAGCGGATATTGAACCCATGGACAAAACCCAGGGTGGACGCCGGGCGCAGCGCAGGAGCGATCTCCGCCGCATAGACTTCCGATGCGGATTCATCAGGCAGGGTAATGATGATGAGTTCTGCCTTCGTTACCGCGTCGGAAATAGGTCTAGGCTTGAATCCGTCTGCCCGTGCAGTGTCGAAACTCTTGCCGGGACGTTGGCCGATGACCACGTCGATGCCGGAATCACGCAGATTAAGGGCGTGGGCCCGGCCCTGGTTGCCGTAACCGATGATCGCCACGCGCCGACCGTGCAACGCGCCGCGATCAGCATCCGCTTCTCGATATATAGTCAAGACCATCGAAGCAGTGTACCCTTGTCGTAATCCGCCGTTTACCACCCGTACTGCCGCGTCCGGCGCACAGAGTATATCGCCAAGTCGCCATACTCTAACGTATAGCCCAGCAAGCCAGCGAATTGCGAAAAGTGCTTGTGCGTTGTGAACTCCTAGCCATTCCTTTGTTGATAATCGAATCTCATCATGAGTTCTGCGGATCAAGGCAACTCTCAGCTTCTAGATAATGCCCATTACAAGAATGGAAATAGCCCTCCTTTGCCGCGCAGAGAGAAAAGAAACTGTATAATCAGCCCCACAATTACAGCCACGAAGATGAACACTAACAGGAACGCGAATCCGATTGTTCGCTTTGATCGTCCGCGCGAGAAAATAAGTCCGACTAACCCACCGATAAACGCAGCGGCCTCTAAGGCGCAACCCGCTCGGAACGCCAAGTCAATCGGGGGAAACATAAAGCCGTATGCCAACGCGCCAAGCCCTCCGAGGGCACAGGCAACTAACGCACACGCGTAATAATCTGTTTGCCCTGTCGGTGGATCGGTAGCAAATGTTTTCCGGTCTAATGGGTCGTATCGACGCCCGCACTCCGGACAGCGGTGCTTTGTAAGACCTTCAAGGCAGTAGCTGCAGCCGAGGCAATATATCATCGGTCTTACCGTTTGAAGTAGGTCCAAACAAGAAGTGCCTACTTGCCCATGAGATTCTAGGGAACATCAAGGTCTGGTCAATGTGGATTGGAAGATGCAGGGGCGTCAGCCTTGGCAGTTGGCAACTTCCCTGCCTCATTACCGCGAATGGTGTTGTACATGTCTTGGGTCTTGCTCTTCAACTTCTTCAAGAGGCGTCCGGCCCAGGCGAATTCGACAGCGAGGATGGCCAGCCCGGCGGGAATTACTACGATGGCCGGACCAGGCAGGACAATCAGGGCCAGGCCGATCAACACCACGGTGAATCCCACGACCGCGATCGCCACGCGCCGCGCCGACTTATAGAACACTTCTATACACTCTCCATACCAGGCCTATGCCCACTTCGACCGCGCATCGCAGTGTAGTGGAAATGATAGGCCCTGACGAAACCAGAATCCAATCCATTCTTGGGGAGCGCAACGAAACAAGAATAGAGTGCGCTATTTCATGGAGCGCGCTCACTCCGTCGGCCATAAGATACGCACCTGCCACGGAGCGAGCTCGAGGCGTTGGTCCGGCTCGGGAATCAACTGATCTGCTATGACGTCGCGGGACGATCCGATCTCCGGTTTCCCGCGAAGCTTTATCACCCGCGGGCGATCCGTCAGATTCACGACAGCCACGCATGCCTTCCCTCCTGGCGTCCTTCCCACGCGTACGTACATATCTTTTGCGATCATGCCATCCAATTCGCGGGCGGTGAGTCGATACACATGCTCTTCAACCTGCGCCAATCGTCGCTCGATCTTGACGATGACATCACCGGGCTCGGTGCACTCCTCCCTGCGAAGGGGAAATACGACCCGGTACAGTTCCCGCAAGGCTTTCTCGTCCGCATGTTCAGATACAACGTCAAAGGATATTTGCCGAGCGACCAGTGATTCCCAGATCGGCTGCACCCACGGCGCCCAGGTATCGAATTGGGGCTGCGGGCAGCCGCTCTCGCCCGCGCTGCAAATAGTCTCGCGTCCAACAGCAAGGGCAAAGATTGGACGCACATTGTACTCGCCAATGAATTGTGCGAGCCGCTGCATGTCCAGGGATGTATGGGCGATGGTCTCGGCCTGGGCGGGGTGGATGAGAATGCTTGACCCGGGTAGGCCGTCCTCATCCGGTGACACGTCGCGCCACGATTCGACCAATGCAAGACGTTGGCCATCGAAAGCCTGCGCCCACATCGCGGCTCGCAAGGCCGCCGGTCGGTATTCGAGCAAGCCGTTGGCGATCGGTGGTGTCCAATTGGTGATGCCATACGTTGGTCGCCTGGTTGCTCCGCGCAACATGGCCCGCCGTGCAAGGGATGCCGCAAGTGATTCACCGTCGACCGGATCCTCAATGGTAGGAAGAACAAGGTCGAACCCTGGTCTCGGCTCGCTATAGCGCGCTAAGCGGGCCAGAGTACCAACCGCCACATCCTGGGAGGGTCCGGCCCAACCCGTTCGCCGATCGGGATCTGCAACTCCACATCGGAACACATTCTTAGTTGCAAGGCGGGACCAGTCCACCAGCACCAGCCCCAAAGCCTCAGCGCGGCGCGCCGTGAGTCCGAGTTCGCCATCATCGTACCGCTCTCCAGACGGGCGCGCGTAAGCTTTTTGGCCAAGCGCGGCCAGGATGTCCAGGTCTCCGAACACGGGATGCGCGCGAAGCGCGTTCGCACCATCTACAAATGCGAAGAACGGTGGGATTCTCTCACCATCAAGGAGGTCGGTCCAAATAACTTTCACTCGATGGGGCCGGAAGTCGGGATTCGGCTCGGTGTGGATTACACGCTGGAGCGCGTCGTCGGTCCATTGCAGCATCGACTCGACGGTTGGGTCGTCGATCTTGCCGGTTCCATGTCCGCGACAATCCATTTCGCGGTTAAGCGTGGCCGCGACCTTGATGAGAATCGCCAGCGTCGCGCGAGCGTAGGGCCGGTCGGACCAACCGAAGTACAAAGTGTCAAGGAGATCGCCTTCGCCGGCCAGTTCGATCACTCGTTCCTGAAGCGATTGGATGCGATGCTTGAGTTGAGGAAGGTCTGCGCCATCGTCAGCTCGAACCGTCAGCGCAGCGAGGAGTAGCAGGAATGCAGTCAGGCGGCGCCAATGTCGCCTTGTCCGCCGGTTCGTTCCGGACCCGTCGCATCGGCCTATTAGGCAGTTCGCCAAGGGCAAGCAGCGAGTTTTCCCATCTCTTGATTCCACTCTGGAAACGCAGGCGGCTGACCCCCTAAAGGCGTCTGGTGTTCGGATGGGATGGTCGCAGTTCATGACCGTCTTGTACCCGTCAACCCTCCGCAGGTCGCATCGGCCAGTGCGTCGGCAGCTTCGATCGCAGGTGTAACAACCGCTGCCGTGAAAACTGCTGTGGATGATTTCGAAACCGCTCACGGGATTCTTCTTGAAAGAACGCATTGTTCGGCGGAAGGTCGTTGTCCTCCTCGTAAAACTTCAGCGCCTCGTCCAGGCATTGGGCAGCTTTGAGCGAGAGCCTCCTGGCCGCCACCTTGGTTAATTCCTTACCGGCGGCTTCCGTCATCATTCCAAACAACGTAAGCCATTGGGCGACATCCAGCATCCGAGAGGGTTCGTCTGTCGGATTCACCACCTCTGCCTGATCCGCAGGAACGGGCTGGGACGGGCCGGGAAGCCGAAACGCCCACCGTGTCACCGCCTGGCACAATCCGCAGGTCGCGGCGGCTTCCAAGATTCGGCCGCTCGACGAGGTTACGCCCGGATCGGCCTCTTCGCCGTGAAGCGGCCCGCGGCCGCACGATGGGCACCGCGTTACTTGGAGATACAGGTGAATTTCTGCCCGACTATGGGCAACAAGCGATGCATCGGACAGGGACATAGTGCGCCGCCACTGCCGATACGGCCGTGGCACACGTCAATAGTAGAATCTTCGACCGCTACGTTAGCCACCTTCTTCGGGTCCGCCATCCTCTTCGGGTTCGGCGGCTTCTTCGGGTCTGGCGTTTTCCACGGGGTTGGCGTCCCCCTCGGTCTTGGCATCCTCACCAGATTCGTCCTTGGTCGGTTCTTCTCCTGCCTGGGGACCGGGTGGAATCATTCCCGCCAGTATTCTGCGGAAGGTTGCGACAGACTCGGCCATAGGCTTTTCGTCCACTTTGCCCGTCTTAATGTCGGCCAGGAATGCATCCATATGAGGAAGGCTCAGTTCCAGCGAAGTTAGCGTCGGGGTTATTGCCCGGACCTGGGGATGATCGAAGTACCAGTATTCTCCTTCGGCTTCTTTGACGAGTACGAAACGTACATCTCCCGTCTGTCCCACGGCCGAAGCGAGTTTCCCGACGGCCTCCGTCGGACTAGAGACCGTGATCGACTCCACTTTCACTAAAAGAACCGCGGGAAGCGACGCCACTTCGACGGCCTTTTTCAGGCTCTCGTTGTCGCCTGGCAGAACATCGGAAACCTCTTTCATTTTGCCAACCAGGGCGGGAATCAACTCAACGATCCTTTTAGCGGGTGCGACCTGCTCTTCGATCAGGAATTCGGTCGCCTCCTCGAACTTGCCCTCGGCAACCAACCCGTTGAATTCACTGACCAGTTCCCGCAGCTCGGTTTCGACTTCCGGATTGGCCACGGTGGGTTTGGGTTCAACGGCGGTTGTCTCCGTGGACTTCGCCTCCGTCCCCGGTTTGCGGAACGGTCGCCAATCAGCCTGCCCATTCACAACGGCAGGGTCGTGCCAGCCGGGCGAAGTGGGCAGAAGCACCATATCATCCGTCCCCAAATCCTCGTTGTACGTCGGCGCCGGCTCGACCGGCCGGCAGCCAGCGATGACCATCACGACCGTCACCGCCAAGCAGCTTTGCAATAGTCGACTGCTCATAGGCCACATCATGGGATAAACTACACCTCCTTCGATGGCTCAGCCGTTGCTGGGCAAATAGGGATCGTAGGCAAGACATCGCGGACAGTCAATAAAAGCCCTGAATGGTGGACAGACTCTGAAGCGTCCTTGGCGCGAACGAGAAAATGAAATGACGGATTCGAAAAAACCGGCGGTGGGGTCGATCACCTGGCAAGATTTGACGGTCGCTGATGCCGAGGAGGTCAGAGGTTTTTATGCCGACGTCGTCGGCTGGAAGGCGTCTCCCGTCGAAATGGGCGGCTACAACGACTTTAATATGAACATTCCTGGTTCGGGCAAGACGGTGGCGGGAATTTGTCATGCACGCGGCCCGAATGCCAAGTTGCCGCCGCATTGGTTGATCTATATCACCGTCGCGGACGTTGATGAGAGCGTCAGACGGTGCGTCGAGCTTGGGGGGAAGGTCATCGACGGTCCCAGGCCGATGGGCGAATTTCGGTTCTGCGTGATCGAAGATCCCGCTGGGGCGGTGGCGGGATTGATTAGTGCCTGATACGCCGGAATATGGACAAGCCGAATCACCAGCAAATACGAATTCATCCCATTCTTCGACAATTGAAGAAGGACGTAATTGCCGCTATAATAGAATAAGCAAGGGTCGTTGACGCTGTTAAGGGGCCTTTGCCAGAGCGAGGGGGCCTATACTTCCGGACCTTCCAGGGACGTGGTGCGATGGACTCACCACTTAAGAGTACCATGCAATCATCAGGATTAGTTCGCACTCGCTATAGTTCGGCGGGAATCCTTGCGCTGGGGATGTTTTGTGGCGTTATCGGCCAAACGAGCGCACAAACTCCGCTCGATGAAAAGGGACATTTCGGGGAACCGTCGATCGTGGGCTGCGGCAAGGGCGAGGCCATGCGAGCGCGTTTCCTCGCCGAGCAAACGGCGCGGACGGAAGGCGGAGTCGCGGAAGCCATGGCCGAAACCGACATTCTCCACTACGACCTCAGCATCGAAATCAGCGACCTCAATCCACCGCCCGGCAGCCCGCCACCCGGAAATACCTGCACGATCACCGGACAAAACCGAATGACCATCCGAAGCAAGTCGGCCTCCCTGTCGGAGTTCACCATTCGGCTTCGCAACCAGTACACGATCACCAGCGCGATGGTGAACGACACCACGCCGGTTACGGTGTCAATGATCTCGAGCTCGACTCGATTAGCGACGCTCGACCGTACCTATGGCATGGACGAGGAGTTTACGCTGACCATTGCCTACACGGGCACGTCGTTTTCGTCGGGATTTGGCGCCATCGAAGTTCGCACGCACTCCGGAACGGCGGTCGTGTCCACGTTGAGCGAGCCGTACTTCGCCTATTTCTGGTGGCCGACGAAGGATGGAGACCACGGGCTGCCGGGGGATAATTCGGATAAGGCGACGCTGGATTTCACTATCACCGCACCGAACAACTTCGCCGTGGCATCCAATGGGGTTTTGCAAAGCGTGCAGGCGCTGTCCGGCAACCGTAATCAGTATTTCTGGGCGAGCAACTACCCCATCGCGACCTATCTGGTGAGCTTCGCGGCCACCAACTACAACACCTGGACGAAGAACTATGTACACCCCGGCGGCACGATGCCGGTGGAGTTCTTCATCTATCCCGAAAACGACAACTCGTCGAACCGCCTGGGGTGGGAAAAGGTGACGGACATGATGGCGACTTTCCGTCCGCTGTTCGGGGAATACCCGTTCATTGATGAGAAATACGGGCTTTACAATTTCCCATTCAGTGGAGGGATGGAACACCAGACCATGACCGGCCAGAGCGGGTTCGGCGAGAGCCTTACCGCTCATGAGCTGGCCCACCAATGGTGGGGTGACGCCGTCACGTGCAGGACCTGGCAGGACATCTGGCTGAACGAAGGATTCGCCACGTACGGAGAGGTTCTCTGGCTGGAATTCAAGTCCGGCGTGCAGGATCCGGCGGCGTATCAATCCGCCATCCTGGCGCGGAAGCCGTCGGATGTCAGCGGCTCGGTGTATGTGCCTGCATCCACGATGGATGTGAGCCGCATTTTCAACACCAACCTCAGCTATCGAAAGGGCGCGTGGGTATTGCACCAATTGCGGCACATCGTCGGGGAGGCGACGTTCTTTCAGATTCTGGCGGATTATCGGTCCGCTTACGAAGGGTCGGCGGCCACAACGGATGATTTCGCGGCGTTGGCGTCGGCTACCTATGGACAGGACCTTACCTGGTTCTTCGAGCAATGCGTCAAGCAGGTGGGCGCTCCGGCCTACCGCTTCGGCTGGGATTCGATCACCGTCGAGGGCCAGGAGTACCTGCACCTGAGAATCGAGCAGACTCAATCGTCCCCTTATCCGAATGTGTTCACCATGCCCGTGGACATCGTGGCCACCATCGGGGGTTCACCACAGACGCTGACCGTGTGGAACAACGCACGGACGCAACGGTTTGTATTGCCGGTGTCGGCGGCGCCGACTGCTGCCCAGTTCGATCCGCTGCAGTGGATTCTTCGGACGACACTGACTCTGGCGACGCTGATCGCGGGCGACATGGACGGCGATAACGACGTGGACAATGCGGACTTCGTCCTTTTCGAGAATTGTTACACGGGGTCCGGCGGTAAGGCGTCTCCCGGTTGCGAGGCCGGCGACCTGGACGGGGACGGAGATATTGACTGCACCGATTGGGAGGGATTCCAGACTGCGTGGACGGCCGGCGGCTCGCCCCCGGAATTAGAAGCCTGCGGCCCTCCGCCGCCGATCCCCACGGTTTCGACCTGGGGTATGGTCGCCATGTCATTGCTGGTGCTGACCGCAGGCTCGATGATTTTGCGTCGTAGTCCTTATTCGTCGCGGACGTTGGTTTAGACCGCGAAATCAGCTTTTCTGTCGCTCGACACTTGTCTATCTCGCGCTGTACATTGTCTACCGATTGCGAGCATGATCTATGCCGAGCCAGCCAAGTCCCGTGAACCCGTCGGACTCTGGAAAAGAGTGCCGCAAGTGCGGTTATAATTTGACCGGATTGCCGGAACCGGTGCGATGTCCGGAGTGCGGGACCAATGCGTCTACTTTCATTCCGTGGAAACCGGGAAAAGGGCGTTTAGCCGGCGGTACGATTATCATGGTAGTTTTCCTGGGAATTGCATTTGTCGCGCTGTACGTCACGGTAGCGCTTTCGCCAGATTATTCTCGGTCTCCATCGCGAAGCGGGGGAATGATCATGTTCGGAGATCTCAAACCAGGTGCAATACCTTACCTGGGGTTGATATTCGTTCAGCTACCGCTGTCGGTTGTCGCGGCTTTGCTTGGAACCATAGGGGCGCGTTTGACTAGGCGACCAATCCCGTTTGCGATTGCGGCGAGCGCTACGATTATCGCGACCCTGATCAATGCCGCGCTTGCCGCGAAAGCCGGTCTTCTGTAAGATTTTCCTTAATTCTAGAAGTCCCGTCGGCGACGCGGAGTTTTCCTACCCATTCTTCGGCGGGTAAAGTATACGGTCGGGCGAGGAGGACGGTATGGTCGTTGAGTATCACGGCGTGCGAGTACCGAAGGACGAGATTGCCGAGCTTTGCCAGCGGAATCGAATCTGCCGGCTTTCGCTATTCGGGTCGATTCTCCGGGACGACTTCGGGCCGGAAAGCGACGTGGACGTTCTTGTCGAGTTCGAACCCGGCGCCAGGACCGGACTGCGCTTTTTTACGATTGAACGTGAGCTAAGCGAGTTGCTGGGCCGCAAGGTCGATCTCAATACCCCGGCCTTCTTGAGCAAGTATTTCCGCGACGAGATATTGGCGGAGGCGGTGCCGCAATATGACGCGAAACGATGACCACACCCGTTTACGGCACATGCTCGACCACGCGGTGGAAGCCGTGGAGATGACCAAAGGGCGAGTCCGGGCGGACCTCGACAGGGACCGCCAATTCAACCTTGCTCTTGTCCGATTGGTAGAGATCATCGGCGAGGCCGCCGCTCGCGTGAGCGAGGACCATCGAAGTCGGTGTCCTCAGATCCCGTGGGAAGATATCGTTGGGATGCGTAATCATGTCGTACACGGCTACGACGATGTTGACTTCGACATCCTTTGGGACGTGATCGACCTACATTTGCGTCCGTTAATCGTCGAATTGCGGCGCGCGTTGGGTGAAAACCCGACGGATCAATAATCCGCAAGACAAGCTATGACCGTTTCTTTTGCCACATTTGATCGGCTCAAGAGCAAGGGCGTCGCGTCTTATCAGAACGGCGACTACCTGGCCGCCCGGACCTATCTCGTTGATGCCGCCGGGTGCATGTTGGACATGGCCGCGGCAAGCAAGACGGCGGATGCACGCCGCCAGCATGAGGAACTGGCCGCGGAACTCATCGCGCTGGCCAAGGATTGTGATCGCTTGCGCGGGGGCCACGGAGCCACGAAGCCACGGAGCCACGAAGCTGGAAAATGGGGTGGGCGGGGCGGCAAGGTCGGCGGACAACGGGTCAAGGAGGACGAAGCAGGAACCGACGCCTCCGATTGGATCGTCAAGGACAAGCCCGACATCGGGTTTGACGACATCGCCGGGCTGGAGGACGTCAAGCAGGAAATCCGCCTTAAGATGATCTACCCATTCCAGCACCCGGAGCTGGCCAGGAAATACGGCATCGGCGTAGGCGGCGGCATTCTGCTCTATGGCCCGCCGGGGACAGGAAAAACGATGATCGCCAAGGCCGTCGCCCACGAGATCGACGCCGTGTTTTTTCTTGTAAGCCCCGCCCAGATGATGAGCAAGTGGGTGGGGGAGGCCGAGCAGAACGTCCGCAAGCTCTTCGACGCGGCCAAGGCCGAATCCGCCTCGGTCATTTTTCTCGACGAGACAGAGGCCCTGGTGCCCAAGCGTCAGGGCGACAGCTCCACCGTCATGCAGCGAGTCGTGCCGCAGATCCTCCAGGAACTGGAAGGGTTTGATCGCAAGGCCGACCGCGCCCTACTATTCATAGGAGCAAGCAATAAACCGTGGATGCTCGACGAAGCCATCTTACGCCCCGGGCGTTTGGACGCCCTCGTATATGTGGGACTCCCCGACGCCCCTGCCCGGTTTCGCTTGCTGGAGCTAAATCTTGGCGACCGGCCGATGGCGGACGATGTGGACTTTGGGGCATTGTGCGATCGTTTGGTGGGTTACAGCGGGGCGGATATCAAGAGCATCGCCCACCAGGCGGCCCAGCGGCCGTTCCTGGAAGCAATTGGCGGCAAGGAAGCGCGACCGATCACCCAGGCGGACATCCTGGCCGAGATCGACGAGACCCCGCCCTCCGTCCATCCGTCCGATTTGTTGCTCTACGAGAAGTTTGTAGAGGGACGGAAGTAATATCAGGCTCGCGACCGAGAGCGCGCGGGCAACCAGAGCGGGGAATGGGAGCGTCCCGAACCAATCCGTTCGCTGTCGCTCACGGCTCTGCTCCGTTTGCGAATGTACGAATACGATGATCTCCGCCAAGTTCGATCCGCAGTCCTTCTTTCAGCGCACGGACAACGTCGCCCTGCACGTGCCCGCCTCGGAACTGTTCGGAATGCTCAAGCGGTCGCTTGATCTGCCTGCCTCGTGGGCAGCGTTGGTCGCACGGACCTCGGGCGACCACCAGGTCGTCCGCCCCGGCGGCAGTGTAGACGAAGATGACGCACGGAGCGTCATGTTCATCCGCGTAACCCCCGTTGCGTTGCGTTATGAAGAGAGTGACCTCATCAGCCGCGATGGTTTCACCTGCAGGGCCGAGGCTCACGTGTGGTTGAGCGTTATCTCCGATCGCGGTGAATTGTTGTCGTTTCAGAAGAACCTTCTGGGCAGCCGCCGCGTCGCCCAGGCCGATGGACTCGCGGCTTATCTTCAGCCGTCGATTCGCGCCGCGCTCGCGCAATTCAGCGCTGAGCACGATGCCGCGGCATTGGTCGATGCCCGAACCGGTGAATCCTTCTCCAACGCCCTCGCCGATGCGCTCGAACCCGCGTGCTTTGCCGCGGGGTTGATTCTGGAGCGCCGCCCGACAGGTCGGTTTGAATCCTCCTCGCTGCGGCAACTCCAGCAGGTTCATCAATCAGCGGCGGCGCGCCGCGCGGAACACGAGGCCGCCCGGCAACTTGACGAGGCTTTGCAAAAAGCTCGATCCGAACATGTCGATCAACTCGCCTCGCTGCTCTCCAGACTTAATGAACTCGCCGCGGCCTCGCCCGACGTGAAATTACCCGATTTGCTCCGCACATTTTCGGAGCATCAGCGAAGCCAACTGTACGAGGCCCTTTTCGCAACCGAGGAACCCGCCACGCGAACACGATGGGTTGTCGCCGCCGCCGCGGAGGAACTGTTTTTCTTCGACACGGCCGCGCTTGATGCGCCAAGCCGCCGATTGAAGATCGACGGCCTCGCGGGACATGCCCGGTCGGTGCAGTGCGCGACATTCCCCGACGGGCGCTCGGTGTTGCTCGTTGGCGCCGCGACCGGCATCTACCTTTGGCCGTTGGATCGAAGCTCTCCGGAGACGACGTACCTCGTCGCTGACGCCCCACCCGTGCGGGGTGGATTCAACGCCGCCGTCCTCGCCGGCGATCGATTAGTCGCCACCCATTCGGAATTGGGTATCTTCGAGTGGACGATCTCGGAACCAAACTCAGGCCGGCCGAGGCTTGAATCCATGACCCTTGCGGCCAAGGCCGTGCGCGACGTGGAGTTTCTCGACGGAAAATTGTACTGCTCCATCAACGATCGGGTCATTCGTTGGTCGGCCGACGATGCTTCGGACCGCCCGACCCGCATCTACACGGGCAGCGAATCGACCATCACCGCCCTGACTCCAAGCAGCGAAGGTTTGTTCGCGGGCAACAGCAATGGCGACATTCTTCATTGGCCCGATACCACCGACTCGGAGCCTGAAATGTTCCACCGCGGCCAGAAGCGGGCGGCGGAATCCATCTGGGTCCTCTCCGCGCACGGCGTACGTCGTTTGGTTTTCACGGATACGTCGCATCGCGTGCAGACTCGCGTGCTGGGCGATACCTTTTCCTGTCAATACGAAGCGGGCGGGCAGACCCTTCGCAGGGTCGAGGTCGCGCCGGACCTGCTCGTCGCCACCACGGAGCTTCGCGACAGGCTCGTTTGCTGGAAGCCGGGAAATCCCAAGAGGCCTTTCGCATCTATTGCCCTTTCCAGCCTCACCGGCCGCAGTATCCAGGATTTTTGCCTGGTATAGCGTGCGTCCTTCGGATCGAGTCCGACCTTGAAGATGTAGGGTTTGTGCCGCGTCATGAGCGGTTGTGCTTCCTCCTTCGATGGTACCGAATGAACTCATGGGCCATGATTAGCACGCACCCTGCTTTCCAGGTGAGCAACCACCATGGTCGCCACCAGGCACCGGTCTGGACTTCGACGACATCCGAGCCGGCAAACGCAAGGAACGTAAGCGCCAACAGAAGGCATCTGCCGCGCAGGCCCCAACGCTTAATGGCAGCGATCGCAAACACGATTGCGATGGCTCCCCACAGGAGCGCCTCAAGGTAGTTGATCGTTTCGAACACCTGGAAATAGCCTAACGGTCGACGGGAGTCCGTGCCACGGCACCCCAACGTAACCATAGCCGCGCTTGTCTGTTCGACCCTGCCGCGTACCATGTCGCGCGTGAGATTGAAACACACTAGCCTCCTTGCACGCCAGTGGCTCCTTGCGCCAGGCGGTGGAGCTCAGGCCGTTATTGCGTTTGGGATTCCCGGTCTTGCCATCCTGGCGCTTCTCATAGTGCCCGCGCTGCGGAAGACTTCGGACACGACTAGGACAACGGGGCGAAGTCCGCAGCGTATCATCGCTATCGCCCCCAATTCCGCCGAAGTCATCTGTGCACTCGGCGCTTGCGATCGCATCGTCGGGGTCAGCAAGTTTTGCGTTCACCCGCCCGAGCTGCTGGATCGGCCGAAGGTCGGCGGGTTGTCAGATCCCGACCTGGAACGCATCGCCGCCCTTCGACCCGATCTGCTAGTCATGCGCGGGAAGAACGAGGCCCTCGAACGACTCTGTGAAGACCTGCAAATCCCCATCTACAAAGATGAAACGGATTCATTGCCGGGCATCGGGCAGTGTCTCCGCGAATTGGGCGGGCGGCTCGGTTTGACCGATCGAGCGGCAGAGGTCGCCAATCAGTTTCAGCAACGCATCGACTCGATTCGTTCTCGGTGCGCGGGCAGGAACCGACCGCGCGTGTTGTTGACCGTTTCCCGCCAACCGGATCGACTTGCCAACGTGCTGACCTCGGGTAAGGGCACCTTCCTCGATCAGATGATCGAAGTTTCGGGCGGGGTCAATGTCTTTGGGCATCTGGACATGATCTATCCGCAGGTCAGCCCCGAGGGCATGTTGGCTCAGCAACCGGAAGTCATCATCGAATTGATGCCCGGCCTGGAACTGACCGCCGCCATCAAAGAGCAAATGATCGCGCAATGGCGGCAACTCGGAACCATGCCCGCGGTCACGAAGAATCAAATCTACGTCCTTACCGACGAAAACCTCCTTATCCCTTCGCCGAGGTTCGTCGAGGTCATCGACAAGGTATCGCGATTGCTGCATCCGGAGTCCGAAGTTGCCCCTTGACGAGCCTGCCCTGCTCACGCTTCGGGAGGTCCGCTTCGGCTTCCCCACGCGCCCCGATTTCCTCGGACCGATCTCGCTGGCCGTCGCGGGAGGAGAGTGTTGGGGGATTCTCGGCCCCAACGGCGCAGGCAAGAGCACGCTGCTGCGACTGATGGCCGGGCTGCATGCGCCGCACAAGGGCGAAATCGAACTCATCGGCAAGTCGCTTTGCCGCACTTCCACCCGCCGCCGCGCCCAACGTGTCGCGTTCCTGCCGCAACGTACGCCGGGCGATGTCGATTTTCGCGTCCGTGACGTCGTGCTTTTGGGACGCTATCCGCATCGGTCGTTGGGCCTGTTCGAGTCCGCAGAGGATTATCGCGTTGCGGAGCGGGCGATGGCCTCGACGCAGACGCTGGAACACGCCGATCGGGCGCTCGCGACCCTGTCCGGCGGGGAAGCCCAACGGGTCCACCTCGCCGCCGCCCTCGCCCAGGAGCCTCGTGTCCTGCTGCTTGACGAGCCGACCGCATCGTTGGACCTTCAGCATCAACTCGCCATCTGTGGCATTCTGCGTGAGAAGGCCCGGCGCGACGGCTTGGCCGTCGTTGTCGTCACGCACGACGTGAACCTTGCCGCGCAGTTTTGCACCCACGTGCTACTGTTGCACGAGGGGCGGGCCGTCGCTCAGGGGCCATCCGACGCAGTCCTGACTCCCTCGGTTCTGCAACCGATCTATGGTGTCACGATGGTGACACTCCAAACCCCCAACCGTCCCGATCGCCGCTGGCTCGTGCCGCTCGACACCGACGACGGGAGCGCTCGATGATCCCGCTCACACCGAAAAACTACGTTTTGCGACTCACCGCCGCCGGCTTCGGATTGGGACTGTTGTTGCTGCTCAGCCCCGGCATCGGAACCGAGTCCGCGTCGTTCGGTTGGTGGGACGCCTGGCGGGCGCGCTTGGGTTGGCCCATCGACAAGGGCGAACTCGCCGGTCGTCCGCTGGTGGACCATGACGGGGACGGAGTCATCTCGGACGCCGAACTGTCCGGTTTCGTCGCCGTGGCTCGGCAGATCGGCTTCGGGCAGCGCTTCCCGCGGAGTTGGCTGGCGCTGCAAGTGGGCATGACCCTTGCCTTGTGTGGAGCGACGTTCCAAATCCTGTTCCGCAACTCCCTGGCCACACCGTATACGCTGGGCATCGCCAGCGGCGGATCGCTTGGGGCGCTCATCGCCCTGCGTTTGGGATGGGCCGTGGCCGTGCTTGGCATTTCCAGCGTCGCGGTTTCAGCGTTCGCCGGGGCCCTGCTGATCGTGGGCGCGGTGTTCGTCATTGCACGAGGATCGAGGCGGCTCACCTCCAATGAATTGCTGCTTGCGGGTGTGACCCTGGGGCTGTTCTGTTCGGCCATGATGATGTTCGTCACCGCGGTCTCCAACGAGCGTGAAACGTTTTTCATGGTTCGTTGGATGATGGGCTCGCTCGATCCGGTCCGCACCATCGAAGGGGCGGTGATGCTGCCGTTGATGCTCCCCGCGTGGATCGTCCTGATCGCCATGAGTCGAGCCCTCAATCAGTATCGCCTGGGCGACGAACTCGCCGCAGCGCGAGGGGTGAACGTGGCTGTGTTGCAGGGCGTGTGTGTGCTGGTGTGCACGCTGGCCACGGCGGCGGTGGTGGCCCATTGCGGACCGATCGGATTCGTGGGACTTGTTGTGCCGCACGTCGTCACCCTGTTGTTTGGTTCCGACTGCCGAATCCTCCTGCCCGCGTCGGCCATCTTTGGCGCCGCTTTCCTGATCCTTTGCGACTGGGTTTCCCAGCTCTGTATGCGCTGCGCTGGGTGGCTTTCCGGCCAGCAACTGGGCAGTGCGACGCTCCCCATCGGGGTGGTTACGGCCATCATCGGCGTACCCATTTTCCTCATTCTCCTCCGTACGCGACGCGTGTAGTGGGGGGCGACAGAAATAACAATGAAAGCACCCATGCCGAACCAGCTTGGACCCGAAATATTCTCGCTTTGTTGGGGAATACCCGGTAGAATGCAGTGAGTCCAGGTGCCGGGAGATAGGCTTATGTTGGCGATCTTGGCGGAAATCGTGTGGGACAAACAGACCCTATCCATAGCAGGGGCCTTTTCGATCCCGCTGGCGGTCATCATTGGCAGTGCCTGGTACAAGATGAACAAGGTCCGCTACGAGAACGAGCTGAAACGATCCATGATCGAACGAGGCATGTCCGTCGATGAGATCGAACGGGTCATTGCCGCCGGAGAGAAAGACGATTGAACAAATCCGCACCGTTAACACACTCTCGGACTTCTGAAGCCCAGCCCCTGTGGCCCGCGTAATTCGTCTCTTCCAGTATTTTCCGTCAATCCGTCAGCGGTCGGGGTGATCGCGACACACCCGAGGGCGGGTGTGCTACACGAAGGACACACCCGAGGGCGGGTGTGCTACACGAAGGCACGAATGAGTTCTCCGATGCGGCCCAGATGATAGTCGTCGTGCTCGGCGTCGAAGTAGGCGATGTCCACGATTCGGATGGGTTGCTTCAGTCGCGGGTGAATCCCCGACTTTTCCCAATCCGATTCCGAAAGCCCCTCGAAGCGTGCCACCAGTTCGGCACGATCAGTCCGGAACTCGGCGAGCAAATCACGAATATCCCTGGCGTTGTGATCGGCTTCGTTCGTTTTGCGGTTGCTGATGTCCGCGGCCACGAGTATCGTTTCGTCCGCTAGAATCTGCTCGATCCGCCGCATGGGCAGGTATCCCAGGTCCACGAGATGCCCGATGTTTTCCTGCATCGACCAGCCTGCGCCGTCCCGCCGTTTGGTCAAGATATCGGGCGAAAGCCCGCGTACTCGCTCCTCGATGCGTGCCGGCGTGCCGCGCACCCGTTCCAACAGGTCGGGCCATTTTGTGACCGGAAAGTCAAAGTTGAACTTCCGCTCCGTCCAAGTCCACTTGGGCATGAAGAACTCCCACGAACAGGTTTACGATCTGTCAGAATACCATTGTCACCCCCCGAAGTCCGCGCGGGCTGAAGCCCGCGGCTCGTCTTGTTCGATTGTTCTTACGCCTCCGGGACGTCGACATACTTACGGCAATAGGGGCAGGTCTGCACCGTGCCGCGCTGTTCAATCGGAAAGCGTGCAGCCTTTCCACATTCCTCGCAAACGGTCTCGATCGTCTGACCGGATTGGGCGTCCTCTGTCTTTTCCTTACGCTGTTCGAGATGATCCCGGACCAGCGTCTTGGCCAACTCAACCTGGGTGGGATCGACAACGCAGACTTCGATACCCTTCGGCGCAGAGACCGATGGCACAAACACGTTGACGGCCGAATACCGGTTCTTGACGTGTATGGTGATTCCCTGATCGGCCAGCCAGGCGGCGACGATATCCGCTTCGCCTAAGTCGGCGGCACGGTAGACGCAAGTCAGATCGCGCGGCATAACCTGCCTCCTCAAGCGGCACAGTAAGTAGTTTCCACGATCGGCTCGCCCGAGGCAAGTCAAAACCGGGAGCTTGCGCTGTTGCTTGCATTTGTCAATCGTGAGTTCCAAATGGGTTCGTTTTGCAAGTACAGTTTCTTGCGGAGTGTCACCTTGTGGCACTTCCTCCGGCGACGAAATTGGGCAGAGTTTCGGCGGTGGTAGCGGGTGATTCCGCCGGGCGCGGGATGGAGCGATTGTACTAAGTGGTACGTGGTCATCTTCAGGCTTCCGTCGGCGGCACACGCTCCGCCTGCTCATAAAACGCGCGGAGCGCTCGGTAGAATCGCACATAGGGCCGATCACACGCCTACACAGGCCCCTTTGGGTTTGGGCCGCATTCCTCCGCCCCGTTAGGGCGGAATTGATGTTGGGCTACAGGTTACCGCGGGTTCCGTCCGCCGCAGGCGGACGGAACCCGCGGCTACATTCCTTGGCCCCGTTGGGGCCGGAGAGAGACTGCCTGCTTCACGAATTGAATGGCCGCTCCGTGTTGGCGATGGATTGGAATGGGTAACGGACGATCGATTGGTAGATCATTCCCCGAGAAGCTCGTAACCGATTTGCCAGAAATACATATCCACAAGTTTCATCATCGGATAATGCAATCCGCTGATGCCCTTGATGCGCGCCTGCTCAGTCCTTAAGTCGAAGTCGTTTTCGCGGCAGAATTGCAGTACCCTCTCCACGAACTCTCGATTTACGGAGGAAAACTTGAACGAGGCATTCCTGAATCCGGCAATGAAGTACCGATCACATGCAGGCAGGCACCCAATTGTGCCAAGCAAGATCTTCGTGACGAGCGTGTCAGTCACCTTCCCCAAAGGGTTGTAAGCCTGCCTGACAGCTTTGATTGATTCAAGGACGAGCGGGGCAAGCTCGACATCGTCAGCAGCAGTTCCTACGTCTTTAGCCCAAAGGGGCAACCATCGTGATTCACTTAAACAGTCAATCATCGACAGATGCGCGGTGTAGTCGTACTGGAGAAGGAAACTTGAACCGCGATACATTCCCCAGCTGGCCAGATAGAAACCCAGGTGCTGCGCCGCATGGTGCCGTTGTGAAGCGATGGCGGACGGGGTGGTCCGTCGAAAGAACCCGAAGCAATGCTCCCAGGACTGGTAGCGGTGAGACTTTCCACTTGTAAGCTTGCTGTAGAAGGCGTCAATCTCCTCGCGAATGGAATAATTGTTGTCCATTCGTGGATTTCAGCGCCTTGCATACCGGAACCATGTACTCTTTTGCGATCCGTCCAGAGTCGGCCTAAAGTGTCGCAAGTCTGTCATGGGCTTCGATTGATCACCGGGCGGTTTCTTTTCGGGAGGCGATGCGTTCCTGGGCGGCTTCGAGGATCAGCTCGAGGAGTTCGGCATAGCGCAAGCCGGCGTAGGTGGCCATGAAGTTCAGCTTGCCGTCCCAGCACCAGCCGGGGTTGGGGTTTACCTCCAGCAGCTTGATCTCGCCTTCGGCGTCAGTGCGGAAGTCAAAGCGGGCGTAATCGCGGCAGTCCAAGCGCTCGAACAGCTTGTTGGAATAGTCAAACAAGCGGCGGCGGCTGTCCTCGTCGATGCGGGCCTCGTGGTACTTGATCTGCGTCCAATAGGGCGAATCGGGGATCCACTTGGATTCGTAGCCGAGGATGGGGGGCAGGCCTGGGTCCAGGCCGGTGTAGTCCACCTCCAGCGGCGGGAGGTTGCGGAAAGTAAGACCGGGGTTGCCAATGATGCCCACACTATACTCCGGCCCGGCGAGAAACTCCTGAATCAGCACGGATCGGCCGGGAAGCTCCATGCGAAGCTGCTCGAGGTAGCCCCACAGTTCTTCCGGTGAGCGGACAACGGCGTTCTGGCGGATGCCGATGCTGCTATCACCGTAACAGGGTTTGACCAGTGCCGGGAAAGCCGACGGCAAGGTGGCCGCCTGATCGTCGGGATCGTAATACGTTTCCAGCGGAACGGGGACATCAAGCCCGGCGGCAATGGCGCGGACCAGGGACTTGTTGTAGCACAGACCCAGGCAGGTCGGGCCGGCGCCGGTGTAGGGGATGCGCAACATTTCCAGGACCGCGGGGACGTGCAGTTCCAGGAAGGCGTCGTTGTTGAAACCCTCGTCGCACAAGTTGAGCACCATTTGCGGCGGATTCGCCCGGAAGTCGGCCACCAACGAGGCGTGGTTGTCGAGGTAGCGGTATTCGTAACCGGGAAGTTCGTTCAGGGCTTCCTTGAGGCGGCGGATGGTGTCGATGTCTTCCTCGTTGAATTGGCCATTGCGCTTCACGGCATCGGGCAATCGCGGGTCGCCCAGGACCACGGTGATCTTGGGAAAAGTAGGGCCTTTCTTTCGCGGGGCGGCGGTTTTTCGGGGGGCCTCGGCGGTGACAAACATGCGATGGGCAAGCATGCCGAGGTCCTGCTTGCGGTCGGAATCAGTGAGCAGGCCCTCGTGCATCCGGACGGAGAGAAATCCGACCCGTTCGAGCATCTGGGTGATTTCCGCGCGGGAGTAAAGCCGCTCGGCGTAGAACTGGTCGGCAATGACCCCTTTTTCCGCATGGACGACCACTTCGCGCGAAACCAGTCGCACGCCGTCGGAGGCCAGTGAGCGCTCCCGGCATACGAAGTGGTTCTGGTCGATCCACTCCCAAGACCGCTTCTCAAAGTTCTTGCGCAGCCATTCGCCGTCGGCGAGATCCATGGCCAGGGTTCCGCCGGCGCGGAGCACGCGCTGGGCGCCTTGCAGCACGGCCAGATCGTCTTCCTCGCGATCGAAATACCCGAAAGAGTTGCCCATCAGGGCTACGCAGTGGAACGATTCCTCCGGAAAGCGAAACCTGCGGGCGTCGCCCTCGTGAAAAGCTACGGTCAAGCCCTCTGTTTTGGCCCGCTTCTTCGCCAAGCGGATCAAGTAGCGCGAGCGGTCGAAACCGGTGATCTGCTTGAAGCCGCGGCGGGCGAGTTCGAGGCAGTGGCGTCCCTGCCCGCAGCAAAGATCGAGAATGCGGTCGTTGGGTTCCAATCCGCCGGCGCGGATCAGGAGGTCCACGTCGCGGGCGGTGTTGCGATCGTTTTCAACGACATCGCCGTCTGTCTTGAGATAAATGGAATTGAAAAGAGTTCGCCACCAATCCGATGGAAGGTGGCGTTCGAGGTCCGGGATGGGTCCAACCGTTTTCGGGACGGCCCCGGCGGTCACCGCCGTTTTGGCCATGGGATGAATCTCCGCGTCGCGCCAGCCGGGCGACGCTTTCGCCCTCCGTGCCAGCCGTTCATTAGTATACGTTTTAGAAAGACTGCGCGAGGATTCAAGTCCCCCGGAATTGTTTTCTTAAGGGTGTTGTACCGTACCGCAGAAAATGTGGCGCACGCTTGAGGATTACTTCTTTCCGGGGTCAATTCGGCTGGGCGGGCTATTCGACTCGGTGCCACCGGTCCCGGTGGAAGACCTAGTGACGGCGATATTCGTCTCGGCAAGAAAGGGGGTGCCCGCGGGGGCTTGCCCTGGGTTGCGAACGTCATTTCTCGGGCGGTAATCTAGAACCGAAGCAAGCGGCCGGACTTCTAGCTCTCCAGCGTTCCATGCTGGACCCCGCGCTCGCGCTTGGGGTTCCGATGGGCGCTCTCAGCCATGGTAAGGCCTCCGCGGGGGCGGGAAGGCGACAAGTTTTGACTGCAATACCGGATAGGATTTACCGTTAGGATTGGTATACTCATCGGTGTATTCGTTGGACACCAGAATCGAACAGATGGCGGCGACAATGCGGCGGGCCTTTACGCTCATCGAGTTGATGGTGGTGGTGGCCGTTATCGGCCTCCTTGTGGGCATTCTTGTACCCGCATTGAGCAGCGCCCGGGCCTCGGCCAAACGCACGGCTTGCGCGGGCAACCTGCGCCAAGTCGGCACCGGTTTGCAAGCGTATATCTCGGGCAACCGCGATCGTTTTCCCCATGCTTCCTTCATGCCGTCGATGAGTCCGTTTCCGCTGGAGGTACCCAAGGCGATTCGCATCGCCGACGTTATCGGGAAGGAAATCGGCGATACGACGGCGTTTCACTGCCCTAATGACTTGTCCGACAGCGGGAGGCCGGCGCCCAACGCGGGTCTGACGTACTTTCAATCGGAGGGTTCAAGCTACGAGTACCGAACCAGGCCGTCCCTTGGTGGGCGGACGGCGCAGGAGATTGCGGCCTTCTACGAACAGCGGGCAGACATGAAAATCGCGGACAATGCGTTCTGGGTCATGCGCGACTTCAACAATTTCCATGCTCCGGGCGGCAAACCTGGGGCGCGACGCTATCTCTACAGCGACGGTCATGTGACCGATTTTGAGAATTAGGAGTCTGAATCAATGACCATGCCGGACTTTAGGGCGCCCCTAACTTGGATCATCACGGCAGTGTCCGCCGTCGCGGTAGGCGGATCGACATGGGCCGTCTTTAGCGGGTCTGGCGCCAAGAGCAAGGGCGTGGTGATCCCGCGGGAACTATCGGTCGAGTCGTTGCAGGCCCAGACTCAGGAACCCGAGAAGCTCCGTGAGACCATCCGCGACACGATGCGCCGCGAGGATCTCACCGACGAGCAGCGCCGCCAGGTCGCCCAGAACATGCGCGCCGTATGGGAGGGGGAAATACAGAAACGCGTCGATGAGTACTTTGCCGCGTCGGAGGAGGAAAAAACCGCCGTGCTCGATCGCCAGATCGATGAGTTTCGGGAGCGTATGAAGGAATGGGAAAGGCGGCGCGAAGAAGAACGGAAGAAGGAGGGCGACAACGATCGCGCTCAACAGGGCCAGCGATTCGCCGGCATGTTCGGCCAGCAATCGCGGGAGGAACGCAAGGAGCGGTCGGAAACCCGCAACCCGGATCAGGCAGGCCGTCAGATGGCCTACTTCACGGCCATGCGCGAGCGCGCAACCCAGCGTGGAATCACGATGCCCGGCGGTCCCGGCGGCGGATTTCGAGGCGGACCCGGCGGCGGCTCAGAACGAGGACCGCGTCCAAACCGCGGCCCATAACAATTGTATGTCGCCGCGCGGTTATCCAAAGCAACCGCGTCTCAGTGGTTGTTCGAATCAAGGCGGAATGAATCGAAACGCGCGCCGCTACACGTCGTCAATGATATGCTCTTTGATTTTGCGAAGCGCTTCGCCTTCGATCTGGCGGACGCGTTCGCGGGTGAGTTGGATGGACTCGCCGATTTCTTTGAGCGTCATCGGCGGCTGACCATCCAAACCGTAGCGCATCCGCAGGATTTTGGACTCCCGGTCCTCAAGGTCGTCGAGTAGTCTGGCAATCTTGGCGGCCTCGGACTCATTGAACAGGGCGTCTTCGGGAAGTGGAGTTCGGAAGTCGGCGATACCTTCGGTAAGGCTCTGTCCATCCGCGCCGTCTCCATCGTTGGTCGGGGTGGAAACGGCCTTCACCGCGCTGCGGATGTGGTCGAGTTTGCTGACCGTCATTTCCAGCCGCTCGGCGAGTTCCGCGGTGGTGGGGGGGCGGCCTTCCGTCTCCACGAATTGCTCGCGGGCCTCGCGGAAACGTGAAATCATCTCCACCATGTAGGCGGGAATATGGATCGGCTTGTCGCTGTTGATCATGCTTCGTTTGATCGCCTGCTTGATCCACCACGAAGCGTAAGTGCTGAAGCGCGTGTTCTGGTCGGGGTCGAATCCCTCCACGGCGCGGATCAGCCCCAGGTTGCCTTCGTTAATCAAGTCATTCAGCGGGATGCCGCGCTTGGCATACTTCTTGGCGATGTTGACCACCAGCCGCAAATTGGACTTGACCATTGTCTCGCGGGCCTCGGCGGCGTCCGATTCCGCGCGTTCCCGTTCCTGCAGGGTGACCTCCCGGCGGGCGAAACGCTCCGCCATCTGTTGACCGTTGCGGACGATGGTCGAGAGGCGCTTCTCCTCGTCAGCGGATAGAAGGGGGGCGTCGTTGATTTGCCGGAGGTAAACTTGCAGGCCGGTATCGACAGTGATGGTAACAACCTCCAAACGCGTTGATGGCAAGCCGGCCGCGGGCCTTGGCCTGCAAGGAATCTCGGATGCGCGGAGTTCTCCGCCGCCAAACGTCCGCGAGGACTCCCGGCACACCGGGACATCCATGCGTCCGCGGCTCGCCCGGGTTATTCATCGTCAGATGTTTCGTCCGAATTCGCGCCCGATCGCGCCCCTTCCGCGGATTCACCGGCGGTCGCATGCAGTCCGCCTCTCCGGGCCTTGGGTGCGGCGGCGCCCGATTCCGCGTCCTGCTCGGCGGACCATTCTGCTCTCTTCTTGGACAGACCGATCTTCCGCTCGGTCGCGTCCACCCGCAGGATTTTGACCAATAACTTATCGCCGAGTTTCACTTCGGCGTGCGGGTCTTCGACCTTATGATCGGCCAATTCACTGACGTGCAATAGCCCTTCGAGTTCCTGCTCCAGCTCCACAAAAACGCCGAAATTGGTGATTTTGGTGACCGTACCCTCGACGATCTGGCCGGGAATGTAGTTTTCCGGGACGGCATGGGCCCAGGGGTCTTCATGTAACTGCTTGAGGCCCAGGGCGATGCGTTGCTTGTCCTCCTCGACTTTCAGTACCACGCACTCGATGGTATCGTTTTTCTTCACCACTTCCGAAGGGTGGCCGATTTTCTTGGTCCAACTCATGTCCGATACGTGCAGCAGGCCGTCTACGCCGTCCTCGATCTCCACGAACGCGCCATAATTCGTGAGATTTCGAATCTTCCCCTGGATTCGCGTGTTGGGCGGATACTTCTCGGCCACGTGAGTCCAGGGATTTTCCTGGGTTTGCTTGATGCCCAGCGAAATCTCCTGCTTGCCCTTGTTGATTTCCAGCACCACCACGTCGATCACGTCGCCGACGGTGAGCATTTCCGAGGGGTGATTGATTCGCCGCGTCCAGCTCATTTCGCTGATGTGCACGAGCCCCTCGACGCCCGGCTCGATCTTCAAGAACGCCCCGTAGTTCATGATGTTGACGATCTCGCCCTTCAAGCGCGTCCCGACGGGGTAGCGCTGTTCGACTTCCTCCCACGGATTGACCTTTAACTGCTTGAGGCCCAGGGCGATCTTTTCCTTGTCACGGTCCACGTTGAGGACTTTGACCTCGATCTCCTCGTCGAGCTTGAGGATCTCCGAGGGATGCCCGATGCGCTCCCAACTCATGTCCGTAATGTGCAGCAATCCGTCGATGCCGCCGAGGTCAATGAAGGCGCCGAAGTCGGCGATGTTCTTTACCGTTCCCTTGCGGATCTGCCCGACCTCCAGGGTGCTCATCAGCGTTTCCTTGGCGGTCGTGCGGACTTCCTCGATCATCTTCCGGCGGGAGATGACGATGTTCCGCCGCTCGGTGTCGATCTTGAGGATCTTGGCCTGGACGGTCTTGCCGATGAATTCGCCGATGTCCCCCGGACGACGGATGTCCACCTGGGAGGCGGGGAGGAAGACCGGGTAGCCGATGTCCACGAGCAGGCCGCCCTTGATCTTGCGCATCACTCGGCCTTCGACGGAGTCGCCTTCCTTCTTGGCCTGGAGAATACGCTGCCAATTCAGGATGCGGTCGGCCTTGCGCTTGGAGACGATGATGTGCCCCGTGTCCGATTCGACGGTTTCCAGCCAGACCTGGACCTCATCGCCGATGTCCACCGACTCGTTGTCGTCCCACTCGTCCGCAGGGATAAGCCCTTCGCTCTTGAGGCCCAGGTCGACGACGAAGTCATCGCCCGCCCGGCCGACCACATGCCCGATGAGGATGCTCCCCGGCTTGTACCCTTCCTCTTTGTCGCCGATGATTTTCTCGACGAGGGCGGTGCTTTCGCCGCCGCTGAAAAGGGCCGCCAGTTCGGAATCCAGACCGCCGTCCGCCGAGTCCAACTCGGCAATCAGATTTTGATCAACCATAACTCGCCAATTTCACCCGCAGTTGAGGATGTTCGCCCTTCCGTGCGGGACAGTGACGCTCGCCATCGAAACCACTTTGGAAACAATGAAGAACGTGAAAAGACCAATCGCTGCCACGGACGCAAGACATCTTGCGTCTGCCGCATGGGCAACGAACACATTGAATCATTCTGTCATGTAATCGGTCAGGAACCCAGTCCGGTCCATCTCCGCGCAGGACACGGCGTCCCCCGCCGTCGATCTAGCAAACGCTGATCTTGCGAAAGCCGTGACGACGCTTGCGATTGAGGAGCTTTCGGCCATTGTGGGTTTTCATGCGGGCGCGGAAGCCCTGGGTCCGCGCTCGTTTGACCTTGCTGGTGCGATGGGGGTAGTGCATTTGTAGATTCCTGTCATTCTTACCCTTGGGCGATCCGGTCCCTCCCGACTCACCTCCGATCTTTCAGCCATTTTTCCAAGCTCCGAAGTGTACCCGCCGGGCCCGATTCGCACAAGGTCCCGGTCGAGGCACTTTATTGGAGGGATCCAGGCGGCCTTGGGTCAGCGAAAATGTTGCCCGCTGCTGGTCAGTCGCTCGCAACGACAAGGATCCACAGAGCGCCCACGCGAAAGGTTGAAACTGTTCCCGCGAACGTGATCCAGGGAACGTATCGTCTGTGTCGCCTCGCCAAGATGTGTCCACCGAAAGAAGTGCCGTCTCCGGCTGGACGCTCCTCACCAACCCAAGACGATTCTGTCCGCTTCTCGCAGGTGACCAGTAGCAGCGTGGTTGCGGATCGTCTCAAGAGCCGTCCTAAATTCATCAGCTGACACTCGTTTGGCGGCCTGCTCTGAAAACTCCGGATGGAAGTACGCTACAGCGGCCAGCAATAGTGCATAATCATGTTCAAATCCCGAATCGCGGACTTCGCCTAAGAGTCGCTCAGGCCATTGCCTCGCGGCAACGAGCCCGACCACGCGATTCACTAACGGATTGCGCGAATTGATCCATTTGAAAGTTGTTTCCTCTGCGCGATGCTCGTCAAGAAACATCAACATTGCGACCATGACAAGGTCGTCTTTCATTTGCAGTTTGCGAATCTGCGTGCCATCATCGACATCGCGACGAGGCAGAGCATTCGCAAGATCAAGGTTTCCAAACTCTCCAAGCAAATCGTTTATAGTTCGTATCGCGAATTCGAGAGCTTCTTTATCCTGCTCTGCGACGGCCACTGCCGCCGCAACACGATGTATTACCGGTGCGGATGTGTTCTTGTAGACCCGCCGCGCCAGCGAACGCTCCGCATCGGTCAAGGCGTGCCGCTGATACAAGGAAAGCCATAAATCACGATTGTACGGCGCAATGCTGACAGCACGACGTAGGAGATCATCATCCTTCGGGTCATTGCTCGTGGCGAGAATCCACGCGGCCAGATCGACCGCGCCCGTCTGCGACCCCTCCTCGATCGCAGGAGGTCTGCCGCTCGCGATCACCCCCCGTAGCACGGCACGTGGAATATCCATCAACTCCGCATTGTCACGTCTCCAGAGAATTCGCTGCAATGGACCGCATTGTGAATTGTCCCGCCATTCCATGATGCGTCGTGCAATCGTTTCGATTGCCGCTGCATTCATCGGGGTGGTCGGTTGCACAAGGAGGACCGCAGCCTCAGGCGCGACTGCTTCATCGCCGGAGCGCACCACCTCAAGTAGTACGGCGCTTCGAGTCTCGCTTTCGTGTTCTAATACGCGCTGAAGCGTAGCGAGACGCTCGGAGATCGGCGCGTTCGTGTCCGTGATCTTCTGCACAAGCTGTGTGGACGACTCGATTTGAGGAGGCTTTGCCGGTGGTTCGAAACCCGTGCTGCGCGGAATCGTTCCCAATCCTAGGAACATTACAACGAAGACGGCGCGACTGCGGCGAAGCCCCGCTGATGATTGTGCCCCGCGTCGGTTTTGTTTCACATCAACCATGGTGAATCTCTCTTTTCTAAATGTTGCTGAATGCATGAAACACACTCTGCATCATGGCACAATGTAGGGCGGCACCCGAGCGGACGAGTCAGCCGGCGATTCCGCATCGCCGCATCGACCCCCGGGTGTGGTTCCTCTTAGCGGCGTGGAACACTCAACCGTCCCGAACGGATACGGATTCGTAACGAAGTTCCCAATTGGCTGCGCAGCCTGCGGGATCGTTGTAACACGCTTCCCATTCCTGTAGACGTAGTACGTGGGGTACGGCTGGACGGTGATTGTCCCCGACGTCGCACCATTAAGCCAGAACTGAATCTTCGAACCGATGTTTTCCCAAAAAACGGGTGTCCCGGTGACGCCGTTACCCGTGAGTGTGTTAAACGCGCGGATGGCGCCAGCGTCTGGGCTACCGTCATTTATTAGCGTTACACGATTCGAGAGCACAATCGCCGGAGGTCCGTTCGCGTCACCGCTCTGTCCGGGATAGACGGCGAGCGCTGGCCACCAAGGCCCGCAAGGATTGGTCGTGTCCCCGATTCCGGTGGTCGGCGGACGGACGACCTGCGGCACGCCGCCGTCTAGGTATTTGATTTGCAGGCGGTTAAACAGCTTGTAATTCGTCTTCAAGCCGTAGAACGCTGAAACCTCTGATTCGTCCTGGAACGTGTCCGATGCATTACGAAAATCCCCACCGGGTATGACAGTTGAGGGATTAGCATTGTCCGCGAACTTAAAAAGCCAGTTTAGGATATAAGTTCTGTCTAACCCAGTTAGGGGATTAATACCGTTGGGTGTATTGTCGTTAAAGTACAAGTCGCTGACGAATGTATTGCAGTCAAAGGACGAGGGAACCGGAAGTCCTGCGGGAGGCATAATCGCGACTATCTGCGCGGTTACGCCTGCGGGGTTGAGTGGGACATTAGTCCCATCGATCCACCCGACGACGATAACGTCATCCGTGCGGACGCCGATTTCGGACTTGAAATTGAAGCACTGCTCGGTCCCGTCGGTGTACCAAACATACGCCTCGAACATCACCTCGCCGGGATGCGGATTGAGAAGATCTCCTACATTCCATGTTGTAGCGCCGGGTCCGAATTGCGGCGGCGACCACGATGCCCACCCTCCTAAACTCGACGCGCTCCAACTGATGTTGGAGACAACCCCGGGCCCCGGCTGCACCGTAAGACGCAGATTGTCCGCCGTGGACGCCTCCGATCCACCGTAGACCGGCGCACCCTCCGCAAGCGTCTGCCATGTGGCGTTCGTTGGAGAATCCTGATTGATGCTCGACGCCTGAATTCCGCCGACGACACTCTGAACGGTCAGTGTTGCCTGCGCACTGCACAATACGGTGCCATCCGTACTGGTCGCCCAGACAAGAATTGTGACCGGTCCGGGCGGCGCGTCGATGTTGATATAGACGTCCATGGACTGACTATACGCACCCCCTTCGCACCAGAGAATACCCGGGTATCCTTCCCACCACGGAAGGCTGACCCATGGCTCGATATTCTCGTGCCCCGGTGGGAAGTCCGCCGCTGAGTATAGGAACCGAGCATCCGTCAAACAGCACTCCTCGGGCCAGCAATCGCCGGTCAGCGTCAATTGCACCGTCTCGCACGGCTTGCCGGTTCCAGAACTTAGGGAAAGGTTGCAACCCAAAGTTCGGCATGCTCCGTCGCAGTACTTCTTTCCATGCGGGCAGCACCAGCCATCACGGTAGTCGTGGGTACCGCAGGAGCAGTAGCTTCCGGAAGGACAGCATTCGTCATTGCAACAGGTGCTTCCGGCAGCGCAGCAGATTCCGTCGCAACAAACCCTGTCCGCGTTCGGGCCACAGGCCGGTCCGGTATCCGGCAAGTGATAGGGCTGGCAATTGGAATCGCAAAGATCCTGCGTGCACGGATTGCCATCGTTGCAAACACAGCAATTCGCGCCCGTTGCTGTTCCGCCCGGGGACGAACCTAACCCCTCCGCCTCCGAAGCGGCCGCCCCAATACAGCACGGACAAGAATCACCGCCGTCCCCGCTGCCCCCGCCTCCGTCGCCCCCGCCATCACCCGGGCAACATCCCGACGCAATCGCCAGGGCGTCTCGCGCCAGGTCGCCCGGCGAGTCGCAGTTCCCGGGCGGTCCGATACTAGAAATGCCGCAACTGTTGTATGGGTTGCACTCCTGTGCGGTTCCGCCTTCGCCCGGCCGGTCCAGGTCGGGGTAGTCCCCAGGATCGAAACCCATGAATTCCACGGCTCGCGTGAGCGTCGCTGGTTCCCAGGTCGGACCTCCGCCCGTGGTTACCCCCGGAGCGCGAAGGACCCGATTAACCCGGTCGTTCGCCCCGGCCAGGGCTTCCAGATCTACGCCAAGATCACGTTTCAGGGCCAGAAGGGCCGTTGAAAGGTCACCTTCGTTTTCAAGAACCTGCGGGAATACGAATGTCGTCATGTTCGCGGTGGAAAGCCAATAAGCTAGGTAGCCTGAGCAACCTTTATCGACGCCCAGCGGCGAGGCTGCGTCATAGACGACCAGGATGCCCTCGGGCGTTTTCACCCGCATGCGCATGGGACGATCGTCAACAGGCACCCGTGACTTGTCTTTCGTGGAGCGGAGGCTTCGTTCGCGTTGGGCTTTAGGTGTAGGCTGTTCCGCGGCTGCGAATCCGGGGCAAAGGAAGCCCAACACCAGCAATACGGCAATGACAAGGCGAGATTGTTTCCCTGGCAACACGCGGCCTCCTTTTTTTCCGAAACAATATGGTATCGGGAAACCCACCTGAAGCATACACGATTCCAGAGGAAATACAAGCGAATTCTGAACATAATCCCCCTCAATCCTGTTGATCGGCGGGAGAGGAGACTACCGAAACTCATCTTCCGTATCCCGATCCCGACACCGCAATGAACTCTAGGTTGGCCATACGCCCATGTGTTCACGCATCCGGTATATTGTCGCCGCGTAGGCTCAGAACTATGATGGGTAGGTCGGATGCCGCGCCGGCGGCGGTCTACCGGGATAGCTGATGCAAAAACAAGCCATCATCCTCGGATCGACCGGGTCCATCGGTTGCAACGCACTGGACGTGCTGGCCGGATTAAACGGTGAGTGGAATGTCATGGGGCTTGCGGCAGGCTCCCGTGGGCGGGAACTGGGTCGGCAAGCCAACCGATTTCGCCCACAGGCCGTGGCCATCGCCTCGGCCGAACCGGCCTCGGAGTTGAAGGGCGAGCTTTCCTATTCCCCGGAGGTGTACACCGGCCCGGACGCCCTCCTCCGCCTGGTTGACGCCGTACCCTTCGATACCGCGGTTTGCGCGGTGGTCGGCGCGGGAGGGCTGGCGGCTACGCTTCGAGCCGCCGAGCTGGGGCGACGAATTGCACTGGCCAGCAAGGAAATCCTGGTGGTGGCGGGGTCATTGCTCATGCCGCTTGCCCGACGTACGGGAGCGACGATCATCCCCGTGGATAGCGAGCACTCGGCCATCTTCCAGGCCCTGCACGCCGGACGAAGGTCGGAGGTTCGCAAAGTGTACCTGACGGCCTCCGGTGGACCCTTTCGCACATGGAGCGTGGGGGCGATGGAGGCGATCACGGTGGAGGACGCCTTGCGACATCCGACCTGGGACATGGGTCCGAAGATCACCATCGACTCGGCGACGATGATGAACAAGGCCCTGGAGATCGTCGAAGCCTGCTGGCTGTTTGATCTTCGCCCGGATCAGATCGAAGTGGTCGTGCATCCCGAGTCGATCATTCATTCGCTGGTTGAATTTTGTGACGGCTCGATGATCGCTCAGCTGGGAACGCCGGACATGCGCACGCCGATTCAATACGCACTGACCTATCCGGCGCGGCAGCCCTGCCCGTCGCCGCCGTTGGACCTGGTTCAAATCCGCGAGTTGAAATTTCACCCGCCGGATCGCGCGCGCTTTCCGGCGCTGGGTTTGGGATATGACGTGGCCCGGCGAGGCGGAACCAGCGGCGCGGTTCTCAATGCCGCCAACGAAGCCGCCGTTGACATGTTCCGTGAAGGGGCGATTGCTTTCCTCGATATCGCCCGACTGACTGAAAAGGCCCTGAGGGAACACGAATTCAAGGAATCGCCCACGCTCGACGAGTTGCTCGCGGCAGACCGCTGGGCCAGGCAAGAGGTTACTCGATGCAAAGTGTGTTAGTTCTCGCTCAATCGACCGGCATCTTCGGTGTGCTCCTTGCGATTTGGGGATCGGTATGGCCCTACCTGGTCATGTTGTTGGGGTTTTCGGTCATTGTGTTCGTGCACGAACTGGGTCATTTCGCCGTCGCCAAGTGGGCGGGGGTGCGCGTGGAAACTTTCGCTATTGGTTTCGGGAGAGAGATCTTCGGATTCACCCGCGGAGAGACGAGGTATTCCTTCAACATTCTTCCGCTGGGTGGATACGTGAAAATGCTGGGCCAGGAGGATTTCGACGACAAGTCCAACGAGTTGCGTTTCAAGGACGATCCGCGATCCTTCATTAACAAACCCGTCGGCCACCGCATGGCCATCGTCTCCGCGGGCGTGATCATGAACACGCTGTTCGCGGGTCTGCTCTTCATGGTCGTGTTTCTGATTGGAATGCAGGCCGTCGCCCCGCGCGTGGAGTTTATTGAGCCGGATAGTCCCGCGGAAAAGGCCGGGCTGCTTCCCGGAGACCTGGTTCGCAAGATCAACGGCGAAACCATGCTCGAATTCAGCGAAGTCCGTTTCGCCGTGCTCTTGTCCGCTCCCCATGAACCCATCGAGTTCATCGTCGAGCGCGGCGGCGAGATTCAAGACCCCATCTACATCAAGCCCGAATACCGTACTCCGGAAACGACCCGTGATGTCCAGCGTCAGATCGTGGGCATCGCCCCGGGTGTTACCCGCGAGATCGTCGCCGTCGGTCCGGAGATTGATACTTCCAAGCCCGATCAACCTCACGTCGGCGACATACTCGTCGAAGTGGACGGCGTTACTGCTACCGATGAAAACGCCAGCGAAATACTTAATACTCTCGTCTATAGCCGCGGAGACATCTACGTTGAGCGAAGTGACCCGAAGCAACCGCAGTCCCCGCCTCAACGGGTCAGGGTTCAAATACCGCCCCTGCTTTCACTCTATCCAAGCGACAATCAAGATATCGAATCGGTGAGCGTGTTGGGGTTGACGCCGCTGCCACGATTCGGGCAGGTCGATCAGAGGGGACGGGCTAATCTCGCCGGGATCGGCGTGGGCGACACGATTTTGCGTTGGAACGACGTTCCTTATCCGACGATGGCCGATGTCGCTCGTGCGGTGCGCGACCACGCGGAGTGGGACATACCCTTCCGAGTCCGCAAGCCGGATGGGCGGATTGTGGATGGGTTCGTCCGGCCCAAACGCCACAAGCGCGGCGCCGCCACGGTGGGAGCGGCTTGTCAATCGGTGGAGGCCTCTGGCCGGGAAACGGAAGGTCCCCAGGCACGGTTTGCGTTCGTGCGTCCCGGTGGAGTGGCGGCCAGCGCCGGGATTGAACTTGGCGACCTCGTCCTGCAATGCAACCAGGTGAATAACCCCAGCAGCTCGGCGGTGAACCGTGAAATCGGAGGAGCTCTCGGACGGCCGGTGGCCCTGACCCTACGGAAACAAGACGGACGAACCGTGGACACTGTTGTCCACCCCCAGGCACCAGGGGCCATCGACGCCACTTTCTTCTTGGTGGCCGATGACTTTTTGCAAACCGGCGACATTGTGCCGACGATCAATGGACAACCTAGTCCCGCGGCACTGGCCGGTATCCCCCCCGGGGCGAAGATGACCACCGTAGACGACGTACCCGTTGAGCGATGGCGCGACTTGATCGCGGCCTTTCTGAAGAGCGCCGGTTCGACGGTCCGGCTTGGCTACGTCGATTCGGCCAACCAAGAACACATGGCCTCATTTCTCGTTCCGCAATCGCTGCACACCCTGCTGGGGGTCGGACCGCAGGCGAGGATTCTCAGCATTGACGGTCGGGAGACAATTACGGTTAGGACGCCGCGTGGTTCCGAAACCCTTTCCGTTCGCTACCATGAGGGCACGCGAGCGATCCTCACGGAGTTGATCGGAAGGACGGGAATCGTCGTGGAATACCGCGAGAACCCTCTCTCGCCTTTGGAAACCAAGACGATCGATGTAACGGCGGACATGGTCGATCCGTGGGTAGGGCGTATCGCCTTTTCTCCCAATATCAACGTGGCCGAGCAAACCGTGCTGCTTAAGGGCGAAAACGCCTTGGACGCGGTCTGGATCGGCTTGCACAAGACCTATTACTTCATCCGCATGGTCTACCGCACGATGGAGCGGATGATCTTCAGCCGCAGCGTCAGCGTGGAGCAGATGTCCGGGCCGCTGGGAATCATTGATATCGGCGGTCAGGTTGCCCGAACCGGAATGGTGCAGCTTCTCTTTTTCCTGGCCATGATTTCCGCGAACCTCGCGGTGATTAACTTTCTCCCGCTTCCCATCGTCGACGGGGGGTTGATGGTTTTCCTCATCATCGAGAAGATCAAGGGCAGCCCTGTGAGCCTGCGCATTCAGGTCGCTACCCAGATGATTGGTCTGTTCCTCATCATCGGCGCTTTTCTATTCGTCACCTACCAGGATGCCGTGCGATTGTGGGGATAGCCATCGGGTAGATCGATCCATTGATGTGCCTAAGGACTTGGTCAATTTTACATGTAGAAGCTTGCATTCGCAATCCGCTATAAGGTCAATAGTGCATCGATGAGCTCTTCGTCCTTGATGCCCAGATCGCGGAGCTGGTCGCGTTTCTCGTCTTCGGTGAGCTCGTTATTGTTGACAATGACCTCGATGTCGTCGAGCAGGATAGGTTGTCCTTGTGCATCGAGGAGTTGATTCGGGAAGCTTGTCGGCGCGCCGCTTCCACAACCCGACAATCCGGCCAGCAATGCAACCCAGACGATTACGCCGACTAATTTCATTCCTGTTTATCCTGAGGTCTTGGTCACTCCGGCATCACCGGCCGGGATGCTAATGAACGTGGCAAGAATCTGCAACCAGAAGTGTACCCTAACCGGAACACTCGGCTAGGGAAACGAGTAGTAGCTATCCCAAAACTCGACACGCGGATGTTCGGGCGTGCAAAACACAGAGCCGCTCCAGGGAATTGGAGGATCCGCGCGAACTGAAGTTCGCGGCTCGCATGATTTTGGGATTGGTTCTAACGGTGCTTGCCAGTCGCCGCCGTACGCTGTATCTATCCGCCCATGAAATGGACTGAGTTTTTCATCCCCACGGCCAAGGAGTCGCCCGCGGACGCGACGGTGCCCTCGCACCAGCTGATGCTCCGTGCCGGGTTGATCCGCCAAGTGGTCGCGGGAGCTTATACGTATCTACCTCTCGGCTTTCGGTCCTTGCGGAAGATTGAAGAAATCGTTCGCCAGGAGATGAACCGTGCAGGGGCAATCGAATTGCAAATGCCCGCCATGCACCCCATTGAGTGGTGGGAGCAGACCGGCCGTGTCGCCGCGATGGGCGAGGTTTTGCTCCGCCTCGGCGGCGGCAGTGGCGACGACTGGCGCTCGCGCACTGTCCTGGGCCCCACGCATGAGGAAGTCATTACTGAAATCGCCCGCGCCTACTTGAACAGCTACAAGCAGCTTCCGGTCAATTTCTATCAGATTCAGACCAAGTTTCGCGGCGAGGCCCGGCCCAAGAGCGGCGTCCTCCGCACCCGCGAATTCCTGATGAAGGATGCCTACTCGTTCCATACCGCAAAGGAGGGCCCCGGCGGACTTGATGAGGGCTACCAGAAAATGTATGACGCCTATTGCGCCATCTTCGGGCGTTGCGGCCTGCCGTACATTGTCGTGGAGGCCGAGTCCGGGCCCATCGGCGGCGACGCCTCCCACGAATTCATGGTCCCCACCGAGGCGGGGGAGGACTACCTCGTGCAATCCGAGGACGGCGCCTATGCGGCCAACCTCGAACGCGCCGCGGTCGCACCGCTTTCCGACCTGAACGATGGCCGCAATGCCCCGCTTTGCGAAGTTCACACTCCGGGGTTCAAAACCATCGACGAAGTATCGAGTTTCTTGAAGTGCGAGCCGCGGCAAATGATCAAGACCATCATCTACGAGGCCGGCGGCTCGCCACTGGTCGCCCTCGTTCGCGGCGACCATGAAGTCAACGAGGCCAAGCTTGGCCGCTTCGCGGGTGTCGGCAGGGTGACGCCCGCCGGTCCCGACCTGATCCGCAAGCTCACGAATGCGGAGGTGGGCTTCGCCGGACCCGTGGGGCTGAACGCACGGGTTATTGCCGACCAGGCCATTACCGTCATGCACGATGCCGTTACCGGAGCGAACAAGACCGATTACCACGTTACCGGCGTCAATCCCGGCCGCGATTTTCAGATCAAGGAGTCGGGCGATATCCGTATGGCCGTTGAAGGCGACCGCTCGCCAAACGGCTCGCCGCTGTCATTCAAAAAGTGCATCGAGATCGGCCACGTTTTCAAATTGGGAACCAAGTACTCCGAGGCGATGGACGCGAAGTGTCTCGACGCCGACGGAAAGCCAAGAGCGTTTATCATGGGCTGCTACGGCATCGGGTTGAACCGCATCATGGCCGCCGCTATCGAGGCCTTCCACGACGACAAGGGCATCTCCTGGCCGATGAGCATCGCGCCGTTCCAGGTCGTCATTTGCGCCCTTGATATTCGCGAAGAAGAGGTCACATCGCTTGCTCAACGACTCCATGACGATCTGGAATCCGCGGGGATCGACGTATTGCTGGACGATCGTGACGCGCGTCCCGGCTTCAAGTTCAAGGACGCGGAGTTGATCGGCTTTCCCATCCGGATAACCGTTGGCAAAAAGGGACTCGCGGAGGGCGTTGTGGAATCGCAAATCCGCCGTACCGGCGAAACACAGAAAGTCGCGCCCGGTGACGTCATTCCAACCGTCCGTCGCCTTGTCGCCGCCGCCCTCCGCTCCGAGCTCACCTGACGTCCCCTAGCGCCGCTCGTTTTTAGGTAGCGCGGGTAGTGTATACTCGTACGACCGCGGTTGTTACCAACCGAAAAGGCATTCCTCCTTTCGGTGCGGTGGCAATAAATCTGGTCGGCGGTTACGCTAAAGGGAGAACGTAGGAGGTGACTAATGGCAATTAAAAGAATTGGCGTGGGTTGCGTGATTCAACTGGTTACGCTGTTGTCGATCGGTTTTTGGGTGCTGCCGTTGCGTGCTGGAGCACAGGGACCCGACGCTCAGCCGCCTAAGGCAGCCGACGATCTGCACAGACGGGGGTCGGCGTCCGATGTCTCCGGCGGTGAAAGTGTGCGCCTCGAGGTGGCATGGAAGCAACAGCTGGGCAGCGGGTATTCGGGAGTGGTCGTGGCGGATAGTCAGGCCATCACCCTGTTTTCAGACGGCAAAGATGACGTCGTCGCGGCCTTCGTCGCCTCCGATGGTCGCGAACGCTGGCGCTACAAACTCGACGAGACCTACAAGGGACATGACGGGTCGCAGGATGGTCCGCTTTCGACGCCCGCTGTCGCCGATGGACGCGTATTCGCGCTATCGCCACGCGGTAAGCTCGTCGCCCTCGACGCGGCGAAGGGGCAGAAGATCTGGGAATCGGACCTTGTCGCCGAACACGGGGCCGTCAATCCGCACTATGGCTTTACGTCATCCCCGCTCATCGTGGGCGGCGTGCTCATCGTGCAAACCGGGGCCAAGGAGGGCATGGTCCTCGGCCTCGACCCAAGGTCGGGCAAACGTCTGTGGGCTGCCGGGGCGGACACGGTGAATTACCAATCACCCGTTGTACGTCGAGAAGGTGGTAAGGATCAGATCGTCGCATCGGGAGACAAGAAGCTGTTCGGCCTTGATCCACAATCCGGAAGCGTGCTTTGGGAGTTCGCCCATGAAGGCGAAGGCGAGCGCGGGGCGCCATGCATGATCCCCCTGATCGCCGACGCGACGCGAGTTTTCCTGAAACACAAGGACGACCGCTCGCGAATGATCGAGTTTGCCGCTCGAGACGGCGCTGCCGCAATCGTGTCCCTGTGGGACAGCCCCGCAATCGGCAAGACCTACTCGCCCGCCGTCGTTTCCGAAGGCTACATCTACGGATTCAACGGCCGGTCGCTGAGCTGCGTTGACGCCAAGACCGGTACTGCCGCATGGCGGAGCCGCGACCCCGGCGATGGATTCGTGTCCATCGTGGATTCCCGACTGGTCGTCGTGACCAAGGAGGGCGGCATTCACCTCGCCAAGGCCGACTCGAATGGCTACCAGGAACTTGCAGGTCTTCATGTATTCAAGGACCTGTGCTGGTCGCCGCCGACGGTGGTCGAGGGGAGTATTTTTGTTCGGAGTCTGGGGGAAATTGCGCGCATCAATATTGCCACAGGTGCGTCGCTGCCGCAGGCGGCCCGCGATACCACGGCGGATTTGGCGGGCACGGCCTTTGGGAAACTGGTTGAGCAACTCCGCACCGCCGAAAACAAAAGCGCGGCCATCGACCAGTTCCTGAAATCGGTCTCTCAGTTTCCGATCATTGGGCCCGATGGCCGAGTGATCTTTGTCTTTCGCGGTCCGGCCAAGGACGTCGAACTGGGCGGCGACATCACCGGCTTTGGGGCGATGAAGCAGATGACGCACGTCCCCGGAACCGACCTTTTTTATCACGTCGAACGCCTGGAGCCGGACGCCCGCGTCACCTACGGGTTCCTTTGTGATTTCAAGGGGGCCTCCGATCCGCTCAATCCGAGGAAGTTTGTCAACAAATGGTTCGATGATGATTTGGAGCTGGCTTTTGGGAAGCCGGGCCGTGAGCTGTCGTGGTTCGCGATGCCGGATTGGAAAGCGCCGTCGCACCTCGCGCCGGCCGTGGAGGCTCAGCGGGGACGCGTCGAAAAACAAGCGTTCAAGAGTGCCGCGCTGAACGCGGACGTCGAAACGGAAGTGTACACCCCAGCTGGCTATGAGAAGGGTGAAACTCGCTACCCGGTGATGTATGTGCACGACGGTCCCATGGCTCGCGACAAGCTGCAGTTGGTCGGCACGCTGGACAATCTCGTGGGAAGTCAAATCGCCCCGCTCATCGCGGTTTTCATCAATCATCGACCGCCGCTCTTCGGCAATCCGGACAAATACACCGAAATGGCGGCGAAGGAGTTGCCGGCGTTCATTGACTTGAAGTATCGAACGATACCCAAGGCCGACTCTCGCGCCCACATCGGCTTCGGAGTGGCGGGCCATTCGACTTTCGTCACCGTGCTCACCCGTCCGGAGATGTCGAGCAAGGTCGGCGTACAATCCCCGTTTATGACAGGCTCGGAACTTCGCGACATAGTCGGCGACGCGTCGCGCACCCCTCTGACGATCTACTTCGGCTGGTGTAAGTACGACTTGCGAAACCCTCATGAGGGGTGGAGCACGGCTCAGGCGGGGCGAGATATCAATCAGCTTTTCCGTGAGCACGGCTACCGTCCGGTGGGCGGCGAATCCCATGATGGTTCCGACCCGGAGGGTTGGCGCAACTACACCGACGACTTGCTGGCGGCGATGTTTCCGTTGAAATCGAACGATTAGCAACGGCAGCGCGGCATGGCCCTGCTGTTGCGATTACGAGGCGATGAACTGATTCTTGCGACGGTGGGTACGCAGTACGATGGCCGGTATACCGATGAGCATCAGCACCAGAACTGCCGGTTCGGGGACGACACCGCCGTTTGAGTTGCTGTTGCCGCCGCCGTTCCCGTTTCCACGACCGAAGCCGTTTCCTCGAGGGATTTCATCGTTCCCAAACCCGAGCTTGGCCAGGGCATACTGCGACTTGGCAAACGCCGCCCCGTCGGTCGCATAGCCTCCGTCGGCAAGTGAGCCTTGCGCGTCCCCGGAAGATGCTTCCAACAGTTTTTGGAGTTGCGAGCCGCCGCTGAGGCTCTCAAATGGATTGGGCTGGCCGGACTGGTCATAGAACGGGGCGGTGAGAATCGCCAGGATGTCGGCGTAGATATTTCCGGAAATATCGATCGGGCCCAGGTCGTAATCGTTGGTCGTGCTGTTGTCGCCGAGCAGCCCCTCCGACTCGATGCTCTGCCTCGACGAATACACGATGCTCAAATCATAGAATCCTAGTTGATTGATCTTAAAGTTCACGTCGGCGAACACGGTGCCGCTGACCTGCGACGACTGAAAGCCTGAATCGCTGTTGAACACGTAGCTCAGCGGCGTGGCGGCCGTGTTTCCATTGACGGCCGTGCTAAACGAAAGATCGAACTGAGATAGGATGCGCCCGCCGGTGTTTACCTGCAAGGACAGCGGGCCCAGCAGGGATAAGTCCGCCGATCCGAAGTCAAACGGTGTTCCGTCAAAGGTGTTGGTAGCCAGAAAATCGATTCCGCCGCTCAGCGGATTGTGCCGGCCGAACAGGTCATACCCGATGTAGTCCAAAGCGGCGGCGACATTCTGCATTTCGGCGCGGGCGCTGCCGCCGAGGGCCAAGACGATGCAGATGGTGGTTAATGACGAATTGTGCCTTTTATGACGAATCATCTATTTGAACTCCGCTTGGCTATCTTCCTCCTGGTCTCCCTGTGCATATCGGTAGACCGTGCCTCCGCGCCACGTCCAAAGAAGCGGACTGCATATATGTACCGTACGAAACAAGCGCAAAGCATGCGCGAAGCCCCGCCGGGTCCATTGGAATCCCCATCCGGCTTATGGGACGCCGGGCGGTGCTTCCGTTCAATGGGACTATTGAAGCCATCGAATCAAGACCAAACTGCGCTGCGCATTCGGCCGGAAGTCGGTTGGTCATCTTGTCGCCCATCTCTCGCTCGGTGCCTCTCACCGAGCGTTCGGGTCTACTCGGTAACGACCACCAGGCCCCGGATTTCTCCGTTCGGAAAATTGGCGGTATGGAGATTCACGTAAATCCGACCTGCTTGAATCTCCTCGGCAACGTTGTCAATCGACCAATCGGCGAGCAACGAGGTGCCTTCCACCGTGACCATCCCGTTGACTTCCGTCAGGAACGGCGCCAAGTTGAGGACGACCGGACCATTGGAGCCTGTCTCGGCATTATGAAAATGAGCCGCCGTCACGGGACCGGTTAGCCCGGAAGCCGTAATGTCAAAACGCAATTCAGTTCCATCCGCACTCAGTTCGTAGATGCCGGTACCGGAGCCGTCTGAACCATTGGGTGGCACTTCGTTCCCGCCGGAGAGCCCCAGGCTACCACTGATCGTGGGACAACCGGAGTTTCCTCCGACAATGACGGCAAGGGCCGCCATCCAAACCAGGACCGCCGCAGCTGCGCTTCGTACCATTAATCTGATAGCTTTCATACCATTCTCCCTCTTTCATTCTGTCACGCCGGGGTCTTTCGACTAAGAAATCGCCTTTGCTAAGGTACTCCTTACTCCGGCAACATGGATGCCCCGGCGGGACGACATCGAGCCCGTCGGATCGCCCAGGCAATGCACAACACGGCGCTCGGACCTGAAATCACCTGGGCGGTTGTTAAACCGCCGACGCTCGCTGCCGCACTTCCACCGGCGCGAAAGAACTCAACTACGAAGCGAATGATAAAGTATCCAGCTAAACAACACAATGCCATCACGCCGTTTCCCGCCCGCATGGTTGGGCGGCGAAGAAGCCATTGCAACGCAAGTGCAAAAGCGACCAGACTTAACGCGGCCTCGTACAATTGCGTAGGATGACACGGCGCTGTGGTCTGGCCGGGGGTCAATGCCGGCGAGAATCGCACCGCCCAGGAGTGGTTCGTTGCCCGCCCGTAACAGCATCCTTGAAAAAAACAACCCAATCTTCCAAAAAAGCTCCCTATATAAAGGGCCGGAGCAATCAGGTCAGCCGCTACGGGGAAATCGATCTGGTGAATCCTCGCGACCAGCGGCACGGCGATCATCACGCCAAGGACGCCGCCGAAAGATGTATAGCCTCCGCTCCAACCGCGCCAAGTGAAGAGAAAACCACTTAGATTTTGCACCGGTCCATCGAGAACGGCGAAGACCAGATGCCCGAACAACAGGGACAATGGCGCGGACAAAATGACGGCATCGATCGCCACGGTGAGCGGCAGACGCCTTTGCCTTGCTTCCCATATCAGGTATGCCCCGCCTGCAATCCAAGCGAAAGCATACAGAAGCCAATAAAGGCTCATGGCCGGAATGCTTTTTGAGTTCGAATGTTGCCCGGCGGTATCTCCTCCGCCAAAACGACCGGAGCGGCGTGACAAGGAAGTTCGTGCGGCCGCGTTACATCATCAGCTCTTGCGCCGCCGTGTCACAGACTCATTATTCTGGTCAACAGGTCCGCGCCATTCAAAAGCTCAACCGCAATCCCATCAAGCGGGATTAAGTCGTCGTTTGTGCGAACGATCCGCGGTCATCTGGACAACTCGTCATCTATGATGGCTTTGAAGTTCTCGAACGGCTGAGCTCCGGACAGGAATCGGCCGTTGACGAAAAAGGCCGGCGTGCCCGAGACCCCGGCCTTGGATCCCTCGGCCATGTCCTTGTCAATGTCAGCCCGGAACTTACCCGAGCTAAGACAGGCGTTGAACTTTTCGACGTCCAGTCCGAGTTCCGTCGCGTATTTCTTGAGGTCTTCGTCCGCCATCGCCTGCTGGTTTGCAAAGAGCTTATCGTGGTACTCCCAGAATTTGCCCTGTTCACTCGCGCAGTGGGCAGCCTCCGCGGCCGGCTTGGCACGGTTGTGCATGGGCAAAGCATAGTCCCGCCAGACGATTCGGACTTTGTCGCCGTAAGTGTCTTGAATCTGCTTGAGGGTCGGACCGACCCGAGAGCAGTACGGTCACTGGAATTCCGAGTACTCGACGATCGTGACCTTGGCGGTCGCCGGACCTTTGGTAGGATCGTTGGCTGCCAAGACCATTTCCGCACGCGGCGGGTCGATCATGACTTTGATTTCAGCCTTCGATTTGAGCTGTGTGATAATGTTATTCCTCGCCTCACTCTCCTGCATCGAGGTGAGTTGATTCCGTATGGGGTCGGCCACCTGCTCCAGCGTTCGGCCGCCCATCCGGGCCTTTTGAGAGTTGTAGTAAGCCTCCACCTGTTCATTCGTTACGGGCTTGACCGCCTCGGCAATCCGCTTCTGGATGAGCTCATCGACAGAAATCTTCTGAGCCGCGGCTTCCTCGCCGAGCAGCCTCTCCATAAGGACCTGATCCAATGCCGCGCGTCGGGCATCGTACATGGATTGGGCCAGCTTCATGTTGGACTTCAGGGCTATGGCGTCCAACTCCTGAAGAGTAACTGGCTTGCCGCCGATGGTTGCGGCGATCCCCTCTTTTCCGCCTGCCGCGTCAGACTTTGCGGGCGCTTGCGCCCAGGCCGCCGCGCATGCGACGCCGAGGCTCATGCAGGCAAGCGCCCCTCGTTTCATCCTCGTCATTGATGCACCTTCCTTTCTCGTTTGAGCCGACCCCACAGGGTATTACAAACTAGAAGAGACCGCAATACCTCCGTTAGGTCGAAGCATCTAAACGGCGCCATCTTATCACACGCCAAGTCCCGCGCCAAGCGCTTGCGGAAACATGCGCGAGTAGTAATTACTGATGTCGATCGGCCAAACAGGGCCCATAATGCAGGTAACTGGCCCTTCCGAGATTTCCATTCCTGGCTTAACGGAGAAACCCCCTTACCGCTTGAACTGCTGAATCTGAGGAAGGTTTGAGGGTCATATCGTGACTAGGAGAATTGCTATTACGTTGAACGGATAAAGTTATCGCTTGCCGATTTCGATTCCCACGAAGCGCAGCGCAGAATGCACTTACCCCTCAACTTGGCCTTAGGGGGAGTGTTTGCATTAGGTCTTGGCAAGGCATTGTACGAAGTGGGCGGCTGCCTTTGTACCGTTGTACAGGTCGTCGACTCCAAAGTACTCATTGGGGCCGTGTGCGTTGCAATCCGGCATGCAGAAACCCATCATGATCGAGTCCGCGCCAAGCGCCTTCTTGAACAAGGGCAGGATCGGCAGCGTTCCGCCCTCGCGGATGAAAACGGGGGCTTTGCCAAACCCGGCCTTGAGGGCCTCTGCCGCGGCGCGCATGCCCGGCGAATCCGTAGGGGCCGCATAAGCCGAGCAATAGCTATGGGTCAGGATTTCCAACTTCACACCCGGTGGGCAGACCTTGCGAACAGTTTCTTCAAATGCTTTGTTGATCTTCTCCGGGTCTTGATCGGGAACGATGCGCATGGAGACCTTGACCCCGATCTTGGCCGGGATGACCGTGGAGGCCCCCGGCCCCATGAAGCCGCCGTACATGCCGTTGACATCCAGCGTCGGCCTGGCCCAGCGCCGTTCGATCGTGCTATAGCCCTTTTCGCCGGTGAGGGCCGGTGCGCCCATGGCCGCAAGGTAGCCCTTTTCGTCGAAAGGCAGAGCTTCGAGTCGCTTTCGCTCTTCGGCGGATAGAGGTCGCACCGCATCATAGAAACCCGGGATGGTGACGCGATTATCCGCGTCACGCAATGCCGCGATGATCGTCGCCGCCGCATTCCCCGGATTGGTGAGTGTTCCGCCGTACGATCCGCTGTGCAGGTTCTGCTTGGGGCCGGTAAGGATGATTTCCTTGTAGATCAGTCCCTTCGTTCCGTAAGTGATCGCCGGAGTTGTCTTGTCGAACTTGGGGGTGTCGGAGAGGGCCACATAATTGCAGGCCAGCCGGTCTTTCAACTTGTGAATAATGGCTTCCAGATTCGGCGAGCCGATTTCCTCCTCGCCCTCTATGAGGTACTTGACGCGGATGGGCAGCTTGCCGGCGACTTTCATCCACGCTTCGGCCGCGAGCATGTGCGTGAGCACCTGCCCTTTATCGTCCGCCGAACCGCGGGCGAAAATATCTCCGTCTCGGACGGTCGGCTCAAAAGGAGGCGACTTCCATAATGACTCGTCGCCTGTCGGTTGCACGTCGTAATGGCCGTATACCAGCAGCGTCGGACCGCCGTTGGCCCCTGGTCCACTGTCGGCGAGGATGCATGGGTGACCGGCGGTTTCTATGATTTCGCTCTTGATTCCACATCCCGCAAAGACGCGGTGAACCCAATCCGCACACTTGCGCGTGTCGGCTTTTCGCTCCGGCTCCGTGGAGATGCTCGGAATCCGCAGAAACTCATTCAATCGCTCGACGCTGGCCTTGCGGTTCGCGTCGATGTGCTGAATCACTTTGTCGATCATGGCGTCACCCTTGTCACGTAGCATAAACAAGACGGGCGTCGGCGTCCACTACGCCGACGCCCGTCGTCCTAGAAAGTACCTCGCGTGTTTCTGCGCTTCGCCGCCACGTCGTCGTTCCGACCTCGCGGCCGCACCTCATCGGTTATTCATCAGCCGCCGGGCTTGGGCTTAGGCTTCGCATCGGCCAGCGCCGGGAGCGACTTCGCATCCTTGGCGTCCCCGGCCTTGCCGGTGGAGTCGACCGTAACCTGCATCAGCTTATCGCCGACCATGCAATAGACGTCCACCGTCAGCTTGTCATCCTTCAACGTCGGGTAGGCGCCCACGGCCTTGCCTTTCGACTTTTCTTCGGCCGCGGTGATCGCCGCCGCCAGGGATGACTTTCCGGTCTCCAGCGCCTTCACCATGTTCTTGCAATCGCCGGCGCATTTCCCGCAATGCGCGTAGACCGGCAACGCGGCCAACGCGAGAACGCCCGCGCCTACCAGGGGTAGGACGAACTTGTTTACACGCCTCATTGTCTCATTCTCCTGAACGAACAGTTGTTGACGGCGGATCATCGGCGGCCACGCGCCGCCGCCGCTCGTTTATGTTGGAACATCCAAGAGTCTAAGACCCCGGTATTCCTTGTCAATTGTTTACCGAATAGCGCAATTGGGATGCGATCCCAAGGTGAGGTCTGCGGTATACATGTCCTTTTCTTGCCCAGTTTGACAGTAGAAAAGTCAGCGTACAGAAATACAATTATTTGGGTGTCGCAAAGCGTGAAAACTGCTATTACGACAATACATGGTAACCCTGAAGTAACATGCCCAAACTGGAACGTCGTACCATTTGAAGTCGGATGTGCGCGTTGCGGCCAGGACCTGCGCGGCCTGACAGAGCCGAAGTGTCCGGCGTGCGGATTGGAATTCGACTGGTCACAGGCCGTTCCGATTGAGCAACTTGTTTGTCGCAAGTGCGGCTATCACCTCTACGGATTGAGTGAGACGCGGTGTCCTGAATGTGGTGATTCCTTCACCTGGAAGGAAGTGCTCGACGACTATCATCGTCGGCAATTGCCTCTCTTCGAGTACCGCTGGCGCGATAGGCCGATCCGCTCGCTCTTTTACACTTGGTGGCTCGCGCTGCGCCCCTGGAAGTTCTGGGGAACTATCGACATTCATGATCCGCCGCGTATTGGCCCATTGTTAATCACGGTCCTAGTGGCCATGGTCTGCTTCCTGGCAATTTACTATTTTCTCTCCGGCGTAGAGGACTGGCTGTGGAATTGGAAGTGGTCGCTGAGTCCCTTGTGGGGCGCGGGGCGCGGTGTTTCCTTGTGGGTGCGCTTGGGCGAGTTGCCCCGATTCATCCTTCAGAACCTTTCCCTCCCGTTCGCCTTGAAGATGCCAGTGACGGTGGTGGCCTGGTGGCTGTCAAGCTTCGCGGCATTGCTCGTCTTCCAACAGTCTATGCGTATGATCCGGGTTAGAAACGCGCATGTACTGAGGGTCTGCGTTTACGCACTAACACCTGGCGTGCCGCTCGTGACCATCGTTGTTTTTGCTGTCAATTGCTATAGGCCGCTGTGGACGGTCAGTCGCTATTCTGATTCCGCGGAGGTGTACCTCGTATTGTTGTTCTGGCTCTACGCTGCCTGGTCGCTCCGCTGCGGCTATCGAAATTACCTGCGGATGCCCCACAGCATCGCCGTAGTGGTTGCTTCTCAGCTTATCGCGTTCTTCTGTACGACCATAGCCGACTTAACGCTCATTCGCATCCTCGAATAGGTTGGTTTTTTAGGGTGATCTTGCATCGCTTTCGCGGATGTATTATCCGCGTAGAATCAAGCTCGTGTCCAACATGGCTGACCACAATCCGCTCGACCCTTCCCGCATCCTCGTCCGACTTCCTACTTGGGTGGGCGATTTCGTGATGGCCACGCCGACGCTGCGGGCCATCCGTAGTCGCTATGCCGACGCACGCATCACATTCTTGATGCACCCTAATCTGCGGGAGCTTGTCCGGGGCGGAGATTGGATGGATGAGTGTATCGAATGGCCTGTAGGAAACGCAGAAACGCAGAAACGCAGAAACACAGAAATGGTTACTTGCCCGGACTCCTACTGGGATCTGGTAATGGCGCTGCGCTCGCAGCGGTTTGATCTTGCGGTGCTCCTGCCGAATTCTTTTCGAGCGGCTTGGATCGCATGGTTGTCCGGGGCCAAGCGGCGGGCCGGGTATGACCGCGAAGGCCGTGGGTTCTTGCTTACCGAACGTATTCCAGTCAAGAACCGTCGTGGTGCGAATCGCCCGCTCCCTTACGGTCGCGGCTCTGTTTCCCCCGCGCCTTCCGTCCCAATGGGCACGAAGCTGCCGGTTCGGTTGGGGCGGTACGTACCCATGCCGCTGGTGAAGTACTACGCCGATCTTGCGGAAGCGATCGGCTGCGAAAGACCCGGCGACCGACTGGAACTGTTCACGACCGCCGACTGCGACAAATCGATCCAACAGCGGCTCGAATCGCTGGGCCTCGCTGACCGGCATCCGTTGATCGTCATCAGTCCGGGGGCGAAGTTCGGGGCCGCGAAGTGCTGGATGCCCGAAGGGTTCGCGGCCGTCGCGGATCGAATGGTCGAAACGGCGAACGCAGCGGTGATCGTAAGCTGCGGCCCGGGCGAGGAGCCCATCGCCCGAAAAATCGGCGAAACCATGAGACAAACCGGGTTTATCATGGATAGTCCGCTCCTCTCCCTGGGCGAATTGAAGTCGCTGATTCGGCGCAGTGATCTGTTGATTTGCAATGACGCGGGTCCGCGGCACATCGCCAAGGCCTTTGACGTGCCGGTGGTCACCGTTTTCGGGCCGACCCATCCAGACTGGACGGCAACGAACTACGAAAAAGAACGACTGGTGCGAATTGACGTGGATTGCGGTCCGTGCCAGCAACGTCTTTGCCCCCTGGGGCATCATCAGTGCATGACCGGTGTGAGCATGGACATGGTCTTCGCCGCGGCATCCGCTCTTTTGCAAACTTACGCTACCCAACATGCCGCGACACGCTGACCTGATTATCACGGAAGGATACGAATCGCTTCTACATGCGAGCGGTCTAAGCTCCATCGAGGCAATGTTTGCTTGCGGTGATGGCGAGCGCCTGGACAAACCGGGACTTGATTCGTGGCGGCAGCGCTGGCGGCTGAATTTGGACGACCACGGCATCTCACGATCGTACTACTTGAAACGCTTTCTACGCCCGCCCATTCGAGCACGGAGGGCCGTGCGAAGATCGGGCAGCGGCGCATCCAGCCTCGCGGGCAACGAATGGGAATGGATCCGTCGCCTCACCGCGGATGGAGTTTCCTGTGTACAAGGCGTCGCATTCGGCCAGGAATTGAACGGTTCGCGTGAATTGCGTAGTGCGATCATGACTGCCGCAGTTGGGGGTCAATCTCTGGAGCGATGGGTGATTCAATGGAGCGCGGCCGAGCACATCACGATTCGGCGGCTCATTGGGGCGAGCGCGGCACTTGTTTCACGGCTTCATGGTCGGGGATATGTTCATCGCGATCTCTACCTTTCACATGTCTTCTACGATCCGTCGCAACCGATTGAGCGATCGCTTTGTCTGATCGACTTGCAGCGCGTGTTGCGGCCAAGATGGCGATTTCGACGATGGATCGTAAAGGACCTCGCGGCCCTCAATTATTCCACGCCATTTTCCCTTGTCTCCCGCTCGGACCGACTCCGATGGTTGCGGTGTTATCTTGGGATAGCGAGACTGGACGCATCGGCGCGGCGGCTGCTATACCGAATTGTTGGCAAGACGCAAAGCATTGCGGGTCGAGAACGGAGTCAGCGGTGAAAGTCGCATTGGTCAGCGAGTGGTTGGATTCGTGGCGCGGCGGCGCGGAGACCTCGACCAAACAGTTCATTCACCACTTGATGGATCGCGGCGTCGAGCTTCATGTTTTCACCCGCAGCAGGCCTTCGCCGACGCCGGGCCTGTTCGTTCACACCATCAGCGGCGCCTCCATGTCGCGTACCCGGCAAAGCGTTACGTTCTCTCACCGCGTCGAACGCATTCTGCGAGACGACTCCTTCGATGTCGTCCATGCGATCTCCCCATGCCGATTCGCGGACATCTATCAACCTCGCGGCGGCACCGTGGCCGAGACCATTGAGCGCAACGTCGCACTCCGCGATTCGGCTCATGCCCAGCGTCTGAAACGCTACACCGCACGTTTGAATCTCAAACAGCGCTACCTGCTCCGGCTGGAACGAAAACTGCTCGCCCGCGGAGAAGGACCGATTGTGGCCGCGATTTCCGATTACGTGGTCCGTCAATTGAAGGAACATTACGATCTGCCCGACGAGCGCATCCGAAGAATCTATAATGGCGTGGACGCGGATTGCTCCACGCAGGCCGAACGCGGCGAGCATCGCCGGTCCATCCGCCGCGAATTCGGCATTTCCGAAAACGAATTGCTCGTGCTGATGATCGCCCATAATTTCCGTCTTAAGGGCGTACATCGCTGGATGCAGGCGTTGGCTTCTTTGGTGGAGCGCGGAGTCGGTGACATCCGGTCATTAGTGATCGGGCGTGGAGAATCGACTCGATGGCACCGTCTGGCCGCACGTATGGGCGTCGTGGACCGTTTGACCTTTGTGGGACCGAGCGAAAGAGTCGGAGAATTCCTTCATGCCGCGGATATCCTCGTACACCCAACCTATTATGACCCGTGCAGCCGCGTAGTCCTCGAAGGCATGGCCGCGGGCGTTCCTTGCATCACTACCCGCTGGGACGGTGCGTCGGAGATGATCGACGATGGAATCAACGGGTATGTTCTTGATGAGCCGACGAATATTGTGGTCCTCGCCCGGTACGTAGAGGAAATGCGCGATGTGGAACGGCGGAGAGGAATCGGCCAGGCGGCTTCGGTCGTCGCTCACAAGATCGGCATGAATCGTCATGCACAGGAAATGGTGACCTTGTACGAGGAAGTTGAATCGAGGAAGTGCGTACGGCGATGAATCTATTGTTGCTCACGCTGCTGTGTTCCGTGATCGGCTATGTTGCCGGATCGATTCCGTTTTCTTTGCTCCTGGGCAAGTTGAAGGGCATCGACATTCGCAGGGTGGGTAGCGGCAACGTTGGGGCGATGAACCTCGGACGGCTTCTTGGCCGGTCCTGGTTCATCGCCGCGTTTGTTCTCGACCTGCTCAAGGGGCTTGGCCCGACCCTCTTGGCGGGTTGGCTGATCTATGCAGGGGTGAGCGTTGGAGATTCTTCCGAATCCATCCGAGGCCTTTGTTGGTTGCTTTCCGGATTGTCCGCCGTGCTGGGCCACAACTACCCCGTGTTTCTTGGCTTTCGCGGAGGCAAGGGGGTTTCGACTTCGCTGGGTGTGGCTTTGGGCGTATATCCCGCGTTGACCCTGCCGGCCGCCTTTTCGTTTGTGGTCTGGGTGATCGGGTTGGCAACGACGAGGATGAGTTCCGTGGGGTCCATAAGCGGTGCGATCCTGTTTCCGGTTTTCTATGTCTTTCTGGAGTGGCGAAAGGGAAACCCGCTGATGGACCGCTGGCCCTTCCTTCTATTTGCTCTTGCTGTTGCCGGCCTGGTGTTAGGAAGGCACCGCGGGAACATTAAACGCATACTCGCAGGAACGGAAACGAAGGTCGTTCGTTCACAACCTCAACCTACGGCCGAACATGATCTACGGCCGTAAAGGTTGTCCATTGCAACTTATAATTATGAGTTGAGACGGAATGAATTAAGGGATCGTCGAGCGATAAGGTCTTGTATTCGGCAAGCCTGGGATGTTATCCTAACTTTTTTCGATGCTATCGGGCCGATCTACCATGAGATACCTTCATCGCCGCCTACAATCTTGTAAGGCGTTGCTGATACTGTGATTTGTTGAAAGGGCGTAAATGCCGACTGCAAGCGTGCCCAAGGCGTTGAACATTCTCGTCGTCGGGCTCCAGGATAGCGACGACGAATTGCATCAATGGATCGATGCCAACGCCCGCTTTAGACACGTGAAAAATTTCACAGAAGCTATCAATGCTTGCGCCAGCGTACCCTTCGATGTAGTCATCAGCCGCGTCGCCGATCTCGCGGCCCCGGAACTAGCTCGTGTAGTGGAATCCACCGCCGTTCTCGATGCGATTCCTCAGGGTGTTTGCGTGGTGCAGCAGACGGGTGAAGTAGCCTGGGCCAACGCCAAGATGCTCAGCCTGCCGGACGACATACGGGATCGTGTTCGTCAGTGTTGTGCCGAAACGTACGTGTCGTGCCATGTGGAAGGTTCCAATTGTGCCGCAGCCGTTCGGGCGCGGCGCTTTAGTATGACAACCACGGCCGGCGAGACCTATGATTTGACGGCTACGCCGATCCTGGAAGGTGAAAAGGGTGTCACACGGATCGTGGCGGTCGTTTGGAATTCAACCGTCGCGGGGCGGCTTCAGGAAACGATCGACGCCATCGACAACGCCGGACGCGAGCTTCTCAGCCTCGACGCGGAGCAGTTTTCGCGCTTGGAACCGCAAGAGAGGCTCTCGCTGCTGGAGCAAAAAATCCTTCGCTGCACGCAGGACGTTCTCAACTTTGAGAATTTTGAGATCCGCGTACTCGATCCGAACACGAACAAATTGGAATTGGTGCTGTTTGCGGGAATCCCGGCCGAGGGGGCCGAAGTAGAACTGTACGCCCAGGCGGAGGGAAGCGGCATTTGCGGATACGTGGCGGCCAAAGGGCGGAGCTACCTTTGCCCAGATGTTCTTAAGGACGCCCGCTATGTCCCGGGCATCGAGAACGCTCGATCGACGTTGACCGTGCCACTTCGCTTCCAGGACCGGATCGTGGGCGTGGCCAATTTCGAGAGCACCCGTGTGGCGGCGTTCACCGAAGACGACCGCCAGTTTGCGGAAATCTTCGCCCGATATGTCGCTCTCGCGTTGCATTTGCTCGAACTGCTCATAACCGAGCGTCAATTCACTACCGGACAGCTTGGGCGAAACGTCATGGCCGAGATTACCGCCCCGCTCAATGACATCCTTACCGACGTCGAAAACCTCGTGGAAGACTACATCGGGCACGACGATCTGCGGCATCGCCTGCGGACCATTTCGGGCAACGCGGTGCGTATCCGCGAAACGGTCAAGGAGCTGACCGCGGCCAAGCCCTGTTTGATCGGAACGCGGACCCCGGCCGCTCGCCGCACCGATCCCGACCTCGATGGCCGGCGGATTCTTCTCGCCGATGATGAAGAGATCCTCCGCGACACGGTTCGCGACGTGCTTTCGGGCTACGGCTGCCATGTGGTTACCGCCGCCGATGGGGCCATGGCCATCGACCTGTTGTCGCGGCAGAAATTCGATTTGGTACTGAGCGACATCAAGATGCCGGTCAAGAATGGATACGAGGTCTTTGCCGCCGCCAAACATGCCGACGCCGCCGTTCCCGTCATTCTCACGACGGGATTCGGCTACGATCCCAACCACTCGATTATTCGGGCACGCCGCGAAGGACTCGCGGCGGTTTTGTTTAAGCCCTTCAAGGTTGATCAACTTCTCGCGGAAATCCGCACGGCTCTCAAGGCGTGTACAAAGTAATCCCTGCCACGGTTCTTTTTCAGTCTTGTAACTTATTGAGCCGCGGGCATTAGCCCGTGCGGACATCCGAGCGAGCTGAAGCTCGCGGCTCGCAAGATCCTGACAGGGCGCGAATCTTGCTTGCGTCTCTACAAACACACGGCTAACTTTCTTCCTCTTAACTAAACGTATAGAGACAGGTGTCTGGAGTATGACGCAATGCCTACAGCGGAGTTGGACGTAAAGCAGATCGGGGCGCGGGTGGCGACGGTGAGCGAGCCGTTTCGGCAATTGCTCGTGCAGATGCACCGCGTGATCGTGGGGCAGGACGAGTTGCTCCATCGGATGCTGGTCGCGGTTCTTTCTCGCGGTCACGTCTTGATTGAGGGCGTGCCTGGGTTGGCGAAGACCATGGCCGTGTCCTGCATGGCACGAGGCATCAATACGCGCTTTCAGCGGCTTCAGTTTACACCGGACCTGCTGCCGGCGGACCTGATCGGCACGTTGATCTATCGAGCGAGCGACGGCGCATTCGTGGTGCAGAAAGGCCCGATCTTCTCCAACATCATCCTTGCCGACGAGATCAACCGCGCCCCGGCCAAAGTTCAGTCGGCACTATTGGAGGCCATGCAGGAGCGGCAGGTGTCCATCGGGAAAGAGACGTTCCGATTGGATGAGCCCTTCCACGTCCTCGCCACCCAGAATCCCATCGAGCAGGAGGGCACCTATCCATTGCCGGAGGCCCAGGTCGATCGATTCATGCTCAAGCTCAAGGTGGGCTATCCCTCAAAGAAGGAAGAGCGGCAAATCCTGGATCGGATGGCCGTTACTTCGCCGGTCGTCGAAATCGACCCGGTGATGACGTCGGCTGACATTGCCAAGGCGCGGGAGGTCGTCGACGAAATCTACATCGACGACAAGATCAAGGACTACGTCGTGGATATCACCCTGGCCACGCGAGAGCCCTCGGCCTATCGCCTTCCCATCGCGGACTGGATTCAGTATGGCGCCTCGCCTCGCGCAACGCTGGCATTGACCATCGGGGCCAAAGCCACGGCGTTCCTTGCTGGCCGCGGCTATGTGACCCCCCAGGACGTGAAGACCATCGCCATGGACGTGCTCCGCCACCGCGTGATCGTGACATACGAGGCGGAGGCGGAGGAGAAAACATCGGAGGACGTGGTGAAGGCGGTGCTCGATCACGTGGCCGTTCCGTAAAGGGATTGCCGATTGCCAATTTCCAATTGCCAAATAGAAACATTGCTCGCTGCGGTGCAGCGTTAGCGGATCGAACAGATAAATGCAGAAGATCTCAAGAAGCGGACTCGGCAGTTTGCATTGAGGGTGATACGCCTGGTTACGTCTCTTCCACGATCAGCCGTAGGTGAAGTGATTGGAAGGCAGTTGTTGCGTTCGGGGACATCCGTCGGTGCGAACTACCGAGCGGCCTGCAAGGCCCGGTCCGCCGCGGAGTTTGCTGCACGGATGGGAATCGTCGAAGAAGAAGCTGACGAGTGTGAATATTGGATTGACTTGCTCATTGAATCCGGGGTCATGCCACGACAAAAAATCGGAGGGTTACAAGAGGAGGCGACCGAATTAGTTGCAATCGCGGCGTCGTCGAGAAAGACATCACGCCGCCAGTCTAAGTAATCGGCAATTGGAAATTGGAAATCGGCAATTGCGGAGTCGGTAGGCTTGATACCTAGAGAATTGCTAAAAAAAGTTCGCCAGATCCAGATTCGCACGCGCCGGACGGTCAATGACGTGCTGGCGGGTCAGTACCACTCCGCTTTTCGCGGGCGGGGAATGGAGTTCGAGGAAGTCAGTCCCTACCAGATCGGCGACGACGTGCGGCTCATCGACTGGAACGTCTCCGCCCGCTACGGCGAGCCCTTCATCAAGAAGTTCCGAGAGGAGCGCGAATTGACCGTCATGCTCGTGGTCGACGCCAGCCGTTCGGGTTTGTTCGGCAGCACCCACCAGTTCAAGCTCGATGTCGCCGCCGAGTTGTGCGCGGTGCTGGCGTTTTCCGCCATCCGCAGCAACGACAAAGTCGGCTTGATCCTGTTCACGGATACCGTCGAAAAATACGTCCCCGCCAAGAAAGGCACGCATCACGTTCTGCGGATCATCCGTGAATTGCTGTATCACCAACCACAGGGCCGGGGGACTGACATCACCGAAGCCGTGAACTTTCTAAACCGCGTTACCATTCGCAAATCGGTGTGTTTTCTGGTGAGCGATTACCTGACCAGCGGCTACGAACCGTCCCTTCGCATCGCTCGGCGACGGCATGACCTGATCCCCATCATCGTCAGCGATCCGCGCGAATGGGAACTGCCCAACGTCGGTTTCGTGGAACTTGAAGACCCGGAGACGGGAGAAATGACCCTGGTGGATACCGCCAGCCGGGCACTGCGGCGCGACTACGCTCTGGCCTGTGCGCGCCGAGCGAGTGAACGGGAAGGGCTTTTCCATCGTATGGACACCGAGACCATCGAGATCCGCACCGACCGCTCCTACGTCGAACCACTGGTGAAGTTTTTCCACAAGCGGGAAAGAAGAAGATGAGGGAAACGCCGAAACGCCGAAACATCGAAATGCTGACTGCATTCGTGCTCGTCGTTGTAGCACTTGGGGTTGGCGGATGCGGAACGGGAGAGAAAAACGAGGATGAGGTCGGTGAGGTCGGCATCTCGCGGACGGCCGTGGAGGGGCCGTTGACGTTGACCATTACAGCGCGGCCGGCACAGCTTCCCTTCAATGAACGCGCCGAGCTCGTCGTCGAAGTAATCGCGGAAAAGGGGGTGACCGTCGATGTGGGAGAGTATGAAAGGAACGGCTCCCTGGCCGAGCATCAGTTTGAGTATCGCCTGACCCCGTCCCAGCGGCGGGAGGCGGCGGCGCCGACCCCGGATGGGAAGCTTAGATGGACAAACCGATATTCGATCGAGTTTTTTTTACCCGGTAGTTATGAACTTCCGCCCGCCGTTGTTTCCTTCGTGGACGCGCGCGAAGCGTCGGATTCGGCGACTGCGACCCAAGCAAGTGAGTTGAAGACGGAGCCATTGACCATTGTGGCCCGCGACGCCAACGACAAGCCGTTCACTCCCGAGGAGCTGAAATCGATCACGGTTTTGCCGCCCGTGGAGCTTCGTGAGCCGTGGAGCCGCTGGTGGTGGGCAGGTCCGCCGATCCTGGTCGCAGCCCTCTTGATGATCGCGGCCCTTGTTCGCCGGTCGCGTCATCAGCGGCAGATCGTCGCCCCGATACCTGCCCACGAATGGGCGCAGCAGCGGATCGCGGCCTTGGTTGCTGAGGACCTGGTGCGGAAGGGTCGAATACAGGAGTTTTATTACCGGATCAGCGACATTGTACGTGGTTATGTGGAACGGCGGTTCGCAGTGTCGGCCACGGAGATGACCACGGAGGAGTTTCTCGCGGCGGCGGCCTCCGACGGAAGGTTTGGTGAGCGCAACACGTTGGAGCTTAATGGGTTCTTGAGTGCTTGTGACCTGGTGAAGTATGCAAGACAGCTTCCCGGTGCGGACGAGGCCGATGCCGTGTTGCGCGCCGCCGGCGGATTCGTCGAGCGCACCCGCGAAACACTCTACCGCACCGACTCGCACGCGAGTCCGGGATCGCCGGCGATGGAGCAGGCCGCATGATCGACTGGCTCCGTGACAGCTTCGCCCCCGGGCCGCTCTTTGTCTGGCTGTGCCTCGGGTTCTTCATCCTTGTTCCACAGGCGTGGCTTCGATTCCGCGGCAAGGGCCCGCGTACCTCCGTCCGGTATAGCTCCGTCCAGACGCTTCGCGGTCTGGGGGCAACTTGGGCGGTTCGGACACGGTTTCTTCTCCCTTTGCTTCGCACCCTGGCGATTCTGGCGCTGATTGTCGCCATGGCGCGGCCGCAGTCCGGTGGTGAATACCACGATCAAAGCGAGGGGATCGCCATCCAGATGGTGCTCGACGTTTCGGGCAGCATGGCCCAGGATGATTTCGTGCTGGAGGGGCGGCGCGTCCGTCGGCTCGACGCGGTCAAGAAGGTCTTCGAAGATTTTGTCTTGGGACGAGGTTCGTTGCGCGGGCGGGAAAGCGACCTCATCGGCATGACCACCTTCGCCATGTTCGCCGACACTCCGTGTCCGCTCACATTGGATCACGGGAGCTTGAGCGATCTCCTCAAGGACACGGAGATTCCAGGATGGGTCGCGGGGCAGCAGGTACGACAGCAGGAGGAGGCCGGGTACACGGCGCTAGGCGATGCCATCGTACTGGCCACGGACGATCTCCGACGTGCGGGCGAGCAAGCGGTCGAGGGAGTTCCTGGTGCGGAAGCGGCCAAGAGCCGGGTGATGATCCTTCTGACCGACGGTTCGGATAACCCGGCCCCGCTCCCCGGCGTCAGCCCGCCGAAACCCATCGAGGCAGCCAAGGTCGCTGCGACATTGGGCATCAAGGTGTACACCATCGCCGCGTTCGGAACTGCGCCGCAACGGCAACAAGGCTTCGGACTCTTCGCCCCGATGCGCGGCGGATTCGACCCGGTCGCGGAGGCCGCACTCAAAGAGATCGCATCGGCCACCGGCGGGAAATACTTCCGCGCCACGGACACGGATTCGCTGGTGACGATTTACGACGAGATTGATCGCCTGGAACGTCGGCGGACCGGGGAGCGCACCTTTCGTGACAATGTATGGGCGAGCAAGATCGCCATGCTCGCGGCCTTGGGGATGTTGATGGCCGAGTCGCTGCTCATCAATACGAGGTATCGGCGGATTCCATGAATCGACGAGTGTTGTATCCCCTGGCTTTGTGGTCGACGTGGACGCTGATCGTCCCGCTCGTCGTTATGGTCCTGGCTGCGTTGTTGGTTGCGACCAGCGACGCCAAGACATTGGTGTTCGACAACCCACAACTCTGGTGGCTGGGAGCGGTCGTACCGCTTACGGGCTTGATTTGGCTTTACGGCGTCACGCGACGACGCCGGGCGCTGAATGCCTTCGCTTCGGCGCAGCTTGCGCCACTTTTGGCCTCCACGGTGAGCCCAACTCGACAGGCCGTCCGCGCAGGACTGAACATCCTAACGGTCGTTATGATCGTATCGGCGTTGATCGGCCCGCGCTGGGGGATGTATCTGGAAAAGCAGCGGGTTTTCGGCGTCGATGTGGTCGTGGCCTTGGACGTGTCGCGATCCATGCTCGCGACTGATCTTCAACCGAACCGCCTGGAGCGGGCCAAACGTGACCTCCGGCAACAACTGACGGAGCGAGGGGCGTTCAAGAATGCACACCGACTGGGATTACTGGCGTTCGCGGGGACGACTTCCTTGCGGCTACCCTTGACGACCGACCACGTGGCTTTTCGATCCAAGCTCGATGCCTTACGCGTCGGCGTGGTGCCCCGTGGCGGCACCGCCATCGCCCAGGCAACCCGCGCGGCTGTTGATCTGTTCGCCAGGTCTCCCCAACAGGCGACGAAGGTCATTTTGCTTTGTACCGACGGGGAAGATCATGAAGGCGGGCCGGTCGAGGAGGCTCAAGCGGCGCTAAAGGATCATAGTATCCACGTGTTCACGATTGGCGTGGGCGACCCGATGCGAACCGTGGGGGCGGAAGTTCCGGCGGGCGATGGAGGACCGTCCAAACCGCTGCTGCACGACGGGCAGATCGTGTTTTCCAGGCTCGACGTGGAGGGGCTGCGGAAGATCGCCAACGCGGGCGGAGGTGATTACGCTTCGATCGAGCAATTGCACCGCGTCGTCGATAAGATCGCGAGCATGCGCACGACGGAACTGACCACCGAAGAGCGGATGCGGCATCAGCCGCAATACCAGTGGTTCGTGGCGATGGCACTGCTTCTATTGGGTGTCGAGATGATGATTCGCGAAGTCCGTCCGGTCGCGAGCGATCAATTGCAACGAACGTGGCAACAGGAGGCGGCATGAGCCTGCAAAGGATCCAGTCCCGGATCGCCCGATCTCTTACGATCTCGGCTCTATTGGTTTTCGGGGTGGTTCCAACCACTCGGGGCCAAAATGAAGCGACAATGACGTCGACCTCCGCTCCGAAGGCTGTTCGAGAAGGCAATCGATTGTTGAAGGCCGGCGACGCGGCGTCTGCGTTGGAGCATTATCGTCAGGCCGAAACACTGCAGCCCGACGCAAGGGAGATTGCTTTTGATCGCGGGCTGGGGCACTTCACACTCGGTGATTATGATCAAGCCCGCGAGGCGTTCGAGCAGGCCGCCGGCGGGGAGAGCGACGCCCTGGCCGACGACGCCATATACAGCGCGGGGGCCAGCGAACACGCCGAGGCTCTTGCGAATGAAGCCCAACCACAGCTTGCTCTTAGCAAGCTGGAAAGCGCCATGCAGCGTTATCAGAGCGTCTTGTCGCGGCGGTCCGATCACCTGGCGGCACGCGACGCAAACCACAAGGCCGCCGCCCTGTGGCGTACGCTCAAACAGCAACTCGAACAGCAACAGCAACAGCAACAACAGAACAACGATCAGCAGGATCAAAACGAGGAGGGCGAGGAGCAGGACAACCAGGAGCAGCAGCCGTCGCAGCAGCAGAAAGACGATCAACAGAAAGAGCAGCCGTCCGCACAGGACCAGGAGCAGCAATCTCAAGAACAGGAGTCCCAGCAGGAACAGTCCAGTTCCGCCGAAGAACAAGATCAGGAGGAAGAGCAGTCGAAAGAGGAGCAGGCCCAGCGGCAGGAGGAGAAGGAACAAGTCTCGCGCGAGCAGGCAGAGCGGAAACTGCGGGAGATGATGCAGGCCCTTCGTGATCGAAAGAAGTTGAAACCTGAAGAGGTACGGAAAGTCCCCATTTCATCTGTGGACAAGGATTGGTAGTGAAGTGAAGGCACCGAGGCAACAAGGCAACGAGGCAAGAAGCACTTGGGGAAAACTCATGTTGCCTTGTTGCCTTCTTGCCTTGCTGCCTTCGTCGGCGGCGGCGCAGGAAGCGGGCGTCGAGTTGCGGCTGGGTTCAATGACATTGGAAATCGGCGAGGCAGTCGATGCCCAATTGATCTGCACCAACACGGGTCAGCCGGAAATGCCGCAGTTTACGGTCCCGGAAGGCCTAAGCCTTCAGGTAACCAATCCGATCCCGGCCCAGTTTTCACAAATGTCGATCGTCAATGGGCGGCGCTCGCAGAAAACCACATACACCTTTTCCCTGCGCCTGACGGCGCGAAAGGAGGGCGTTTATGCGCTTGGTCCGATCTCAGTCGTCGGAGAAGCTTCGACGTATCAGACCGCGCCGATTCGGATCGTCGTGGAGAAAAGACAATCCGCTACTCTACCGGAAGGGGACCAATTCGTTTTTGTGCGAATGGGTGTCGAACCGCGATCGCTTTACGTGACGCAGAGCTTTACCGCCACGCTGGTGGTTGGCATCCGCAAGGTGGAAATCGACGGACGGATCGTGGACATGGAGAATCTGTTGCAGACAGTTGACGCCGGCGCTTCCGAACTGTCCATCTTCGGCACGCGCTTCAGTTCCAGTGAACTGACCATGACGGATTCAACCGGACAGCGGCATCCCTATGTTCTCTTCAAGAGCACAAGGGACGTGCGGGCCGAAGAAGTCGGTCCGATGTCGGTCGGACCGGTGTTCCTGAAAGTCAATTATCCGACTTCATTGCGCCGGGGCTTCTTTGGCGGAATGGAGATTGCACGGGCGCGGAAGGAGACGGCTCGCGCCGAGGCGGTCATCGTGGAAGTGAAGGGTCCGCCGGAACAGGGTAGGCCCGCCGATTTCACCGGCGCGATCGGGCAATACTCGATGCAGGTGGAAGTGAAGCCCACGCGTGTCGAACAGGGTCGTCCGGTCACGATGAGCATCGCCATCCAGGGCGCCCCGTTGGAAGGACTGGCCGGTCCGGACCTTTCCAAACAGGCCGAACTCTCCAGCCGATTTGATTTCGCCGCTGATGAACTCACCGGCGATATAGAAAACCGCGCCAAGGTTTTTCGCCGCGCGATTTTTCCGAGGCAGCATGGCGAACAGACCGTGCCCCCGATCGTATGGTCCTATTTCGATCCTCATGCCGAACGTTACGTCAATCTGTCAAGCAGGCCGGTCGCCATCGTCGTTGATCCACCGGCGCCGGGGTCGGTGGCCATTACTCCGAGCGAATTTGACGTTTTGGAAAGAGGCGGCGCCAAGCTGAAGGTCATGCAGGGGGGCATCTCGCCGAATTACGTGGATCCGGGATTGGTTCTGGCGGATGTGTCCGTGGGATTCTCAGCGTCGGGGATGATCGCGGCGTTGGCCCTGCCTCCGCTGCTTTGTCTGGCCACTACCCTTGCCGTTCGCCATCGTTCCCGCCTGAAAGGAGATCCTCGATACGCTCGTCGGCGACGGGCCAAGCGACGCGCGTTCGAATGGATCGACCGAGCCTCGCACAACGGCAATCCCGCGGAGCAGTTGTCCGCGATGTCTCATTCCTTGACCACCTACCTTGCGGACCGGTTCTGTCTTCCGCCTGGGGAACTGACGCCCGATGAAGTCCGAACGCTTCTGGCCGAAGGCGGCGCCGATCCTGAAACCACCGATCAGATCGCGCGCTTTCTCGAGAACTGTGACGCTTCGCGCTACGCTCCCGGCGCGGATGGTGCGCAATCTACCTCCAAGGCGGAGGAAAACGTCCGAAAGTGGATCGAACGGATCGAGAGAAGCACGCCATGATCGCGCGTTTGCGATGGCAAATCGTTTTGTCGTTGGTGGCGGTCTCGGCGGCGGTTCTGACGGCCGAAGCCGCGCCCGTCGGTTCCGAGTTGCACACTGAATTGGAGCTGGCATTGGGTGACTTTGACGAGGCCCAGCGAATTCAGAATGAACGGCCCGATCGCGCCAGGCAACTTTTTCGCGCGGCCGAGCAGCGTTTCAGCAGCATTGCCGCCGCCGGGGTGGAAAACGGTTATCTTGAATTCAACATCGGGAATTGCCAACTGCAAGCCGGCGACGTGGGCGGAGCGATTCTGCACTACCGCCGCGCGCAGCGCCTGATCCCCCGCGACCCGCTGCTGGCGGACAATCTGGCAGTTGCACGCACCCGATGCCTGACCCCTATCGAGCCGACACGCGGCAGCGAATTCCTCAAGAGTGTGTTTTTCTGGCACCATCAGACATCGGCGGCCACGCGGCTCCGAATCGGGCTGGCAATGTATGTCGCCGTCTGGGTATTGTTGTCGATTCGGAGCCTTGCACGGCGTCGATGGATTACGGGATCGGCCATTGCGTGTGCGATCGTTGCCGGAGCGTGTGGAACGTCGTTTGCTGCCCAGCAGTGGTCGGACCGCAACACGCCGGACGCAGTGGTTACATCGATGGACGCGGTTGTCTACAAGGGACCGGGGACGGGCTACCAACGACAATTCGAGCAGCCGCTGCAACCGGGCGTCGAATGCACCGTTCGCGAACGGCGCGGCACGTGGTGGAACATCCTATTGGCCGACGGCAATTCAGGTTGGATCGAGGCGAACGCGGCCGAACTCGTTAGTGAGGAAGCGGGCGATCAACAGCAATTCTACCTTCGGTAAGTGCGGAAACAGCAGCCGCAATGCCGTCCTCTTGTTACGCGATGTTGCGTACGAAAGAGGAGTATTCCTTGCTGGTCATCAAGGCCGATAGGGGGTCGGGAGTGTCCGTCTTGATCTTGACCATCCAGCCTTCTTCAAAGGCATCGTCGTTGACCACCTCTGGATGATCGGCCAGCGCCGTATTGACGGCCACGACCGTGCCGCCCACGGCCGTAAGGATTTCGGAAGTGGCCTTCACCGACTCGACCTCGCCGATCACGTCGCCCGCCGTCATCCGCGCACCGACCTCCGGCAACTCCACAAAGGTGATGTCGGTCAGCTCATCCGCCGCGTATTGGGTGATGCCCATGGTGACAATGGTGTCGTCGAGCAGAAACCACTCGTGGGTTTCCGAATATCGCCGGTCCGGTGGAACCTTCATTTCACTTCTCCGCCCTGGGCTAATCCAAAACACGTCTCCCCTTGAAGGGAGAAGCAGGGTGAGGGGTGATCTTCGACGCCCCGCCCTCGACGCAACCCACTCCCGAAGAGGGAAAGGGTGTATTCCTACGATCTACCCTCATCGGGGCCGCTTGTAAAACGGCATCTTGACTATTTTCGCGGGGACGCGTTTCTCGCTGATTTCAACCTCCAAGCTCGTTCCTTCCTCCGCCGACTCCGCGGTAACGAAAGCCAAGGCTATGCTCTGGTTCAGCGTGGGGCTTAACGTCCCGCTGGTGACCTCGCCAACCGCACGACCGTCACCATAAACTCTTGAATGCTGCCTGGCAATCCGCCGCCCTTCCAATTCAAGCCCGACGAGCTTACGGGTCAACCCTGCCGCGTTGAATTTCCGCATCGGTTCAACGCCGATGAAGTCTTTATTGGGTTCCACGCACCAGGCCTGTCCGGCGGTAAGCGAATCGACTTCCTCGCTCAACTCGTGGCCGTAGAGGGGCATGGCCGCCTCGATTCGCAAAGTGTCTCGTGCCCCCAGCCCCGCGGGCTTGATGACGGGATGGGGCTGCTCCTTGGTTCCGAATAGCTTGGGGACGAGATAAGAGACTAGGGCCGCCGGGAGGACGACCTCGAATCCGTCCTCCCCCGTGTAGCCGCTGCGATAGACGACGATCTGCAGCGGGCCGAATTCACGAACCGTGAAGTGGTATCGCTTCAACGTCGTCAGGTCGTTGCCGGTGAGTTCCTTGGCGAGCTCCAGCGTTCTTGGTCCCTGGCAGGCGACCATCGCGGTGACCGCCGTCTCGTCCACGATCTGGAGATCGCGTCCCTGGGCGTGCTTGTGCAGCCATGCGACGATCTTGTCGCGGTTGGAGGCGTTGCAGACAATCCCCCAGTGGGTCGCAAAGCGCGAGACGATTACGTCGTCGAGGATGCCGCCGTCCTCGCGACAGATGTGCGAGTAAAACGATCGGCCGACCTCCGCACCGGCGAGGTTTCGCGTGCAGATGCGATTGAGGAACGATTCGGCCTTGGCCCCGATGACTTTGAGCCGACCCATGTGCGAAACATCGAATACGCTGCACGCCGTCCGGGTGTGGCGGTGCTCCTCGACGATGCCCGCGAACTGCACGGGCATCTCCCATCCCGCGAATTCGACCATCCTCGCGCCCATCGCAACATGGATGTCGTAAAGCGGGGTTTTGAGCAGAGTGTTTGTCATTCGTTATCGCACCTTGGCACAACGGGTACGGTAGGAAGCACGTCAAACGGTGTCAATGTGCGTTGCGAAATCGATTCGGATCATGAACCTGCGTGAGCGGTCAGATCGGGGTTACGACCGCGATGGAGCGGCAAGGCAATAGTTCCACAAGAACCATGCCGTCGGATTCTGCTGAAATTGCCGAGTCGTAGAAAGTACGTTACGCTCACCGCCGGGGCAGTTGTCAATGGCCAATACCGATTTGGTTCGAGCCTTTGAGCGCATCGCCGATCTGTTGGAGATCGACGGAGCCGACGGATTCCGTATCAATACATACCGCCGGGCCGCCCGGACATTAAAGGATGCCGGTGAAGATGCGGCGGTCCTTGCCAAAGATGGGCGGCTTGAGGAATTGCCCGGGATAGGAAAGGGCTCCGCTCGGCGAATCGAGCAATTCCTCGACACCGGCCACATCGACGTCCTCGACGAATTGGAAGCCAAGTTCCCGGCCGGGCTGCCGGCATTGTTGGACATTCCGGGAATGGGCCCGAAAAAAGTCGCCCTCGTCCATGCCGAACTCGGCGTAAAAAACCTTGAAGACCTCAAGAAAGCCATTTCCTCCGGCAAGCTGGAACAATTGCCCGGACTCGGCGCCGCCAGCGTCAAAAAGATTGCCGAAGGAATGGCGTTTCTGGAGAAAAGCGGAGGGCGGACGCCGTTGGGGATCGCCATGCCGATCGCCGAAGTGTTCCTGGAGCGCGTGCGTGCACTCAAGGGTGTCAAGCAGGCGGAACTGGCCGGATCGCTGCGCCGTGGGGTCGAAACCATCGGCGACATCGACATCGTTTGCGACGCCGCCGACGGCGAGAAAACCATCAAACAGTTCATCGCCTTCGGGGGCGTCAAGCGCGTGCTCGCCTCCGGTGGGACCAAAGGCTCCGTCACCGTTGAATACGATGCGGGCAAGGAATTACAGATCGATCTTCGCGTAGTGGACTCCGATTCCTTCGGGGCGGCGTTGCAATACTTCACGGGTTCGAAAGAGCACAACGTCCGTCTACGCGAGCGGGCCATCTCGAAAAGATGGCGGCTGAACGAATACGGTTTGTTTGATGGTGAAAAGTCAATTGCCGGCAAGCGCGAGGCAGACATCTATAAGAGGCTTGGATTGCCGTGCCTGCCGCCTGAGCTGCGCGAAGACCGCGGTGAATTGGCGTTGAATGAGCCGCCGGACTTGGTAGAAGTTGATGACATTCGCGGCGACCTGCACATGCACACCGTGGCCAGCGATGGTCGATGCACGATTGAGGAAATGGCCGCCGCCGCCAAATCGCGTGGATACGATTACATCGCCATCTGCGATCACTCCAAGAGCAGCACCATCGCCAATGGACTTTCCATCGAACGCATGAAGGAGCACATCCAGGCCATTCGCAAGGTTTCCGCGAAGACCAAGAGCATTGCCATCCTCGTCGGTTGCGAATGCGACATCCTCCCCAACGGAGCCATGGACTATCCGGACGAGATACTGGCGGAGTGCGATTGGGTGGTAGCCAGCATCCACGCGGCACAGGGCTCGACCAAATGTACTCCGACGGAAAGGACGCTGGCGGCGATTGCGAATCCCTACGTGTCCGTGATCGGGCATCCGACAGGGCGATTGCTGAACCGTCGTGCGGCGATGGAATTGGAAATGAGCGAGGTGGTGAAGGCAGCCGCGGAAAATGGCACAATCCTGGAGATCAACGCAAGCTGGCAGCGGCTCGACCTTAAAGATATCCACGTTCGAATGGCCCTGGCCGGCGGCGTGATGCTGGCGATCAACACCGACGCCCACCATACCGACCAACTCGCACAAATGCGATATGGTGTCATCACCGCCCGGCGCGGCGGGGCCACCAAGAGCGACATTGCGAATTGCCTGACGCTAGCGGCTCTTCGGAAACGAATTCAACGAAAACGCACCTAAGCGCTAACGAAACCATCTCAGATGGTTACGCGGGCGCCGGTTCGAGACGCCGCGGACGCGGTGGAATGGGTCCGACAAATACGACAAGCGCTTCGACGGCCATCAACGCGGCGAGGGCAATTAGAATCATCGCCACCCAGGTGACCGGGTTGGTGGTGCTCAGACCGTTAGCGGCCACATCGATGCGGATGAGACGCAATAGTGCCCATGTACTCATCACGTACATGAATACCGTCGGCACACCCAATACCAGAAAGACCCAGGCGGATCGTCGGGTCCGCCAAAGCCAAACAGTCACACCGATCAGGGTCAGCGCGGCCAGGAGCTGATTGCTGGCCCCGAATAAGTCCCAGAATACTCGCCAGACGGCGACGTGCTTTCCAGCGGCATCAACCGACCGCTGCAGAAGGAAGGGGATCGGCGCGCCGACGGTGACGATCGCCGCAACGACCTTGCCCCATCGCCCGCGCCAGCCGGTCAATTCCTGAATGATGTACCTGCCGAGTCTTGTACAGACATCAAGGGTATCATAAACAAAAGTGGTGAAGGCCATCAGTCCGAAGGACACGCCGAACGCCGCCGGGATTCCCAGGACGGCCAGAAATCCGCCGATCCCCTGGGCGTAGAGGAAGTTGGGCCGCACACCTTCGGTGATCTGCGGGGCATCTGCCGCCAACCTCATGACGCAACACAACGACACGACCGCGACCATGCCCTCCATTAACATCGCACCATAGCCGACCAGTTTCGCGTCCGGCTCACAACGCAATTGTTTGGAGGTCGTTCCCGAAGCCACGATCGCATGGAAGCCGGAGCACGCTCCGCAGGCGATGGTAATAAACAGCATCGGGAATAGCGGCTGGCCCTTTGTCGTTACCCAATCCGTGAAAGCAGGATATTGAATCCGCTCGCCGCCAAGCACCAGTCCAAGCGATCCTCCGACCAGCGCCAGGAATAGGAAATAGCCGCCCAGGTGCCCGCGTGGTTGCAGCAACGCCCACATCGGAACCAGCGAGGCAAGGAAGCAGTAGCCCAGAATGGCCAGGTTCCAAACTTTGTGGGCTGCTATCGGTTCAATCGAAGCGAAGGCCGCGAGGTCAAAGGGAATGTACTGCCCGATCCAGATCGAAAAGCCGACGAGGGGCAGAAAAATGATCGTGGCCATTCCGATCCGCAGCTTGGTAAAGCGCATGAGCAACCCCATGATGACGGGAAGCAACAAGTACAAGAATGAAGATGTGGCTATGCCGCCGCCTGACACCATCTGCCCGTTTTCGAGTGGGATCATGTCGATGAAGGATGACGCGGTGATGTCCGTGAAAGCGACGATGATGTACACCAGCGCGAACCACACGAACAGCAGAAAGAGCACGAACGAGCGGCGGCTCATGTGTTCGCGGACGACTTCGGCGATGGAATTGGCCTTGTGCCGAATCGAAGCCACCAGGGCGGCCATGTCGTGTACGCCTCCGATGAAGATCGAACCAATCAGGATCCACAGCAGCGCCGGCAACCAGCCAAACATCGCTCCCGCGAGGATGGGCCCCACGATCGGCCCGGCGGCGGCAATCGCCGAGAAATGCTGGCTAAGCAGCGAAGTAGGTTCGAGGGGGTGATAGTCGAGGTCGTCTCGCAAGGCGACGGCGGGCGTTTTGGCCGCCGGGTCCAGACGAAGCCATCGCCCCAGGGCGTTTCCGAGGAATCGGTAGGCCACCGTAAGGCTGACCGCGGCGATCAAAATGATCGACAACAAACTCAACTTCGCTTACTCCTGAACTTTATGAGGCAAACGGCCAAAACCAGGGGATCAGCGTTACACAGACCACGCCCATGATAAGGTCCAAGGGAATACCCATGCGGAGGAAGTCGTAGAACTTGTACCCACCCGGACCATAGACCATGAGGTGCGTCTGGTAGCCCAGCGGAGTGGCGAATCCCAGCGACGCGGCGTACATGATGGCCATGACGAAGGGCATGTGGCTGACATCCAAACTCGTGGCGGTGGCGATGGCGATGGGGAACATCAAGACAGCCGCGGCGTTGTTGCTCATCATTTCCGTGGCAATGATGGTCATGAAGTAAACGACTGCAAGGGCAATGCGCGGGTTGTCGCCCGCGAAGCCGAGCATGCCGTCGGCAATGTGCTTTGCCGCTCCGGTGCTTTCCATCGCGCTGCCGATACCAAAGGACCCGGCGATGGCGACCAGCACCTGCCAATCCACGCTGTTGCGTGCGATCGTCGAGTTGCAGCAACGGGTGATGAGCATCAACCCGGCTGCGAGCATGGCGGCGTGGAGCATGGATAGCAGCCCCGTGCTGGCGGCGACGATCATCCCCAGGAAGATCAGCCCGGCCACCGTGGCCCGCTCATGCCGCGGCGTGGAATACCCTTCCACGCGGCTGACCAGATAAAAATCGCGGGAGTGACTCTGCTGTTCCAGGAACGATGGGTGGGTTTCAAGGAGCAGCGTATCGCCTGCCTGCAGCTCGATGTCGCCGATTTTCTTTTGGATGCGCTCACCATTGCGGTGGACGGCGATGATGGCCGCGTTGTAATTGGTGCGGAAGCGGCCATCACGAACGGTCTTGCCCACCAACGGACAGGAGCTGGACACGACCGCTTCCACCAGTGAACGTCCAACGCGGGGAGAATCCAGCTTGAACACCTGATTGGTCGCGGGTTTCAGTCCGCGGATTTTCTGCAATTCCACGACGGACTCGACAATACCGACGAAGACCAGGCGATCGTTGGCCTGTAGACGCTCCTGCGGACTGACCGCGGGGATCAACTCCCCGTCGCGTTCGATCTCCATGAGGTACATATTGGGCAGGCTGCGCAGTCCGGCGATTTCGATGGTCTTGCCCACCAGCGGACTGCCCGGTTCGACGAGCATCTCCACCGTGTATTCCTTGGGATCGCCAAACCCGCGCGCGGCGGCGCGGCGGTCGGGCAGAAGCCAGCCGCTGAGAAATAGGATATATGCAAGGCCGATGATCGCGCAAGGGACGCCGACCCAGGCAAGGTCGAACATCCTCAAGGTGATGTTGATCTGTTTTTCGGTGGCAAGAAGACCCATCACCACGAGGTTGGTGCTAGTGCCGATCAACGTGCAGCATCCGCCAAGGATCGCGGCGTAACTGAGCGGGAGCATCAGCTTGGACGGCGAAATCTGGTGCTTCTTGGACCAGTCGTTGATGACAGGGAGGCACATGGCAACGATGGGGGTGTTGTTGACGAAGGCGCTCATTCCCGCAACGGGCGCCATCATGCGGAACTGGGCGTGACGCACGGACTGCGGACGACCCAGCAGTTGATGGGCTACCCATGCCATGACCCCCGTCTCGCGGAGCCCCGCAGCGACGACATAGAGCACCCCTACGGAGATCACGCCTTCATTGGAAAGGCCGGAGAGTGCCGCGCCAGGCGACAGAATGCGGGCGGTCATCAACAGCGTGACCACCCCGACGAATATGAGGTCCGGTGCGGCGTTGGTGAAGGCCAGCAGCGCGAACACCAACCCCACCGCGCCGATTGTCGTCCAGGCCTCCCAACCCATGCCCGTCTCCCGGTCCCGGCGCGCCGGACTCAGCCGCCTGAAGCGCCGGTCCTGGGGCGCTCAACCTGGATCTTGATGACCTCTTGTACTTTTTTTCCCCCTTTTTTCTCGATCCGCACTTCGCCGCGGATGCGTTCGCCCTCGCGCAGGTCCTTAAGCAACGCGGCGGCGCCGTCGATCATGATTTCCGTTTCCTGGGTAACTTGTGCGGTGCCGATGATTTCCTGTTTTTGCTTTTCGCTGAAAAACGCCACCGAGATCTTACCCGTGGAATCGGAAGATCGATCGATCTTTTCGACCCTACCCTCGAGTGAAAGAATCTCGACTTGTGGCTGTTTGTCTCTACATCCGCCGGCCAAAACACAGAAACACAGGAACGCGAACAGGAGTCCGACTACTGTATTCTGCCCCCTGTTTCTCGGCGTATTGCTATTGCTCGACAACTTGCACATGGTGCGTCGCTCCTCTTGCAAAACCAAACCTATGACTCCACGGTGCTCCTGTCTTCCAAACTGAATCTCAGGCGGGGGACACTCTAACCATCACAGCGCATCGGGGCAAACTTGAGCTTCCCAGAATGGTCACAGAGGATCAATGGACAATCCGAGTCAATTTCATCTAGCAATGGGACCAGGGTTTCTTTCCCTACATGGCTTGCGGGGGCGACCTCTCCGACGGAACGAGAAATATCGCAATAACGGACGGACTGCACGCGACGTTGCAAGGTTTGGATCCAGTCGAAAGGTGAACCGATCATAGCGATTCGTTCAACGTCGATGCACGCGCCGACGGCCGATGAATATACCGCGTCGATGAGTTCTCGCAGTTCAATGGGCGAAAGCAGACCGCCGCCGGATGCGGCTTCCAGGGCGATGGATACGCCGGTGGCCTCGGCTTCGAGACGGACCTGGTGCAACAGCTCATACGCGAAGTTGAGCGAATCCTGGTAGCGCGCGAATCCATGCCCATCGTCGCCTTGCCGGACCGGCGGGATGCTGAGGTTGAGTACTTTTGCCGCGAATGAGGCGGCCTCTTGCAACTTCGAGGTCACGAAATGCACGGCCGATGGGATATCCATCATTTCACAGCGGGTTGCCATTGCCCCAATGGGAATTGTTCCGAGATTTGAATTGGCAAGTTGACCGGGCGCGAATTCAACGGGAAGGCGCCATTCGACCCCGTCAAATCCGCTGCTCAACGCCTTAGCGGCAAGGTCGCGCAGATCGTCCGGCGTCGAACAATCATCGACGGTTAACAGCAAGGGTCGTTTCATTGGATCGACGTTCTTTGCCCGGCCACTGGGCGACGATTATACTCGCCCACGCCGTCCGTCACGATGCAACAACCAGACGATGTCCGGGAGAACATGGAAAGCAGCTGTCGAATCCGAGTATTGTCCGACCTGTTGGTCAACAAGATCGCCGCCGGCGAGGTCGTGGAGCGCCCGGCAAGCGTGGTCAAGGAAATAGTGGAGAACTCCATTGACGCGGACGCCACGCGTATCGCCGTAACCATCGAGGACGGCGGCCGCCAGCTGATCCGCGCCACCGACGACGGTTCGGGCATGTCCCCAGAGGAGCTACGCCTTTCAGTCCAGGCCCACGCCACCAGCAAGGTATCGGTGGAAGACGACCTTTATTCGATCCGTACAATGGGCTTTCGCGGAGAGGCGCTGGCCAGCATCGCCGCCGTGTCCAGGTTGCGGATCATTTCGCGCCTCGCCGGGGCCGTCGAAGGCCACGAGGTATGCGTGGCCGGCGACCAATTCGAGACTTCCCAGGCCGTGGGCTGTCCCGAAGGGACCACGGTGGAAGTGCGCGACCTGTTTTTCAACGTCCCCGCGCGGCGAAAGTTCCTCCGTACGCCGACCACCGAAGTGGGGCACATCAATGAACAGTTCGCACGAGCGGCGCTTGCCTACCCGCAGATCGGCTTTGAGTTGACCGTCAATCGCCGGGTTGCCCAGAATCTTCCCAAGTGTGCATCCCGCGTGGAGCGCATCGGAACGTTCTACGGGCCGGAGTTGGCCGCCGCCCTGATGCCCATTGTCCGTGAGGAGCGCGGCGTGCGCTTGGAGGCCTACGCCGCTTCGCCCGTGCAGTCGCGTGCCACCGCCCAGTGGCAATACGTTTACGTCAACGGTCGCTACGTCCGCGATCGGTTCATTCAACATGCGATCAAAGAGGCCTACCGGGGTCTGATGGAGCCCAATCGCCACGGCGTGGTATTTTTGTTCATTACCCTCGATCCGCGCGACGTCGATGTGAACGTCCATCCCACCAAAATCGAAGTCCGCTGGGCCGATTCCAACCTGATTCACTCACAGGTGCTTAGCGCCCTGCGCGAGACCTTCCAACGATGCGATCTCACGCCGCGGCTACGCACCCAGCAAGCGGTTGAACCGCTGAGCGAGGCCGAGCAGGACCGCGTCCGTCACGAACTCGCCTCCGTCCTAAAGGCCGCAACGCCCATTGACCCATCCCGCGCCGTGCCCCCGACAGATCAGTACCGCGACCGTAAGGGAGCGGGACAGGAGTGCCACGGCTCTATGAGCCGTGCTTCTGCGCTTGCCGGAATAGACCTCTCTGATCAGGAACGGGTTTGGCGATCGCTTTACAGTCATCCTGGGCCTGAATCCGAGATCCGCGATGCTACAGAAATACCTTCGTACCCACCGACGCAGGTAGCGTCCGATGATGGACGCGGCTGGTCGCCGCGCCCGCGGGCGGTCCAGATGCACAACCTGTACCTGGTGGCCGAGACCGACGAAGGCATCGTCATTGTCGATCAACATGCGTTGCACGAGCGGGTGATGTACGAACAGCTTCGGGCCCGGATCGCCGAGGGTTCGCTGGATTCGCAGAGGCTCCTGCTTCCTGAGACGCTTCGTGTGACGCCCGAACAAGCCGCGTTGATCGAGGCCCATGCGGGGCTCTTTGAGCGCCTGGGCATAGAGATCACCCCCTTCGGCCGCGACGCCGTTGCCGTCCATGCCTTCCCGGCGTTGATGAAAGACACCGATGTCCCGTCGTTTCTCCGCGACCTGCTCGATCGCCTGGCCCAACAGCCCGCCGGTTCATCCACCGAGGTCGTCATCCACAAGGTTTTGGACATGATGGCCTGCAAGGCCGCGGTCAAGGCCGGAGACGTCCTTTCCGATGCGGAGATCGACGCCTTGATGCGCAAGCGGCACCTCATCGAGAAACCCGGCAGTTGCCCCCACGGCCGCCCCACCATGCTCCGCCTCACCAAAGCCGACCTCAACCGGCAGTTCAAACGAACTTGATCTCTGCCGTGTGCCTGGGCTCTGTGAGCCGTGCAATCGCGCCTCAGGATCAGTACCCCGAAAGTCATGGAGCGGTTATCCGAACCGCAAACTTTGGAGACAGTCCCTTCAAACTGGATGCCCTCGGCTCTGGCGATCCGGGTGACTATTAAGGGATCAGTTCAAAATCGACGCGGAAGGGCGCTGGGCCAAGGTCGTCGATCTCAAAGCGGATGATGATAAGGGTCTCGCACGGGAAGTCGACTCCGATTAAAGCTTCGAATGGCGGGGCAGCGCCCTGACCGACGGGGGTTGAGGTTGCACCCGAACTGCCGTCCGACACGCTGAAAAAATCGACCCCCTCAATCAAGGCCTCTTCGGCAACCGGGGCATCGGGCAGGTTGTCCGCGATCAAGGCAAGCAATCTCGGCCCGCCGATGCTGAACACCCTCGCACACTCGATCGCTCCGACGGGGCTGGTGCTGTCGCCTTCCAGGATCAGACCGTCGGGGTCGTAGGCGAACTGGTGAAAATCCGGTTCAGAGGATTGATCGGTTTGGTCATAGGTTCCAAAGGTGAATACCGCACGGAACGGCGTGTTGTTGATGAAAACGATCTGCACCTCTCCGCGGCTGCCAGAGACGTCGCCGCCCAGGGAGGCCGTGCGGTTGTAGAAATCCACGCTGCAACCGCAAAGCGCTACCAGCCCCAAAGCCGGCCAAACGACCGAAATCACTCGATTCGACATACCCAGACCATTTCAAACCCACCGCTCCACCTGCGTTCTTGCAGGCCTCTGGTCGTATCGGGTCAAGTCCCGACTCTGCGTCATTGACCGAAAATCGTGAATTCGGGCCGACGGCGCAACAATCTAGTCACTTTACGGCGACTGACGCAATGCTTTATAACGACCTACTGTATGATGCAAGGAACATTCACGATGAACCGCCAAGTAACATTGGCGTAGCGTATAGCAGGAAGGGGCGATTGGATACCGCGCCCGAAATTTCCATGAACAGGGGTGATCATGATCAAACAACATAGATTCGGTTCGGGTGTATTGTCGGCCGCCGCGGCGATTCTTGTTTGGTCGAGCTCCGCAGCTCATGCGGCCCCAAAAGCGCAGTTATCACTCCTGCCCTCCGTTGAGGCCGTCGTTCCCGGTCAGCCGTTCGACGTTGCTATCCGTTTTCAGCTTGATGCCGGTTGGCATATTTACTGGCAGAACAGCGGCGACGCCGGTTTGCCCCCATTGGTGCAATGGACCTTTCCCAACGGGTTTTCCGCCGGCGACCTGCAGTTTCCGATTCCCAAGCGCCATGTCAGCCCGGGAGACATCATTACCAACGTTCTCGGCGGGGAGCCGGTGCTCGTGGTCAAGATTACTCCTCCCGCTTCAATCGCGGAAAGCTCCGTCAGACTCGGCGCAGCGATCGGCTATTTGGTCTGCGAAAAGACCTGCCTTCGTGAAGACGCCAGTCTTTCGCTCGACCTTCCCGTCCAAACCACGGGGGAAGCGAAACCGGCGAACGCGAATGTGTTTGAGCGCTTCAAGCGGACCGGTCCCAAAGAGACCAGCAAGTATCTCACGGTTACGCCGTCACTGAGTCCGGATCGACTGTCACCGGGGACGAAATTCGATCTCGTTGTGACCGTGGCGATCAATCGCGGCTACCATGTTCAATCGAACCAGCCGACGGCTCCGTCGCTGATACCAAGCGATGTGTTCGTTGAACGACAAGAAGGGATCCGCTTCAGCCGCCCCGTGTTCCCCGAAGGGAAAATCCGCCCCGACAAGTACCTCGGCAAGCTAAGCGAATACGACGGGCGAATTACCGTTCGCATACCGGGAGAAATCGATTCCGCACGCGAGCCGGGACCGATTCAGATCGCGGGAATCTATACCTATCAGGCGTGCGATGAGGAAGGGCACTGCTTCCCGCCGGATGCGGTGTCATTTTCTTTGACCAGCGGTAGTGCAAGCGCCACACCTGTTGGAGTGGCACAACCCTCCCCCAGCTACGCCGCCGCGCCGGCGGCGGAATCGGTGGCCGGAAGTCGGGGCGATAAACCCGGCATCGAAGGCGTACTGGGACGTTTCGGCACCATTGGACTCTTGTTCGGCTGTTTTCTTTATGGATTATTCATTAACGCCACTCCATGCGTGTTGCCCCTCCTGTCCATCAAAGTACTGGGCTTTGTGCAACAGGCGCATGAATCTCGGGGTCGGACGCTGGCATTGGGTTTGGCATTTGGGGTCGGTGTCCTGTTATTCTTTGTAATCCTGGGCTTCTTGGCCGCCCAGGGAAAAAACGTGCTGCAATACCCTGTCGCGGTGATTTCCTTATCTGGAATCGTGTTGGCCTTGGCCCTAAGCATGTTGGGCGTCTATACCCTGCAAGTTCCCACGGCCGCCGTGACGCTTGAATCCCGGCTCCAACAGGAGGGCGTGATTTCGTCGTTCGGCAAAGGAGCGTTAGCGCCGGTGTTAGGGTTTGCTTGCACCGGGCCGCTGCTTGCCGGAGCGTTCGGTTGGGCGACGCAACAGCCGCCGCATATCGCGGTCTTCGCGTTTCTGTTTGCCGGACTAGGCATGGCCAGCCCTTACATGTTGCTCGGAGCCAACCCGAAATGGTTAAGCTTTCTGCCGAAACCCGGCGAGTGGATGATTACCTTCGAACGCATCATGGGGTTTCTGTTGCTGGGCATGGTCGTTTGGCTGATGCACCCGCTGATGAAGCGTTTGGGACCGGAGGGATTCGAATGGACGCTGGGATTCTTGGTGGCCATCGGAATGGGGTGCTGGATCCTCGGCAAAATCGACTTTTCCATGAATACAGCGCAACGCTGGAGGTATAGAGGTGGAGCCGGGGCGTTGGTCGTGCTCTCGGGATTGGTGATCTACGGATGGGCATACAGCCCGGCCGCGGTAGAAATCCCTTGGCGACCTTGGACAGCCGCGGTGGTCGAGGAAACGGTTCGGTCGGGCAAGCCGGTCTTTGTCGATTTCACCGCCGATTACTGCACAAACTGCAAAGTGAACAAGAGAGTCGCCATTAACACGCGGGAGTTCCTTAACAAGCTTGAATCCTTAGACGTAGTCCCTTTTCAAGGGGACTTCAGTTCCGGTGAACCTGAGATTTTCGCCGAGCTTCAGAAACATGGCCAAGCAGGTGTGCCGTTGAATCTCATCTACCCGGCCGGCAAGCCGGACAAGCCCATCGTCTTGGACACATTGTTCACCAAAGAGTACCTGTTGAATAAAATCGACGAGGCCGCCATCTCCCGATCTGCCTCGGCAGCAACAGTGGGTTCCTAATCGTCATCGACGGAATGGCACGTCCCCGAGGGTTGACCTGAGCGCGTCGACGTGATTCAATCCGAGTCTTGGGCACCGCTAGCTCAGTTGGTAGAGCAGCTGACTCTTAATCAGCGGGTCGAAGGTTCGAGTCCTTCGCGGTGCAGTTTCCCGAATCGTCGAGCTTCTTCACAGTTCGCCGTAAGCCTATCTGATCTCCATCGACACATGAATCAGACTGGAATTGAAACAAGATGCCACGGGAGTGGATGGGAATCGAACCCACCAGGGACCGCGTTAACGACCCCACAACGGCTTTGAAGGCCGCGGGACCCACCAGGCGTCCGGACACTCCCGGATAAGACCCGACTGTAACACCTATGGGGAAAGGGAAGCAATGCCGCCGCCGATCGCCGGGACGTGGGCCATGCTATTGATCCGAGGATCGGCTGGATCATCGGGAGCTCCCATCCGTCGCAACCAGCGGAAATGCGAGGCCAGTCCGTCGCGAAACGTCTTGTTGGCCATGTATCTCAGGCCATATTCCGCGCAAGTGTTCTCTACGATCGGCGCAAGGGCAGAATAATGGACGTGGCAGATTTGGGGGAACAAATGATGTTCGATCTGGAAGTTCAGCCCCCCGAGAAGCCAGGAAAGCATTCGATTGCCGCGCGCAAAGTCCACCGTTGTTTCGATCTGATGTACGGCGAAAGTGCTCTCCATTCGGCCGGTGTCTTCTCGCGGGGTCGGAAAAACAGCTTCCTCCACGCAGTGAGCCAACTGAAACACCACACTGAGCATGACTCCCTGCACGTAGCCGATTGCAAAAAAGAATACCAGCACGACCCACACGGGATGCAACAACATCGGGATCACCAAAGCAAGAGAAAAGAACACGATCTTGCCCACGATTAGCGTCGCCAAGTCCCAGCCCTTGGGACGGGCGATACGATGCTCGCCGATGCGGCCCGCAATCACATTTCGGAAGTCGTCAAAAGCCTGCCACTTGACGGTTAGAAACCCGTACAAGAACCATAAGTAGAAGTGCTGCAGGCGGTGGAAGTTCAACCGTTTCTGGTGCGGCGAGAGGCGGCCGAGCGCTCCCAAGTTAATATCATCATCGTGGCCCACGATGTTGGAAAAGCTGTGGTGGAGCGAATTGTGCTTGCGGGCCCAGATGTACGAGCTGCCTCCGATCAGGTCCAGGGTCATGGCCATGATCCTGTTCACCCATCGGCGATCCGAGTAGCCGTGGTGGTTCCCGTCGTGCTGAATATTGAACCCGATCCCCGTCACGGACAAGGCCAGCGACAGGGCCAGCAGTATCGTCAGCCACAGCGGTTGAGAAGTGAACACCAACAGCGAGTAAGAGGCTGCAAACCAGCCGAAAACCAGCGCGGTCTTCACGTACATCCTCGGACAATCGCGCCGCCTTAGCCCTGTCGTTTCAAAATACTGATCGACTCGCTGTCGAATCTCTCTGTCGAAGCATCCGCTTGGACTATACTTGAGTGATAACGCCGCCGATGGACATCCTTGACTGTTCGTTTCAGTCGTTCCGTCATTTCGATTCACGTTTGCTCCACGTACTGATGTTGACCAGGCCCGTCGCTAGCGTTTCATGAGTCGTTCTTCTTTATGCCCTGGGCTACGCGAGCTACTCTTTCTCGATCCGCTCACGACCGCCCATGAACGGACGAAGCACTTGCGGTATGGTAACGCTTCCGTCGTTGTTCTGAAATAGCTCCAGGATCGGAATGAGCACCCGTGGCGAGGCGATGACCGTATTGTTGAGCGTATGGCAGAAGTGGACCTTCTTCGCTCCATCGCGATAGCGCAATTTCAGCCGCCGGGCCTGGAATTCGTAGAACCGTGAGGCCGAATGCGTCTCGCCGTAAGCGTTTCGCGAGGGCATCCACGTTTCGATGTCGAACTTTTGGACCTGTCCCATGCCCAGATCGCCGGTGCACACATTGACTACGCGGTAAGGCAGTTCCAGTGCTTGCAAAACATCTTCCGCGTTCTGGAGGATTTCCTGGTGCCAGCGTTTGCTCTCTTCCTTGTCGTTCCTGCAGATGACGACCTGCTCTACCTTGTCGAACAGATGGATGCGGTAGAGTCCGGTTGTATCCTTTCCTGCCGCGCCGGCTTCTCGGCGAAAGCAGGTGCTCATCGCGCAGTACTTCAGGGGCAATTCGGATTCGGAGAGGATTTCGTCGGTGTGATAGGCGGTCAACGGCACTTCCGCCGTGCCGACCAGGGACATTTCGTCGCGTTCGCAAAGGTAGGCCTGCTCCCTCCCGGTCGGGAAATATCCCGTCCCATACATGACTGCTTCATTGACCAACACGGGCACAACCATCGGAATAAAGCCCCGCGCGACCATCATGTCCTGGGCCAGCCGCAGCACGGCCTGGTGCAGCAAAGCCCCGTCGCCCTTGAGGATGTAGTTCCGTGAGCCGGCCAGCTTGACCCCACGCTCGATGTCGATGATGCCAAGTTCCGTCCCCAGCGTGACATGGTCTTTGGGCTGGAAATCGAACCGCCGAACCTCGCCGACCTTGCGTAATTCCACGTTTTCGGATTCGTCTTTGCCGACGGGCGCTTCGGGGTCGGCGGGTTGGGGGATGGTGAGCATGAGCTGATCGAACTCGGCCAGGATCGGACCTTCGGAATCCTCCAGCTCTTTGATTTTGGGCTTGAGGGAGGTCATCTCCGCCTGCACACGGTCGGCCTCGGCCTTGATGTCGGCATCGGTCTTTCCTTCCGCAATGGCCCGCTTGTACCAGTCGGACTTGGGGTTTCGCAGCAGGCCGATCCGCTGACCGCTCTCTTTGACCTGTTCACGGAATTGATCGAGGTTGACCTGCAACTCCCGCCGCCGCTGATCAACCTCGATCAGCCTATCCACGTCGCAAACGATCCTCTTGGCCCGCGCGGCCTCCCCAATCTGAACTACATTATCGCGGATGTACTTAATATCTAGCATTTACACTTTTCTTAATTGTAAGGGCACCGTTCCAAGATGGGTTTTGGTCCATCAGCAGGGGTGTGTCAATAGGGGAAAAAACCGGTTTTCATTTTTTCGAGCACCAGGACTTGACAACTGACGAAATATTCAGTATATTCTGTTTAGACAGAATTAGGAGAACAATTGTGCTTCCGACGACTGATGCAATGAAAGGCTTCGTGCTCCATTGGGGGGAAATGGGAGCCAAATGGGGCGTCAATCGTACCGTCGCTCAAATCCATGCTTTGCTCTACCTTTCTCCGAAACCGCTCGACGCGGAGACCATCGCGGAGACTCTTTCCGTCGCTCGATCCAACGTGAGCAACAGCCTGAAAGAATTGCAGGGTTGGGGGATCGTCCGCATGGTCCATGTGCTAGGCGACCGCCGCGACCACTTCGAGTCGATGAAGGACGTCTGGGAAATGTTTCAGATCATCCTCGACGAGCGGAAAAAACGAGAATGCGACCCGACCTTAAATGTATTGCGCGAACTGGCGGCTGATGCGAAGAAGGCAGGCCCCACAGATGCCTACACCCACCAACGGATCACGGAGATGCTCAACTTCTTCGAGTCCATGAGCGCCTGGTACACTCAAATCCGTCGAATGCCGACAGGGTCGGTGATCAAATTCGTCAAACTGGGAGACAGGGTTCGGAAGCTGCTCGGCGTGGCGTCGTAGGGAATGCTATTGTTTTTTGTTCAAAGTGTTCTCTTGTGACAGAAATAACTGATATGAACGTCGAAAACGGAAAAGTCTGCGTGGGCTTCCGCGAAACCAGTGCTCGGCAATGAAATGAAAGGAGATCAGTCATGTATCCAGTTTGGACCTATCTCGCGTATCTTACGGTAAGCGTCATTCTGACCGTGTGGGTGGCACACACGCTGCACAAGAACGGGCGCGTATTCCTGGTGGATGCCTTCCGGGGCCGAGCGGATTTGGCGGACTCGGTTAATCATTTGCTGGTGGTGGGTTTCTACCTCATCAACATCGGTTTCGTCACCCTCGCCTTGAAAGAAAAAAGCAAGCCCATCGACGCCGTTCAAGCCATTGAATTCTTCAGCACGAAGATCGGCTACGTGTTGTTGGTGCTGGGTGCCATGCACTTTTTCAACATGGCCGTGTTTTCGCAAGTCCGCAAGCGAGGTTTGTTCGAGCGGAATTCATCCAATCATCATCGGGTGAATGGGCTTCCACCTACTCCGGTGGCGCCGTTGGCGCCCGCCGATACTCTTTAGGTCGGTCGAACGACTTGCGAAACCGCATGATGGCTGACGTGGATACGCACGAAACTGCAGCTTGAGTCTGGAATACGGCGGCATTGCAGTCCGCCGGTACAAAGTGGAAGGACTTGTTTAATGGTACTCGTTAAGACCATTACAGAGCTTCGGACGTTACGAGGTACGGTTGGGCGGGCGGATTACGCCGCGTTGGGAACCATCTTGTTCCTCCTTAAGTGCGTTTTGGACCATGCCCTGGCCCCATTGGCAATAGGTAGAGCCTGGAGTTTTTTCAATTACCTCAATGTTGGACAGGCGCAATTGATGGCTGAAGCGTCTCGATCGAAGCAATTCGGTTTTACAGCGATGTTCTTCATCGCGATTCCGTTCCTTTGGGTGGGAATTGTGTTGACGCTGAAACGACTTCGCGACGCCCGATTGCCTCTCTGGTTGGTCATCCTGTTCTTTGCCCCGGTGATTAACGTTCTGTTCTTTTTGGCGTTGTGTCTCATCCGTTCCCGCGGCGCGAAGGACACGGAGCGACAGGCGCCAGGTACGGTGGGAACCAGTGCAGCGTACAACGCAGCATCCTTACGATCGGTCGCAGGCATGGGCATAGCCTTGGCGTTCACTACGACGTTGGGCTGGTTATTGGTAGGTTTCAACGTTTACGCATTGGGGATTTACGGTGCTGGGCTTTTTGTCGGCCTGCCGTTCTGCTTGGGGATTATCGCCGCGGTAATCTACGGCTATTACGGGGCACGAAGCTGGTGGGGTTGCGCAGGTGTCGCTTTCTTGAGTGTTTTGACTCTTGCAGCAGTGCTCTTTGGGACCGGCTTCGAAGGCCTTGGTTGTCTCCTCATGGCCGCCCCCATCTGGCTTATATGTTCCATGATTGGAGCCGTCGTCGGTTACCTCATTCAAAGGCATGCACGCGACGAACGTGAGACCGCACTTCTGGTGATCTCATTAACGTTGGCCGTCCCGGCACTCATGGGGGCGGAGCATGCCGCCATGGCTGACTCGCCGCTGTACGCGGTTCGATCCGCGATCGAGATCGACGCATCGGCGGATCGCGTTTGGCGTCATGTCATTTCTTTCCCTGAATTGCCGCCGCCGACCGAGCGGATGTTTCATATGGGGATAGCATTTCCCATTGGCGCTACCATCGAAAGACAGGGAATTGGGGCGGAGCGCCGGTGCCGCTTCTCCACGGGATCGTTCATCGAACCCATTGAAATATGGGAAGAGCCACGTTTGTTGCGGTTCAGCGTGACCTCGAATCCGCCCCCCATGGAAGAATGGAGCATTTACAAAAACGTCCATGCGCCGCACTTGGAAGGCTTTCTTGTATCACGCGCCGGACAGTTCTTGCTGACACGGCTTCCCGGCGGCAGGACCCGGCTCGAGGGAACGACCTGGTATTACCATAACATGCAACCAGCCGAGTATTGGCGTCTTTGGTCGGATTATATCATTCATACGATCCACTTCCGGGTCCTTAACCATGTGCGGAGTCTGAGCGAGGCCAAGGAAAACTTCGCGAGCGCGCAACCATGATTGTTTACGATTCGGCGAAGAAAGCTAAGCGAGACGCTTCCCGGTCATGTGCGGGACTGACCACTTGTCCGATTGACAGCTATTCGCTTCGTGGATTACCGACCGCACACCGCTGCCCGGAGTGCGGCTTCCGGTACGATCGGCGCATGTGCGTTTGGCCAGCTCCGAATCTTCGCCAGTATCTCGGCTTTGGTATCGCTGTGTATGCCCTGCTTCTGGCGGGCGCAGTCCTAAGCTCTGGGTCGATGATGCTGAGCGGTCCCCGGCTCATATTCGTCTCAATCCTGCTCTCGTCGTGCGGGCTGTCGCTTTCTCGAGGGTGGCTGGCATACCGAAACCGACCATTCGTCGCCACCGCGCCGGATGGGCTCATTCTAAGATCTCGGGGAAGATTGCCCCGCATCATTCCTTGGGAGAGCGTCGGCGAGCCCATGGTTCGAACCATCGGCAAACGCGCGCTTGTCAAAGTGCCGCTGACCGATGGAAGTCAAGCGATTGACGTTAGCGCGTTCATCTGGGATTCCATGTCGGCCACGTTTTTTCGGTCGGCCGTACGGAATGCGGTTCAGCGCGCTTTGCGGCAGGCCGAGCGCGACTCTATTCGTCAAAATGACGGAAAATGCGCCCCAGCGGAGATGCGTCCAGCAACTGGTTGTGAAGTTCGACGAAAGCCGCGGGGTCGGCAAACGCGTTGATCACTCCATCGCCACCAATACTGCAGGATGATGCCTGGAATACGGTACCGGCCGTAATGACCGCGAGTAGCGCACGACGCACGAAGTTGCCATTCCGCTTCTTGCCTTGCATTGAGTCTTCTCCTTTCGGTTCGTAGAGAACAATCCAAACAGCGCCGTGGGACACGGCTATAGCGCCCCGATCAGGCACTTTCATTCCTAAACGCGACGAAATTGGATCACGTCCGCATTTTTTGGCACTTTGACGTGTGCTTGGCTGCCGCAAGTGCTTAGACGGGCTCTCTACAGGAATCGAGCTTAATGCGAGAACTGAAGCAAGGCGTTAATGGCCGGAAACCTTTCCCATCCTCCAGGTTTCGACCTGCTACTGCTTGATCTCAACTACCGAATTCAGCTCCCCGTACTCGTTGGTTTCGATAGCGGGATTGAACAGGTCATGCGACCAGCGACCGTCAACGACAAGCCGGTAACGGTAGCGGCCACGGGGCAGCTTCAAGCGAGCCTCGAAATCGCCGTCGGGCAGACGGCGCATGGGCGTCGTATGCGGCATCCAATCATTGAAGTCGCCGGCGATCTGAATCTCGCTCGCCTCAGGCCTGTGATTGCGAAAGATCACTAGGTCCGACTCCTGCCGAACGCCATAGATCGCTTCAATTTTCCGGTCGATCCCGTCGTGTCCGGCGGCTTGCTGGGGCAGCGACGCCATCGTCGGGTTGTATACCTTGCCCGATGTCCTTAGCTCCAAACCACCGGCCCAGTCCGGTCGCTGATTAGAGGGTTTGGTCCGTTGTACGGATGGCTGACTGGGTTTGGTTGGGCGGTCCACGACTTCAGATGCGGAGTATTGGCGCGGCGTGTTCCGCTTGGCGAAGTTCGCAGGATTTACGCGCGCGGTGACGCTTTCCAACGGCGCGTCGCCCGCCGCCGAACCCCCCGCGGGAGTTCGACGGCTCTCAATCAGCGTCGAAGTTGTGGCGAGCAACCGTTCGGCATCCGCGGCGAGTCGATCCATTTGTGCCAGCACATCCGGCGTGTGTATTCGCGACGGTTCATCGGCAATCAACTCCCGTGCCAATTTCTCGAAATCGCGGGCCCCCATGCTTGCCGGGTCGAATTCCGTGATCGGCTGGCCGAAACTCGCCCCCTCCTTGAGCTTGGTATTGAAGTTGACGATCGTCTCGAACATCAATCCCTTGAAGCGATCGCGCAGCTCGGCCAGGATTTCCCGTGCCAGCTTGGTACGCACATCGTACTGATTGGGAAGGATGCGCATGACCGGCTTCACGCCGTTGCGTTCGCTGATTTGCTCGATGGTGGCGACTTGTCGGGTCAGGCCGTGCAGCGAAAAAAACCCGGTGTCCACGGGAATGACCACCACGTTCGCGGCCCGCAACCCGTTCTTCATCAACAAGCCCAGGTTTGGCGGACAGTCCACCACACAGTAGTCATAGCGGTCAGCGTTGGCCTGGAGCAGGCCTAAGAGAGCCGTATCCGCGTCCGGACGGGTTCCCAGCCGCGATTCCAACCCGGAGAGGTCGGCCTTGGACGGGGCAAGATCGAGGTTGGGCGCGATCTGCCAGGTGATCCGAGATAACTCGATCGGCCGGTCTTCCATGCGTCCGATCATGCAGTCCAGGATGGAGAGGTCGATTTGCTCCTCCGGAACGGCCATCCCCACTGCGCAATGGCCCTGGGGGTCGAGGTCCACCAACAGGACTCGACGGGCCTCTTTGGCGATCGAGGCGGCCAGGTTGATGGCGACCGTTGTCTTGCCGCAGCCGCCCTTTTGATTGGCGATCGTGATGGTGCGCATGGATGACCCTCAAGTACACTCATCTAACGATGAGTGACGGGAGAACGAAGAATGACGATGCCGGAAGGGTGACTGCGGGAAGGCGACCAATTGCTCCAGAGCAGACCGGTTCAGCATTCACAATTCAGCATTCGGCATTCATCGGGAGGCGTGTCGGTATTGCCGATTCGACGGGCCGCCTCCTGCCGCCCGGCGAATGGTCCACAATAAAGTCCGCCCCGAATCGTTCCGACGGGTGTCCGGGATCCAATCCATCCTGGATCCGGCGACCGCGGATCAACCCATCGACATGGGACAGACCATCGTTTCGACGTATCGGATATCAGCACTGAAAAACTTGAAGGCGGCTGGGCCGCAATCACGATTCACAGTATTGCCGGGAAGCCAAGTGCAGCTCCCCAGTACTGCCGGTACCTCGCACAAAATCAAGCGTCAAATCCCGCGATGATAAGGAGCCGAACCACCGATCAACACAACGACCTAGGTTTCAGACGATTCAGTTTCCTTCGAGCCGCGTCGGAAAAGGGCGAGGCTGCCGAAGCCGCTGATGATGGCCATGTAGAATCCGAAATCGTACCACCAGCCGGTGTTCGTGGGTTCGTAAACCCGGACATTCTGATTGAATAACCCGAAAATGACGGACAACGGAGCGATCCAGCCGTGCCAGATGCCGGAGAAAAACCCGGCCGGCCGGTGAGCCGTGTACTGCGCCCCGCCCGGAAAGCACCCCGTGAGAGTGACCACCGCCAGGGCAAGAATAGCGACGATGACAACACGACGGACTTGCATGAAACGGAGTCTATCGTGAGGCGAGCCGATTTGTCGAGACCGGTGACCGGTAATCGAAAAGGCAATTCCATCACCACGAATTGGCGCTAAACGGCGCTGGGCGCGCGAAACCTGGGCTGCCAGGGATACGAACCGTCGTAGAAAGCGCACCATCAATTCAGATCAATGCACCCACCCAGGCCCGAAACTTGCTGCCCACGGGCGGCGGTACAAGGAGCCTTAGTAGTGCCACCCCACGGAATGTCTCGCTTCGTGCCTTCGCCAGAAAGAAACACAGGTCGCGCGGGGATATCCCAGGCACCGCAATTCTACGGCATATCTCGCAACTCGATGCCTTCAATTGCTTTGCTTATCTGTCCACCCGGGTACCAGTAATCCTGTCTGACCCAGCGAACGCTCAGCAGTCGTGTAAAAGAGGAATGCCATACTTTTCGGGTCTCTATTCGAGAAGGCAACTCTCCACTTAGCGGTTCGCTCAGTTGAGACGAAATAGGTAAGTCGCGCACCCAGCCTTCCGAATATACCACGGCATCGCCTTCGCTGATTTGATGTAATTTGCTTCGAATCCGCTGGAGCCGTGCGTCCATGAGCTTCTCATGAGCAGCGGCGAGATTCGTAACATTCCCCAGCCATTCTCGGCCATGAACAAGACTGTCGTAGTGTGAAGAGAGTACGAACATGATTGTTATGATGGCTAAAGATGCGGTTCCTCGAAGCCACCTATTTGCTGCGAAGCTAAGAACTCCCCAAATGCAAACGCCGCCAAGTAGGCACTGCATCGCCGGGTTGCCTGCACGACAGAGATGGGTGTTCAATGCCAATACCAAGATTATTGCCCCGGCAGCGAACGCTGTAGCAATAGTCGCCTGACGGCTATTCGGTCGGCGGCGAGGAACGCAACAAAGCAAAATCCCTGTAGCAACAGGCAACGTGAGCAGGGTAATTGCATGTATGTCAACCCAAGTCACTCGTCGAATCCTCAGTCGTAGTCTAAATCCAACGTACGCGTCCCATCTTTCTGACAATGGCGATCCGACATTGCAAGATGCTGTATCTCCAACTCGCCCATTGTAAACACCTGTCGGGCCAGCTGAACATGGGTACCGGCCATGCCTCAACTTTACAGGGGGTGCGTGCTGGGCCCACATCCAACTTGTTCACGGGACACGGATAGGAGCTAGAAAGTAGAACACCCGGTCGACCGCTAGGGTCGACCGGGTGTTCGGTATATCAAGGACAGGCTTGTCGTGACGAGAAACTAGAAACTGGAAACTGGAAAAAGAAAAAGCGCCCGCAGGCTTTGGATGGCCCGCGGGCGCTGTGAATAAGTAACAGGTTGTCGTCGTGAGGAATGTGCTGACTTCAAGAAACTAGAGACTAGATCGTCCGCCGGAGGCGGACTTACTAGAAGCTAGAAGCGGCGTTTCCGCCGTTTTCTAGTCTCCAGTATCTAGTTTCCAGTCCTCTAGATTATCCTCTAGAAAGGAGGTGATCCAGCCGCAGGTTCCCCTACGGCTACCTTGTTACGACTTAGTCCCAGTCATCGGGCTTACCGTCGGCCGCCGCCTCTTTGCAGTTAGCTAAACGGACTTCGGGTACTCCCAACTCCCATGACTTGACGGGCGGTGTGTACAAGGCTCAGGAACACATTCACCGCGGCGTGGCTGATCCGCGATTACTAGCAATTCCAACTTCATGGAGTCGGGTTGCAGACTCCAATCCGAACTGGGGCCCGCTTTGTGCGATTTGCTCCACCTCGCGGTCTCGCTTCGCTCTGTACGGACCATTGTAGCACGTGCGAAACCCTGGGCATAAAGGCCATGATGACTTGACGTCGTCCCCGCCTTCCTCCGGCTTGACGCCGGCGGTCTCGCTAGAGTTCCCGGCATGACCCGATGGCAACTAACGATAGGGGTTTCGCTCGTTAAGGGACTTAACCCGACACTTCACAGCACGAGCTGACGACAGCCATGCAGCACCTGTGCTAATTTCACCCGAAGGCAGCTTACTCCTGTTTCCAGAAGGGCATCCTAGCATGTCAAACCCAGGTAAGGTTCTTCGCGTTGCTTCGAATTAATCCACATGCTCCACTGCTTGTGTGAGCCCCCGTCAATTCCTTTGAGTTTTAGCCTTGCGGCCGTACTCCCCAGGCGGCGCACTTAACACTTTTGCTTCGGCGCGACGGACGTCAGAGTCCCTCATGCCTAGTGCGCATCGTTTACGGCGTGGACTACCAGGGTATCTAATCCTGTTTGCTACCCACGCTTTCGCGTCTCAGCGTCAGGACAGACCCAGCCACTCGCTTTCGCCCCCGGCGTTCCAACGGATATCTACGCATTTCACCGCTCCACCCGTCGTTCCAGTGACCTCTGTCTGCCTCAAGGAAAGCAGTATGCCAAGCCATTCCTCGGTTGAGCCGAGGGCTTTCACCCGACACTTGCCTTCCCGCCTACACGCTCTTTAAGCCCAGTGATTCCGAACAACGCTTGCCACCTCCGTATTACCGCGGCTGCTGGCACGGAGTTAGCCGTGGCTTCCTCTGGGGTTGGTCAATTGATTCCTCACCCCTGACAGCAGTTTACATCCCGAGGGACTTCTTCCTGCACGCGGCGTCGCTCCGTCAGACTTGCGTCCATTGCGGAATATTCGTTGCTGCAGCCACCCGTAGGTGTCCGGACCGTATCTCAGTTCCGATGTGTCGGGTCACGCTCTCACGCCCGATACCCGTCGATGCCTTGGTGAGCCGTTACCTCACCAACTAGCTGATAGGACATGAACCGCTCCCGGACCGTCGGAGCTTTGCCCGCGGGACCATGCGGTCCTACGAGGTTATCAGGTATTACCGTTGTTTTCACAGCGCTATTCCTGAGTCCGGGGCACGTTATCCATGTATTCCTCACCCGTTCGCCACTGACCTATCCTCCAGTTACCCGTTGAATAAGTCCGTTCGACTTGCATGCCTTAGCCACGCCGCCAGCGTTCGTTCTGAGCCAGGATCAAACTCTTCAGTTTTTATTCGCTTCCTAGCGCCCCGACAAAGTCGGGACGATCAGATACGACTAAGGGCTTTCATTCTTACGTCCTGAAAATGAAAGGTTCCGGCCATCCGAAATCCTGGCGGAAATCGGTGAGGCCGATGTACACTTTGCCCCATTCTCGCGCCGGCTGTTAACGGCGCAAACGGGGCTTTCATCGAACGCCGCCATTTGGACGCGGCGGCGGTCGACGTCACATTCTCACGACGACAAACCTGTTCACTTGTCAAAGAACTTCGCCAAGCTGTATGCCAGCAGGCGAGCAACGCATCATAACCCCGTTCCCAGCAGTGTCAACCGCCCATACCCATCATTTTTTTAAGGGGACAACGAACAGTATATCTGTAAATATTGCGTTGTCGCTATTTCTAGCCCGGCGCCTTTTTAGCCACTCCAGGGAGTTACCCTTCAATAGTCTCACTTCCGTGTTCCCAATCGCACGGCCGTCGCCGAACATGACGCATGAATGACCGACGGCGAGGTGACATCTCATGGCACAGCCTTCCACAATCGGGTCGCAATTGCGTTATTGGTATTCATTCTCCTCATCGGCGCGTTCCTTCGGATGTATGGCCTTGGCTCTCGATCGTTGTGGGCCGACGAGTTCTGCACTTGGCACGTCTCTCGAATGGAGTTTGGTGAAAGTCTTCGATGGGCGCCGGAGCTCACCAAGCCGCCGCTGTATCAGCTTTGCCTTCGGGCGATTTCGCGTGATCCACATCCCCCGGAATGGTTGCTTCGTCTTCCCGCCTGCATTGCGGGCGTACTGACGATTTTCGCGGCCTTCGCGTTGGGTCGCGTCACCGGCGGATTGACGACCGGCTTGTCCGCCGCGGGACTTCTGGCCTGCAATCTCTTGCAAGTCCAATACAGCCAGGAAGCCCGTCCTTACAGCTTCTTGGTGCTGGGCGCGAGTCTGTCCATGTTGTGGTGGCATCATCTCGTGCGAAAGCCGACCTGGAGCGGAGTGATAATGTATGTCGTCACGACGGCGTTAACCTTTCACGCCAATTATCTGATGTGCCTCGTCGTCCTGGCGCAAGGATTGTGGCTGGCGCTTTGTTTTCGAGGACGACCCCGCGACCGAGATCTTTGGAGACCAATCATCGCCCTGACGATTGCCGCCGTGCTGTGCGCGCCGATGGTGATTCATTATCTGCGTTGGCGTTCTTCGACCTTCCAGGGATTGGGCTGGATCAAGCCGCCGACGTGGAGTGACGCGCTGGCCGTTCTGGAAAAAATCACCTACGGACCGTTTTGGGTCGTGGTGGTGCTCGTGCCCGCCTTGTTGTTATGGATTATGGCAAGTATCCGAAACCGCGCAGCTCTCTGCCCGCTCCAAACTCTGGAGAAAGGGAGTATCAGCGGAAGTCGGACCGTCGTGCGGTTGTTCGACGGTCCGCTCGACCTTTGTGGGTTGCTTTTGGTCTGGTTGGTCTGCAGCTGGTTCGGGCTAATGGTGATCTCGTGGATCGCCCACCCCGCGATGGTGGATCGATATGCCCTACCGGCGGCGATGCCGGCGATCCTGCTGCCGTTGATCGTCGCCCATCGACTGGATCGGCGGCTGCCGGTCGTCCTCCTTACGGTTTTCGCGACCATGGGCGTGCGGGATTGGACACAAGAGCGGTTGGACGTCGAACCGGGCTTTCGTGAACTCTCGAAATACCTTGCGGAGGCCGTCGATCCGGAAAAAGACGCGATTGTTTTGACCATCGATCGCAAGACGCATCCTGATTGGGACGATGCGGAGCGACTGGCGTTTCAATACTATCCGGTAAGAAATTACCCCATCAAGGAATTGCTGCTTGCCCCGGACGGGGTGACTGCCATGAATGACGTTTTCCGCGATCCGCGAGGGATGTATCTGGTGGTGCTGTGGGCCGATCCGTTTGCGATCCTCAAGGCAGCCGATCGCAGGCCGGAACTGTTTATGATCGAAGGGCAGACCTATACGCAACTGCTGTTTTCACCCTATCGGGTGATCCGCGTCTCACCGATGGATTAGAGTGGATGCGCCGAATGTCCGAACCCCAAGCGCGAGCGCGGGGTCAGTCGTTCCCCCTCGCTAGCGCTCCGGTTTCAGAGGGGGCGTATGTTCGAGGATGGCGATCATGGCCACGACGGCAAGACATTGCAGTAGGAGAAGAACTGCGATCGGCCAATCGACCGTAGGAAGGATGATCGCGGGAAGACCCGTCGCGGCGGTGGCCAGATAAATGGTGAGGACCGCTCCGCGAGGGGTCATCCCGCGCTTCACAAGTCGGTGCGAAAAATGTCGCCAATCACCATGTAGCGGGTTTTGACCGGCGCGAATGCGGTGGATCACGACGCTCATCACGTCGTAGAGCGGGACGGCGAGAACCACTATGGGCACCACGACGCCAAGCGGTGTGAAGTGCTTGGACGGATCGTAGAAGGTCGTCAGAATCGTAAGCACGCTCATCAGGAAGCCGACCGGCAGACTACCCGCATCGCCCATGAAAATCGTCGCGGGTGAGAAGTTGTAGACCAGGAACCCGACGAGTGATCCGACCACGACCCAGGCCATCACGGGGACGAAGACCTGACCACTGCGGGCGGCGGTAAGAGCAAAGATGCTTGCGGCGATGGCGGCCACCCCGACGCTGAGGCCGTCCATGTTGTCGAGAAAGTTGAAAGCATTGGTGATGAGCACGATCCACAGAACGGTGGCGGCAACCGAAAGCGGCATGGGGAGGAATTGAAGCACACGAATGCCGATCGGGCCGGCGATGAAGATGGCGACGGCGAACTGAACGAAAAACTTCGGGGCAGGCTTGAGCGGACGACGGTCGTCAATGAGTCCCATCACATGTAAAACCACTACGCCGCCGACAATGGCAAGTAGGGTGGGTAGTTTGGATGCGATTCCCGCAAGATGGATCTGAAAGATTCCCGGCAACCACTCGGGTCGCGATTCTCCGCTGTGAACGATCCAAGCGATAAGAGTTCCCAGCAAAATCGGGCCACAGATGGATATGACCAGGGCGATGCCGCCGCCGAGGGCGACCGGCGATCCATGACGCTTGTGTCCGCCGGGCCGATCGACGAAATCAACCCGCCGCGCCCAGCTCCGAACAAGGCAGGTCGCCGCGAGCGACAACAGAAACGGTCCGCCGACGGCTACAAGGATTATCCAGGTCATTCGCGCGAAGTGTAGCATCGAGCCCTGTCGCCGACCACCACGGAGCATTTACCGCATTGCTGACTGACTTCGTCCGGTCAACCGGTGTGGATCGCGCAGGCGACTTGGGCTATGATTCAAGCTCGGAAAGATGTCAGGCTCCAGACACAAGGAGGTAACAAGTATGTGGCGATGGTTTGGTATCGGACTCATGCTGTGCGGTTGCTCGCACGCCATGGCGCAAGAATCCGGGAAGAAGGAAGGTGAGCTTACAGACGCGAAGGCAATCCTGCAACGCGTTTCGCAGGCACTGAAAACGACGCCGACGGTCAGCTACCGGGCGGAATACAAAGTAGCCGGCTGGGTGACGCAGTTTGTGCCAAACTTGGAAGGGCAAGTCGTTGTCGGTCAACTATCCAAATACAAGCTTCAGCGCTACTATTGTCAGCTTAAAGTTCAGAAAGCCGGATCGAGCGACGTCCGCGAATTCACGGCCGGCTGCGACGGCGAAAACTTTTTTATCATCGATCCCAAAACCAAGATAGCGCACCAGGATATCGACCCCGGCGTGATCGGTGCGGATAGCTGGGCAACCACGTTCGTCATGATCCCGGAGTTCGGTGCTCCCGACGCGCTCGACAAATCACTTAAGTCCGCGAAACTCGAAATCACTGGGGAAAAAAAGATCGGCGAAGAGGATTGCCTGGAGATACGCATTCAGGCCGATGATCCGCAGGATGCCACTTGGACCGTTTCCAAGAAAGACTTTCTACCGCGACGGATTACGTCGAGCATCGAAATGGGCGGCAAAGAGGCCTCCACCGACCTGATGATGCACGACTTCAAGGTGAATCCGAGTTTTCCCAAGAGTCCCTTCGAATTGGTAGTGCCCGAAGGATACCAAAAAACGGATGAATTCGCGCCCTAAACGGAAGTAAGCCAGATTCCGGGATAGTAGGTTGGTCACGCGGCCGCTGCTTGTGCACACGCGATGAGAGTCGAGGCGAATCCTGGCGTCACCGCCACCTGATCGATAACCTTCGCTCCGGGAGACCTTTCTGCATGAAGGTGGACTGACGCATGATCTATGCCCTGATCGTCGCCGCATTGTCGCTCATCGGTGCGGCCGTGCCGCTGCGCTTTCGATTCGGCCATGCCCAGTTGCAAGTTTATCTGAGCCTCGCCGCGGGAGCGCTGCTTGGGGCTGCCCTGTTCCACCTGCTCCCCGAAGCCGCGGAGCACATCCACGGCGATTTCGGTCTGCCCGCAGTGATCGGCATCGGAGCGGTCTTCCTGCTTCAACGCTACCTTGCTCCGCATAGCCACGAACCGCTCAGCGCCCATCCGCACCCTTCGCACGTACACGATCATTCACACTCGCACGATAGAGCTCATGCACATGAGCACCACGATCACACGGGAGCGGATTCACCCAGGGGCAGCCACCCCCACGCCGCCCGGCCGGTCGTAACCGGCGTGGTCGCCATCCTCGCGCTCTCGATCCATTCGTTTTTCGACGGCGTCGCCATCGGCGCGGCCACGGGTGGGTTCGTCGCTCCCGGAGAAGGCGGAGGTCTTCTCGGCCATGCCACCCAACCGCTCGCCCTTGCCGTCTTTCTCTCCGTGTTGATCCACAAGCCGATGGACGGGTTGGCCGTAACCGTCTTGCTGCTCAACGCCGGTACGACCCGCCGCCGACTTTGGTGGGTCCAGGTTTTTTACGCCGCGCTGGTACCGATCGGCGCACTGGCCTTCATGGCCACCCGCGGCGCGGTCGCGGAGCCGTCCACTCTGGTCGGCTACACCCTGGCCTTCAGTGCGGGGACATTCCTGGCAATCGCCCTAACCGATTTGCTTCCCGAATTGCATTTTCACGCTCACGACCGCCACAAGCTCTCCATCGCCCTGCTGTTCGGCCTGTTGGTAATGTGGCTGACGAGCCTCATCGGGCACGGCTCAGTTGAGCATGACCATAGCGGGCATGACCATCACTCGCATTCTTCCATTCTTCACGCGGCGGACGGCTGCGTCGCGTTGGATTCTGCGGAAGGGAGTTTGTTACGCCAGGCTGACCATCCGAATAAGCCCACCACCACTACAAGCCAGATGAACACCGGCGCCACGTAGGCGAACGTGGGATTGTCTGCGAACACTTCGTCCAGCCGCCGCCACATGTCTTGCCAGAACGGACTCGGGCTGAACAACCGATATTTTTTGATAGGATCCGCGAATCCATTCTTGAGCAGCAGGATCGTCACGCGCAAGGCAACGAATGCATGGACCACGATTAATCCCCCGACCAGGCCGATGAGTTTTTGGGGCCACCGCAAGGGAGTGGCCAGCATCAAGGAAATAAACAACGCGGTAGGCCAGTATCCGATCGGACGGCTGCTCGTCGAGTAAACCCCAAAATCCGCCGGTGTTGCGCGGTTCATCAGCACCAGCAGCGTGTCCTTTACCCCTTCCGGCTCAGGCAGTTTCACTCCTCGCGGGAGGTTGCCGGGCGTCACCGCATCGAGGTCGTCGAATAGGGTCGGCGAGAATAGGTCAAGGAAATAGACCTGTCCCTGAGGCCGAAACCAAAAGTGAGTGAACAAGGCGTCGCCGCCGGACCGGAAGCAAGCGGCGTATCCGCGTTCCAGCCCCGGCCAGGGGATCATCAGCAGGAAATAATAGACGACGACGAGAACCGCGAAACGGATGATGAGTTTAGGGGGTAGCATGGACCCGCACCGCCTGTCGCCGAACGGCCCACGAAGCCCACAACGCCCACATCACGATGGCCAGAAGGATAAACGCCGCCTGCCAAACGTCGAGGTGGAGGATGTCGAACGCCGCCCGCCAGTACACGGCGCTCAAGAACAGGCTGACGATCCGGACCACGTTGACGACTGCGAGAATCAGCGTACCCACGACGACCGCCGGAAACTTCGACATCCACGGAACCGGAGACGCGAGCACCGCCGATATGAACAGCGCCGTCGGCTCCACCGCATCGCACCCCCGCTCGACGTTGATCGACCCCCGTGGGGAGTTCAGGCCATGATGAATCCGTTTGACGTAATCAATGCCCACCCCATGAAGTACAACGACCGACGCATCCGCGTTGAGGGTCAGATACCAAGGGAAGAAACGGTCTTTGATGGTCGAGGTGGTGGTGGCGGCGTAGTAGACCCCCATGAGAACACCGAAGATGACCAGGAAGCGCAGGTCCCGCCCGTGGGTGGCCATCCAGGAGCGCCGTACCGGCGGTCTGCTTCCCACGCCACCGGCAACGTGGGGCGTGGGGCCGCCGGGAGGAGGCGCTGGTCCGTCTTTCTCCGGCTTCGGCGGTTGCTCTTGCACGGCCAATCAAATCCCTTCGCCCAATACGCCGCCGGTTGCCCAGCCGCAAAACGAAAACGTTACTCGAACTGCCCATCATAGTCGGCCTGCCGCATGTTCGCCAAGGTCGATAACCACTGCAGGTGTCCAAGAATAACTTGGCGGGCGCTTACTCAAAGGCATCCGCACGAAGCGATTGGGACGCTCCCGATTCGTCGGTGGCTCGCCGCCTCCTGTCCCCCCTTTATTATCCTTCAATGCGCCCGGATGTTTTACGGGGTCTGCTTGGACAATGCGTATTCCAACCCCTGTTTCGCATCCGCGTGATTGGGGTCCAACGCGAGGGCTTCCCGGAATTGCTCAACGGCGTCTTCAAGCCGACCCATTCGCATCAGCGCTCTCCCGATCGCCACGCGGACTCCGGCGTCCAACGGACGGGCTCGCAGGACAAGCCGAAACTCCTCAACGGCTTCCTCATTCTTCCCTTGATCGAGAAGGGCCTCGGCCATGTTGAAGTGCACGTCGGGATGATTGGGGTCGATGCGCAGCGCGTCTTGGAAAACGGCGAAGGCCTCCTCGGTCTTGCCCTCCATGTTCAAGGCCGTGCCCAGGTTGATCCGCGAAATGATGTCGGAGCGGTCCAACCGCGCGGCCTCTCGAAATTCCTTGACGGCGGCGGGGAAGTCGCCCTTGCGGATATAGGCATTGCCGAGGTCCAGGTGGATGACCGCGGAGTTCGGGTTGCTCTGCAACACTCTTTGGTATTCCACGACTGCCTCATCAAACTGACTTTTCCTCACCAGGGTTCTTGCCAGCCCCAGACGCGCATCCTGATCGCCCGGGGCGATGCGCAGTGCCTCGGCGTACGCCTTCGCCGCCGCATCCCAATCGCCGCGTTGATAATAGACGTTTCCCAGATTGACTTGCGCCGGGGCGTCGCCGGGTGACAGGCGAATGGCATTGCCAAAGGCCTGCTCGGCCTCGCCGGCGCGGTTCAATCGGAGCTGGGCGACTCCGAGATTGTAATGCGCGTCCGCATAGTCGGGGTCCATCGCCAGCGCGATTCGATATTCCTCAATCGCCTCCTCCACGTGGCCGCGCTGCTCCAGGAGCACGCCGATATTGACATGGGCACGGGCGTTGTCCGGTCTCTGCTCCGCGACGTTCTTCCACATGCCCAGGTCATCGTGATAGTCGCGGTTGCGCCGCACGGTACACGAACCCAGCACGGCGGCGACCCCAAGGATGACCACGCCTTCAACCCATCGACGCGAAGTATTGCCTTGCAAGACTTTCCTCCCCAAAACGTTCCAAACGGCATTGAAGCCGGCGACGATCGCGACGATGACAGCGGCCAGCGGCAGATACATTCGATGCTCAAAGGCGACGTCGCGTACCGGAATCACGCTGGAAGTCGGCGCGAGAATCAAGAAGAACCACGCACCTACAAATCCGATCCAGTGTTTTCGAATAAACGCCCAGAAGGTCAGCAGCAACAGCCCCAAGATGATTACACTCGGTACCAGGACTTCACTCACGCTTCGGGCCACAGGCCAGGCGTAATCAAGACACAGCGGTTGCGGCCAGAGCGACAGCCGCAGGTAATGGAGTATGACGCCCGTCTGCGTCAGTGCGTACTCCCACGGCGAAATCCCTTTGAACCCAAACCCGATGGCCGTGCGATCGGTAACGGGCGTGAATACATGTTGGACAATCCCGCACGCGAAAAGCACTCCCCAGGTCAGCCCCAGCCAAAGGTAGAACCCCCCCCGTCGCCGCCACGATTCTCGAAATGATCCGGCCAGAAAAAAGCGGTCATACAAAAGCACCAGTACCGGGGCCGTCACCATCACCGCCTTGGTCGCCATTCCCAGGGCACACACAACGACTGCCGCTACGTGCCAAAGCCACGTATTCGTCGATTGCGCCCCGCGTACGAACAAATAGATCGTCAAAAGGTAAAGCAAACCCATCAGCGACTCGGCCCGCTGAATGACATAGGTGACGCTTTCGGTTTGCAAGGGATGAACCAGCCAGAGTAGCGCGACGGCTAGAGCGATGAAAAAGGCGGAATGGTGAATGCTGAATCGTGATTGGGACTGCGCGGCCGTTCTCGTTTCAGCATTTCGCACTCCGCATTCCGCATGGGCAATGATCGTCCGCCGCACGACTCCGAATAGTGTCAGCCCCGCCGCGATGTGTACCAACAGGTTGAAAACGTGATAGCCGGTGACGCTGAGTTTCCCAATTGCGTAGTTGACCGCGAGCGACAATTCGACCACGGGGCGCTCCGTCTCAATCCAACGATCCGCCGGGAAAAGCTGGCGAATGCGGGTGTTGTCCACAATGGCGTAAGCGTCGTCGAAAAGGAAAACGCCCCAAAGGCTATTGGCGTAGACGATGACTCCAACCGCGATCAGGATCAGCGCAGGCCACCATGCCCCAACGATCTTGCCGATCGACGGAGTCGCGTCCGTCGCGACGACCGGGCGAGGAGGGGAAGCCCTGTTCGATGGCCCTTTCTTGCGTGGCGCTCTGCTCAATCGCGCACCTCCCAACGGCAGGCCATCCTACACGACGGGAATCCGATCATCGATTACTTGGCGTTGACATACAGTCAAGGGTTGGTCGGGCTACATGATGCATGTTGTTCACCCACCCCGGCCCGGCGATTCTTTTCACGGTGTCGGTGCCGCGCTCACACTGAAGGCGTTCGGTCATTGTCTCAATCGAGACACCAGTTCGAGGATGGATCAGATCGGCGGACAACTCGGACAGCGGTTCCAACACGAAGCGGCGTTCATGCAATCGGGCATGGGGCAAAGTGAGCATCGGCGACTCGATGACCAGATCGCCGACAAGGAGCAGGTCGATGTCAACGACACGGGCCTCCCAACGATCACAACGCGTCCGTCCGAGAGAAGCTTCGATGGAAAGTGCAACGGCCAACAGGTCCGCCGCCGAAAGCGATGTATGGACGCGGAGGACGGAGTTCAAGTAAGGCGGCTGGTCAGGAGGCCCGCCGATCGGGCTGGTCTCATAGAGGGACGCGACATCACATGGAATGTCGATGTGCAGAACGGGATGCCTACGAAGTGCATGAACGGCGGCGCGAAGCGTAAGGAGTCGATCACCGAGATTGGAGCCGATGCCCAGGAAGGCAAGCCGCATGCCGCTGGTCAGGCCTTCTCGCACAACGTAGCCAGCGCCCTGCCGGTCAACCGAAACATGGTCCAGTCGTTCAGCGGGGAGGCCCCCAGACCCTTGTAGAATTCGATCGCCGGCTCGTTCCAATCCAGCACCGCCCATTCCATTCGGCCGTAACCTCGTTCCCCGCACAGTCTCGCCAAATGTTTTAGCATCGCCCGGCCGATTCCGCGCCCTCGAGCTGCGGGACGCACGAACAAATCCTCGAGGTAAAGTCCGGAGCGACCCAGAAAAGTCGAAAAGTTCGGGAAGAACAGGGCGAAGCCCACCGCTTCCCCGTCCCAACAGCCCACAATCGCCTCTGCCGCCCGTGTTGCTCCGAAGAGCGCCTCCGTAAGCAGGGGTTCCGTCACGCACACCGTGGCGGACAATCGCTCATACTCCGCCAACTCCCGGATCAGTGATGCGATAAGGGGAACGTCATCGGGCGCCGCCGGTCTGACTCGGATTCGACCTTCCGTTGCTTTGCTCATCGCTTCTTGCCTCGACGAGGTTCCGAGTCGCTCGTTCCCTGAAACCGGCGGGACGACTATACTCTGGCCGCGCACGGGCAGAAACCCGCGTCCCCAATAACGTCAGCACTGAAACCATGGCCGACCTGAGTCTCATACGCAACTTCAGCATCGTCGCCCACATCGACCACGGCAAGAGTACGCTCGCGGACCGCATCCTGGAATACACGGGCGTGGTCTCCAAACGGGAAATGCGCGAGCAGTTCCTCGACGACATGGACCTGGAACGAGAAATGGGGATTACCATCAAGGCCAACCGGGCGACTTGTCCCTACACCCACAACGGCCGGACCTACATGCTCAACTTGATTGACACGCCGGGCCATGTGGACTTCCACTACGAGGTATCGCGGGCGCTCGCCGCGTGCGAGGGTGTGCTCGTGCTGGTTGACGCGACGCAGGGGGTACAGGCCCAGACCGTCGCCAACGCCTATGCCGCCATCGAGGCCGGTTTGGAAATCATCCTCGTCATCAACAAAATCGACTTGCCCGCCGCCCGTCCGGAGGACATCGCCCTGGAAACCGAACAGGTGTTGGGACTGGACGCATCCAAGGCGGTCTTCACCAGCGGAAAGACCGGAGTGGGCATGGATGATCTCTTCAGGGTCATCATCGAGCACATTCCTCCTCCCAAGGGCGACCCGCAAGCACGGCTGCGGGGGCTGATTTATGACGCGAAGTCGGATATCCATCGGGGGGTCATCTGCCACACCCGCGTGTTCGACGGGACTTTCAAGCGCGGGGACAAGATCGACCTGATAGCCGCCGGACGAAATTTCATTGTTACCGAGGTGGGGAAATTCACCCCCAAGCCGGGGGCCGTGGAGTCGCTTTCTGCGGGTGAGGTCGGCTATTTCGTCGCGGGCATCAAGACGCTGGCTGACGTGACGATTGGGGATACGCTCACATTGTCTTCCAACCCGACCGACATCCCCTTGCCGGGCTATCAACCGCCGCAACAAATGGTCTTCTGCGATTTCTACCCCGGCATGGGTACGACGACCGATCACCTTCGCGAGGCCATGGAAAAACTCTGGCTCAACGACAGTTCTTTTACCTATACAACGGTCGGTTCGGACGCTCTGGGAATCGGGTTTCGCTGTGGGTTCCTGGGATTGCTGCACATGCGGATCATCCAGGAAAGACTGGAGCGCGAGGGGAACGTCACCGTCGTTCAGACTGCGCCGACCGTCACCTATGAGATCAAGCTCAAGGACGGCACGGTCACGCGCATCGAATCGCCCAGCGAATTGCCGGACATGTCCAACGTCGAGGAAATCCGCGAGCCGTTCGTGAACGCCCAGTTGATCGTGCCGGCGGATTGCGTCGGGGTGGTGATGCAGCTCAGCAGGGAGAGGCGCGGGCGGCACGTCAAGACGGAGTACCTGTCGCCGTCGAGGGTGATGATGACCTATGACCTGCCGCTCTGCGAGATCATCTACGACTTCTACGACAAACTGAAGAGCTGCACGAAGGGGTACGGGACGGCGGATTACCACCTCCGCGGATATGAAGTGGGCGACATGGTGAAAATGGACATTCTGGTCAACGGCGTGCCCGTGGACGCCCTGTCAGTAATCGTGCATCGGGACAAGACGCTGTACCGCGGTCGTCGGCTCTTGGAACGGTTAAAGAAGCAAATCGACCGGCACCAGTTTGAAATCCCCCTGCAGGCCGCGATTGGCTCGAAAGTAATCGCACGGGAGACGATTAAGGCTTTCCGCAAGGACGTCACCGCCAAATGCTACGGCGGAGACATTACGCGGAAACGAAAGCTGTTGGAAAAGCAGAAAGAGGGTAAGAAACGCATGCGCACAGTGGGCAACGTCTCCATTCCTCAGGAGGCATTCATGTCCATTCTCGACCCCGATGAGGATTAGAGGCTATTCCAAAACTGTGCGAGGCGCGAACTCCTGCCCCCGACTCCGATCGGGGGTCAGTTCGCGCGGACTCTTGAAACTTGCTGGTATTCGGCCTAATTGACGTTTCGTCCACGATCGATAAAGACGTTTTGGGATAGCTTCTAGCCGGAATGCGGAATTGTGATTGCGGAAATCGAATGTAAAGGATAGAAATACGGCAACCGCCGCATTCCTAATTCAGCCTTCCGCCGGAGGCGGGCATTGCGCTCGGCAGGACTCGAACCTGCAACCCCCTGGTTCGAAGCCAGGTACTCTATCCAATTGAGCTACGGGCGCGGTACACTCCGTCTCGTCCGGGTGGGTCGACGGATTCGGTCGGACATTATAGTATGGCGAGCGCGACGGTCCAGGCATTTGCGGCGAACCATGAGCATGGGGCAATAGGATCCATCCATTTGCAAGGCGAATTGCACGGAATAATGGAACGCGACAATGGCGAAGAATCCCAGCAACGATGAGAACGAGGACATTCCGGCGGCGGACGAGGCCCTCCTGGATCCCCCGGGGGAATTGGCTGAAATGCCGGCGGGGATGGCGTCCCCGACGGCAGGCTCTGCATCGGGGAAGCGGGCCCTCGGTACGAAGGAACCGATCGTCTTCAAGTGGAAACTGGTCGGTACTTCGAATAACACCACCCTCACGCTGTTCAAGTCCGTGGAACGGGAAGACGTGGACGCCCAATTCGAGCGTACCCAGAAGGAAGGGTATTACACCAACCTGAAGATTCTTGAAGCCGAAGCCAAGGTTGCCCAACCGCCGCCCCCTAAGGGAGTGACGAAATCCCCTCCGCGCGTCGAACGCGGCGGCAAGGCCGCCGTGCCTGCGACGAAACGGGCAGCGGACAAGCGAGGCGCAAAATCACCCAATTCGACGAAGCGTAAGGTAACTGCAGCTAAGAGTGCCTTGAAGTCCGAGGTCAAGTCATCGAAAAAGAAACGGAGCGGGACCAAAAGCGGTCCAAAGCGCGTTGCCAAGAAAAGGTAACATGTTCATTGAATGACAACTCGTAAGGTGCCCGGCTCCCAGCTTCAATGATAGGTAATCACAGTGTCGCCGGTAACTCCCAGCACGTCACGGGGACGGAGGCAACCCAAAAAAACATTCGGCTTCGCAACCCAGGTGCACGGGTGCGTTACCGAATGTTATCTCCCCCTCCCGAAAAAATCACAGGCGACTGCGCCCGCCGTCAAATCATTGATTGGTCATCCCGAACACGTCCAACCTTGACTGATGCGCGCATTAGCTGAGCGCACGAGCCTTACCCTACCTTCTGCAGTTCTCCCCTCTTTACCATTGCTGTTAGAATTGCGAGGTGCAATGCGGAATTCCTCACACAGCACCAATTCCTATCAGCTGAACGCATGTTACCGCATTGCTTCGAATGCTGTCAATCAAAAACTTCCCAATTTCACAGTTTTTCTTGATGGTAGGATGGGATTCTTAGGCAGATAGTCAAGTGAGGTCCACTTCCAGAAAGCGTGAATTGATCTGTCGGTCGAGCATCTCGGGGTCTGGACACTGCTTGTGAAATCTTCGATAGGCTGCTCATTCGTGTTGGAGGCTGGTTGTGGTGGTTAGGCCGGTGAACCGGCGAGAACCTAGCGCCGACTGTGGCAGTCCTTCTGGCCATAGACTGAGTGAAACTCCGAAGTCGTCCTCGGCATTGTCCAGATCGAATGAAATGGCCCCAAACCAACGCGGGAACCTGCGGATGACGGCGATGGTGAAGTCCAGCGTGTCGCCGCGGTCGAGGTCGAACAACTCGCGCACGGCAAGGGTATGTTTTTCTGACAAACGATAATTCATTTCGAAGCCAAGGAGATTCGACTCTTCCTCATCGATGAATCGGTACCCGACGAGGTAGCTTAGCCGGGGGGTCCTTTCCACGGCGACCGAGAGGTTCAGGATATCGAAATCAGCGTCATTCAGGTCGAAATTGCATTCGCTGAGCAGGGCCGTTCGGTCGTTGATCCGCCAGATGGCCGACGAACTGACGTAATTGCGGTGGATGCTGTTCTCGGGGCGGCTGAAGGAAGTGTAGCCGTTGGTGGTCTGGTCGCCTCCGGCGTCGTTGAAGACGCCCAGCTCCGCGTCATGCGTAACCACGTCCACGACGCGGCGGTTTTCGCCCGCGCCGCGTTTGGTCTGCCACCGCTGTCGGACCCCCACGGCCACTCCGTCGGTGGCGGATATTCCCTCCACGGTCTCATCGAAGAGAAACAGGTCGTCCTTGTTGTAATTGGCCTCCGCGGTCCACATCGTGATCTTGGGTTTGATAATGTGCCGTATGCCGTCCACGTCAAGCATCGAAGATCGTGCGTCGGGAAAAGTTCTTGTGAAGTACATGCTCCCGCGAACGCCGACGATTCCGAATCCGCGGGCCAGGCTCCCCTCATCGGGTGATTCGCTCCAGGTCGTGCCCCGACCTGCGACGAACGGCACAAAGCGCATCGGACCCATGTCGAAAGGCGAGTCAATTTCCTGTCGTGTATCCGCCCGGGCGGTCGAGCCGGAACTCTGCACGGGTCCGTTGTTCAGGAATTCCTCGAAGGACTGGTCAGCGGCTCGGTAGCGGACGAGGCCGGCGCGGTTTTCACTGAACCAGGTGGCTTGATCGCCCAGTGTCTCGCCCGCAAGGTGCAGGCTGAAATCGGGGAGGCGTTCCGTTTGCGTGTAAGAATCGAGTATCCGATATTGCAAGGCGGCGGTGAAGGCCCAGTTGTCGCGCTGCTTTTTCAGATAAAGCAGCGTCTCCTGGTCCTTGCCGGTGTCGAACTCCTTCTCAAAGAACTCCTCGAGGAACGTACTATCGGAGATATACGACAACTCCAGCGACAACTGCCAATCCTCTTCGAGGTATTGGCGATGCCGCAGGAGGAAGCGGCCGCGGACGTCGTGTGGTGAAACCTTCTCGTAGTTGTCTCCGAAGTCGTCTTCCCCGTGGTCGGTCATAAGATACGTTCGCAGCAGGCCGAAATAACGGTCGCGCTGGTAGTCCGCATCGATGCCGATGGCGGGCCCCCGCTCGGAGTAGTAATCGGTATTCAGCGTGGCGTCGAACCCTTCAGGCGTCTCCAACCCCAGGAGGTTAAACAAATTCCACTTGGCCTCGAGTTCCAGGCCGAAGTCGTCGCTGTAGCCCGTGCGCATGCCCTTGATCGCGGTTTCGCTCGTGTCCACGTTTCCTCGGATAAACGGCCAGTACCCAAGCGAGAGACCGCCAACATTGAGGGTCGCATCCTTTATGCGAAAGTTGCCGACACGAATGCCGCTTTGTCCTCCGCGAGGGTCCGACGGCGTGCGGTTAATGAGGGTCACACGGCTGGCGCCGATATGATAGTGTGGAGTGTGGAACTCGCTGGTGGTCAGGATCGCGTTGTTCGCGCTGAATTCTTCGGCCGAGAGTTGGCGGATTTCAGACGCACGGATAAAGAGGGGAATACTCCGCTGCACGAGCGATGTTCTCACCACGGCGTCAAGGATAAGGGCCCGATCATTGAGGAAGTCGTAATACAACCGCGACGCGCGAATGACATTGGGCCCTTGCGACGCCTGGACGTCGCCCTCGAGATAGGCGGACTCGACTTCCACATTACCCAACCCCGTGGCCATGAGTTGTCGATCCGCACCCCCTTCGGCGGCCGAACGATCCGTATCCGCCGATGAACCGCCCGCCGACTCGCCGCCTAGTCCCGTGCGAGAAGGGATTCTCCCACCAGGTTCCGGTGCGGATGGCAGAGTCTTTCCAGGTGGCAGGAAGATGACCACGGAGTCGGCTTGAAGCTCTAGGTAATCACTCGCCCCTGGCACCCCCCGGGCCAGGTAGACTCCGCCGACCATGGTAACGACTTTGCGGCCGTCCTCGGCCTGGGACATGGTCAACTCGCCGCGAGATTGAAAATGAATGACTGGACGAGGGGCGGGCTTCTTGGGCTTGGCGCCAAGGCCGGTGGGGTCGAATACGCGAAGAGATACCTCCTCATCCTTGCCGGGGAGTTTACCGGAAGCGAACGCCCGCCGGATGTTGTTCGCCTCGCGGTAGACTTGCGTATCCGCGGACGACTGCATGGCCACGTCGTCGGCGTGAGTCGTAATCTCGGCGAAAGTGCTTAGGGTAACAAAAAGTGCCGGGCCGCTTGTCGTGGTCCCGCCGATTTCGTTGACCTCCGCGTCTTGCCAGAGAAGGATTTGGAGGTGCCGATACGGCCTTTGTTCGAATAGCCGGTTTTCGATCCAAATCACGGCTTCCTTGCTGCGTAGCTCCTGCGCCTCCCGCTCGCCCAGGTTCAAGGCAAATTCACCGATGAAATGGAGGGCGTCGGTTCCGTCCTCGTCCTTGAAGACGTAGACTAATTCGCCGGAAAGCTTAATGGGGAAGTCAGAAATCCCGCTGGGAAGAAGGGGCTGCCCGACCCGGTCAGCGATCGGCACGGGCTGCTGCCCATACGCAGCCGCACCGAGACTGCATAGAACGGCCAGCCGGGCGGTCCGTAGCGGCATCGACATTCCGGATTAGACCCATGGGAGGGGTCAATTCCTGGACAGCGCGAAGGTTCCGCGCCTCATCCGCCGCCGTCCGGGTGAACCGGGGCAGTATAGGAGGCCGATTTCGCACGTCAATTGAAATGTGTAGCACAGCCGCCCCCGACTGTCGTGTAGCACACCCGCCCCCGGCTGTGGTGTAGCACAGCCGATCCGCTGATAATGATCGCAGGAAGCACGGTTCACTGGCATTCCGATTTCCGATATAAGGGATACTTCGCGATTCCGTTCTGATTCGGGGGGGCAAACCATGAAAGCCTGTAAACTGGCACACACGATCGTGGGCTTGCTCTCCCTTTTCGGGGTCGTCCGGACTGGATCGGCCTTGGGGCAGTTCGTTCCGGGGCACATCTTCGTTTCGTCGCCGTCGCTGGAGTACTGTACGCACCCGAATTATCCCGATCGGATTTGGCACGTCGATCCGCAGACCGGGTCGGTTACAGTTTTTGCCGAATTCGCTGGAGAGGAATGTGCTTACATCACGGGGTTATCTTTCACTCCCGATGGATGCCGTCTGCGGGCTGCAGCAGTCGGCACAAGCGAGATACGCGAATTCGACGCCGATGGTAAGTGGGTCGTCGTTCTCAATGCCGACGACGGCATCTCAGTACCCTGGGGTTTCAACAGCCTTGCCTACGATCGCGACGGGAACTTCTACGTCCTCAATGTCGGCACGCGCACAATCTTACGCTTCCCGTCGGACGGTGGACCAGGATTGGTCTTCGCTGATCAGTCCGACGGCATATCGAGCCGCGGCCCGATTGACATTGCCGCCAACGGGGATTTGTATTATGGTGACCAGAGTGGATCAGCGAACTTTCTACTTCGGATTGCCCCGGACGGTACGAGTACTGTTTTCGAAGATTATCGCAATCTAAACTTGCCATTAAGTATCGCTACAGATAATTTTGGCCGCATCTATGTCTCGCTCCTCACTGATGACATTTTCTATTATGATGGTCCGAATGTCAGCACAAAGATGCTCCTTTTCGCTGGGGGAGATTCGGTAGAGGACAGCATACTTGCTATGAACCCGTTTGACACGGCTCTCTACCTAGTGAGCAGGATTCCCCGAGCCGTCCACCGAGTCAATTTGCCGTCGGGTGCGATCACGACAATTGCTTCAATTCCCGCGACTTTCTTTGACGGGGGCTTTGCAGCGGCAGTTGTGGTACCTGCGGACCTCTTGGATGCGAATCTGGACGGCGAAGTTAATCTTCCAGACTGGGCAATTTGGTTCAATTGCTTCGCCGTAGGGCTGACGGAACCGCAATGCCATGCGGCGGACTTCGACCGTAACCGGGTGCTCGACCTCCGCGATCTTGCGATGTTTCAGCTTGGTTTCGGGCGGAGGTTCCCCGCATGCCCATAGCAACAATGGGCAGGATTGGGACACCATACCTAATTGATTGATGGCCAGGAGAGGAGAACTCCATCTACGGAATCAGTGATAAAGGTTTCGGTGTCCACAGGACTTGGCGTTTCGGTATTCTCCCTGCGTTTTTTGACAAGAATCCCGCCCGGCCGCCCATTATGGGATTCCCCTCCCCCCACTGGTCGACTTGTTCCTAGCCTACCCCCCTAGCCTGGGGTGCTTACGGCAAGGGGTACCCCGCCACAATCCCCAGAAGAGGCATGGAAAATATTTATCGGAGGGCTTTCCTATGGCTAGGCAGTGTGATAGGATCATAAATGGGTTGAAGCATTCGGCAGACTGTTTATCGGTCCTACGCTAATTGAACGGTTTGCGCCGAACTTACACGAATTAGTTTACTCGCCGTCCAATCCCCCATTGGACGGTTCCCTAAGGCCCGGTCCACCCCACCGGGCCTCTTTTTTGCGCCCAGAGAGATTCTTCATGCAACTACGGAACGCTAGTTGTAGTTAAGACTCGTCGGTGACGGGCGAGCAATTCTATGTTCTTGCGAACCGCATCGGGCGAAAAGCTGACAATGAGCCAGTGATCCGTCACGGTGAGCGCCGGACCGTCGATCCCGAATGTAAGGTACCAAACGCCGTCCGCGTCATGACGAAGCTGCGTCGTACCCTCCTTGGCGAGTTCCTGCTTGGCGGCCTCCAACACTCGATCCAAGTGTCGACGAAGCGCTACAGGATCCTCTACTGCGAAGAGCCAGGTCCAGGCAAGAGGGAGGCGGAGTGCGTGCCGCGGATAATCGTGGCAGATAATCGGTATTCGCAGTAGGCCGAAAATGTCGCGATCAATGGACAAGCCGACGCGCTCTTCCACATTGCGCCAGAACACCCGGGTCTCAGTTTGAGCATCGGGACTCCGAGATGCCAGATACGCACTGGATAAAGTGTCCAGCAGCGCACGCGGTTCCACATCGAGGATCACATACCAGGAGGCTTCATCAGGGATCACGCCCAGAGCTTGGTCGCCCAATTTGCATCGGGTAATCGGCAGCCATTCATCTTCGCCGCCGCGATGCAAGTACGCCCCTGCTTCGATGGCTCGTGCAGGGCAACCGACGGTCCACAGACCACGCTCCACGCCCTTTAGCTGTAAGGAATCCTGTACCTGTTCGATCTTGGACTTGAGGAGATCGTCAGTCGCGCTGCGCGCGGTGTCGAACCGTAGCAAAGCAGCCAACGACGCATCCGCGCCTCCCGAGACTTTCCATGCGTTGGCGAACCAGCCATCTTCAGCGATGCCGGGCGTACGATTTCCGATCGTTTGTACGATGCGGTCGAAGCTGCCCTTGCCTATGGCGACAACGTATCGGCCCTCATGTCGGCCCCAGGTCAGTTCCACCCAATCGTCTAATCGCCGGTCGCGCAGCGTGAATACCGGACAACCGGCATGATCGCTGCTGGTAAGATTCGTCTGCTCATCGTTGGTGTAGCTGCTGAGCAGGTGCTGAATGCGTTGCTCGATGCGTGCATCTCCCCCGTCGGCTTGGATGATGAGGGCGGCGTGAAGACCGGAAAGCTGATGGCCTCCGTCAAGACGCGGTTCGGCACGGATGTCGAGCAATGCAACGGCGTGCGGGTATTGGAGCAAATCCGAAATCGAGGCCAACACGTCGAGCCAAATCCGCGTTTGCTCGTTGACACTTGAGAGCAGGCCGAACTCGTGGGCCCGTTCGATCAGGAATGAAGCCAAGCCGAGTGAGGACGGCGCGCTAGGCGAACCCGCGTCGGGGCCGGCGACAAAGTAGGCAAATACTGCGTCCTTCGGAACCGAGCGGAGCAACGAGTCGGGCAATGAAGCGGAAGATGCGATGGCTGCCCCAGCGATTGCGAATCCGACACTAGTCGCAAGGGCCGCATCACGGAACCTGGAAACGCTGGGATACCCGAACATACCGGGAGATTCTACCTGATTGGGAAGGGCCACGGGGTCGAAGCAGGTCGAATCTTGTCCGTTCAACGCCGAACCCGAATTGCGGTACACTGATGGACATGCCCCGGCGAAACCGCTTTCGGGTCTCCCTGGCCCGTAAAATCAGCCTGCTCTTTGGCACGGCCGTCCTGCTCACCATCGCGGCCACGTTGCTCTTCCCGTGGCTGCACATGACGGCGCTGAATGAGCAATCCATGCTCTGGCAGGCGAAGCGGGTAGCGACGGCCGCGTACCTCGCCGCCGACCTACACAACCCCGACTGGCTTGCGGCCCAGCAACACCTTGACCGGACTTGGCCCAACCTATCGCGGGAACTGGGGCTGACATCCAGCCACCGGCCGAAGCTTATCCCTGTGGGTTCGGAAGGCATGGGCTTTCAGGGCGATGCAATCGGGCGGCTGATCCGCAATCCGGATCAAAACTACTACTGGCGAATTCAAGACGACGGCCGCCTATTCCGTTTCGCCATGGCGATTCGCGGAACGGACGTTGATTCCCATCCCGACGTACTCCGCGGAATCATTGACGTGGCTTTGCCCATTCCGCAGGATCAGGGAATCTGGAACTCGGTCGTCACGGTGCTCGCCGGGGCCAGCGGCGCGGTGTTGGCCATCCTTGCGTTCTATATGATTACGCAGCGAATTGTGCTTTCGCCGGTGACGACCTTGCGAAAGGTCGCGGAGCAGGTGGCGACGGGAGACATCGGTGTTCGCTCGACGATCGGCACCGGGGACGAGTTTGAAGAGCTGTCCGACACCTTCAACGACATGCTGGCGCATCTCAAGGCCGCCCAGGACGAACAAAGGACGATCAACCGTTCGTTGGATATCAAGCTCGGCCAGCTTGCGGAAGCCAACGTCGCCTTGTACGAATCGAACCGGCTGAAGAGCGAGTTTCTGGCCAACGTCACCCATGAACTACGTACCCCGCTGGTGTCGATCATTGGGTTCGCAGAACTGCTCCGTGACGCTTCGACCATGCCCGAGACGGACTCCAAGAGGCTGGGGCGATACTCCGAAAACATCCTCACCAGCGGACGAAGCCTCCTCGAAATCATCAACGATCTGCTTGATCTGGCGAAAATCGAGGCCGGAAAACTGGAGCTGCACGTATCGGAGTTTTCGATCGCCGAGTTATGCCGCGACCTGATCGACTTCGTGCGTCCCCTCGCCGACAAGCGGAACCAGACGCTCGAGTCTCGGATCGGCGACGACTTGCCACGATGCAGAAGCGACTCCGGCAAGATCAAACAAATCCTCTATAACTTGCTCAGCAACGCGGTGAAATTCACCCCGACGGGTGGGGCGATATCGCTGGTGGTCGACCGGGACGGGGATCAGCGCGTCCGGTTGATCGTGCGCGACACCGGTCCGGGCATCGCCGAATCGCAACGACAAGCCATCTTTGAAAAGTTTCACCAACTGGATTCGTCTCAGACGCGCGAGCACGCCGGAACGGGGCTGGGCCTGGCGATCACCAAAGACCTGGTGCAGATGCTGGGGGGGACCATTGAACTTGAGAGTACGGTCGGAGAGGGCGCGTCGTTCATTGTCAAACTGCCGATCCAAACCAATCACTCCGGCTCAGGCCCGCCGGTAGGTTCTAACCAGATGAATGATTAGACTCCTATCGTCCATGGTTGAGCATGAAGAGTCAGAATGTTTTCGCCCTTATTGGAGTATTCGTTGGGATGAATTCTATTCTTGGGAGTGGCCGGTGAGCTGTTCGCGGACCCAGTCCTGGGTGACGCCCTTGGCGTGGAGCATCTTGGCCACCCCGCTGTTCTCATCTCGAAGCAGGGCGAGAAGAAGGTGTTGCGGCTCAATTTCACCCGCGCCAAGGCGATTGGCGGAATCGCCGGCCAGAATCATCGTGTGCCAGAACTTGGGCGAGCGGAAGGCTTTGGCCAGTTCCTGCTGATGGACCCACTCAAATTCGCCATGACGCGAGTGCGCAAGGTCGTGGCTTGGATCGACGCTGGAACGCAACATCCCCAGTACCTTCTCACGAAGCGTTTCCAACTGCACACCCTGTTGACGAAGGACTTTGGACGGGAGCCCGTCCGAAAGTTGAAGCAATGCAAGAACGAGGTGCTCGGTGCCTACGTAACGGTGGCCGAATTTCCTGGCCTCGGCGATCGCCAGGGCCATGACCTCTTTGGTCTCGTCGGTCTGCGCCCGGCGGCCCAGAACTCCGCCGGCGTCCCCGCGTTCCATCCGCGAGGCCACTTCGTCGCGGACCTTGTCCAGATCGACATCGAGCAGGCGCAAGGCTTCCGTGGCGACGCATTCGCCTTCGGCAATGAGGCCCAGCATCAGGTGACCGGGGGCGAGGTGACCGTGGTTGAGTTTGCCGGCCTCCATGTTGGCCAGGGCCATCGCGTGACGCGCCCGATCCGAAAAACGCTCATTCATGCCGCATGACTCCCTACTTGCCGCGATGGCCGATCGGTTCGACCCATGTGGAGTCTAATGCACGACGGTCGCCTTTGCAACGGCGCACTATGGATTGATGACGAGCGGTTCGCCCACGCAGTGCCGAATGAGTCGCAACGGATCAACATCGATGCCGAGTCCGGGGTCATTTAACTCCGGCGGTCTGCCGGCAAATCCGAAACGGAGAGATTTGACGGTCACGTCGGCGTTGTGTTGAAATGATCCAACGCATCTTTCGGCCCATGTGACGCCGGGGCAGACTTCTAGGAAGTATATGCCCGCCGCTCACCAGTTCAATGCTGCGCTGTACGGACCTGGGCGAGAACGCCGGAGAGAAGAACGATCAATCCAGCGAGAGAAAGCAGAATGATGAGCCACCTCCCGCGATTATCGCGGATGCTGGCGAAAGCCGGTCCGCGGCTTATCAGTGCGCTTGCGATGAAAAAGACCGCGAAGGCGGCGAGGAGTTTCACGCCGAAGATAGCGTGATAGGGCATTGGCTCGATCTTGGGCGGCATGGCCAGGAGGAGGAAATTGATCGATCCGGTGATCAGGAGCAGGGCGACCGCGGCGTGTACGAACCTTGCCCATCGGGCGCGGACCGCCTCGCGCAACTTCTCATGCACCTCGACGCTGAGCGTCGCCTTCGCCGCCGGGAGGAGGGCGAATCGCATGAAAACGGCCCCGCCGATCGCCACAATCGCAGCGGCAATATGAAACCATCGGGAGATGAGCAGGAGGAGATCCATTTTTCGAGGCCCGCTCCCTTACGGTCGCGGCACTGGTCGTCCGCTCGCTCGCGTTCGCGGCTCGTATTCCCCTTACTCGTTTCGTGCGTCGAGCAAGTCCTGCTGATCGAGCACTTCGAAACTGCGGTCACGAAGCACGCGAATGGCCTGCTCGACACTGTCGGGGAGAACGGCGATGGCCGCGCATCCCTTGGGCCGCACCAAGAGCGGGTAGGTGTAGTGAATGTTGACTTCCCCGTCCAGCAGCGCCGCCCAGGTATGCAGCAACGCCCGTTTCCCATGCGGAAGACTGACGGCGATCATCTCGGTCTCGCTGAGTTGGAACCCGGACTGGGTGAGAACGTCATAGGCCTTGTCCGGGTCATCGAGGACCATTCGCACGATGGCGCAGTCCACGGAGTAAACCACCGACATGGCCAGAATGCGGATATCGGTCTGGTCGAAGAGCTTGGTCAGGCGCAAAAGCTGCCCAACACGGTTTTCAATGAAGACGGACTGCTGGCGGATGGTAGGATAATCGTGTGCCTCGGCCGTTTCTAATGGCGCAATATCCATCATCAAACAGTTTATCGGCCTTTGATCGGAACCTGAATAGATGCCGCCATCCGCGATGGATCGGCCGCTTTCAGTGCCAATTTCGCAGACGAAAACCTGTCACGTTGGCAGTTAATCTTATCCCGCATCATCCGATGATTCATTACCTATTATTTTACAATATGTTATGAATTCCGTGAGCAATTCCGGCTTGGTATGGCATGTGCTCCGGATAAAGGAAGGCCTATGCGCTTGGTGCGCAGGCCTGCTTTGGGAGAAATGCACAAATGTCCAAAATCATCGGAATCGACTTGGGGACGACGAACTCCGTGGTCGCCGTCATGGAAGGCGATCAGGTCAAGGTACTGACCAACGCCCAGGGTTCTCGACTTACCCCCTCGGTCGTCGGCATCACGGAAAAGGGAGACCGTCTGGTCGGTCAGATCGCCAAACACCAGCAGGTCACCAATCCCGAGAACACCATCTTTTCGATCAAGCGCTTCATGGGTCGCCGGCACAACGAAGTCGCCGCCGAGGAAAAGATGGTGCCCTACAAGATCGTCGGCAAGCCCGACGAACTGGTCAAAGTGGAGATTCGTGGCAAGCACCACACCCCACCCGAAATCAGCGCCATGGTGCTACAAGACCTCAAGAAGACGGCCGAGGATTATCTCGGCCACAAGGTGGATCGAGCGGTCATCACCGTCCCGGCGTATTTCAACGACTCCCAGCGCAAGGCGACCAAGGACGCGGGCGAGATCGCCGGACTAAAGGTCGAGCGCATCCTCAACGAGCCGACCGCCGCGGCCCTCGCCTATGGGATGGACAAGAAAAAGGAGCAGACAATCGCCGTGTTCGATCTCGGCGGCGGGACCTTCGATATTTCAGTCATCGTGCTAGACCCCGAAATCGGGACGTACGAAGTGCGCAGCGTGAGCGGCGACGGACACCTCGGAGGCGATGACTATGACGAGGTGCTGATCAATCACCTGGCCGAGACCTTCCGCAAGCAGGAGGGCGTGGACCTTCGCAAGGACCCCATGGCGTTACAGCGATTGAAAGAGGCTTCGGAGAAAGCCAAGTGCGAACTGTCCACGGTGATGGAGACGACCATCAACTTGCCCTACATCACGGCCACGGCGTCAGGCCCCAAGCATTTGCAGGTTACGCTCACCCGCAGCCAGTTCGAGCAGATGACCAAACATCTGACCGAGCGCTGCCGCAAACCGGTGATGGAGGCCCTGGAAGCCGTGCATTCCGGGCAAAAACTCACCTTGAAGGACATCGATGAGGTCCTGCTTGTGGGCGGTTCGACGCGCATGCCCGCGGTGCAGGCGTTGTGCCGTGAAATCTTCGGCAAAGAGCCTAACAAGAGCCTGAACCCGGACGAAGTGGTTGCAATTGGCGCCGCCAAGCAGGGCGCCGTGCTTTCCGGCGAGGACAAGGACGGAATCGTCCTTCTGGAAGTAACGCCCTTGACCCTCGGCGTGGAGACGCTGGGCGGCGTGATGACCCCGCTGATCGAGGCCAACACGACAATCCCGACCTCCAAGTCGGAGGTTTTCTCCACCGCCGCCGACGGGCAGACGGAAGTGACCATCCACGTGTTGCAGGGCAACCGCCCCATGGCCGTGGACAACCGCACCCTCGGGCGATTCAACCTCGCGGGCATCGCGCCCGCCCCGCGCGGCATGCCGCAAATCGAAGTGACCTTCGACATCGACCGCAACGGGATCATCAACGTTTCGGCCAAGGACAAGGCCACCGGCAAGGAGCAGTCCATCCGCATTGAGGGCAGCGGCGGACTGAGCAAGGATGACATTGAGCGAATGAAGAAGGACGCCGAGGCCCACGCCGCGGACGACCTGAAAAAATCCGAACTCGTCAAGATTCGCAACGTGGCGGACAACACCGCCTACCAGATCGAGCAGCAGCTTTCCGAGCACGGTGACAAAATCCCTGCCGACGAGCGGGCCAAAGTGGAGGCCTCGGTCAACAACCTCCGCTCGGCCCTCAAGGGCGACGACGCCGAGGCCATCAAGAAGGCCAACGACCAGCTGATGAAAGACGCCCAGACCATCGGCAAGATCATTTATGAGAAAACCGCCCAACAGGCCCAGGCCGCTTCACCCGGCGCTTCCGGTGCTGACACCGACTCCGGCAGCGCCGCGCCCAAAGACGACAACGTCATCGACGCCGAGTTCGAAGTAAAGGAGACGAAGTAGGGCGGGCTTCGCCCGCCAATCCGTACCGCGACAGTCATGGAGCGGTCACCCGAGCCGCGACTGTTAACGAGCGGTCATGTACGAGCCGGGAGCGCAAAGCGACCGGACAATCCGACCCGCGAGTGGCAACGAGCGGTCATCAGAGCCGCAGGCGCAAGCCTGCGGACAAGGCGGCATAGTGAACGCGCAATGTAGCGCCACCCCTCGTGGGTGGCGCGCTCCCAACTGCAACTGTGAGGGCGAACGATGGTTGCTCGCGCCCAGACTTGATTCAACATGAACACACTAAGCATGGACCATGGCACACGAATTTTGGTAGAGAGATGGCATGGCTAAGAAGTCTGAAAATCAAGGTAAACCGGTTTTTCCTTATACAACTGAGCCGAAAGCGCTTAGTCGACTGTTGGCCGAAATCCCTAAGCGTCCCAAACCTCCGAAACTAGACATGGAAAAGCTCAGAGCATGGGATGTGTCGAAAAACAACAACGCCAGGACTGCGATCAAAGTGCTAGAGAAGATTGGCTTGATCGGTACAGGCGGAGCTCCAAACGACGCGTATGTCGAATTCATGAAGACGGGCACAGGACCAGGAGTGTTAGCAAATCGTGTGCGCGAAATATACCGCCCACTTTATGATAGCACGCATGCCCCACACAAAGAGTCGCAAGACGAGCTAAGGAAGTTGTTCCATATTCACACGGGCGGTGGCGAAGAAGTGATGCGTCTTCAGATTCAGACGTTTAAGGCACTCGCTGAGCACGCGAACTTCGGGGTCGGGGCCACGCCAGATGGAAAGCCTAGTGGAGTTGCGTCTACCGGAGCTCTGGCCCGAACGGCGGGAATTAACGGAGCATTACCTCCTGTGCAGGTCGATTTGCACATTCACCTGCCTGAGAATAAGTCGACACGGGATTACGAGGCCATTATCCAAGACATTGCTAAATATATCTATGGTCGATCAGTCGGCGGAGATTAGTATTATTGCCAACGTGCTCGGCGGCTTGTCGGGTCTGAGTGTCGCATTCCCGCACGAGCGCATTGCACCGGCTCAAGGCGTCGGTCCCGCTTTGCTCGCTCTACGGGAGTTCGACGCCTGCGTTCGATACTTGAACACTCGTAGGAGCGCCGGCGCGGTAATCAATATCCGGTCAGAGGCAGACGTGCAGGATGTGCTGTATTTGCTGCTCAGACCATGGATAGTCGATCTTAGTTATGAGTCCCCTGCCGACAAGTCCGCGAACCGCTTTGTGATTAAGGACTTTGCATCCGGCGAGCATCGCTTTGTCGTCGATGCGAAGTACATTCGAGATAAGGAACATGGGCGTTCAATTTCCAAGGAGCTTCACGATGATATCGAGATGTATCGGGCCCATCCGCGCTGCGATCACTTAATATTCTTTGTGTATGGCCCGGATGCATTCATTCCAGATCAGCGCGCATTGCGGACTGCAATTGAGATTGAAAGGAGCTATGGACCGAATTACGAAAAGAAACTGACTTGCCATCTAATCGTGAAACCGTAACGGACGCGTGGCATGGTCCACGCTTCGGCCTGGCCATGCCTTGTGTCTCATCAATTCGACGCCGTACCGTGTACCCATAGCCTAACGGAACCTATACTCGGTGTTCCATGATGAGCTTTTTCATCGTCGCGAGCTGTCTTGTAGTAGCCGGGGAGCAACCCGCATCGCCTCCTACAAACCCCGGCGGCGTACGAACCTTTGCCGAAGGCGTGCGTATTGACTGGCCGACGCTCACCGTCGAAGTCGACGCCGAAGTCGCCCTTCGGGATGGCCCGCTCGAACTCTTCGCCTGCAGCCCGCAAACCAAGGAGCACGAAAGCATCCTCGTCGTCCCCGCCCGGCCCTTGCACATCTTTCAGGCGATGGGCTTGATCGGCCTGAACCCCGGCCGGCCGGTGACCTTCGATGAAAAGCAGGATCGCTGGCTCGAGCCGACGGGCGATCCCCTCGAGCTTCGCATCCGGTACAACGACGGTCGCGGCGTACACATCGAGCCGTCGCAGCGTTGGGTCAAGCTCCCCAAGTCCTCGGCGTCAGACCCCGCCCCGGTCTTGAATTGGGTCCTTGCCGGATCGCGCACGCTCCCGGACGGGCGCTACCTGGCCGACCTTGACGGCACAATCGCCTGCCTGGTCGATTTTGAATCCGCGCTCATCACCCTCGGCTCGCGTCACAGCGCCGACAACGAAGAGCTTTGGCTCGTCGCTAATACGAACGAAATCCCCCCCCGCGGAACGAAGGTCACTTTACTCATCAACAGCAGAGACTGGCGTCCGACGGTCGAAGTCACGCTGGCCAATGAGCACACCGCCGGTTACGAGGGTCAGCTGCACACCGCCGAGCAACTTGCGGAGGTCCTTCGCCCGCCGCCAGACGATAAGCGCCCGGGGCGCCTCATCCTTCACTTTGGCGGGGACGTTTCCGACGATGCCGCCACCGCATTTGTTGAGAAACTCAGGAAAAGTGGCTGGTACGGGAGTACTGAGACGAAGCGGCTTCGGCCGAAGAATCCTGACAAGTACCGGACGTTCGCGCCCGGTTGAGGGCACTTCTGCCACACCGCCGTTCTGCTCAAGTCAAACTTGATTACGAAGTCTATTGGCCCGCGCCTGGAAATGTTACGATAAACCGTAGATAGGCGATTGGGATCCGGCGGCGCGATAATCTCGACCAATGGGCACGAAAAAAAGAGTGCGGAACGACGATCCTTATGAAGATCATGCAACCACTGCTGAATCAGCTTGTCAGATTCCTTTTGACTGTTCCTGCAATCCTTGGGTTGCATGCAAGCGCGGCGCGAGCCGACTACGTTCTGGAGATCACGGATGGAGATGCGACGCCGCAAACGGCCACCCTCCTCCCCGGCGATTCCATCACCCTTCTGCTGTTGCTAACAAGTTCAGGCGAGGATCAGATCGACAGCTTCGTATTGGACGTCGGATTTTCAGCGCCCGGACTGTTCTATAGTTCCTACGAGTTTGATGAAACCGTCTTCATCGCGGGCAATCCGGGCGAGGACTTCAGCAGTCCGGGGCTTGGCGAACTTCCACAGCCTCCCGCCGCGCCGCACATCATAACCGCCGCATCCTTTTCTAACCCTCCGCCGACCCCCGGCGACGTGGACATCCATTTTGAGGCGCTGTCAACCCTCGACGCTCAAGGTGCCATTCTCACCTTCGGTAGCGGCGTGATCGCACGGATCCATCTTTCCGTACCGCCCGATTTCAACACCAGCGAGGTGGTGATTACGCCCATGCCGGATGCGTTCGCGCTGGGACCGGAAATCGTGAATGCAACATCAGGCGCTGCTTTTCGATTGTCCGTAACGGGGATAACCACTCCCGGCGAAACCCCCGGATCAGGCGGTGGATCAGGCGGCACGGGGGGATCCGATCCCGAGCCGCCGCCCGACGACAGCGGCGACGCCGTGGACGATACGCCCGATGACGACGTGGACGGTCCTTCAAACGACGGCGCGGATGACGACGCCGACGGCGTCGCCAACTATCTTGATAGTTGTCCAGCGACGTTGCCGGGTACGATGGTGGACGAAACCGGCTGCGCTCTCACCCCTGCTCCCCCGACCCCGGAGACGATGGACCAGGATCACGACGGCGTGCCGGATGAAGCCGACCTCTGCCCGAACACGCCCGCCGGTGTTGCCGTCGGCGATGACGGTTGTGAGGAGGGCGAAGATTCTTCTGGAGCGGAGAACCCCACACCCAGTCGCCCCGGCGTTTGCGGCGCGCTTGGATTGCTGAGCATGGCTTGGCTGGCCACGACCTTGGTTGGCCTGCGCAGGCCGCGGCGAAGGCTGCAACGGTCCGGTCCTGGCCTCCGGTAACAATTCCCATATTCACGGGATACGACTGCCTACCGCCCAAAAATCCTAACAGAGGCTGCTCGACCCACGCCTCCATGGTCTTTCAATAGTCGCCACGCATCGAATCTCCGGCGTCTGGAAGGACGTGACCGCTGATCTTCCGCACAGCATCGTCATCCGCCGTTACCCGTCATTCCCGCGAAAGCGGGAATCCAGTCCCCCTCGCCCTGGACTCCCGCGTGCGCGGGAGTGACGAATAAGCGAAAACTGAAAGACCCTGCCCACGCCTCCGCCCTCGTTGTCAAACCGCCCCATTTCGCCCACAATAGGCCCTCCATGAAGAAGTCCGCCATAAGTACAACCCAGCCAAACGTTCCAAAGTCGATCGAAAGGAGGTCGCATGGCGACGAAATCCTCGCCCGCGGCCGGGCCGTGCTGGAAGCGGAGGCCGCTGCGATCGCTGCGGTGCAGGACCGTCTTGATGCGGCCTTCGTCGCCGCCGTTGGAGCGATTCTCAAGTGCAAGGGCCGGGTCTGCGTAACCGGGATTGGAAAGGCCGGGCTGATCGGCAACAAGATCCAGGCGACTTTCGCCAGCACCGGCACGCTCTCCTACTCCCTCCATCCTGTCGAGGCGTTACACGGCGACCTGGGGATGATTCATGGCGACGACGTGGTCATCGCCCTGAGCAAGAGCGGCAGCTCGGAACTGGTCGAACTCCTCCCGCGACTGAAGGCTTTGGGGTGCATGGTAATCCTGCTCACGGGCAAGACCGATTCTATTGCCGCCAAACACGCCGACTACGTCCTCGACATCGGTCAGACCCCGGAGGCGTGTCCTCTCGGCCTCGCGCCCAGTTCATCGACGGCCGCCATGCTCGCCCTTGGCGACGCCTTAGCGCTCACCGTCATGGAGCAAAAAGCCGTACAACCGGAGCAATACGCCAGCTACCATCCCGGCGGGGCGCTCGGACGCTTCCTTATGAAGACCAGCGAAATCATGCGCACCGGTTCCGAATGCCCCGTGGTCTCATCAGCGGTCACATTGGGAGTATGCTATAAGGCGATTCTGGCCGCTCCCCGTCGGGCCGGCGCCGCGGCAATCGTTGACGAAAACAGAAAACTTATCGGCATCATCACTCACGGCGACTTCTTCCGCCTTTTCCAATCGCCGGAACGGCTTGCCGATTGTCCCGTCGCCGACGTGATGACCCGTTCACCCAAGCGGATCGGAATGGACGCCCGTGTTAACGAAGCCCTGCAACTGATGCGCAAGCATGCCATCGACGAGTTGCCGGTCGTGGATGACGACGGTTGCCTGGTCGGCCTCATTGACATTCAAGACCTGCTATCCAAAGGCTTTTCCGTTTTCGACGACGCATAGCACAGCTGCCCTCGGCTGTGTGGGCGTATCACACCCGCCCCCGGCTGTGAGTGATGTGGTGTAGCACAGCCGCCCCCGGCTGTGCCTATCAAAACCGGCGAGTCTCGGCTTTTCCTTCAATCCACTCGCGCCAAAGCCATGGGTAATCGTCCTCTCGAGCAACGAGCCCCTTTCGAACCGGATTCGCGCAAACATACGCGCACTTGACTTCAAGGCTTTCGTTCTTGCGAACCACATGGTCAAACGATTCAGCCTGCCAAAGGTGCCCCTTGCGTTGAAGCCGCTTATTGACCGAATGCGCTGACGCTCCCTTGATTCCGTTCAATATCTCCGCCAGGCCAAAGGGACTTCCTTCCTTGTCCGTCAGCGGAGTAAAGACCATGTGCACATGGTCGGGCATAATAACTGCGACATGCATCCACAACTTCGTCCCGTGATCATGCAGAGTGTTGAAGTACCTGAGATCGAATGGACTCCGGCAGGACCCAGCGTCCGTAGGTTCTGAAAGTTACGAAGACCGTTCGTCCTTCAAACGGGTGAAAGTGGGGAAGGTTCCGCCGGTAGTGCGATTGTGCCGGCTTCGCCATTTGGACAGCCGAGAGCGGCTGTCCCACACGGGCACTCTCATGCACCTTGTCATTCATGGTCCGCAGTGTAGCACGGCCGCCCTCGGCTGTGGTGTGTAGCCGCCCCCGGCTGTGAGGAGTTGTACAGCCGTCCCCGGCTGTTCATCTTGGTTTTTCCTCTGTCCCCGCTAAACTCCGGGGCTCTATCTCTGGCGTTGGCTGGTCTGCGAAAGGATTTCATTGAATCACTGCCCATCTTGCTCGCGTGATATCCCCGCGGACAGCCGCGTCTGCCCCTACTGTGCAGCCCCGGTCTCAACCGCTCCGGCGATTCCGACGATGACCGCTCCGCCCAAGCCCGCCGAGGCGAGCTACCATTCCGGGTTTGGTTTCTCCTCCTCCGACTCCATCGACAACGCCCGTTTCACTCCGGGAACGATGCTTGCCGATCGCTACCGAATCGTCGGCCTGCTCGGAAAAGGGGGCATGGGCGAGGTCTATCGCGCCGACGACCTGAAACTTCGCCAGCCTGTGGCCCTCAAGTTCCTGCCCGAAACCCTTTCCCAGGACCCCAAGAAGCTCGAACGATTTCTGCACGAAGTGCGAGTCGCGCGGCAGGTGTCGCACCCCAATGTGTGCCGTGTCTATGACATCAGCGAAACGAACGGGCAGCACTTTATTTCCATGGAATATGTGGACGGCGAAGACTTGTCGGTCGTTCTTCGCCGCATGGGCCGACCCTCCAAGGAAAAGGCACTGCAGATTGCGCGGCAACTCTGTGCGGGTCTGGCCGCCGCCCACGACAAGGGCGTGCTCCACCGCGACCTCAAACCCCACAACGTCATGATCGACGGTCAGGGCCGCGTGCGGATTACCGATTTCGGCCTCGCCGGTTTCGCAGGGGAGTTCATTGGAAAGGAAGTTTACGCCGGGACCCCGGCCTACATGTCCCCGGAGCAACTCGCCGGTCGCGGCGTCTCGGTCAAAAGCGACATTTATTCGCTAGGAGTAGTGCTTAGCGAGTTGTTCACGGGCAAACGATTGTTCGAGGGGACCAGCCGTGAGCAAATTCAACGCTCACGAACCTCGGCCCCGACTTCGCTGACCTCGCTAACGGACGACCTCGACCCCACCGTGGAGCGGGTCATCCTCCGTTGCCTCGAACCGGACCCCATTGCCCGCCCGTCATCGGCCCTCGCCGTTGCCGCGGCGCTTCCAGGCGGCGACCCGCTCGCCGCGGCCCTCGCCGCCGGTGAAACCCCCTCGCCGGAGATGGTCGCCAACGCGGGCGAGGTCGGCGGAATGCGACCCGCCTTGGCTATCGTCTGTCTTGTCGCAATTCTCGGTGGAACGTTCGCCCTCGTGCCGCTAAACGCCACGCAATCATTAGTCCGAATGGTTCCCATGCCCAAGCCGCCAGCCGCCCTGGCTGACAAGGCGGCAGAGATCCTGACCAAACTGGGGCACAAGGGTCCGGTTGTGGACACGGCCTACGGCTTCGAGGGCGACGACTGGCGCCTGCGGCACATCGAGGACACCGACAAATCCCTGGATCGCTGGAACAAAATCGCCGAATGGCGTCCTTCCCCATTGCGGTTTTGGTATCGCACCAGCCCGCGCCCGCTGATTCCGCCATCATCAGACGACCATGTCAGCCCCACGCAGCCTCCTCTGGAAGTCTCCGAGATGGCCACTGTATTTCTCGACCCTCAAGGACGCCTGACGGGGCTGGCCGTCGATCCGCCGCAAAGAGAGGACGAGAGCGCAACATCCGCCGCCGCGAAAGCCACCGATTGGTCGGTCCTCTTTGCCGAGGCCCAGATCGACCTCACCAAGCTCACGGTTGTAGAACCGCGATGGACGCCGGACAACTACTGCGACGAGCGCGCCGCCTGGGAAGGCAGCCTTCCGACCCAGCCGGATGTTAGCCTTCGTTTTGAAGCCTGTGCCTATCGTGGAACACCTACATTCTTCCAGATCATCGGCCCGTGGACCAAGCCGTGGCGGATGGAAGAGCAGCCGCGAACGTTTGGGCAAAAAGTCGCCGGCGTGATCACTCTGAGCATTCTAATCGCCCTTATCCTCGGCGGCGCCCTTCTCGCCCGTCGCAACCTCAGACTGCGCCGCTCCGATCGAAGCGGCGCCGACCGGCTTGCGCTGGTTTGCCTTGCGCTGATGATCGTGAGTTGGTTGTTGCTCATCAATCACGTCCCGGATCTTAGTGGCGAATTCGATCGCCTTTTCGTTGTCATTGGAAAGGCGATGATTGCCGTCGCTGTCATGTGGTTGTGGTACATCGCCCTCGAGCCCTACGTTCGCCGCCGCTGGCCCCATGCGCTGATTACCTGGAGCCGCCTGCTTGCCGGCCGATTTCGGGATCCACTCGTCGGACGCGACATTCTGGTCGGCGGCGTTTCCGCCGTCGCAGTCAGTATGCTCTTCCCAATTCTTCGTTGGGTTTCGACGCGACTGGGCCAACGGTGGCCGATGCCTGCATTCTGGCCCGCTGAGTCTCTCCTTGGGGTCAGGTTTCAAATCGGGTGGTGCCTCGAAGGGTCGTTCGTTTTCTTTGCCCTGCTCATCCTTTTCCTTCTTCTCGGTCTCCGTTTGGTGCTTAGGAGAGAGTGGTTGGCCTACCTGGGTGTGATCGTATTGTCAGCGATTCTCACCGGCACGAACGCCGGCGCGGATGAATCCGTGGCGGTGACACTCTTAAGAATCTCTTTCAACGCGCTCGCTTGGTCGGTCTCCCTGTTCGTCCCCCTTCGCTTCGGCTTGCTTGCGTCCGTCTTCTTTTGGTTTTTCATTGGAATTGTCGATTTTCCTGCAATGTTCGGTTTCTCCGGCTGGCAATCGGAAGCTTCGTGGACGGCGATCATCTTCATTACCGCGGTAACCGTGTACGGCTTCCACACTGCCCTCGCCGGACGGCCGCTTTTCCGCGACGAACTCGCTGTGTAGCACACCCGCCCCCGGCTGCTGTGTAGCACACCCGCCCTCGGGTGTGGTCTGTTGCACACGTGCCCCCGGCTGTTGTGTAGCACAGCCGCCCTCGGCTGTGGGTGTAGCACAGCCGCCCCAGCCTGTGATGTAGCACAGCCGCCCTCGGCTGTGCTGTGTACAATGTCCCCATGCCTTCTGATCCTACCGCCGGCCCATCGGACGACTTCCTCGTTGCCGGAATGTTGGGCGGCGACTGGGCGGCGCTGAACAAGCTCATCGACCGCTACGACCGCCTCGTCCGTTTCACCGTCCTCCGCGCCGCCCGGCACCAATGCGCGCACGATCCTCAATGGCTCGAATCGGTCGCGTCGGCCACTTGGGCGGGATTCGTTCAATCGCTCCAACGGCACCCCGATCAACGACCGAAATCGGTCCGCGCGTACCTTGCGGCCATTGCCAGAAATCACGCCGTAAGTGCCCTTCGCGCCAGCCAGCCGCCGGATGCCGTTCACCTACCGTTCGATAGCGGCGTCGGGATGCTTATTACGGCTACACTCGAAGAACCAATAGATACACTTTCTCGAATTGAGTTGTTGGAAACCTTGCAATTCTGCCTTCTTGAGCTGGAAGAAGATGATCGGACTTTAGTTTGCCAACTGACGGCCATTACGGAGCGTCGCTGGCAGGATGCGGCAAACGCCATGGGAATCAGCGAATCGACCCTCCGGTCGCGATGGAAGCGGACACTTGACCGGCTTAGGGACTGTCTACAGGCGAAAACCGGCATTTCCTTCGCGCCAAAGACGCGAAACGGCGACTCTTTAGATTGAAGGAGTATTGCGCTATAACCGCCCCTTACGGGAATCATAGATGAATCCATTCGACCAGCTTGACCCCATCGAAGATTCGCTTCGGGAACTGGCTGATGCGGAGCGTGCCCGGTTGTTCTGCCGGACCCGAGTCGATGCCCGATCCTTGCTCCATTCCGCGTCGAAAGGCAATTACGCGTTTCGAGTCTCGCGACGGACGCGTTGGGTTTCGATCGCCGCTGCCGTTGTCTTGGCTGTATCAATTTGCGGCTGGATATTCACGGTGGGAAGGAATTCGACCCGGATCACCCCCTTTCCGAGCGGAATGATCGCCTCGGCGTCGGGTGCTTGTGACAGCAGGTTCTTCAGTTGTTTGACCGGACCTAGTGGCAGGCCATCCGTAGATTGTGGTGTGTATGATTTCGATACCGACGGCGATATCGACCTGGCCGATGCCGGCGCCTATCAACGGCGATGCACCGGGATTTCGCGTTAGTTGTCCCCACCTGCTATCGAGCAATATCGGGACTTATCGTTGCAAAGAACCCCGCCTCGTTGAAGACGAAATATAAGTCTTTGTAATTGCGTAGATTACATAATTGAAGTGGGTGCGGCAAGCCGTTTAGCGGCCTCTCCCAGTGTTAGCAATGAAATCTTTATGAATTATTCGCGATTTGCGTATTGACTTCGTGAAAAGGTCCGATTATACTGATTGATGGTGAATAGGTAATAGGGCTTGACCAGGGGTCGCGAGCCGCCAGTTGGGCGGTTGCATCAGCAAGATAAATCAGTCATTCATACGTACTGTTTTATTCGTAATTCTTCCCCTACCTTCTCTGGTCATTCCTGAAATTCACCGTGAATCGTAACGAATGGGTTGGAGTGAAAGATCGTCTCGCAATAACGGGACGAGGTTGCGTTGTTCGGTTACGGCTGAAATCTCGTTGCGTCGGGCGGCTACCGGTGAGTGCACAGGTCGTCCACGGGAACGGGCTGTTGGGTTATTATTATTTTTTGTAGTGGGTTGATCGCGCGGCACGCGCCCACGCGGGACGTTTGGGTTCCGCAGCCGTCTCGCGGATCATTGTATGAGAAATGTAGGGTGAGTGTTTGGCGGCGTCCGGCGGCAAGGTGCCCTCGCCAAGTGGTTGGATGAGGAGCATGCCCTAATCGACCGGATCATCCCGAATGGTCCGCCAAGCGAGTTGAGCAGAGGAGAAACCAAGGTGAGAAATAGGCTTAAAGCGTTCACACTGATCGAACTATTGGTGGTCATCGCGATTATCGCGCTACTGATCTCCATCTTGCTGCCGAGTCTGTCGCGCGCTCGGGAACTCAGCAAGCGGCTGGTGTGCGCGGCAAACGTGAAGGGCATTGGAACCACGGGGAAGATCTATGCCAATGAGAATCAGGAAAAGTGGATGGTTCCCCCGTTCAAGTCCACGGCCATATACGACCCCGGCATCGACTACGTCAACGACGCCAACACCCACGGAGTTGATCCGGGCTCCGTTGGCGAAATCGCGGAGAGAATGAACCAAAGCACCTCGGAAACCACGAACAATCCGAACGGAAGCACCGCCGTGTCGGTGACACGGGCCTATTGGATGCTGATTCGAGCAGGCGACAGTACCGTAAAGCAGTTCCTCTGCCCGAGCAGTTCGGACAACGAGGACGATACCGAAAACCTGGAATTGTATTACGATTTTCAGAGTATCAGCACCATCAGCTATGGGTATCAAGTGCCGTTCGGTCCGCGGGACACGCAATCGCGCGAGGGCATGGACAATCGCCAGATCATCGCGGCGGACAAGGGTCCGTTCTATCAGCCGGTCACCCCGGACTGGGATGCGGCTTCGGAAAATGGCGATCTTGACATCAATGAATCGCCGAAGAATTGGCGGAGGTTCAACTCTTCCAGCCACGGCGGCTCAGGAAACGGAGAAGGCGAGAACGCGCTCTTCGCCGACGGCCACGCGAATTTCATTCGAATTCCCGCCAGTGGGATTGACAACGACAACATCTATACGTTGATCGATGGTGACAGGTGGCAGGATGGTATGAAAGGCCGGATTCACGGTCTGACTGTGCACGAAGCGTCGGGGCCCCCATATCCAGGCCAGGATGCCCTCGGGCAGGGACCCAGCCTCTATTCATCCACCGACTCATTGATTTACCCGTAAGGACGTTTCCAAGTTTCCAAACATGCAAGGGGCGGCGGGTGGTGGCCCGCCGCCCCGGTTTTTTGGGTCGTCGAGTCAATCCAGGATGCCATAAATGCGTTGAACTTCGCGTGGCGAATCGCAAAGCGCGTTTGCATGTACTCCCGGCTATTTGGAATATCATTCCTCGCCCGGATTAGCGGGAGATTGACGGCGGTTCCGGTTTGGATAGACTCCGTTGCAACAGGCGCCCGGGTGGCGGAATTGGCAGACGCGCAAGCTTGAGGTGCTTGTGTCCGTAAGGACGTGCTGGTTCGACTCCAGTCTCGGGCAGTTCTCCTCGTTCGTTCTTGGTTGGTTATCGTTTGTACATTGTCCTATCCAGGAAGGGTTCGCAAACGGTCAGTATGGACTAGGTACTTTGGCTTCGAACCGTGTGGCACCATTGCTGAAGTACTGAAAATGGCACCATTGGTGTGGCACCGGCATCTTTCCGGTGGGACGCGTTCTGATTGCCCGCACCAAACGCATAATTGGGATAGGACCAAAGGTACGTTCTCTTCAATGTTGTCCCACTCGAGTGAATCGGATGGGTTCTTTCTCTCAATCCTCCATCCGTGAGCCCCACACTAAGCACGATGTGTTAAACGGCGGAACTCATGGCGACGATGAATGGCGGCTGGCGCCGTTTCAATCCTGGCACGCCCCGACGATCTCGCGATGGGTTTCGACTCCGCAGCAGCTTCAATGGCTCGCTCCCAGTACGCCTCCGCCGCTGACGGTGGAGAAAGTGGTGGGTTGGCTGAAGCCGAGAGGCGCCGCCTTTGTTCTGGTGAAGGGTGGCGAGTCGCCGCCCTGGGGATATGGCGAGATCAACCCGATGCGCGCAGACGCCGGGCACGTATGGCTTGGGCACGTCATCGTTCGCCCGGATCAGCGTGGTCGAGGACTCGGGAGTTTTCTTGTGCGTGCCTTGCTCACCGAGGCGTTCGAGCGGCGAAATGTCAAACGCGTGGCACTGATCCTATTTCCAGACAATCTCCCGGCCCTGCGTTGCTATTGGCGAGCGGGCTTCAGAGTATCCGGCGAGGAACATCACATGTTCTGCGGAGGGAAAACGACGCATCGACTCCTGCGATTGGAAATCGAACAATCGACGCATCGACGAAGGAATTGGGGATCAGGGACCAGAGATCTGGAACCCGTGGCCAAGCCCTTCAATCCGATCCCCGACCCCTGATCTCATCCCTGGAAAGGAAAGGGAACCGTTCAGGGAAGGGATCGAACGGCGCTGTAGACTAATCGAGCCGCGGCCAGCAAAAGCAGGAAATCAAAAGCCCCTTTGACAAGCTGTACCGGCACGCGATGCGTGAGGCGGCTCCCCACCAGACTGCCCCCGACGGCCGTGGGAATCAATACCACCGCCAGCAGAAAGGGCGCCATGGAATCTTCAAGGTCGGACATCACGGCATAATTCTTGGCCAGGGCGCCGACCATGCTGGTGGAGATGATGAGCGCCGCGGAGTTGGCGATTGCCGTGCGGATCGGGGTGTGCAAAAAGCGCCTTTGCAAAGGAACGGCCAGGATTCCCCCGCCGATGCCGAGCAGGCCGGAAGCGAAACCCGTGGGAATCCCCACAAAGGCCAGCGTCCCCCACCCCGGCCGGGTCGCCCGGCCCGCGCTGGAAACCGGATCAGGTGTGGCCCTACTGGCTTGGGGTTTACGCCGGAGTCGGTGAATGTCATAGGCGGCACAGGCGAACAGAAAAAGTCCAAAAAGCCCCCTCAGGTAGGCCTCGCCTCCACCGGCAAAGATTCCCAGTTCACTTACCGCGACGCCGATGACGACCGAGATAGTCGCCCACGGGACCAACCGCAAGACCGTAGACGCCTCGATAGCCTTCACGCGCTGATGTTGATAGACGGCGGGGACGGTGACGAAGAAATTGAGGATCATGGCCGTCGATTGGTAAAGGTGCTGGTTGGGGCCGAGAACTTCGTTGAGGGCGGGTATCAGGATGATGCCGCCGCCGACGCCGAACATCCCGCCGACCAGCCCGACGAACAGGCCGACAATAACCAAGGGCACCAGTTCCAATCCGCGCCTCGCAGGGTCAAGAAGGTCAATGGCGCGCCCAACGCGCGTGACGTAGCAGAATCGAATCCGGCCTCAGCAGCAAGGCCGCGAGAAACAAGACCCTCGGAGAGCCGTGGGCCGACAAAAACGTTGAAGGATTGATTCCCGTCGCGGCGGAACGAATCCGCTCCTAAATACCGGCGATCGCACTACACGCCGACCGAAGTTTGGTCGATGGCGTTTTCAATGGCCCGGCGGATTTTGGCGTGAACCTCGTCGGGGTGGGCGATGGATCGCCAGACGTGCGGAAGGCGGTCGGCCTCATCGGTGACGAAGGTGATCGTGCCGACGCGGATTGCTTTTTCGTGCATGGACGAGTGCAAATAAGTGTTGCGAACATGGATGAGCAAACAGGACGCGATTCGCGGCGTGCGGACGCCGTGAATATCGATGATGCGACGATTAGTCAGCACGTGCCAGGTCGTGGTCCAGCGAACGACGGCCAGGCCCAGGCCGGTGCAGCCGATGAGAAGCACCAGTTGAGCGGTCGTCGACGGAGACAAGCCCGGAAGTCGAAGTCCGATCATGGTCGATGTCACGGCGAACACGGCGCAGGTCGCCAGCCAACCGGCTGAATCGAAAACCGGACGCCACAAGGATGGCTTGATGGCGAAGACGACGATTTCGCCGCCGTCGATCAGACCGCCGGGAAGCGTCGCCCAACGAGCGGCTACGCCGGACGCCTGCGAAGGCGCTTCGGACATGGCCGTGGCGAATTCGGTCTGGGATTCCCGGCTACCTGCTGCGACAGCGGTCATCTTTTCTCCGAGTTGAGTCCTCGCGCAATCCGTACCGCATAGCCGAGAGCCTATCTGATCCGGGTTCCGCGTACAACATCAACATTATCGACCATCGTTCGGTAAAGGTTGCATCCGTTCCGATCTGTGAGATTCATGCACCGAAATACCTGGCGTATAGCGTCCGGGCCTTGTCGGGGTCGTTCGTGCCTTTAATGATGGCGCGGGCGTCGGGAAAAAGGGTCAATTCGTAACCGTCCACGGCGGCTTTGAGCATGAATCGGTTTTGGAAAACAGGACCGGCGGCAATGGGTTGAAGCTTTCTGGCGAACGCGGCGAAGTCAATTCGTATCACAGCGCCGGGATGCACCTGGACCGCGTCGCGCCCGCACAAGGTTGTCGTGCTTCCGGCGAACTTTCCTTCGAGGTAGGGGAACTCGCCGCCCTTGCAACACGGACAATTCCCCGCTTCACGGGCGGATTGCACGTTCATGTTCACCAGACGGCCCGACCATACGTCAACGTGTACCAGGTGTCGATTGATTTCATCCCTCCGTCCGCTGAGCAGCTTGACGGCCTCCATGGCCTGAAGGCCGGCGACGAGGTTGACCGCAGGCCCAAGTACGCCCGCCGTATCGCAGGTGGGGTTCATCTCCGGCGGAGGCGCCTCCTCGAACACGCAACGCAAACAGGGAGTGTCGCGGGGGATGACGGTCATGCACAGACCGGCCGCGCCAATGACCGCACCATAGATCCACGGACGCCCCGTCTTTACAGCGAGATCGTTGATGAGATAGCGTGTCTCAAAGTTGTCCGTGCCGTCGAGCAGGAGTTCGGCCCCTTCGGCAAGACGCTCAATATTGGAAGGATTCACGTCGATCACCACCGGCTCCACGGTCACGGCGGAGTTGATCCGCCGGAGCTTGACGGCGGCGGCCTCGGCCTTGGGGAGACCGTCGGCAATGTCCTCCTCATCAAAGAGCACCTGGCGTTGAAGATTATCCAGTTCGATGAAGTCGCGGTCTAAAATCCTGATCGACCCCACGCCCGCACGGACAAGCGCGTTGGCAAGGACCGTGCCCAGGGCGCCGCACCCGAAAAGAACGACCCGGGAGTCGGCTAGCCGCCGCTGACCCTCGACGCCGATTTTCTCGTACAGAATCTGCCGCGAATATCGCGCAAGTTCAGGGGCGACGATCGGCCAATCGCCTTCCGCGTGACTCACTTCGGCCGTCCTTCTTCGTCGGTCGAAGGCGATTTCTTCGCCAATGACGCCAGAAACCCTTCCGGTGGGGGCGTGATCGGCGTCGTCGATTCTTGTGCTCCTCGATCCTCATCCCGGCCCTTTTCCTGCGCTGGAGAGGGAGATTTGGGAGAACGAATTTCCGGAAACGCCTGGGGATTACGATCGACTTGATGACATTGCGAATCCAGGATTTTCGCAGGATTCAATGGCGACATAGCGCCGAAGCACCGGAAATCCCTCCAGTTACGGACCCCGGAGGAGATAAACAGTCCGCCGCAAACTAGGTTGATGATCGTCTGGTCCATGCGTCCACCGTCGATGGCCATTCCCAAACCTGTCAGGATGAACAACACGCCAATCACAAAGGTAATCACTGCATCTACGGCAAGCGTGGTGGGTCGGCCGGCGAGCGACCAGATCGCCATGGCGGCCAGGGCCAATCCGCCGATACGCAGCGTGTCACAAAAGAGCCTGGCCGAATAATCGAAAAGCTCCGTGCCGGTGGGCTCGGCTATGTGGCGGAAACCAAAGTAGAGGAGAAGAGCCGCCCCGATCGCGGCGGAAGCGACATTTTGCCGAACACGCATCGCCACGCTCGGTTGTCGCTCTGCATGATTTCCCATTTCCATCACAGCCCTGCTTTCAACGTTTTGTAACAGGTCAGAGAGACTGAATTCCGTTGGGATAGACTGCACTTCAACAGAGAAACAAGAAGTCTTGCCGACTCAATTGAGCTTTCGCCTTCACGGTCACTGATCCGGTTTTCATACGATTCCTGTAGCCGATCTTTGGTGGCAGGCGTAGTATATCACAATTATCGCTTGAGGCGGACTCGACGTAGAGTCCCAGACGAAGGAGGCACAAATGAAGACGTCATCTAAGTTCCAACGCGCGGTCCGCTGGGTGTTTGTGGTAACGGCTGCTGGAATGGCACCCGCTGTTGTGATGAGGTGCGACAAGGCCGCCCTGAACTTTCAGCGGGGGTTGTACGAGGGACTCGGCCTGAGCATGAGTGAGGCCCTTGTCGAGAGCGGTTTCATGACTCTCGACGATTCGGCGAACTAATCGAAGCTTGGTCGCAGGAGCCACGTCGCGGCACGCGAAAGCGATTGAAGGAGGGAGTCTTCTTGCGCGCCCGCTAAGCCGTATCAGACTGGTGATCGCTGGAGCGGATCGTCAAAACCGGGCAGGGAGACTTGCGGATGACTTTCTCGGTCGTGCTCCCCAGTAGCATGTGGGCGATGGCCCCGCGGCCGTGCGTGCCCATCACAATCAGGTCGATGGCGTGCTCGCGGGCGTAGTCAATGATCTCGGCGAACGGACGGCCATATTCGACCTGGGAGATGACCGACTTCTTCATATCCCGCAAGTACTCGGCGCAAAACTTCTCCATCCGCGTACGGCCTAATTGAAGCAACTCCTCCGGCGGCGGACCGATGGGCAGACTCTCCGGGCCGATCGCGCTCCAGTATTGATAGGCATCATCAACAACGTGCAGGCAATGGAGCTGGGCGTCGAAGGCCTCGGCCAGGTCGCGTGCATAGGTCAAAGAAGGTTGCGACACTTCCGAAAAATCGGTGGGAAGCAAGATGCTTTTGAAGCGCTTCGACATGGACGATCTCCTGCGCCGCCAACCGACTGCGCGGCCATGATATCGTAGCGCCGGGTCAACCTCCGGTCAATTAAACAGGCCTATTCGGCTGAAAGTTGACCGAATGCCGGCGACCGATTTGGATATTAGGGCGCTTCGATGCGACACTGTCGAACGACATCGTGCCCGAGGCCTTCATGGAACCCCGCGACCCACGGGACATTCTGAAACTCAGTCGTTGCCCGCAATGCGACTACGACTTGAGAACTCTACCGGAAGAGCACCGCTGCCCGGAATGCGGATTCTCTTACGACCAATCGATGTTCGTCGTCTACGGTTGGCGCGATAAGGATCGTTACTCCGTGGCCGGTCGAATGTTCCTGGGATCATGGGTCGAGCGCCTGCTGGCGCTTGTGATACTCCTGTTCTTGGTCAGCGTGGTGGCCTTTGAAGTGTATCAGCGCATTAAGACGGGCGCGCGGATGTCCGGCGTGATGATCCTGGCCCTTGTCGTCGTAATGGCCGGGGCGATGCGCCTCAGATCGTACATCAAACGGAGTCGCCAGGAACATTGGGGAACCATTCAACTCCTTTTCACAAAGTCCGGTGCTTCGAGGCGGCGCGGGCCAGGGGAGCCGCAACTTATTCCCTGGACGCGGTTTCGGCGACTGCGGTTTCGCAAGTTGCGGACAATTCGAGCCGGCAGGCGCCTCTGGTTGCTGCGGCTGACCGTTCCTTTTTTTCGCTATTTTGGTTGGGAACGATTCGAAGCGCTGATCGAGTGTACACCCCATGAAGCGGCTCTAGTTCGCAACGAAATCCGCCGCCGCCTGCGGGCCGCAAAGCAAGCAGAGGGCTCGTAGTGCGCGATCCCATCTTCATGCGGTCCGCGCTCTCCGCATGGGAGCGGGTTCGTGTTCCAGTTGACGGCGAACCGCTGATCTTGGTACAATCCCATTAGAAAAACATGTGGCATTCGATTCGTTCCCAGACTCCCAGTGACCATCGAGACACCCTGCGGTCCAATCGGCCAGTGCGGGACCCGTTCGGCGACGGCTCCACCAAGCGGCCGGAGCGGGCGGTTCTCGCGGGCGTACTCTTGCCCAACACAAAAGCGGACTTGAGCGATCCGCTGGGAGAGCTTGCGGCCCTTACGCAATCGGCGGGCGTGCAGGTGGTGGACATGATGATCCAGAAGCGGACGGAGCTTTCCGCGGCCTTTGCACTGGGAAAAGGCAGGCTGGCGGAACTGGTCGAGCGCGTAACGACGGCACAGGCCGACGTGGTTATCTTCGATAACGACCTTGCCCCGCGGCAAATCCGGGGCCTGGAAGAAGCCGTCGGGCGGAAGGTCATCGACCGCAGCGAATTGATCCTCGACATCTTCGCCTCACGAGCCAAGACTCGGGAGGCGCAATTGCAGGTCGAGCTGGCCCAACTGGAGTACACGGCTCCCCGTCTTCGCGGATTGTGGACCCACTTGGAGCGCATCGCGGGCGGTGGTGGCGGAACGGCCGCCGGAGCGGTCGGCGGCGTGGGCACGCGCGGTCCGGGCGAGCGGCAGATCGAAATCGACCGCCGCGTGGTCAAGGACCGCATTGCCTTTCTCCGCCGGGAGATCGCCGAAATCGATCAGCGTAAACAACGCGAAGTCCGGTCGCGTTCGGATCAGTTCACCGTTTCGCTGGTGGGATACACCAACTCCGGCAAGAGCACGCTGCTGAACAAGCTGACGCACACGGACCAGTTCGCCGCCGACCTGCTCTTCGCCACGCTGGACACCAAGACGGTGCGCTGGTCGTTGGGCGAAGGGCGGAGCGTGCTGTTGTCCGACACCGTGGGTTTCATACGCGACCTGCCGCACGGTTTGGTGGCTTCGTTCCGGGCCACGCTCGAAGAAGCCATCCATGCCAACCTGCTGCTCCACGTCGTGGACATTTCCTCGAACACAGCGTGGCAGCAGATGGAGGCGGTCGATTCCGTGCTGGCCAGTCTGGGGTGCGAAAAGATTCCGCAACTGACATTGCTCAATAAAGTGGACATCGCCGATCACAGCGCCATGGCGGAGATGCTCGCCCAGCACCGCAGGGATGTGATGCGAATCTCGGCGTTAACCGGCGAAGGAATCGACGAGTTGGTCCGCGAGGTCACCCAACGGGCGAAGGGCGACGCCGTCGACGTCACCGTTCGCATCGCGCACACCGACGGCAAGACCGTGGCCGAACTCGTAAAGGTCGCCGACGTTCTCGCGCGACGCTATCTATCCGAGGGTGTTGAGCTCGATGTCCGGATCAATCGCGCCCAGCTTCGCCAGCTTCGGGGGCGGTATCCGGGAATGACGCTGGTCACTCCTGAAGATTCCCAGGTCGAATCCAATGTCGATGGCAACGACTAAGCCGAACGGCGATTGTCGAATCAGGGCCGCAACCTTTTGGGAGCGGACCATCCCCTTCGTCGCTTCGTCCTTCTGTGGCTTTACGGCTTGCCTGCTCGGCTTCGCAGCCGTGGCACAAGGCCAGACGGAGACCATCAGCGTTGATCTGAAGCTGCGCACCGGGGGGACGCTCAGCGGGTTGGTGGTCGATCACTCGGAGCACGCGCTGGTCGTGGTGAATGAGCGGAAGCCTTATGTTTTCTCATGGAACGAGCTCGAATTCGGCTCCGCCTACAGCACGAAACGGGCGCTGCTCGACTTCCAGCGCGGCGGGCCGCAGAGGCTATCCGCCGACGATTGCTTCGAGTTGGGACAGTTTGCGCTCTTCAATGATCGCAACGACGTGGCCGATCTGGCCTTTCGAGACGCGGAGCGCCTCGACCCCAGGCTGAAGGAACCGATTCGCCAGGCATTCGATGCCTTTCGATTGCGAAGAGAGAAGAGCGTCGGGGAGGACGCGCCTCTGGTTGGCGAGCCGATGGCGGGTCCGCCCGAGGACGAAGACGCTAGCCCCCCGGTGGCCTCTCCCTCATGGGAGTTTCCCGACGTGGGCACGGTGCTCGCCGGACAACCATCGGAGGAATACCGCGCGAGAGTGAATCAGGCCTACCTCACCTTCGGGCAAAAGGTCCAACAGGTAATGGGAAAGGACGTGGTCCTGTTGGAGTCGGACCATTTCCTGATCTGGACGGATTGGGAAAAAAAATACCGTGACCGGCTGACGGGTTGGGCGGAAGCGATGTACGGGGCATTGTGCGAGCAGTTCGGACTCCAGCCGACGGATGATATCTTTCCGGCGAAGTGCCCCGTGTTCTGCTGGAGATCGAAGGCCCGATTTCAGAAATTCGCCCGCTACTTCGACGGATACGAGGGATCGAACGCGGTAGGCTACACCCGCTCGATTGAGAAAAACGGGCACGTCCACGTCGTCCTCCTGCGACAGGGGCGAGGCGAGGCGGACTTCAATCGATTCGCGTATACGCTGGTCCACGAAGGATCGCACGCCTTCATGCACCGGCTCTATTCCACGCGACTGATTCCGCCCTGGGTCAACGAGGGTTACGCCGAATTGATCGCGGAGCGCGTGCTGGGCGAACACTGCGCGGCGGCGGAAAAGGCGGCGCTGTTGGCCCGGCAGTATGTGCGGTACGATTGGCCCTTGGGAGGAATGCTTGAGAGCGTGGCGCCGATCGAAGTACACGAGTACCCCTTGGCGCACAGTCTGGTTGCGTACCTGGAAGGACTTGGGCGTGCACGGTTCGCGGGCTTCATACGAGGGCTGAAGGAAGGACGGACAACAACGGAGGCGTTGACGGCCCATTACGACGGATTGACTCTCCTGCAATTGGAAGTGAACTGGCGATCAGCGATCCGGCTGACTGATTCGAACGCCCCGCCCAAACCCGGTGACAACCCGTGACGGTTAGAGTACATGGTTCAAGATGGATGACTTGACTCCGCAACAGATCGTCGAAGCCCTCGACAAGTACATCGTCGGGCAGCAGGCCGCCAAGCGCGCCGCCGCCGTGGCGATCCGCAATCGTTGGCGGCGGCGGCAATTGCCCGATCAACTACGCGACGAAGTCGGGCCGGCCAACATGATCCTCATCGGGCGAACCGGGGTCGGGAAAACGGAAATCGCCCGCAGGCTGGCGGGGTTGGTCAACGCGCCATTCATCAAGGTCGAGGCCACCAAGTACACCGAAGTGGGCTATCACGGACGGGACGTGGAAAGCATGGTTCGCGATTTGCTGGATATCGCCATCCGCATCGTCCGCGATGAACAGACCGAAGTGGTCCGCGAGGAGGCCCAACGTCTGGCCGAAGACCAATTGCTGGACGCGCTCATGCCGCCCACGCCCTTTGACGTGGAACAGGGCAAAACGGACAGCGACCATGCGGAGCGGCGGCGGCGCAGCCTGGAAAAGCTGCGCGCCCAACTACAAGCCGGGGAACTCGAGGAACGAATGGTTGAATTAACCATCGAGGGCAAGGCCGCGCCGGTGGGAATGATGGCCACTTTCGGCATGGACCAGCTTGATCCTGACATGCAAAGTTTCCTTGAGCGACTGATGCCCGCCCAGCCCAAGACGCGGAGCGTCATGGTGCGCGAGGCCCGTGGAATCCTCTTTTCGCAACAGTGCGACAAGCTCATCGACCGGGACAAGGTGACGGAAGCGGCGATTAAGCGGACGGAGAACGCGGGAATCATCTTTCTCGACGAACTCGATAAGCTGGCGACTCCGGCGCAATCTCACGGGCCGGACGTTTCGCGGCAGGGCGTGCAGCGCGACCTGCTGCCCATCATCGAAGGCTGTTCAGTGAGCACGCGGTATGGAACGGTGCGGACCGACCACGTCCTGTTCATCGCCGCGGGCGCGTTTCATGCGAGCAAGCCCAGCGATCTGATGCCCGAGTTACAGGGGCGGCTTCCAATCCGCGTCGAACTGGATGACCTGACCCGCGAGGATTTCATCCGCATCCTGACCGAACCCAGGAACGCCCTCACCAAACAGCAAACCGCCCTCCTTGCCACGGAAGGGGTGTTCGTCGAATTCACAAACGACGCCGTGACGGCCCTTGCGGACATCGCGGACCGCTTGAATCAAACGATGGACAACATCGGAGCGCGGCGGCTGATGACCGTGATGGAGCGGCTGATGGAGGAAATCAGTTTCGAGGCCCCTAACCGGCGTGGGGAGACGATTCGGATTGACGCGGCATACGTAAGCAAGCGGCTCACCGGTATTAGCCAGGACGCTGACCTTAGCCGGTTCATCCTATAGATATTATTATAGGACCTTGCTAGTCGTTTGGATGGCGGGCGAGGGCGATCGACGGGATTTCAAAGACTGCCCCTTGCGAACACCGATGTAATGGCCTAAGTTGCTTGGCTCATCGGGTCGCGGACGTCTGTTCGGCTGCGGGATCGATGTAAGGGTTGCTAGGCCGTGTCGGCGTAGGAGTGTTGATTGGTCAAAGTCAGACCTCGTGGGAACGAGTCAGTACAACAGATGTTGAAGCGCTTCAAGCGCTTGTGTCAACGTGAAGGAATCATCCGCGACATGAAGCGTCACAGTTACTACGAAAAGCCTTCCGACCGCAAGCGACGACAATCGCGCAAGAGCGTCCGCAAGGTCGAAAAAGAGGGCGAGATTCTCCCCCGATAATTTTCCTTTGACGATATATGACCGGGCGATGCAATGGCCATCGTCCGGTTTTTTTCTGCGCCGAAATCGGTCCGATCTCAGTTCCGATCCACCCCACCCCCGCCATCCTTAAAACGCATGACATCGCTTGAGTACGACGATATAAATTGGTCGCGTCGAGTCGCTTGGCTTCGCGGAGATCGACAAACATGATCGAACAGAAAGTTGCCTTGGTGACCGGCGGGTCGCGCGGGATCGGACGGGCAATCTGTCTGGAGGTCGCCAAGGTCGGCTACGCGGTGCTTATCAATTTCAACGAAAACCTCGGAGCCGCCGAGGAGGTGCGCGGTACGATCGAGGATATCGGCGTGCCGGTGGACATCTGTCAGGCCGACGTTTCCGCCACGTCGCACCGCGACCTGCTCGTGGCATACACGATGGAGCGGTTCGGACGGATCGATCTTCTGGTCAACAGCGCGGGCATCGCCCCGAAAATACGCAAAGACATCCTCGAAACGGACGAATCAAGTTTTGATCGAGTGATGAACACCAACCTGCGAGCCCCTTACTTTCTGACAGCACGAGTGGCGCGGGAAATGATCGCCCTGATCCGGGCCAAGGCGATCGACTCCCCGGCGATCGTGAACATCTCCTCCATGCGGCGCTTTACCGCGGCGGGCAACTACGGCGAATACTGCATCAGCAAGGCCGCCTTGAGCATGGTCACCAAATTGTTCGCCGTGCGGCTGGCGGAATTCGGAATCAACGTCTACGAAATCAGCCCGGGCATCATTGAGACAGACATGACCTCGTCGGACGCCGTCCGTGAGCATTACAACTCCAAGCTGGCCAAGGGAATGATGCCGATCAACCGCTGGGGCAAACCTGAAGAAGTCGGTCTGGCCGTAGCCGCCATCGCACGGGGAAGTTTTCCTTTCAGCACCGGCGCCGTCTTCGACGTGGACGGCGGCTGGCATCTGCGGCACTTATAAGAGCGGTCGCCGACGGGCGGCTTGCGGCCAACCACCTGACACGGGAGCATGGGCGGATGCGCCGCGCACGCACGATCAAGGCCGACTCCTTAGGTACACGACAACGCGCGACGGCGGAGCCGCCGCCGGGCGCGGTCTCACCCTGGGTTCGGCTTCGCTCTGGAACCTCCCACCCCTTCATTTACTCGCGCATGGTCGGCGATGCCGACCCTGCGGCCAAGCCCGGCGATGCGGTCAACATTTACGACAAGTCCGGGGCGCTTTTCGGCCGTGGCCTGTACAACCCCCGTTCCACGATCGTCCTCCGCGTATTGGCATACGGGGACCGCGCCATAGATGACGACTTCTGGCGTTCGAGGTTGGCCGAGGCCGTCGAACTTCGTCGGCGGCTAAACCTGGACGAAACGACGGACGCTTATCGGCTGGTTCATGCCGAGGGGGACGGACTGAGCGGTTTGGTCGTCGAACGGTACGGGGACTGTCTGGTCTTGGAGGTCTTCTCCCTCGGAATGTTCCAGCGGGCGGAAGTGCTGGCCGCGCAACTTGCGGACCTATTGGGACCGCCCACAAGACTGGATCTTCCGGGGCGGACAGGCGAAACATGGCGCACGGTCGTTCGGGCGGATCAGACGATCGAACGCATCGAAGGATTTCGCGTCACCGCCCAACAGCAGCCGGACCTCGGCGCACTGACGATTCGTGAACACGGCATCCGCTACCGTGTGGACGCCGCCGGCGGCCATAAGACGGGGTTTTTTTGCGATCAACGAGAGAACCGGCGGCGAATCGCTCCATTCTGCCGCGATGCCGCGGTGCTGGATTTATGCTGCTACACCGGCGGGTTCGGGCTTTGTGCGAAGCTGCTCGGAAACGCGAAGGACGTAACCTCCGTCGATCTCGATGAAGCCGCCATCGCCATCGCCCGTGAGAACATCAACCTCAATCAGACGCGGATCGACCTCGTTCATTCCGATGCCTTCGCCTACCTGCGACAGATGATCGCCAACGGCCGGCGGTTCGATACCGTAGTACTCGATCCGCCGAAGTTCGCCCCGACGCGAGACGACCTGCAGGACGCCTTGCGCAAGTACCACGACCTCAACGGGCTTGCGATGCAAGTGGTTCGGCCTGGTGGCGTGCTGGTGACGTGCAGTTGCAGTGGATTGGTCTCCAGTGACGTGTTCGTGGAAACGGTCCATCGTGCGGCACGGGGATTAAGGCGTCCTTTGCAACTGTTCGACCAGACCGGTGCGGGGCCGGACCACCCGGTGATGCTCAACTGCCCGGAGTCGGCCTATCTGAAAGTGCTCTGGTTGCGCGTCGGTGCGGCTGAAGGGAGCCGCGGGCCTTAGCCCGCGCGGTGACATGAACGATAATCCGCCAGAAGAATACTTACGCTTTGTCCTCGAAGACGTCCGCCCAGCGGGCGAGAATCTAACGCTTGTCTATGGCGGGCACGTGTTCGGCGGCGTGGTGCGCTGCCTGCTCGATCCCAACGGCGTGGAAGCGGCTTTGCGCCCCGGCACGGAAATCTTCGTTCGCTACCACATCGCCGAGACCGGCCAGCCGGGCACGATCGCGCACATCGTCATCCGCCACCCTTCCGAAGAGGGCTGGGCCGAGATTTACGCCGATGGCGTGTAGATCCGTGCCACTGCTCTATGAGCAGTGCTCTGAGCGCGGCAGCCTATCTACTTCAACGCACGCAACACCGCGAGGATGTCGGCAGGCTCCATGCGTTTGACGTAGTCCGCGTCGGCGAAAACGGCGCGAATGATCCCGCCGCGGTCGATGACGTAGGTTGCGGGCAACGGAAGCTCATGACTCTGGTCACCGTTGTGGGCGGGCAGGTCGATTCCCAGACTCAGATAGACCTCCCGGAGTTCGGGCGGTACTTGAAACACCAGCCCGAACTTCTTCGCCGCTTTGTTCCCAACGTCGCTGAGCACATGAAATTTGAGATTGTTCCTCTCGACGGTGATTTGGGATTTTTCGGGCGATTCTGGAGAAATCGCAACGAGCTGTGCTCCCATCGACTGAATGTCGGCCAGCAACTGCTGGAGCGCCGATAGCTCGGCATTGCAGTACCTTCACCAGTGTCCTCGATAGAAGGCGAGGACAACCGGGCCGCCGCGAAGCAATTCCGAAAGCCGAACCTTCCCGCCGATCGAACTTGGCAGCGAAAAACCAGGGGCTTGATCGCCAACCGCCAAAATACGGTCGGCAAGACCGGACCGGGCGAGTTCATCGCGAGCGCGTAGGACCACGTCGAGCCTTTCCTTGGGCCAGCTCCCCCACGACGCCTGCCGCATCTGCTCGAGTTGTTCGTTTAACGACATACGTTCACCACCCCTATTGTCGATCGTCGAATGCCGATTATCGAATGTAACGACCGCCAGATCAATCAGGGCCGAAAGCGGCTGAGACCGAGTATTCCGGTCCGCGCCGGGATCAGTACCGCGACAGCGATGGAGCCGTCCATCAGGACAAGCATGCCCCTGCTGTGTCAGCAGTGCGACCGCCAATCCAAGCCACAAGCACGATTGGTGTGCCATCGCCCTGGCGCCCTGGTACAGTGTAGCGAATGCCAGTCACCGATTCCGCATTTCCCTGTCCTGTGTGTGAATATGATTTGCGCGGCCACGCTACAGAAAAGTGCCCCGAATGTGGCACGCCGTTTAGCGCGAAGGACCTTACGCCTGAAGTACCGGGGTTGGCCGCCGAACATTGGCTCGTTACCGCCGATACAGCATGGCGTAGGGGTGTTCTCCCCCTAAGGATCGCCTTTTCGCCCGTCAAAGCCTTCCATCGCCAATGCCGATTAAATCAGATTCTGTTCAACTCGCCGCTCCAGATTCTTACTTGGACTCTACTTTGGATTGCTCTCCTTGTGTTTTTCGGGATTTGTCTTCGATACGGATTGGATCAACTTCTTCAGAGACGATTGGCATTCGGCACCTATTGGAACGATCCAAGGGCGCCTAGGACTGTAGGGTCGATTGCTTTTCTGCCGGTCAGTATTCCCCTGGCTTGGATACAGTGCCTTGTCCTATCGTGCGCGGGAATGGCTATCAGTCTGCGACCACTCTCCATCACGCAACTCGTCCGGCTCGCGACATTTCTGTTTCCCACAACGCTCCTTGCTGGTTTGTTTGCTACCGTTTTCGATCCAGTCTGGCACTCTCTCCCTTCTCCTCAATTGTTTCGATGGCCAGAATTGGGATTTCCGCTGCTCGAGATGGAGAGTTGGTTCGTAGATCGGTCCTTTGAAGTCGCGCTCGGTCTTGTCGGCGGCTTGGCAGTTGGTACCGTCTTGCAACGTAGGCGTATGTTGATCGCGATTGTCTCGGCTATCATCTTGGCATCTGCGGTTCCTCTCTTAGTGACGATCCAGATCGGCTTCAGGGACTTCATGTATTTTCCAGTAGAGCGGCTTGTTCTAGGCCCCCGACCGCTGCCCCCGCCTCCACGGGCCAGTTTGCTCTTAGGTCCGACATTCACGACCGGGACCTGCAACCCGTTACTGGCAGGTGAGTGGAACATTTACTATGACAACGCAGACAATCCAGAAACCAGACTTACCTTGGATTCAAAAGGCTGCTTGATTATCGTGGAGGACAAGAAGGGTCTTTTCACTTTTGCTGCGGACGGTGTGGAGCACAGTACATCACTGCCTGCTCAGAGTAGTAAGGTCACGCATGTTCGCTACAAGGTATTGAGCGGCGTTGAATCCAACCAAGACAAGATCATGTTGCACGTTCGTATGGAACTTAATTATTCCCGGAAAGTGAGAAACGACTATTTCGAAGACTTGCCTGCTGTGATCGAGGAAACGATGACTGGTGACTTCAGCGTGGATGGGCGAGATGTTGCCGGCGAGAGTGTTCTTATCAGGGACGCTCCTGGGTTAGAGCCCAGCGAACTACGTCGACCTTTCGTTATGCGAGTTGTGCAGGACACGAGCAACTAGCGCCTGCCGCGTGGTTGGGTGGTGGGGATGATCGGTCCACCACCATTCTTCCGCCGATCACCCGTCACGTTTTTACAATGGTGGATTGCCAATGCGCCCCTGCCGCGCGCGGATCGGAACAGCGTCAGTCATGGAGCGGGCTAATGGGAAAAACATGATTCGCCTAGAAAAGCCGGAAAAGACAGTGCAAATCAGGAGTGACATGCCTTGACACCACGACAAAAAAATGTACTTGCAAAACGAAGCCATTTGACAGTCGTAATTCATAAATCAAAGCGAGGACACCGCTCCGGTCGATCATCGACCGCGTCGCTTGCTCGCGCCATTCGTTCGTTTGCGTGTCTGCATTCGGCTTACGAACGGATAACGCCCCGGATGGTCGATGGAATCAACGGCAAGATCGATATCCAGTTTAGGCCAGTACAAGTGGTGTGCGCTGGGAAGCTTGACGTTGGTCAATTCCGCGATCGTGGTATCGCGAAACCACGGGAAGTCTTCGAAGGAAACAAAACGCTCGCGCTCTTCAATCAGCAGCCAAAAGCCGTGCGGGGATACGTTAGTCACTTCAACGGCCAAAGTGCTGCGCCCACGCTTTGCGGATTTCATCCTGATGCTCCTCGATAATCTTCAATGCGGTCTTCACTCGCCTCGAACCCTACCCATAATCCGCCGCCAACTCCAATTGTGGCTCCAACCAGAACTTGGCCTCGCCTTCGGCGTGCTGGACATGCGCGTGCGGCCGCGGCTCCTCACGCGAAAGAAAGTAGAAACGGTAACCACGGACGCTAAAAACCGTTGGACTCACGCATAAAAAATAGCGGCTCCCCGCATATCACGCAAGCGCTTGATCCTTCGATCCTTTGCCCCGATACTGCCCGCCTGAGGGAGATGTTCCATGGCTCGTTCGACACAATACCGTTTCGAAGACATCGCCGCCACGGATCCGGTCATCCTTCCGATGATGGAGGCCGAGGTCCGGCGGCAGCAGAACACCCTGGAGCTGATCGCCTCCGAAAACCACGTCTCCCGTGCCGTGTTGCAGGCCCTGGGGTCGGTGTTCACCAACAAATACGCCGAGGGCTACCCCGGCAAACGCTACTACGGCGGCTGCGAAAACATGGACGGCGTCGAGGAGCTGGCCCGACAGCGCGTGAAAAAGCTGTTCGGCTGCGATCATGTCAACGTGCAGCCCCATTCCGGCAGTCAGGCCAACGCCGCCGTGTACCTGGCCGCTCTCCAGCCGGGTGACACGGTTTTGTCGCTCAGCCTTGCCCACGGCGGGCACCTCTCCCACGGGCTGAAGGTCAACATGAGCGGGCTGTTATACAACATCGTGAGTTACGGCGTGGACCGCAAGACGGAGCAGTTCGACTTTGCGGAAATTCGCAATTTGGCCAGGGAGCACAAGCCGAAGTTGATTCTATCGGGTGCGTCGGCCTACCCCCGAACCATCGACTTTAATACGTTCTCAGAAATCGCCGCAGAGGTCGGGGCCTTGCACATGGCCGATATCGCCCACATCGCGGGGATGGTCGCCGTCGGATTGCACTCCTCGCCCGTGCCCACCGCCGCGTATGTCACATCAACAACGCACAAGACCCTTCGCGGACCGCGCGGCGGGCTGATCATGTGCAAGGAGGCCCATGCCAAGACCATCGATTCGCGTATTTTCCCCGGCACACAGGGCGGCCCGCTCATGCATTGCATCGCGGCCAAGGCCGTCGCATTCGCCGAGGCCCTCAAACCGGAGTTCAAGACATACCAGCAACAGATCCTCAAGAACGCCAAGGCCCTCGCCGCGGGTCTGGTTTCCAAAGGTAATCGCCTCGTTTCCGGCGGAACGGACAATCATCTGATGTTACTCGATCTACGACCGGCCTACCCGGACGTCACCGGCCAACAGGCCGAAGACTGGCTCGTTGCCGCCAACATTGTGGTCAACAAGAACATGATCCCCTTCGACGAGCGCAAGCCGACGCAGACCAGCGGATTGCGCATCGGCACCCCCGCCCTCACCACGCGGAACATGAAGGAAGCGGAGATGAACGTCATCGCGGGCCTCATCGACCGCGTCCTTCGGGCCAAGGGTGACGAAGCAGCGATTGAAGCGGTCCACGGCGAAGTCCGTTCGCTCTGCGAGCAATTTCCCTTATAAGGCGCCGATGAATCCGCGGATATCCTCGACGACGCGAGTAGCCGTTCTGCGCAGCTCGGCTTTCTTGCGAATCAGTTCGTCGCGAGACGGATGACCGCCGAACAATTGCACATGAAACCGCAAAGCGTTACCCGCGTGGGAGGACTGAACGTCTCAGGGAATCGCAAACGGCATCTCAACATGACCGGGGGAGAAGAACGCGACGCGGTTCGGGACGATCTCCGTCTCATTCGGATGTGCCGTAAGCGCCTTTCGATCGTGAAGGAGATCAGACAACTTGCGTGACGCGCACTCATCGACAATCTGCCGCGTTACGCCGCACGCAACGAGTGCGACATACCAAACCTGACCGGGTTTGCATTGATGAATTCGGATCAAATACTCGATTGCTTCCTTTGCCATCGTCCCGGACTTGAACTCGCTGTCGACGAGAAGTATATTGCCGATAAACGCGTCGTTGGCTTGCCAGTGCGTGGCGTAAGTTTCTTTCTTAGGAAGCGCCCAAATTACCTTTCGAGACCCCATCGCAGGTCTATCTGATGTAAGCACGATCCCCACATTTTCTCGAGGAACACGGAATTCTTTGGCCAAAAAACTTGCCAGAGCCAATCCCATGGGATTGATTCCAACGCAAAGCGCGAATCCTGGCGTGGGAGGCAAGGTTCCGTGCAAGCGACGGAGACCGTCAACAACCGACGCCGACTTTAGATGCACGACTAAGTCGGCGGCGCCCTCTCGCCGCGCATTGGGTTCCAGGAGATCTACATCGATCTTCTTCTTGGCTCCGTCTGGGTCAGTCATCTCGATACCCAGAATCGGCAGACTGATTGGTGTACGACTACCGCGTTCTCGTACTCGTAGGTACAACGCGACGAAGAAGACCCACTCCGCGATTGCTACGAACACGATGAGCTGTACAACATCGCGCACCTGGACAACGGGCAGTAGATTCTGGGCTCCGAAGTAGGTGCTTATTGCAATGACGGCGACGGCAAGTGATCCAACTGAGGCTGGTGCGCGCTTCGGAACGATCTTCCACAGGTGTGGCCGAAGCCACTGCCAAGCCTTTTCGACAATCTCAACTGTGGCACTCATTGGTCACCATCACTCTCGCCGTCTCTGAGTTCTGTGGCAATTTGTCTCTTCGATGCGGTAGTGATCCTATCGGCTACATAGAGTCGAGCATATTATCAGCGGCTGGTCGCCCCGACAAGCTCCCGAATGGCAGCAACCAAGGCAACCGCCTGACTGCGCAATTCCCCTTTGCGATCCACTAGGTTCGTTCGTGTCCCATGCCCGTCGAAGTGCTGTACGTGAAACCGCAGGGCATTCGACGTTCCGGAGGGACGGATCGTTAAGTGGCTCCGTCCGTCTTCACTCAAATAGAACCTGTATCCCTCGTCTGGGAAACCAATCCAATTGATTCCATCGTACTTGCCCGTGCGGTAAACGCTCGCATGGGTAATCTTAATCTTGCCGAGCTGAAATCCGTTCCCGTTGGCCTGTAGGAACAAGTCTTCGGCTAGGTTCAGAATCCTGCGTTTTTTCGTGTATCCGGCAAGGCCTTCGTACTCACCGTCGATCGGGTCGGGTTCGTAATAAGTGATGTATAATCCAATCTCCGGGTCACCGTAGATATCGTTGTCGAGAATCTCGAAAAGGTTGCTCTGATTCACCTTCAAGTATGCCATGAACTCTGCGACAAGCAAAGCAGCGAAGGTACCGTCCTTATCACGGACATGTCCGCCTGCACCGAGTGATCGTTCATCGGGTGGTAGACCGCCGAGGATAGAGAAGCCGTTGCTCTGCTCGAGCGCTGCCACGTTGATCTCGCGGCGTGGGTCGTCCATAGCTTCCCAAGAGTGGATGATCGGATTACACACTTGGTCTTGGGAATGCCTACGTCCTTCGTGAAACGGCAACAGTCGCAGACCGTCGGTAATACCTGGCGTTTCGCGACCTCGCCGAAGGTCCCAGATGACACGCGTTCCACCTGCAAGCTGGGCGAAGCCTACCCAGGTCTTAAGAACGCCAAGTCCGTGTTTTCTGGCGAGACTCGTCAACAAGTCGGTCGTCGTATGGGACAGGGCGATGAACTTTTTCTCCGGTTCCTGGACCGCCCCGAATCTCTCAATTTCCCACTGTAAGCGATACCAAAGAATTAGTGCCCACATCTCATCCGCGGAAAGTAGGGCGTAATCTCGTTCTTCATGGGTTCCCGGATGACGATGTGCCGGGCGCTGGTGCGGCGGGACTTTGACCATCACTCCGCAACGATCCGCGTCGGGGTCGGTGCCTAGGATCAGTTCGACGTTTTGCCATTCGTTGGGGTATTCATCCTTGTATGCGTCCGCGGCGATGTCCGCGGCCCGCCAGTCACCGGGGTCGGGTTGTTGCTCCTTGCCGGGGTCACTGCAAAAGGCGGGGAACATGCCGTCAAGGGGGTCAAGCTTCATGATGCGTCGGACATTCTTGAATCCGGTCTCGGCTAGAAGCCGAGGAACGGCCTTGCGCCCCGATCCGTTGAATGCTGAGAAACCGACCGAAACCCCAACTCCTACCGAGCTTACTAAGTCACGCCGAAGTATGAACTCCTTGACGTGTTCAATGTGCATGGTGTGGATGTCGAGGATCCGGTGCTCACGATCGGCGTAAAGATCGTAGACCCCGGGCAGCGGATCAGCAAGCGGCATCCCGGCGTGTTCACCGCGCTGGATGTCGCGCCGGCTAGGCGAGCGTACTCCGCCGAGGAACCATAGACGGTCCTCGGCAGCGCTTGCCAGCGGAACGAGTACGATGTCGTCGAACTTTACTTGGGAGAGATACCGCTGAACGATTACGTCTCGTTCTGCCAAGTCGAATTGCGAGCCGTTCTGGCAGGAGAGCTTGTAGCCGTTGTAGCGAAAGTCGTTGTGACTGGCGGAAATGAACACGCCGATATCCGCCCGCAGGGTGGGAACGGCGAAGGTCACGCTCGGATACATGCAGGCATCGTCGAACAAGTAGACCGTGTAGTCGTAAGCGAGGAACAGGCTCGCAATCAGTCGGGCGAAGTCCGCTCCGCGAATTCGGCTGTCATATCCAATGACGACCTTGGCGAAGGGAGGGCTGCGATGAAGGCCATACTGGGCCACCCCGGCTGACGTCAACAGGTAGATCACATCGTTGATCGTGTTCGGCCCCTTGATGATCGAGGCGTGGATTCCTTCCTGTTTGAGCCGCAGGATTTCCTCCCGCCGCGAGCCCATTTTTTCCCGGATGCCTCCAGTGCCGAAGCTAACGTCGCGGGAAAAAGCGTTGGTCAAGGCCTCCCACTGTTCACGGCGGATCGCGTCGCGGAGTCCGTCACGAAGATTGGGGGAGATGCGATCGAGCACTTCGGCGAGCAGCCACTTGCGAAGATTGGGGATGGTCTTCGAGACCGCGTCCTCGTAGTAATTGCCGGCGATGCGGCCCTGGTCTCTCTGGGCGGTGAGGTAGGCGAGGATTCCCTCTTCGGCTTGCTGGAGAAGAAGCTGATCTTGATCGTCCTTGATCGACACCGCGGATCCTCACACGCGTGCAGTGCAATGACACGTCGGCCAACGAATCACGATCGACATTGGCCTGTACGACCGACGCGGACGGTAGCCCGGTGGGTGCGGTGCGTCAATACGCAGTCCGGTTGCGAATCCGATCGGACAAGACACACTTGATGCATCCCCACTTGGTGTAATCTTGAGCGGAGGATAGGCTGGAAGGCCATCGATACCAACGGTTGATATTCAGGTCAGGTTTTTCCATGACTCATGAAGTGCTGTCAGATCAGTCACCGCCGAATGTATCGGCTACCAAGAATTCGGCCCCCGCGCACTCTATTCTTTCGCGTCGTGGGAATCTCCTGGAGCTGCTTATCGTATTTATCCTTGGCGTTGTCTTGATGCACTCCATCTACGCCGGATCGGGCAACTGGCTGCAACCGATTTCCGGCGTTCCTGGCAACGATTCGTTTTACCACCTCAAGATGGCCTCCTTGATGCCGCAGGTTGGACTGTTGCACGAATTCCCTTGGTTGAAGTTTTGCTACTTCACCGACGAGGGGCATTCGTTCGTCGCCCATCATTACGGCTTCCACCTGCTGCTTGTCCCGTTTGTGCATCTATCCCATTGGCTGACCGGGGATTACCTGCCGGGCGGTCGATGGGCGGTATGCACATTTTTCGGATTGACGCTCGTTTTATTCGACCGACTACTTGTCACGGCGAACATGAGGTGGAGGTGGCTGTGGCTTCCCTTGTTCGTTCTCCTTCCGTTCCAGTTCTTCACCCGTCATGCTTTTGTTCGCGCGATTACGCCGTCGCTTCTCTTCCTCCTGCTCATTCTCTTCTTGATGTTTCGCCGGCGATTCCTCCCGACGGCTTTGGCGATCGCAGCTTATGTGCACCTGTACATGGGCGGTGTGATCTTCGGGCCACTCCTGGTGGGTATCTATTCTCTTTCAATGGTGATCGCACGGCCCAGCGATCGTCGCGCTCCCTGGAGGCTCGCACTTTGGGCCACTGCCGGATGGTTACTTGGAATCATCACTCACCCCTATCGCGACGGAATGTGGGAGTTCCTGAACCTTCAGGTATTCGGCACCGGGCTCTCGCCGGACATTCCGGTGGGAACGGAATGGAAGCCCTACAGTGATCTTTGGTGGTTCGCTCAGATGTCCGGTGTGACTCTCGGCGTATGGGCGGCGGCGGTGCTCGCGCGGCTTCGGATCGGAAAGCCGGCCAGCGCCGAGGAGTTGGCCCTGCTCCTGATCAACGTGGTGTTTTTCATTCTTACCTTGAAATCGCGGCGGTTCATCGAGTATTGGCCGCTGTTTTGCCTTCTGAGTGCGGCCTACCTCGCCGCACCCGTGATCAGTGAAATCTCGAGAAAGACCCATCTCCGCGCGGAGCGGAAGTGGCGATTCCCTGGCCCAATCATGGGACCGTCATGCGCTCTCGTCGTCGTTATCTTGATCGTGACCTTCTCCCCCGCATGGCGGGAGATTCGCCGGGCGTCTCATTGCGAATACGACCTGACGGCCATTCGTTCGGCCATGGACTTTCTGCATAATGAATCGCGGCCCGGCGACCTTGTCTTTACTGATGACTGGGATATTTTCCCCGTCTATTTCTACTACAACTCCCACAACCACTACATCGTCGGGATGGATCCCAAGTTCACCCACGCGCGGCGTCCGGACCTGTGGGAGAGATATGTCAAGATCACCCGCGGGCAGATTCCGTTGGACGTGCAGGTGGCAGCTCGCGGAGAGGCTGACAGCGGGAAAACTCAGAAGCTGCACATTTCTCTCGAAGATATCCGCGACCATTTCGGCGCAAACTATGTCGTCACTGATCGCGACCACAAATCGTTGGCCGGAAAGCTTGCCGCGGCGACGGATTTCGCCGAGTTGATGTATCCGACCTCGTCCTACGCGGAGTCCCGCGACGCGCCCTACCTGGTCTTCCGCATCCTGGAGGCGCGGAATGGCGAACCGTAGCAACATGAAGAATCGTACCGCGTTTCACCTTTCCGCCGTCGCGGGCTAGAACGTGACCATAATCCGCAGGAATGGAGGAGTCCATTCGCCGATATTGACTTTGGGACGAATTCGGCTACCCTTTTTCCTATGTCGCGTTTGATTGGCCTGTGGTGCAATTGGCAGCACGTCTGACTCTGGATCAGAAGGTTCTAGGTTCGATTCCTAGCAGGCCAGTCGTAAACCCCTGTAAAACAAGCATTTATGAAACGACGCCGGGAAGCCCGTCCGGTGTTTTTTGTTCGGTGCTATGTTGGTGCTAGGTTTGGGAGAAAGCCGGAAAATTGCGGAACGACGTGCGGGTGTTTTGGTTCGGGATGGTGCCAGGACACCGGACAGGTCCGCAGCGTTGCGCCTGCGCGTCCTACCGGCCTGCGCGCGGCGGATTCTCAGCGGCCCGGCCCACGGCGTCGGCGGCCCGGTGTAGGCGCAATTCACGGTCCATGACCCACCAGTTCACCGCAGTCATCGCCGCACGCTTCAACAGGGAGCTGTCGCGTTGAACGTGGCAATCGGGACATAACGGATAGGCGTCGCCGACCAGCGCCCGCCACCATTGCGACGCGACCGGGAAGTCCATTGTCCGGGCGGTCCCGTCGAGTAGCCGACCGCAACCGGGACAGCGCTGCATCGGGAGAACCGTAGCCGCCTGTGTCATCGTCCCAGCGACAGGACGGCCAGCCGTGACCGCTGGACGCGCGCTTGCATTCGTTGACTGGAAGTCGGGGAAGGTGCCGTCAACCTCTGCATCGTGGCGTTGAATGTTCCCAGAGAGTCCACCAGACCCAACTCCAGGGCATTCGTTGCCGGGAATATCCGACCATCCGACACCGCCGACATGCTCGCCAGGCTCAGGCGTACGCCGCGCCCCGACATGACCGCCCGTCGAAAATCCGCAAAGTACGAATCGACGATGCCTTGCAGGTAGGCTTGCTCATCCGCAGTCAGCGGCGTTCCCAGCGTACCCGTCGCCTTGAACTTGCCGCTCACGATCGGCACAACCCGGAGTCCGGCGTCCGCGAATGCCTTGCTTGCATCGAACACCACCAGCACCGTCCCGATGCTTCCCACAAGGTCCATTCGCCCGGCGACGATTTCGCTCGCCGCCGATGCAACGTAGTAGGCCGCGCTCGCCGCCAAGCCCTCGACTTGCGCGACCACCCGCTTTCGTCGGCTTGCCGAACGCACCGCGTCGCCAAGCTCGGCCAAACCCTCAACACTTCCGCCCGGTGAATCGACGCGCAGGATGATCGCCTTGACGGCGGAATCGTTAGCGGCGGATTCGACCAGCCGGGTGACGGCCCGCGTGTTCGTGAATCCGCCGAAAAACTCATCCAAAGGGTCGGGGCTTGCGAGCATGACCCCGCGAATGTCAATCACCGCCACGCCGTCCGTGACGCGCTCGATTCGCACCGTCGGCGACGATCGGCGTATGGCGTCCGCGCTGATGGTCAGATTCGTTTTCTCGCGTAGCGCGGAGCGCGCCGCGAACGCACTGGCTTCCATTGCAAACAGTTTCATGGTTTCACAGTCCCTTCGTTATCCCAGCCGCGATATTGCCAGACCGGCGAGCGCGGCGTCCAACTTCACGCTCGACATTATACCCGGATCGCATTCCAACTTACGGGCGCTTTCGATTGCACGCTGAAGCCTGTCCAGATATTTCTTATTGCGGTTCTCGCAAGTCTCCCGGCTCCGCACTTCGTACTGCTCGGCCTCCAGGGAAGCGACAAGCTCCCGAATCTGCGGGTCGGGATTCTTGGCAATGACGCGCTCTTGCTCGCCGATCGCGCTGTCGCGTACATGGATCGCGGCATTGTGCGATTGATAGGCGTCCCGTTGCTTCGCTTCCGTTTCCGCCAGGACGATTTTCGCCGCGCTCAATTGCCGATCCGCGTCGGCCAACTCTGCGGCGGCCCGCACAATCAGCGGTTCATGCCGTTTGCGAAGCTCCGCGATTTTCTTGCTCGCCTCGACGCGACGCTGTAGGCATTCCTCGCGCGTCGGCGGTTTGGGCAGCAAACGCCTCCGACCGTCGATGCACTTTTGATAGGTCAATTCTTGCTCAGGTGTCTCAATTGCCGTTGTCATGGTTCCCGCCTTTCCGGTAACAGGTTTTTGAATCCGAATCCCACACCGCTTTCCGGCGGTGTCGCCGGTTGAAAGCCCAAACGAGCACGGCTCGCCGGGGTCATCCCAAACTTCTCTTCAAGTGCCAGGAGTAAGGCACACAGCTTTAACGCCCGCCGCTCAAGTCGAACGGCGGTCGGATCATCGTCGGCCAAACCCTTCCGGGCCTCGACAAGGCGACGATGCAGAATGGTCATGTCGCAGTAGCGGCCCAGCGCGTTCTCATCCGCCGGGCGCAGGACGCCCCACGGCCCCATTGCCGCAACAGCACCGGCCCAAACCCGTCGGGCCTCAGCCGACAACCACTCAGGACAGGCCGGTGGAGCGCTCAACACTCCGCCGCCGTTACGCGACGCCCGATGCACCTTCAACGCACTGCCCCTAGCTTTCAGCACTTCCGCCGAAAGTGGTATTGGTCCACGTCTACCCATGCACAGCCTCCAAAAACTTCCAAAACCATCAAAAAAACACGGCGCGGGCACAGACGGTTCGCGGCCATGCCGTCGCAAAGCTCAGACCCCCCTATCCCGGCCCCCTTCATCGCCCGCCCCTTGCGGCCTCAGCCTCGACGGCTCGCAATTCAGCCCTTAGACGGCGACGGCCAACCGGATCGCGCGTCCGTTTCAAGCGGTCCCACGTCGCAATGATCCAGCCTTCCCGCGTCCATCCATCGGGAACCTTGCCGGTGAGCCGACCGGTGTAAAGCGGGTCGATGATGCACGCCTCAAGAGGGACCGACACCCAGTCGGCCAGGTTCAGCGACGGCGCTGGCACAGGTTGGACGGGTGTTGGCTTGTGCCAAGAATCGGCACTCTTGCTATCGCCAGTGCGGTTTTCGGGCGCTGGCACAGGTGACACAGGCGTTTCTTTATTGTAGTCTCTACACTTCCTTTTCCATTCAGAAAACAGACTTACACGCGTACAATAGGAGTTTGCCTGTGACGCCTGTGACACCCCGGATGAAGCGTCGAGAATTGCCACTGGCGCTACCGAAAACGCCGTTTCACTGGCACAGGCTCCATGATGATTCGCTTGTGCCGCGTCAAGGCGCATAGACGGTTTCCTTCAATCCGATTCCCACATGAAACCACGGACGGCTACCGTCGGATTGCCGATGCTGGCCAGCGTCTAGGCCGGGTATCATTGCCCGTAGTCGGCTGCCCAGTAGTTCGCGTGAACCTGCAAGGTGTCCGTTTTGTTCGCACCATTCCTTCCACGCGGCCCACAGGTGATCGCGTTCGACCTCGACGCCCGGCCTCACTTCGCAGCGGTCATCCACGAATGCTTTTAACGGCGACACCAAACGGGAAAAGTCGGCTTCAATCTCGCGGGAGATGGTCGGGCGGGTGAACTCGCCCTGTCCGCGCAGCCGAACCAGCCCCTCGACCGCCCAGCGGAAAATGCCGGGCAATTCCGCCGTCAACTTGCTTTCAAGCGCTCGGTCCTCGCGCCCCAGAAACGAATTGCGACACGGTAGGATATGCACGCGCGTCCCCAGCGCCCCGGCACTATCGCCAAACTTGGGTAACTCGTTGACGGCGAGCGCGAACCGCGTCCGCAGCCGGACGGTCACGGACGGCAAAAACTTTCGTTCGACGGCGATTGCATCCTCGCCGCTAATCAGCTTCAAAAGTTCCAGCGTCGCAAGTGCCTTATCACCGTGTCCCAGGTGTGCGTCGGGGCAAAGGGCAAGCCGTTTGCCCTGTAGCTCTGCCAGTCCGAAGCGTTCGGCCAGCCCGGACAAACGAGGGCTGACACAGTTGGCCTCCCCGATCGTCGCCGCCAGCGTTCGCAGGATCGTCCCCTTGCCCGAACGCGGCGGACCTTCGATGAGTAGGAGCGCGTGAAGGGCAGTGTCATCGGTAAGACAATAACCGAACCATTCGCCGAGTAGGTCAACGCGCTCTTCGTCGCCGTCGAAAATCGCGTCGAGAGTCTCAAACCACACGGGACATTTGGCGTCGGGCATGAAGTCATAGGGAAGTGAAAAACTTGAGAACCATCGCGGGCTGTGCGCCGTCAAGGTGACGGCCTTGCCTTGTAGAACGTCGTTAAGGTCAAGCAATCCGTTTCGCATCGCTACCCAATTGCGGCGGGTGTTGCCGTGCTCGCCGATATGCACAGGCGGTTCCACGTCGAACGGGACACGGACTTCGGACGCCGCACACTTCAACACGTCACTGGCAAGCCGTGGCGTTGCCCCCGTCCCGTGATCGTCGAGCCATTGAAGGATCGCGCCTTGCAAGTCACTGTCGGGGACAACTCGATAGTGTGAGCCGGTCCAGGCAAAATATTCGTCGCGGTGCCAGCGAAGTGTCACCCCCATTGCGTTCGTGTGTTGCTCGCCGACAAACATCCGCGCCCAGTCCAGCGGCCCCAGCTTCGCGGGAACTTCAGCGGGTTCGGCGTCGGCCAACAGCTTTAGAAACTCATCCGCGCCATTGGCAACAATGAAGTCATCGGCCCCGATTTTCGCGTCGCCTTTGGGCGGTATGCGAGCCACGCGGACCACCGCGCCCTTCTCGGTGAGACTTGCGGACAGCCGCGCCTCGGCAAGCCGCACTAAGGAATTGCTCGCCGCGTCCGAGTCGAAAACGATAACGACATTGCGGCCAAGCCATTGGATTTGCTTCATGTCGGCAATCAGCTTCCGCTCACCATACGCTTTGCCGGTGTCGGTGCGCAGGCGCTTCTCTTGCCAGCCCCACACACCAACAAGCCCGATGCAGGGAACGCCAAGCTGTGAAACCGCGAGGGCCTTCTTTTCGCCTTCGGTAATGACGATGGTGTCAGCTTGTGGCACTGCATCCCGGAATCCGGGCGGGAAATAGGCGCGATTGGGCGCGCTCTTCGGTGACTCATATTTGATAGGTTTGCCTTCGCATGATCGCGGGAAGTCCAGCTTCACCCGGCTGTACCCGTCGGCAAACGGATAGACAATGCCCGCTCCCCAGTCGCAATGCTTGGGTTGCCAGCCTAGCAGCTTGGCAATCTCGCCATTGCTTGCGGTGTAAATCCCGGCTCCCTCTATTGTTTCGTCGGTCAATCCGCTCGCGTGCAGCTCGGCCCGGTGCTTGGGTGCCAGGCTTGCGGCACTGCGGTTTTCAATTAGTTCGACATCGCTTGTTTTTTCTGCTACGATCATGCGCATAATTCCGAATTGCCCGCCGGTCGGTTACGTTTCCCACGCGCCGACTGTGCGGGTTTTTGTGTGTCAGTCCGTGGCACTACCGCCGCCGATGGTCCGTGCGGTCAGGAATTGGTCGATTGCATCTTCGGTATATCGCACCGAGCGCCCGCATTTGATATAGGGCAGCTCATATCTGCGAGTACTGCGCCACACGGTCAAAGTTTGCGGTTTAAGTCCTAGCCGCTCGGCGGCCTCGGACTCGGTGAGTAGCCGCCGTCGCTCAACTGTATTACTTTGCATACCATTTTCTCCGTGGACATTGCTTGTCCGGCGATAATGGTACGACACGAGAGCGCGGAAAGTGGCGGGACTTTCCGCACTACATTTTTGTTTTTCGGTAGTTTCGGACTGTCCGATCCGAGAGCTTGAATTGTTTCGCAACGTGTGCGTCAACGGCAGTAGCAGCCCAGCCGGGGTGTTCAGACCGGGTGTGATTCCATGATCGAAGTACAGCGGCCCGCCGATTGTCCTTTGCAACAGCGGTCCCATGAACTTTGGCGTGCCCAGCTTTCGCAGCATTAAGAGTTTTCCGGCCCCGTGCCGCGTGCAATTCACTCCCCATGCGGACGCCTAACCGCTCCACCATGCCCCCCAGCACCACAGCCGCCCCAACAGCCGATAGGGTGTCGCCCTCTCGGATCGCACGCTGGCAGTCGGCAATAAAAGTTTCCGCAGAGGTCAGGTCGCGTCCGATTCCTTCCAGTAATTCAGGGGTAAATTGTGCCAGCGCGCCGCTGTCGAATCGTTGACGTAAAGACTTCACGCCCTCGATAACGCCGGACAGCGTTTTTGAATTGCCACGGAAAACTAGGCTATTGGAAACGGACAGCATTGTTTCCGCGATTCGTGGACGTAAATGCTTCACAGCCTCGATAACGTCGGTCAGCGTTTCTGCATTGGGCAGCGTTTCTGTGTCGCCACGGCCTAGGTACTTCATAGCGGCCGATATCTCTTCCTCGTTGAATCCTTGTTGACGTAAAGACTTCAGAGTCTCGATAACGACGCGCTCCATTTCTTCATCTAGTATCAACTTACTAAGTTGTGGATCGTCGTTTCCAGCGTCGGAGTCACGCCAAACATGACGAGCGTAGATGCCCGTGTTGATTGCGGTCAGTCTATCTGCCATTGCTTGATCCTTCCTTGGGTGGTTCGGGTAGCACGCCGCCTGCGGTAAGCATCGCCACGGCCGCCTTGTCCACGGATTCGCTAACAGGGGTTTGGGTCAGGCGAGCGTAAATTGCGGTCGCGTTTGGATCGCGGTGTCCCAGCGACTTGCCCACAACATGCAGGGACGCCCCGGTGATCGCTTGCCAACTCGCCAGTGTCCGGCGTAAATCGTGCATTCGCAATCCGGGCAGTTTGGCCGTTGTGCGGATTCGCTCCCAGGATGCTTTCGGGTCTACAAGGTGTCCGCTTGCACCGTAGGACGGGAAAACAAACTCAGACCGCTTGGCCTTGGGTTTTGATTCGTTTTCGGTTTTCCGTTCCTGCAATATCTCGACGGCTCGCGGTGGTAGGTGAACGAGCATCCCCTCGCGGTTCTTGGACTTGTCGCCCGGTATCCGCCATTCGCCACGGTCAAGGGTCAATTCGTCCCAGCGCATCGACTGGACATTCCCTCGACGTGCTCCACTCAATAGGCACAACCAAAAGAAGTCGCGTAGGGTATCGTCGGGTTCATCGGACAACGCCGAAAAAAACCGTTTCAGTTCTTCGGGCAGCAAGAACCGATCCCGCTTCGTTTCATGGAAGCGCTTGACCCCCCGGCATGGGTTCAAGCCCTCATAGCCGAAGTCATTGATTGCCGTGTTGAACACAACCGAAAGCAACGCCTTGAGCCGATTGGCGGTATAGGGCGCTTCCTTCCCTGTTTTGGCGTGCAGGCGTGCAATGTCGGCCTTGGTGATCGACGATAGTTTTCGGTTTTTCCACTGTGAGAGATACTTCGTGTACTGCCATTCGTCGCCCGCCCAGGTTCGCTTGTGCAACTTGGCTCGTTCCAAGTAGGCGTCGAATAACTCGCCGAAAGTCATCATGCCGCGTGCGGTCCGTTTGCGGTCCGCCGGGTTCTTACCCTCCGCAATCTCGCCGCGAAGTCTGTCTATGGCCTTGCGGGCTTGCTCCACGGTCAGGTCGGGGAACTTGCCGATATGGATTCGCTCAGGCCGTCCATTGATCCACTTGTACAGGTAGAAGCTCCGCGAGCCTTTGGCCGTCACACACAGCGATAGACTCGGCGTTGTGGAGTCGTAGACATACACCCGCCCGGACGGCGGTGTCGGGAACCGTTCCAGCGCCAATTTCGTAAATCGGATTCGTGCCATGCCTTGTTTCTCCCTGTTGGCGAAAATCGCCGGTATCTAGGCCGGTGCTATGTTGTACGTCAATACCAGTCAATCTCGGCATAGATACGGTAAGGCACTGAATCGAAGAATACAAGGGGATAATCAAGGATTGCTACGATTCGTCAAGGTAGGTATATCAGAGGGGATTACCCAAAAATCGCACTCTGGATCAGAAGGTTCTAGGTTCGATTCCTAGCAGGCCAGGTCGCCAAACAAGCCCCCCGCTCCCGAGGGAGAAGGACGGGATGAGGGCGGCAATTGTGATGATTCGCACTTGCGCAGTGATGTTTTCGGTTGATCCAACACGCTCATGCTAGATTGAGAATAGAAACCAGAGACACCAATGAGGTACGAGAAATTCAGCAAGCTCTCAATCCGCGAACATCCTGAATTGAACGAGCGGTGGGTTCAAGATCGGATCGCCGAGGATCCTTCGATTCTTGGGTTAGGCGATGTAATTCTGAAAGATAAAGAACGAATTCAGTCTCGCGCAGGTCGGCTCGATCTTCTGCTTCAAGAAGTGGAGGGCAACAGGAGGTACGAGGTTGAAATCCAGCTCGGCAAGACGGACGAGTCACACATTATTCGCGCGATCGAGTATTGGGACATTGAACGGAAACGATATCCGCAATACGACCACACAGCTGTAATCGTTGCCGAAGATGTCACTACTCGGTTCCTCAACGTCATTGGATTGTTCAACGGTACAATTCCTCTAATGGCCATTCAGATGAACGCTGTTCAACTTGGCGATGCCGTATCGCTGGTATTCATGACAGTCTTGGATCAGCTGCGGCTCGGTTTGGTGGATGAGGACGAGGAAGCGCACGAAGCGACGGACCGTACCTACTGGGAGGGTCGGGGCACCAAGGCGACAGTAGCAATGGCAGATGAACTACTTGAGATCGTAAGGACACTTGATCCGAATCTCGAGCTCAAATACAACAAGTTTTACATCGGCCTAGCAAAGGAAAGCCAGCCGAACAACTTTGTACAGTTTCGCCCCCAAAAGAACGCAATACGCATAGAACCTCGAATTCCAAAGACGGATTTGATCGAACAGAGGATCGAAGCTGCAGGACTGGATGTCATGGACTACGAAACCAGGTGGGGTCGCTATCGTATCCGTCTTGGGAAAGGCGACATAAAGAAGCACGAGGATGTTCTAAGGGAGTTATTCGACGCCGCCTATCGCGATTCAAAGGGAGCCGAAGGATAGGCGGGCGGTCTACATAGTCTACATTTGCATGGCCACACTTTCGGGCCTTGACATTCAACCTCGAGTAGGCGATAATTGTACAAGTCGTACAAAACGTACTTTACGTACGCAGAACAGGAGAATGGCCCTATGGTCCGTGTTGCCGCCAGTGTAGCCCGGGAGGATTTCGCGGAAACGATCAACCAGGTTGTCTACCGGCAGGAGCGCATCGTCCTGCACCGGCGGGGCAAGAACCTTGCGGCCATTGTGCCGATTGCAGATCTCGAACTGCTGGAGGCACTCGAAGACTCCATCGACGTGGAAGCGGCCCGCAAGGCCTTGAAAGGGCGAGGTCGAAACATTTCCCTTAAGAAGCTCAAGGCCCAACTCGGTTTGTAAGGTACGCAGCGCAGGCACTGAAGTAAGAAGCCACGAAGTAGACAGGCATGGAGGCTGTTTGTGGTCTATTCGGTCGAGCTTCGTCCTTCGGCCCGCCGGGAACTACTCAAGCTTCCGCAACGCGATCGGGTTCGGCTGATCCGCGCCATGGACTCTCTATCTCACACTCCCCGTCCGCCCGGGGTTAAGAAGCTCATTGGTCTTGAAAACCTGTATCGCATTCGCGTCGGCGATTACCGAGTCGTCTATCAAATTCAAGACGATCGGCTTGTTGTCCTCGTGGTGCGGATTGGCCACCGAAAGGACGTCTATCGCTAGCGCTTTGTGCGGCCACCCTGGGATTCCAGGGGCGTAACAGTGTACGATACGCACCATGTCGGTTGAGGAAGTCAGGGAAAGCCTGGAGTCGGCGGATCGCGGGGTGACGCGCTGGATGGCCCGCTACGGGCCGGCCCTCTTGCGGGTGAGCCTGGGCATCGTTTTCCTCTGGTTCGGGGCGTTGAAGTTCTTCCCGGAAATGAGCCCTGCCCAAGACCTGGCCGCTCGGACTATCGGCGCACTAACCGGCGGACGCCTGCCGCCGCAAGTCGCCATTCCAATCCTGGCTGGTTGGGAATGTCTCATTGGGATCGGTCTGCTCGCTGGACGCGGGCTGCGCGTCGTCTTATTGCTCCTCTACCTGCAAATGTTGGGGACACTTACCCCGCTGGTGCTATTTCCCAACGAAGCGTTTATTCGCATTCCGTATGCCCCGACCTTGGAGGGCCAGTACATTATCAAGAATCTGGTCCTGATCAGCGCGGGAATCGTCATCGGGGCCACCGTGCGTGGCGGAAGGATGGTGGCTGACCCCCCGCGCAAGAAAAAGTCAAAGAAGTAGTCACGCATCTGTCCGAACCTCAAGCGCCAGCGCGGGGCACTGGCCGGTCGCTCGCGCTCCCGGTTCAGTTACGGCAGCCCCTTGGCGATGACCGTCTCCATGGCCTCGCAGAAGGCATCGACTTCGCCGAGCGTGGTGTAGGTATTGGGCGTGACCCGCAGCCCGTCGATTTGCTCATGGACGATGGGCGTGGTCAGGATTTTCTTCTTATCGAACAAGAACTTGTTGAGGTCCCCAGCCTTGATGCCTTCGATGCCCACCGTGCCAATGGCGCAGGACTGCTTTGGATCAAGACTTGTGTAGAGTCGAACGCCCTTCTGTCCCATCAACCGCTTGGCCCATCGATCGCGCAGGAACCGCAGTCGGGCGGCCTTTCGTTCCGCGCCAATTCCTTCGTAAAAAGTTAATGCCTCGGCGATGGCCAGGCGCGGCGCCGTGGGGTGCGTGCCGATCTCCTCGAACTTGCGGATGTCCTCGCGCTTCTCCGGCGGCGGCGCCATGAGAGGCCAGAGACCCGCGATCTTGGACTTCCGCACATACAAGAACCCCGTGCCGATCGGAGCACTCAGCCACTTGTGCAGGCTGGTCCCGAAATAATCGCAATCCAGGTCGGCGTGCTTGAAGGGGAAATGGGCGAAGGAATGGGCCCCGTCGACGATAACCTCGATGCCCCGCTCCCGGCCAAGACGGGCGATATCCTTCACCGCCAGAATCTGCCCGGTGATGTTGATGATGTGACAAACGAGGATGATCTTCGTCTTCGGCGTGATGTTCTGCTCGTAGAGCTTGGTGATCTCGGCCATGTCCTTGGGCGGCGCGGGTATGGGAAACGTTTTCACGACGATGCCTTCTCGCTGCTCCCGCTGCTTGAGCGTATTCATCATCCGCGGGTAATCGTGGCTGGTGGTGAGGATTTCGTCGCCCGCCTTCAGGTCGATGCCGAACAGGCACGTTTCCAAGGCCTCGCTCGCGTTGCGGGTAACAGCTACTTCCTCCGCGTCGCATCCGAACGCTCTCGCGAGACCCGTGCGAACCGTCTCGACCTGCGGATCGAGAACGTCCCACAGGTGTCGCGGCGGAAGGTGGTTGGTGAACTTGTCGTGCCCGTGCATGGCGTCCATCACCATGCGCGGTGAGGGAGCGACCCCGCCGTTGTTGAGGTTGATGATCGAGCGATCCACATCGTACGCTCTCTGTACGTTTACCCAGAAGTCCTCATTCCCGGCCAAGGCATCCGGCGGCGTATCCCCCGCGTCGGCCACCGCCGCCCGCACTCGTTCAATCGCGTCTTCACGCAGCAGCGCATACCCCAACGCCGTCATTGCGGCCGCCCCTTTCATGAATCGTCGTCTGCTCGTCGGCATAACCTACCTGCTTTATCGACTACGATAGGCGAGGACAAGGTGCACCGCTATAGTCCCAAAAACCACGCCAAGTACTACGGGCAGGAACGCTGAGCCCAGGCCTTCCGAACGGCCCAGAGCTGTCCTAACTACCGTCCAGGTGATGAAGGCAAATAGCCAGACGATTTCGACTTTAAGCCAGCCCACCATCGATACGGCTACGCGACATTGTTGCAACGCGTTCTGCTCAGTGATTGGCCACCAATAGTTGAACTTGTGGGGGAACCGCGAAAGGACGGTCAGCCCAAGGTACATCACGAACGCTATGGCCGGAAGGAACACCAGCATCCACTTCCCGCCCCATGCATCGGGCTTGCCTGAAAACCCGAAATGGTGCGGGATCTGTTCTGGAAGTTTATTCCAGGCCCCGATTACGGTGGCAACACAGGCGATCACGCCCGCAAATGCGACAGCATCAAGGACAAAATCGAACCAGGTCCGAGGAATCCGTAGTACGGGATGGTTCATTTACCTGGCCTGTTTCTTCACTAGGTACTTGACGGTTGAATCGCGCGGAACTGTTCGGCCTTTTCCGACAGACCAATCTCAATAGCTTTGGACTCCGAAACTTTCAAGCTCGCCGCGTAGTCGCGGACTTCCTGCGTGATCTTCATGGAGCAGAACTGCGGGCCGCACATGGAACAAAAATGGGCGACTTTCGCCCCTTCCTGTGGGAGAGTTTCGTCGTGAAACCTGCGGGCGGTGTCAGGATCGAGCGACAAATTAAACTGGTCCTCCCAGCGGAACTCAAATCGCGCCTTGGACAGCACATCGTCGCGGAGTTGTGCTCCGGGGTGGCCCTTGGCCAGGTCCGCCGCGTGAGCGGCGATTTTGTAGGCAATGACTCCGGCTTTGACATCTTCCCGATCGGGAAGCCCCAAGTGCTCCTTCGGGGTCACGTAGCAAAGCAATGCACACCCATACCATCCGATCATGGCTGCCCCGATGGCGCTGGTGATGTGGTCGTAGCCGGGGGCGATGTCCGTCGTCAGCGGGCCAAGCGTGTAAAAGGGCGCTTCTCCGCAAACGGCCAACTGCCGATTCATGTTCTCTTGAATCATGTGCATGGGAATGTGGCCGGGCCCTTCGATCATCGTCTGCACGTCATGCTTCCAGGCGATCCGCGTCAGTTCGCCGAGCGTATCCAACTCTGCGAACTGGGCCTCGTCATTGGCGTCGGCGATGCACCCCGGACGCAGACCGTCGCCGAGAGAAAACGACACGTCATACGCTCTCATGATTTCGCAGATCTCCTCGAAGTGCGTGTAGAGAAAGCTCTCCTCGTGATGGGCGAGGCACCACTTGGCCATGATCGACCCGCCGCGGGATACGATCCCCGTGACGCGCTTCGCGGTCAGTGGAATGTAGCGCAATAGCACTCCAGCATGGACCGTAAAGTAATCCACGCCCTGCTCGGCCTGTTCGATCAGCGTGTCGCGATAGATTTCCCAGGTCAGCTCCTCGGCCTTGCCGTCCACTTTCTCCAAGGCCTGATATATCGGCACGGTGCCGATGGGGACCGGCGAGTTGCGCAAGATCCACTCCCTCGTTTCATGGATGTTCTTGCCGGTGGAAAGGTCCATCACCGTGTCCGCGCCCCAGCGCGTCGCCCACACCATCTTGTCCGCTTCCTCCTCAATGGAGGACGTAACCGCGGAATTGCCGATATTGGCGTTGATCTTCACCAGGAAGTTTCGCCCGATGATCATTGGCTCACTTTCCGGATGATTTACGTTGACGGGAATGATGGCGCGACCTCGGGCCACTTCGTCGCGCACGAATTCGGGTGTGATCCGCCGGGGAATCGCGGCGCCGAAATCGTTGCCGCGATGCTGTCTCGAAGCATTCTCCTTATAACCATCAATTCGTTGATTCTCACGAATGGCCACAAACTCCATTTCCGGCGTGATGATTCCATGCCGTGCGTAATGCATTTGGCTTACATTTCGTCCCCTACGTGCTCGAAGCGGCGGGCGGCGTGCGGAGTCCGGAAATCGTTCCACTTCAAGCTTAGGCGACGCACCCTTGTAGCCATTATCCTCGGGACACACGATCCGGGCTGGATACGACTCTACGTCGCCTCTGGCCATCACCCAGGGAAGCCGCATCGGCGGCAATCCTTTCCGCAGATCGATTACTGTATTCGAATCTGTATACGGTCCCGACGTGTCATACACGGTGAGCGGCGGAGTTGCAGTCGACTTCCCGTTGCCCTCGCCGTGCACGATCGGAGTCGGAGTCAAGGTGATTTCCCGCATGGGCACTCGGTTTTGGGGGTACACGTTGCCCGACACATATATTTTCCGCGAAGATGGGAACGGCGATGTTGACGTAAATTCGTTCTGAATCTCAGGGGCCTTCTGTCGCCCAATGGAATGCGGTTCATCCGGCTCTCGAGCTGAAGCGCGCTTGGACATCAAGATCCCTGAATCTGCAATCGGCAACGGAGTCATGGCAAAGCTCTCCTTTGGGGGAACACTGACAAGGCGAAGGGACGAAGCGTTGAACGACCCCATCTGCATCCATTGAGGGGTCGGCAACGGGCGTCGCTTCCCTACGCAGGTACTTGGCGGACCCGGCGGCCCTCCAAACCCTGATCAGGTTCAAAGGCTCATTTCTCAGTCCCGAAGTATCGGGACACACCCAGCGACCGGCATTTTCTACCTCCGCGCCGCGCAGGCGTCAACCGTAGCCAAGCCCAAACTTGCTAAAGATGGAAAATCAGTGAGACGATGGTGTTGGTAGCGTTGCGGTGGGTGGTCGGTCCGGGTGCTTGCCTGTACGAAGCCGAATGGATTCCAGATCGATTGACGAAAGCAGATACCCCCTGCATTCCCAACAGGCGGAGATCATTGCGGTTGTTGTGATACAAATCAACGCGGTCAAACGATTGGTTGTGTTCCGCCGCTCGCGCCGATAGGATTCGTCACTGGCGGGCAACTAGGGTAATAACGCGTTACGAGCGGAAGCCATGATTCAATGCAACGCACGCTATCTTGCTCCCATCCTGGTCGGCGCCCTGATTTGTCGAGTATCCGCTCAAGAGCCATCGCCAACTGAGGCCAAGCCCTCCCAGGAGGAAGCGCTTCGCGCTGCGGTGGAAGCGGTTGAACAGGCCGAACGGCAGCAACAGGACGAAGGGGCGGTCCGGCCGACGGCTTCGGAGGAGATTACTCGCCGCCTCAATACCCTTCAGAGCGCCGCCCCAGGCAACCCCTGGCTGTACTACCTGTATGGCCGTGCGTACACCCTTGCCGGACGTACCGGCGACGCCATCGACCAGCTCCGAAAGTTCGTTGAGACCCGCGAAGGTCGAAACGAATGGCAGGCCCATCAACGACTCGGCGACCTGTTCGCAGGGGAGTTTCCCCGATTGGCGAGGGCAAGTTATGACAAGGCCCTTGCGCTAAAGCCGGGCGAAGCGACTGCGTTGTTGGGGCTCTCGACCTGCACATACCGAATTGGCGATGTAGACGAGGCAATGAGGCTTGCACAGCAAGCCGCCGACGCCGATGGGCGGCAGACCGTGCGGATCGTCGCTCACCTCGCACGAATGCTTATCGCCAAGAAACAGTGGTCCGACGCCGACCGTGCGGCGGTGCTCGCCATTGACCTCGCCGAGGCCGATGTCCGCAAGCGACCGGGCCTTCGAGGGCCGGTGCAAACGCTCGAAGCTCAATACGACTTGTTGGCGGACATGTTGCAGGCCCGTATCAATGAGAAGGTCGCCGTCGCGGAAGACTATGTGCGGTTGGCTGGTTTCTTTCGCAGGCGCAGCGATGTATCCGCCCGCCTGGCGCTTTTCGATGCCCTTCGTGTTCTCGAGCTCGGCGTCAATTCCACGGCCCCCAATACTCCGGCCAAATTGCAGGAGCAGTATGCTGTCACGCTTGCCGAGGTTGGCCGAAACCAGGAAGCCGTCGCCGCATTTGAGAAGCTCCTTACCCTCGATTCCACAAACACTACGGCCATTGAATGGCTCGAACGCCTGCGCTCCGCCGCGAAACCATAAAGCATTGGCGGGGAATGTTGCGATCGAGATCGAGCGTGCCTGTACTCACCCTTGGATCGGCGTTCGCATTTCGGTGCACCTGTCACATACCTAGAGCCTATATCCATTGAGCAAAATACCGGCTCCATTCGACAATCGAGAATAGACAAACGACAATACGCTTGCACGATGGACGTGTTTCTTAGACGTGTACATTCGGAGGTATTCGAGCGTGATCGGTAAAGTCCTCGCGGTTTTGGCGCTGGTCATGTTGCCAATGAGCGTCGCGCTGTGGCACCGCAGCCATAGCCGGCCGGTGCAATACCGATTCGATGTCTCCGACTACAAGTCGATGTGGGTGTACCTGAGAAATGGCGTTTGCGGGCTGCAATTGCTGAGCATGCCCACCAGCACTTCGTTGCGAAGTGAGTTTCGCAACCCCCTGCTGTTTGACATGACCCCCACGCAGGGGTCGTTCTTTCTCACCTCCTTTCGCCATGGACCGAACCGTACCACGTGGCTCGTTTTTCCCTTTTGGCTGTCCACTGCATTTCTTGTTGTCGTGGGAGCGCTGCCGATTTATCGCGGCCCGATCCGTCGGCAATGGCGGCGTTGGCGGGGATGCTGCATTACCTGCGGCTACAATCTCACGGGCAACCGCAGCGGCCGATGCCCCGAATGCGGCGACCGCATTTCTTAGTTATCAGGGCTCAATGGGTCGGGCAGGCACCTTACCTTGGAGTAAAGTGGACTTGACAGGCAACGACTCCCACATTCGTCTATAGGGGGCAGCCCGAAGAATTGAATAACAGTCAATTGTTGTCCGAGGGTGCCATCGATTGGGACAGATTTTAAAGATGAAGGGCGGATTGTCTTTCTTGAATCGCAAGTTCATCACTCTCCTGGTCAGCCACACGCTGACCTCAGCGGTGTTCGCCGGCGGCTTGGAGGCCGCGGATGTCGCCTTTCGTGAGGGTCGTTTTGCGGATGCGGAGAAACTCTATGGCGAGGTGGTCGGCGCTGCAAATGAACCATTCGAGGCCGTGCTGCGCCTCGGCGAAATTGCGCTTTATTCCAATCAGCTTGACCGGGCCGAGCAGCGGTTACGGAGTGCGATTCAACTTCGTCCTGATGAAAAGCACCCTAAGCTCCTCCTCGCCGAAGTTCATTACCGGCGTGACGAGTTCGCCCAAGCAGCGGCGTTGTTACGCGATTGGGGAAGCCCGGCGCTCGCGGACAAGCTCGCAAGTTTCAGTGAACAAAAGCCCTACGATCTCGTCATGACCGATTATATTACCAGGGTCAAGTTCGTATCCACCGATCCCTTGCCGGTCATAGAAGGGAAGGTCAATGGCAATAAACCCGTCTACTTTGTCATTGACACCGGCGGCGCGGAACTGATTTTGAATACGGAGTACGGCAAAAGCGTCGGCGCGGTGAGTTTCGGCTCGGAATTGAAACTGTTTGCGGCCGACCAGGAGGCGTCAAGCGAACAAGCCCGCATCGATTCGTTTCAACTACCCGGCGTGGAAATCCGTAACGTCCCGGTGCACTTGCTGGACACCAGTCGATTCGCAGTGGTTGCTGGTGGGCGGCGCGTCGACGGCGTGGTCGGCACCATCCTTTTAAACCGCTTCATATTCACGTTCGACTACCCCGCGGGCCAGTTGGTCTTGAGAAGGCGTTCTTCGGCAGCGTCGACCGAGGTCAGGGATTTGGCACAAGCCGCGGGTGCCATAACGATTCCCTACTGGATGGCCGGGGATCATTTCATGGTCGCGCAAGGGCGAGTAAACGGCGGCGAACCGCGGATGCTTTTTGTGGATACGGGATTGGCGGGCGGTGGATTTCTTTGCCCGGAATCCATGATCCAGGAGGCGAAGATCAGCCTGGGAAATGCCTCTTTTGATGGGATCGGCGGGGCGGGCACGGTAAAGGTGACGCCCTTCATGGTCGACGAGCTTTCGCTCGGCGGCGTGCTGCAGCGCAATGTCCCTTCATTTGCCGGCGCTTTTCCCAGTTCATTGGAATACCGCTTCGGCTTCCGCATCGCGGGACTAGTTTCGCATTCTTTTTTCCGCCCCTTTTCGGTTACGTTCGATCCGCTGTCCATGCGAATGTATGTTGAAGCACGACCCGCACCAAACCCATAGACCTGCGCATCGAACTACCGAGATGCGAACGCCAATGCCGCACACCCCACGACCCCCGCATCTTTTCCGAGCTTCGCAAGGACTATCATTGGTACATCGTTGTGCAGCGACCAGGCCTGACTGGAAAAATGGGCGTTAACTCGATCGAGCAATTGTGCCCCGGCATTACTCATACCTCCGCCGAGGATGATCTTTGACGGGTTGTAGGCGTGTTGAATGTTGATGCATGCGACGGCGAGGAATTGGCACGCCTCGTCCCAAACTTGGTAGCACAAGGGGTCGCCGTTGAGGGCGGCCGTGATGATATCTTCGGCGCGCAGATCGTCCGCTCCCATTCGTTTGCGCCCCGGATCGACGCTGAGGACGCGACGGACGATGGCGCCGGCGGAAGCATATTGCTCCAGGCATCCGCGCTGACCGCACGGGCAAGGAAAGCCATCAACGACGACAATCATGTGGCCCAGCTCAGCGGCGTTGTCGAAATGTCCGTGAATGATCTCCCCATTCAGAATCACGCCGCCGCCGACGCCTGTTCCCAGCGTCAGCATCACCAGGTCATCGTGACCAACTCCCGCACCATAGCGATATTCTCCGTACGCCGCCGCGTTTCCATCGTTTTCAAGGGTCACCGGCAGGCCCGTTTTTTCCCGAAGGGAATCTCGAATCCGCACATCCTTCCATCCGGGAAGGTTTGCGGCATGATTGATCCGCCCTGCGTGAAGATCAAGCGGGCCGGGAGTGGCAAGTCCGATTCCGACGAATTTGTTTGATTCGTTTGTTTCAACCGTGCCTTTTCTTTCGTGAGGTATCGGGGGCCGTTGCTGAAGGCGGCGGACCATATCGGCCAGGTCGTCCATTACAGGTCCAGGTCCGCGCGCGGCGTCGGTCGGTTGTTCGAGCCGATCTAGAATGATGCCGTTACTGCTGACCACGGCGCCCTTGATGTTGGTACCGCCCAGGTCGATGCCGATGGCCAAGCGCGGACTCATGTTGCGGTGGAGTCGTTTGCAACCGGCGGCAGGGATACGGTGCGCACCGATAGGATCGGCGGATTGGCGGCGCTGAGGGTGTTGCGAAGGTCGTCGGGCATGACTTGATCGAGCTTGAGCACCATGAGGGCCGTTTTGCCGCGCCTGGAGAGGGCCATGTCCGCGATGTTGATCCCCGCGTTGCCGAAGGCCTGTCCCACCAGGCCGATGACGCCGGGCCGGTCGTCGTTGAAAATCAACACCATCGAGCGCTCCGGCACCAATTCCATTCGGTATCCATCAATGGAAAGCACTCTGGGCCGACCGTCGGCGAAGACCGTGCCCTCAATGCCGCGGGCTTGGCCGCGAGAGTGGATGGTGATGGTCAACGATTCGGCTTGATTGGCCAGTTGCGAAAGGGCAACGTGCTCCACGACGATCCCGCGGCGTTGGGCCTGCTCCCTGGCGTTGACCAGATTCAATCGCGTGTGCAAATGTGGCCCGATCACCGCAACCATCGCCTGCCAAGACATGGTGGCTCCGATTTCACGGAGCGATTCCCCGTGGGTGGTCACGGTGATCCGTTCGACACCATCAGTGCTCCAGGCCGAGAGGATCGTACCGATGCGGTAGCAGAGATCGACAAAAGACCGTCCGTGGGCGGACAAGTGCGATGGCATTCCGGTCACGTTCACCGCCGACCGCACTTCGCCATTCAGCAGGTAAGCGAGCAGCGCGTCAACGGCGTCGATGGAGACGCGAAGCTGCGCCTCGGTGGTGGATGCAGCGAGGTGCGGTGTGAGCACAACGTTCCGGGCAGTGAGCAGTGGGCTGCCCTTGGGCGGTTCGTTTTCATAGACGTCGACCGCCGCTCCGCCCAGGCGACCGCTGTTAAGCGCCTCGGCCAGGGCGGCTTCATCGATCAATGCGCCTCGAGCGCAGTTGATCAGCTTCGCCCCGCGCTTCATGATTGAAATCTGTGACGCGCCGATGAGATGCCGAGTCTCGTCCGACAAGCTGGCGTGCAACGTCACGCAGTCGGAAACGCGAAGAATCTGCTCCAAGTCATGAGTGAGTGCGACCTCGCCATTAAGGGCTGTATCGCCACGGACGAAAGGATCGAAAGCCGTTACCTTCATTTCCAGCCCCAGCGCCCGTTGGGCTACGGCCCGCCCGATGCGCCCGAACCCGACAATGCCCAGCATCCGACCCGCGAGCTGATCGCCTTCGTAGGCCGACCGGTTCCAGCCGCCGCCCGCAACGTGGTGGTGTGCCTCGGCGATGCGATGATGCAGGGCCAGCATCATGGCGATGGTGTGTTCGGCGGTGGAAATGGTGTTGGCGTCGGGGGTATTCAAGACCAGGATTCCGGCCTGCGTGGCCGCATCGACGTCTACGTTGTCCACCCCGACCCCGGCACGGGCGATCGCGGCCAGCCGACCCGGCTTCGCCAGCGTTTCCGGGGTGATTTTGACGGCGGAACGGATGAGCACGCCGTCGTATTCGCCGATCACGCCCGCCAGTTCCGCCGGTGATAAACCAAGACGAACGTCGAATGAAACGTCGTCGTCGGCGGCGCGCAGCCGCTCAATACCGGCTTCGGCGATTTTGTCAGCAACTAGAATTCGAACCATGGCGCTACGCAAAGACGATGCCCGCATATCCGACGGAGTCGGCCATTTCATCTATCGATCGTTTACCAAGAACTTCGCTGCTCGTGATGTGCTGCAACAGTATTCCTTCAGTGGCGCCTAATGCATCCACCGCGGCCAACGTCGCAGCCGTCGCTCCGCTGCTGCAAGCGTTCTTTCGCTCGGTCGCCTCCGTCACGACTTCTCTCGTCTTGAGCTGGCAGACCAGGTCGATGAAGCGCCGATCGTTGACTTCCTTGGCCCAGGCGTTTCCCTTGGGGCCGATACCCCGGGGCACGAAACCATAGTGCGGCCCGTAGTGCGTCAGGTCGGTCGTGCCAATGATCAACGCGTCATATCCATACGAAGTCAGCGTGCGCCCCACGGCTTCGCCGACCTCATGGGCGGTTTTTCCAACCGGCACCATGAGCGGCACGACTTTGGCCCGCGGGAACAGGTGCTTCACGAAAGGCATCTGGACCTCCAGCGAGTGCTCGTCCTCATGGGCATAGGGGTCGTCCACGATCAGATTCGTGTGCCCCAGAATACGTTCGGCGAGCCGAGAGTCGACTTCAATCGGCCCCAACGGCGTCTCCCATCGTCCTGAGGCGAACATGGCGGATTCACGTCCACGGTGGCGATGCACGCCGCCGAAGAGCACGATCACTTCCGGCGTTCTTGACGCGGCCAGCGATCGGAACACCTTGGCCGCTACATCGCCGCTGCACGACCATCCGGCGTGCGGCACCAGGCCGCCGATCATACGTCGGCCGAGCGGCGGATCGGTCGATGGTGGCCCGCCAAGGAACTGCAGCAATTCCTCGCGGCAGCGTTCCGCCTGCCCTGCGTAGAATTGCCCCGCGACCACCGGTTCCCGGATCATCATGTCAAGCACTCTGCCAGCACCAGCGACGCCCAATCTCCCCATTGTAGCGGAGAGTCGCCCGCTGCGTAGCACGCCGGTCTTTTGAGGGTATCGGTTGGCAAGAAGGGCGGCGATAGTGTTCGTCGGGAGTGTTTCTAAGCTGGGGCGCCGTAGGTCTGCAGAAGTTGCGGTAGCTCGGCCGTGAATCGAGACCGGGGCATAACTTGATCGGCCCCGGCCTCCGCGGCTTGTTTCGCCAGGGCCTGGTCTACATGAGAAACATAGGCGACGACGAAGGGTCTGGGTACGTGAGCGTTTCCGGCCGAGACGGCGTCTGCGCCGGCGGTGTTGAGATCGACGATCAACAAGCATGGATTAACCCGGCTGAGGGTGGAATCGATATCGGAAAGGGAACGGACGACCGTGATCTCGATTCCCAACGCCTGCGCCGTGGAGCGGATCTTGGTCTCAAAGATGAGGTCATTGAGTACGGCCACCGTTGCTCCTTTCCCAGCCGATTTCCCGCGGTCGATCGTTTCCTGCATGATGAAATTTCACTTTCTCCAGCGAATCGCCTCTGGATCCATTTGGCAACTTCTCTCCCCGCGAAGAGGAGCGCGTTATCATAGGCCTTTGAGCATGAATGAGATACTTGTCATTGTGCTACTGGTGCTTGCGTGCCTGATTGGAACGGCGCTGACCGCCGTACGGCTGCCCGGAACCTGGCTTATCGTCGTCGCCGCAGCCGGGTACGCCTGGAGCGAATGTTGGACTAGAGCCAATCTGACATTGTTGTTCATCCTCGTCGGCATCGCTTTGCTGGGTGAAGGCATCGAGCTACTGGCGTCCGTGCTAACGGCACGAAGGGCGGGGGCATCCCGTAAAGCGGCCCTGGGAGGAATGCTTGGCGGAATATTGGGAATGATTTTTCTTACATTCCTAGTGCCGATTCCCCTCGTGGGAACGATGATCGGCGCTGTCGTGGGTTGTTTTGCCGGAGCGGCGCTGGTTGAAATGTTCGTACGCAAGAACCTGTCTTACGGAACCAGGGTCGGATTCTTCGCGGCCATGGGATTCGTGCTCGGCGCCGTCGCAAAGATTGTCGTGGCTTTAGCAATGTCGGGAATCCTGCTAAGCGCCGCGATCTGGGCCGAGCCGCCCCGTCTAGTTTCCAGTTTCTAGTTCCTTGGATTCCAGATTACGGCGTGCATCGTCCGCAAGCATCGCGGCAGGTGCCGACGGCGGCGCACGCACCGCTTGGGCAATGGTTGCTGTTGATGCACGGCTCGCCGTCGTTGTCGCCGCCGGTGCACGTCTTTACGCACAAGCCGGGACAACCCGCACATGTCCCACCGCAGGTCACCATCGATGGGCATGGGCACGGACCGCTAAATGTATAAGGACGAGCCCCTTTCACGGCATTCACCACCGCAACTACATCCAATGCGTTGATCGATGCGTTCAGTTCCGGAAGGTTTGGTTGAAGCTGTGCTCTATAATGGTCCGGAGACCCTACCATGTTCTTGAACTTATTGACCACCTGGGCGACGTCGATCGCATTCGGCTGATTCGTGATCGGAGTCGAGCCAGGGTTGTACAGCGCATCCACGTCCCCGGCACGTCGCGTGTACATCGTTACCGGTGGGGACACATTCGGGCATGTATCCTCGGTCCCCTTACAAGTCGAGGCGTACGTTTGGACGCCGTACTCCGAACTGGGGACGATTTCCGCTCCGACCACGATGATCGGGGCGAGCGCCGTTTCCGTGCTCCAGTCCCAATAGAACGGCGTGCACTGCAGACGGGCCGCACGGTAAGGGCCGGTTATTGGAGGGCCTTGGGATTCGTAGAACGTCCCCGGCTTTCCCACCCAACGGGCGCACCCGTTCATCTCGCCTTCGGCCGTACAGCCAAACATGGGCGAGCAGGATGCGCCAATTCCCCAACATTCGGCGTTCGAGTCGCAATGGTGCCCATTACGTTTCCCACCAGAGCAAACTCCGTTCACGCGAGTATCGAAAGTCGTGAAATTGGCGGGGGGATAATATAACTCATTGAACGGTATGGGATGCTGGAGGTCGATCATAGTCACTTTGATGGCGTATTGGCCGGTCGTGGCGGTCGCCGTCTGCGGTGCCGTCACCATGAATCTCAAGGACCGAGTGGTCGCCTCCGGGTTGTTGTTCGGCCACGGTCCTGGATTCGTCGCCGGATCCCAAACGATGTTGCCCGGCTCGCACTCGTCGGGTATGCCGTTTCCGTTGGTATCCGGGGAGGTGCCGCTGTACAGGTCAATGTAGTCGTCCATGCCGTTTGCATTGCAATCCTCGCCGCTGAGCAGAATGAGTACGTGCCCATGCCGTGCGGCAGGCGTTTCGGCGTCGATGTGCGTTCCGGCAAAAAAGAATACATCCGCCATGTCGGCGCCTGCATCGCTTGCCAACGTCATTCCCGGCGGCAGGTTGACCGTCAGATCGTTGAGGTCATACGTGGTGATCGAATCGTCGAGCGCAACCTCCCAGAGCGTGGCCCGTTCGGTTCCCTCGGAAAGTTCGAAGTACGACTGCCCCAGACACCACGTGGCGTTGGGCCCCGGTCTGATGGTGATGCTGTTTGACCGCGAGTCGCGCATGCCCGGAAGCGGCGGAAGAGGAAGCGGGTCGTTCCAAAGCCCGCCGTTGCGTCGATACAACATGCCTCGGTACAAATCCGCCAACCCGGCGATCGAGGCGTTGTGCCCGACACAGGAACCTTTCCCCAGGTACCACCTGCAATCTTCTCTTTCATCGCAGCAGTTGCTGACCTGGCCGAGGTAGGCCCCCGGCACCATGGGTAATTCAACGCGCTCGAAATCTCCGCCCGGCTGCTCATCCCACACGCATGGCACCATGGGATTTGAATCCGTGCCCACCGCCCCTCCGATATGCACATCATCCTCAAAGATATTGTCGTGGGCGATGCAGGTAGCTTCACTGGATAAGCCTGATCCGTGGTCGGGCAAAAGCTGGACGGCCCAAAGACCGCTCTCCAGGTCCTTCTTCCATAAGGCGGCTTGTTGTGGTTCGGGACCATCGCTTTGTCCGACCCAACCTGAGCAAACGGCATGATTGATGACCCCGCTGACGCCCTCAACAGAGAGCACCGCGCCGGAATCGTAACCGGGTGGCAGCGGCGGAACTTCCACCGCCCAAAGGCCTTCTTCGTCGCGCGTCCAGGTCACGGGCTGGGGAATTCCGTCGAGACTATGTGCAAAACCTCCAGCCCTCATGGGCATATAGGGTCGAACATCGACAATTCTTCTTGCTGCGCTTACCGTGATTCCAAACGGGTTGGGAAGAGTTTCGATCCCCCAAGGTTGACCTGGAGTCTTGCTCCAGGCTACGGCCTTCCAGATTCCATCGCCGTCCAGAGCGCGTCCGACAATCCAAAACGATTCAGAGAGCAAGCCCTTTAGATCGGCTACCTCAAAGACTTCGCTCGCCTCGCCGGGAAGCTCCGGTAACGCCTCAAAATGAAACTGAGGTTGAGCGAGGGAAGCCGCTGGTACGGCAGACAGGGAGAACACCATAAGTACAAAGAGGCCGTTTCGGTCATGCGATGCTGCCATAATTTCCTGCCTTCCGTCAGCGAGTTGATTGATGACCGCCAACGCGGGGCGTCGGCTCGTGCTACCGTAACGCGCGAATTGGGCGACCCGCCTTCGAAGCGACCGGGGAGGGCGAATCGGAACAAACTTGCGGCGGATGCTCGAACATGGTTCGCTCCAAAAAGAGTCGAAGTCGAAATTGCCTATGCGGGTGCGCGTCGACTGCGAACCAGTTTCCGCCTCAACGCACCTCTCCGGTTAACCAGTTATTCTATCAAACAAAGGTGGGCAGATGCAAGGATAAAGTGGTCCGGTACTTCGGGGTGTAGAAAAGGGCGATAGTGGACGTTCCCCCTCGGAAAACACCGAAAACGCTCGGTAACTTGATCTTCCTTAAGTGACTCCTTCCTAAGGACGGTCGCCGGCCACACTCTATCCCCCAATGATCGTGAACTTCTTCATGGGGCAGGGTATGGCACGTTTGTATTCCACCTCCATGCGCTTCACCAGGTTGCTGCCGTCGATCAGATATGTTGTGGACATTCGAGTCTGCGGATCGGTGAATCGTTCCACCGCGCGGTATCGTACGGCAACGCCGTTCTTACCGGTCGATTCCATTTGGAACTGCATCGTCTTCGTCGCATTGTCCCAGCTTCCCGTCACCGTTGTGGGACCGGACGTAGAGACGTTATCAAACCATACGCCCTGGTATTCTTTCTCCGTGTTATTCCAAGTGAGCGTGCCGTGGGCTTTGAAAATCGTCGAATCCGTCGCCGTGCTGTAAGCGCGACGGATCGCCCGGTGGTCGAGAATCCAGGTGACGTCCTCAGTTCCCTTGACGGTAGCGATCAACTCGCCACGGGGATTGAAATGGTTCTCGATGACGCTCCATGGCCCGATGAAATCATCGAGCGCCGCCAGCTCGGGGCTGGCAAATTCGACGGCCCTTTCGGCCTGCATGGGTTCTGCGTTCTCCTTCGTCGGGCTGGGTTCGTCCTGCCGAATGACCGGCAGGATCGAAAGCATCGAAATGGTTAGAAACTCTGTAACTCGCACGGACCGCTCCAAACATATTGAACTACCGCGCCGCCAGGGCGGTAGCGCGTTCGATCACCTGTTTCACGCCCACCCCGACGTAATCGAATTCTTCCTCGGCCGTCTTCGCCGACTTCGGGATTCGCTTCGCGGTTATTCCCTCCACGCGAACCCCGCCCACGGCCACCGCGGCCTCGGCGAGCTCGGCATGAAGACCCCCGATGTAGTTGTCTTCGACGGTCAAAATCGAGCCTCCGGCGGAACGAGCGGCCCGCAAGATCGGCGACGAATCGAGCGGAAAAGTGTAGGCGTCGAACACGTTGCAGCGCACTCCCTGATCCGCCAATCGATCCGCGGCCTGGAGGGCCGTATGTACCATATAACCACAACTCACGAGGGTCAGGTGCTCGCCGCGGCGCAGTTGTTTGCACCCCGCCACCTCGAACTCCTCTGTCAATGGATATACGAAACCCGCTTCGGGTCGGTGCGTTCGCAGGTAGCACAGGCCGCGGATATTGGCCATCAGTTCGGTGCAGCGATAAGCACTGATCGCGTCGCAGGGCTGGAAAACGTGACACGCTACTTCACCCGGACCCATTTCCGTTCGGGTCAGGCTGCGGAAATAAGCTACGTCGGAAACGGCCATCTGCGAAGGTCCGTCTGCCCCGAGCGAAACACCGGCGTGCGAACCGACGATCTTGATGTTGGCCCGTGAAATTGCCGCCATGTCGATCTGGTCAACCGCGCGGGCGATGAACTTGGCAAAGCTGCTGGCAAACGGAATCTTTCCTCCCGCAGCCAACCCGGCGGCGACGCTGATCATGTTCTGTTCGGCGATCTTGCACTCGAAGAACCGGTCAGGGTGCTTTTGTGCGAAGCGGTCTGCGTAGGTCGAGTTGCTTACGTCGCCGTCAAGGGCGACGACTCGCGGGTCCGCGTCCCCCAACGCCACCAGTGCGACACCATAGGCCGCTCGTGTAGCCAGCTTTTTCGCCTTCATTGCCGATCCCATTCCAGCGCGTTCGCACGCCTGCTCGAACGGGGCAACTGCAATCCTGCCACCCGTCGTGCGGTTAGCTACGGGCGTCGGCGGCGGAGGATTCCACACGCCGTTGACCGAAGCTTCGAGCCGTCGCGCCGTGGCGTCCAGTTCCGCGCAAGCCTTGTCAAGGTCCGCCGCCGGCATGGGCTTGCCGTGGAAATTACTGGTCCTCATCGAGTCCACACCCCAGCCCTTGACCGTCCGGGCGACGATTGCGGTGGGGCGGTTGGGGCTCACAACGCGAACAAACGCCGCGGACAACTCCGCCGGATCGTGTCCGTCGACGCGGATCACATCCCAATGGAACGCCGTCGCCTTGGCCGCGATCGCCTCCGCCGATTGTTGACTCGATACCTTCCCCGCCTGTCCCTCTCCGTTACAACTAAAGATCGCGCAGACGTTGGTCAGCTTGTGATCCACGATGAAGTCCATCGCCTCCCAAATTTGACCTTCGCGCGATTCACCATCGCCGACGATGACGAAAATGCGCTTGGCGATGCCTTCGAGTCGAGCGGCCAGTGCGAGTCCTGCCCCGACCGATAGTCCTTGACCCAGTGAACCCGTCGCCGCGTCGAAGAAGGGGAAGCCTTCCGCGGGATTGGGATGACCGTCCAGGACGCTATTGAGTTCTCGAAGTCCTGACAGTTCGTCCACACGGAGTAGTCGCCGCTGTCCATTCGCGTTGCCGACCGCGCCGCTAAGATCGGCATAGGCCGCGTACACGATTGGAACGCTATGTCCGACGGAAAGCACAAGCCGATCGTTGCCCGGATTCCACGGGTCCTTTGGGTCATAGCGCATCTGCCGATACATCAACTCTACGATGATGTGGCTTAGGGCAAGGGCGCTGGAGGGATGACCCGAACCGGCCGCCGTGGTCATGCGGACAACGTGTTTACCCAACTCAACCGCTTTGGCATGGGCGGTGCTGTTTACGGACACACAATGCTCCTGTCATCTATGAATAACTGATTACAAGTCACGGAACTCGGCGGTGCCGCGAAATTGTCCTCGTTTCTCTCCGTCTGCAAGTGCCCACTCATTCCCCCGTGAATTTTGGAGTGCGCTTTTCAAGGAAGGCCGTAACCCCCTCGCGGTGATCGTGCGTTTGACCCGCCGTGGTTTGCAACATGGCTTCATAATCCAATTGCACATCCAGATCGGCGCGCCAGGAGGCGTTGATCGCTCGTTTGGTCAATCCGATAGCCCGTGTCGGCAATCCCGCGAGCTTGTCAGCCAGCTTTTTCGTGGCCGCCGCCAACTGATCGTCGGGAACGACTTGATTGACCAGCCCGATCTGCAAGGCTTCCGCCGCCGCGACTTTCCGCCCCGTGAAGGCCATTTCTAAAGCCCGGGCGACGCCGACGAGTCGTGGAAGCATAAACGTACTGCCCGAGTCGGGAACCAGACCGACGTTGACGAACGCCTCGACGAAGCTCGCGGACTCCGCGGCGATGCGGATATCACAGGCCAGTGCCAGACTGCATCCCGCTCCGGCCGCCACGCCGTTAACGGAGGCGATCAAAGGTTTCTCGATTGTACGCATCCGAGCGATGATCGGGTTGTATCGTTCGCGGAGGTGCGATCCCAACTCGATGGGATGATTGGATGTATAACGAGAGGCCACGGCAGCGAGGTCTTGTCCGCTGCAAAACCCCCGCCCCGCGCCGGTGATTACCACGCAGCGGACTGTTTTGTCCTTATCCGCATCCGCGACTGCCCGGCCCAATGCAGTTAAAAGCTCGTCATCCAGCGCATTGAGCGAATCCGGGCGGTTCAGCCTCAAGGTCCGGACCGCGCCGTCGTTTTCAATCAGGAGCTTCGGGAGTGTGTCGGCCATCTTCAATTCCGCTGGATTTCAATTCTTAGTCCGGGCGCGTCGAATTGTGCAACCCTCTTCCGGCTTCGTCAACTAATCCTCCGTCGCTTGCGGCGCTTCCTGAAGGCATTCATAGACGATGATGGTGTTAAATTCCGTGTACAGATTGTAGTGTGGATCGGATTGGAACTCCGTCCATCGGTCCGGCAGCCGCGAAGTATCCCACCCATCGCTGCGGTCGATGATCACAAAGTCGGCGGGGCGGATGCGGCGACCCGTATACAAGCGTTTGTAATCAGTGAAGTGCGCGGCGATGCGCTCAGTAGCCAGAATCGTTCGGTCGCGCGGGATTTCCCTGCGAAGGCGGTCCACAAACGCCAACCGAGGGTCCGGATTCTGTAGAAAGGTATCGCGGGCATACAACTCGTAAGACTTGCTTAATGGCGAGAAACCGAAGAAAAAATGTCCCCAAGCCGCACTAATGAGCAGGGCCAAGGCCAGTCCGACGTTTCGATCATTTCGAAACTTTGGCGACATTGTTCCGCCGGCATTGGAATTAGGAGGCGATGGCTCAGTTTTGGCCATGGTGCCCAGTGCGGCGAAAAACAGGAAGGGCACCACCATCGCGTGATGCCAGAACTTGATGCTCAGCCAATCGGGATCCTCCATCAGGAAATGGATTAGGACGGCGGGCAAGGCGGCCAGGGCGAGCTTCCAACCGCGAAGCGGCATTAAGCACATGGTCGAGAGCAGCAGCAAGAGCAATTCTAGGCTCGGAGCACGAAGCAGACGTCCGAAGAACAGTTCCGGTTTGGTGAAAATGGATAAGGCCAAATCCCCAAAGGAGCCGCCCAACTCGCCGAACAGGCTCAGCCGTTCGTAGCTCCCTGTGGACGCGAAATACGGAATAATCACTAGCGCACTGAGTAAGGCATACCCGACAGAGACCGCCGCGATTACGATGCCTGCCTTTCGTCGCTGTGAAAAAAAGGCCAGATACGCGCCAAACCCCAACGTGACGGCGGTGTTGGTTTCGCGCGAAAGCAGCAGCACTGCCACCAGAATCCAACAGACTTTCCAATGGCGCAGCAAGGCCGCTCCCAACAGGAAGCACAACACGGGGACGGAGCAGTAGAGCCATGCGAACCCGTAAGTGTTGGAATAGACCAGTCTGCTCAAAGAGGGCAAGAAGAGCCAAGCCAGTCCACAGAGCCACGCAACCGTGATGGATCCGGTTCGCCGGCGGACGAACCAATAAACGGGCAGTGCTCCCAGGTGCAGAACGAGAGGGCCAAGGGTCATCAAATACATCGGCGACGGGCAAAGGGCGTACCCAGGCACGAGCACATACAGGAGCGGGACAAAGTGCCAGCCGAGGCGACTGTTGTCGAAACTGTCGCTGCGCAGTCCCCGGCCCGCTAATGCGTTCTTGAGTTCCTCGGTGAAGTGTCCGATGTCGGCATGGCCATACATGAAGTGGTTGAAGAAGTTGAGTTGGATTCTGAAATGAATGACCGTGAGCAAAACGATGAGCGCGATGAGCGTGAGTAGAGCTAGTGAATGATTCCGCTCAGTACCGCGACCGTGAGGGAGCGGGGACAAAAGCTCCGCCGTAGTCGAAGCAACCTCCAGGCGGCGACCCGATAGGAACGCGGTGGCGCCCGCTCCGGTAATGGCCAGGAGAATGAGGAAAAATGGGGGCGGGGTCGATAGGAACGCGAACATACCCAGCGGCAGCGTACCCACCATCGGCGCCGTCGTGGAAAAGAAATGTGTCCACCGCAAACCACGCGATCCACTCGTAGCGGCCAAGCCCGCCAATACTAAAGGAGCAAGGAATGCCAGGACCGAAAAGACAAACGTAAGGACGAACGGACTTCCCTCGGCGCGCTGAACTTCGTAACGGACCACGTTCACTTGAAAGGGTTGGATGGCACACCACGCCGCGGGAGTGGCCGCCAACCCAAGCACACCGACCAGGACCATCATCCATGACGGACGTGGCTCGATAAGCTGGAGCGCCGCAACATCGTCTTTCATGAGTGACTACTCGGCGGAACTGGTACGCCCGGGAGCGATGTGTTTGGGGGATAATCGGAAAGCGCGTATCGTTGCCACTCAGTTTCTAATACCCGAAGGTCGCCCTGGGAAACCATCGCATTCCAGTGACGGATCCGCTGCACCAGGTCGTTAACCATGGCATAAAGGTCTAGGGCCGCAAACGCCTTCTCCGACATCAGCTCTTCCAGGCAGACCGGTCGAACGTGATCGGGAGGAAGAGGTCGATCCGCCTTGCGGACGTTGATGCCGACCCCCGTGATGAGGGCGTGCAGGGCGCCTTGTTCAATGACCGCTTCGGTCAAAATGCCAGCGAGCTTACACCCTTCTACGTAGATATCGTTGATGGGCTTGAGCCGCGCTTGCACCTGGGCATGGTTGAATAGAGTTTCCACGCAGGCGATGGCCGCAGCGCGGGTGAAGATGTGTAGCTCGCCGCCGACTTCCCAATACGGCCGGTCGACGACCGTGAGATAGATCCCCGCATCCAGCGGCGAGAGCCAGGTGCGTCCACGATGGCCCCGACCCGCCGTTTGCCGCCGCGCGACAATGTACGCGGCGTCGTGGATCTTGCCCTCGCGGAGCATCGACCGCCCCACATCATTGGTCGAGTCCACCGTGTCCAGATAGAACGCCTGCATCAATTTCGCCTGGCGGAATCGGTTTGTATTCGACGGGTACCTTCGATGCAGTGATGCAGTCGGTAGCGGCAGATCATCGCCTTGTTGAAGGGGTTTTGGTGCTCGGAGTGTGCAATCGTGATCATCGCAAAGTCTTGTGTTATTGACTGTCGAAAAAGCTTTGGCATGATGCATCCGTGCGGTCATCAGGAAACATGCAGAATTAACCTGTATCTGGAAATTCACCTGTGGATTGCCAGTCAGTCCCCTTTAGGTTGACGGGACATCCCGCATTTTCCAGTCGCTGGGCAAACTCCTGACGACGCTTTAGGCTGTTATTCATCCTAATTATGTGAAGGCCGCGGATGTCACTAAACGAGCGGATTTCGCCCAGTTGTAACAGGACAGTACGGTTAGGGTAACGGCCCATCGCAATCCCCGCCTCAAATAGCACATTCGGACGCGGCTGGCGCGCAACCTCCCTCTCATGAAGCGCGTCATCAGGTCGGATAAAGTCTGGAAGTAGGCGCACTTCCTCTTCTGGCGTCATCAAAACAACGACGGCTTGAGCTTTTTCGAAGACTGCGTCCAAGATATCACCGATAGATGGCGTTCCTTTTTTCGTAAGAGTTACGGCTTCCGACCATTCCATCGGATGCAGTCCGATCGAGCGAAGAAAGGAGTAAATGCTCTTTCGAGACGTTTCGTCACGTCCGTGAACGACGAATACATTTCGTTGATCATCTGGCACGATCTTAGTCTCCGTTTTCGCGTTGACCGGTTGCAACTCGAGCCATCCTTTTCTTTCCCCGAGAACACGCAATCGCCTGATCCAACTCTTTTCGAACACCGTAACGGACCTCTGAATGGAGGCAACAATCTGCGGGTTCAGCTCATAATTCGGTTCGACGAATTCAAGTAGCCTCTCCATTGACAAGTCAGTCGCGACACCGTCGCACATTTCGGGAGTATAGGGAAAAGTAACGAAGCCCGATTGAAGGAATTCATCGAGGGACCAAGTATAGCCAAAGCCTTTCTCGCGGTAGACTTTGACGCCATACCTTAGAATATCCCAGCGACAATGGTCACGATAGTCACCCATTGATCCTATAAGTTCCTTAGCTGTGTATTGGAGGTGTTCGTCTGCAACAATGTCGCGCAGATCGATCTCGTGTCGACGCACTCCCTGAAACTTGACATTGCGTCGAAGAATGTTCCATCCAAGCGCAGCACCCTGCAGGGCGGCGCAAAACACTGTACCCAATAACCATGCAATATCCCTTTGCTCCTCGTGGGTCTTCGCTGGGTACGCAAGAACGTCGTGCTCGAACTGAAGGTATATTTGGGAACGACCAAATGTCGTGGTATCGGACTCGGGGTAAGCGAACATCTGAAAGTTTCCGCGATGTCCGTTCCAGAATCGATTAATCGCGGATGACTTGAAGATGCATAAATGGTCTACCTCGTCCGGACGGATGACAGCAAAGCGAAAGGGTTTCACGACATCGTACATAGGATTATCGCGCAATCGTGTAACTGCTACGCGGTCCCCCACGATATAATACTTATCATTACTTGCCAAACGAACGGTTAGTATAATGGCGTTGGAACCGGTCACCGAACTCGTGAAAGGTCCGAATGCGGACTTAGATAGGCTTTATTATGGAGTCTAGGACTTGCCTCGGTGTATCGCCGCAAGCGAGACTGCCTGGAAGATACAGGAGGTGTGTGGTGTAGCTGCCGTCGTCCGCTAGATCGATCACTTCCATATGATCCACCGTTGACGCTTGGTCTGCGACCTTGTTCGTTTGCGTCGTTTCACTCGGATTTTTCGCGATCGAACTTCGTCGTCAGAATAGTCCCATCGCCCCGTTGTTGTAGCTGCTGAATCTTGAGTTCGGCCTTAGTCAGGATATCCCGGCACTGTTTGACCAGGGCCATGCCTTCTTCGTATTTGTCGATGGATTCCTCCAGCCCGATCGAACCCCGCTCGATCTGCTCAGCGATGGTTTCGAGTTGTTTCAGTGCATCTTCAAAGGTCAGTTTTTTCTTGGCCATTGCTCGTTACCCGATCCGAACAGGGAGCGCAAGCGACCGGCTAAGACCCCGCTCTGGCGCTCGGGGTTCAGTCCATTGCCGCTCAATCAAACAGCTCCTGCTGACGGTTGTTTACAGCCTCCGACTCAAATTCCCCGTCGGCCACCTGCGTCACCAGCCGTTGCCGGTCCATCAGTTCCGCCACCGACCGCACAATCTTACGTCCTTTCTTCATTCTTGTAATGGAGAACCCTCGTGCCAGGACGCTCTGATGACTGATGGCCGCCAGCAGGGCTTCTTGGGAAGCCAGGCGCTGGTTTTGCAATGTCACCCGTCGAGCCAAAGCCGCGACGATTGACCCATCAAGTCCGGTAATCCGTTCCGCGAGGCGTTGCACGCGGTTGGCCGGAGTCGCACGGTCGAGTAGCCCCGCACAACCCGTTAGTGCCTCGGCCCCCCCGGCTAGCCGACGCGAAACGGCCCATTGAAGAGCGTGTTCGGCATCACGAAGAACGACCCCCGTACGAAGCAGATAGGAATAGGGAGCGATCCGTTGCAGGAACGGTTCGATAATATCGAGGCTTCGACGGAAACGGTGGATTCGGGTTGAAAGCAAACGCTGGGATCGGTTCGTCCATTCATCGAGAAGCTGCTCGCGCCGCCGCAAGAACACCGTCGGATCACTAAACGGTCCGCGTTTCAGCGCGCCATGTAGCCGTGATTCGCCGAGCTCAACTTTCGCACGGACCGATTGCCTAATGCGAAGCTCCTGGGTGTGCAGCCGACCTTGTACCTCTTCTAGGACGGGAACGGCCAGTTCGGCCGCGGCCGTCGGGGTGGCCGCTCGAACGTCGGCGACGAGGTCCGCGATGGTGACATCTATTTCGTGGCCGACCGCGCTGATTACGGGAATACGGCAAGCGAAGATCGCCCGGGCCACGATTTCCTCGTTGAAAGCCCAGAGATCTTCGAGCGATCCGCCGCCGCGGCCGACAATCATTACGTCGATCCCGCCGAACTGCGCCGCGTATGCATCGACTTTGCGAACAGCGGCCGCAATCTCCGCCGCCGCACCATCACCCTGCACTCTGACGGGATACAAGAACACTTCCACGCACGGATATCGGCGCTCGATAGTCCGCATGATATCAGCAATGGCCGCGCCCGTCGGGCTGGTGACCAGCGCAATTCGCCGCGGAAACGTCGGCAGCTTTTTCTTGTGTCTTGCGTCAAAAAGCCCGGCTTTTTTCAGCTTTTCGCAAAGTTGTCGAAACGCCAACTCCAGCGCACCCGCGCCTCGAAGTTCCAACTTGCGGATGTACAACTGGTAGCGTCCGGCACGCGCGAACACTTCCACGCTGCCGGATGCGACGACTTCAAGTCCGTCGTGGGGCGCGAACTTCAGCTTCGCCGCATCGCTGCGCCACATGACACATGCAAGCTCGCTGGCCTGGTCTCTCAAGGTCAAATAAAGGTGGCCGCTGCTGTGCCTTTTGCAATTGCTGATCTCGCCGACCACATGCACCGTCGAGGGAAAAGCGGATTGGAACGCTCGTTGAACGAGAGTGGTGAGTTGTGAAACCGTGAGGACATTGCCGGACGGGGACGATGTTCCAGGCTTGTCCGCATAGGATGATTGAAAGCTGTTGGCATGGGGCTTCATAGGAAATCAGAAAATGAATAACAAGAATCTCGATTTCTGGAAACCAAATCCCTAGGATCAGTCCGCGTTCTTTGTTGGAATGTCACGTAGGTGTCACCATCGAATCTGTATGAACGTGTAAAGTAGTAAACGTGTAAATCAGGAATCGAGTTGTCGAGAGGTTGGGATTAGATATGAGCCAAGCGTCTTGAACAGGATTAAGGCGATACCCCCAAGACGTGAAATTTGAACTTTAGAACCAAATAATCTTGCGCTTTGCCATTCATTGACGACCGATAATATCAAGCTAATCAAGATTGATTGGCAGTATTATAAATAATCACATCAATAAGTTGTCGTAATCGGATACATTGAATGGTACCGTCGGAAATTGCTGTAACAATACGGAAAATTCTCTTGACGTGGGATTGGGGAAAGTGGTAATATCGGCCCCGTTGGGTGTAATGGGAAGACGCGGATTGAGGGAAGGATACCTGTCGCGTCGTCATTTTTGTATAGAGTCGTGAATACACAGTCTCCGGACGCGGATTTTATTCGTCGGGATGCTGTTGGGAGTTTTTTGCGTTGCAAATAGTGCAAGCGTATCTGGGTGCGATCATTTCAAGTTCTCGCATCTTGTTCGCGTTGTGCACGGAACCAGGAATGAGAGAAGCGCCCCGGGGTCGGGAGTTTTGTTTGAGTCAAAAGGAAAACATTTGAGATTTGCCGTCTCATTGGAATGGGCGGTTATTTTGGCTTTTTCTTGGTAGGGATTGACGGAAACGCGATTCGTTTCCAACACAAGGGTGGAGGTTAAGAGCTATGAAGAAAGAACGTAGGGAATTTGGATGGCGTCCTCTTGTCGGAGTGCTCGGTGTTGTGGCTTTGGCCCTTGGGCTAAGCCTCAAACTCGAGGGCGCTCCAGCGCCCGTGCAAACGGGCTCATCGGAGAGCAAGGCCACCCGGGTTGAAAATCGCGCGGCGACCTCCACAAAAGTGGATTCATTTTCCGCGAATCAAGCCGCATCGGCCGCTCCCGCGTCTAGTTCTTCTCGCATAAAGGCGGGCTCCATCCCCGCGAACGGCCTGCAAGTGCTTAGCGTTACCCATGTGGACTGGCGCGATGACGAGGGCACTCGGCGTCGCAATGCTGGGACGCTGGTCGGGCCGATGCCTTCGCCGACGGCGCAAGGTGGCGTGGCGGGTTTCGGTCAGTTGGCCCCCTTATGCCCCTCCGGTTTCTGCTCCTTCAACATTGACTGTGACGACGGCCTCCCATGTACGTTCGATCGTTGTGATATTGTCGCCGGTACCGGAACCTGCACGGGCAAATGCGTAGCCGACCCAGTCAGGAACAATGATGCAGGTGACTGTGATAACGGCATTTTCTGCGATGGGTCTGAAACCTGTCAGGGCTCCGTTTGCACGGTGGCCACCACGGTCCCCGCGCGCCTTGGTCAGCCCTGCGATTCGCACTCCTATTGTGGGATTCAAGGCACATGCAATCTTGGAACGGGTTTTTGTTCTTCAGGTAATACTCCTGAAACGGAATGTACAACGCACGACGATTGCGACATTCGCGGAACCTGTTCAATTGGCGGCGCTCCGTGTGATAGTGATGCTGGTTGTGCCCCATCGAACGGCACTTGCACCATCGCGGGTACCTGTGCGGGAGGCGCGTGTGAGGACGGCATTCCCGCTATTTGTTGTCCTGACCACGAAGACCCCACCAAGCGCACAGTATGTTCCGAAAGATCAGCGCGATGCGTAGAGGGGCCCAAGGACGGGGAAGTTTGCAATACTTCTGCCGATTGCCCGGAAGGCACGTGTGAGCGTTGTCAACCCTCTTGTACGAACGATGCCAGCTGTGCCGATGGAAATCTCTGCAATGGCGTTGAAAGATGCGAACTCACCTGCGTTGGAGGCTCCAATCCCGGAGTAATCTGTACGCTACCGGCGGGAAGTGAATGTTTGGGAGGTGGAACATGCCTCGGGCAGTGCGAGCCGGGTGTCAATCCCTGTGGAGCCGGCGCCCGTTGCACGCCGAAGGACTGTGGAGGAGTGTCGCCGCCATTTACTCCGTGCGAATCAGACGTCGATTGCGCGGAACAATTGCCCCCTGATAATGTTTGTTTACCCCTTGCCACGCCTCAGTGTTTCCTGGGTCGGTGCTGCGAAGAGGAAACTCCGGGAAACGCCTCCGATGAGCTGACCTGTAACAAGAAGAGAATCCTTCAATGCAACACCGGCGGCGACCTGTTTTATGCGAGTGACACCGGAGAGCATTCGCCCCTCACAACTGAGCCTAATTCTCTCTGCGGCGGGCAGGACACTCGGCTTGGAATCAATGCGGTTGCTTGGAATTGTCCCAAGTATTCCTATGGGATCAGCCAGCTTAACGCCAACAATCCGCCGATTTATCCCGTTTTAGCCGGTCCGGTTTCAGCATCACAGCAGCCCATTCCGGCGCCAAATGGCCCCGGTACGGTATTGAATCAGTTGGGAGATGACTACAAGTTATTCAACGAGTCTCGGTGTGTCGGCGGTAGTAACAATGGCATGGTATGTGTTAACGACGCGTTTTGCGCCGTCGGCGCGCCTCCCGGGCGATGTGGCTCGTTCATGGCGCTCACCGTCCTACGCTATGTTGGTTACGCGGAGAGCGGCGGTACTCGCGCCTCCATCGACTTCTACGATGCGGCAGGAAACTTCGTCGAAGACGTTATTACGGATACGATGTCCAGCTCCTTGGGAATCAACGTCGTGATTTTCACACCGCCTCTGACCATCGCTCCTTCGGGGTGGATGGTCATTCGCGTGGCCCAGGACTTTGTGACCGACATGCGCTTTAGATGGGCATCCACGACCGCCGCGGCCCCCTTGGGTGGCAATGATCCTGACGCCATTTGGGTGAATTCTTATCCGGGTCCCGCGGAAAGCGTAGACAACAACTACTTTTTTGCGTGCAACGCCGGACCGCATGTGAACGAAGCATGTGTGGGCCCCGCAGACTGCCCCAACGGGGCATGTGTGGAAGCCCCGGCCATATTGGCCTTTGAGCTGGTGGGCGACAAGGTCGCCGATCCCGCGGGGGCCTGTTGCAAGTCATCAGAGGGTACGTGCCAGGACGGCGTGGTGTCCTGGGTTTGCTCGGCGCAACGCAGCTGCTCGAACAACCCCGGGATGAGTTGCGCGACGGACAATGATTGTTCCCCCGGCTTCTGTTTGTCCAACGTATATCACGGCGACAACACTCTTTGTAAGCGATGCAACGGCGGTCCGAATCTTGGTCAAACTTGTCCGACTCCTGGAGTTGATCCGGGCAACTGCCCATCGGGCGGAAGCGGGACGTGCTCGACCGGGCTTGTTGGGAATGCATGCACCATTGGAAACGATGCCGGGTGCAACGAGTTAGGTGTATGCGACCTTGCGACGCAAATTTGCGTAAATGCCCACGCCCCCGGCTGCGGGACCAATTGCGGTCAGCCTTCCTGCTGCACCAAGGCTTGTACGGTCGACTCCGACTGCAACATTGCCGGAACTTGCGTGGCTGTCGAGTGTACTGCGATCGCCGCTTGCGGTTCCGGAGCTTGCTGCGATGTCGGTTCGGGAGCTTGCAGCATTGCAATGAACCCAGGGGCGTGCGGCGGCAGCTGGCAAGGGTACGGCACGGATTGCGATGCCGACAATGGTTATGACGCCGCCCAGCAACATTGCTGTACCATTCCCAATTATTCTGGATTGCGATGCATGGGAGGAACGCAAAACAATCAGGCTTGCGTGAGCAACGGGGCTGACTCTAACGACGATGGGATCGGAGACGCGGATTGCCGCTTCTGTGTGGGCGGCAGTCATCACGGGGAGGCATGCACTACGACCTCCGCCGCGGAACCGAATGGCTGCCTTAACGAGGGAACTTGCGTCGCCGACGTTTGCGTCGGAGGTTCGACTCCTGGTGCGGCATGCGAGGAGGATGAAGATTGTCCGGACGATTCCGGCGTGTGCCGCGGACGTTGCATGAGCCGTGGGACCGGTGGAGACAGCTGCGAAGATGCTGTGGTCCAGGTGATTACCGTCCCGACCCTTGCCGAAGGACCCAAGACGGTCACCCTTAGCGGCAGCAACCTTGATGCGACCAGCACGGAAGAGGAGCCAGATAGCTTCTGGGGTGCGGCGACCACCACAGCGGATGAGCCGGGATGGTGGGAGGCCTTCTCGATTGACGAGTGCGCTCGGGTACGACTCGATTTCTGCTGCAGCGATCCGATTGCCCAGCCGCAATGGGCGTTCCTTGTAAGGCAGGGCAACGATGGATGTACGGACGGAATTACGATTCCTGATTCGCCGGACATCAATACTCCGGGTCAACCCGACTTTCGTCGCGGCGGTCCATATTGTCCTGACGACAATCTCTGGCATACTTTCGGACCCTTGGAGGCGGGTACTTACTACTATCCGAAATATGCGGTGTTGCGTGGTTCTCACGGACCCTATCAGGTTCACATTACGGTCCAGTCCTGCGTTTCCGCCGCCTGTTGTTATTTGGAGTGTTCTTCCACGCCGCAGCCCTGTGGGCCCGACAGTCCGTGTCCAGGGATTGAAACCTGCGATACCAAGTGCGACCAGATGGTGAAAGATGACTGCGACGCCAAACTAGGCTACTATTTGGGCCCGCCGAACGTCTCTCCGGCCCAAGCGCAGTGCTTTGGGTCGACGTGTGATACGGGTTCTTGCTGCACCGGCCCTGGTCAGTGCAAGGACGCTCGACAGAACTTCGGCAACCCCATGACGAGAGTCGTCTGTGAGGGGATTGGTTTCGAGGGTGACTACATAGGCGGCGTCAAGTGTAAAGGTGGGACGTGCGGCTGCGGGACGGATGTTGGTCTATCCTGCAACGTTGCCGCTGATTGTTCGGGTCCGGCCATTTGCCCGGGGCCGGGATATACGGGCCCGATTTGCTCCGGTACACCCGCGCAGCTGGCCCAATTGAATCCATGCCCGGTGTGTGTCATCGAAGGATCAACCAATTGCCAACGATATGAGACTCTTGTGTCCCAGGCCTCGCCGAGCGACCGGTCCACCGGCTCCGGTATCAAGATGGCCGACGATTTCAAACTGATCGGTCCGGGAACTCTGGAATCGGTCTGTGTAACGGGCGCCTATGTTTTGACCGATCCCGACGTGGCCACTGAAGACTGCGGCGGCACGGAATCTCCGCCGGAGTCCCAGGATCCCGACTTCTTCCAGGTCCGGGTCTACTTTGACGAGAATGGACGCCCCGGGGCGCTCAAGGGCGAGTCTACTTGCACGCGATCCAAGGCGGTAAAGCCCGGAGCGACTTTCCTTGGCGGCGCCAGGATGTGGACATATCAACTTTCGCTCAATACCCCTATTGGTTTTACGGCCGGTGAAGCGACCCAGTGTTTCTGGTTGGAAGTGACCAACGACACGGGTACCGACCCGGCCTATTGCACATGGCATTGGGCGCAGCTCGCCGAGGATTCCACCGTTGCGAATCAGTACTCGGCGGCCGGAAGCGTGGTTTCCGGGTATGGCATTGGCTCGACAAGGCCGTGGGATTTCGTCTGGTGCACGAACCTGGACTTGACCGAGGGCGGGTGCGCCTCCGAGGCGCAGCCTTGCTGCAATTGCGATGGTGGATGCACGGAGCTAACCCTGAACGATTGCGACGATGCCTTCAACGTATGGCATGACAAGGATCCTAATCTCCCCAACAACGGAGAGTCATGCGGTGACGTGGCTTGTGTCCCACCGGCAAACGATGCATGTCCCAATGCCGAGTTGGTTCCCGTGGGGCTGTATCCGTTGACCACTTATTGTGCTACGCCGGACAACGCGTTTTCCGTCGAGTTGGTCGATGTGCAGGCCTCATCTCCATTAGTCACCGACGTCTGGTTTAATTTCAGACCGACCGAAGACTGCCCGCTGAGGGTAGATTCATGTACCTCCGGGCAGCAGTTCGGCGACACCGTGGTTGCGATTTACCACGATTCAAGTAATCCGTCGCAGTGTCCGTGCCCGCAGTCACAGGCTGACGTGGAAATCGGCGGCTTGTTGGTTAGCTCTGGTGACGACAATTGCACCGAGTACTTTGAGTCTGGCGGTGTTGCGGAGGTGAACGCCCTGGTAGGGCACTGCTACACCATCCAATTTGCCGGGTTCGCCCCGTTCACCAACGGAGCGGCCAGGGCCGCCATGGACATTAGCTGCGGGCCGCCCGTATGCGGCGATGGTCGACGGAACGGCAGCGAGGAATGCGACGGTTCAGACAATGATCTCTGCCGCACTGCCGATCCAAGTACTTTGTGCAAGCCGGCCGGCGGGCCGGGTGAGTGTACGTGCGGAGCGCCGAACCCTTGCGACGACGGCGACTTAGACCCAGGCGAGGAATGCGACTCGGGCGTTCCGGGTGTGGCATGTCCGAGCCCATCTGTTTGCCGGCCCAAGGGCGACCCAAAGCAGTGCACCTGCCCGAAGGTTTGCGGAAATGGCAACGTCGAAGCTGGTGAAGAGTGTGACGGGAACTCCCCGTTGGTTGGTCACCCCTGTCCGGGGCGATGCCGTAGTACCGAATCGCCGCCGGTTTGCCTCTGCCCGCCGCTTGCCTGCGGCAACGGTCGCTTGGAGGATCTTGCCGGAGAGGATTGTGAGTTCGGACTTTGCAGCCCGCTAACCGGGCTTAGGAAGTGCAGCGACCCGCCCTATGCGACCTGCACGATGGATAATGACCCCCTTTGCGGGGCAGGCGAATGCCTAAAAGCCAACGAGTGTTCGTCCAATTCGCAATGCGGGGCGGGAACGTGTGACCTGACGGCAGACCGCGGAGACTGCGATTCCGGCGGTTGCCGTACGGCGAACGATCCCTTGGGTGGTTGCCGTTGCGGTTGCGAGTCGGCGGCGGTAATCAACAATATCGTTTGGAAGCCGGCGACTATTCCAGGACCATGGCCGAACAGCAACCACGAAGCGGCCACGAGGGCTTTGAGGTTCTATGTGGAGGCTGCTGAGCCGGGTGGTCCATCGAAAGTCGAGGCCATCAAGGTTACCATGGTAGATTTGCAGACT
>Ga0187892_10000068_pt1 | contig 227012 bp, 182 predicted proteins | sample MA1701073metaG_FD_139345 | JGI IMG/M metagenome (GOLD analysis project Ga0187892, IMG submission 139345) | Bio-ooze microbial communities from a basaltic lava cave in the Kipuka Kanohina Cave System on the Island of Hawaii, USA - MA170107-3 metaG ... | reverse complement strand
CGACAAGAACGCCGTCTCGTTCTTCATGAGCAGCGGAATCCCCCCGAGGTAGATCCGGTTGAACCAGTTCCGAACGCTTTCGATGTTCGCGTCCATGTGATGCGCCGTTTCGTTCCGCCTAACTATTAGTAGACTCCAAAGCTAGGACCCCCGCTCGCAGCCTAATCCCCTGCAGCAGCGCCCCTCAGCCCGCCCCGAATGGTCTGAACGAGCGCATCTTAGCAGAGGAGCGCGTCGCACCCGACGGTCACCGTTTGGCTGCGAGGCTCGCAGCTAACCACGGAATCGCCTCGCAGCTAACCACCCCACATCGTCACCGCGGGCGGCGGTCCATCGGGCTCCGCACCCCCATCCCGCCGCGATTCAGCACATGCGTATACACCATCGTCGTGCCCACATCCCGGTGCCCGAGCAGCTCCTGCACCGTCCGGATGTCATACCCATCCTCGAGCAGGTGCGTCGCAAACGAATGCCGGAACGTATGGCAGCTCCCCCGCTTCACAATCCCAGCCGCCCGGATGGCTCGCGTCACCTCCCGCTGCACCGCCGACTCGTGCAGGTGAAACCGCGACGGCGACCCCCACCGCGGGTCCCGGCAGATCCGCGCCGCTGGAAACACGAACTGCCACTTCCACTCAAGCGCCGCGCCGGGATACTTCCGCTCGATGCCGTCCGGCAGCGCCACCCGTCCGACCCCCGCCCGAACATCGCTGTCGTGCTGGCGCCGAACCGCCTCCAGGTGGGCCGCCAGATCCGCCTGCACCGCCACCGGCAGCATCGTCACCCGATCCTTCAAGCCCTTGCCCTGCCGAACAACGACCTCGCCCCGGTCGAAGTCGATGTCCTTCACACGAAGCTCCAGCGCCTCGAGCAGCCGCAGGCCCGACCCATACAGGAGCATCGCCACGAGCCTGGGCGCGCCCGAGAGCTGCGCGATCACCCGCAGCGCCTCTCCCCGGCTGAACACGACCGGCAGCCGCTCCGGCGTCCGGGCGCGCGGAATCCAGGGAAGCGGACCAGGATCCTGGCCGAGCACCTCCCGGTACAGAAAGAGCAGCGCGCTAAGTGCCTGGTTCTGCGTCGAGCCGCTGACCCGCCGCGCCGTGGCTAGCCACCGGAGAAAGTCACCGACTTCCCGCGCGCCCATCGTCTCCGGATGACGCATGCCCTGCTGGACGATGAACTGCCGGACCCAGGCCACATACGCCTCCTCCGTCCGCCGGCTGTAGTGTCGTGTCCGAATCGCGGCGCGCAGCCGATCCAGAATCCGAGGCTTGAAGGGACCCCCATCCATGCCCCTCGCACATGAGAGGCCCGTGCCATCCAATCCGCCGCCATTTCAGCGGCCCTGTCGATGACACATTGCAGAATCTGCAACCGTCAGACGCGACGCCCCCGCGACACGCCGCACGACGGACACCGCCAGCGCGGCGAGTCAGCAAACACGACGCACCCGCCGCGCACGATCTCCCCGCGCCCGGGTTCGTGGAAAACACCCGACCCCGGCCGGGCGCCCCTACACGTCCAGTGCCTCAGCCTCCTCCGCCCGCTCCATGATGAACTTGAACCGCGCCGACGGATCCTTGCCCATGAGCTCGTTGATGACCCGATCCGTCACAATCGCATCCGCAATCTCCACGCGCAGCAGCCGCCGCGTCTTCGGATTGAGCGTCGTGTCCCAGAGCACCTTCGGCATCATCTCGCCGAGCCCCTTGAAGCGCGTGATCTCAGGTTTCGCCCGCCCGTCCACCCGTTTCAGAATCGACGCCTTGTGCGCTTCGTCCAGCGCCCAGTGCGTGTCCCTGCCGACGTCGATGCGGTAGAGCGGCGGCTGCGCCAGATAGACCTTGCCCTCGCGGATGAGCTGCGGCATGTGCCGGTAGATGAACGTGAGGAGAAGCGTGGCGATGTGATGCCCGTCCGAGTCGGCGTCGGCCAGGATGATGACGCGCCCGTAGCGGAGCTTGTCGAGATCGAACCCCTTGCCGATGCCGCAGCCGAGCGCGGTGACGAGATCCGAGAGCTCCTTGTTCTCGAGCACCTTCGCGACCGACGCGCTCTCGGCGTTGAGCACCTTGCCGCGCAGCGGCAGAATCGCCTGCCGCGCCCGATCGCGCCCCTGCTTGGCCGACCCGCCCGCCGAGTCGCCCTCCACGATGAAGATCTCGCTGTCGGCGCGGCCGGGCGACGCGCAGTCACTGAGCTTGCCGGGCAGGGTGAGCCGCGACGAGGCGGCGCTCTTGCGCGTAACCTCGGCCTGGGCGGCGCGGCTGGCCTCGCGCGCCCGCGCCGCCAGGATGATGCGCCCCACGATCGCCTCGGCCGTGGTCTTGTTGTGGTTGAGCCAGTGCTCGAGCGCCGGCCGCACCAGGCCGTCCGCAATGGCCGCGACCTCGGGGTTGTTCAGCCGATCCTTCGTCTGCCCCTGGAACTGCGGCTCCTTGAGAAAAAGGCTCAGGACGCCCGTCATGCCCTCGCGGATGTCGTCGGCCGTGAGCGTGACGCCCTTCGGCGTGAGGTTGTGCGTGTCGATGAAATTGCGGATGGCCTTGCCGAGCCCCGCGCGCAGTCCGTTCTCGTGCGTGCCGCCCGACCCGGTCGGAATGCCGTTGACGTAGCTCCTGAGATGCTCGTCGGTCGCCTCCGTCCACTGCATGACGAGGTCGAGCCGCAGGCCCGTGTCGTCGTGCTCCTTCTGGAGCGCGAAGGGCGACTCGTGCACGGCCTTCGCCTTCCGCTCGGCCAGGATCTTCCGGAGGTAGTCGCCCAGGCCCTCCTCGTGCTGGAACGCCTCGCGCTTGAGCTCGCCCGGGCCGGCCGCCTCGTTCTCGAACGTGAGGCGAAGGCCCTTGTGGAGGTAGCTCGCCACCTCCAGTCGCTCCCGAATCACGGCGGCGTCGAACGTCGTCTTGGGAAAGATCTGCGGGTCGGGCCGGAAGAAGATTGTCGTGCCCGTGCCGCGCGCGGCCCCGAGCTTCTTCACGCCGCCGACCGGATCGCCCTGCCGGTACTTCTGCTCCCAGGTGAAGCCGTCGCGATGGACCGTGGCGATGAGTTCGCGCGAAAGCGCGTTGACCACGGAGGCGCCGACGCCGTGCAGGCCGCCGGCCGTCTTGTAGTTCACGCCGTCGAACTTGCCGCCCGCGTGGAGCGTCGTGAAGATGACCTCGAGGGCGCTCGTCTTCGTCTGCGGGTGTCTGTCGACGGGAATCCCGCGCCCGTTGTCCTGAATCGTGATGGACGCCGCGTCCTTGTGGAGCATGAGGGCGATGGTCGACGCATGGCCGTTCATCGCCTCGTCGACCGAGTTGTCGAGGATCTCCCAGACGAGGTGATGGAGGCCGGCGGACCCGACGCCGCCGATGTACATGCCCGGCCGGCGCCGGACGGGCTCGAGTCCCTCCAGAACGGTGATGTCTTTCGCCGTGTACTGTGGCATTCTGCGCCTTCGTCAGGATAGTACAGAACCGATTGGATCCCCATGCTTGACGCGATTGCCGCCTTCAACACCTGGCTGAACGGGTACGTCTGGGGCCTGCCGACGATCGTGCTCCTCATCGGCACCGGCCTCGTGCTGACGGTGCTCACCGGCGGCGTGCAGATCCGCTACCTCGGCCGCGCGCTCGCGGAGGTATTCGGCAAGATCCGGCAGCCGGGCGGCGGCGAGGGCAGCGTGCGGCCGTTCCAGGCCGTGGCCACGGCGCTGGCCTCCACGGTGGGCGTCGGCAACATCGCCGGCGTGGCGACGGCCATTTCGATCGGCGGGCCGGGCGCGCTCTTCTGGCTGTGGGTGTCCGGCCTTCTCGGCATGTGCACCAAGTACGCCGAGATCGTGGTCGCGCTGCACTACCGCGAGCGCGACCGGTCGGGCACGATGCGCGGTGGCGCGATGTACGTCCTGAGCAAGGGTCTCAAACTCCCCTGGCTGGGCGTGATCTTCGCGCTCCTCACGTCGCTGGCCGCGTTCGGCATCGGCAACATGGTGCAGGCCAACTCGGTGGCCGACGCCCTCGGCGACACGTTCGAGATCCCGACCTACGCCACCGGCGCGGTGCTCGTCGTCGTCACGGCGCTCGTCATCCTGGGCGGCATCAAGCGCATCGGGCAGGTGACGGAGCTGCTCGTGCCGGTCATGGCGCTCTTTTACATCGCGGGCGGGCTCGTCATCCTGGCGACGCACGCCGCACGCCTTCCGGACGCGTTCCGGCTCGTCTTCGAGGGCGCGTTCAGCGGGTCGGCCGCGGCCGGCGGCTTCGCCGGAAGCACCATCGCGATGGCGCTGCGCTACGGCATCGCGCGCGGCCTGTTCTCGAACGAAGCGGGGCTCGGCAGCGCGCCCATCGTGCACGCCGCGGCGAACACGGATCACCCCGTGCGCCAGGGCCTGTACGGCATCTTCGAGGTCTTTGTCGACACGCTGCTCATCTGCACGACGACGGGACTGGTGATTCTGGTCACGGACTCGTGGACGACCGGCGCGACCGGCGCGGCGCTGTCGGTCCGGGCGTTCGAGACCGGGTTGCCCGGCACCTGGGGCGACGTCGTCGTCACCGCGGGCCTGATGCTCTTTGCCTACTCGACGATCATCGGGTGGAGCTACTACGGCGAAACGGCCATCGTGTATCTCTTCGGCGCGCGCGCGGCGATGCCGTACCGGCTGGTGTGGCTCGTCTTCGTCTACCTCGGGGCCGTTGGATCGCTGCACCTCGTGTGGGACGTGGCCGACACGCTGAACGGCCTGATGGCCGTGCCGAACCTGGTGGCCGTGCTCGGCTCGATCCCGCTGCTTCTCCGCCTGCAGCGCGAGTTCTTCGCCCGTTTGTAAAAACGACCTCGGAGGTCGTTTTACGATTCACGTAAAACGACCTCCGAGGTCGTTTTTTCTACGGCCGGATGCAGCTCCGGATCTGCACGTGGCCCTCGAGGGTCTTGCCCTCGACGAAGCAGCGGAGCGTGAGGCGTTCGTTGACCTTGGCGGCTTTGACGATGTCGGCCGCCTGGTCGCCCAGGAGGACGGCCCGGACGCCAAACGACTCCGTCTGTCCGAAGACGACGGCGGGCGGCGAACCCGACTCGATCGCGGTGACCTTGCCGCTCACTTCGACGGCCTCGCCCCAGTAGCGCCGGTTCGCGGCCGCGGCGTCCGTCTGATAGTCCTGCCAGAGATCGGCGGCCGAGAGCTTCGCCACCGGTGCGGCCAGCGTGATCCGGCGATCCTCGGCCGGCAGCCGATCGACGCACGCCACCGACGCGGCAAGGGCCAGGACGATCGCCGCCACCCTGCCGAGCCAGCCCGCGCCGCGCGCCGGACGGAGGCTCGTCACGACGTGAGGAGCATCGACGCCGGATCCTCGACGAGCGTCTTCACGCGCGCGAGGAACCGCACCGCGTCCGATCCGTCGACGATGCGGTGGTCGTAGGTGAGGGCGACGTACATCATGGGCCGCGCCACGATCTGACCGTCGATCACCGCCGGTCGCTCCTTGATCGCGTGGAGGCCGAGGATGCCCACCTGCGGCGGATTGAGGATGGGCGTGCTCATGAGCGATCCGTACACGCCGCCGTTCGTGATGCTGAACGTGCCGCCGCGGAGGTCGTCGAGCGTCAGGGTCCCATCCTCGGCCCGCGCGGCAAAGTCGCGGATGGCCGTTTCGATCTCCGCAAAGCTCATGCGATCGGCGTCCCGGAGGACGGGCACGACGAGCCCCTCGGACGCGCCGACCGCCACGCCGATGTCGTAGTAGGACTTCAGCACCATCTCGTCGCCCTGGATCTCGGCGTTCAGGCGTGGGAACTCCTTGAGGGCCGCCGTCGTGGCCTTGACGAAGAACGACGCGATGCCGAGCGGCACGCCGTGCTCGGCCCGGAAGCGCTCCTTTTCGCGGGCGCGAAGCGCCATGACCGGGGACATGTCCACGTCGTTGAAGGTCGTGAGCATAGCCGCCGTCTGCTGCGCTTCGACCAGTCGCCGAGCGATCGTGGCGCGCCGCTTGGACATGCGCACGCGCTCTTCGGGGCGCGCGTCGGCCGGCTTCGGCGGTGCGGCCGGCGGCCGGGCGGGCGTCTTGGCCGCCGGCGGCGCCGTTCCGGCCGCCGCGGCGCGGGCCGGCGGCTTCGACGCGGACGAGGCGCCCGCCGCGGTGCGCTCGACATCCGATCGCGTCACGCGGGGACCGTCGGCCTGCACCGCCGCGATCGGCACGCCGCGCTCGCGGGCGAGCCGCCGGGCCGACGGCGTGGCCGGCGCCGCGGCCGCTCGTCCGTTGGACGACGCGGCACTGGCCGTCGCCGGGGCGGCGGCGGGCGCCGTGGCGCCTGCCGGTGGCACGCGCGCCGGAGCGCTCGCAGCCTTCGCCTCAGCCGGGGCGGCCGCGGCGCCCTCGTCAATCGTGCCGAGCACGTCGCCGATCTTGACGTCGGCGCCGTCGCCGTGCGCGATGGCCTTGAGCACGCCGCTCTTCGGCGCCGCCACCTCGACGTCGACCTTGTCCGTCTCGAGCTCGACGAGCGGCTCGCCTGCCAGGACGGCCTCGCCTTCCTGCTTCAGCCAGCGCGCGACGCGCGCGTCCACGATGGACTCGCCGACCTCGGGCACGGTGATGTCGATCGACATGATCCGCCTAGACTTTCCTGGCGCTGGCGCTCCGGTCGAGCGCCTGCGCCACGAGCTGCGCCTGATTGCGCGCGTGCCGCGCCGCCGACCCTTCCGCCGGGCTCGAGCTGCGCGGCCGCGCAAGGACCGCCGTCCGCCGCGATCCCGCCAGGCCGGCGAGCGCCGGCCGCACGAATTCCCACGCGCCCATGTTCTCCGGCTCTTCCTGCACCCACAGGATCTCCTCGAGCCGCGGGTAGCCCTCGATGACGCCCAGCATGTCGCGCACGGGCAGCGGGTAGATCTGCTCGACGCGGCAGACCGCCACCTCGGCCGCGCGGCCGCGATCCGGGCTCGTCAGGAGATCGACGGCCACCTTGCCGGTTGCAAAAATCAGCCGCCGCACGTCGACGCGGCGCTCGAGCGACGGGTCGTCAATCACCTGGAGCCACCGGCCCTCGGCCAGGTCGCGCGGGCGCGACGAGACGAACGGATGCCGCAGCAGGCTCTTCGGCGTCAGGACGAGGAGCGGCAGCGGATCCTTCGCCAGGAGCGCCGCCTGCCGGCGGAGCAGATGGAAGTACTGCGCCGCGGTCGTGCAGTTGGCCAGGCGCAGGTTGATGTCGGCCGCCAGTTGCAGCGCGCGCTCCGGCCGCGCGCTCGCGTGGTCGGGGCCCTGGCCCTCGTAGCCGTGCGGCAGGAGCAGGACGAGCGACGGCTGCTGCCCCCACTTCGCCCGCGCCGCCAGCACGAACTCGTCCACCATCGTCTGAGCGCCGTTCAGGAAGTCGCCGTACTGCGCTTCCCAGATCACCAGCCGGTGCGGCGCCTGGATGTTGTAGCCGTACTCGAAGCCGATGGCGGCGTTCTCGCTGAGCGGGCTGTTGCGCACCTCGAAGGACGCGCGCGCGCCAGGCAGCGACTCGAGCGGCGAGAATCGGCGGCCGGTCTCGGCGTCGAAGAACGCCGCGTGCCGCTGGCTGAAAGTGCCGCGCTCGACGTCTTCGCCGGTCAGGCGGATGGGCGTGCCGTCCTCGAGGATCGAGGCGAGCGCCAGCTCCTCGGCGAGCGCCCAGTCGATTGTGGTCGCCTCGTCCGAATCGAACGCGTGGCGCCGCCGGTCGCGCGCCCGCGCGAGCTTGCGGTGCACCGTGAACCCGTCCGGCACGTGGAGGAGCGCCTCGTTCAGCGCGCGCAGCCGCTCGACGGGCACCGCGGTTTCCGCGCGGGCCGCCGTGCCCGGCGCCGCGGCGACCGGCGTCGGTTCGACGTAGTGGCGCTCGGGATCGAGCGTCTCCACGACGCTCTGAAGCGCGTCGAGCCGGGCCACCAGCATCCCGTCGGCGCGCCCCGGCTCGATGACGCCGCGCGACTCGAGCGTCGCCGCCCACCGCTCGCGGACGGTCGGGTGGCCCGCGACCGTGCGGTACATGAGCGGCTGCGTGAACGAGGGCTCGTCGCCTTCGTTGTGCCCGAACCGGCGGTAGCCGACGAGATCGACGAGAACATCGCGCTTGAACCGGGTTCGATACGCACAGGCCAGCCGCGCCGCCGCCACGCACGCCCCCGGGTCGTCGGCGTTCACGTGCACGATCGGAATCTTGAAGGCCCGCGCGAGGCCGCTCGCGTAAAGCGTGCTGTAGGCGTCCGACGGGTCGGTCGTGAACCCGATCTGGTTGTTCGCGATGATGTGAATCGTGCCGCCCGTCGTGTACCCGGCGAGCCGGTGCATGTTGAGCGTCTCGGCGACCACGCCCTGGCCGGGGAACGACGCGTCGCCGTGCACGAGGATCGGCAGGACGGCGTCCGGATCGAACCGCGGCGCGCCGGGCCGGCTGGCGTCGGTCCCGGCCGCGCGCGCCATGCCCTGAATGACGGGGTCGATCGCCTCGAGGTGGCTCGGGTTGGGCGGCATGGAGACCACGAGCTTCACTTCCTCGCCGCCGTCGATCCGGCGCGACGCGCCCAGGTGGTACTTGACGTCGCCGCTCCACTCGACGCCCTCGAGCGCGAGCGGATTGCGCACGGGGTCCCTGAACTCGGCCAGAATCTGCTCGTACGGCTTGCCCAGGACGTGCGCCATGACGTTCAGCCGGCCGCGGTGCGCCATGCCGATAAAGGCCGCCCGCAGGCCGCCTTCGGCCGCCTCCCGGATGACCTCGTCCAGCACGGGCACGAGCATGTCGAGCCCTTCGATGGAAAAGCGCGTCTTGCCGGGAAACGATCGGTGCAGGAACTTCTCGAACGCCTCGACTTCGGTCAGCCGCTCGAGCAGCGCCACCGGGTCGATCGGATCGGCCGGCGCGGCGAAGCGGCCGGATTCCACCGCCTCCCGCAGCCATCGGCGCTCGTCAGGCTGAAAGATGTGGGCGAAGTCGTAGCCGGTCGTTGACGTGTAGATCCGGCGCAGGCGCACGACGACCTCGGCCATGGATCGCGCGCCATCGGCCGCGGGGCCGTCCACGAGCGTCGCGGGCAACCGCTCGAGGTCGGCCTCCGTGAGGCCGTGCGTCTCCACCTCGAGCATCGGATCGCTCGTCGGGCGGCTGCCCAACGGATCGATCGTGGACGCCAAGTGACCGTACCGGCGGATGGATTGAGCAAGGTTGACCGCGGCCACGACTTCGCGCGGCGCCGCGAGCCGCGCGTCGGTTGTGCCCGCAGCCGTCCCGGGCTCGGGACCCGGGCGGTCCGGCAGCGGCGGATGCTCGTCAAAGAACGCGCGCGTCGCCTCGTCCACCGACTGCGGGTCGCGCCGGTAGCGCTCGAAGAGCTCGGCGGCGTAGCCGGCGTTCGCGCCCTGAAAATCCTTCCAGCCTGCGGACATTGAGATCGGCCGCGCTCGACAGGCGCGAACGTTGATCCTATCATCGCGCCGTACTCGGCCTTCAGCGTCGTGACGGAATCGACGCGCATCGCGCGCGCCGGTATAGCGGTATCTTAGACGACGTCGGAGATATTCGGTTCCCGGCGGCTTGCGAACCCGCCCGGCGTCTGCGACGTCAGAAGCTCGGAACGCGGCGTCCGGCAGGCCGGACGCCGGTCCCCGGTCACGGCCATGTCAGAGACGCTCCGCGCCTTCCGGCACAATGCCGTCCACGTGCGTCAGGCGCTCGCGCCGGCGGCGCCCGACACCGGCCGGCTGCAAGTGGACGCGGGCTACCTCGAGGACGCCGGCCGGTTCGATCGCTACAAGCGGCTGTCGATCCCGGTCCGGCGGGCGCTGAACGACTCGGACCGCGCGTCGTTTGCGGCTGCGCTCGCGGCGCTGCAGTCGGCGCCGGCGACCAGCGAGGCCTGCCGCGACGCCGCAACGGCCTGGCAGCGCCTGCGGCAGGAGCTGGACAGCACGGTCGTGCTCGGCGGCACGAAGGTGCCGCGCCGCGAGATCCTGGCGAGCTGGCTGGACGCGGCGGCGTTCTACGATCCGCTCGATCGCGATCGCGCCTACGACCACCTGATCGAGCGATGGGGCAAGGCGGCCGAGGCGATTGGCGCCGAGCTGACCGAGGACGCCGCGCGCGCCATTCTCGGCCTCGACGAAGCGGCCGCCGCCGCGCTCGGCGAGCCCGTGATTCTGCCGCCGCCCGCGCGCACGCCTCCGCCGCCGCCGGATCCCAAGGCGCCGTGGTGGCGACGCCTGATCTGACGTCGATCGCGGCGCGGCGGGCCGGCGCCAGGCGCGCGCCTATCGGAACATGTTCTTGGCGACGAACCAGACGTTGGCGGGCCGCTCGGCCAGCCGCCGCATGTACCACGGGAACCAGTACTCGCCGTAGCTGATGAGACAGCGGACACGGGCGCCGTCCCGTCCGAGCTCGCGCTGGCGCGCGGCCTGGATGCCGTAGAGCATCGCGAACTCGTAGCGGTCCGCGCCGATTCGTCGATCCGCGATCACGCGCTGCAGCCGCGCCTGGAGATCGAGGTCGTGCGTGGCGATGTGCAGCAGCGCGCCCGGCCGCGCCGCGTCGTCCTGCAGCAGTCGCGTGGCCAGCGTGAAGTAGTGTCGATCGACGTCGGCCTTCTTCGGGTACGCGACCGACGCCGGCTCGAGGTAGGCGCCCTTCACGAGGCGGATGGCGGCGCCGAGCGGCACGAGATCCTCGATGTCCTTCTCGGTCCGGTAGAGGTACGCCTGGATCGCGACGCCCACGCGATCCGACCGAGCGCGGAGTTTCTTGTAGAGCGCGATCGTGCCGTCCACGTACGGCGAGCTTTCCATGTCGAGCCAGAAGAACGTCCCGGCGGCGGCCGCCCGGTCGAGGAGCGACGCGCAGTACTCAAAGCAGCGATCCGGGCTCTGGTCGAAGCCGAGCTGGGTCGGCTTGACGGAGATTTGGGCGTCGAGGCCGGCGGCCTTCACCTGAGTGATGACGGCCAGGTAGTGGTCGTGTACTTCCTGGGCCTCTTCAATCCGCGTGAGGTTTTCACCGAGCCGCGTGAGGATCGTGTTGAGGCCGCCCGGCTGCAGCGCGCGGGCCGCCTCGATCGCGTCCTCGAGCCGCTCGCCCGGCATGAACTTCACCACCGACCGGCGGACGAACCGCGTGCGCATGGCACGCTCGCGAAGCCAGACGTTGGTCGACGCCCAGAGGAGCGCCTGGCGCATCAATGGCCGCCGCCGATCTGGGGCGCCGTGAGCGGCTTGAGCTGGCCGCGGTGGCACGTATAGCACGTCACCTTCTGCGTGCCGGGCGGCGCAGGCTCCCCGAAGTCCTTCAGGAGCTCGTTGTTGATCGCCAGCGTCATGCGGAGCATCTTGCGGGCGAGGAGCTTGTTGGGCTTCTCGTCGGAGGCGCGATTCTCCAGGCTCACGTGGCAGTGCGTGCACTCGACGCCGAGCGCCGCGGCGATGCTTCGCATGAGGGGCGTGATTTGCTGCATCGTGGTGTCTTTCGGCAGGACCTGCAGGTTCTGCGGGGGCGGCTGCGGCGCGCGCTGGCCCTGCGCCGGTCCGCCCGGCACCGGCGACGCCCGGCCCGACAGGCCCACCGCGGCCACGGCGCCGACGACACCCACCACGACAACGACCGAACGAACCGATCTACGCATGCGGGAGACGACTCCTTCCGGCGTGATTATAGGGCGGGCGGAAGGACGCGCACGAACTGGCCGCGCTGCAGGAGCTCGCGGCCCTTGCCGCCGCGGCCCGTGACGCCGTACTTTGCCGTGCTGATCGTCTGCTCGGCCCCGCGCGAGGTCTCGACGGTGAGGAGGTCGCGGTCGCCCGTCGACGCGATGAAGCCGAGCAGGCGATCATCCTCCTTCTGCAGCTTGATGAGAATCACGCCGCGGCCAGGCCCCGAGAGGAAGTTCACTTCGGTCGCCTTGCACAGCATCGCGCGCGCCTGGCGCGTGGCGGCGATGACCACTTCCTCGCCCGTCACGCGCGCCACGCCGACGATCTCCGCCGATCCGGCGAGGCGCGCGAACTTCCGGCCGGCCCGCGTGCTCGGCTCCACGAACTGATCCAGCGCGAAGCGCAGGCTGTAGCCGTCCGACGACACGGCCAGCCCATGCACCGGCGGCGGCGCGTCGGCCGCCTTCGACGCAATCGCGCCCACCGTCCGCGCGTCCAGGCTGAGCGCGCCCACGACCTTCTCGCCGTCCTTGAACTTGAACAGGCTCTGGATCGGCTCGCCGTACCCGGTGGAGGCCGGGATGTCGGCGATGCGCGCCGTGTAGGCGACGCCGTAGTTCGTGAAGAACACGGCCGTCGCCCGCGTGCTCCCCGGCAGCGCGGCCAGCACCGCGTCGCCCTCGCGCAGCCGCGTGGCGCCGACGTCCTTCAGCTCCTTCTGCCGCTTCACCCACCCGTCGCGGGACACGATGACGACGTTGTCCTCCTCGACGATGAAGTCGTCGGCGGTGTACTCCTCCTCGTCGACCTCGCCCGTGATCTGGGATCGGCGCGCGTCGGCGTGCAGCTCGCGGACCTGGTCGATCTCGGCCCGGACGATCTGCCAGAGATCCGCGTCGCGCCGGAGGAGGCCGCCGATGTCCCGCGCGCGCTTCCGCTTGGCGGCCAGTTCTTCCTGAATCACCAGGATCTCCAGCCGCGCCAGCCGGTAGATCTTCAGCTCCAGGATCGCGTCCGTCTGCTCCGCGTCGAGCTTGAACCGGGCCATGATCTTCTCGGCCGCGTCCCGCTTGCCCTCCGACTTCCGGACGATCTTCAGGATCTCGTCGAGCGCGTCGAAGACCGTGGCGAAGCCCTCGAGGATGTGGATGCGCGCCTTGAGCGCCTCGAGCTCGTGCTTCAGGCGCGCGCGGACCACCTCCAGCCGGAAGTGGAGGAACTGCCAGAGGATGTCGTGCAGCTCCAGCCGCTCCGGCTTGCCGACGATCGGGTTTTCCGTCGGCACCAGGCAGGTCAGATTGACGGGGAAGTTGGCCTGCAGCGGCGTGTGCCTGTACAGGTACGCCATCACCATGCGCTTGTTGGCGTCCGCCTTCAGCTCCAGCGCAATCCGCACGTCGTCGGTGGACACGTCGCGGACGTCCACGAGGTGCGGCAGCTTGCGCGAGAGCGCGATCTCGGCAATGCGCTCGACGAGCGCCGCCTTGTTGACCGCGTAGGGAATGCTGGTGATGACGATCGTCTTGCCGCCGCGGCCGGACGGCCCCTCCTCCCACGTGGCGCGGATGCGGATCGTGCCGGACCCCGTCTTGTAGATGTCGCGGATTTCGGCCGCGGTGTTGACGATCAGCCCGCCGGTCGGAAAATCCGGGCCCTTGATGTATTTGCAGAGCTGCGCGTTTCCGAGCTCCATGTCGGCGTCGATCATCTTGACGAGCGCCGTGCACACCTCGCCGAGGTTGTGCGGCGGGATGTTGGTGGCCATTCCCACGGCGATGCCGGTCGCACCGTTCACCAGGAGGTTGGGGATGCGGGCCGGCAGGACGACCGGCTCCTCGCGCGTCCCGTCGTAGTTCGGGCGGAAGACGACGGTGTCCTGATCGATTTCCGTCAGGAGCTCGTCGCTGATGCGCGCGAGCCGGCACTCGGTGTAACGCATGGCGGCGGCGCTGTCGCCGTCGAGCGACCCGAAGTTGCCCGACCCCTCCACCAGCGGGTAGCGGAGCGAGAACGGCTGCGCCATGCGCACGAGCGTCTCGTACAACGCGGCGTCGCCGTGCGGATGGTAGTTGCCCATCACGTCGCCGACGACCTTGGCCGACTTGCGGTGTTTCGCGTCGGCCGTGAGGTTCTGCTGCCACATCGTGTAGAGGATGCGGCGCTGCACCGGCTTCAGGCCGTCGCGGACGTCCGGCAAAGCGCGGGCGGTGATGACTGACAGCGCGTAGTTGAGATACCGCGACTGCGCCGCTTCGTGCAGGGCAACGCGTTCCTCGCCCCCCGACGCCGACCGCGTCAGCACGTTGGCGTCCGGCGCGGCATCAAAGAGCGAAGGCGACTTCGAGGACTTGCGTCTCGGCACGAGGGGAGATGTTAGTACGAGTACCAGTTAATGAGGCAATGGGGCAATGAGGCAATGGGGCAATGAGAATGGGGCAATGGGGCAATGCGGCAATGGGGCAATGCGGCAATGCGAATTGGGGAATGTGCGAATGGGGCTATGCGGCAATGAGCATCGTCGCGTGCGTCCGCATGACGTAGGTGTGGTCCGGCTTTCCCATTGCTTGACTGCCTTGTTCTCATTGCCTCCCATTCCCCACTGCCCCATTGCCTCATTCTCACTGCCCCACTGCCCCATTGCCTCATTCTCACTGCCCCACTGCCCCATTGCCCCATTCTCACTGCCCCACTGCCCCATTGCCCCATTGCCCCATTGCCCCATTAACACCTTTCAGCAATGGGGCCCTCATCAACGCGCGCCGAATGCGTAAATCGCAGAGATCGTCCGCACGTAAATGCGTCCGTCGGCGAAGGCGGGCGTGGCGTAGGCGTCCTCCTTCAGCTCGTTGACGGCGACGGGCGTGAGATCGCCGCCCGGCGGCAGCACGGCGACGATGCCACGCTCGCTGGTAATGAAGACGTGGCCGTCGGCCGCGACCGGCGACGCGTAGCAGCCGCCCGAGACGCCCCCCGCGCCGACCGGCCGGCCCTGCTTGACGAGCTCGCCCGTCTTCGGGTCGAGCGTCGTGACGATGCAGTTGTCGTTCACCATGTAGAGCACGTCGCGGAAGAGGAGCGGCGACGGCAGTTGCGGGACGGACCGCTGGTACTTCCAGCGCACGGCGGTCGCCGTCGTGTCGCCCTTGCCGCCGAGCGCGATCGCGAGCATGCCGTTCTCGGAGTCGAGCGCGGCGCGGTAGTACTCCCACTCGTCCTTCGACAGCACCCCGTCCTGGTTGAGGTCCATGTAGTCGAACCAGAAGGCCGCCGAGAACTTCGGGAACTCGGCCTTCGACAGCGTCCCGTTGCGATCCGCGTCGGCCGTCTTCCACACCTCGTCGGCCGGCGGCACGACGATCTTCCGCCCGGGGTCGTTCTCCGGGGCGCCGTATCCATTGATAAAGAGCGTGTCGCCGGCGATGACCGGTGTCGACTTGATCTCGAACGAAAGACCCCGCACCCACCACCGCTTCTCGCCGGTCCTCGCGTCGTAGGCCGTGAGCAGGAAGGACCCGGGCAGGAGCAGCTGGTCGCGGCCGTCCGGGCCGCGCCAGAGAATTGGCGTCGCATGCCCGCTCTTCGCCTCCGGGCGCGGCACGCGCCAGCGCTCCTTGCCCGTGCGCTTGTCCACGGCGAGGAGGTACGACCCCACGCTCTGATCGCAGGCGAGCACGACGAGGTCGCCGACGATGACCGGCGACGCGCCCATCCCGTAGATGTTGTTGAAGGGGCCGAGCGGTATCCTCCACCGCTCGCGCCCGTCGGCGTCGTAGGCCATCAGGCCGTAGTCCGGAAAAAAGACGTACACGCCGTTCTCCTCGATCGCCGGGCTCGGCGACGCCGGGTTGTTGCGCTTGTCCACGACAATCGGCGTCACCTCCGGCGCGCGGCGCTCCCAGAGGACGCGCCCCTGCAGGCGGTCGATCGCGATCGTCACGAGCGTCCGGTCGCGAAAGCCGGTGAGGTAGATGCGGTCGCGCCAGACGATCGGCGACGAGTGCCCGGGCGGCAGCGCGATCCGCCAGACGAGGTTCTTTGCCGGCCCGAACTCCGTCGGGATGCCGGTGGCCGCCGAGAGACCAGATCCATTCGGGCCCCGGAAGCGCGACCAGTCGGATGCGGAAGACTGGCCGGAAGCGGACGTCCCGGCCAGAGCGACCATCAGGATGACGCCGAGCGGCGCGCGTGAAGGCATGCGCAAAGTATACGCACGCCGCCGGGAGAACTACGGATCGATGCCGACGACCGGGTACCGGTAGTACGCGCCGGAGTTCGCCTTGATCGCGCCGACGACGGGCAGGGCCACCGCCGCAATGCCCAGCACGATCCAGAACAGGATCACGGCCGGAATGAGAATGAGCGTGATCCACAGCACCGCCGACGCGCAGAAGAGCAGAAAGACGATGACGTTCAGGAGCACGGCCTGCTTGGCGATGCCCGAAATGATGCGTGAGTCGCTCTTCGTGATCCAGATGATGATCGGCACGAGCACGCCGCCGAAGGGAATGATGTAGCCGGCGAGTCCCGAGAGGTGCGTGATCGAGGCCAGGCCGCGTTCGTCGGGCGCGATGGTCGGCGGCGCGTCGGTCATACTCGACTACTCAGACGGAGCCCGCGGCCCCGAAGTTCAGCGCACCCAGTCCGCGACGAAGAGGTTGGTGTCCGTCTCCTTGACGGAGTTCCGGTTCGACGCAAAGACGATCTTGGTGCCGTCGGGCGAAAACATCGGGAACCCGTCGAACTTATCGCTGAACGTGACCTGCTCGAGGCCCGTGCCGTCCACGTCGATCAGATACAGATCGAAGTTGGGGCCGCGCGGGTTCTTGAAGTTCGACGCGAAGATGATCTTGGTGCCGTCCACCCAGAAGAACGGCGCCCAGTTGGCCCCGCCCAGCCCCTTCGTGACCTGACGCAGGTTCCGGCCGTCACGGTCCATGACGTAGATGTCGAGCGAGGTGGGCCGCCACAGGTCTTTCTTCAGCAGCGCGACATAGTCGTCGAGTTCCTTGCCCGGATCGGGGTGCCGGCCGCGGAAAACGATCTTCTGGCCGTCGGCCGAGAAGAACGGGCCGCCGTCCGGGCCGGGCAGCCGCGTCAGCCGGCGCACGTCCGAACCGTCGCCGTTCATCGAGTAGATCTCCATGTCGCCGTCGCGCGTGCTGGTAAAGACGATGCGGCCGTCGCGGGCGACGGTGGCTTCCGCGTCGTAGCCCGGCGTGGACGTCAGGCGCGTGAGGCCCGTGCCGTCCACGTTGACGCGGAAAATGTCGTACGTGTCGTAGATCGGCCACACGTAGCCCTGATCCCGCCCGGGCACCGGGGGACACTCGGGGCCGCCAAGATGCGTCGATGCGTACACGATCGCGCGTCCGTCCGGCGTGAAGTGGCTGCACGTCGTCCGGCCCCGCCCTGTGCTGACGAGCTTCCGGTCCGTGCCGCCGATGTTCATCGTGAAGATCTGGTCGCAGGGATACTGGCCGGTGCTCTGAAAGGACAGGCGCGTGCCGTCGAACGAAAAATAGGCTTCGGCGTTCTCGCCGCCGAAGGTGAGCTGGCGCATGTTGGCCAGTCGCGTCTCCTCCGGCAGGGTGAGCGTCGGGCCCGGCGCGGCGGTGACCGCCTGGGGGACGGGCGGCGGTTCGGACGTGCAGGCGGCAAGGGCCAGGATCAGAGTCAGGGACAAAAGACGCACGGGGTCGTACCTCGATCTGTGGAAAACTGCCTCCCAGAGTTTTCCACAGATCGAGGTACGACCCCGTGAAAATCCTGCACGTGGACATGGACGCGTTCTACGCGTCGGTCGAGCAGCGGGATCGGCCCGACCTGCGCGGGCGGCCGGTCGCCGTCGGCGGCTCCCCCGCCTCGCGCGGCGTCGTCGCGGCCGCGAGCTACGAGGCGCGGGCCTTCGGCGTCCGATCGGCCCTGCCCATGGCGCGCGCCGTCCGCCTCTGTCCCGACCTCGTCGTCGTTCCCCCGGACTTCGGGAAGTACAGGGCCGTCTCGCAGCAGGTCATGGCGATTTATCGCGAGGTCACGCCGCTCGTGGAGCCGCTCTCGCTCGATGAGGCCTACCTCGACGTCACGGAGAACGCGTGGGGCGAGCCCCTGGCCGTGAACGTGGCAAGGCGCCTGAAGGCGGCCATTCGCGAGGCCACGGGCCTCACGGCCTCGGCCGGCGTCGCGCCCAACAAGTTCCTGGCGAAGATCGCGTCGGCGTGGCGCAAGCCCGACGGGCTCACGGTCATCGCGCCCGAACGCGTCGAGTGGTTCCTTCAACAACTGCCTGTTGACGCGCTCTGGGGCGTGGGACCGGTCACGGCGAAGCGGCTGCGCGATCGAGGCATCACGCGCCTGGTCGACGTGCGTACCGCGGAGCCTGCGCTCCTGAGCGAGGCGGTCGGCAGCATGGCCGAGTGGTTGCGGAAGCTCGCGGCCGGCGAGGACGACCGGCCCGTCGAGCCCAACCGCGCCGCCAAGTCCTCGTCCTCCGAGTGCACCTACGCAGAGGACCTCACCGACCTCGGCCGCATTCAGGAGGAGATTGCCGAGATGGCGCGCGACAACGCGGCCTGGCTCGGCCGGAAGGGCCTCCTGGCGCGGACCGTGACGATCAAGGTCCGGTACAGCGATTTCACGACGATCACGAGGAGCGACACGCAGGCGCCGACGAGTAGCGAGGACGAGATCGTCCGGCGCGCCGTGGTGCTGCTCGACAAGACGGACGCAGGCCGCCGGCCGGTCCGGCTGCTCGGGGCCGGCGTGCACAACTTCGAGATGCCCGGGGAGGGCGCGCCGGTGCCGGACGGCACCCTGCCCTTCGACTAGACGATGCACGCCCGGCCGCGGTTCATGGGCCGACCGGCCGGGCGCGGGCCGGCGCTTGACAGTCGTATTCTACATAGATAGGATTCGACCGATGCCCCGCGCCCTGTCGGCCGCCACCGCCCTGGTGCTGGACGCCCTCGCCCGCGGCGCCCGCCACGGCTTCGACATCCTGGACACCACGGGGCTGCCAAGCGGCACCGTGTACCCCATCCTCCGCCGGCTCGAACACGACCGGCTCGCCACGTCGCGGTGGGAATCGGCGCGCGACGCACAGGCCGAGCAGCGCCCGCCGCGACGCTACTACACCCTGACCCGCGACGGCCAGGCCCTGGTCGAGGAAGCCCGGGCCCGATTCCCGGTCCTCAGCGGGACCGCCCTGGCACGCGCCAGGCGCGCCTGAGGGCCCACTGAGGCGACCGATGCGACGCACGCTGGCCACGTCGATTGCGCTCGCGGCCGTACGCATCGCCGCGCTCCTCGTGCCTCGACAGGAGCGCGAGGCGTGGCGTCGCGAGTGGGAGGCGGAGATTCTGCATCGCCAACGCACGCTCGCGGCCGCGCCAGACGCCGACTGGGCCGGCCAGATCTCATTGATGCGCCGATCGGCGGGCTCCATTTTCGATGCCGCCTGGCTCCGCCGCCAGCTCACAACGGACAGCGACTTCGTTCACGACGTGCGCCACGCGTGGCGCCTCTATCGCCGCGCGCCCGCCACGGTGGGCCTGGTCGTCCTCCTCCTGGGTGTCGGGATCGGGTCCGCCACGGCCGTCTTCAGCGCGCTCGACGCGATGCTGCTTCGGGCGCTGCCCTTTCCTGCCGCCGACCGCCTCGGACTCGTCTGGCAGCAGTCCGACACGGGGGAACACGCCGACGTCGCGCCGGCCAACTACCTGGACTGGCGCGATCGTGCGACCCGCCTGGAGCTGGCGGCGGCCGAGCCGTACGGTTGGGACTACACGGGCGGCGCCGAGCCCGAGAGCCTGACCGGCGCCCGCGTGACGGAAGGGTTTTTCGACCTGCTCAGTCCGCGTCTCCAACTCGGACGGCTGCCGACGCCAGATGACTACCGGCTCCGTCGCGCCATCGTTCTTCTGAGCGACGCGATCTGGAAGCGACGGTTTGGCGGCGACATGACGATCGTCGGGCGGTCCATCCGGCTCGACGGCGAGCCGTTCGAGGTCATCGGCATTCTGTCGCCGGCCTTCGAGCCCCGGATCCTCGGCGGCCGGCTGGATGCGTGGACGTTGAAAGCCTCGTTCGAGGATTACGAGCGCCGGTCTCGCGGTGGCGGCTATTGGCATGTCCTCGCGAGACTCCGGCCTGGCGTGACCCTCGCCGCCGCGCAGGCGGAGCTCGACGCCATCTCGGCGCAGCTTGGAACCGAGCACCCGCGTACGAATCGGAACGTCCGGGCCTCGGTCATGCCCTTGCGATCGCACCTGGCCAACGGCACGGAACGGCCGCTGACGCTCTTGGGACTGGGCGCGGCGTTCATCCTGCTGCTCGCGGTCGGAAGCGTGGCGACGCTGCAGCTCAGCCTGCTGACCGCGCGGCTGCAGGAGTTCGTGGTACGGAGCGCGCTCGGTGCCGCCCGGGGCCGCATCGTCCGGCAGGTCGTCGCGGAGAGCGCGGCCCTCGCCGCCGTGGCTGTCGCGCTGGGCGTCGGGCTCGCGTCGATCGCGCTGGGACTGATGCGAAGCGCGATGTCCGATCTGTCGCCAACGGTGGCGCAGGCTGCCCTGAATGCCCCGGCCGTGCTGTTCGCCCTGGGCCTTGGACTCGTGACCGCGACGCTCGCGTCCGGGCTGCCGCTCCTCACCGTCCTCCGCTCGAACGCCGCCGCGCGCGTGTCCGGACCGCTCTCCGTACGGGGACAGGCGCCCGTGCTGTACGGCCGATCGGCCCTCGTGGTCGTCCAGATAGCGCTCGCGCTGGTGCTCCTGGCCTCGGCCGGCCTGCTCGGCCGGAGCTTCCTGCGGCTTGCCGGCGTCGACGCCGGCCTCGAGACCCCGAACCTTCTCGCGCTGCAGGTGTTCGCCTACGACCGGAACGAGACGGCTGCCAAGCGCATGCAGTTCTTCGCGGACACCATCACGCGCATCCGGACCGTCCCGGGCGTCGAGGCCGTCGGGGCTGCCTCCACCGTCCCGTTTCTCAAAGCCGACATCGACATCTCCAGCCGGCTCGTGATCCACGGGCGTCCGTCCGCGCCCGACGAGGCGCCCACGGTGTTTCTTGCTGCGGCCTCGCCCGACTACTTCCGGACGGCGGGCATTCCTCTCCGCCGTGGCCGGCCCTTCGCGGAGACGGACACGATGACCGCGCGCGGCGTCGCCATCGTCAACGAAACTGCCGCCCGCCGGTTCTGGCCCGGGGCCGATCCGATCGGCGCGACGATCGAGGTCGTCGACTACGGCCGCACGAAGACCCTCGAGGTCGTGGGCATCGCCGGCGACATCCGGTACGGCGGGCTGGCCGGCCAGGCCCGCCCGGAGGTGTTCCTGCCGCATGCGCAGTCGCCCTCGGCGACGATGACGTACGTCGTGCGCACCTCGATTGAGCCGGGCGCGATGATCAAAGCAGTGAAGCAGGCCGTGTGGTCGGTCGATCCGCTGCAGACCTTCTACGACGAGGGCGCGGTGCCGGACATGATCGCGGCGTCGTTGCGCCCGCGCCTGGTCATTCTCCAGCTCGCCCTGTTCTTTGCGGGCATCGGCATCGTGCTTGCGACCGCCGGCGCGTACGGCGCGGTCGCCTGGGCGGTGCGTCGGCGGACGGCCGAGTTCGGCATCCGCATGGCTCTTGGCGCCACCGCGACCGACGTGCGGCGGCACTTGCTCGTCTACGGCGGCCGCCTCGCGATGGCCGGCATCGCGATCGGCCTGGCGTGCGCGCTCGTGCTCGGCCGCCTGCTTGGATCGTTCCTCTTCGAAGTGCGTCCCACCGATCCGACGACCCTTGCGGCCATTTCAGCGGGCGTCCTGGCCGTCGTGCTCGCCGCCACCTGGATTCCCGCCCGCCGCGCCATGCGCATCGACCCGCTGCAGGCGTTGAGGGAATGAAGAGACGACGGCGCGCGTCACGGTGACCGGTTCCTTCGGCGTTTCGCCGTCGACCGGCACGAGCGCAATCGCCTGAACGACGTCCATGCCCGCGGTCACGCGCGCGAAGGCGGTGTACTGGCCGTCCAGGCCCCGGCACTCGCCGACGCAGATAAAGAAGGAGGTGGATCCGCTGCCGGGATCCTCGCCGCGGGCCATCGACACGACACCCGGCACGTTCGGCGTGTCGCTGAATTCGGGCGGCAGGTTGCGGATGAGCTTCTGCTGCGCGGCGGTAAGCGGCGGCCGGTGGGCCAGCGCGCCGGTCTGGATGACGAAGCCGGGCACGACCCGGTGCACAGCCACGCCGTCGTACACGCCGGCGGCGACGAGACGCAGGAACTGCCGCGAGGTCTCGAGCGCTTTGTCCGGCAGCACCGCCAGCTCGACGCGCCCCTTGGTCGTCTCGAGCGTGACGCGATAGGCGGAGAGCTCAGCGCCCGTGGCCTCGGCAAACGGATCGCGCGGGGGCGGCGGCGTGTCGCGAATCGTAACGGTCCGGATCTCGACGCGCGCTGCCGGGCGGCCGTCAACGTCCGCCTCGACCGCGGAAATCGCCTGCACGACCTCGATGCCCTCGACGACCCGGCCGAACACGGTGTACTGACCCTGGAGCGCGACCTGATCGGTGGCGCAGATGAAGAACTGCGCGCCGCCGCTGTCGGGGCGGTTCGGCACGAGCACGGCGGCCACGGCGCCCGCGGTCATCGGCTCGGCGTGCACTTCGGCTCTCAACCGGTTCAGGCCGCCCGTGCCGTACTCGGCCGCCTTCGCCGGATCACGCGAGAGCGGGTCGCCGCCCTGAATGATGCCGTAGCGAATCACCCGATGGAACGACGTCCCTGCGTAGGCGCCCTCCGCGGCGAGCGTCATGAAGTGGCCGACGTGATTCGGCGCCGCCTCCGGCAGGAGCTCGATCACGAACGCGCCCAGCGACGTCTGCACGACGGCCTGCTTGCCGCGCATCTGGTCGATCGACCACGGTGACTGGAACGGCGCCGGCCGGGGCACGGCCTGGGTGGCGGTGACGAGAACGAGCAGGCCGAGGATTCGGGTCATCGTACGGTAGATTACCGCCATGTCGATTCGACGCTCTCTCGTGATCCTCTGCGGCCTCGCGGCCGCCTGCGCGCCGGCCGAACCGGTCCGTCCGCTGGCCATGGCCGACGTGACGATCAACACGGACCGGATGCTGGCGGACATCGGCCGCCTGTCGTCGGACGAGTTCGAAGGCCGCGCGCCCGGATCCAAGGGCGAGACGCTGACCGTCCAGTACTTCATCGATCAGTTCAGGGCCGCCGGGCTCGAGCCCGGCCATCCCGACGGCGGCTGGACGCAGAAGGTGCCGCTCGTCGGCATCAGCGGCAGTCCGAGCCCGCTCGTCGTGAAGCGCGGCGCGACTTCTCGCACCTTCAAGGTGCGCGACGAGGTCGTTGCCTTCAGCAAGCACGTCGTCGACCAGGTCGGAATCGAGAACTCGGAGCTCGTCTTTGCCGGCTACGGCGTGCAGGCGCCCGAATACAACTGGGACGACTTTCGCGGCGTGGACGTGAAGGGCAAGACGATCGTCGTGCTCGTGAACGACCCGCCGGTGCCCGACAAGGCGAACCCGAAGGAGCTGGACCCGGCCGTCTTCGGCGGCAAGGCGATGACGTACTACGGCCGCTGGACCTACAAGTACGAGAAAGCCGCCGAGCTCGGCGCCGCCGGCGTGCTGATCGTCCACGAGACGATTCCCGCGGCGTATCCCTTCTCCGTGGTGCAGACGATGGGCGGCGAGCGGTTCGATCTCGTGACGCCGAACAAGAACGCGCACCGCGCCAAAGTCGAGGGCTGGCTCTCGCTCGAGGCCGCGACCGCGCTTCTCAAGATGGCCGGCCAGGACTACCAGACGCTCAAGGCGCGGGCCGCCACGCCCGCGTTCAAGGCCGTGCCGCTCGGGCTGACGGCGTCGATGACCGTCACGCAGAAGCTGCGCACGATCGACTCGCAGAACGTGATCGCCAAGCTCACGGGCAGCGATCCCGCTCTCAAGAACGAGTACGTCATCTACACCGCGCACTGGGACGCGTACGGCGTGGGCGATCCGGTCAACGGCGACGCGATTCGCAACGGCGCGCTCGACAACGCGAGCGGCTGCGCAATGGTGCTCGAGATCGCGCGGCAGCTCAAGGCGCTCCGGCCGGCGCCCAGGAGGACGATGCTGTTCCTGATGGTCACGGCGGAGGAGAACGGCCTGCTCGGATCGCAGCATTACGCGGAGTTTCCGCTGTACCCGCTGGACAAGACGCTCGCCAACATCAACATCGACGGCATCAACCCGTGGGGACGGACGAAGGACCTCACGGTGATCGGCCTCGGCGCGTCCGACCTGGACGACTACGCGCGCGACGCGGCCGCCGAGCAGGGCCGCGTGCTCCGGCCGGACGCCGAGCCGGAGAAGGGCTTCTACTACCGGTCGGATCACTTCAACTTCGCCAAGAAGGGCGTCCCGGCGTTCGACCCAGACTCGGGCATCGACTTTCTGGGCAAGCCGCCGGAGTACGGCAAGCAGAAGCGCGACGAGTACACGAATCGCGACTACCATGCGCCGTCCGACGAGGTAAAGCCGGACTGGGATCTCACGGGCGCCAACGACGACGCGCGGCTGTTCCTGCTGATGGGCCACCGTATCGCGCAGGCCGCCGCCTGCCCCGAGTGGAAGCCGGGCAACGAGTTCAAATCGATTCGCGAAAGGATGCTCGGAAAGTAGAGCTTTCACCATGAAGACCATGAAGGCCATGAAGCCTTCATGGTCCTCATGGTCTTCATGGTTGAGGCTCTGAAGGGCGGTCAGGCGTGACGCGCTGTCCCTGGGCGGGCACCGATCCCCTGTACGTCCGGTACCACGACCGCGAGTGGGGCGTGCCCGTGCACAACGACCGCCGGCTCTTCGAGATGCTGATTCTCGAGGGCGCACAGGCCGGCCTGAGCTGGATCACCATCCTCCGAAAACGGCCGGCCTACCGGCGCGCGTTTGCCGGCTTCGACGCCCGCAGGGTCGCGCGGTTCGACGCACGGAAGCGCCGGGCCCTCCTCCGCGACGCGGGCATCGTCCGCAACCGCCTGAAGCTCGAGGCCGCGGTGACGAACGCGCGCGCGTTCCTCGCCATCCGGCGCGAGTTCGGCACGTTCGACCGGTACGTCTGGCGCTTCGTGGGCTGGCGGCCCATCGTGAACCGCCCGCGGTCCATGCGCGACATTCCGACGCGCACGCCCGAGTCGGATGCGCTCAGTCGCGACCTCAAGGCCCGGGGGTTTCGCTTTGTCGGATCGACCATCGTGTACGCCTTCATGCAGGCGGTCGGGCTCGTGAACGACCATCTCGCCGGCTGTCCCGCTGGACGGCAGCAATCGCGGCGGAGCCGGCGCGCGTGATGCCGGTTCGCAGTATCATCGCCGGCGGCCGTGCGTCGAGTGACGGACTCGGAACCTGTGACCCTGGAAGAGCTCCGCGGGATGCTGGGCACACGATTCACCGACATGGTGAAAGGCGTGGTCGATCTCAGGCGAGGCGTGCTCCTGTTGGATGCCGACATGCACGCCGACCAGGAGGCCGTGCTGCTCGCGGAGGGGTCGGCGCAGGCGGATCTCTGGGGCATCAACCTCTATCCCGAGCTTCCGGAGGCGGACTGGCTCGAATTCGACTCGATGATCAACCTGCGCCCGTCCGCCGGCAACCGTTCGCGGGGCGTGGACGATCCGGCGAGGCGTGACGCCATCGCGGCGCTGGTCCGGAAGCTCGTGCGGCCATGATGGCGCGACCCCATCGCGATCTCGCCGCCGGGCGCTGGCAGGAGTTGTCACTGCGGGAACAGCTCGGCAACATCGGCAGTGAGATCAGCCGGGCGGCCCGCTGGATGTCGAAGAACCCGGAGGTGTCGCGGAACGCGCTGGATCGGGCGTTGGACCTGTTCGAATTGACCCTCGACGATCCGCGCGTGCGGCGATCGCCCGCCCGGCTCCGCGAGATCGCGCGGGCGCGCGAGGTCGTGGCGGACTACTTCGCCGGTCCCAACCAGTACGGATCGTCGGCCGCGTCCCTGCAGCAGTACTTCGACGCCTACGCGCTGGCGGCGCGGCAGGGCCCGGCCGACTGAGACGGCCAGTGAGGCCACTACTCCCGCCAATAGCCGCGGCGCGCATCGACGCGATACTCGGGGCGGCCGCGTGCCGTGACCGAAACCGGGTGCCATCCCGGTGTCTCAACCCCACCTGGGACGTAGGTCGACGATCGCCTCTCGAGCAGTGGGGTCAAGGACACTGGACGTATCCAGCCCGTCGGTGAACACAAGAACAAGGTGCCGCGAACCCGGGGAGGTCGGTTGGATGACGGCGGCCACCAGGGCGTCAAACAGAGAAGTCCGTCCGGCGGCGATAAACTTCGACGGCTCGGCTGTGGTTCATCAACGCGTCATGCGCGCGCCCTTGGAAGAGTAGAGCCAAATAAAGGTGCCCTCTGTCACCAGCGGCTCTCGCCTGTGCTTCCGCACGCTCCAACAAGGACAGCGCCTGTTGTGCCTGGTGTGCCACGAGGCGCCAGAACCCGGCGCGCACTCGGGCTTCCACCGCGATCGGACCGAGCGACGCAAGCGCTTCGAAGCGCTCGCTCAGATCGAGCATCGCGGCTCTGGCTGCGGCCGTCGCCCGGTTCTCCCATGAGCTGGTCGGCTTTGGATTCCGCGCGCTGACACTACCGTGGGCAAGCGTTTCCTGCAGCCGAATGGAGGTCGCCATGGGCTGGCGGCGGTTCGGCGGCAGACCCGCGGCCGCGGCTTCAAGCAGGAAGGCCGCCGCGACGGCTGGCGGCCAGGAGCGTTGATGCCGATCGACTTCTTTGAGGAAGACCGGCCAGTCCCCCACGTCACGCAACTCAGCCGATACTCGATCGTAGAGTCCGAGCCGGTACTGGTTAAACAGCGAAACTGCCGATACGCTATTCGTTCCAATACTCCTCGCAAGTGGAGTCCTGAAAGGAGCTGCGGTCGCCCTGAAGATCCACGCTAGAGTTAGTCCTCATGCTCTTCATGTTCCTCACGGTGAACGCTCTTTCAGTCAACCCCCGGGGCGCTTTTGCCGTCTCATTCTGAGTCATGCTGAACGTCAGGCTCGCCTTCCGCACGCTCCTTCGCACGCCGTTCGTCACCCTGGTGGCCATCCTGTCGCTGGCCCTGGGGATCGGGGCGAACGCCGCGATCTTCTCCCTCTTCAACCAGGTGCTCATCCGCGCGCTGCCCGTTCCCGAGCCTTCGACGCTCGTCAACCTGGGCGCGCCCGGACCCAAGACGGGGTCGCAGTCCTGCAACAACGCGGGCGGGTGCGACGAGGTGTTCAGCTACCCGATGTTCCGCGACCTGGAAAAAGAACAGACGGTCTTCACGGGCATCGCCGCCCACCGGACGTTCGACGCGAACCTGGCCTATCGGGGCCGGACGGCCAAGGGCGACGGCGTGCTGGTGTCCGGCCGCTACTTCGGCGTTCTCGGCGTCCGGCCGGCGCTCGGCCGGCTCCTCGCGCCGGGCGACGACGCCGCCGTCGGCCAGTCGAACGTGGTGGTCCTGAGCCACGACTACTGGCGCACGCGGTTCGACCAGAGCCCGGCCGTGCTGAACGAAACGCTCGGCGTGAACGGCCAGCCCATGACGATCGTGGGCGTGGCCCCGGCGGGGTTCACGGGCACGACGCTCGGCACCCAGCCCAAGGTGTTCGTGCCGATCACGATGCGCGGCTTCATGCAGCCCGGCTTCCGGGGCTTCGACAACCGCTCGAGCTACTGGGTGTATCTCTTCGCGCGGCTCAAGGCCGACGTCTCGATCGACCGGGCACGCGCGGCGCTGAACCAGCAGTACAAGGCCATCATCAACACCGTCGAGGCGCCGCTGCAGAAGGGCATGAGCGAGGCGACGCTCGCCCAGTTCCGCGACAAGGACGTGACGGTCGAGCCGGGGCCGCAGGGCCAGAGCTCGGTGATGGACGAGGCGTTCGTGCCGCTGGTCGTGCTGTTCGGCGTGACGGGGATCGTGCTGCTCAGCGCGTGCGCCAACATCGCCAACCTGCTCCTCGCGCGCGCGACGGGCCGGGCCGGCGAGATGGCCGTCCGGCTGTCGATGGGCGCGAGTCGTCGCCATCTCATCACGCAGCTCCTCGGCGAGTCCGTGCTCCTCGCGACGCTCGGCGGCGCCGCCGGGATCCTGGTCGCGCGCTGGACGCTGGCGGTCATCGGATCGATCCTGCCGGCCGATGCCGCCGCCATGATGGCCTTCCGGCTCGACGGCACCGTGCTCCTCTTCCTCGCCGTGGCGACGCTCGGCACGGGCGTGCTGTTCGGGATCTTCCCGGCGCTCCACAGCTCGCGGCCGAACCTGGCGGCCACGCTCAAGGGCCAGGCCGGCCAGCCGGGCGGCGGGCGTTCGGCCAAGGCCTTCCGCTACACGCTGGCCACATCGCAGATCGTGCTGTCGATGCTGCTCCTGGGCGTCGGCGGTCTCTTCACGAAGAGCCTGTTCAACGTCAGCCGCGTCGACCTCGGGCTCGACGTCGATCGCGTGATCACGTTCGGGCTGTCGCCGGAGTTGAACGGCCTCACCCCCGCCCAGTCGCGCCTGCTCTTCGAGCGCGTCGAGGACGAGCTGGCCGCGCAGCCGGGCGTGACGCTGGTGACGGCGTCGCTCGTGCCGCTCATCGCCGGCAGCAACTGGGGCAGCAACGTCTCGGTCCAGGGGTTCAAGGCCGGTCCGGACACCGATACCGAGTCGCGCTTCAATGAGATCGCGCCGGGCTACTTCCGCACGCTCGGCGTGCCGCTCGTGGCCGGCCGCGAGTTCACCCGCGCCGACATCGTCGGCGCGCCGAAGGTGGCCATCGTCAACGAGCGGTTTGCGGAGAAGTTCGGCCTCGGCCGGGACGCCGTCGGCCGGCGCATGGAGCGCGGGAACTCGGGGAAGCTCGACATCGAGATCGTCGGCCTCGTCGCGAATGCGAAGTACAGCGAGGTGAAGGATGCGGTGCCGCCGCTCTTCTTCACGCCGTACCGGCAGGACGAGCGCATCGGCGCCATGTCCTTCTACGTGCGGACCGAGCGCGACCCCGCGCTGACGATCGGCGCGATTCCGGGCGTCATCGCGCGGATCGACCCGAACCTGCCCGTCGAGAACCTGCGCACGATGCCCGAGCAGGTGCGCGAGAACGTCTTCCTCGATCGGTTCGTCACGACGCTGTCCGCCGCGTTTGCCGGCCTCGCGACGCTGCTCGCGGCCATCGGTCTCTACGGCGTGCTGGCCTACACGGTCGCGCAGCGCACGCGCGAGTTCGGCCTCCGGATGGCCCTCGGCGCCGACCCGGCGCGCGTGCGAGGCCTCGTCCTGCGCCAGGTGGCCGGGATGATGGCCGCGGGCGGCGCGGTGGGGCTCGCGCTCGCCGCCCTCGCCGGACACTACGCGCGCGTGCTGCTCTTCGAGATCGAGGGCTACGACCCGTTCGTCCTCACGGCCACGGCCGCGCTGCTCTCGGCCATTGCGTTCGCGGCCGGGTACATTCCGGCGCTGCGGGCCTCGCGCGTGGATCCGATGCAGGCGCTGCGGTACGAGTGAGGTGGTTCACCGGGGCGGTGGTGGGTCAGTGGCCCACCGTAGGGTTCGGCGGCCCAGCGCAGGTGACTGGGCCGTTACCCCTCAGGACGGTCACCCCGCCGCCGACCCGCTATTCGGCCCGCAGGGCCACGACCGGATCGACACGGGCGGCCCGGACAGCCGGCACGAGCGCCGCCAGCACGCCGGCGGCGAGCATCAGGACCGGGACCTGAATCCACGGCGAGAGATCGCCTGGCAGGAAATTGCGAAACACGTTCGTCAGGTAGCGATAGCCCAGACTGGCCAGCAGCACGGCCGGGACGAGGCCGACCAGGACGATATGGATCGCGCGGTCCACGACCAGCTTCAGCACCTGCCCGCGCGTGGCGCCAAGTGCCAGCCGGACGCCGAACTCGCGCGTCCGACAGCCGACGAAGTACGCGATGACGCCGTACACGCCGAGCATCGCGATCGCGAGCGCCAGACCCCCGAGCAGCAAGGCCAGCGTCCGTATCGCCCGTTGCAGCGCGACGCCCGCCAGCATGAGATCGTCCACCGGCGCGGCATCGAAGACCGCGACCTCCGGATCGAGCGTCCGGGCGAGCGCGCGCATCGCGTCCACTTGCGCTCCCGAACCGGACTGCACGACGAGCAGCATCGCGCGCTGGTAGTGCTGCGCGAAGGGCACGAACACGTAGTGATCGGGACGCCCGCCCTGCGTGACGACATCTCCGCTCACGCCGACGACCGTCACCCAGATTCTCGCCACGCAATCGAACAGGCGCCTGCCGACGACGTCCCCGCCGGGCCAGAGGGCGCCGGCGAGGCTTGCCGACACGACGGCCACCGGCGGCGCGCCCGGGCCGTCGCCCGGGGCGAGATCCCGCCCTCGGCGAACCGGCGCGCCGATGGTCTTGAGGAACTCCGGCGACACGACCAGACGCACGCCATCGGCGCGGCGCTGAATGTCGCGCACGCCGTCCGCGGGATCCTCGGCCCGAAAGCAGCTCCAGCGCCTCAACGGCGCGGGGTTCGTGCTGCCCGGCAGGGCGCTGGAAAGCGCCGCAGCGGCAACGCCCGGCGTTCCGCGGGCGCCCTTGAGCAGTCGCTCGAAGAAAGACCGGCCGCGGGGCTCCGTATACGCCGGCACTGGCCGGCCTGTCAGATCCTGCTCGTACCTCGCCAGTTCGAAGCGCGCGGCGGTCAAGCGCGACGTGTCGAACCCGACCCGCTGGTCGTACGCCCTCCGCGTGTTCGCGAGGAAGTACGTCGCCGCGAGCACCATCAAGAGCGCGGCCGTGATCTGAATTGATACCAATGACGTCTGCAGGCCGCGCGCCGGGCTGGACACGGCGCCCGGCGAGGTCGAGCCTGCCAGCCGGTGGCTGCCCGACGTCCGCGACACACGCCAAGCGCCCGCGAGCCCGACGGACAGCGCCGCGGCAGCGCCCAGGCCGACCGCGACCAGGAACGTGTCCAAGTCGGGATCGAGAGCGGTCGCCACGCCGACGCGCGAGTACGGCGACAGGCGGACGAACGGAAAGGCGTCGCCAAACCACCGGCAGAAGCCGACCGCCATCGCCAGACCGGCGGCGGCGCCAAGACTCGAGACGATCGCCGCTTCGGCCATCAGGAGCCTGACCACCCGCGCGCGACTCGCGCCGAGCGAGAACCTGACGGCCATCTCGGCCGCGCGGCGGGTGCCGCGCGCGTACAGCATGTTGGCCAGATTCGCGCATGCGCCCAGAAAGACCAGCGCGGCAAACCCGACGATCCAGAACCCGAGCGTCGGCCGGACGGCGCGCACGGGCTGAACGGCGAAGTCGGTCTTCGATGATTCGGGTCCGGCGGATGCCGCCGTGACGACTGCGGCAATCTGCGCTCGTGCTTCCTCCGCCGGCGCGCCCGGCCGCCTGCGTACGAGAACGCGAACCCCGGGCCATCGCGGCTGCTTCCACCACTCCGGCGGCCGGACGGCCCCGGCGACGGACGGCTGCAGGAGCCACGCGTCGGTTCGCACGAGCTGACCGTAGAAGCCCGGTGGCGCCACACCGACGATCCGGCGCCGCGCGCCCGCGATCCGAATCGATGCCGCACCAACCATGGCGCGATCGGCGCCGAACCACTCCTGCCACAGTCGGTGCGAGATGACCGCTGTCTCGCCTCCGAGCGGCCGTTCATCCTCGGGCGCGAACCAGCGTCCGGCGACCGCACGCACGCCGAACGTGTCTGCAAAGCCGGCGGTGACGTACTCGCAGATCGCGTACTCGGCCTGACCGGGCCGTTGCACGACGCATTCGCCGCCATCCAACGCCGTGACGGCCAGCAGACTCGCGGGTCGTCTGGCTTCGAGGGCGCGGAAGTCCGCCCGCTGCATGCCGGCGTCGAAGCGGGGCGCTCCCGGGTACTTCGAGCTGACGCTGTAGAGATCCGCCGGCCGGTCCTGTCCGGCCGGAAACAGGAGACCCGCGATTGCATGGACCGCTGACGTTGCCCCGATGCCGAGCGCGAGCGTCAGAACCGCAATGACGGTGAAGCCGGGCGTCTGCCGGAGCTGCCGCCAGCTGTAGCGGACGTCATCCACAAGCGGACGCACGATCCGCTTATCGGTGGCAGCCTCGCGCTAGCCCAGGACCGGCGCCAGCCACTTCTCCGCTTCGTCGACGGCGACGCCCTGCCTGCGTGCGTAGTCCTCGAGCTGGTCGCGACCGATCCGCGCGATGTTGAAGTACTTCGCCTGCGGATGGCTGAGGTACAGGCCGCTCACGGAGGCCGCTGGGAGCATGGCGCACGAGTCGGTCAGCGTGATGCCGACCGCCGGCGCGTCGAGGAGCGTAAAGAGCGCGTGCTTCTGGCTGTGATCCGGGCAGGCCGGATACCCGAACGCCGGCCGGATGCCGCGGTACTTCTCAGCCGCCAGATCGTCGGTCGTGAGCTGCTCGTCCTGCCCGTAGCCCCAGTCCTTCCGCGCCTGCGCGTGCAGGTACTCGGCAAACGCCTCGGCGAGCCGGTCGGCCAAGGCCTTGACGATGATCGCGCTGTAGTCGTCGTGCGCGCGCTCGAACCCGCGGGCGAGGTCGTCGGCGCCGATGCCCGCCGTGACCGCGAACGCGCCGACGTAGTCCGGCGCCAGCGAGTCGCGCGGCGCGACGAAGTCGGCGAGCGACCGGTTGGGCCGGCCGTCGGCGATGGGCTCCTGCTGCCGGAGCATCGGGAACCTCGCGATCTCCTCCCGTCGTCCGTCATCCTTGAACAGGACGATGTCGTCGCCGATCGCGTGGGCGGGCCAGAAGCCGTAGACGCCGCGGGCCGTGATGCGCTTCCCGCTGACGATGGTCTCGAGCACGCGGCGGGCATGTCCGTACAGGTCCCGCGCGGCCGCGCCGAGCGTCAGGTCCTCGAGGATGGCCGGGAACCGGCCTTTCAGCTCCCAGGCGGCGAAGAAGAACGTCCAGTCGATGAACGGCACGAGTTCCGCGAGGTCGGGCTCGACCACGCGCCGGCCGATGAACCACGGCGCCGGGATCTCGAGCGAGTCCCAATCGGTCCGCAGGCGGTTGGCTCGCGCAGCCTCGAGCGGCAGAAGCGCCCGGGCCGGGCGAGCCGCGTGTTTCTCGCGGATCGCCTGCTGATCGGCGCGGACCGAGGCGACAAAGGGGTCGCGCTGCCGCTCGCCGAGGAGGCTCGACACCACGTCGACGGCCCGTGACGCATCGAGCACGTGGACCGTCGGGCCGCCGAACTCCGGCGCGATCTTCACGGCCGTGTGCTGCCGGCTCGTGGTCGCGCCGCCGATGAGGAGCGGCGTCTGCAGCTCCCGTCGCTCCATCTCCTTCGCCACGTACACCATCTCGTCGAGCGACGGCGTGATCAGTCCCGACAGCCCGATGATGTCCACCTGCCGCTCCGCCGCCTCCGCCAGGATGCGATCGCACGGCACCATCACGCCAAGATCGATCACCTCGTAGTTGTTGCAGCCGAGCACGACGCCAACGATGTTCTTCCCGATGTCGTGGACGTCGCCTTTGACCGTCGCGAGGAGGACCCGGCCGGCCGTCTGGCGCGCCGCCGCAGCGTCGCCCTCGCCCCGAATGTAGGGCTCGAGGTAGGCGACGGCGCGCTTCATGGCCCGCGCGCTCTTCACCACCTGCGGCAGGAACATCTTGCCGTCGCCGAACAGGTCGCCGACGATCTTCATGCCGTCCATGAGCGGCCCTTCGATCACGTCGAGCGGACGGGGCGCGGCCTGACGGGCCTCTTCGACGTCGGCCTCGATGAAATCGACGATGCCGTGCACGAGCGCGTGGGCCAGCCGATCGCCGACGGGCTTCTCGCGCCAGGCCAAATCGACCTCGCGCTTCCGGCCTTCGCCCTTGACCTGATTCGCAAAGGCCACCAGCCGCTCGGTCGCGTCCGGCCGGCGGTTGAAGATCACGTCTTCGACGTGCTCGAGGAGATCCGGCGGGATGTCCTCGTACACCGCGAGCTGGCCGGCATTCACGATGCCCATGTCGAGGCCCGCCTTGATCGCGTGATAGAGAAACGCCGCGTGCATCGCCTCGCGGACGACGTCCTGGCCCCGGAACGCGAACGACAGGTTGCTGATGCCGCCGCTCACCTTCACGCCGGAGCACGTGGCCTTGATGAGGCGCGTCGCCTCGATGAAGTTGACGGCGTAGTCGTTGTGTTCCTCGAGACCCGTGGCGATGGCCAGGACGTTCGGGTCGAAGATGATATCGGACCGATCGACGCTCAGCCGCTCGGTCAGCAGCCGGTAGGCACGCTGGCAGATCTCGACCTTGCGGGCCACGGTGTCCGCCTGGCCGCGCTCGTCGAAGGCCATGACGATGATGGCCGCGCCGTAGCGGCGCGCGAACGCGGCCTTGGCCAGAAAGTCCTCCTCGCCTTCCTTGAGGGAGATCGAGTTGACGACGGGCTTGCCCTGAACGCATTTCAGGCCGGCGACGATGACCGACCACCTGGAGCTGTCGATCACGACGGGCACGCGCGCGATTTCGGGCTCCGTGGCGATGTAGTGGAGGAACGTGGTCATGGCGCGCTCGGAGTCGAGCATCGCCTCATCCATGTTCACGTCGATCATGTTGGCGCCGCCGCGCACCTGCTCGACGGCCACCTGGGCCGCCTCGGCGTACCGGTCATCCTTGATGAGGCGCGCGAAGCGGCGCGATCCGGTCACGTTCGTGCGCTCGCCGATCATCTGGAAGTTGCTGTCCTGCCGGACGATGAGCGGCTCGAGGCCGGATAGTGAGAGGGGGACGTACCTGTTTTCCACAGAAACGGCCCCTTCGGTGCCAGGTCTCACCCCTGCCACCGAAGGGGCCGTTTCTGTGGAAAACAGGTACGTCCCCAACGCTCTAATGTGATCCGGGGTGGTGCCGCAGCAGCCGCCGAGGATGCGGGCGAAGCCGCGCTCGGCGAACTCGCGAAGGAGCGCCGCCGTCTCCTCCGGCTTCTCGTCGTACTCGCCAAAGGCGTTCGGCAGGCCGGCGTTCGGGTAGGCGCTCACCCAGCGGCCGTCGGCCAGCCGAGCCAGCTCGGCCAGGTACGGCCGCATTTCGCGCGCGCCGAGCGCGCAGTTGATGCCGATGGCCCACGGCCGCGCGTGCGCGACCGAGATCGCGAACGCGTCGAGCGTCTGGCCGGAGAGCGTCCGGCCGCTCCGATCCGTGATCGTGACCGAGATCATCACCGGCAGCCTGACGCCCGTCTCCTCGCGGTGCTCGGCGATGGCCACGAGCGCCGCCTTCGCGTTCAGCGTGTCGAAGATCGTCTCGACGAGCAAGATGTCGGCGCCTCCGTCCACGAGGCCGCGGACCTGCTCGGCGTAGGCCTCCTTCAACCGGTCGAACGTGATCGCCCGGAACGCCGGGTTGTTCACGTCGGGCGAGATCGACAGCGTGCGGTTGGTCGGCCCGATCGCGCCGGCGACGAAGCGCGGCCGCCTGGGGTCGCGCGTCGTGAACTCGTCGGCCGCCGCGCGCGCCAGCCGGGCGGCGGCCACGTTGATCTCGGACACGGCCGCCTCGAGCCCGTAGTCGGCCTGCGACACGGCGTTGGCGTTGAACGTGTTCGTCTCGATGATGTCGGCGCCCGCGTCCAGGTACTGGCGGTGGATGTCGCGCACGATCTCGGGCTGCGTCAGGACGAGCACGTCGTTATTGCCCTTGAGATCGTGCGGGTGGTGCCGGAACCGGTCGCCGCGGAACGCGGCCTCGTCCAACTTGTGGCGCTGGATCATGGTGCCCATGGCGCCGTCGAGCAGCAGGATGCGCTCGGCGAGCAGCCGGTCGAGCCGTGCGGCGGTGGTCAGCGTCATCGGCGCCGCGCCCTCTGACGCGTGCCGGGCGGCCGGGTGCCGGCGGCGACGAGCACGGTGAACGGATCGCCGGCGCGCGAGGCGCCGACCTGGACGCGGACGTCTTCGAACCCGGAGCGTTTCAGCAGGCGCTTCATCTCGACGTCGGAGAAGCCCAGCCACGTGTCACCCAGCGTCGATCGCACCCACGCCTGGTCGTGCTGCCGGAGATCCAGAACGAGCACGCGCCCGCCGGGACGCAGGATGCGCCAGGCCTCGGCCAGCGCGCGCTCCGGCGCTTTCGCGTGGTGCAGCGCCTGCGACAGGAGTACGAGGTCCACGGCGCGGCCCGGAATCGGCACGCGCTCGATGTCGCCGCGCTTCCACGTGATGTTGGCCAGCTTGCGCCGCGCGGCGAGCGCCTTGGCACGCTGCAGGACGTCCGCCGAGCGGTCGATGGCGATCACCCGCCGCGCCCAGCGCGCCGACTCCAGCGTGAGGTACCCCTCGCCGCACCCGAGGTCCGCGACGTCCATCTCGGGCAGGAGGAGGCCGAGCGCGCGGGCCCAGGCCGCCCAGCTCCGGCCCGGCACGAGCTGCCGGCGCTCGTCGCCGTGCCGGCCCGGCGTTGCAAAGCTCTCCTTGCGGACCCGACGCACTTCCTCCAGGCGGGCGTCGTCGGCCCGCGTGCCCGGCGTCGGCCGCTCCAACTCGCGCTCGAGCCAGGTCCACAGGCCGGCGTCGAGGCCGTTCCGGCCGGCCCGATGCCGCGCGTCCGCCAGGCGGTACCAGGCGTAGGGCCCGGACCGCTCCTCGGTGACGAGGCCGGCTTCGCGCAGCAGGCCCAGGTGACGCGAGACGCCGGACTGGGCGACGCCCAGCACGGCCGTCAGCTCCGACACGTTCAGCGCCTCACGCGACAGGACCCGCAGGAGCCGCAGCCGGGTCGCGTCGCCGAGCAGCCGGAGGAGCGCGGGCGCGTCTGGCACATCAATGAATCTATATTCGTTGATGCCATTCAGGCAAGCCCGCGCTCGGGCAGGGCCGCCCGGCGCCGTCAGCGTCCCGCCGTGGCCTGCACCCAGGCGGCCGCCCGGTCCAGCATGGTCTCGAGGAGCGCGCCCGACGGATCCGCCCGCCTGGGCCGGACGAGCGAGTGATCACCGCCTTCGGCCAGTTCGAGCGCCGCCGCCGGCAGGCCTTGCACGAGCGCGCGCATCTCGTCCGGCGAGCCGAACGGATCGCGCGTGCCGTGCAGGAAGAGCATCGGTGCCCCAATCGCAGCCAGATGGCGATCCCGACGCTCCGCGGGCTTGCCGGGCGGGTGCAGCGGATAGCCGAAGTAGACCAGGCCGGCCGGCGCCGGATCGAGTCCGCTGCGCGCCGCCGCCTGGGATGCGATGCGACCGCCCATCGACTTGCCGCCAGCGAACATCGGTCCCTCGTCCCGGACCGACACCCACACAGCCGCAAACGCGTCCTCGAGCACGCGGCCGGGATCGGGCGTCCGCCGACCGGCCGCGATGTACGGGAAGTCGAACGTCACCACGCGAAGGCCGCGCGCGGCAAGCCCGCCCACGACGCGCGTCATCCACGGATGGTCGTGGCCCGCGCCGGCGCCATGGCCGAGCACGAGCACCGGACCGGCTACGCCAGTCTGTCGAGCCATCGCCCCGCGGCGGCTCGGAACTCGGCCGTCCATTCGTGGCCGCCTTCGAACCGGCACACCTCGTGCGGGATCTCCTGCGCCGCGAGAAACGTGATGTCGGCCGCGAGCTTCTCAGCCGTGTACCACGTCTCGCGCGTCCCGACCCCGACGAGCACCGGCGGCCACGATACGCGCCCGTTCGCTGTCTTCAATTCGGGCGGAATGTCACCGGCGAGTGCGATGACGCCGGCGACCGGGTGGCGCCCGCCGGCGGCCGCGCGATACGCCATCGCAGTGCCTTGTGAGAATCCGAGAAACACGACCGCCGGCGGTCTGGCCGTGCCGGCCTGAACGGACGGCAGGATCGTGTCGAGCGCGCGATCGACGTACGCGATGTTGTCCTGGATGGCGTCGTCGCGATCCTGCCGCGTCATCCAGCTCGCGACGACCTCACGGTCGTCGCGGGTATAGAAGCGGTGGAGCGCCTGTACGGCCACGACGTGCCAGCGACGGGCGACACCTGGAATCGCGCGGGCGGCCTCGAGGCCGTCTTCGGCCGCCTGCGCGTAGCCGTGGAACGTGACGAGGACGCGGTCCGACGTCCGGTCGGCGGCGTGCTCGACCAGCACGCGGCCGTGGGTGGTGGTGGCAATCGAGAAGGACGACGACACGAGTCGGGGTTCCGGGCCGCCGGCCGCCGGTCAACCGGCCGGCGACCCGGAACGCCTCGCTTATTTCACCGGCGCCGGCACGGTCAGCGCGAGGTCGTACTTCTTCAACGCCTGGCTGAGCGGCATCGCTCTCGATACCAGGAACGTGTTGGCGTCCGCGATGGCGCGCGGCAGCGCCAGGCGGATGTCCTGGTGCCGCTTCACGAGCGTGTCGCTCGGCAGCTCCTGGAACATCAGGATCTGCGCCTTCACCTGACCCACGGTCGCGGCGAGGTCGGCCGGATTCGGCGGCGGTCCGCCGCCGCGGCCGCCGCCGCCGGGCCCGCCGGCCGCGCCCCCGCCCTGCGGCGGCGGCACGCCGAACTTCACGCGAATCCCGTCGAACTCCTTGTTCGCCGCCTCGAACTGCGCCTTCACGGCCGCCGGCACGTTCGCGATCCCGCCGATCTTGCCGGCGATGTCGGTCATCTGCGTGTAAAGCGGTCCGAGCCGGTCGGCCATCTCGGCGGCGCGGCGCTGCTGTTCGTGCAGCTCCATCACCATGTCGTAGTAGCGCTTCTGCTGCGCGTCGGTCATCTGCAGCGCGGGGTCTGTGACGACCTTCATCGGCTTGGTCTCGATCGTCCGGCCATCCACCACGAGCGCGACGTTGTAGGTGCCCGGCAGGACGAGCGGACCGGCCAGCGCACCGCCACCTCCGCCGCCGCCAAAGCCGCCGCCCCCGCCCCCGCCGCCGCACGGATTGCGCGGGTTGACACCCGACACCGGCATCGGCGACGGGATGCCGGTCAGGCCGCCACCCGGTCCGCCGCCCGGTCCGCCTCGTCCCTGCGCGGCGGCTGCGGCCGCCGCGCCTCGACCGCCGGGTCCAGCGCCGCCCGGCGCGGGCGCGCCGCCGATCGGGCCGATCGGCTGGACGCGCATGTCCCAGCACACGGTCTGGAACCCCGGCTCGTTTCGGCCGGCGGCGTTCAGCTCGCGGATGTCCTTGCCCAGGGCGTCCGTGATCTTCAGCTTGACGTCGCCGACGGCGCGCTTGACGTAGAACGGGATCACCGCCTCCGACGGCGGGTTCTCGCCCACGAAGAACTGGTGGCCCCAGAACTCGTCGTTCCGGTCGTCCTTCGTCCGCCACTGCATGCCGTTCGGGATCGAGAACAGCTTGACGTCGGCCGACGAGGATTGCGCGGCCGCGTACTCCTGAATCGGCTCGAGGTGATCCAGGATCCAGATCGAGCGGCCGTGCGTGCCGAGAATGAGCGCGTTCTCGCGCGGGTGAATCGCGATCTCGTCGACGCGCACGGTCGGCAGGTTCGCCTTCAGCCGCCGCCAGGTCCGGCCGCGGTCGAGTGTCAGGAACAGGCCCGTCTCGGTGCCGATGTAGAGCACCTCCGGGTTCTTGGGATCCTCGGTCAGCGTCTTCACGACCTCGGTGCTGAGGTTGCCATTGATCGACCGGAACGTGGCACCGTAGTCCGTGCTCATCCAGATGTACGTGCCGTAGTTGTTCAGCCGGTGCGCGTCCACCGTGATGTACACCGTGGCGGCGTCGAAGCGCGAGGGCACGACTTCCGACACCCACGCGCCCGCCGGGAAGCCGGGCATGTTCGACGTCACGTTCGTCCACGTCTTCCCTTCGTCCTTCGACATGCTCACCGTGCCGTCGTCGGTGCCGGTGTAGTAGACGCCGGCCAGCTTCGGCGACTCGGCGAGACTGACGATGGTGCCCCACGCGGAGATGCCGTCATTCGCCGCGATCCGGATGTCCCGGCCGACGACGCCCATCGTGACGATGTCGGCGCGGTTCAGGTTCTGGGTCAGGTCGGGGCTGATGGCGACGTACGAATCGCCGCGATCCGTGGACTTGAACACGCGGTTGCCGGCCACGTACAGCACGCCGGAGCTGTGCGGCGAGAGGATCATGGGCGAGTCCCAGTTGAAGCGCAGGCTCTGCCCGTCCGAGGCCGGCATGACGTTCGCCGCCGACGGCCGGATATTCTTCGACTCGCCGGTGATCTTGTTCTTGCGCTGCATGTTGCCGTCCTGCGACTCGCTGTAGATGATGCGCGAGTCGCGCAGGTCCGGCATGCCGACGAAGCCGTCGCCGCCCTGCACCTGGAACCAGTCATGGTTCGCGATGCCGCGCACGAAGCGGACCTGGCTCGGTCCGCACCACGTGTAGTTGTCCTGCAGGCCGCCGCAGACGTTGTACGGCGTCTCCATGTCGTAACTCACGTGGTAGAAAAGGCCGAGCGGCAGGTTGGGCAGCTGCACCCACGTGCGGCTCATGTCGTAGCTCACCGCCACGCCGCCGTCGCCGCCGATCAGGATGTGGTCCGGGTTGTTCGGGTTGATCCAGATCGCGTGGATGTCGTCATGAATCGCCTGCGCCGCGTCGGTGGCCATCGACTTGCCGCCGTCGTTGGTCATGTGCAGCCCGACGCCGCCCATATAGACACGATCGGGGTTGCTCGGGTCGACGCGCACCTGGCTGAAGTACATCGGGCGCGGGTTGGCCGTGCTCACGCGGCGCCAGGATGCGCCGCCGTCGTCGGATCGATAGAGGCCGTTCTGCCCGCCGCCCGCGCCGCCGCCGGGACCGGCCTGTCCGCCCGCCTGGGCCGCGCCCGCCTGCGCGCCCGCCGCGCCCGCGCCACCGGCCGCACCACCACCCCCACGTCCTCCGCGTCCGCGGCCGCCACCGCCAGCAGCCGCCGCGCCGCCAGCCGCGCCCGCGCCGCCCGCCGCGGCCGCCGCCGCCGCCGGATCAGGAGCCGCGCCGCCACCGCCGCCGCCGCGGCCACCCGGCGGCGCTTCCGCCTCAATCGTCGCGTAGACGATGTTCGCGCTGCGCCGGTACACGTCGAGGCCGATGCGTCCCATCGGGCCCTGCGGGAGGCCGTTCGACAGCCGCGTCCAGGTTTCCCCAAGGTCGGTGGACTTCCAGATGCCCGAGCCGGGGCCGCCGCCGTTCATGCAGCACTGGACGCGGCGCCGCTGGTAGGTCGACGCGTACAACGTCTGACGATCGGTAGACGACTGCACGACGTCGTTCACGCCCGTGTCGGCGTCCACCTTGATCACCTGCTTCCAGGTGGCGCCGCCGTCGGTCGTCTTGTACAGCCCGCGGTCGCCGCCGGAGCCGAAGAGCGGACCCGTCGCGCCGACGAAGACGATGTTGTTGTCCTCGCGGTCCATGACGATCCGGTTGACGTGCCGCGACTCGCGCAGGCCCATGAAGCGCCAGGTCTTGCCGCCGTCGGTCGACTTGTACACGCCGTCGCCCCAGGACGTGCTCTGCCGGTTGTTCGACTCGCCGGTCCCCGCCCAGACGAGATCGGGGTTGGACTGCGACACGGCCAGCGCGCCGATCGAGATCAGCCCCATGTCCTGGAACTGCGCCTCGAACATCGCGCCGTTGCTCGTCGTTTTCCACACGCCACCGTGCGCGGTGCCGACGTAGTACACGGCCGGGTTGGACTCGACCACAGCAAAGTCCGACACGCGGCCGGACATCGTCGCGGGTCCGATCGAGCGGAAATGCAGGCCCTCGAACTCGGTGGCGACGGGGCCCATCTGGGATTGGCCGGCCAGGGGCGAGCCGGCAAACGCCAGGCCCGCGACGATCGCCGAGAGGGTCAGGACGCGCAAGTGCCTCAACATGGAGCCTCCAGGGAATGGCGATTATAAGTGGGGCGGCGGGCTGGTGCCGAGCACACTGCGGGGCAGCATCAGGCCATTGGCCCACAGGCCGGTGGGTCATGGGCCCGGCGGTCGGGGGTTCCTTGCCTCCGTGCCCCACGGCCCCATGGCCTCATTTATGATCCCCTGAATGTCCGTGGCCTCCCCGCCCCGCCCAAGGAACCGGGCCGACATCGACGACGCCTACAAGTGGAACCTGGCCGACGTGTTTCCCAACTGGGAGGCGTGGGACGCGGCACGCGCCACGCTCGAACGGCGAATCGGGGAGTACGCCGCGCTCAAAGGCACGCTCGCGTCAGGCCCCGACCGCCTGCTGGCCGCATACCGCCTGAACGACGAGCTGGGCCAGCTCGCCTACGGGGTGTACTACTACCCCGCCCTCAAGTACGACGAAGATCAGCGCGACAACCGCATCAACGCGCGCCGGCAGCAGGTCCAGGCGCTCATCGCCCGATGGCAGCAGGCGACGTCCTGGGTCAGCCCGGAACTGCTGACGATTTCTCTCGACACCGTGCGCGCCTGGATGGACGCGAGCCCCGACCTGGCCTTGTACCGCTTTGCGATCGAGGAAGTCTTCCGGCAGCAGGAGCACGTCCTCGACGAAAAAGGCGAGCAGCTGATGTCGTACGCGGCGCGCCTGTCGTCCGCGCCGAACGAAGCGTACCAGGCGCTCTCGACGGCTGACGCGAAGTTCCCCGAGGTCACGCTCAGCACGGGCCAGAAGGTCACGATGTCGTACGGCCAGTACCGGGCCGTGCTGGCCACCAACCGGAGCCAGGCGGATCGACGCCTGGCCTTCCTGGCCCACTACGGGACGTTCCAGGCGTCGCAGAACACCTACGCCACGATCCTCCACGGCACGTGCGAACGTGACTGGTTCCACGCCCGCGCGCGGGGGTACAGGACCACGCTCGACGCGGCGCTCCACGGCCACGCCATTCCCCGCGCGGTGGTCGACAACCTCATCGCCACCACACGCGCCGGCGTCGAGCCCCTCCGGCGCTACCACCGGCTCCGCCGCCGCGCGTTGAAGCTCGACCGCTACTGCCCCTACGACTTCTCCATCCCCATCGTCGACTGGGATCGGCGCTACGGCTACGACGAGGTGCTGGAGGCGATCGTCGAGTCCGTCGCCGCGCTGGGCGCCGACTATCAGACGCGGATGCGGCGCGGATTCCGCGAGCGCTGGATCGACGTCTACGAAAACGACGGCAAACGGAGCGGGGCGTACTCGGCCGCCGTGTACGGCGTGCATCCGTACATGCTGCTCAACTGGTCCGACACCCTCGACGACGTCTTCACGCTGGCACACGAGATGGGCCACTCGATGCACACCATGCTCTCGCAGGAGCGCCAGCCGTTCGTCTATTCGGAATACACGATTTTCGTGGCGGAAGTGCCGTCCACGCTGTCAGAGGCGCTCCTGCTCGACCACCTGCTCGAGCGCGCGGCGCGACGCGAAGAGCGGATCGTCCTCCTCCAGCACGCCATCGACAACATCGCCTCCACGTTCTACGCGCAGGTCCTCTTCGCGGACTTCGAGCTGGCCGTGCACGAGCGCGTCGAGCGCGACGAGCCGGTCACAGCCGAGGTGTTGAACGATCTGTACAAGGAGCGGTTCGACGCCTACTACGGCGCGGCCGTCGACCTCGAGCCGCTCACGCCCCTCACCTGGGCGCGCATCCCGCACTTCTTCAACTCGCCGTACTACGTCTATCAGTACGCGACGTGCTTCGCGTCGGCCGCCCGGCTCGTGCGTGAGATTACGACGGGACCCGACCCGGCGCGTGTCGCAGCCCGTGAGCGCTATCTGGAGCTGCTCGCATCGGGCGGCAGCGACCACCCCATGACGCTCCTGCGCAAGGCCGGCGTCGACCTCAGCGAGCCGTCCGACGTCAGGGCCGTCGTCGATCAGCTCGACGGCCTGGTCGCACGCCTCGAGGACGAGGTGTAGCGCGCCCGACACGCAAGTCGTCCACCCGCTCGAACAGCGGCAGATCCGTCAGGAGCGTGGCGAGCGTCCGAAAGAGCAGCGCCTGGTCACGACCGCGAGCAAGCACGGCGGCCAGCTCGGCGGGACGGTGCGCGTTGGCGTGCCAGTCGCGCCAGTCCGGTGGAATTGCCTCGAGACGGCCGAACCGCGCGAGGACGGCGGCCGCGGACTTCGCGCCCCAGCCCGGCAGGCCCGGGTACCCGTCCGAGGCATCGCCCACGAGCGCCAGGTAGTCAGGAATGGACGCAGGCGGCACGCCGAACTTCCGGATGACGCCGGCCTCGTCCCACACGACGCCGGTCCGACGGTTGAGCTGCACGACCCGCGTGCCGCTCACCACCTGCGCCAGGTCCTTGTCGGGCGTGCAGACGACGACGCGGCCCACACGGCGATCGCGGACGGCGAGCGCGGCGGCTGACGCCAGCGCATCGTCGGCCTCGTACTCGATCATGGGCCACACGACGACACCGGCAGCCGAGAGCGCCTCCTCCAGGAGCGGGAACTGGGCAAGCAGATCCGCCGGCACGCCGGCGCTGGTCTTGTAGCCGGGCCAGAGCGCGTTGCGAAACGACTCGACGACATGATCGGTCGCGACGCCGACGTGCGTGGCGCCCCTCGCGACGAGACCCCGAATCGATGCGACCACGCCGCCGACGGCGGCCACCTCGCGGCCTCGCTCGTCTTGCGCCTTGGGCAGCGCGTAGTAATGACGGAAGAGTTCGTACGTCCCGTCAATCAGATGAATGTCCACCGCCTCGCCCGCCGACAGCGTACATGCGGGGCGCGCGGTGCTCCATCGGGTAAGTCGTTCCCATGGCGCCGCCACCGCTGTGCTGTCTCCCGTCCGCCCGCGTGGGCCTTCGCCCGTTTCTTGGATTGACGGATTCAGGCAACTGGATCCAGGCCCCCTGACTGCTGCGGCCCTGGAGCCACAGGGTCGCTAAGTGATTGACCTGTAACGCCCGCGCAAAACCCCGTATCCGATGACCGGTCAATCCGGTACGGCACGCCCTTTTCTTATGTCTTGAGCCATTCGGACTATGGGTCTGCTCGACAAGCTCAAGCCTGTTCCCCGATGGAAACACGCCGACCCGGCCGTACGCCTGGACGCGGTGCGTGACCTTGACGATCAGGGAGAGCTGGCGACCCTGGCCGAGACCGATCCCGACGCGCGCGTCCGGCGCGCGTCGCTCTGCCGGCTGACCGACACGGCCGTACTCGGACGCGTCGCCTCCGGCGACGCCGACCCGGAGACACGCGACCGCGCCTCCGACCGGCTGGTGGCGCTGGCCACGGCCGACGCCGACGAGCCGCTGGCGCTCGCCGCCGTGCGCGCGCTCGTCGACGTGCGCCGGCTGTCGACCATCGCCCGAGGCGACGCGCCGGAAGCCGTGCGCATCGAGGCGCTCGTGCGTACGACCGACGAACGGGCGCTCTCGGGCATCGCCCGGCACGCCAGGCACGAGCCGATTGCCGCCGGCGCGCTCGATCGCCTGACGGATCCGGCCGAGCTCATCGAGGTGGCGCAGAACAGCGATCACAAGGACGTGGCGCTCTCGGCGCTCGAGCGCCTCATCGCGGCGGCCGCCGCGTCGGCGCCGCCGGACATGTCGGTGGTGAAGTCGGTGGAAGCGCGCACGCAGCAGAAGGCGGTCAGCCGCCGCGCGCGCGCCTGGATTCAGGAGATGGAGGCGGCCGACGCCGCCCGTCGCGCCGCCGACGAGGAACGCCGCCGCCGCGAAACGGCGCTGATTGAGGCCGTCGAGCGCGCGGGCGCGCTTCCGGAAGGCGCCGGCACCGAGGCGGCGCGCGCCGATCTGGCGCGCCTCCGCGACGACTGGGCTGCGTGCGGCGCGCCCGACGAGGCGATGCTCGACCGCTTTGCCGCCGCCGTGCGCGCGGCCGAGGCGAGCCTCGCGCGCCGCGACCGCGAGATCGAAGAGGCGCTGGAACGCGCGCGGGCGCGGGCCGAGGCGCTGGCGACGCGCGACGCGCTCTGCGCGCGCATCGAGTCGCTCGACCTGGACCGCGACGACGATATCCTCGCGCAACTGGCTCCTCTCGAAGAAGAGTGGCGATCGCTCGCGCCCGACGTCGGTGCCGGCCCGGAGGCCGACCGGCTGGCCGAGCGATTCGCCCGGGCGGTGGCCGCGTGCCGCAAGCGGCATGCGTTGGGCGCCATGCTGGCGGAGACGCGCGCGACACTCGACGCGCTCGTCGTGGAAGCCGAGGGCCTCGTGTCGCACGACGACGTGGCCCGGGCCTCCCAGCGCCTGCAGGCGCTCGCCCGCGAGGCGCGCGGCCACGCCACCGTGCTCGCCGATGCCTCACGGCCGGCCGACGACCTGCTGGCGCGGCTGGCGGCAGCGTCCGCCGCGCTGACCGAGCGCGAGGCCGCGCTCGAGGCGGCTCGCGCGGCCGACGCGGCCAAGGCCGGGCAGGCGCGCCTTGCCCAGCTCCAGCGCCTGGTTGACCGCGCGCGCCGCGTGGTCGAGGCCGAAACGATCACGCTCCGAGAAGGCGACCGGCTCCTGCGCGACATCGTCGCCGGTCTGGCCGGCCCGACCGACGCTTCACCCGAGATTGCCGACGCCGTCCGCACGCTGCGCGCGCTCCAGGAAAAAGTCGCGCCGCGCGTCCACGAGCTGCGCGAGATGGACGACTGGCGCCGGTTCGCCAACGCCCAGCGCCAGGAACAGCTCATCGCCATGGCCGAGGCCATCGTCCTGTCGCTGAAGAACGAAGAGCAGTCCTCATCGGCGTCGGGGCTGCCGGCGACGGCGCGCGCGCTCCGAGAGCTGCACGCCAAGTGGCAGGACGTCGCCGACGCACCTCGGCAGTCGGCGCAAAAGCTCTGGGATCGATTCCGGACCGCGACGGACTTCATCCGGTCCCGGTGCGAGCCGTACTTCGCCAAGCTGCGCGACGAGCGCCAGGCGAGTCTGGAGAAGCGCACCGCGCTCGTCGAGGAGGCAGAGTCGCTGGCCTCGTCGTCGGACTGGGGACGGACGGCGGCGCGCTTCCAGGAACTGCAGACCCTCTGGCAGGAACTGGGGCCGGGGCCTCGCGACGCCGTGCGCGAGCTCGGCCAGCGGTTCCGTGCCGCGTCCAACACGTTCTTCGCGCGCCGGCGTGAGGATCTGGCCGCACGAAAGAAGACGTGGTCGGACAACATGACGAGGAAGGAAGCGCTCTGCGAGCGTGCCGAAGCGCTCGCCCAGTCGACCGACTGGGACCCGGCCGTGGCCGAGATGAAGCGCCTGCAGGCCGAATGGAAGACCATCGGCGCCGTCCGGCGCAACCGATCCGAGGAGATCTGGGATCGATTCCGCGCGGCGGCCGACAAGTTCTTCGAGCGCTACCACAACCGGCACCAGATCGCGCTCCAGACGAAGCTGGCCGAGCGCGAATCGATGGTGCAGGCGCTCGAAGGGCTGGCCGCAACCACGAACGGCGACGCGCCGGCCAGCCTGGCCGCGGATGTCCAGGCGCTGCGCGTGACGTGGAACCGGAGCGTGCCGATCCCCTCGCCCGAGGTCAAAGTGCTCGTGGACCGCTGGGACGCGGCGCTCGCCCAGGTGATCGAGCGGCACGGCGCCGAGTTCAAGGGCACGGACCTCGACCCGGCGGCAATCCGGCAGAAGATGGAGAAGCTGGTGGCGCGCGTCGAGGGTCTGGTGGAGGCTGGGGCCGACGCAAAGCCGGGCCAGTCGCAGACCGAGCAGATGGCCGCGCGCCTGCGCTCGGCCCTGGCGTCCAACGCGATGGGTGGGCGCGCCACCGAAGACGCCAAGTGGCGAAGCGCCATCGACGTCGTCAAGGAAGCGCAGGCGTCGTGGCTGAGGCTCGGTCCGATCCGCGGCGCCGAGGATCTGGAAGGGCGATTCCGGGCCGCCTGCCGCCGCGTGCACGACCAGGTGCGGCGTCACGGGCACGGAGCGGGCCCGACGTCCCGCCGGCCGCCGGCGCGTTCGGCGGTGGCCGCCGGCTAGACGGACTGTTGTCGTCGGGCGCCTCGGGAGGTGACGCGCCTAGTTCGAGAGGAGCAAGCCGACACGAAGCTGAAAAGCTCGGAGGGCCGTTGCCCAAGGGGCGGTTGGCTATGTCTCATAACACGCAGAACCGGACGGAGCCACAGGGGGCAGCTTCCGTCGACTTGCTCCTCGCGAACTAGGCGTGATGCCCGCCGCTACGGCGCCTGCAATCCCTTGTAAACCACACGCCCGCCGATGATGGTGTAGGCCACCTTGGCCTGCAGGATCTCCTCGTCTCGTACCGTCGTGATGTCCTTCGTCAGGACCGTGACGTCCGCCAGCTTGCCGACGGCGAGCGATCCCTTGATGTCCTCCTCGAAGGCGGCAAACGCGTTATTCCACGTGTAGGACTTCAACGCCTCGAGCCGGCTCATCTTCTGGTCGCCGTAGAAGACCTGGCCGTCGCCGGCCTTGCGCGTGACGGTGGCGTAGTAGCTGGCAATGGGATCGACGTCCTCGACGGGCGCGTCCGTGCCGTTCGTCACGACCGCGCCGGTCTTCATGAGCTTCTGCCATACGTACGCGCCTTCCTCGGCGCGGGCGGCGCCCAGACGCGGGGGCACCCAGGGCGCGTCCGACGTGCAGTGCACGCCCTGCATGGACGCGATGACGCCAAGCTGGCCGAACCGAGGGATGTCGGCCGCCGAAATGTGCTGCGCGTGCTCGATGCGCCACCGGAGCTCGCGGCCGTTCCGGCCGTTCGCCCTGAACGCGTCCTCGTACAGGTTCAGCACCTCGCGGTTGGCGCGATCGCCAATCGCGTGGATGCAGACCTGGTAACCGGCTTCGAACGCCGTCTGCGCCATGCGCCGCATCTGATCCACCGGCGTCGTCGCGAGCCCCGTACTGTCGGGCTTGTCGGCGTACGGCGCGAGCAGCCACGCCCCGCGCGATCCCAGCGCGCCGTCGGCCGTAATCTTGATCGCGCGCACCGTCAGCTGGTTGTTGCCGTACCCGACGACGCGGTTGGCTTTGAGCGACTCGGCGGTGCCGCCGCGAATCATGACCCACAGGCGCACGCGCATCCGACCGGCGTCGATGAGCTGCTTGATCCGGTTCACGACGTCGAAGCCCGACCCGGCGTCCTGAAAGGACGTGATGCCCTTCGAGATCACTTCCTGGTCGGCCAGCTCGAGAACCTGCCGGCCGCGCGCCTCGGCCTCTTCCGGCGTCGGCGCCGGCTGCCCCGCACCGCGGCGGATGAGCCTCGACGCGGTTTCACGCAGGAGGCCCGTCGGATTGCCGGCCTTGTCCTTGAGAATCTCGCCGCCGTCGGGGTGGGGTGTCGCCCGCGTCACGCCCGACAGCTCGAGCGCCTTGCTGTTGGCGAACGACGCGTGGCCGCTGGCGTGCGTGAGCATGACGGGGTTGTTCGGCGACACCTTGTCGAGCGAGGCCTTCAACGGAAAGCCCTCGACGTTCGGCTGCGGCGTCGACGTCCATTTCTCCTGATGCCAGCCGCGCCCGTAGATCCACTCGCCCGGCCTGGCCTTTTCCACGGCGAGCGCCACCATGTGGATGATCTCGTCCCAGCTCTTCGTGTTGAGGAGCTCGAGGTTGAGCTTGCTCTCGCCGATGTTGTTGAAGTGGCCGTGTCCCTCGATGAAACCGGGAATCGCGAGCTGGCCGCCGAGCTGAATCACCTCGGTCCGGGGTCCGATGTAGCGGGCGAGCTCGGCGTCGGACCCGACGGCGACGATGGCGCCGTTGCGCGCCGCCAGCGCCTGCGCCTCCGGCCGGCGATCGTCCAGCGTGACCACGCGTCCCCCGCGCAGAACGAGGTCGGCGGGCTCTGGCGGCGGACCCTGCTGGCCCGTCAGGCCAACACCGGCGGCGACGACCGCGATCAGCGCGGCGGCAAGCGCGACGAACGGGAATCTCAATCTGGACATGGCGCTCAGTCTACCTCGCTCCCTGGCCGGCCGGCGCCGGCGGCCGATGGAAACCCAGCCGGCGCTCCGCGAACAGGAAACAGGGCAGCGCCAACGCGGCCAGGCCCGCAACGACGCCGAAGCCCCACCGGAAGCCGGTGTGGTGCACGAGCCATCCCATCACTGAGGACCCCGAGCCGATGCCGGTGTCGAACGCGGCCAGCATCGCGCCGAACGCCGCCCCGCGTCGAAGCGGCGAGACGTGCGACATGACGAAGGCCGTGTACGCCGGGTACAGCAGTCCGAAGCCCGCGCCAAACACGAGCGCGGACGCGAGGAACAGGCCGAAGCCGTCCGCCAGCGCGAGGAGCAGGATGCCCGCGGGCGGGGCCAGGAGACACGGCAGGAGGACGCGCCGGTGCCCGACGCGGTCGATCGAGCGGCCGACCGTCAGCCGCCCGACGAGCACAGCAGCGGCCATGCCCGTGAGAAACAGGCCGCGCGGCCGGACCCGAAGCGCATCGGCGAAGAGCGCGGAAAAGCTCGTGAGCGCGCCGTAGCTGAACGAAATCAAGGCCATCGTGACCGACAGGAGCAGCACGCGCCACTCGACCGCGTAGTGCGGCGGATGTTGGATCGCCAGCTCGTGACCGGCCGGACGGTCGTCCGGCAGCCGCCACGCAACCAGCGCCATCAGGAGGTTGAGCGCCGTGAGCTCGAGCGCGAGCGTCCTCCAGCCGGCGTGATAGACCCAGAAGCCGAGCGTCGGCGCGCCGGCGACCGCAAACACCGAGGCGAGGCCCCAGTAGCCCAGGCCCTCGGCGCGTCGGCTCGGCGGAATCGTGTGTGTCATGTAGGCGCCCTGAGCCGACAGGAGCGCGGACCAGACGAGGCCGTGCGGCATCACGACGGCCAGCATCAGCCGGTGGTCGGTGATGACCGCATAGCTCGTCGTGAACCCGGCCAGCGCCAGGCTCACGACGATAAGCACCCGCCGCTGGCCGAGTCGATCGCCGATCGATCCGGTGAACGGGGCGGAGGCGGCGGACGCAAACGCGAGCAGGCCCAGGAACAGACCCGCCTCGGCCGTGGACCCGCCGAGATCCAGGATGTGGTACGGCGCCGTCGGCAGGAGCTGGAACACCGACACAAAGACCGTGAAGCTGTACGCGCACATGATGAAGAAGCGGGGCGTGAACAGCCGCTCGGACATGAACGCCTCAGTATAGAGGGGCGTGCATTAAGATCGGCGCGTGGCCGATCGTCCGTCCCGCCTCTGGAAGACGCTCGCGCCCGAGACGCGGCAGGCGGCCGCCGTCGCCTTCTGGCGTGACGACAGCGCCGACGACGTGCCGCTGCAGCATGCCGAGGCGATCGTCGCGATCGCGAAGCGAATGAATTTCAGGCCGAAGAGCGTGCGGGCGCTGCCGGAAGAGCGGCGCGCGCGTCTGCTCGCGCAGATGATCGACGTGCCCGACGCGGTGGCGACGCGCGCGCTCATCGCGTATCACTTTCAGACGCAGCGGCCGATGATGAGCGCGTTCCTCGAAGCGCTCGGCATCGCGCACGACCAGGGTCTCATCACGACGGAAACGGTCGCGCCGCCGACCCGGGAAGCCCTCCGGCGGGCGGCCGGCCGGCTTCGAGAAACGTTCGCCGAGCCCGAGATCCGGCTCTACTTCCAGACGCTTCAGGCGCTCGACGGGGAGACGTGGGCCAATCTTGACGACTTTTCAGGCCCGGCCGGAGCCCCGGGCGTCTAAGCTGTGGGAAGCATGAGCTCGCTCCGGGCGATCAGCGGCGTCGTCTTCACGGCCATGCTGACAGCGGCCATCCATCCGCTGTGGGCCGAGGCGGCCGGCGCGCAGGCGACGACCGCGCCGCCGCCCCCGCCGCCGGCGCAGGAACAGACGCCGCCCCCGCGCCCGCCCGAAGAGCTCGACCGCATCAAGGCGGCGCTCAGCCGGCCGAACACCATCATCCTTACCGAGCCGCAGGTGAAGTTCTACGTCGAGATCCGCGCGAAGTTTCCGACGGTCGAGGACATGTTCCGCGGCGTGGATCTCGTGTACGGACCGACGCGCGGCGGCGCGCCGATGACGCACGCGGAGTACCTCAGCATGGTCACGCCGCGCGAGATGGTGGCGACGTCGGGCGGCATCAAGCCGGCCGAGATGCTGCAGTTTGCGGTCACGAACTGGGTGGGGCAGATGCTCGTGCGCAAGGCGCTCGAGGAGATTCGCAACGCCCGCGACGAGCGCGAGATCCAGCAGATTCGGGAGCGGATCGACCGGGAGCTGGCCGCGCTCACGGGACGCGGCGGCGGTTAGGCCCCCTCCCCTACTCCTCCCTCAAGAGCGATACCGGATCCACGCGCATCGCGTGCCGCGCCGGGCGCCACGACGCGGCCAGCGACGTGCCGGCCACGACGACCAGCACGACTGCCCACGTCACCGCGTCGTTGGCGGTCACGCCGTACTGAAACGCGGCCATCGCGCGCCCGAGGGCCCACCCGGCCGCCGCGCCAAACCCGATGCCCACCGCGGCGACGCCCAGTCCGTCACGGACGACGAGCCGGCGGATCTGGCGCGGCGACGCCCCGATCGCCACTCGAATGCCGAACTCGCGACGCCGTCGGCTGACCGCGTAAGTCAGGACACTCAGCAGACCGCCCGCGGACGCCGCCACGGCGATCCCGGCAAACACGGTCCCGAGCGCGGCAGCCGCCCGCGGCCGCGCCACATGCTCGGCGTACCGATCGTCCAGACGACCGAGGTCATTGATCCGCAGGCCTGCGTGGACGGCCTCAATCCGGCCCTTGATGGCGGGAAGCGGCGGACACGAGGCGGCACACCGGATGCTCAGCATGACCTGGCCGCCGCCCGAGGCGAACGGCGAATAGAACTCGGGCATGTCCAGTCGAGCCTCGAGGGTCGGCAGGCTGATCTCCTTGGCCAGCCCCACCACCAGCCCCTGCCGTTTGCCGAAGCTGAACGACCGGCCGACTGGATCGCCGTCCGGCCACAACGCGCGCGCCAACCGCTCGCCGATGACGACGGTCGTCTCAGGATCGCCGGCCTGAAACGTGCGGCCGCGCACCAGCGGAATGCCGTACAGGTGAAAGAAGTCCGGGCGCACGTAGTACTCCTGCACCACCAGGTTCACGGGCGCCGCCCCCGGCGCATCCGATCGCCAGTCGGAAAAGAAGTGCAGGCTGCCGCCGCGCGGCGGCAAGCCAAGCGACAAGGCCACGACCTCGACGCCCGGCGTGCCGCGGATGGCCTCCTCGATGGAGACGCTCACCGCCTGTCTCGACGCGGCGTCTCTGGCGGTCGCCGGCATCTGGATCCACGCGGTCAGCACGTCCTCCGTCCGCAGCCCGCGGTCCGCCCCGGCCAGGTTGATGAACGACCGTACGAGCAGAGTCGCCCCTGACAGCAGGCTGCATGCCAGGGCGATCTCGACGACGAGCAGGCCGCGCGACGCAAGCCTGGCGGCGCGCGTATCGGTGTGGCCGCGTTCGGCCGCGCGCAGCACAGCCGGTCGATCCACGGCCGTGCCAATCCAGGCCGGCAGGAGGCCCGCCAGGAGCGTGGCCGCGAACCCCAGCAGCGAGGCAGCCGCCAGCGCCCGCGCGTCGAGATCCACCGGATTCAGCGATCGCACGAGCAGGGCCTCCGGCAGGAACGCTCGCGCGAGCCCGACCAGGACCCATGCCCCACCAAGGCCGATGCCGACGCCCATCGCGCCAATGGCCGCGCTCTCGGCCAGGGCCTCGCGCACCAGGCGCCCGCGCGAGGCGCCGAGCGCCGCACAGACTCCGTACTCGCGCCGGCGCAGCGTGAGCTGCGCGAGGAGCAGGCCGCTCACGTTGGCACAGAGCACGAGGAACACCAGGCCGACGCCGGCCGCGAGCATGGGCACCGCGCGCTTGTAGTACTCGTCCGGACTCGAGTACACGAGCGGATCGAGCTGTACGCGGCGGTCGCCCAGCGACGGATCGACCGCATGCATGACGTCGGTCGCCCGGCGGGCGACGTCCGCCTCAGGGGTTCCCGCCGGCCGTCGAACGTAGGCGCCCGGCAGCTCCCCCTCGAGGGCCGGGGGCGGCGCCGCGTAGTCGATCGGACGCCAGACTTCGGTGTTCCACTGGGGAAACCGGAATTCCTTCGGCATGATGCCGACAACGAGATGCGGCCGGCCGTCGATCTGAATCGAGCGGCCCACGATGTCGCCCGCGCCGCCGAACAGGCCGCGCCACAGCGTCTCGGACAGGATCACGCGGGCGTCGCTGCCCGACCGGCCTTCGTCCGGCAGGAAGACGCGTCCGCGGATGGGCGCGACGCCGAGCATCGCGAACACGCCCGATGTGACCCGCGCGCCGGCACGCATCGTCAGATCGGTGCCGGTGTCAACAACAGCCATTCCGGTCGTTGCGTTCAACGCCGATACCCCTTCCACGGCGTCGAAGAGGCCGGCGTCTTTCCAGGCGCGAAGGAGCGCGGGCGGCACCACCAGCCGGCCGGACCGCTCGCCGCGCACCTGGATCCGCGCCAGCCGCTCGGGATCGCGAAACGGAACGGGCCGCAGGAGGAGGGCGTCGACGACGGTGAACATCGCCGTCGCGAGCGCGATGCCGGCCCCGAGCATCGCGGCGGCGAGGAGGGCCGACCCGGGCCGAGCCGTCACGCGTCGCCAGGCGTGTCTCAGGGTGTCTGTCAGCATCAGGGGCCTCCGGGGCGGTCGGCGGGGCCGGGCGCCGCTCGTGATGCGCGCCGCAAGGCCGAGCCGAACGAGAAGGATGGACAGGAGGAGCGACCACCACTCGGTCAGCGCGGCCCAGGCGGCCGCGACGCGGCCGCGGTCGCGCCGCGCGCGCCCTACGACCTCGCGGATCGTCGACGCGGCGTCGAGCAGGTCGAGCCGCGTGCCGCGGTCGGTCGAACGGGAGGAGGGCACGTGGCGTTCTCCTCAGGCGCGGCGGGTTCTGCCGATGACGCGTTTGCGGCGGGCGTCGCCAAGCACGGCGTCCAGACGGCGCGCTTCGGCAGCCAGAACGCCCGTGCCGAGTGCCGTGAGCCGATAGTACTTGCGCCGTTCGTCGTCCTCGTCGGGCCGCGGACGTCTCTCCGCTTCTTCGATCAGCGCCGCGTCCATCAGCCGCTGCAGGAGCGTGTACAGCGTGCCCGTCCGCAGGCGGATCAGCCCGCCCGTGCGATCGTCGACCTCGCGAATGATGCCGTAGCCATGCCGGGCCGAGTCGGCCAGGGCGAGCAGCACCTCGAAGGCGAGGGGCGTCAGGGGCAGGAACGAGCGCGGGTCTCGGAGCGCGGCCACGGGCGTCGGGCAGATGCGTATATTATAGATGCATCTGGATCTGATGCATATGACGACGCCCGGGCGGCGGCAGCCGGGTGTCGGGGCCGAGGGAGGGGGCCGGGAGGGGGTCGTCCGGACCCCTGGCACCGAAAGGCCTATTTCTGTGGAAAAGAGGTACGTCCCCCTACCACGATGGCGTCGCTCACCGGCCGCGGCCCGGCCGCATCGGAGGGCCGGTTCACCACCACCCCCCGCACCACCATCGTCGTCGACCCGCCGCCGTCGAGGTTGAGCGCGTCGCGCAGCCCGAGCCGGGCGCAGAGCTGCACGAGTTCGGTAAAGGTCATGCCGACGCTGTAGGTCGGCTGCCGGCCGTCGACGGCGACGAGCCAGATGAAACCGCGGCGGTCGGCCCCGATGAGCGTGCGCGGGTGCCGAGCCTCGACGAACGACGCGACATTGAGGGTTTCGACCTCGCGCCAGTTGCTGATGGGCAGGCCGTGTCGCCGCAGCAACCCGGCGCCATTGACGATGTGGTCGGCCTCGTCCAGTCTGCGCGCCGAGAGCCCGTGCACCGTTTTCCAGACGGGCGCGATCGTGACGGCCGTGCCGACGGCAAGCGCGGTCAACGGTTCGGGCAGGTCGAGGCCGCCGAACGACAGGACGGCGCCGTCGCGCGGGATCGGCGTGCGGCCGGCGTCGCGGCGGATTTCGGTCACGACCAGCGGCCGGCCCGACAGCACCCATTCGACGCCGTTGGCCGCCGTATCCGTGTCGGCGTGATACAAGGGCGTGTACGCCATCAGCTTGCCGCGCTCGCGCGTCGTGTCCAGCCCATCGATCGGCACGCGGCGCTCGGTCCGCCTCGTCTTGAACCTCAGCTCCATCCGGAGCGAGGCCTGGTCGAACTCCAGCTCCGGTTTCCGGCCCGGCCGCGATCGGATGGCCACGATGCCCCGCGTGGTGGGGTTATCGCTCACGAGCTCGCCGGCAATCTTCAGCACGCCGGCTGGCTCGCCGTTGCGCACGTTGAAGAACCCCGCGTTCACGGCGGCGATCGCGCCGTGTCGCGCCGCGATGTCCTGCACGCGCTCGGCATGCATCACTGCGCCGTTCGACAGCGCCGCGTCGAGCCGGACTTCGTCGGGATCCAGGCGCAGCAGGTAGGCGGCGACGGGGCCGCTCGGGTCGACGAGCGCCGAGTCAGTGGATCGATAGAGTTCGACGCCGGCCGCAATCGATTCTGCCGCGCCGAGCCACGCCTGCGATACGGCCTGCCCCGAGGGCAGCGCCACCGGCAGCGCGGCCAGGACGACGGCCAGCACCAGGCGGCGGAGGCCGAGCGCGCGGGCGTGGGGAGCGCCGGCCGGCTTCGTCATCGTTTGCACTATTCTTTCACGTCATGACGCGCCGGGATTTCCTCGCCGCCAGTGTTGCCCTGCCGGCCGCATCGGTGCTCGGTGGCCGGGCCACCTATCAGGGGCGATCGGGTGTGCTGAAGCCACCCCGGCTCAGACCCGGCGACACGGTCGGCGTCGTTTCCCCGGCGACGGCGGTGTTCCAGGAGGTCGAGCTCGACATCGTGCGCGAATCGCTCGAAGCGCTCGGGCTTGTCGTCCGCGTCGGCGCGCACGCGATGAGCCGGCATGGTTCGCTCGGTGGCACGGATCGCGAGCGCGCCGACGACATCAATGCGTTTCTGGCCGATCGCGCCGTACGCGCCATCGTGCCCGCGCGCGGCGGCTGGGGCAGCAGTCGGCTCCTGCCGCTCCTCGAGTACGACGCGCTCCGCCGCGATCCCAAAGTGATCCTGGGCTTCAGCGACATCACGGCGCTCCTGAATGGCATCCACGCTCGGACGGGCCTCGTCACCTTTCACGGACCGAACGGCGGGGGCCGGTGGGATGCGGCGTCGCTCGACTGGATGAAGCGCGTGGTTTTCGCCGGCGAGACGCCGACGCTGGGCAATCCGAAAACGGAGAACGACCGAAACGTCCTGACGCAGATCGAGCACCGCGTGCGCACGATCGCGCCGGGCCGGGTGCGCGGCCCGCTGCTCGGCGGGAACCTGACCGTACTCACCGCCATTCTCGGCTCGCCGTACGTGCCGGATTTCGCCGGCGCGATTCTGTTTGTCGAGGACGTCGGCGAGACGCTCTATCGCGTGGACCGCATGATGACGCAGCTGCGGCTGGCCGGCATTCTCAGCCGCCTCCGCGGGTTCGTGTTCGGCACGTGCAGCGACTGCAAGCCGGGCGAGGGCTTCGCCTCGCTCACGCTCGAGGAGATCTTCGCCGACCACGTCAAGCCCCTCGGCATTCCCGCGTGGCAGGGCGCCATGATCGGCCACGACATGCCGCAGTGGACGCTGCCGGTCGGCCTCGAAGTCGAGATCGACGCGACGGCGGGCACCATCCGGTTGACCGAGCCAGCGGTCACCTGACGGGCAGCCGACCTCAAAGCAGGGACCATGAAGCACATGAGGAACATGAAGTTCTCATCGCGCAGCCTTTGTGAGCTTCATGTTCTTCATGCTCTTCATGGTGACGGCTCTTGGGGGCGCTATTTCACCGTCACGCGCGCGATGCGCGCGCCCTCGAGGATGCGATCGACGACCTCCATGCCGGACATGACGCGCGCAAACACCGTGTAGTCGTGATCGAGGCGCGGCAGGTCGATGAGGTCGATGAAGATCTGCGCGTCGCCCGTGTCGCGCCCGCGCGTTGAGATGCCGACCGCGCCGCGGAGATGCGGCACCGTGCCCACCTCGTCGCGCATGTAGCGCGGCGCGCCCACGTACTCGTTTGCGCCCGGGCTGCCTCCCTGGATGACGAAATTGGGCACGACGCGGTGGAAGGTGAGGTCGTCGTAGTAGCCGAGCCGCGCGAGTTCGGCAAACCGCGCCACCGTCAGGGGCGCCTCCGCGCCGAGCAGCTCCAGCGTAATCGTGCCGCCGCCCTCCATCTGTATGGTCGCGACCGACGGCAGGCCCGCGAGATCCGCGCGGCCAGGCTGGTACGGATACCGCTCACGCAGGTCGTCTGGAAGGGGCGTCTTGCCGGCCTTCGTGGTGATGATACGCGTCGCGACCTCGCGCACCGCGCGGTCGAAATCGCCCGTGAACGGCAGCACCTCGAGCGCGCGATCGGCCGGGAGCAGCTCCTCGAGCCGCTCGAGAATCGCGACGCGCGGATCGCGCGACGTGTCGGACAGGCGCGCCGACACGCGGAAGAGCGCGCCGAAGAGCGCCTTGATCGCGGGCTCGCGATCGGCCGCGCGCGCGCCGCGCAGCGTGATCGCGGCCGCGCGCAGGAGCTGATAGTCGTCGCTCTCGAGCGCCGCGACGGCCGCGCGCGCCGCCACGGGACTCGCCATCCGCCGCAGGCCGTCGAGCGCCGCCGTCCGCACGTTCGGCTCCCGGTCGCCGGCCAGGCGCTCAAGCCGATCGGCGTCTTTCAGCGTCGCCGACACGGCCGCGGCCGCCGCGCGGACCTGCCAGGCCGGATGGGCCTCGGCCGCCTCCGACACGCCTCGGGCGACGTCCGGCCCGATCCGCGCGAGCGCCTGATACGCGTGCGCCGGCCGGTGCCAGCGCACGTGACTGTCGGGCCGACCGATCTCACCCGCCCACTGGACGAGCCGGCCGACAATGTCCCGTTTGTCCGGACACGAGTCGGGCAAGAGATCGATCGCGCGGAGCGCCACCGTCGGCTCCGGGTCGTCGAACATCGCGACGAGCGGCAAGCACTGCTGCGAGGTCGCCGCATGGCGCGCCATCGCCCCGACCATCTCGTACCGCACCTGGAACACGCGATCCTGGGCCAACCGAGCGCCGGTCGCCCGGTGCGTCTCCCGGTTGAAGTCGATCCGCAGCGCCACGAGCCGCCGTACCTGCCAGTCGCCGTCAAGCCCCGCGGCCACGAGCGTCAGGTCGTGGTCGTCGCGCGCGGCTGCGAGCGCGAGGAGCGCCAGGCGGCGCACGCGCACGGGCGCATCGGCCGACACGGCCATCTCGCGCAGCCGGCTGCGCGCCTCGACGCCAATCGGCCGCTTCGGGCTCTGGCGGATCAGCGCCTCGAGGCCCTTGGCCGCGCCCAGCATCCGTCCGGCCTCGCCGCGCGACGCGGCCACGAGCACCGCTTCGGCCGCATTGCGCGCCGCATCGTCCGGATAGCGAAGGCGGCCGATCGTCTCGAGGATCACGGCGGCGACGTCGGCGTCCGACTCCTTCGCAAGCCGGACATCGAGCGCCGCGCGGCCGTGGGCGATGTCGTTCGGACCAGCAGCCGAAGGCGATCCCGCGTTACGCGGCTCCGGCCGTGCCCCCGCCAGCGCATCGCCAATCGCGCTGGCCGCCTCGCGCCTGACACGGGAATCGGGGTCGGAGAGGAGTGCGATCAGCGCGCCGTCAGCGAGCGCGCCGTCCTTCAGGAGGGCCACGGCCGCGGGGTCGGCCAGGCGGCCGTAAGCGGCCGCCGCGCGTCGCCGCAGCTCGGGATCGGCCGACGATGCCGCGGCCGCGAGCGCGGCGCGCTCGCGGACCTCGCGATGGCTCGGCGCGTGCGGCCCGGCCGGGCACGGCATGAAGCCGCGGCTGTCCCCGGCGAGCGCCACGGTTTCTCGACTCGGCGCGATTGGGGCCGGCAGCGATCCGTCGGCGCCGCAGACGACGAGCGGCGTGTCCATGCGGGGCAGCGGGCGTGCGGTCGCCGCGCCCTGGCGGCCCTGCGAGGCGCGGACCAACGCCCCCGCCGTCAGGGCCGACGCGCCAACGACCATCGCGACGACAACCATCGCCCGCCGGTCTCGTGTCATGGCCTCGCCTCCTCTGGCGCCCTCGTGCCAGATATCTTGCCCGCGTACTCGAGCATCTGCCGTTCAAAATCCTGCGGGTACGAGATTCGCACGTCCGTAATTGCGCCTGAGGCGTCGCGAACCGGCTCGAGCCGCGGCTGCACGAACGCCGTGTACGACGGCAGGTTCAGCCGATCGACGCGCCGGACGATTTCGTCCCGGAGCGCCGGGCCGAAGCTGATGCCGTGCCGCTCGACCACACGCCGCGCCGCCTCGTAATCGCCCTCCCCCTTGATGCGCTGAATCTCGGCCAGCAGCCGCCCGACGCCCTCGCGAAACGCGCCGACGTCCGTCATGACGTAGTACGTCTTGCCGTCGCGGCGGCGCACCTCGATCGCGGCCGTCTCGGCGATGAGCCAGTGGACGATGAGCTGGCGGTTGCGCATGTGATCTTCCTCCAGCGTGTCGCCCTCGCGCACCCGCCTGAGCTGCACGAGCGCGTTCCTGGCGTAGCCCTCGTACTCGGTCCGGACGACCTCGTCCTGCTCGGCCGCCGGCACCAGGCCGATGTCGGCCATCCTCGGCTCGGGCAGCATGTACAGCGCGACCAGATCCGCGCGCGCCTCCTCGATCGTCGAATAGTGCTCCTTCAGGAACAGCTGCGGCTGGCCGTTCAGCCGATCCGCGACGCGCCCGGACCCGTGCCCGAGCACCTCGTGAATGGCGGTCGTCGCGTCGCTCGCCACGGCATTCCAGCGTTCCGCCCGCCCGATCTCCTCATCGGACCAGCAGAACTCGCGGCGGAACTCGGGCGGCAGCGACTTCTCGTAGGCGACGGAGATGTTGGCCAGCATCATGGACTTGCTGCCATGCGTCTCGCGAAGGCGCTGGTCGTTCGGCAGGCTCAGGCCGATGGCCGTGAGCGGGCCTGCCTCACCGGTTTCGACAATCGCATCGATGGCCCACGCGGTCACGCCGCCCGTGTCGGGCCGCCGCCACGCCGGGTCCCACGGCATGCGCGCTTCGAACCAGGCCGCCGCCTCGGCCAGCCGCCGGAGACTGTCGGTCCGCTCCGCGTTTACGTAGTAGACCAGGCCTTCCCACGCGCCCTTCACGCCGCGCGGGTCGAGGTAGTTCTCAATGAAGCCGTTCACCGTGTCGACGACCGGGTTCCGGTCCTCGACCCAGGCGATGTCGTACCGCACGCGGTCCGCGTCCGAGCCGGTCTCGTACCACCGGACGAGCGCTTCGAGCGCCCGGGCGGTCGCGGGCGGGGCGAGCGCCGCCGCCGCACGAAGATGCCTGACGATGGCGCGAATGGCGGCATCGTAGCGCCCGCCCACGCGGTACACCTCTTCGATCAGGCGTCCGTTCTGTTTCACGAGACGCGAGTTCGGGCCGTGCCGCTCCTCGAAGCCCTCGAGATCGGCCATCGTCACGCCCGCGTACAGGTTGTTCGCGCTGGCTGCCAGGATATCCTGCCCGTCGCCTGGCGTCTTGTTGGTGACCACTGCGTCGGCCGCCGCATTAAAGAACGCGTCATCCAGCCGGCGGAGAAGGTCGGCCGGCAACTCGCCCGGCCGGCACGGAAACCGGGCGCCGTTTCCGACTGCCGTCTCAGTCGCCGCGCGAAACGCCTCGCGACTGCATCGCAGGACGAACTTGCGCGCGGTGTGGCTCTGGTGCGGACCCGAGTGGATCCAGAAGAGTTTCGTGTAGCGCCGAACCTCGGCAAGCGTGGGCGCATCGATGCCGTCCGCATGCGTGAGGATCGCCTCGAGCACGTCGCGCATCTCGAGCGCGTGGCGGTAGCGCTGATCGTAGTAGATGTCGCGGCCGGCCATGGCCGCCTCGGACAGGTGCCACGCCAGGATCTTCTGATCGACCGGCAGCCGATCGAAGCCGTCCGCGTAGTACTGCACGACGGCGGCATCGTCGATCTGCTCGAGGAGGTACCGGCGGGACACGGGCGCGCTCACAGGGCCACTGTCGCGCGATGGCCGGGTGTCTGCACCGTCCACCCGAGGTCGCGCTCGATGCGCGCTTTCAGCGCGTCCATCGGTTCGGGCTCGCCGTGGACGAGGCACGCCACGGCTGGCGGGCGCGTGAAGCCGCCGAGCCATCGCATGATCTCGTCGGCGTCGGCGTGCGCGGACAGCGAGTCGAGCGCGTCGATCGTCGCCTTCACCGGCACTTCCTGCCCGTGGATCCGCACGTAGGCGGCGCCCGCGCGCATCGCGTGGCCGCGCGTGCCCGGCGCCTGGTACCCGGCAAAGAGGACGGTGTTCCGCGGGTCCGGAAGCGCCCGGACGAGATGGTGGAGCACGCGGCCGCCCGTCGCCATGCCGCTCGAGGAGATGACGATCGAGGGCGCCGGCGATTCCTGAACCGCGCGCGAGTCGGCAATCGACTGCACGACGTGCAGTGTGGCCGTCGTGAATGCGCACAGGCGCCGCTCGGCCGCCACGCGGTCGCCGCCCGCCGCGGCCTCGGCCAGCTCGCGGACCGGCTCGTCAAGTTCGGACATCCGCTTCCGGTACGCGGTGAGCACGGTCGCCGCCATCGGGCTGTCGACGTACACGGGCACCTCCGGGATCTCCCCCTGCTCCTCAAGCGTCGCAATCCAGTAGAGCAGCTCTTCGACGCGGCCGAGCGCGAACGACGGAATAATCACCTTGCCTCCGCGGGCCAGGGTCCCGTTCACGACCTTCGCCAGCGCGGCGCCCTCGTCGTCTTCCGCATGGCGCCGGTCGCCGTACGTGGACTCGACGACCAGCACGTCAGCCTGGGTGACGGGCGTCGGGTCGGCCAGCACGGGACGGCCGTACCGCCCGAGGTCGCCGCCGAAGAGGAGCGTCCGGCCCGTGGCCTGGACGACCAGCCGCGCGTAGGCCGATCCGAGCAGATGACCGGCGTCGAGGAATTCGGCGGTCACGCCGTCCATCACCGGCACGGGCCGCTCGTAGCCGACCGGCTGGAGGCGCGCCATGGCGCGGTCGGCATCTTCGCTCGTAAAGAGCGGCAGCGCGGGGTGATGACGCGTGTAGCCCTTGCGGTTGGCGCGCTCGGCGTCTTCTTCCTGAATCCGGCCGGCGTCGGCGAGCACGATGCGCGCGAGGTCCGCGGTGGCCGGCGTGCAGAAGATCCGGCCCTTAAAACCCTGCGCGACGAGCCGCGGGAGGAACCCGCAATGGTCGAGATGCGCGTGCGTGAGGACCACCGCCTCGATGGACTCGGGCGGCACGGGGAGCGGCTGCCAGTTGCGCTCGCGCAGCTCCTTCCGGCCCTGGAACAACCCGCAGTCGACGAGCAGGCGCCGCCCGTCGATCTGGACGAGATGCTTCGACCCCGTCACGGTGCGCGCCGCGCCCAGGCACGTGAGCGTCGGCCCGCCGGTCATGCGAAGTAGCCCGGCTGCCCGCCGGTGTGCCAGAAGAGCACGGTCTGGTCCGAGGTGAACTCGCCGGATCGCACGCGCGCGATGAGGCCGGCCATGGCTTTGGCAGTGTAGGTCGGGTCGAGCAGGATGCCCTCGCGGCGCGCCATGAGCTCGAGCGCTTCGGTCGAGGCCGGCGTGGGCTTGCCGTACCCGTCGCCCACCTGAGTGTCGTCGACCTCGATGTCCCGGTCGGCGCCCACGGTGGCCGGCTTCGCTCCCAGCCGATCCGCGACACCCTCGAGAATCCCGCGCACGACCGCCCGGAGGACGGGCGCCGGGTCGTCCGCGCTCACGCCGAGGATGCGCGACGTCAGCCCGAGGAGGGCGCAGCCGGCGACGAGTCCCGCCTGCGTGCCGCCCGACGACGTGGCGTGCACGATGACGTCGGGACTGACGGAGGACCCGGCAATTTCGGCGACGCCGCGGGCAAATCCGAGCGCGCCCGTGGGCGTCGAGGCGCCGAGCGGCACGACGAACGGGCGCCGGCCCTTCGCGCGCAGCTCGGCGGCGACCTCGTCCATCGCGGGCGCGCGGGCCTCCCGCGTGGCGACGCCGCGGATCTCGGCACCGAACAGGCGGTCGAGCCGTGCATTGCCGGTGACGGGCGCGTCGGCGGGTCCGTTGAGGATCAGGACGACGTCCAGGCCCAGCGTCGCGCCAGTCGCGGCCGTCACGCGCGCGTGGTTCGACTGCACGCCGCCGCAGGTGACGAGCGTGTCGGCATGGGCGGCGATCGCCTCGGCCGCCACGGCCTGCATCTTGCGCACCTTGTTGCCGCCGAGCGCGAACGGCAGCAGGTCGTCGCGTTTCATGAGCAGGCGCGGCGCCCGCGGGCCGAGCGCGCGCCGCAGCCGGTCGAGATCGTCCACCGGGGTCGCGTGCGACGCGAGCGCGACGACCGGCAACTGGAAGAGCGCGGCGAGGGCGGTCGCCATGGCGAGCACACTATACTGCCCTGATGCCGCCTCGCGGCGAGAGCGCTCTCATGGGCGCGCTCCGGGCGTCCGATCCGATCGTGTCGGCGGAGCTCCGACCGCCGCGCGCCGAGCTCGACCTGGCCGCTGGCCTCGACGCGTGGATCGACACGTACCACGGCGTGCGGGGCCTCGTACGCGGGGGCACGTTCGTGTTTCTCACCGACAGCGCCGTCGGCGCGCGCGAAGAGCACAACCTGCGCCACCTCGTCATCAACCTCGGCGCCGACGTGCCGCGCGATCGCGTGGTCCCGTTCCTCACGACCAAGCACCCGCTCGAGTTCTGCCTGTCGTACGCCGAACGCGCCTGGCACGAGGGCTTTCCGTCGATCGTCGTGCTCGGCGGCGACCGGTCGGTGGGACCGCCGCGCTGCGTCGAGCATGCGTGGCAGCTCCGGCAGGCGATCCGCCGCCACGTGCCGGATCTGACGCTCGGAGGCTGGGCCAATCCGCACGCGTCGCCCGCCACGCAAGTCGACTATCTCGATGCGGAGGCGTTCACCGGCGAGTACTTCCTGACGCAGATCGTCTCGCACCATGACGCCCGCGCGGTCGAGGCGTTCATGGACGAGGTCGGCCGCCGGCGGCTCAGCCTGCCCGGCGTCTTCGGCGTGTTCTATTACCGCAGCGCCAATCCCGCGACGCTCGACGCGCTGCGCCGCTTCCTGCCGGTGCCCGTCGAGGCGCTCACGCGCGAGTTTGCCGCCGGCGCCACCGCGGAGGAGATCTGCGCGCGGACGATCCGGGCGCTCCAGGCACTCGGCGTCCGGCACGTGTACATCTCGAACCTGCCGGTCGGCCGCGCCCGCGCGACCCTGGACCGAATCAGGGCCCTGGCGACGCAATGACTCGATCGCTCAATTCAGGAGTCGCCGCCCAAACCGAGGACGCGCGGGGCTGCTGGTTCCGTTTCAAGGACTTGCGGGACGGTCCCTGCCCGCTGGAGGACCCTGGAGGACGCCAAGCCCGGAAAGTCTTGCAGGAAGTTGCAGGGTTCGTTCAGCGGCGACCAGGGCGCGTTCTCGGCGCCGCGTTGGCCAGGCGAGTGCTCCCTACTGCGTCACGTCGACGCACGGGGCCAATCTGGAGGATGGCGGTCCGACAGAGCCGCGTCACTCCGGCTGGGATCGTGAAGGTGTGGAAGACCCGCAGGACGTCTGCTGCGGTAGGCTGCGTGATAATCCAGCGGATACCGCCTCGAACGACGTGTCAACGCGACGCCTTCGCCCGAGCTATTCCTGTCGTCGCGTTCTTGCGAGGGCGCCCGCCGAGCCGGCCGTTGGCACGCGAGGCACGAGCTTTCGGGTCGCTGCGCTTGGCGCCCACCAGAGCCGCAACGCCAACGACACTGATTCGCGCCTTTCCTCGATCGGAGACCCGTGCGACGCGGACTCGCGCCATTGGCCGACTCGCCGGGTGCGCGTTCAGGTACTCCGTCATTACCGCCCGTAGGGCGCGTTCGGCCTTGGCGTACGAATCGGCCGCCGCATACACGGGCAGGCCAGGCACGTAGGCGCTCACGGCGCCGCTCTTTTCGGTTTCAAGGACGATCGGGTAGAGCATTGTCATACCTCGGCCCAGGTCAACCTCGAGACCGTAAAACCTAACGCTAGGTTCAGTCAATGCGCCCACCGGACGGGTTCCCCGCGGCACGAAATCTCCCCGCCTCATGTTTCGTGAGCCCGGAAGGAATTGAACCTTCAACCAACAGATTTAGTCAATTCTCTGTCTCTTCCCCAATCGCCCTGCCCCACTCGCCGTCGAACACAAACTCGCCGACCGGCCGCCGGGCGCGGGCTTTCTGCTCGGCCTCGCGGTGCTTTTCGTAGACGAGCGCGTCCGGATCGCCGGCGTATCCAATCGCCATCATCACGGCGGGCTCGAAGGGCGCCGGCACGCGGCACACCTCGCGCGCCCGCTCGCGATCGAAGCCTTCCATCTGGCGAATCGACAGGCCCTGTGCCGTGGCCTGGAGCGTGAGGAGCGCCACCGCCGAACCCGTGTCGTACCAGGCGAGCGGGTTGGGCGTCTCGTCGCGTTCGAGCGTGATGCGGACGGCGATCAGGGACAGCACCGGCGCCGCGGCCGCCCACGACGGGTTCTTGCCGGTGAGCGTGCCGACCAGGCCGGCGTGCAGCGCCGGCGCCCGGCCGCGGTCGGCCACGAGAAACCTCCACGGCTGCTCGTTGCCGGAGGAGGGCGCCCAGCGCGCAGCCTCGAACAGGCGCAGTAACTCGCCTCTCGTGACGTCGCGGGACGCGTCGAACGCGCGCGGACTCCAGCGCCGGCGGATGATGTCAATGACCTCGTGATCCGTGCTCGCGATCTTGGGATGATCCATGGGCGGCGGTCGTGCCCAAAGTATCATCATTCGGATGGCTGAGTACCTGGACGGCGTGCCCTTCTCCGGCATCATTCGCATCCGCGACATGATGTACAGCGTCGATCGCCCGTTCCGCCTCGATCAGGGCGACGTCAGCTTCGACGCCCCGGACTCGGTGAAGGCGGCCCTGCGTCGCGCGATCGACGACAACCGCACGCACTACGTCCAGACGACGGGCATTCCGCCGCTCATCGATCTCATCGTCGGGAAGCTCCGCGCGACGAACGGCGTCCCCATCGACAACCCGGACGAGGTGATGGTCAGCTCGGGCGGCATTCACGCGGTCTTTGCCGTGTGCCAGGGGCTGCTCGAGCCGGGCGACGAAGTGCTCGTGCCCGATCCCGAGTGGCCGCCCGCGCAGGGCAACATCGCCTGCGCGCGGGCGGTCCCCGTCGGCTACCCGCTTCACGAGTCGCGGGGCTGGCGTCCCGATGTCGAGGAACTCGGCCGGCTCGTCACGCCCAGGACCCGGGCCATCTACGTGAACTCGCCGAACAACCCGACCGGCGGCGTCCTCACCCGCGACGATCTCCAGGCCATCGCCGACCTGGCGCGCGAGCGCGATCTCTGGGTGATCTCCGACGAAGCGTACGAGGACGTCGTCTTCGAGGGCGTGCACGCGAGCCTCGCCGCCGTGCCGGGCATGTACGCCAGGACGATCCCGATCTATACGTTCAGCAAGACGTACGCGATGACCGGCCTCAGACTGGCCTACCTGGCCGTGGCCGACCCGACGATTCGCGACCGCGTCCGGAAGATCCTCTTTTACACGGTCTCCAACACGTCGTCGCTGATTCAGTACGGCGGGATTGGCGCCCTCGAGGGATCGCAGGACGTCGTCCGGGCGTACCGCGAGGAGCTGGCGGCCAGGCGCACGCTCTTTTATGACGGCGTGGCGCGCGCCGCCTCGGGCGTCCTGTCAGGGCGGCCGCCGGCGGGCGCGTTCTATGCGTTTCTCAAGGTCGATCCGGCCTGGCGATCGCCTCTGCCCGACGCGCCGGCCTCATCGTCCTGGGCGATGACGGAGTACCTCATCAGGCGCGGCCGGATTGGCTGCGTGCCCGGGGTGGACTTCGGCGAGCACGGCGAGGGCTACGTCCGGTTCTGCTTCGCCCGCGAGCGCGCGGAACTCGAGGGCGCGCTGGCCTCGATGAGCGCCCTCCTCCCAGCTACCGAACGTGCCGGCCGCCGTCAACCCGGATCGTTTCGCCGGTGATGAAGTCCGAGTCGATGAGCGCGAGCGTGGCTTTGACGATTTCGTCCGGGCCACCCCAGCGGCCGAGCGGCGTCGCGGCTTCGACCTCGCGGATTTCCTTGTCGCTCGTGCCGGGCGGCGGCAGGATGGGGCCGGGCGCGATCGCGTTCACCAGGATCCCGTCGGCGGCCAGCTCGAGCGCGAGCGCTTCGGTCAGCGCCTGCACGCCTTTCTTGGCCACGTAGTACGCCAGGTAGCCCCTGTACCGCGGCCGCCCGCTTGCCGCGACCCAGTCCGAGAAATTGATGATGCGGCCGCCGCCCGCTGTGCGCATCAGCGGCACGGCCGCCCGCGCGCAGAGGTACGACCCTCGAAGGTCGATCGCGAGCTGGCGGTCCCAGTCCTCGGCGCGCATCTCGTCGAACGGCACGGCGCGGTAGAGCGACGCCATGTTGACGAGCACGTCGAGGCGGCCGAACTCGCGCGCGACGGCGTCGACGAGGGCGCCTGCCGCCGCGTCAGTGGCCACGTCCGCCTGCACGACCAGCGCCCGGCGGCCGTGCGCGCGCACGGCGTCGGCCGTCTCCTCCGCTTCGCGACGGGATCGGTTGTAGGCGATCGCCACGTCGGCGCCCCGTGCGGCCACCTCGGCCGCCAGCGCCGCGCCTATGCGGCGCGCGCCGGTGATGAGCACGACGCGACCGGCAAGCTGCATGGAATCAGGTGCGGCTGCGGAGCCGGGCGCGGCCGGCGGCGCGCGCCTCGGCGCGTGTGGCGCGCACGCCGTCCACCGAGAAGTCGCCGCCACCGGCCAGGAGCAGGCAGACCAGGCCGCCGGCCATGACCACGGCGTACTCGATGCCCTGGCCCCGCGTGGGGTCGTTCACCCAGTTGAGATAGAAGCCCCACATGAGCTGCCCGGTCCAGGCGACGAGCAGGACGTAGCCGAGCAGCGCCGCGGCCGCGTGCCGGGTGAGGAACCCGAATCCGACCAGGAGGCCGCCGACGAACTGAATGATGCCGGCGAGCAGTGCCATGAGGAACCCGGGCTCGATGCCGGCCCTGGTCAGCCGCGCCGCCGTCTCCGCGAGTCCGCCCGGTCCCACACCCGCCCCGCCCCAGATGCCGAACAGCGTGTGCGCGCCGTGCAGGACGAAGACCACCGACAGACTCAGCCGCACGGCGGCGAGGCCGAGCGAGGACATAGGGGGATTGTGACACTCCCTTGTCCGTTTTGGGGCTCGGGTGCCGATTTACCATATGCCCATGCCCGTGACGTCCCCGATCCGGTCGTCCGCCCGCGTCCGGTCGTTCACCTACGCCATCCGCAACATCGTGGCCGAAGCGAAGAAGGTGGAGGCGGCGGGCCGCGCCGTTCGCTACCTGAACATCGGTGATCCGATTCCGTTCGGCTTCCGGACACCGCCTCACCTCGTCGAGGCCGTGAGCCGGGCCATGCGCGACGGCGACAACGGCTACACCGCGTCGGTGGGCATCCTGCCGGCGCGCGAGGCCGTGGCCGCCGAGTACGCCTCGCGCGGCATGCCGGTCGGCCCCGATCGCGTCATTCTCACGTCGGGGACGTCCGAGGGCATCGAACTCGCTCTGGGCGCGCTGGCCGACTCGGGCGACGAGGTGCTGGTGCCGACGCCCACCTATCCGCTGTACACGGCGGTCCTGGCCAAGATCGGCGCGCGCGCCGTCTACTACCGGACCGATCCGGCGCGCGGCTGGATGCCCGACCTGGACGATATCCGGCGGCTCATCAGCCCGGCCACGCGCGCGCTCGTGCTGATCGATCCCAACAATCCCACGGGCGCCGTGTACCCGGAGTCGACGCGTCGCGCGCTGATCGATCTCGCGTCACGAATGGGCGTGCCTATCCTCGCCGACGAGGTCTACAGCGATCTGGCATTCGACGGTCGGCAGCCGCTCCTTGGCAGCCTCGATCCGGACGCGCCCGTCATCTCGTTTTCGTCCTTGTCCAAGGCGTACCTTGCGCCGGGCTGGCGCGCCGGCTGGCTGGTCGTCGGCCGGACCGATCGGCTGGACGACGTCCTGTCGGCGATTCGGAAGCTGGCCGACGGACGGCTGTGCAGCACGGGGCCGATGCAGCACGCCATCACGGCGGCGCTCACCGGCGATCGATCGCATCAGCAGGCGTTCGTGCGCGATCTTGTCCTCCGCGCCACACTGACGTCGCGCCGGCTCGAGGCGATGCCGGGCGTGCGGGTCGTGCCGCCGCGGGCGGCCTTCTACGCCATGCCGCAGATGACGCTGCCGCCCGGCACCACTGACGAAGACTTCGTGCTGGCCCTGCTGCGCGAAACCGGCATCCTCTGCGTGTACGGATCGGGCTTCGGGCTGCCCGCCGATCAGGGCTTCTTCCGCATCGTGTTCCTCGCCTCGCTCGACGAGCTGGGCGCGGTGTACGACGACCTCGCGGCGTTCACCGCCGAATTCCAGCGCCGGGGCGCGGCGCGGCCGACGGGCGACCGGTGACCCCACGCGACCTTTCGCGCGAGCCGTGGCCCGCGGGCCGGGCCGTCACGCTGCTTCTTGCGGGCGTCGTCCTCCTGTGGGTGCTCTACCTCGCCCGTAAGGTCCTGCTTCTTCTGTACATCGCGGGACTCCTCGCGATCGGGTTCAGCCCGGTGGTTCACTGGCTCGAACGCCGGCGGTTTTCGGGCCCTCGCGGCCGGCTGCCGCGGTGGGCCGCCATTCTCGTCCTCTACGTCGGCCTGATCGTGGCGGTCTCCGGCGCGCTGTCGATCCTGCTGCCGCCGCTCGTCGTGCAGGCGCGCTCGCTCTGGGAAAACCTGCCGGGTCTCGTGCAGCGCGGACAGGAGGCCCTGTGGGGGTGGGGCCTCGGGCGCGGCGCGTGGAGCTGGGCGGAGATTGTGAAGACGCTGCCGAGTCCGGAACTGGCGATCAGCGGCATTCTCGGCGCGTTGCAGGGCCTCGTGGGCGTCGTCGGGGCCGTCATCACGGTCTTTGTGCTGCCGTACTACCTGCTCATCGAAGGCGACAGTCTGCAGCAGAGCTTCCTTAGGCTCTTCCGTCCCGACCGGCGCCCGCAGGTGGCCCGCATCACCGAGGCCGCGACGCTGAAGGTCGGCGGCTGGCTCGGCGGGCAGCTCCTGCTCTCGCTCGTGATCGGGTCGACGGCGGCGTTCGGCCTGTGGCTCTTCGACGTGCCGTACTTCGGCGTGCTCGCCCTCGTCGCGGCGATCGGCGAGCTGATCCCCGTCGTCGGGCCCATCCTCGCGGCCATCCCGGCGGTGCTCGTCGGCTTCACCGTGTCGATCCAGACGGGCATCCTCGTCGCGGCCTATTACGGCGTCCAGCAGTTCATCGAGAATCACTTTCTCGTGCCGCGCATCATGCAGCGTCAGGTGGGCCTGAGCGCCGTCGCCGTGATCGTCGCGCTGCTCGTCGGCACGGAGCTCCTCGGCATCGTCGGCGCGCTCCTGGCGGTGCCGTCGGCCGCCATCGTGCAGGTGCTGTTCCAGGAGTTCCTGGAGCACGAAGAGGATCCCGTTCCCGAGTCGTCTGCAACCAACCCGGAGAATCATGCGTCACGATCCGCTGGCCTATCTCACGACCGAGCTTGACGGCCTGCGCGCGCAGGGCCTGTATCGATCGCTGCGCGTGCTCGAGGCCCGGCAGGAAGCGTCCGCCCGGTTCGACGGCAAGACCGTCGTCAATCTGTCGTCGAACAACTACCTCGGCCTCACGACGCACCGGCGACTCATCGAGCGCGCGATCGAGGCCATCCGCCAGTTCGGCGTCGGGTCGGGATCGGTGCGGACCATTGCCGGCACGATGGCCATCCACATGGAGCTCGAGCGGCGGCTCGCGGCCTTCAAGAAGACCGAGGCCGTCGTCGTCTTCCAGAGCGGCTTTGCCGCCAACGCAGGCGCCGTCTCCGCAATTCTCGGCAAGGACGACGTCATCATCTCGGACGAGCTCAACCACGCCAGCATCATCGACGGCTGCCGGCTGAGCAAGGCGGCGATCAAGATCTTTCCGCACAAGGACGTCGCCCGGGCGCGGGCGATCCTGAAGGGCCTGCCGGCCGCGCAGCGCAAGCTGCTCATCACGGACGGCGTCTTCAGCATGGACGGCGACCTGGGCGCCGTGCCCGAGCTGTGCGATCTGGCCGAAGAATTCGGCTGCATCATGATGGTGGACGACGCGCATGCGAGCGGCGTGTTCGGGGCGAACGGCCGTGGCACCATCGACCACTTTCAGATGCACGGCCGCGTGGACATCCAGGTCGGCACGCTGTCGAAGGCCATCGGGGCGCTCGGCGGGTACGTCGCGGGGTCTCACGCGCTCATCGAGTTCCTGTACCACCGGGCGCGCCCGTTCCTGTTTTCCACGTCGCACCCGCCGTCGGTCGCGGCCACCGGCCTGGCGGCGCTCGACGTGCTCGAGGAGGAGCCTCAGGTCATCGAGCGGCTGTGGGAGAACACGCGGTTCTTCAAGGCCGGGCTCGAGCGGCTCGGCTTCAACACGGGTCTCAGCGAGAGCCCCATCACGCCGGTCATTGTCGGCGAGGGCAGCCGGGCCATGAAGCTGTCCGACCGGCTGTTCGAGGAGGGCGTCTTCGCGCAAGGTATCGCGTATCCGACCGTGGCGCGCGACAAGGCGCGCGTGCGGACGATCGTCACGGCCGCGCACACGCGCGACGAGCTCCAATTTGCCCTGGACCAGTTCCGTAAAGTGGGCCGGGAGTTGAACTTAATAAGGTAGGGGTCGTACCTCAATCGAGGTACGACCCTCTCATATATGGCTGGCCCGCGCCGCGTGAAGTCGTTTCTGGACGAGTACACCCGGGACCTGACGTCGGTCGACTTCCAGCGTCTGTTCACCCGCGACACGCCGGAGGCCTATCGCTATTTCGCCCGCGGCATCGACATGCGCGGGCTCGAGTCCAAGCCCTGGTACAAGCGTTGGCCGATCAAGGCGCGGCTCCTGTTTTCGGCGTTCACCATGCGCCTGTCGCCGGCCCGGCGGGTGCTGTACGGCATTGCGGTCGTGTCGGTCCTGCTCGGTCTCATCGTGCTCTTTCGCGGGTTCGGCACGACGCCGTTGCTCCTCTTCCCCTTCGAGATTGCGCTGCCCCTGCCGCAGTGGGTGGACGGCACGCTCTGGCTGGTCACCGGGTTCGTCGCGCTGAACCTGCTCATCCTGATGGAGGTGGCCGATCGGCTGTCCCTCAAGGGCGATCTGGAAATCGCGCGCGACATCCAGCTGGCCATGCTGCCAGGCGCGATGCGCGACACGGGCGACGTCACGGTGGCCGGCGTCACCCGGCCGGCCAACACCGTGGGCGGCGATTTCTACGACATCCTCACGCGGCCGGACGGCCGTCTGATCGTGGCGCTCGGTGACGTCGCCGGCAAGGGCAGCCCGGCCGCGCTCCTCATGGCTCTCGTCATTGCCATGCTCCGCACGCTCGTGGACGAAGGGCTCGACGCGGCGCGGCTGGTCGAGCGGCTGAACGCGCAGGTCGTACGGCACAGCCCGGCCTCACGGTTCATCACGCTCTTCTACGGCGTCTACGATCCACGGGATGGCAGCCTCGAGTTCGTCAACGCCGGCCACTTGCCGCCCATCGTCCGGCGCGCCGATGGCCGCATGGACTCCGCGGGCGCGCCGGCAACGAGCGGCCTCGCGCTGGGCATGTTCGACCGGGCGACCTATCGTACGGACCGGACCGTCATCGAGCCGGGCGACGTCCTCGTGCTCTTCAGCGATGGCATCACCGAAGCCGAGAACCTGGCGGGCCGGCCGTTCGACGAAGCCGGCATTGAAACCGTGCTGATGGCGCAGGCCGACAAGGACCCGGAAAGCATCGGCCAAGCCATCCTGCGTGCCGTCGACGCGCACGCGGGCGAAGGCCGGCTCGCCGACGACCTGACGGCGCTCGTGCTCAAGCGCGCGGCCGCCTCGTAGTTCGTCGAGCGCCCGACGCGCGATCCGGCTACGATCCCGGGAGACCCCGACAATGCGCCGGCTGGTCGTGGCGGCTCTGGTGTTCGGCGCCCACCTGGCGCCCGCGGCACGGTCCCTGCAGGACCGGCCGCTGCAGGCCGACGGCGTCGTGCGGCTGCTCGCCGACCTCGAGGCCGCCCTCGCCTCGGGCCGCCTCGACGCGCTCCGCGCGATGGCCGCTCCCGCCCTTCCGCCCGACACCGAACAGATCTTTCTCCGCGCCGCGCGCGGCGACCGGCCGACGTCGGCCAACGTGCGCGAGTCGTCGCGCCGGCCGCTCGAGTTCGGAGATGGCTACGAGGTGCTGGCCGACCTGCTCGTCCGTCACGGCCGCAGCGGCCGCGTGATGACCTGGCAACTGCAAGCCGTCCCGCGGGCCGGCGCCCGCGATCGCTACCAGCTCGCCGCCATCATCGAGGTAGCCGCCGTCGACGGCCTGGTCCGGATGACGCTCGACACGACACGCCAGTTTGCCGTCCACAACCTCACGTTCCGCGCACCGGACCTCACGCTCACCATGGCCTCGGGATCGGCGTTCGTCGCCGAGGCCACGAGCGGCGTCACGGCCATCGTCCTTCGCGGGCAGGGCGACGTGCACTTCGCGCCCCGCGACCCGGCCGAACAGGGCCAGTTGCGCCTCTTCGCCCGGCGGCCAGCGTTCACCTCGCGCGTCTCGGCGGCCTTCATCCGTCTCAACCCGGGCGAGTTCCACGACCGCGTCCCGGCCGGCGCGCTCGCGCCGGTCAAGGTCGATACGATGGAGATCCGCCGCGCGCAGCAGATCTTCGACGACTTCTCGCCGCGGACCTACAACCTCGACTTGCGCAGCCTGACGCCGGAGGCCTGGTCGCTCGAGCCGAGTCCGGCGAGCACCGTCATCGAGCTCGAGACGCGCTCGCACGGCTGGCTGACCTACGCCCGGTCGCCCGGCGAGCAGGAAGACGTGTCGTTCTTCGACCGGGCCCGCGGCCGCAACGTGTCCGTCTACGCGTCGGCCGAGAAGCTGGCCCAACGCGGACCGGACTACAGCGAAGACGACGACGCGCCGTACGACGTGCGGGAGTACCGACTGGATCTCACGTTCGACCCGGCGCGACTCTGGGTGTCGGGGCGCGGGACGCTGCACCTGCGCGTCCGGGCGGCGACCCGGTCGTCGCTGGCGCTGAAGCTGGCCCCGTCGCTCGCCGTCGCCGCCGTGTCGTCGCCGACCTTCGGCCCGATGCTCGCCCTCCGCGTGATCGGCCAGAGCAACGTGCTGGTCAGCCTGCCGCGCGTCGTGGATCGGGGCGAGGAACTGACCCTCAACGTGACCTACAGCGGCCGGCTCGATCCGCAGGCGCTCGACCGCGAAGCGCTCGGCGTCGCGGGCCGGCTGCAGGTCCAGCAGGAAGCGCGGCCGGCCGATCCGTTCATCGTGCCACCCGAGCCGCGCTTCATGTACAGCAACCGCGTGGCGTGGTACCCGCAAGCCCCGGTCACCGACTACGCTCCGGCCACCCTCCGACTGACGGTGCCGTCGGAGTACCAGATCGTCGCGACCGGCACGCTCCAGAAGTCGTCCGTCGGCGACGCGGACGGCGGCGGGCGCGGCGTCCGGCAGTCGCTGCGCACGGTTGAGTACGTGGCGGACCGGCCCGTGCGCTACCTTGCGTGCGTCATCAGCCGTTTCGCGCCCGTCGCCCGCGCCAGGATCGACGTCGCCGGGCTGGCGCCGCCCTGGTCGGGCGCCGCGGCCGAAGGGACCGGCCCGGCCGTCAACCTCGAGATCGTCTCGACGCCCAGGATGGCCGGGCGCAATCGGGGCACCGCGGCGGTCGTCGGCGCCATGCTGCGCTTCTACGCGAGAACCCTCGGCGAGGCGCCCTACCCCGATTTCACGCTCGCGGCCCTCGACGACAACCTGCCCGGCGGCCACAGTCCGCCCTTTTTCGCCATCCTGCACCAGCCGCTCCCGACGACGCCTTACTCGTGGACGAGCGACCCGGTCGCCTTCACGGGCCGCTACCCGCATTTCTTCCTCGCGCACGAAATCGCGCATCAGTGGTGGGGTCACGCCGTCGGCTGGAAGAACTACCACGAACAGTGGCTGAGCGAGGGGCTCGCACAGTACTTCGCCGCCTTGTACGCCGGCGAGGATCGCGGCCAGCCCATGCTGCGGTCGCTCGTGACAGCCATGCGCCAGTCGGTCCGGCCGCTCGGCGACCAGGGGCCCATCGCGCTCGGCTACCGGCTCGGCCACATCCAGGCGGACGGCCGCATCTTTCGCGCCATCGTGTACAACAAGTCCGCCGTGGTCCTGCACATGCTGCGGCAGTTCATCGGGGACGAGGCGTTCTTTGCCGGGCTCCGGCGCTTCTATCTGGCCCGGCGGTTCGACAAGGCCGGCACGGCCGACCTCGTCGCGGCGTTCGAAGCTCACACGCCGATCCCGCTCGGCCGCTACTTCAACCGCTGGATCCGCGGCTCGGCCATCCCGCGCGTCCGCGTCGGCTGGCGCCTGGCCGCCGACGGCCGGTCGGCCACGGTGCGCGTCGAGCAGCTGGGGGACGTGTTCGACCTGCCACTCGTCCTGACCGTTCAGTACGCGGACGGCACGCCCGATGCTGACGTGGTCGTCAACGTCTCGCAGGCGGCTGTCGAGCACAGGATTCTGCTCGACCGTCCGGTGCGCCGCATCGACGCGCGAGACGACCTCACGCTCGTGGAGATCGTGCGATGAGAGGCGCCCTGGCGCTCGTGGCGGCTACGTCGTCCGCGTCACGGCCTCGCAGCCCGATGCTCAGCGGACGGTGACGCGCGAGACCGGGTTCGTCATCCGCCGCGCGGACGTCGCGCGGACGAACTGACATATGATCGCAAGGTCATGTCCACCGTCACGCTCACGATAGACGGCCGCCAGGTCACGATTGAGAAGGGCAAGACCGTGCTCGAGGCGGCCATCCGGCACGGCCACGACGTACCTTATTACTGCTATCACCCCGGTCTCGGCGTGGACGGCTCCTGCCGTGTCTGCATCGTGAGGATCGAGAAGATGGCCAAGCTGCAGACGGCCTGCTCCACCTACTGCGCCGACGGCATGGTCGTCTCGACCCAGACGCCGGACGTCGTCGAGGCGCGCGCGAGCGTGTTCGAGTTCCTGCTCATCAACCATCCGCTCGACTGCCCGGTGTGCGACAAGGGCGGCGAGTGCCCGCTGCAGGATTTTTCCTACGAATTCGGGCCCAATCGCAGCCGCATGGAGTTCGAGCGGCGGGTGTTCGACGGCGAGGGCGTCAAGGCGGACGTCGACTTCGGCCCGACGCTCATGCTCAACCGCAACCGGTGCATCCTCTGCACGCGGTGCGTGCGCTTCATGGACGAGATCGACGGCGACGCGCAGATCAGCATCGTGCAGCGCGGGTACGGCAGCGAGATCGCGACGTTCGAGGAGCAGGGCGTCGTCTCGCTCCTGTCGGGCAACCTGATGGACGTCTGTCCGGTTGGCGCGATTACGACGCGCGACTACCGGTTCCGATCGCGGCCCTGGGACAACCCGCAGGCGGTGGACACGATCTGCACGTTCTGCGAGAAGGGCTGCAACACGACGGCGTGGATCAAGGCGAAGCCCGAGTGGGCCAAGGGCGCCGAGCTCGTGCGCATGACGCCCAGGTTGAACCCGGACGTCAATCAGTACTGGATGTGCGACATCGGGCGGTTCGATTACCACTGGGTCGAGGGCGGCCGGCGCGCGCTTCAGCCGCACGTCGGGCGCGGCGACCAGTCGCGCGCGGTGCCGTGGGCCGACGCGCTCGTGACCGTGAATGACGCCGTCACCGCGGCCGGGGGGCCCCCGACCGTCCGGTTTCTCGCGTCGGCGCACGCCTCGCTCGAGGAGCTGTACGTCCTGCGCGAGATCGCGGGCCAGACGGGCGGTGTCACGCTCTCGTGGCGGTATCGCGAGAAGCCGCAGCCGGCGGCCACCAAGTTCCGGATTCCCGCCGCCGATGCGCCCAACGTCCGGGGGGCGCGCGACCTGGGCCTCACGACCGCCGGGAACGGCCAGCCCGCCGACGTCTCGGCGCTCAAGACCGCCGTCGAGAAGGGCCAGGTCAACGTCCTGTACGTGTTCGACCCGGGACCGGATGGATCGATCGGCGACACGGACTGGATTCTGGCCGCGCGCGACGCGGGCAGGATCCGCACGCTCATCGTGCAGGGCGTGCTGAAGACGCCGCTGGCGCTCGGCGCGGACATCTCGCTGCCGGGGTCCGCGTTCGTCGAAAAGGACGCGACCTATACGAACATGACGGGGCACGTCCAGGCGGCGTCGCGCGTGATTCCGCCACCGGGCGATGCCGGCGAGGACTGGCAGATCCTCATGAAGCTGGGCGTCGTCTTCGGCAGGACGGTCGCCTACGCGTCGGCGGTCGCCGTGCGCGAGGCGATTGCCGCCGAGCTCGGTCCGAGCCTGCCGGCCTACGCCGGGCTGCCGGCGATCGGGTTCTCGCGCCCGGTCACCGCGCGCCACTGGCTGCAGGCCTCCAACCCATCCGAGCGCTGGAAGTGGGACTTCATGTTCCAGGACCTTCCGCCCGTGAAATTCGGCGAAGACTTCGGCCCGCTGCCCCGCGCCGACGTCATTCCGCTGAAAGAAGTGAAGTGACGGACGTCTCTTTCGTCGCCGCCTTCATTGGCGGCGTCTTCTCGTTCATCTCGCCGTGCGTGCTGCCCCTCGTGCCGGGCTACATCTCGTACGTCTCGGGTGTCTCGTTCGACGACATGCGTCGCGCGGACGATCCGGATCGGGCGGCGCGGCGGCGGCGCCTGCTCCTGACATCACTCGTGTTCGTGGCGGGCCTGTCGGTCGTGTTCATCGCGTTTGGCGCGAGCGCGACGGTCCTGGCCAAGCTCCTCGGCCGGTACCGCGGCGTGCTCGAGAAGACGGCCGGCATCGTACTCATCATCTTCGGGCTGCACCTCGCGAACATCTTTCGCATCAGGTGGCTCGACATGGACCTGCGGCGGCAGACGGGCGCGCGGCCCGCCGGGCTGTTTGGCGCCTTCGTCGTCGGCGTGGCGTTTGCATTCGGCTGGACGCCGTGCATCGGGCCCATCCTGGGCGGAATTCTGGTGCTGGCCGGGTCGCGGGAGACCGTGGGCGAAGGCGTCGCGATGCTGGCAGTCTACTCGGCGGGACTCGGCGTGCCGTTTGTCCTCACAGCGCTCGCCATGGACCGATTCTTTCTGGCCTCGGCGCGGATTCGCCGGCACTACAAGCTGATTGAAGGCGTGTCGGGCGGGCTGCTCGTGCTCCTGGGCGTGCTCATTCTCACAAATCAGTTCAGCATCATCGTCCGTTCGCTCGATCGCTGGTTCCCCTGGCTGACGAAGCTGTCGTAGGGAGACAGGGAAACTGGTGAACGGGCGAACTGGCGAACCCGTGCCGTTGCCAATCCCTACACGGACTCCCCTTGCGCGCGGCCGACGACGTCCGGCCGTGCGGCGCCGCACTGCCAGCATGCCGTGAACTGCGGTTCGATCAGCTCTCCACAGCGGTTGCACGTCCACAGCGGTTGCCCGGCAGCGGTCTGCGACGGGCGCGCGCGAAGGACCTCGAGCGCTTCGGCGGCCTGGCCATCGTCGAGCACCCACACCGTCGGCAACGTCGCCGGCGTGATCGGCACCTCGCCTCGAACGGCAAACAGCGCCTCGCCTCGTACTTCGCTCGGGATGCCACGGTCCGTGAGGTAGCCGGCCACGAGGTGCGCCTCGGTGGGATGCGGGGCGACAAAGACTTTGGTCATGATGATTCGTCCGTCCCGACGGACGTTTGGTCAGGCCGAATCTCCCCCGGCTCCCGCCACGAGGATCGCCCCGGGGCGAATCCCCACCTCGATCGTGCCGCTCGTCTCGAACGGCTCGCCGTCGACGTGACAGACCAGGCGATCGCCCGTGACCGTCGCGGCGCGGCACCGGCCCCAGGCAATGCCGCGCGCCGGCCGACCCGGACGCCAGGCCAGACGCCGGGCGCGCCAGAGCTGACAGACGGGCGATCCGCCCGCCACGGTGACGACATCGAGCCAGCCGTCCCGTGCGTCGGCCAACGGCACGAGCGTCATCCGGTTGCCGTACTCGCGGCCGTTGGCGAAGGCCACCAGAAACCGCGGGCCGGTCGAGGCCGCGCCGTCTACAACCAGGCGATACGACTCCGGCTCGTACGTCCAGATCATCCGAAGGAGCAGGCGGATGTACGTGCGCAGGCCGCGCGTGCCGGTCTCGTTGAATCGCTTCGCGACCGCGGCGTCGAATCCGACGCCGCCGATGTTGAGGAAGTGCCGGCCGCCAAGGTAGCCGACGTCGACGCCGCGAGCGGGCGCGGTGAGCGCCACCTCCAGCGCGTGGTCGGCTGGGGCGGACAGCCCGAGGCTTCGCGCCAGCCCGTCCCCCGACCCGCCCGGCACGATACCGAGAATCACCGTCGCACCGATGAGCGGTCCGGCAGCATCGTTGATGGTCCCGTCCCCGCCCCACACCACGACGCGATCGCACTGGCGCGCCACGAACGCCTGCGCCAGGTCAGCCGCATGACCGGCGCGCGCCGTCTCCACGACGTCGGCCGTCATGCCGAGCCGCGCGAGGACGAGCCGCGCCGTTTCGACGCGGCTCGGGCCGGCACGTCCGCCTGCGCGCGGACCCGACCTCGGATTGACCACGACGCCGACACGCATGGGGGATGGCGTATAGTAGCCACGAATGACGCGCACGGGGCCCGGCCGCGGCGTGAGTCTGCTCGTCGGCCTCACGGTCGTCATCACCGCCGGCACGCTCATCCAGGACTTCCGCTTCGACCGCGCGATCGCGCGCGAGCAGTCGTCAGCGCTTGCCGCCGATCGCGAGCTGGGCTCGCTGTCGGTTGCGCTGGCCGATCTCCGGGCCGCTGAAGCGGCCTACCTCGCCACGGGCCAGCACGCGGCCTACTGGATGGCGCAGGCGAGCGAGCGGGTCGCCGACATCGAGACGATTGTCCGCCGGCGCCGTGCCACCGCCACGCACGAGACGACCCGCAAGCAGTACGACGCGGCGGCGATGGCCCTCGCCGCGTTCGTAGCCGTCGACGGCCGCGTGCGCGCGAACCTCCGCGGCGACCAGCAGCTTTCCGCCTCCGATCTTGTGTTCGGCGACGCCATTCAGGCGATCGCGCGGGTCACCGTCGCGCTCGACGCCGCCCGATCGGCCGAGCAGGCCTCGAGCGAGGACCGCCTGTTCCGGCTGCGCAGCTGGCGCTTCGGCCTGAATGCGGTGGCGGTCGCGTTCGTCCTGGCCGTCGCGCTCTTCTTCTGGCGGGCGGTCTCGCGCCTGGCGCCGGCGGCCGACATCGCGGCCGATCGGCCGGCGCCGGCCGCACTCGCGCCGCCACGGCCGAGCCCTCCGCCGCCCGTAGCGGGCGTCAGCCTGCCTGACGCGGCGGCGCTCTGCAGCGACTTGGCCCGCGTGACCGACGCGCGCGACGTGCCGCCGCTCTTCGACCGCGCCGCGTCGGTTCTGGCGGCCAAGGGCATCGTCCTGTGGGTCGTCGATCCGGCAGGCGTCGTGCTCAAACCCTCGCTCACCTGCGGCTATTCCGAGCGCGTGCTGGCCAAGCTAGCGCCTCTGGCCGTCGACGCCGACACGCTCACGTCGCTGGCATACCGGTCGAGGCGGCCTCAGGTGACAAACGGCGACGCGCCCGGGTCACCGGGCGCCATCGCCGTGCCGCTCGTGTCCGCGTCAGGCTGCGTGGGCGTCCTGGCCGCGGAAACGCGCCAGCAGAAACCGGGCCACGACGTCCTGCCGGTGGCGCAGATGATCGCGGCCCAGCTCGCGGGGTTTCTAACGCCGGGTGAGGTGAAGAAGACTGGATAGAAGTCCTGCGGTCCTGCGGTGCCGCCGTCCTGCGGTCCTGCGATCGGAGACTCAGAACGACCTGATCACCCGGCGCTTGACAACGGCTCGTTCGTCCTGAATCTTCGCCGTGACCGTGAGTTCCTTCCGATCCCGCATCAGCGTGATCGTCGTGTCGCCGGACGCGTCGGCGAGCTTGCGCCGGAGGTCGTTCGTGTCACGGACCACGGCGCCGTTGATCTTCGTGATCACGTCGCCGGCCTTGATCCCGGCAGCCTTTGCCGGCGTCCCGTCGTCCACCGCCGTGACCAGCGCGCCGCCGGACGTGCCGAAGTACTCACCGAGCTGCTCGGTGAGGTCCTGCACGCCGACGCCGAGCCTGGCGCGGCCGGTCGCGATCATCGGCAGCAGCCGATCATAGGTCACGTTCGGTTTCGCCAGGGTCAGCGGTTCGGGCCGGGTCAGGTTGTAGTAGCGAAACGCCCCGAGCGGCTCCAGCGAATCGGCCGCGTCCATCGTGACCTTCAGCGCCATCCGGCTGCCGCTGCGCACAACGCCGGCCTCCACCGTGCGGCCGGCCGGCGTTTCCGACACCAGGCGCTCGAGGTGCCGCGCGCTCCTGACGCGCTCGCCATCGAACGACACGATCACATCGCCGGCTTTGACGCCGGCCTTGGCCGCCGGGCCGTCCGTGTGCACGTTCTCGACGACGGCACCGGTGCTGGCGGGGAGTTTCTCGCGCTTGACGTCGGCCTCGTCGACATCCCGAATCTCGACGCCGAGCACCGGTCCCCCGCTGAGCCGCGTCGTGAGGTCGACCAAGGGACTCTTCTTCACGGTCTGGCCCCACACGCCCGGCGCGACGATGACGAGGAGCGCCATCACGCCGAGAAGCGTCACGGCCACACCGGCTGCCTGCCGCAGGCGCTTGGTATCACATCTCATGGTCTTGCCTCCCGAGGACGATCAGTCAACCCCATGCCGCTATGTGACGCGGAAACGGTCGAAATGGTTGTGCCGGGCTGTCCTCCGGGCAAGGCAGGTGTCCTCGGCCGTCGTCTCGAAGCCGGACAGCGCGAAGCGCCGCCTACCCGTTTTTCCGCGGGTTTTGCGGGGTTCGGAACGGCACGAGTCTTGATACCTCGGGGGTCGCCGCTCGGCGTCATCGGGGTGCGTCAACAACGTTAGGCAGGCGCTGGCATCGCCGCACCCTGACCGCTCCAGGTCGACAGCCGAGCGGCATCAAGAGAAGTCCTCGGTCCTGCGTCCTTCGGTCCCATCTGCGAAGGCTGGCGCACACCAACCGCACGCGCCAGAGATCCAGCGACAAGAACTGCAGGAATCGGCAACGGTAGCCGGACCGCGGGACCGCGGACCTCTTCAGTCCTCCATCTTCACCACCACCACCGTTCTGTCGTCGTTCGGCGGGTGGCCCTGGCGGTGGGCGTCGACGGCCTCGACAATGGCCCGGACGACGTGGCGGGCCGACTTACCGCGCGCCTGCGCGACAACGTCGATGAGGCGCGCGGCCGTGAATTCGTCGCCGTGTTCGTTCATTGCTTCCGTCACGCCGTCCGAGGCGAACACGAACACGTCACCGGGCGCCAGCGGCAGCGTGACCTGGTCGTAGGTGACGCCGGCGAACGATCCGAGCGGCACGCCGGGCAGCTCGACGAGGCCGACCGACCCGGCGGCGGCACGCACGGGGTACGGCACGCCGGAGTTGGCCAGCGTCACGACGCGCTTCTTCAGGTCGAACAGCGCGTAGCAGAGCGTGCAGTAGTACTCCTCGAGCCGCCGCTCGTGAAGGATCGTGTTGATCGACATCAGCACGTTGGCCGGCGTCGACCGTTCGGGCAGGTACCGGCGGCGGAACGTGCGGCCGCGCACGAGCTCGCCGGCGAACACACTGTAGAGCGCCGCCGGCACGCCCTTGCCGGACACGTCGCCGAGGGCGACGATGAGCGTGTTCGACTCGGGCACCAGAAAATCGTGGAAGTCGCCGCCCAGCTCGCGCGCGGGCGCGAAGTCCGCCGCGATGTCGACGCCCTTCACACGCTTCGGGAGCTCGGTCGGGAGGAGCGCCGCCTGCACGCGCGTGGCAAAATGCAGCTCCTTCTCGAGCCGCGCCTCGTTGGCCGACACGGCCTCGTACAGGCGCGCGTTCTCGATCGCCACGGCCGCCTGGCTGGCGAGCATGGTGAGGATCTCGACGTCGCGCTTGGTGAACGCGTCGAGCTCGGGGCTTTCGAGATCGAAGACGCCAATGCAGCGATCCTTGACCAGGAGCGGGATGGCCAGCTCGGACCGGACATCCTCCACCACCTTGATGTAGCGCGGGTCCTTCGACACGTCCGGCACGAGCACGGCCTCGCGGTGGAGCGCGGCGTAGCCGACGAGACCCTGGCCAATCGCGACCTTGGGCACGACGACTTTTTCGCCGTACTGGACCGCCACTTTCATCTCCAGCTCGCGCGCCGCCTCGTTGACGAGCAGGATCCCGAACGTGCGGTAGTCGATGACCCGGCGCGTGAGCTGCGCAATTCTGGCGAGCAGCTCGTCGAGATCCAGGACCGCGGTCACTTCACGGCCGATTTCAGCGAGGATCTCGAACGCTTCCGCGTCCCGCCGCTCGCGCTCGAAGAGCCGCGCGTTGGCGATGGCCGTGGCCACGTGCGCGGCGAACTGGCGCAGAATGGCCGCGTCGCGGTCCGAATAGCGATCCCGATCGCAGCTCAACACGTTCAAGACGCCGATCGGCTTGGCCTTGTGGATGAGCGGCACCGCCACGGTGGACGCCATACCGGGCACGACGGAGAGGTATCCCGGCTCGAGCGTGACGTCGCCCGTCACGATGGGCTGCTCCGTCTCGGCCACGCGCCCGACGATGCCCTCGCCCATCTTTACGCGGAACCCCGGCAGGTCCGGATACCCCACCGCATACCCGATGCGGAGCTCGCGGCGTTTGTGATCCACGAGGTACACGGCGAACGCGTCGAACGAGATCAGACGGCCGATGAGCTCCGGGATCTTCTGCAGCAGCTCGTCGAGATCGAGCACCGCCGTGACCTGGCGGCCGAGGTCGAACAGCGTGAAGAGAATCTCGCGTTCGGTGAGATCCGAAGCGGACACGGAGGGGCGAATCGCAGGTGACGTCATGAACGCGCGGCGGGCCAATAAATTATACAATCCTCGCTCCGGATGAGCCTGCCCCTGCCCCTCGACTATGCGGCGATCGAGCGCATCCTGCCGCACCGGTATCCGTTCCTGCTCGTCGATCGCGTCACCGAGCTCGAACCGGATCGGCGCATCGTCGGCATCAAGAACGTGTCGCTCAACGAGCGGTACCTCTGGCACGGCCCGGGCGAGTCGCCAGTGCTGCCCGCGACGATCCTCACGGAAGCCATCGCGCAGGTGGGCGCGATCCTGATTCTGTCCAAGCCGGAGAATCGCGAGAAGCTGATCTTCTTCATGGGCATCGAGCGCGTCCGCTACCGCCGGCCCGTCCATCCAGGCGACGTCGTCGAAATCGAGGCCGTGGTCAAACGCCTGCGCAGCCGGATGGGCGTCCTGTCCGGGGCCGCGCGAGTCGAGGGCAGGGTCGTCTGTAACGGCACGATGACGTTCGCCCTCGGCCCGAAGTCCGGCCGCCCGCCCATCCCGGACGCCCTGTAGGACGCGGCCGGCCGCTTTGCACCGCCGTCTGACGGCGGGGTCTCCGTCCGAATCGACCTATTCGGTTCTCCCCGGCGGGCCCACGACGAGCGTGCCGCCCAGAATCATGACGGCGGCGATGACCATCCGTGTGTGAAACGGCTCACCGAGCAGAATCGTGCCGAGCGCGACGGCAATCACCGGATTGATGTAGGTGTAGAGCGAGACGGTCGCGACGTCGAGGTGGCGAAGGGCGTACGAGTAGGCGGCAAAGGCGACCACCGATCCGGCAAGGGTCAGGTACAACATCATGGCCGCGGTGACCGCCGTGAACGACAGCCGCGGCCATTCGCCCGCGGCCGTGCCGAGCGCGAGGAGAAACACACCGCCAGCGAGCATCTGCGCGGCCGCCGACCCGAGGACGTCAGCCGGCATCACGTGGCGGCGCGTATAGGACGACCCGACGGCCCAGCCGACGCAGGCGACCTGCAGGGCCACCACACCCCAGGCAAAGTCGCGTCCCAGAGGTCCGCCCGCGGCGATATCCGGCCAGACGAGCATGACGATGCCGGCAAAGCCGAGGGCCAGGCCGGTCCATTGACGGACCTGGACGATCGCGCCGCCTGCGACGAGGGCCTCGACGCCCACCATCCAGAAGGGGCTCGTGCCGATCAGCACGGCCGCCAAGCCGCTCGGCACGAACTGCGTGCCCCACACCACGCCGCCGTTGCCAATGAGGAACATGAAGAAGCCGAGGACGGCCAGTCGGCCCCACGCCGACCGGGCCGGCAGCGGACGCCTGCGCCACGCGAGCCAGCCGGCGAGAATGGCGCCGGCCGTGATGTTGCGCAGCCCGCCCATGAGAAACGGCGGCACCGTGTCGAGCGCGACCTTGACAGCAACGTACGTCGTGCCCCAGATGACGCACACCGCCGCCCAGGCCATCCACGCCCGGCGACGCTGGGCCGGCGCGGACCGGACGCCGCCTGTCACGGCCCGGGCGGCTTGAACAGCACGCGCTCGAGATAGCGATGGTAGGCCGTGAACGGCCCGTCCGTGTCGTCGTCGGCGATGTGACGGCGGACCTGGTGGAGCTTGGCGTCAAGATCGTCGGCCGCGGCGAGGATGAACGCCTCGGCCGTCATCGGCTTCACGGGCGAGCCGAGCTCGAGCGCGCCGTGGTGCGAGACGATCAGGTGCGCGAGCTGGATCTCGACGTCGGCCGGGAATCCAGGCACTTTCTGCACGGCCTCATGCAGCATACGCACGCCGATCGTCATGTGGCCCACGAGGTTGCCCTCGACCGAATACACGGTGGCCCCTTCGTAGCTCAGCTCGTACAGCTTCCCGATGTCATGCAGGAACGCGCCGGCGATCACGAGATCCCGGCTGGCGCCGTAGGCCGTGGCCAGCCGCTCTCCGACGTTCATGACCTGCAGGATGTGTTCGAGCAGGCCGCTCCGATAGGCGTGATGCACCTGCCGTGCGGCCGGCCAGATGCGCAGGCGCTCGGCGTGCGTGCCGGCCATCGCCAGGAGGAGCGCGCGGATCGACGGATCCTCGACGCTGTCGAGGCGGCGCTTGAGTTCCGCCCACATCTCGTCGACCGGCCGCGGCGCCGACAGGATGCAGTCCTCTTCGCGAAACCCGTCGGCAGCGTCACGCTCGGGGATGACCCGGCGGATCTTGTCGAGGATCATCTCCAGGTGGCTGTGAAACAGATTCGCCCGGCCCTGCACTTTCACGAACTCGCCGGCATCGAACTCCTTCCTGGCGAGATCGACGTCCTGGAAGACCTTCGCGCGGATCTCGCCCGAGGCGTCCTGCAGGACGAGATCGAGGTACTCCGCGCCGCTTCGGCCGGATCGGAGGTCTTTCTTCGCGCACATGAAGAAGCCCCAGCCGGCGGTCGCGGCGTTGAAGTCGGCGATGCGTGGAAGGCGCGCCACGAGCGTCAGCTCCCGGGCAGTCCGAGGAACCCGTACCCCCGGTTGAGCCACTGGCCGCCATCGACGGTCAGGACCTCGCCGGTGACGTAGCCGGCGTGGGGCGACACCAGAAACGACACCGCGTCCGCGATCTCGTCCGCACGGCCCCACCGGCCGAGCGGCACGGAGGCGACAATCCGTCGCGCCGCCTCGTCCGACGACCAGAGCTGGCGCGCCGCGCCCGGCGATTCGACCGGTCCAGGCGCAACGGCGTTGACGCGGATCCGGTGCCGGGCCCATTCGACGGCCAGCGTCTGCGTCATCGCCATGACGCCCGCCTTGGCCGACGCCGAGTGGATCGTGCCGGCGCTCCCCGTCCAGGCGTACGTCGCCAGAATGGACACGATCGATCCCCCGCCGCCGCGCGCGATCATGTGGCGGCCGACCGCGCGCGAGCAGTAGAAGCTGCCGTTCAGCACGATGCTGATGACGGCGTTCCACCCGTTGGGGGACAGATCCTCGGCTCTGGCGATGAAGTTGCCAGCGGCGTTGTTGACCAGGATGTCGACGCGGCCGAACGTCTCGATGGCCGCAGCCACCATGCGGTCCACGTCGGCCGGCTGCCGGACGTCGGTCGGCACGGCGAGCGTCCGGCACCCGACCTCGCCAAGCGCCGCCAGGCCTGCGTCCAGGTGCGCCTGACTGCGGCTCGCGATCACGACGTTGGCTCCGAGCCGGCCGAGCGCGCGCGCGATCGCGAGCCCGATCCCGGTCCCGCCGCCGGTAACGACGGCGGTGTCGCCGGCGAGGACTGGCGTCGCAAACATGACCGACAAGTGTACTGCGGATGGTAAGATCGCGGCATGATGCGCCCGATCCTCGGCGGACTCGTCGCCGGCACGGCGATCGGCCTGGTCGCCTGCACGCAGCCGGCGCCGCCGGCCGGCGCCGCCAGCGCGATGTCGGCCGGACCAGCCGCCCAGCGCGCGCCGACGTCGCAGGGACTCATCGTCGCGCCCGATCTGCCACCGCTTTCGGCGGCGGCCGTGGCGAGCGGGCCGCGCCCGGTGGAAACCATCCGTGCCGTGTACGAGTTTGCCGCGCGGCACCCGGAAGTCCTTCGGTACGTGCCCTGCTTCTGCGGCTGTGAGACCGCGGGGCACGAGCACAACGCCGACTGCTTCGTCGCCGGCCGCACGACCGATGGCGCCGTCACGTCGTGGGACTACCACGGCGTGGGTTGAGCCATCTGCATAGACGTCGCGCGTGACGCGATGCAAATGCACAACTCGGGGGCCAGCATCACGGCGATTCGCAGCGCCATCGACAAGACCTACGCCGGAAGCGCGACCCGCACTCCGACTCCCATGCCGAAGCGCGGCGGCGGACCCGGCAGCCCGCGGTAGCCGCCGTGCCGGCAGGACCCGCTCGGCCGCCGGTTCCCCTCTCCGACGCGACGTTTGCCGAGCTGGTCGACAGCCTGGAAGAAGGCGTGTACATCGGCGTGGTGGGTCAGACGTCGACCGCGACGCTCGCGGCCAATCCGCACCTTCGGCTGATGTTCGGCATGGCCGCCGATACGCCACCGGCCGACGTCGCCCCGCTCGACCCGGAACGGTTCGTCGACGACCAGGCCCGCCAGGAATTCTTCCGGGAGCTTTCGCGTGACGGCCGCGTGCAAGGGTACCTCCTGCGCCTGCGCCGCAACGACGGATCGTCGATGTGGACGGAAATCACGGCGCGCGCCGATCCCGACGGCCCCGAGGACCTCCGCGTCGAGGCCGTCATGCGCGACGTCACCACGCGCAAGAAGCTGCAGGACCAGGCGCGCGACCTCTACCACCAGCTGTCGCAGGCCGAGAAGATGGCGGCGCTCGGCCAGACGATTTCCGGCGTGGCGCACGAGCTGAACAACCCGCTCGCCACCATCCTGGCTTGCGCGGAGCGGCTCGCCGGGCGTCGGCTCGACGACGCCACGCGCCGCGACGTCGACGCGATCTACAACGCCGCGGAGCGGGCCGCACGCATCGTGCGGACCCTGCAGACGTTCGCGCGCAAGCGCCACACCACGCGGACGCGGGTGGATCTCAATCAGGTCGTGCAAGACACGATCGCGCTCCGCGCCTTCGAACAGCGCGCCGCGCATATCGTCATCGTCCAGGCGCTCGCGGCCGGCCTGCCGGCCGTCTTCGCCGACCCGCACCAGATTCAGCAGGTCCTGCTCAACCTCATCGTCAACGCCGAGCAGGCCATGATCGACACCCACGGGCGCGGCACGCTGGTGCTGCGATCATGGCAGGACCCCGACCGCGACGCCGTCGTGCTCGAGGTGGCCGACGACGGCCCGGGCGTGCCAAAAGACGTGGAGACACGGATCTTCGATCCGTTCTTCACCACGAAAACGGTCGGCAAGGGCACCGGGCTCGGCCTGACGGTCGCCTACGCCATCGCGCAGGAGCACGGCGGCCGCCTCGTGATGGGCCCGCGCCGGGAACGCGGCGCGTGCTTCCGGCTCGAGCTCCCGGTCGGTGGCGCGTCCGTGCGCGCGCCCGAAGCGGCGCCGCCGGATGCGCTGCCGGCCGTGCCCCCCGGCAGCCGCGCGCTCGTGGTCGAGGACGAGCCGGCCCTCGGCGAGGCGGTGGCCGCGGCGCTCGGCGACGAGGGGTTTGCTGTCGACCGCGCCGAAGACGGTGAAGTGGCGCTCGGCCGTGTCGCCGACGCGGACTACGACGTCATCATCTGCGACCTGAAGATGCCGAAGGTGGACGGGATCGCGTTCTTCCGTGAGGTGTCGAGTCGATGGCCGGCGGTCGCCGCGCGCGTGGTGTTCATGACGGGCGACGTCGCCGGCACGGAGGCGGGACGGTTTCTGGAGGAAAGCGGCTGCCGCTGGATTCCGAAGCCGTTCCGGCTTCGCGACCTGGTTCGCGTGGCCCGCGAAGTCCTGGCGTAGACCGAATCGACTACGCGACTCTCGGCAGCTTGCGGCGCGCGCCCGTACCCTTGGCGGACGGCCGGCAGGTCACGGCGGCCTTGGCCATCTTCATCGGACGGCGCGCCGGCTTCGGCAGGAGCCTCGGCGCCGGCCGGACGGCGGCATCGACGAGGAGCGTCTTCAGCCGCTGAATGGCCCGGGCGTGGAGCTGCGACACGCGCGATTCATTGACACCAATTGCATCGCCAATCTGCTTCATCGTCGCGTCGGCGAAGTAGTACAAGCCGATAATCCGACGCTCCCGCGCCGGCAGCATCGCCATCGCCGCGCGAATGCGGTCGCGCACCTCGGCCTGCTCGTACAGTCGATCCGGCGCCGGCGGCTCGCTCGGCACGAGCACGGCCGGCAGCGTCGCCGTGTCGAGCGAGTCGAAGCTCGCGAGCGGCGACGTCGATTCGATCGTGTTGATGCGGACGATGGTCCGCTCGAGGCGCGTTTCGTCCGACCCGACGCGCCGGGCCAGGTCGGACAGTGTCGGTTCGGCGCCCAGTTCCCGGCGGAGCTGCTCGCGCGCGGCTTCGAGCTCGCGGCGAACGCGCCGGACGCCGCGCGGCCAGGCGTCACGGCGGAGCGCGTCGATCATCGCGCCGCGGACGCGGCGCTCGGCAAAGGTTTCAAACTTGATCCCGCGGCCCTCGTCGAAGCGGTTCGCCGCGTCGATCAGGCCGAGCACGCCGTCCTGGACGAGATCACCCAAATCAATCGAGTGCGGCATGGTGGACGCCATCCGGCGCGCCAGCGACTCGACAAACGGCAAGCCCGCCGCCACACGCTGTTGCTGATGACCCGCCAACGGCCCCCGCGACATCGACGCCTCCCAGCGCCCGGGTCAGCCCCAGGCGAGGGCGATAATCGCAACACCGGTGCCACGGTCGTGATCGAACAAAACACGAAGACTAGACGAGGACTGTAATCGAGCTAAGTACTGCCCTTCGTGTGGGTTAGTTGCTTATCTCGAGGTGTGAAGCCGCGTGAAATGGCGTGCTGACGTCGTCAAATTCATGACAATGCGACCGAAACTGTCATTGGTTTGTCGAAGTTGGTAGCTCCTCTCTTATCGGTCCGAGGAGGACTCCGCGATACTCCGGAGCTCGTGTACGACGGCAATGGCCTCGATCGCGCCGGCCACGATCTGGGCGGCGCGGGCGCGGCGAAGGTCGTCGCCCAGTCGGCTTTCGAGCAGTTCGGCGTTGGCGAGAATCACGCCCAGCTGGTTGTTCAGTTGATGGAACAGCCGGGCCAGCTCGGAGTGTCGTCCGGCCTCGAGCGCCGGCGGGCTCGGCCCCAGGCTCATCAGGCACCGCGGCGGAGCCGGTCGGCGGCCCACCCCATCTCCGTGGGCGGGGCGCTCGGGTCGCGCCAGAGTGTGTCGGCGAAGATGCGCACCGACCCCCCTGCAGTTCGGACGTACTGGACCTTCCCGCCGGCAATCCAGTTGTAGATGGTCCGACGGCTGACCCCGACCAATTCACACGCGCGTGGAATCGAGACGGTCTTGCGCTCGGGCATCATAGGCGTTTTCCCGCCCAACACTATCGGCGGGCGTCAAATTGGACTTTACCCGTGCAGCCTTGTGTCAAAATATCGGCGCTCGACGCCCTATGGCTGACTCCCCAGTCCAGCACCTCCTTCTCGTTGATGACGAAGCGCCGTTCCGGGAGGTGATTGCGGAGCGGCTCGGCGACCATCGATTCCGGGTCGAACAGGCCGGCTCGGGCGAGGAGGCGCTCGCACGCCTGACCGAGTTCGCCTTCGACATCCTCGTCACGGACCTGCGCCTCCCCGGGGTCGACGGCCGGCAGATCCTCGACGAAGCGTTCGCGCGCTACCCCGAGATCATCGCCATCGTCATCACCGGCTTTGGCACGGTTCGCGAGGCCGTCGACGTGACCCGGCTCGGTGTCGAGGGCTTCATCACCAAGCCGTTTCAATTCGACGAGCTGCTCCACGCGCTCAATACGGCCCTCGAAAAGCGCCGCCTGAAGTCCGAGAACGCCTACCTGCGCGCCCAGCTCCAGGACCGTTTCCGCATCGAGGGCATCGTCGGGCGGACGGCGGTGATGCAGCACCTCTTTGAGCTGCTGCGGACGGTGGCGTCCACGTCGAGCACAGTCCTGATTACCGGGGAAACCGGCACCGGCAAGGAGCTGGTGGCCCGCGCGATCCACGACGCCAGCCCGCGGCGGAGCCAGCGATTCGTGGCGCTCAACTGCAGCGCGATTCCTGAGACCCTGCTCGAAGCCGAGCTGTTCGGCCACGTTCGCGGCGCGTTTACAGGCGCCGTCGCCAACCGGCCCGGCCGATTGGAACAGGCTAATCGGGGCACGCTGTTTCTCGACGAGGTCGGCACGATGAGTCCGGCTCTGCAGTCGAAGCTGCTCCGTGTGCTGCAGTCGCGCGAGTTCGAGCGGGTCGGCGACTCGCAGACCGTCCGGGTTGACGTGCGCGTGATTGCCGCGACGAACTCCGACCTGCGCCGCATGGTGGACGAGGGGGCGTTTCGGGAGGACCTGTACTACCGGCTCAACGTCATTCCGATCCGGGTGCCGTCCCTGCGGGAGCGCCGGGCCGACATCCCCCTTCTCGCGCAGCACTTCCTGGATCGTCTCGCCCGCGAGTCCACGCCCCCGCGGAGCCGCGTGACCATCACCCAAGATGCGCAGCAGGCGCTCATGGCCTTCGAGTGGCCGGGCAACGTCCGGCAGCTGGAAAACGTCATGGAACGGACGTTCGCCCTCTCACCTGGAAAGTCGCAGATCGGCCTGGCCGACCTGCCCGACGAGCTTCAGCACGTGCGCGTGCCGGTCGACACCGGCGGCTACGAGCTGCCGGACACCGGCGTCAACCTGGAACACATGGTCTCGGAGTTCGAACGGACGCTCATCCGGCGGGCCCTGGAGCGGACGAGCGGCAACAAGCGGCAGGCCGCCGACCTCCTGCAACTCAAACGCACGACCCTTATCGAGAAACTTAAGCGCCTGGAGCGCGCTTGACCCGTGGCCCGCGGGCACGCCTTCTGGATTATCGTCGACGGCGCCACGCCGACGGCCTTTCGGGCCAGGCGGAGCGAGGACCTGCTTCCGACCCTCCGACAGCTCCAGCGAACGCAGCCCCACGCCGTCCTCCGGTGGTTCGACCGTGGCCGATTCTGGGAGTCGCCGGCCGCGGCGCTCGCGGCCAGCCGAGCCCGGCGCCAGGCTACCGCCGGGCGTGGACCGGACTGGCGACCCGGCGGCCAGCAGCGGGACCCGCGCGCGAAGTACCGCAAGACGCGCGATCAGAAGCGCCGGAAGTTCAAGCGCCGGTTGCGGTCGGGGACTTCGAGGACAGAAGGGCCGTCTAAGACCAAGTAACAAGGCATGATCTGTTGAACGACCAACACTATTTTGCTATGTGACCAATTCACGAGCCCCTTGGCCGACTGGGGCGAAGAAGAAGCTCTGGATCTCGTCCTGAAGCTGGCGGACGGACTCGGCCGAGTTGATACGGACGCGCAGATGCGATCCCCCCTCCAGGCCTTTCGTATACCAGGCCCCGAGCGCCCGCAGCTTGTTGATCACCCAGCGCTCCCGGTTTCGCGCCGGCGCGGGGCCGGACGGCACCGTTCCTGGCGCCGCGTGCCGGAACCCAGACGGCTCGTCCTCGCCCTCCTCGAGGAGGAGGTCGATGTACTCGAGCAGGAACCGGCCGCGCGCTTCGAGCGACACGGGTTCCGGAGGCGTGCCCTGCAGCGCCAGGGCCGCCTGGCTGAAGATCCAGGGGTTGCGCAGGGCACCCCGGCCCACGAGCACACCCTCGACGCCGGACAGGCGCAGGCGGGATGTCACCTGTTCCGCCTCGACGCAGTCGCCGGACCCGAAGACCGGGATCGACAGGTCCTCAGCCACCCGGCCGATGAGCCGCCAGTCGGACTCGCCCCTGTAGGACTGCGCGGCCGTACGGCCGTGCACTGCGACGGCCTGTGCCCCGGCATCTTGGACCATCCTGGCGAGGCGCGGCGCGTTGATTTCGTGTTCATTCCAGCCGGCGCGCATCTTAACCGTAACGGGGATGGACACCGCCTTCGCCATCCTCGCGATGATACCGGCCGCATGCCCGGGCTGGCGCATCAGGCTGCAGCCGGCGTGGTGCTTGGCGATCTTCGGCACCGGGCAGCCCATGTTGACGTCGACGATGTCGGCGCCCATCCCCTCGACGATCTGGGCCGCGTCGGCCATGACCGCCGGGTCTCCCCCGAAGATCTGGATCGACACGGGCCGCTCTTCCTCGGTGTACTCGGCATACTCGAGCGTCCGATCGATGCCCCGCACGAGGCCTTCCGAGCTGACCATTTCGCTCACGACCAGGCCGCAGCCGCCGCGCCGTTTGACGAGGCGGCGGAAGGCCGTGTCCGTCATGCCGGCCATCGGGGCGAGCGCGACGGGGTGGTCGAGCGCGAGCGATCCGATTCTCACTTGATTCTGTTCTTCTGGGCTTTTTCGTACATCAGCCGGTAGCCCTCGTCCTTCCACTCGATGAGGGCCTGAGCGCGCAGCTTTTCGAGGTGCTTCGTCGTTTCCTCGTCCAGGCGACCCTCGAGAATGCGCTGCGTGACCTCGTCCTTCACACGCTCGAATGGCTGGACGCCTTCCTCGATCCGCGACTCGAGCTTGAACAGGGTGTAGCCGCGTGCCGTCCGGATGGGCTCGGTGACGTCCCCAACCTTCAGTGGCCCGAGGACTCGGACCAGCCCTTCGGCCATGTCGCTGATGAGAACTGGTCCGACCAGGCCGCCATTGGCTTTGGATCCCGCCTCCGACACTTCGGCCACGAGCTTCGCGAAGTCCTCGCCCTTCAGCGCGCGGGCGCGGGCCGCCTCGACCCTGGCTCTGGCTTCGTCGTCGGCCGCCGCGCTGAACGACGCCTGCCCGCCCTGCCCGGTCGTCGGCACCTCGACGAAGATCTCGCGCAGCGTGATCGTCGCCGGCTTCTTGAACTGGTCGGGGTTGGCTTTGTAGTACTGGCGCGCCTCCTGGTCCGTCACCGACATGCCGCGCATGATCTCGTTGCGCTGGACCGACTGGATCAGGTACTGGCGCTCAAGGTTCTGCCGCAGCTCGTTGAGCGTCATGCCGTTTGCGGCCAGCGCGGTCTTGAACGTCTCGTCGGTGAAGTTGTTGATCTTCTTGATGTTCTCGATCGCCTGGTTGAAGCTGGCGTCCGTGAAACTCGCGCCAATTTCGCGGCCGCGCTGGACGAGCAGAAGCTCGTCGACGACGTCGAGCAGGATGTCGGGCGTGATCTCGGCCAGGAGTTTCGACAGGACCGCGTCGTTCTGCAGGTCCTCCGGACTTCGGACCTGACGGTTCTGATCCCGCAGCTCGTCGACCTGCCGGGCTTCCAGGTCGGTCTGCGTAAAGATCTCGCCGTTGACCTTGACGATAATCCGCTGGATGACGGTGCTCTTGCCTTGCGTGGGCGCCTGGCCGGACAGGGCGGCGGTCGAGACGGCCAGCCAGGCCAGGACGAGCGCTCGAACGTTCATGGGTGGTGTGCTCCTGCGCGCCGTCTCGGGCTGCGCGGCAACCGTCACGGAATGAGTATCTTAGCTTGCGACGAGCGCGCGGCTCAACTCGTCGACCAGCCCTTCGACACTCTGAAAGACGCGGTCGGCCACGGCCTGGTCTGGCGCGGGCGCCGCCAGGATTGCCTCGCGGCTGAATCCCGGCCGGACGTCCGCTTTTGCCCGAGTGGTCCACCAGCTCGACGGCAGACCGGGCGCGCGCGGCGGCTGGCGCACCTCCAGATCGAGACGCAGGGCGGCGGGCGGCGTCAGCGTCAGATCGCCGCGTCGTTCCATGAGCTTCAGGAGGAGCGCGGGATCGACGGGCGCGTCCGCCCTGAACTTCAGGACCACAATCTCGCCCTCGCGGTCGATGCGATCGAGGCCGATGCGGTCGGCCTCGACGCGCAGCCGTGCGTACCGCGCGAGATGCTCGACCGAGGGCGGCGGCGGGCCGTACCGATCGCGAAGCTCATCCAGAAACGCCGCGACGTCGTCGAGGCTCCGCGCGCTCGCCATTCGCCGGTATGCCGTCAGCCGCTGGTTCACGTCCGGCACGTATGCCGGGTCGAGCCGCAGGTCGAGCCGCAGGTTCACCACGGCGCGGCGGTCGTCCTCCAGCTCCTCGCCCTTGAGCTCGCGGACCGTCTGATCGAGCAGCTTGACGTACATGTCGAACCCGATCGCCTCGATGTGCCCGCTCTGCTCGCCGCCGAGCAGGTTGCCGGCCCCGCGGATTTCCAGATCGAGCGCCGCGATGCGGAAGCCGCTGCCGAGGTCGCTGAATTCCCGGATGGCCGCCAGGCGGCGTCGCGCGACGGGCGAGAGCGTCTCTTCCGTGGGGATCAGCAGGTACGCGTAGGCCCGCCGGTCGGATCGCCCGACGCGGCCGCGGAGCTGGTAGAGCTGCGCCAGGCCGTAGTGGTCCGCGCGGTTGACGATGAGCGTATTGGCGTTCGGAATGTCCAGCCCGTTCTCGACGATCGTCGTCGCCACGAGCACGTCGTACTGGTGGGCGACGAAGTCCACCATGACGCGCTCGAGCGCCGTCTCGCTCATCGCGCCATGCGCCACGGCCAGCCGCGCCTCGGGGACGAGCCGCGCCGCAAGACCCGCCACGGAGTCGATCGACTCCACCCGGTTGTGCACGAAGTACACCTGACCGCCGCGCTCGATCTCCGTGCGGATGGCGCGGCCGACGAGATCCGCGTCGAAGCGGACCACATGGGTCTGAATGGCGAGCCGATCGCGCGGCGGCGTCTCGATCACGGACATGTCACGGATGCCGACGAGCGACATGTTCAAGGTCCGGGGAATGGGCGTCGCCGTCAGGGTGAGCACGTCCACCTTCTTGCGGAGCTGCTTCAGCTTTTCCTTGTGCGCGACGCCGAACCGCTGTTCCTCGTCCACGACGAGGAGACCGAGGTCGCGGAACCTGACGTCCTTCGACAGCAGCCGGTGCGTGCCGACGACGATGTCCGTCTGCCCCGCCGCCAGGCTGCCGACCAGCGCCTTCTGGTCGGCCGCCGATCGAAAGCGGCTGATCATGTCGATGCGAACGGGAAACCCCGCGAACCGCTCCGTCAGCGTGCGCAGGTGCTGGAAGGCCAGGACGGTCGTCGGCGCCAGAAATGCCACCTGCTTGCCGTCCATCACGACCTTGAACGCTGCGCGCATCGCCACTTCGGTCTTGCCGTACCCGACGTCGCCACAGAGCAGGCGGTCCATCGGCGTCGCCGCCTCCAGGTCGCGCGTGATGTCGGCAATGGCCGCGTGCTGGTCGGGCGTGAGCTCGTACTCGAACGCGTCGGCGAATTCCTGGTGCCAGTGCGAGTCCGGACTGAACGCGTGCCCGACGACGGCCTTGCGCGCGGCGTAGAGCTTGAGGAGCTCCTCCGCCATGTCGCGCATCGCTTTCTTGACCCGCGTCTTGGCTTTCTCCCAGGACGTGCCGCCAAGCCGGTCGAGCGGCGGGTTGGCGCCGCCCGTGTACTTCTGGACCAGGTCGAGGCGTTCGAGGGGCACGAAGAGCTTGTCCTCGCCGGCGTAGCGGAGCTCCATGAACTCCAGCTCGCCCAGGCCTGGCGCCGAGGAGAGCCGCTTCAGGCCCACGAAGCGGCCGATGCCGTGGTCCACGTGCACGACGAGATCGCCCGCCTTGAGATCGCGGAAGTCGGACAGAAAGGACCGGCTCGCGGATCGGCGACGCTCGTGCGCGCGGCGCTCCTCCTCGAAGACGTCCGATTCGGCCACGAACGCCACGGCGGCCTCGGGCAGTGAAAAGCCGCGCGAGAGGCGGCCGGTCGTGACGATCACCATGCGCTCGCCGAGGTCGTCGGGGCGCGCCGCCGCGCGCGCCCGGATGTCGTAGTCGGCCAGGAGCTCGATCGTCCGCTCCGCCCGGCCCGGCGTGGCCGCGACAAAGACGACGCGATCGCCGCGGCGCTCCGCCGCCCGAATCTCCTCGACCCAGTCGGCGACGCGCCCGCGGTACTCGACCGCCGGGCGGCAGGCCACATGGGTCCCTGCGACATCTGGTTCCTCGATCGCCAGCTCGCTCGCGCGCCGGCCCGCCGCCAGCCAGGCCTCGACCTCCGGCCACGACTGGGCGATCATCTCGTAGGGCGACACGTCACGGCCCCGCGCCGCGAGGTCGGCCGCGCTCTTCCGCCACTGTTCCTCGAGCGCCCGGCCGCGCGAGGCGGCCTCATCCGGTTCGAACGTGAGGACCGCCGCCGACGCAAGCCGCGCGTAGTCGACCATCGCCGCGCTCCCGTCGTCCTCGAGGCGCTCGCGCTGGGGGTAGATCGCCACGCGATCGAGCGAGGCGAGCGATCGCTGGGTGGCGGCATCGTAGCGGCGCACGGACTCGACGATGTCGCCGATGAACTCGAGCCGGACAGGATGGGCTTCCGACGCAGGGTAGACGTCGACGACGCCGCCGCGCACGGCGAACTCGCCATGCTCGTCGACGGGATCCTCGCGTGTGAAGCCCAGGAGCGCGAGCCGGTCTGCGAGGTCGTGCGGGGCGATCTCCTGTCCCGGCGCGATCGTCAGACCCGCCGCGCGCAACCGGGCGGGGTCGGACAGGCGCGGCAGGAGCGCGCGCGCGGAGGCGACAACGAGGCGGGCCGTGCCGTCGGCAAGGCCGTACAGCGCGCGGGCGCGCGCCGACGCCACCTCGAAGTGGGGCGGCAGGCCCCGGTACGGATCGACATCGGGGGACGGCATCGGCAGCACCTGCCGGCCGGCCTCGAACTCGGAGAGGCCCGCGAGTCCGGATAGAAAGAACCGCGCGTCGGCCGTGACCGACTCGACATCCGCGTCGGTCGGCACGACGACGAGCAGGCGCCGCTCGCGGGCGACGGCCGCCGCATGGAACGCGAGCGCCGGCGCGGTGAGCCCGGTCATGCGCGGCGGCGTCCGCGTCAGACCCGCACGCGCAGCCGCGGCTTCGAGGATCGACCGCAAGGCCAGGGACAGGGCCATCGTATTGAGTGATTCCCCAATCACTCAATACCCCTGATCTTGTCAACCATCGCCGCTGTCGACCAGCCGGGTTCGATTGGAATGCGCACGACGCGGCCGCCGCGCGACTCGACGATGTCGCGGCCGACGATGGCGTCGGCCGCCCAGTCGGCGCCCTTCACGAGCACGTCCGGCTCGATCCGGGCGACGATCCCGGCGGGCGTGTCCTCGTCGAAGACCACGACGGCGTCCACGCACGCCAGCGCCGCCAGGATCTCGGCGCGTTCGGCGGCCGGCACGATCGGACGACCCGGTCCCTTGTTCGCCCGGACCGATCGATCGGAGTTCACGCCCACGATCAGCACGTCGCCCTCGCGACGGGCTGCGGCGAGGTACCGGACGTGGCCGGGGTGGACGAGATCGAAGACCCCGTTCGTGAACACGACGCGCCGGCCCCCGCGCCGTTCGGCGGCCGCGAGCGCCGCCGCCTCATCAATCGTCAGCACGCGCATGCACCCTCACGTCGCCCGCAAACATCCAGCGGTGGCGCGGGCGGTAGAGGCCGGCGTCCTTGACCGGGGACTTGACACGGAACGTGTGCAGCAGCCGGTGGTAGTCGTACGGCGCGCCGTCGCGCTTGTGCACCGCCACATCCAGCTTGTACGTGCCCTCGCCCAGATCGAGGGCGTCGATCTCCAGCCGCACTTCGGCCGCGCCGTTGAGCGACGCCCCCTCGAGCCCCTCCACGCCGGTGTTCGTGCCGTACACCATCACGCCGTCGGCCGAGAAGATGCCGACGCCGAAGACGAAGTCGTCCACGGGTGTCGGCGTCCGCACGCCGAGGCGCACCGTCACGGGCTCACCGGAATGCACGACGTGCGTCGGCTCGCCGTCGCGCGTGACGAGCGCGACATCCACGATTTCCACGGGCCCGGAGCCCCAGCGGCCCTCCGCCGCCTTCGACAGGTCGGCCGTGTCGTCGACCGCGGCCGGGGCCGGCGCCCTGTCCGGCCGCGCCGGTTCCTGCTGCGCCCGCCGGTCGGCGGCCGCCAGGAACGACTCTTCGTGGCGTTCGATGTCGGTCACGTAGGCATCGATCACACGCTTCGGATGCCCCTCGGCGCGCTTCCGGCCGGCGTCCAGCCAGACCGCTTCATCACAGAAGCGCTCCACCAGCCCGAGCGTGTGCGTGACGATGAGCGTCGTCTTGCCGCGGCGCTTGAATTCGGCGAACTTGTCGAGACACTTGTGCGTGAAGCCTTCGTCGCCGACCGCCAGGACTTCGTCAACCAGGAGCACATCTGGATCGACGTGAATCGCGACGGCAAAGCCGAGCCTCATGTACATGCCGGACGAGTAGGTCTTGACGGGCGCGTCGATGAAATCGCGCAGCTCGGCAAAGTCGACAATCTCGTCGAACCGCTGCTCGACCTCACGCTTCGTAAGCCCCAGCATGATGCCGTTGATGAAGACGTTCTCGCGCCCGGAGATCTCCGGGTGGAAGCCGGCGCCAAGCTCGATGAGCGCAGACACGCGGCCGCGCACCGCCACCGTGCCCGACGTCGGCTTCGTGATGCCGGCGACGAGCTTGAGCGCCGTGCTCTTGCCGGATCCGTTCCGGCCGATCACGCCGACCGTCGCGCCTTCGGGCACCACGAACGACACGTCGGCGAGCGCCGTGAACGTCTCATCCGGCCGGAGATCCCGCACGAGACTGCGCTGCAGGAGCGCGCTCTTCAGCGTCCGGAACTGCCGGCCGTCGTAGCGCCGGTACACCTTCGTGACGCCGCGGAGCTCGATGGCCGGCGTCACACGACCTCTGCAAACGAGTCGCGCAGCCGGTCGAACACCCAGTAGCCGGCGAGAAAGAGCAGCACGGACAGCCCGCCCAGCCAGAAAAGCGACTGGAGGTGGCCGAACGGTCCGTGAAAGAACAGGAGCTCCTGGTACGACACCGCCAGATGCGTGAACGGGTTGAGCTTGAACCAGATCCGGTACGCCTCGAGGCCGGGCTGGAACCACGGATAGATGATCGGCGTGGCGAAGAACCAGAACGTCAGGACGTGCGAGAGGATGTCGCGGATGTCGCGGAAGTGGGCCGTCAGCGCCGAGAGCAGGAGCGCCATCCCGGCCGTGAACACGAGTTGAACGAGCACCACGACGGGAAACCACGCCAGGTCGGCCGCGTCGGGTGCGTGCTCGAAGAAGAGCAGGAAGCCGACCAGGATCGGCAGGCCCAGGAAGAAGTGCACCATGCCGGCCAGCACGCTGACGAGCGGCAGGATCTCGGCCGGGAACATGACCTTCTTGATCAGGTTGCCGCCGGCGACAAGCGCGGCGGCCGACTCGTTGAGCGAGGCCGACAGCCACGTCCAGGGCAGCAGCCCGCAGAAGAGAAAGACGCCGTACGGCTCGATGAGCGCCGACCGGTTGGGCAGAAAGGTGACGAACACGATCGAGTAGATCGTGAGGAGGATGAGCGGGTTGATGAACGACCAGAAGAAGCCGAGGACCGATCCCCGGTAGCGCGCCTTGAGCTCGCGCGACACGAGGCTGTAGATCAGGCCCCGGTAGCGCGGCAGCCGGGCGAGGTTACGCCACATCGACCTGCAGCATCGCCACCGTGATGTTATCGGGTCCGCCGGCCGCGTTGGCCGCGTCGATGAGCGCCTGACAGGTGTCGCCGAGCGAGGCCTCGGCGCCGATGATGCCCTCCAGCTTGTCGAGCGGCACGACGCCGGACAGGCCGTCCGAACAGAGGAGCAGGCGGTCGCCGATCTCGAGGTCCACGACGTTGATGTCGACGTCGGGGTCGTCGCCGCCCGAGAGGGCGCGCGTCACGACATTGCGCCACGGATGGCGGCGCGCGTCGCTTTCGCTGAGAATGCCGGCGCGGACCTGCTCGCCGACCCAGGAGTGGTCCTCCGTGAGCTGCCGCAGCCGCCCGCGGCGCCAGCGGTAGACGCGGCTGTCGCCGACGTGCGCCACGACCGGCTTGCCCCGTGCGACGAGCAGCGCCGCGGCCGTCGTCGCCATGCCGCGCAGCGTCTCGTTCTGCTCCATGGCCGCGGCCAACCGCCGGTTGGCCAGGCGGAACGCGGCTTTCAGCCGGTTGCCGTCCAGGCTGAGCGCGACGTCGTAGGGAAACGGCCACGTCGTGTTGACGTCGGCTTCGCGCGTGTCGCGGATGAAGGCCTCGACGACCTCGACGGCCATGCGCGCCGCCACTTCCCCCGCGGCGTGACCGCCCATGCCGTCGGCCACCATGTAGAGGCCGAGGTCGGGCCGCTGGCAGAACGCGTCCTCGTTGTCTTCCCGGCGCAGACCGGGGTGCGACAAGACCGCCGAGGACAACTTGGCCATGGCGTGTCAAGCCCGGGGCCGGTATTGCTTCGATGACACCTGCAGGCGGGCCAGGGCGCGAAGCAGGGCGATCCGGGCGCGCGCCATGTCCATCTCGGAGGTCGGCCGCGCGAGGATCTCCTCGGCGCGGCGCTTCGCGGCCTCGGCGCGGGCGACGTCGATGTCGTCCGCCTTCTCGGCCACCTGCGCCAGGATGGACACGCGGTCGCCCACGACCTCGACGAACCCGCCCGCCAGGAAGACGAAGGTTCTCTCCGCGCCCTTGCGGTACCACATCTCGCCCACCTGGAGCGCGGCCAGAAGCGGCGCGTGGCCCGGCAGGAGGCCCGCGTAGCCCTCGGCGAGCGGCAGCTCGATCTCGTCCACCTCGTCGTGGACGATCGCGCGCTCGGGGGTGACGAACTCGAGGCGGATGTGCGTCGGGAGCGGCATGTCAGCTCTTCGCCCGGGCGATGACCTCGTCGATGGTGCCCGCCATGTAGAACGCCTGCTCGGGGATCTCATCGTGACGCCCCTCGGCGATTTCCTTGAACCCGCGCACGGTCTCGGCAATGGGGACGTAGGTGCCCTTGTAGCCCGTGAACTGCTCGGCCACGAAGAACGGCTGCGACAGGAACTTCTGGATCTTGCGCGCGCGCATGACCGTGAGCTTGTCGTCCTCGGAGAGCTCGTCAATGCCGAGAATCGCGATGATGTCCTGCAGGTCCTTGTAGCGCTGCAGGATCTGCTTCACCTGGCGCGCCACGGTGTAGTGCTCCTGGCCGATCACGCGCGGATCCAGAATGCGCGAGGTGGAGGCGAGCGGATCGACGGCCGGATAGATGCCGAGCTCCGCAATCGCGCGCGAGAGGTTGGTCGTCGCGTCCAGGTGCGCGAAGGTCGTGGCCGGCGCCGGGTCGGTGTAGTCGTCGGCCGGCACGTAAATCGCCTGGACCGAGGTAATCGAGCCCTTGCGCGTGGACGTGATCCGCTCCTGCAACTCGCCCATCTCGGTGAGCAGCGTCGGCTGGTACCCGACGGCCGACGGCATCCGGCCGAGCAGCGCCGACACCTCCGACCCGGCCTGCGTGAACCGGAAGATGTTGTCGATGAAGAGCAGCACGTCCTTGCCCTCGGCGTCACGGAAGTACTCCGCGACCGTGAGCGCCGACAGCGCCACGCGCAGGCGCGCGCCCGGCGGCTCCGTCATCTGGCCGTAGACCAGCGCCGCCCGCGACTTCGACGCGTCGTTCGGGTCGATCACGCCGCCTTCCTGGAACTCGAGCCAGAGGTCGTTGCCCTCGCGCGTGCGCTCGCCGACGCCGCCGAAAACGGACACCCCGCCGTGCTTCATGGCGATGTTGTGGATGAGTTCCATGATGATGACGGTCTTGCCGACACCGGCGCCGCCAAACAAACCGATCTTCCCGCCCTGCAGGTACGGCTCGAGCAGGTCGATGACCTTGACGCCCGTCTCGAACATCTTGAGCTCGGTCGACTGCTCCTCGAGCGTCGGCGCGGGCCGGTGGATGGGCCACCGGTCCTTAGTCTTGACCGGCCGGTCGGGAAAGTCGACCGGCTCGCCGAGCACGTTCAGCACGCGGCCGAGCGTCTCGGGGCCGACCGGCATCGAGATGGCGGCGCCCAGATCCTCGGCCGGCGTGCCGCGCTGCAGCCCGTCGGTCGGCTTCATCGCCACGGCGCGCACGCGGTTCTCGCCGAGATGCTGCTCGACCTCGGCCACGATGTCGATCGCCTGATCGCCGGGCGCGCCTCTGCCCCGACCGGCGTCGCCGCTCGTGATGCGAACGGCGTTGTAGATCTCCGGCAGGTGCCCGTCGGCGAACTCGATGTCGACAACGGGTCCGATCACCTGCACGACTTTTCCGACTTTCACCGCGGCGGCGACTGCCATGTGGGTGTCACGCTCCTTCATCATCCAGCTTCGAACCAGCGCTCTGGGGTCCGGCCCGGCTGACGCTAGGCGGGGCCAGGCCCGCTCACGCCGGCTATCACGCCTGCGCGCCCGAGACGACCTCGATAATCTCGCGCGTGATCGCCGCCTGGCGGATCTTGTTCATCGTGAGCGTCAGGCTGTCGATCATCTCGGACGAGTTCCGGGTCGCGGCGTCCATGGCCGTCATCTGCGCCGCGTAGAACGCCGCCGACGACTCGAGCAGCGCGCTGAGAATCTGCGACTCGACGAGCCGGCCGAGCAGGACGTCGAAAATCGCCTGTGGCGACGGCTCGTAGAGATAGTCGGCCGTGGTCTGGGCGGCCGCCGCCTCCGCCTCGGAGATCGGCACGAGCGGCAGGAGCGGCTCGGTCACCACGCGCTGCTGGATGACCGACTTGAACTCGTTGTAGACGAGCGCGACGCTGTCGACCTTGCCTTCGACGAAGTCGGCGACCGCCGGCCCCGCGATGGCTTCGGCGTCGGTCACGCGGATGACCTTCGGCAGGTTCACGTACTCGAAGCGCACCGGCACGCCGCGCCGGCCGAGCAGGTCGCGCCCCTTGCGGCCGACCAGGCCGAACGACACCGGCCGGCCGGGCTCGTCGCGCAGAAACGCGCCGGCCGCCTTGACGATGTTCGTGTTAAAGCTGCCGCAAAGACCGCGATCGGACGTGATCACGATGAGGAGCGTCGCACCCGTCTCCCGGCCGGGCCGCCGCACGAGGAGCGGGTGCCGCGTCTGATCGACGCGCGAGGCGATGCTCGCCAAGACCCGGCGCGCCTCACGCGCGTACGGGCGCGCGGCCATCACGCGCTCCTGCGCCCGCCGCAGCTTCGACGCGGCGACCATCTTCATCGCCTTCGTGATCTGCTGCGTCGACTTGACGGCCCGGATGCGCCGTCGCATGTCGATGAGAGAGGGCATGGCGGCGGTCCTTACGCCGCTTCCGAAGCGGCAAACTGCTGGCCGAAGTCCGCCAGCGCGTCGTTCAGGCTCTTCTTGAGCTCGTCGTCCAGGATCTTCTTCTCAGCGATGGCCTGGACGACGCCGGGATGCTGCGTGTCGAGGAACCGGTACAGGTCGTCCTCGTACTGACGCAGGCGCTCGACGGCAATGCCGTCGAGATAGCCGTTGGTCGCCGCGTAGATCATCACCACCTGCTTCGCGACCGGCAGCGGCTGGTACTGCGGCTGCTTGAGGATCTCCGTCAGCCGCTTGCCGCGGTTGAGCTGCTTCTGCGTCGCCTGGTCGAGGTCGCTGCCAAACTGCGCGAACGCGGCCAGCTCGCGGTACTGCGCCAGATCCAGCCGCAGGCTGCCCGCCACCTGCCGCATGGCCCGGATCTGGGCCGACCCGCCGACGCGGGACACCGAGTTGCCCACGTTGATCGCCGGCCGGATGCCCTGGTTGAACAGATCTGACTCGAGGAAGATCTGCCCGTCCGTGATCGAGATGACGTTCGTCGGGATGTAGGCCGACAGGTCGCCGGCCTGCGTCTCGATGATCGGCAGCGCCGTGAGCGATCCGCCGCCCAGCTCCTTCCTGAGCTTGGCCGCGCGCTCGAGCAGGCGCGAGTGCAGGTAGAAGACGTCCCCGGGATAGGCCTCGCGCCCCGGCGGCCGCCGGAGCAGGAGCGAAATCTCGCGGTAGGCCTGCGCGTGCTTCGACAGGTCGTCGTACACGCAGAGCGCGTGGCGCTCCGAATCGCGGAAGTACTCGCCGATCGTGCACGCCGAGTAGGGCGAGATGTACAGCAGCGGCGCCGGATCCGACGCCGCGGCCGCCACCACGATCGTGTACTCCATCGCGCCGCCATCCTCGAGCGTCTTCACCACCTGCGCAATCGTCGACTGCTTCTGGCCAATGGCGTTGTAGAGGCAGATGACGCCCTGACCGCGCTGGTTGATGATCGTGTCGACCGCCACGGCCGTCTTGCCCGTCTGTCGATCGCCGATGATGAGCTCGCGCTGGCCCCGGCCGATGGGCACCATGCCGTCGATCGCCTTGAGGCCCGTCTGCAGCGGCTCCTTGACCGGCATCCGATCGACGACGCCCGGCGCCAGCCGCTCGATCGGCTGGAACTCGCGGCTGTCGATCGGGCCCTTGCCGTCGATCGGCTGCCCGAGCGCGTTGACCACGCGCCCGATCATCGCGTCGCCCACCGGCACCGAGATGATGCGGCCCGTGCGCCGGACCGTGTCGCCCTCCTTGATGTCCGTGGAATGGCCGAGCAGCACGGCGCCGACGCTTTCCTCCTCGAGGTTGAGCGCGATGCCGAAGACGTTGTGCGGGAACTCGAGCATCTCGCCCGCCATGGCGCGCTCGACGCCGTGGATGCGCGCGATGCCGTCACCGACCGTGACGACGGTGCCGACTTCCGCCACGTCGACGTCCACGGCGTAGTTGCCGATCTCGTCGCGGAGAATCTTGGTGATTTCCTCGGCCTTGATCTGCATGAACCCCTTCTAGGCGTCCGCCGCCAGTTTCTGCCGCAGCCGCCGGAGCTGGCCGGCAACGCTGCCGTCGTACACCATGCTGCCCACGGTCGCGACCAACCCGCCGAGAATCGACTCGTCGAGCCGCGCCGTCAGGGTGACGTCCCCGCCCGTCGCACGGCCGAGCGCGCGCGCGATCGCCGCCCGGCTCTCGTCGGCGAGCGGCATGGCCGTGACGATTTCAGCGGGCACGATACGACGCGCCTGCAGCAGCTTGGCCTCGAACGCCTGCGCGACGTCGGACAGCATCGGCAGGCGATCGCGCTCGGCCAGCATGAGGACCGTGCGTCGCACCTCGTCGCTGACGCCGCCCGCCCGGGTCAGGATGGCGTCCATCAGCGCGCGCTTGCGCCCGGCCGGCACGGCGGGCGATTCGATCGCCCGGCGCAAGTCGTCGTGGCCGGTCACGAGCGCGGCAAGCGCCGCCAGCTCCTGTCCGGCCCGGGTCTCCGCGCCCTTCCGGCTGGCGACGTCAAAGAGCGCCGCAGCGTACCGGCGGGCAATGCCTTTCAGCGTCACAGGCGATCCCCGAGCGCGCGGCTGGGCCGCAGGCCGGCCGGACGGGCGCACGGTGCGCGCCTGGAGCGACTCGATGTCGACCAGCTTCGGCTCACAGGTTGAAGTCCAGAACGGGCGCGCCTACGAGGCCACGACCCGAAGGAGGGCGTGATCCTGACGCACAACAAACCGTAATTTATACCATCCGCGAATTTCGGGCGGCAAGGCAGCCGGTCAGCCGACGCGCACGCGGACAGGCGGCGCGGCCGCCAGGACGCGGCCCACGAGCACGGCCTGGACCCCCGCGCCCCGGAGGGCCTCGACCAGGGCGTCGGCCGCCCCGGGCGCCACGGACAGCAGCAGGCCGCCGGACGTCTGCGGATCGAAGAGCACGCGCCGCATCGCGGGCGACACGCCGGCCGCCATCGAGACGGCCGGGCCGAAGTGTTCTTCGTTGGTCCGCCCGCCGCCCGGCAGATTGGTCATCGCCAGATCGAGCGCGCCGTCGAGGATCGGCACGGCGGCGGCGTCGAACTCCAGCGTCAGGCCGCTCGCCGCCGCCATCTCCGCGCCGTGACCCGCGAGGCCGAAACCGGTGACATCCGTGCAGGCGCTGACGTCGGCGCGCGGCCGCGCCGCCACGACCCGGGCGGCGTCGCGATTGAGCCGACGCATGGAGGCGATCGCGGCCGCCATCGCGGCAGCCGGCGCGCGGCCGTACTTGCCTGCGGTCGCCAGGATGCCGGTGCCCAGCGGTTTCGTGAGAATCAGCCGATCGCCGGCGCGCGCACCGGCGTTCGTCAGGATCCGATCGGGATCCACGGCGCCTGTCACCGCGTAGCCGAACTTGATCTCGGTGTCCGACACGGTGTGGCCGCCAAGCAGCACCACACCGGCCTCGGTCAGCATGTCGTATCCGCCGCGGAAGATCGCCTTGTAGACGTCCGCGCCGGGACCGTCCTTCGGCAGCGCGGCAATCGCCAGCGCGGTGCGCGGCTCGCCGCCCATGGCGTACACGTCGCTCAGCGCGTTGGCCGCGGCGATCTGTCCGTACGCGTACGGATCGTCAACGATCGGCGTGAAGAAATCGACGGTCTGGACGAGCGCCGGGCCCCCCGGCCACCGGTACACACCCGCATCGTCCGCGGTCCGAAAATCGACGAGGACACGGTCATCGGACGAGAACGGCATGTCGCCCAGCACCTGGGCGAGCTCGCCGGCGGCGAGTTTGCTCGCTCAACCGGCGCAGGCGGCGTACTCGGTCAGACGCTTCGTCATGGGGCACTACCTCCTCTCGTCTGGCGCTCGGGCCACGCGTTACTCAGTGAGTCTTTCGTACAAACGCTGCAGTTCCTCCTCGCTGGCGAAATCGATTTCGATCCGCCCGCCGGTGCGCTTGCGGACGATGCGGACGCGGGTGCCAAGGGCGAGTTTGAGGCGCTCCTCCGCGGCGCGCGTGTTGGGCTCGATGCGCCGCGGCGCGGGCGGCACGACGGGCGTGCTTTCGCGGCGGACGAGCGCCTCGGCCTCGCGTACCGACAGCCCGCGCGACACGATTTCGCGCGCCACGCGCCGCTGCGCGCGATCGTCGGTCAGGCCCGCCAGCGCACGAGCATGGCCCATGGTGAGCGCGCCAGACGCCAGATCCTGGTGGATCTCGGCCGGCAGCCGAAGGAGGCGCATGTAGTTGGCGACCGTCGCCCGGTCTTTGCCCACGGCGGACGCGATGGCCTCCTGCGTCATCGCGAATTCATCCGACAGGCGCCGGTAGGCTTCCGCCTCTTCGATCGGATTGAGATCCTCGCGCTGGATGTTTTCAATCAGCGCCACTTCAAGGAGTTTCTCGTTCGGGACGTCTTTGAAAACGACGGGCACTCTTAAGAGCCCGGCCCGCTGGGCCGCGCGCCAACGCCGCTCGCCCGCGATGATCTCGTGGCGGTCGCCGACCTTGCGCACGAGGATCGGCTGGATCACGCCGTGGCTGCGGATCGATTGCGCCAGCTCTTCGAGTCCCTGTTCGGCGATGTCGTGCCGCGGCTGCAGCGGGTTGGGCGTGAGGAGATCGATGTCGAGTTCGGTCGGGCGTCGATCGGCGGGCGCCGCCGCGCTGGCGGGTACGCGCACGGGGGCCGGCGCCGGCACGTCCGGAATGAGCGCGCTCAGGCCTCGACCGAGAGCCGGACGTTTGTCGGCCATACAACCTCCTTACACCTACGCGCTTACACCTACGCGGCCCGTGCCTGACGTCGCGCCATGAATTCGTGGGCCAGCGTGACGTAGGCCTCGGCGCCGCGCGAGCGGGCGTCGTAAAGAATCACGGGCACACCGTGGCTCGGCGCCTCTCCGAGCCGGATATTCCTCGGAATCGTCGTCCTGTAGACCTCGTCGCCGAAGAACTCACGGATGTTCGCGCTCACCTGCTGGCCGAGGTTCGTCCGCTCGTCGGCCATCGTGAGCAGCACGCCTTCGATGGCGAGCGTGGGATTCAACCCGGCGCGGATTCGCTGGAGCGTGGACAGGAGCTCGGCGAGCCCTTCGAGGGCGAAGTATTCGCAGTTCAGGGGAATCAGGACGGAGTCGGCGGCGACGAGGGCGTTCACGGTCAGCAGGCCGAGCGACGGCGGCGAGTCGATGAAGATGACGTCGTAGTCGGCGCGGAGCGGCTCGAGGACGAGGCGGAGGCGATGTTCGCGGGCCTCGAGCGCGACGAGTTCGATTTCGGCGCCGGTGAGCTGCCGGTCGGATGGGATGAGCGACAGGTGGTCGATGCCGGTTGGGATGACGAAGGCCCGAGGGTCGGCGTGCCTGGCAGTGAGCGCGTCGTAGACGGTGCCGGCGGCGGCGGCGCGGCCTTTCTGGCCGACGCCGCTCGTCAGGTTGCTTTGCGGGTCGAGGTCGACGAGGAGGACGCGCTGGCTGGCCAGGGCGAGCGAGGCGGCGAGGTTGATGGCGGTGGTGGTTTTGGCGACGCCGCCTTTTTGGTTGGCGATGGCGATGACGTTATGTTCTGTCATATCACCAAAACAATAGCCTCGCAGTTACTGTCACTTAGTGGGCTATTGTGCGGGTGTGCCAACGCAGGGTCAAGCGGAATTCACTCTTTCAAGCTTCAAGGGGCACGCTCAGTGTTCCACGTGGAACGTCACGTGAGCCTGGTCGCTACCGTAAGAACCGTGCCGGTCGAGGCGACGGGAACCGTGGCAGTGACGCGAAACGGCGGCAGGACAGGACCGTGGAGCGTGCTGGCGCTCCCGAAGTGCACGACGCGTCCGCCAGCCCGGACAAGGGCCTGCAGGCTCTTCCAGAGCCGCCCATCGGTCCGCACGGCTCGGAGCGTGACGACCTCGGCGCTCTCGTGCAGGTCCGGACGCGCCAGCAGTTCCTCGAGACGCTGATTGGCAACCTCGACATGCTCCAGGTCCAGCTCCCGGACGACCTCCCGCAGGAAGGCGCACTTCCGGACTTTTGACTCCACAAGGACGAAGCCAAGGTCGCGCCTCAGGACCTTGATGGGAACGGCCGGCGACCCGCCGCCTGAGCCAATATCGATCGCGAGCCGCGCGCCAGGCTCAACCAAGCGCTCCGCCGCCAGCGCCTCGACGACGAGCCGATCGATGGCCGCATCGGTCGCAGGTTCGAGCGGCAACGACGTGAGATTGATCTTGGCATTCCATTTGGCTAGAAGACCGAGATAGACCGCTATCTCAGACGCCTGGACAGCAGTCAGACCCAGACCAGCCCGCTCCGACCGCCGAACCAGACGCTCCTCAAGCCGGCTCGCCACCGCGGCCTATTCTCGGCCATGAACGACGACTCAGGGTGAGGTTCTCGATCGCCGCTGCTCGACCCGCGCGGCGACTACCGCCGCCGCCGCGGGCGTCACGCCACGCACGCGCGAAACCTGCCCGAGCGTCGCTGGCCGTACGGCCGTCAGCCGCTCGACGACCTCCCGCGAGAAACCTGGAACGCCCGCATACACGAATCCAGCGGGAATCTGACGCGCCTCCTGCGCTCGAAGACGCGCCAGACGCCCAGCCTCTCTCCGGATGTAGCCCTCGTAGCGGAACTCGGCCTCAATCGTCCCTTCATCCAAATGCCCGAAAACAGCGTCGCGCTCGAGCGACACCCCCTGCTCCGCAAGCAATCCAAGCGTCACGCCTGGCCTGGCGAGCGCCTCGGCCACACTCACCGGCCGGCCACCAAGCACCACACGCCAGTCCCTCGCGCCGACGCAGTTCCGCTCGAATCGCCGCCGCCGTGCCTCGAACTGCGCCCACCGCCCGTCATCTACCAGGCCGGTCTCGCGGCCGAGGGGCGTCAACCGAAGGTCGGCATTGTCGATGCGCAAGAGCAGACGGTGCTCGGCACGTGACGTGAACATGCGGTACGGCTCGAGGCAGCCTTGCGTGACGAGGTCATCGACAAGAATCCCGATGTAGGCGCGATCGCGTCCCAGAACCATCGGCGGCTCGCCGCGAACGCGTCTGGCCGCGTTCAAGCCCGCCACCAGACCCTGCGCGGCCGCTTCTTCGTAGCCCGACGTGCCATTGATCTGGCCCGCCAGGAAGAGCCCACTGAGTCGTTTCGTCTCGAGCCCTCGATCCAGCTCAGTCGGCTGAATGAAGTCGTACTCGACCGCATACCCGTGCCGAAGGACGCGCGCGTCTTCCAGGCCAGGCAGCGCGTGCACGATTTCCTCCTGCACATCGCGGGGCAGGCTCATCGAAAGGCCGTTCACGTAGGTCTCGTCGACGCCCTCACCCTCCGGCTCGAGAAAAAGCTGGTGGCGCTCGCGCTCCGGAAACCGCATGACCTTGTCTTCGAACGACGGGCAGTAACGCGGACCGATGCCGGAGATCCGGCCGTTGAAGAGCGGCGAGCGGCCGATGTTCGCCCGCACGACCTCGTGCGCGCGGTCCGTGGTGTGGAGCACGTGACACGGTACGCGCCGACCCGCGATCGCCGCCAGGTCGGTCAGAAACGAGAACGGCTCCGGCCGGTCGTCGCCAAGCTCAGCCGTAAACCGTGTAAAATCAATGCTTTGTCGGCTCAGGCGGGGCGGCGTCCCCGTCTTGAGCCGGCCCATCGCAAACCCAAAGGCGCGGAGCGATGCCGCCAGTGCTGTCGTCGGCGGCTCGCCGCCGCGCCCGGCCGGACGCTGCTCGTCGCCGACGTGTACCAGGCCATTCAGGAACGTGCCCGTCGTGATGACGAGCGCGCGCGTGCTGACGGCGTCGCCGTCCTCGAATTCCAGACCAGTCACCTGCCCGTCTGTATGGAGCACGCGACCGGCCCGTCGGAACAGCCAGTCGATGCCGGGCGTCTGCGACAGCGTCTCGCGCATCCAGATGCCGTAGCGCCGTTTGTCGGCCTGCGCGCGCGGCGACCACACCGCCGGCCCGCGGCTCCGGTTGAGCAGCTTGAACTGGATGCCGGTCGCGTCGATCGCGCGTCCCATAAGGCCGCCGAGCGCATCAATTTCGCGCACGAGGTGGCCTTTGGCCGTGCCCCCCGATGGCGGGGTTGCACGGCATGAGCGCCACGGTTTCAGCCGACAGCGTGCAGAGTCCGACGCGGCACCCAAGCTGGGCGGCCGCCCAGGCGGCCTCGCAACCGGCGTGGCCCGCGCCGATGACGACCACGTCGAAGGCGTTCAAGGCCTACGACTGTACGCCAAACGGAAGCAACCGCCACTACTTGCCGATGCAGAAGCGGCTGAAGATGTGGGTGAGCAGGTCCTCGGTCGTACGGCGTCCGACGATTTCCTCGAGCGCGGCCCGCGCCCGGCCGAGATCGACCAGCACCAGTTCTTCCGTGGCGCCGGCGGCCAGGGCGCCGGCGGCCAGGGCGGCGGCGGCCCGCGCCTGGTCCACGAGCGCCAGATGGCGCGCGTTGGAGATGGCAGGCGGATCCCGCCACTCCTCGGCCGCGGTGAGCCGCCGGGCCATCTCCTGTCGAAGCTCCGACAGGCCCACGCCCGAGAGCGCCGACACTTCGATCGCCCCGACCGACGTCACAGCCTCGTCCTCGACGCTCCATGCGCGCGGCAGATCGACTTTGCTGATCACGGGGATTTCGGCCGAAGGGGTACGGAGGAGCGCCCGGTCGATGTCGTCGATCGGTTGCGATCCATCGACGACGGCGATCGACAGCGCAGCAATCTGCTGGGCCTGGCGCGCGCGCTCGACGCCCTCGACTCAATGGGATCGTGCGTGGCCCGGAGGCCCGCTGTGTCCACGAGCGTCACAGGAATGCCGCTCACGTCGACCCGCTCGGTGATCAGGTCGCGCGTCGTGCCAGGCACCTCGGTGACGATGGCCCGCGCGGCGCCGACGAGCGCGTTGAACAGGCTGGACTTGCCGGCGTTCGGCCGCCCGATGATGGCCACCGTACGTCCCTCACGGATCACGCGGCCCGCGCGGCCCTGGTCCGCCAGCCGGCCGAGCTCGGCCACGATTCGCGCGCACTCCCCGACGGCGTCGTCTCGAGTGATGAAGTGGAAGCCTTCTTCCGGAAAGTCGAGCGACGCTTCGAGGCGCGCGGCGAGATCGAAAAGCGCCGCGTCGATGCGCGCGATGGCGGTCGTAAGGGTCCCGTCGAGCTGGTCCATGGCGGCGCGCGCCTGAAGAGGCGTCACGGCATTCACCAGGTCGGCCACCGCCTCGGCCTGGGCCAGGTCGAGTCGCCCGTTCAGGTACGCGCGGAGCGTGAACTCGCCAGGCTCGGCCAGCCGCGCGCCCGCCGCCATGGCCAAGCGAACGATGTCGGCGAGGACGGGCGGGCTGCCGTGGGCGCTCACCTCGACGACCTCGTCGCCGGTATAGGAGTGCGGCGCGGCAAACCACGTGGCAACGGCCAGGTCAACGGTCTTCACGCGCGCCGGTTCGATCGACGACACGTGCGAACGTGGCGTGTCGCGGCGCGAGCGGTTCCGTCCGATCGAGGAGCGCGCCGGCGATCCGGACGGCCTCGGGCCCCGAGACCCGCACGACGCCAATGCCGCCGCGCCCCTCGGGCGTCGCGATCGCGACGATCGTGTCGTCAGTCGTCACCCGGTCGTCCTTCAACCGAACCGCCTTCGGGGTCGATTCGGCTACTTCCTCGTGATCACGACGGTCTTGAGGAACGCGTCGCCGATGCTTTCGGACGTCAGGCCCGCGTCCTCGGCGACCGTCAGATGGACGAGGCGGCGGGCGTAAGGATTGAGCGGACCGATTTCCTGCGGCTCGCCCGAGGCCCGGACTTTGTCCATCAAGAACTGCGCCATCTGCCGGAGCTCCTCGTCCTTGCCCTTCCGGAAGCCGAGCGCGTCGACGACGTAGTGGCGGTCGCCGCGGGCGTCGCGCCGGAACGCCGTGTTGACGATGACCTGAAGGGCATCGAGGGTCTCGCCCTTGCGACCCAAGAGCTCGTCCGCCTCTTCGCCGGCCAGGTTCAGGCGGATGTGATCCGGCGTCTCCTCGACCGTGACGTCGAGGTCGAGGCCCATGGCCCCGGTGACCTGCTTCACGAAGTCGATGACGCGCGCGTCAAGGTCCGTCATGGCTGAGCCTTTCGCGCCGGGCGCGGCGGGCGGGCCGGCGCGCCAATCGCGCGGTTGGTCACGTACTGCTGGGCGATCGTGAGCACGTTGCTGGCCGTCCAGTACAGCACGAGCCCGCTCGGCATCGTCATGAAGAGGCCGGTGAAGATGACCGGCATCAGGAGGAACACCTTCTGCTGCACCGGGTCCGCAGTGGTGGGCATCATCTTCTGCTGCCAGAACATCGTGCCGCCCATGATGAGCGGCGTGATATAGAACGGGTCCTTCGCGGCCAGGTCCGTGATCCAGCCGAAAAACGGCGCGCCCCGCAGCTCGACCGCCACCGAGAGCATCGAGTAGAAGGCAAACAGCACCGGCATCGTGAGGAGCATCGGCACGCAGCCGCTGGCCGGGTTGACGCCGTGCTGCTTGTAGAGCGCCATCATCTCGGCGTTCATCTTCTGCCGCTCGGGATCGGTGAACTTGAGCTTCTTGTAGCGATCCTGGATGGCCTTGACCTGCGGCTGCAGCGTCTGCATCTTCCGCATGGAGATCATGCTCTTGTGGCGCAGCGGAAAAATGAGGATGTTGATAACCACCGTCAGCGCGATGATCGACCACCCGAAGTTGTCGAGGTACCGGTTGATCCACTTGAGCGCGTCGAGCAGCGGCCGCACGAGCCAGGCGAACATGCCGAAGTCGATGGCGTTCACCAGCCGCGAGTCCACTTCGCGGAGGTGGTCGATCTCCTTCGGCCCGAGATAGAAGGGAATGGCCATCGCGGCCTTCGGATGCACGGCAAAGCCCACGAGCGTCCGCCCGGCGCCCGCGCCTGACGCCCGCGCGGGCACCGCCGCGTACTCGACGCGCGCCGGCGTCGCGCCGGGCACGGCCGCAATCACGAAGTAGTGGTCCTCGACACCGACGAAATGCAGCGAGCCTTCGTAGATCGGCTGCGCCTGCAGGGCCGCCGCCGCGATGCGTTCGACGGATGTGTCGTGAAATTGCACGACGCGCGGCGGCGTGGCCGACGTCACCTGCGTGGGCACGCCAATGGCCAGGCCGGAGTGAATCACCGCCGGGTGCGACACCCCGCCGGACTCAATCGAGGCTTCCACGCGGACCTCGAACGCGTGGCCGTCCGGGCGAAAGTGAAAGGCCTTGTGCGACGTCAGGCCGGAGGCGTCCTGGTAGCTGAACCGGAGCGTCGCGCTGTTCGATCCGAGCGCCAGTCGATCCGCGCTCGGCCGGTAGAGCGCGGCCGCCAGCGTGCCGGTGACGACCGGGTCGTCCGTGGACAGCGCGAAGGCTAGCGGATAAGCGCCCGGGGGGGCGTCGGTTGGCAGGAGCTCGAGCGGCCCGCCGCCCTCGTCGAGATACGGCGGTTTCAGCCGCCAGCTTTTCAGCACCGCGCCCTGGGTCGTGAAGGTCGCAACATAGTCATCCGTCTCGACGACGATGTCGCGCGCGGCGCTGTCGGCGACGATCGGGGCGGCCGCGCGCGGCGCCGGAGCGGCTGCGGGCGCCGGCGTCGGCCTCGTCGGCGCCACGGGCCGATCGGCCGACCCGCCGGCCGGGCCGGCGCCAGCTTCCCGGCCTTCAGCCGCCGGCGGCGCCGGGTCCTGAACGGGCATCGGAACCGGCGGTGGCAGGAGCATCTGGTACAGCGCCAGCACCACCACCGAAAGCAGCATCGCGACGATGACGCGCTTTTCCATCGGCGACGCCTAAACCGGCCCGCCGGGCGCTGGCGGCACGGGGTCGATGCCGGGCCGGGCGAAGGGGTGGCATCGCATCACGCGCCGCACGGCCAGCCATAGGCCCCGCACCAGCCCGCGGGCTTCGATGGCCTCGGCCGCATACTGCGAACAGGACGGCTCAAACCGGCAGGCGCCACCGGCAAACGGCGCAAAGAGCAGCTGGTAGCTCCGGACAAGAGCCAGGCCGACGCGGACGCTCGGTTTCACATTCAACTACCTTGACCGGCGGAGCTTCTGGAGCGCCGCGGCAAAATCTGCTTCGACGTCAGCAAACGGCGCCTCGACAATCTCGCGCCTGGCGATCGCGACGACATCCATGGCTCGACCTGTTCGCTCGCGTGCCTCCGCCGGGTCCGTGCGGCGAAACAGCTCCCGCAGCCGTCGCTTCGCTCGATTCCGTGCCACGGCGCCACCCACGCGCTTCGAGGCAACGATGCCCAATCGATCCCGCTCGAGATCGGTGCCGGCGCCGATGAGCGTCACAAACCGACCCGGCACGCGGCGTCCGGAGTTCTGGACGGCCAGAAACTCCGCGCGCGCGCGCAACCGAACCGCGGAAGGAAACCGGTACGCCGTCAGCCGCGTGCCCTCTAGTCAACAGCCAGCCGTTTGCGCCCCTTCGCGCGCCGGCGCTTCAGCACCAGGCGTCCGTTCTTGGTCCGCATGCGAACGAGGAATCCATGCGTGCGACGGCGGCGGCGGCGGTTCGGTTGAAACGTGCGTTTCATGGGAACTCCCGGTCTGGCGCCCCGGCGCCGAGGAGGAAACACGCATCGTAGCGAAGCGGCAAAAAGGGTGTCAAACGCGAAGGACTGTGGTAGAGTCGCCAGCCTTCCGCGGGCGACCGACTCGGCCCGAGTTTTCCACACCTGTGGAAAAACCTGTGGAAATCCGAGGGTTTCCGAGTCTCGTCCGTGTAAGTGATTGTAAATACGCGATTTATCGAAACGCTCCCCTGGCGTACTGACCTCTGAGCTCCACGCGCATGGCCGGCAACATCTGGGACGCGGTTCTTGGCCGGATTGAGACCAAAGTCAACCGTCACAGCTACCTGAGCTGGTTCCAGCAGACCTCGCTGCTTCGAGACGAGGGCAGGTCGATCGCCGTACGCGTCGCCGACCCGATGGCCGTCGAGTGGATCAGCCGGCACTACACCGGCGTGATTGAAGAGGCGCTCGACGAAGTCGGGCGGAAGGGCGCCGGCTTCCGCCTGGTGCCCGACTCAGAGCGGCAGGTCGAACCCGCCCGGACAAATCAAGTGCCCGTACCCGCCGCAGGCTCCGATTCAAGCGACGCCGCGGGCCTCAGCCCTCGCTATTCTTTCGAGACCTTCATCGTCGGCGCGTCCAATCAGTTCGCCCACGCCGCCTGCCGAGCCGTCGCCGAGGCGCCCTCGCGATCGTACAACCCGCTCTTTCTCTACGGCGGTGTGGGGCTCGGGAAGACGCACTTGATGCACGCGATCGGCCACTACGTCCTCCGCCACAGCCAGTCGCTCAAGCTGACGTACATCTCGGCCGAGCGTTTCATGAACGAGGTGATCAACGCGATCCGCTACGACCGCATCCTGGAGTTCCGCGAGCGCTATCGCGGCGTGGATGTGCTGCTCGTGGACGACATCCAGTTCATCGTCGGCAAGGAGCGGACGCAGACCGAGTTCTTCCACACTTTCAACGCGCTCCACGATGCGCAGAAGCAGATCGTGCTCAGCAGCGACTGCCCGCCGCACCAGATCACCGAGCTCGAGGAGCGTCTGCGAAGCCGCTTCGAATGGGGCTTGATTGCCGATATCCAGCCCCCAGATCTCGAGACGAAAATCGCAATTCTAAAGCGGAAAGCCGATGCGGAAGGCGTGTTCCTGCCCGACGATGTCGCCCTGTTCATTGCGGGCCGAATCAAGTCGAATATCCGCGAACTCGAAGGCTCGCTGATTCGGCTTCTCGCCTACGCGTCGCTCAAGGGCCAGGATCTATCGATGTCGCTCGCTCAGGATGTGCTGCGCGATGCGCTCCGCCACGACGAGCGGGCCATCACCATCGACTCGATTCAGAAGTTCGTGGCCGAGTATTACCAGCTCAAAGTCATGGAGTTGAAATCCCGGAACAACTCCAAGTCGATCGCCATCCCACGCCAGGTCGCCATGTATCTCTGCAAGGCGCTCACAAACTCGTCGCTGCCCGAAATCGGCAAGAGCTTCGGCGGCAAGCATCACTCCACGGTTATTCACTCGATCCGGAAGGTCGAGGACCTCCGGAAACGCGATTCCGCCTTCAACAGCCTCGTCAACACGCTGATGGAGTCGATTCGCCCGTAGTTCCGGGCCCCGTCGGCCGCCCCTGGGCGGATTTGCACAAACGCTCGTTGTGGAAGGCTGTGGATGGACCATTCTTGGGCCGGATCTCCACAGAAAACGGGATGGCCCATTGCGCGATCACTCACAGTTTTATGCACAGGCTAACGCGTTGTTGTTAAACAACTTATTGTCATTAATTCGCCGGCCAACAGCCCTTTTCTCTTGTTATAATTTGGCTCTCTTGATCCGATCCCGGTTTGACAGATCAAACTCTCGCGTTTCACGTCACTGGTGAGGTCGCTTCAGCCATGGAACTCGTCGTTACTAAGAACGACCTTCTGAAAGAACTGTCGCTCTTACAAGCGATCGTCGAGCGCAAGAACACTATTCCTATCTTGGCCAACGTGCTGTTCGAAGCGGGTAAGAACCACGTTGCGCTGCTCGCGACGGATCTCGATGTTGGTCTTCGCAGCCGGTGTGATGCGACCGTGTCGAAGGGCGGCACACTGACACTGCCGGCTAAGAAGCTCTTTGAGATTGTTAGTGCCCTCCCGGACACGGAAATCCGGGTCAGCGAGGACAAAGGCGGCAAGAGCGTCACGATTTCGGCCGAGCGGTTTGAGTCGCGGCTGCAGACGCTGCCGGCCAGCGAGTTTCCGACGCCGCCGCACGACGCCGGCGAAGTCGAGGCCACACTTCCCGGCGCGGCGCTGAAGCGCATGATCTCGCACACGCGGTTTGCCATTACCAACGAAGACACGCGGTACTTCCTGAATGGCGCGCAGCTCGTGCTCCGGCCGGACAGCATGAGCATGGTGGCCACGGATGGCCACCGGCTGGCCTTCATTAGCGTGCAGCAATCGGCCGGAAAAGGCGTGAAATCCGAGGTGTTGCTGCCGCGGAAGACCCTGAATGAAGTCGCGCGGCTCATCGACGGCGGCGACGCGGTCGAGTTCTCGCAGGGCGAGAACCACCTGTTCTTCAAGGCAGGATCCCGGCTCCTCATCTCGCGCAAGATTGACGCGAACTTCCCGGCCTACGAGCGGGTGATTCCCAAGGCGAACGACAAGAAGATCGAGTTCGACCGCGATCGGCTGGCCGCAGCGGTCCGCCGCGTGCGGCTCCTGTCCAATGAGCGCTCGAAGGCCGTGAAGTTCGTGCTGGGCAAGGATCAGGTGGAGATTCAGTCGAACACGCCGGAACTTGGCGAGGCGCACGAGGTAATCCCCGTCGACTACGGCGGGGCCTCGATGCAGATCTGTTTCAACGCGGACTACGTGGACAACTTCCTGAGCGTCGTCGAGACCGAGAGCGTGCAGCTCGAGTTCAAGGACGAGATGAGCCAGGCCGTGGTGAAGCCGCTCGGTGCCGAGGGGTACGAGTACACCTACGTGATCATGCCGATGAGGATCTAGCCAGGAAAACCATGGCCAAAACCGACGTTCGGAATGCCGGCCGCGAGGCGCCGGGCGTTGCTGCGGTTACGCCCGTCGAGGCCGACGACTACAAGGCGGACCAGATCAAGGTCCTCGAGGGCCTGGACGCCGTCCGCAAGCGGCCCGCCATGTACATCGGGTCGACCGGGCCGGCCGGGCTGCACCACCTGGTGTACGAGGTCGTCGACAACTCGATTGACGAGGCGCTGGGCGGCTTCTGCAAGAACGTCTCGGTCACGATCCACATCGACGGCTCGGTGACGATCGTCGACGACGGCCGGGGCATCCCGGTGGACATGCACGAGACCGGCCGCTCGGCCGCCGAGGTCGTGCTGACGATGCTCCATGCCGGCGGCAAGTTTGAGAACAAGGCCTACAAGGTGTCCGGCGGCCTGCACGGCGTGGGCGTGTCGGTCGTGAACGCGCTGTCGGAGTGGCTCGAACTCGAGATCTGGCGCAACGGCCAGGTGCACCAGCAGCGCTACGAGCGCGGCGTGCCGACGGGCGCGCTCTACGTGACGGGGGTCACGGAAAAGCGCGGGACCAAGGTCACCTTCAAGGCGGACCCGAAGGTGTTCGAGTCGACCGACTTCAGCTTCGAGATGCTGTCGCAGCGGCTCCGCGAGCTGGCGTTCCTGAATGCCGGCGTGACGATTGCCATCGACGACGAGCGCGACGGTCGGAGCCACCGATTCCTCTATGAGGGCGGTATTCGCGAGTTCGTGGAGTACCTGAACAAGAACCGGACGCCCGTCAACGAGAGACCGATCCTGATGACAGGCGACCGGGAGGGCATCTCCGTGGAGATCGCCCTCCAATGGAACGACGGGTACACGGAGACGACCTACAGCTTTGCGAACAACATCAATACGACGGAAGGCGGCACGCACCTCTCCGGCTTCCGGGCGGCGCTGACGCGGACGATCAACCACTACGCCGCGAAGAACAGCCTGGCCGAGAAGCTGACCGAAAGCATCAGCGGCGACGACATCCGCGAGGGGATGACGGCGGTCATTTCCATCAAGATTCCGCAGCCGCAGTTCGAAGGCCAGACCAAGACGAAGCTCGGCAACACCGAGGTCAAGGGCATTGTCGAAGGCATCGTGAACGACCGGCTCGGCGCGTTTCTCGAGGAAACGCCGAGCGTGTCACGGCGCATCGTGGCCAAGGCGGTCGACGCCGCGCTGGCGCGCGAAGCGGCGCGCAAGGCGCGCGACCTGGTCCGGCGGAAAGGCGCGCTCGACAACACGGCGCTGCCCGGCAAACTCGCCGACTGCCAGGAGGCGGATCCCGCCAAGAGCGAGCTCTACATCGTCGAGGGCGAGTCGGCCGGCGGGTCGGCCAAGCAGGGGCGCGACCGCCGGTTCCAGGCCGTGCTGCCCATCAAGGGCAAGATCCTCAACGTCGAGAAGGCGCGCTTCGACAAGATGCTGTCGCACGAGGAGATCCGGACGCTCATCGCGGCGCTCGGGTGCGGCATCGGCGAAGACGAGTTCGACGCGTCGAAGCTCCGCTACCACCGCGTCATCATCATGACGGACGCCGACGTGGACGGCTCGCACATCCGCACGCTGCTCCTCACGTTCTTCTACCGGCAGATGCGGGAGCTCGTCGACCGCGGCCACATCTACATCGCGCAGCCGCCGCTCTTCCGGGCCAAGCGCGGGCGGCAGGAGACGTTCATCAAGGACGAGCGCGACCTGGAGGCGTTCCTGATTCGCCGCGCCGCCGAGTCGCGCACGCTCGTGCTGCCGGGCGGCAAGACGCTCGCGGGCGATGCGCTCGAGCGCCGGCTCGAGAAGCTGATGGCGTTCCGGAAGCTTCTGCAGCTCGTCGAGCGGCGCGGGCCCGCGCGCCGGGCCATCCTGGCGCTCCTCGAGGGCGAGGCGCGCGACAAGGCGTTCTGGTCGAACGGGGCCGCCGTGGAGGCGCTCGCGACACACCTGAAAGTCACCGATGTCGACGCGACCGTCGTCGACGATCCGGAGCACCAGGCCCTGGCCGTCGTCCTCGAGGACCGGACGGCGGGCTACGCGCGGCGGCATCGGCTCGACATGGACTTCGTGACGACGGGCGAGTTCCGGACGCTGGCGACGGCCTACCAGGACGTGCGCGACCTGATGACGGGCCCGGTCACGATCCGGACGGCGGCGTCGGCCGCGCGCGACGAGACGCCGGACGCGGACGAAACCGCCGGCGACGCGGCGGATGTCGCTCCGGCCGCCAAGCCGGTCCGGAGCGCGACGGACACCGATCAGACCGTCGAGTCACTTGACGAGCTCGTCGAGTACTTCGTGGCCGCCGGCCGGCGCGGCCTGGCGATCAACCGCTACAAGGGCCTCGGGGAGATGAACCCCGAGACGCTCTGGGCCACGACGATGGACCCGAGCGCGCGGACGCTTCTGCAGGTGCGCGCCGAGGACCACACGGAAGCGGACCTGATGTTCACCACGCTCATGGGCGATCAGGTCGAGCCCCGCCGCAAGTTCATCGAGGACAACGCCCTGGACGTGAAGAACCTGGACATCTGACGTGGATCCGAATCCTCTCGCCAAAGTCCCCGTCAACATCGAAGACGAGATGAAGCGCTCGTACATGGATTACGCGATGAGCGTAATCATCGGGCGGGCGCTGCCGGACGTGCGTGACGGGCTCAAGCCGGCCAACCGCCGCGTGCTGTACGCGATGCGGCACATGGGGCTCGCCTCGAACCGCGCCTATCGGAAGTCGGCGGCCATCGTCGGCGAGGTCATCGGCAAGTTCCACCCGCATGGCGACGCGCCGGCCTACGACACGCTCGTGCGGCTGGCGCAGGACTTCAACATGCGCTACCCGCTCATCGACGGGCAGGGCAACTTCGGCTCCATCGATGGTGACCCGCCGGCGGCGATGCGCTACACCGAGGCCCGGCCGGAGTCGCTTGCCGAGGTCATGATGGGCGACCTCGACAAGGAGACCGTCGACTTCCTGCCGAACTACGACGAGACGACGTCGGAGCCGACGGTGCTGCCGGCGCCGTTCCCGAACCTCCTGGTCAACGGCTCGACGGGCATCGCCGTCGGCATGGCGACCAACATCCCGCCGCACAACATGCACGAGGTGATTGACGGCGTGATTGCCGTGATCGAGCGCCGACATGCGTCGAAGGACGAGCGGTTCCGCGCGCTCGTCCAGGCCGTGCCGGGCCCGGACTTCCCGTCCGGCGGCACGATCGTCGGCCGCGAGGGCGTGTACCGCGCCTACAAGGAGGGGCGGGGCGGCCTGATCGTTCGCGGCAAGGCGACGTTCGAAGAGCACAAGAAGGGCGAGCGCGTGTCGATCGTGATCACGGAAATCCCGTACATGGTCAACAAGGCCGCGCTCGTGACCGAGATCGCCGAGCTCGTGCGCGATCGCCGGATCGAGGGCATCTCCGACCTGCGCGACGAATCCGATCGCGACGGGATGCGCATCGTGATCGAGCTGCGCCGGGGTGAGCTGCCCGACGTCATCCTGAACAACCTCTACAAGCACTCGAAGCTGCAGATGAGCTACGGGATCACGCTCCTGGCCATTGTGGCCGGCCGTCCGCGCGTGCTCGGGCTGCTGGAGCTGGTCGACTACTTCATCGAGTTCCGCCGCGAGGTCGTCCGGCGGCGGACCGAGTTCGAGCTGCGCAAGGCCGAGGCGCGCGCGCACGTGCTCGAGGGGCTGCGCATCGCGCTCGACCACCTCGACGAGGTGATCAAGCTCATCCGGGGGTCGAAGAACCCGGCCGAGGCCCGGACGGGGCTCGTGACGCGGTTCGGCCTGACGCTCATGCAGGCGCAGGCGATCCTCGACATGCAGCTCCAGCGTCTGACGGGACTCGAGCGGCAGAAGGTGCTGGACGAGCTGGCCGAGCTCGCGAAGACGATCGAGCGGCTGCGCGCGATCCTGTCGAGCGAGGATCTTCTGATCGGCCTGGTCGTCGACGAGCTGAAGGCCGTGCGGGACAAGTACGGCGACGAGCGGCGCACCGACATCGTCGAGGAGAGCGGCGAGTTCCGCATCGAGGACCTGATCGCGGACGAGGACGTCGTCATCACGGCGACGAGCACGGGCTATATCAAGCGCACGGCGCTCGACGCCTACCGGAAGCAGCGCCGCGGCGGGAAGGGCCTCATCGGGATGCAGACGCGCGAAGAGGACGCCGTCCGGCATCTCTTCGTCGCCAACACGCACGCGTACATCCTCATCTTCTCGGACCGCGGCAAGTGCTACTGGCTGCGCGTGTACGACGTGCCCGAAGTGGGCCGGAGCAGCAAGGGCAAGTCGATCGCGAACCTCGTGAACATGACGGAGGGCGAGAAGATCGCGGCGCTTCTGCGCGTGCAGGCGTTCCCCGAGGCCGAGGGCCAGCGCTTCATCGTGATGGGCACGCGGAAGGGCACGGTCAAGAAGACCGATCTGTCCGCCTTCTCCAACCCGCGGTCGGCCGGCATCATCGCCATTCAGATTGACGACGACGACCGGCTGATTGCGGTGGCCGAAACCGACGGATCGCGCGAGCTGGTCGTGGGATCGCGCGACGGCATGGCGATCCGGTTCGGCGAAACGGACGTGCGCCCGATGGGCCGCGCTGCCCATGGGGTGCGCGGCATGCAGCTCCGGCAGGACGACGAGGTCGTGGCGATGGAGGTCGTGGAGGACGACGCCACGCTTCTCACGGCGTGCGAGAACGGCTACGGCAAGCGTACGTCGGTGGCCGAATACCGGCGGCAGACGCGCGGCGGCATCGGGCTCAAGAACGTCCAGACATCCGAGCGGAACGGCGCCGTCGTCGGTATCAGCTGCGTCACGGATCGCGACGAGCTCCTGCTTGTCACTGAGCAGGGCCAGATCATCCGCATGAAAACCGGCGATCTCCGGCCCATCGGCCGCGACACGCAGGGCGTGAAGCTGATGGACCTGGCCGAGGGCGACCGCCTGGTGTCCATGGCCAAGCTGACGGAGCCGGAGTAGGGAACAAAACGACCTCGGAGGTCGTTTGTTCTAGGCCCCTTCCAGTCCGGCGTAGCGCGCGAGCAGTTTTTTCGTCCCGACGCTCGCAAAGCGGACCGTGACCTTGAAGTCGTCGCCGTGGTCCTCGACGCTCACGACCGTGCCCACGCCGAACTGGCGGTGCCGCACGCGCATGCCGGTGCGGACGCCCCCGGCGGATTGATCCTCGGACTCAGACGCAAAGGCCGGCGTGGCGTCGGCCTCGCGCGCACCCGTGCCGCCCGGCCGGCGCGCGACGGGACGCCGCCGCGCGTGCCCGCCCGCCCAGCGCGGCGGTGAGACGGCGTCGATGCGCTCGACGAGGTGCGCCGGGATCTCGTCGAGAAAGCGTGACGGCTCGGTGGGCTGGTATTCGCCGAACGCGCGGCGCCGGGCCGCGCTCGTCAGCACCAGCCGCTCGCGCGCCCGCGTGAGGCAGACGTAGCAGAGCCGCCGCTCCTCTTCGACGTCGTCTTCGTCCTCGGCGGCGCGCGAGTGCGGGAACAGGCCCTCCTCCAGACCGGCGACGATCACGAGCGGAAACTCCAGGCCCTTGGCCGCGTGCATCGTCATGAGCCAGACGCGCGCCTCGGGCGCGCCGTCGGCTTCGTCCGCCTCGGACAGAAGCGACAGGCGGTCCACGAACCCGGCGAGCGCGGCGTCGGCCTCGACGCTCTCGAACTCGCGCGCGGCCGACACGAGCTCCATCAGGTTCTCGACGCGCGCCTCGGCGTCTTCGCTCCGCTCGTCGCGGAGCGTCTGGAGGTAGCCGGAGCGCTCGAGGACCAGCGTGATGGCGCCGGAGACGGTCGTGCGGGCGGCCTCGCCGGTCAGGCCGGTGATGAGATCGCGGAACTGGGTGAGGGCCTGAAGCGCGCGCGGCGCGAGATCGCGGCGATCGAGCACCGCCTGCAGCCGGGCCCAGAGCGAGCGGGGCCCGGGGGCGGCGTCCGCGCCGACCGCGAGGAGCGGCGCGGTGTCGGGGTCGGCGCCGAGATCGACCGTCTCCAGCGCCTCGATGACGGCCTTGCCGATACCGCGGGCCGGCACGTTGACGATGCGCCGGAAGCTCACGTCGTCGTGCGGGTTGATGAGCAGGCGAAGGTAGGCCAGCGCGTCCTTGATTTCCTTGCGCTCGTAGAAGCGGACGCCGCCGATGATGCGGTACGGGACGCCCTCGCGCATGAGCGCGTCCTCAATGGCCCGCGACTGCGCGTTGGTCCGGTAGAGGACGGCGACGAGATCGCGCGGCGCGGCGGCCGCGGCCTCGCGAATGGTGCGCGTGATGAAGTCCGCCTCCTCGATCTCGTCGCCGGTGCGCACGACGCGGACGAGGGCGCCGCCCCGCTGGTCCGTCCACAGGCGCTTGTCCTTGCGGTTGCGGTTCCGGCTGATGACGGCCGACGCCGCGTCGAGAATCACCTGCGTGGACCGGTAGTTCTGCTCGAGCTTCACGACGCGGACGTCGCCGAAGTCGCGCTCAAAGTCGAGGATGTTCCTGAGGTCGGCGCCGCGCCAGCGGTAGATGGACTGGTCCGGGTCGCCGACCACGCAGAGGTTGCGGTGGGCGGCCGAGAGGTGCCGGACGAGCACGTACTGCGCGCGGTTGGTGTCCTGGTATTCGTCCACGAGGACGTGGCGGAACCGGCGGGCGTACCGGTCGCGCACGGCCTGGTCGGTCTCCAGGAGTTCGACGGTCCGGAGCAGGAGGTCGTCGAAGTCGAGCGCGCCGGCGTCGGCCAGCGCGCGCCGGTACCGCTCGAACACGCGGGCGACCTGCTGGTCGCGCAGGCTCCAGCCGGCCGCCGTGAGATCGGCCGGCGACTCCATGCGGTTCTTGGCCTGGCTGATGCGGCTGAGGGCGGCGCGCGGCGTCAGGACCTTGTCGTCGATGTTCAGCGCCTTCATGGCCTGACGCACGATGGCCAGCTGATCGGCCGTGTCGTAGATCACGAAGTCGCGGGCGAGCCCGATGGCGGGCGCCTCGCGGCGGAGGAGCCGCGCCGAGAGCGCGTGGAACGTCGAGAGCCAGATCTCGCGGCAGTCGTCGCCGACGAGCCGCTCGACGCGCTCGCGCATTTCGTCGGCCGCCTTGTTCGTGAACGTCACGGCGAGCACCTCGTGCGGCCGGACGCCGCCCCGGGTCACGAGATGGGCGATGCGGTGCGCGATGACGCGCGTCTTGCCCGACCCGGCGCCGGCCAGGATGAGCAGCGGCCCGCCCGCGTGGAGCACGGCGTCACGCTGGGACGGATTGAGCGAAGCGACGGGATCCAGACCGTCAAGAATAGCACCGCGATCCGGGCGCGCTCGCAGCCTGATACGATCGGGCACACGCCATGGCGCGGACGCTCTACCAGAAAGTGTGGGATTTGCACGCCGTCCGGCCGCTGCCGAACGGCCAGACGCAGGTCTACATCGGACTGCACCTCGTGCACGAGGTCACGAGCCCGCAGGCGTTCGCCGATCTGGACGCGCGCGGCTGGCGCGTGCGCGCGCCGGAGCGCACGTTCGCCACGATCGACCACATCGTGCCGACGGGCCTGCAGGTGCGGCCCTTCGGCGACGCGATGGCCGAGAACATGACGTCGGCGCTCGAGCGCAACTGCCGGGCGCACGGCATCCGGCTGTTCGACCTTTCGACAGGCGCGCAGGGCATCGTGCACGTCATCGGCCCCGAGCTGGGCCTCACCCGCCCCGGCCTGACCATCTGCTGCGGCGACAGCCACACGTCCACCCACGGCGCGTTCGGTGCGCTGGCCTTCGGCATCGGCACCTCGCAGGTCCGCGACGTCCTCGCCTCACAATCGCTCGCGCTCTCGCCGTCCAGGGTCCGCCGCATCGAGGTGTCCGGCCGGCTCGCGCCGGGGGTGTACGCGAAAGACGTCATCCTCACGATCATCGGGCGGCTTGGGGTGAAAGGCGGCGTCGGCTACGCCTACGAGTACGCCGGCGACACGGTCGATCGGATGTCGATGGACGAGCGCATGACGCTCTGCAACATGTCGATCGAAGGCGGCGCGCGCGTGGGCTACGTCAACCCCGACCGGACGACGGTCGAGTACCTGCGCGGCCGGCCGTTCGCGCCGCCGGGCGACGAGTTCGACCGGGCGGCGGGGCGGTGGCTGGCCGTAGCGTCCGACGCGGGTGCGGCGTTTGACGACCTGGTGCGTGTGGACGCGGCGGGCATCTCGCCGACCGTCACCTGGGGCATTAACCCGGGGCAGTCGGTACCCGTTGACGGCCGCCTGCCCAACCCGTCCGATGCGCCGGCCGCGGAACAAGCCGGCCTGAACGAAGCGTTCGAGTTCATGGGATTCCGTCCGGGCCAGCCCATGGCCGGCACGCCGATCGACGTCGCGTTCATCGGGTCGTGCACCAACGCGCGGCTGTCGGACCTGCGGGAGGCGGCGCGCGTCGTTGCCGGACGCAAGGTGTCGGGCCGCGTCCGCGCGCTCGTCGTGCCGGGGTCGCAGGCGGTGCGCGCGGCGGCCGAGCGCGAGGGCCTGGACGACGTGTTTCGCGCGGCCGGCTTCGACTGGCGCGGCGCCGGCTGCTCGATGTGCCTGGCGATGAATACGGACCGGCTCGAAGGCCGCGAGGTCTGCGCGTCCTCGTCCAACCGCAACTTCAAGGGCCGGCAGGGATCGCCCACCGGACGGACCCTCCTCATGAGCCCCGCCATGGTGGCTGCGGCCGCCCTCGCCGGCGAGGTCGTGGACGTGCGGGGGTGGCTGTCGTGACGTCGAAGATCGACCGCGTCGCCGGCCGGGCGATCGCGCTCCCGGGCGACGACATCGACACGGATCGGATCATCCCGGCGCGGTTTCTGCGCGCGATCGCGTTCGACGGCCTCGAGGCGCACGTCTTTGCCGACGACCGCGCCGAGGCCGCAGCCAAGGGCGGACGCCACCCGCTGGACGAGCCTGGGACCCGGGACGCGCGTGTGCTCCTCGTCGGCGCGAACTTCGGCTGCGGGTCGTCGCGCGAGCATGCCCCGCAGGCCATCTACCGCCGCGGCATCCGCGCCATCGTCGGCCAGTCGTTCGCGGAGATCTTCTTCGGCAACGCGCTCCTCATGGGGCTGCCGTGCGTGACGGCGAGCGCCGCGGACATGGGCCGCCTGATGGACATCGCGCGGCGCGATCCCGAGACGGAGTTCGTCGTGGACATCGGCGCCGGGCGCGTCACGGCTGCCGGCGTCGAGGTGCCGATCGCGCTGCCGGCGGCCGCGCGGGACGCGCTCGTCTCGGGCGCCTGGGACACGACGGCCGCGCTCCTCGCCAACTACGAGGAAGTCGAGCGCGTCGCAGCAAAGGTTGAAGGGGTCGTACCTCGATCTGTGGAAAACTCCGGGACTTCCCTTCGCTGACGTCCCCGGAGTTTTCCACAGATCGAGGTACGACCCCTATTTTCTAGCCACAGCCAGAAACGCTTGCGCGGCGCGCGAGCGGCTGCCGTCCTTGAGATACACCAGTCGGAGCGACCGGGGCGATCGAAGCTCCGGCACGGGGACCGGAACGAGCAGACCGCGGGCAATCTCACCCTGCGCGCAGCGCCGCGGCAGGAGCGCGACGCCCAGCCCCGTCTCGACCGCGCGCTTGATCCCGTCCAGGCTCGGCAGAGACAGCCGGATGTTGAGCGGCGCGCGCCGCCGCTCGTAGAGCCGCAGCACGCGGTCGCGCGCGGGCGACGGGTCGTTGTGCGCGATGATCGCCTGCCGCCCCATCTCGGCCATCGACACCTGCGCGCGGCCGGCCAGCGAATGCCCGGGCGGCACGAGGAGCACCAGCTCGTCGTGCCCGAGAAGCACCGAACCCAGCTCGCGGTCGGTCGGGTTGAACGTCAGGACGCCGAAATCGACCGTCCGCAGGAGCACCTCCTGCGCCATCTGGCGCGACGGAATGCGACGGACTTCCACCAGGATTTCGGGGTGGACCCGCTGGAACGCCTCGATGAGCGGAAGGACGACGTGGACGCCGGCCTCATTGGCGCCGACGAGCACCCGGCCCTTGCGCACGTCGCGCAGGTCCGTGACGGCGTCGGCGGCCTCGCCGGCCAGCCTGAGGAGCCTGGTGGCGTAGTCGAGCAGGAGCTCGCCGGCGTCGGTAAGCGTGCCGTCCCGGGACGCCCGATCGACCAGCCGCTCGCCGGCGGCCCCTTCGAGCCGCCGGATGGCCTGGCTCACGGCCGGCTGGGTCCGGCCGAGCGTCCGGGCGGCCCGCGAGAAACTCCGCTCGGCGGCGACCGTGGCAAACACACGCAAATCCTCGAGCGTCATGAGCCTCCCCAGGCCGGGAGCCATAAGATACACGACTGATAACTTAAGTTACATAACTTTGACTTTGAGCCCGGCCGGGCCGATAGACTGGGCAGCCTATGCCCGACAAGCTGGTCATCTTCGACACCACCCTGCGCGACGGCGAGCAGGCCCCGGGCTTTTCCATGCGGATCGACGAGAAGGTCCGCATGGCGACGCAGCTCGAGCGGCTCGGCGTCGATCTCATCGAGGCCGGCTTTCCCATCGCGTCCGAGGCCGACGCCGAGGCCGTGCGCCAGGTGGCGGGCGTCGTCCGCGAGCCGGTGATCGCGGCGCTCGCGCGGTGCGCGCCCGGCGACATCGATCGGGCCGCGTGGGCGCTCGCGCCGGCCCGCCGGTCGCGGATCCACACGTTCATCGCGACGTCGGACCTGCACCTCTCGCGCAAGCTCCGCATGACGCACGAGCAGTGTCTTGACGCGGCCGTATCGGCCGTCCGGCGCGCGCGCACGTTCACGGACGACGTCGAGTTCTCGGCCGAGGACGCGACGAGGAGCCAGCGCGACTACCTGTGCCGGGTGATCGAGGCGGTGATCGCGGCCGGCGCGACGACCATCAACCTGCCGGACACGGTGGGCTACTCGACGCCGGACGAAATCGCCGAGTTCTTCCGCGACGTGATGACCCGCGTGCCCAACGCCCACGGGGCCGTCTTCAGCGCGCACTGCCACGACGACCTCGGCCTCGCCGCCGCCAACACGCTGTCGGCCATCGGCGCCGGCGTGCGCCAGGTGGAGTGCACGATCAACGGCATCGGCGAGCGCGCCGGCAACGCGTCGCTCGAGGAAATCATCATGGCGATGCACGTCCGGCCGGACCGCCTGCCGCTCGCGACGGGCATCGTCACGCGCGAGCTCTACCCGTCGAGCCAGCTCCTCACGGAGCTCACCGGCGAGGCCGTGCAGTCGAACAAGGCCATCGTCGGCCGGAACGCCTTCGCGCACGAGGCCGGCATCCACCAGGACGGCATGCTGAAGGATCGGCGCACCTACGAGATCATGCGACCCGAGGACGTGGGCGTGCCGCAGACGACGCTGGTGCTCGGCAAGCACTCGGGCCGCCATGCCGTGCAGAAACGCTGCGAGCAGCTCGGGTTGACGCTCTCGCGTCACGACCTCGACGAGGTGTATCGCCGGATGGTTGCGCTCGCCGACGCCAAGAAGGTCGTGAGCGATCAGGATCTGATGGCGATTGCGGTGGCGGTGTCCGGCATCGCGCCGCCGCCCGACGCCCGCGACGCGGCCACGCAGGAAGCCGGCTACGGCTTCGGCGTCTAGCCGCCTACTCGACCGTCACGCTCTTCGCCAGGTTCCTGGGCTGGTCCACGTCGCAGCCGCGTCGGATCGCGATGTGGTAGGCGAGGAGCTGGAGCGGAATCACCATGAGGACCGGTGTCAGCAGCGGATGCGCGTCCGGCACGACGAGCACCGCGTCGCGGTGTCGGTCGAGGATCTCGTCGAAGGCGCGCGCGCGTGACGCGTTGGTCACTACGATGATCCGGCCACCGCGCGCCTTGGCCTCCTGAATGTTCCCGAGCGCTTTTTCGAACACGCCGTCGTCGGCGGCGAGCGCGACGACGGGCAGATCCTCGTCGATGAGCGCGATGGGCCCGTGCTTCATCTCGCCGGCCGGGTAGCCCTCGGCGTGAATGTAGGAGATCTCCTTCAGCTTCAGCGCGCCTTCGAGCGCGATCGGGTAGTTGATGCCGCGGCCGAGGTAGAGAAAATCGCGGTGGTGGTGCAGCCGATCGGCGAGCGCCTGGATCTCGGCGTCGAGGCCGAGCGCGCGATCGATGCCGACCGGAAGCTGCTCGAGCGCGGCGATGAACTGCCGCGCGGTCGCGGCGTCCAGGGTGCCGCGGGCCTGGCCGAGCGCGAGCGCGAAGAGATGCAGCGCGACGAGCTGCGAGGTGAAGGCCTTCGTGGACGCCACGCCAATCTCGGGTCCGGCGTGGGTGTACACCGTGCCGTCGGCCTCGCGCGTGGCCATGCTGCCGACGACGTTGCAGATGGCGACGCTCCGCGCGCCCAGCCGCTTCGCTTCCCGCAGCGCGCCGAGCGTGTCGGCCGTTTCGCCGGACTGGGTAATGGCAATCGCCAGCGTCTTCGCGTCGGCAATCGGCTGCCGGTAGCGGAACTCGGATCCGTAGTCCACCTCGACGGGCACGCGCGCGAGCTCCTCGATCAGGAACTTGCCCACCAGCCCCGAATGCCACGAGGTGCCGCACGCGAGCACGATCACCCGGTTGATCGCCTGGAGCGTGGCCCGGTCGAGTTTCATCTCGGCGAGGAACACCTGCCCGGTCTCGGCCGACATGCGGCCGAGCACGGTCTCGCGTACGGCAAGCGGCTGCTCGTGAATCTCCTTGAGCATGAAGTGGGGATAGCCGGCCTTCTCCGCCATCACGGCGTCCCACGTCACGTGCTGCGGCGGCTTCGCGACCGGCCGGCCGTCGAAGTCGGTGAAGGCCGCGCCCGCCTGCGTGACGACGGCCATCTCCCGGTCGTCGAGAAACACCACATCCCGCGTGTGCGCGAGGATCGCCGGAATGTCGGACGCCACGAAGAACTCGCCCTCGCCGAGCCCCACGACGACAGGCGGCCCGTTCCTGACCGCCACGATCGTGTGCGGGTCATCGGCCGAGATGAGGACGAGGGCGAACAGACCCCGCAGCCGCGCCAGCGCGCGCCGCACCGCCCGGGCCAGGCCGTCGCCGCGGCTTTCCTTCTCGACCAGATGCGCGACGATTTCCGTGTCCGTGTCCGTGACGAAGCGATGCCCCTCGGCGGCCAGCTCGCGCTTGAGCTCGAGGTAGTTCTCGATGATGCCGTTGTGCACGACGACAATCCGCCCCTTGCAGTCGCGATGCGGATGCGCGTTCTCCGTCGTCGGCCGGCCGTGCGTGGCCCAGCGGGTGTGGCCGATGCCGAACTCGCCCTGGACGGGGTCCTGCCGAAGCACGTCTTCGAGCTGTGAGAGCTTGCCGGCGCTCCGGCGGACGTGCACTTCGCCGTCGCGCACGACGGCAATGCCCGCCGAGTCGTAGCCGCGGTACTCGAGCCGCCGCAGACCTTCGACGAGCACCGGCAGAAGAGGCTTGGATCCGACGTAGCCGACGATGCCGCACATGCGCTAGGACTTCTCCGATCGGGCGCGCGCGCGGCGATGGGCCGCCCACCCGGGCTTGGTCATCTGGCGGCCGCGCGCGACCGCCAGCGCGTCGGCCGGCACGTCCTGCGTGATGGACGAGCCGGCGCCGACATAGGCGCCCTTGCCGATCGTCACCGGCGCGATGAGCTGGGTGTCGCTGCCGATGAAGACGCCGTCCTCGATGACCGTCTTGTGCTTCTTGACGCCGTCGTAGTTGCAGGTGATCGTGCCGGCGCCGACGTTGACATCCTCGCCGATGACGGCATCGCCGAGGTAGGCGAGGTGGTTGGCCTTCGAGCGGCGTCCGAGCCGCGTTTTCTTGAGCTCGACGAAATTGCCGACGCGCGCGTTCTCGGCAATGTCCGACTCCGGCCGCACGTGTGCGAACGGCCCGACCTTGGCGCCGGCCGCCACGCGCGACTCGACGATAACCGTGCGGTCGAGAACAGTGACGTCGTCGCCGATCGCGGCATCCGTCAGCCGCGCGCCGGCATGGATCCGGCAGCGCTCGCCGACCGAGGTCCGGCCCTGAAGCTGGACGTTCGGACCGATGACCGTGTCGGCGCCCACCGTGACGTCCACGTCGATGTAGGTGGCCGCCGGGTCCTCGAGCGTCACGCCGGACAGCATCAACTCGCGGTTCTTACGCGCGCGGAGGACCGCTGCGAGCTCGGCCAGGTCGGCGCGTGTGGCCACGCCGCGAAGCTCGGCGGCCGTCTCGAGCGACAAGGTCTCGACCTTCAGACCGCGCTGACGATAGAGCGGCACGAGGTCGGTCAGAAAGAATTCGCCCTGCGGCGCGTCGGCGGCCAGCGCCTGCAGCAGACCGAAGAGCGGTCGAAGGTCGAAGCCGTAGATGCCGCTGGCGGTTTCGCGAATCGCGCGCTCGTCGCTCGATCCCTCCCGCTCCTCGACAATCCGGCTCACGTGGCCGGCCGCATCGCGGACGACGCGGCCGTAGCCGTACGGGTCGTCGAGGGGTGCCGTGAGGAGCGTCGCGGCCGCGCGGGTCGATCGGTGCCGCTCGACGAGGCGCAGGAGCGTCGCGGGCTCGATGAGCGGCACGTTGGCGTGCAGGAGGAGGAGCGCGCCCGTCTTGCCGGCGAGGAGCGGTTCGGCCTGGAGCAGGGCGTGGCCCGTGCCGAGCTGCGGGGACTGCGAGACGAACTGGAGAGCGGTCCGGCCCGCCAGGGCCGCGCGCACGTCATCGCCGCCGTGGCCGACGACGAGCGTGGTCGTGGCCGCGCCGAGGCGATCGACCGCGCCGAGCACGTGATCGAGGATTGAACGCCCCGCAGCCACGTGCAGGACTTTGGGGCGCGCCGATTTCATCCGCGTGCCCTTGCCGGCGGCAAGGACCACAACGTGCAGGCTCATCGCGGCCGAATCGATTCTATCCGGTCTGTCAGGCCGTGCGGCCGCGCCGGGGCCGGCGCGGGGCGCCCGCCCGGGTTTCCACGGGCGGGGGCTCCGTAATCTCCCAGAAGTCGTCGAGATCGTGCAGCGACTCGAAGTCGGGGTCGTGCCGCGCCTGCGCCGATGCCTCCGGCGAGAGCGCAATCGCCTCGCGAAGGCGCCTGAGCGCTTCCTCGGTCTGGCCGTGGCGCGCGGCCACCGCGGCCAGGAGGTACAAGGCAAGGTCGTGCCGAGGGTCGATGTCGAGCACGGACCGCGCGAGGTCGGCGGCGGTGGCAAGGTCGCCGTTATTCAGGGCGGCCGTGGCTGTCGTCAGGCGTTCCTCGACGGTTTGGGGGGGTGTCGGCCGGGACGACAGGGCGCGCTCACAGAGGCTGAGGTACATCCGGGCGCGGTCGGCCAGTGACCCCTCCCGAGGGAATTCGACCAGGATGGCCCGGAAGAGCTCGGCCGCCTCCTGGTAGGCATGGCGCTGGAGCGCGGCCATGGCCTGCTCGAACTGGTTGACGGCCGCGGGGGCCGGCCCCGCGGGCGGTGGCGGGGCGGCCGGCCAGACGACGAGAGGGGCGGCTGGCGGGGCCTTGCCGGCGGCGCGCTTGGCCCTGCCCCGGCCTGGGCGGGACTTCGCGGGCTTCGGCATGGGTAAGTCGGCTCCTCCCGGGGGGCGAAAAGCGCGAAGAAGGTAGCAAAACGCCCGCTGAAGATCAAGCGCCGGAGGTCAGCCGCGTGCTGCGTTCTGTTGTTTACCAGAAATAGAGTGTTTCTTTAGTATTCTACGAACGGCCCGTACGTCCGTCCCAAGCAGGCCAGCCAGCAGGCTCTCGGCCTCCGGCCGGGGGAAACCAGCCTGCTCCTCCAGGCTGGCGGCCAGGGCCGCCAGCGCAGAACCGTCAAGATCGCGGGTATTCTGCGGCGTGTCTGACGCGGAGGCCGGTCCCACGATGAGGGTGAACTCACCGATGCTCGGTGGCCAGGGCGGCTCGGCAGGCATCTTAGGGTATATGCCAAGCTCTTCGTTAACTTTGGTTAATTCTCTACACACAAGAATAGGTCGTGCGCCTGCTATCGCTCTGATGTCCCTGAGTGTGACGAGAATCCTGTGTGGCGCCTCGAAGCAGACGACGGCGCCCTTCTCGGCCGAGAGATCCCGGAGCCAGGCCTGCCGGCGGCGGCCGGACCGTGGGGGGAAGCCAAGAAAGAGGAAGCGGCTGGCTGGAAAGCCGGATGCGGCGAGGGCGGCCGTGACGGCGCTGGCCCCGGGGATGGGGACGACCTGGATGCCGGCGGCGCGGGCGGCCTGGACAAGGTGAGCGCCCGGGTCGGAAAGGGTGGGCGTGCCGGCGTCGGAGACGAGCGCGACCGATTCGCCCCGCTCGAGCCGGGCCAGGAGCCGGGGCGTCTGGCGGCGTTCGTTGTGCTCGCGGAGGCTCAGGAGCGGCCGGCGAAGCTGATGGTGGGACAGGAGCTTGAGCGTCCGTCGCGTGTCTTCGGCGGCGATGAGGTCGGCCTCGCGGAGCACTCTCAGCGCCCGGAATGAGAGATCCTCCAGGTTGCCGATCGGCGTGGACACGACGAAGAGGGTGCCGGGCATGGCGGAAGCGATTCTCTATAATGGCCTGCCGGTTGGATGAACGATGCCTCTTTATGAGTACGAATGCCAGTCGTGCCATCGCCGCTTCGAGCGCATCCGGAAGTTTGCCGATCCGCCGCTCGAGGCGTGTCCGGAGTGCGGGGGCAGGGTCGAGAAGCTCCTGTCCACGCCGGCTTTCCAGTTCAAGGGCTCCGGCTGGTACGTGACGGACTACGCCCGGAAAGGCGAGGCCTCGGAGACCTCGACGGAGGGGAAGGAAGGCGGCGCGCCGGCTGCCGCCGAGGCGAAAGAGAAGAAGGACGGCGGGGCGGCCGCGTCGGCGGAGTCGAAGGAGGGCGCTGGCGCCGCGACAAAGGAGACGAAGGACTCGACGGGCGGCAAGGACGCGGGCGGGTCGAAGCCCGGCGCGTCGGAGTCGAAGGCGACCTGACATGCTCGACCCGCAGTACGTCCGGGACCATCTGGCCGACGTGGAGCGCCGGCTCCGCGCCCGGGGGATCGATCCGGCGAAAGAGCTGACCGAGCTTGCGGGGCTTGAAGCCGAGCGGCGGCGTCTGATTCCGGCGGTCGAGGCGCTGAAGCGCGAGCAGAACGAGGCGGGCGAGGCCGTGGCGCGGGCCAAGAAGGAAGGCCGCGACCCGAGCGCCATCTTTGCCGCCAACAAGGCACGCGCCGGCAAGATCCGCGAACAGGAGGCCGTGCTCGCCCGCGTTGACGAGCGCCGTGACGGTCTGCTGCTTGGGCTGCCGAACCTGCCGCACGAGTCGGTGCCGGAGGGCCGATCGCCGGCCGAGAACCGGGAGATCGCGCGGTGGGGCAGCCCGCGCGCGTTCGAGTTCGAGCCGAAAGCGCACTGGGAGCTGGGCGCGTCGCTCGGCATTCTCGACTTCGAGCGCGCCGCCCGCATGTCGGGCGCGCGCTTTTCGGTGCTCGTGGGCGCCGGTGCGCGGCTCGCGCGCGCGCTCATCAACTTCATGCTGGACCTGCACACCGGCGAGCACGCCTACACGGAGGTCGAGCCGCCGTTCCTCGTCAACACGGCCGCGCTCACGGGCACGGGCAACCTGCCGAAGTTCGAGCAGGATCTTTTCCGGATCGCGGGCGACTGGGATCTCTACCTCGTGCCGACGGCCGAGGTGCCGCTCACGAACCTCCACCGCGACGAGATCCTGGACGGCCGCGAGCTGCCGCGCCGGTACACGGCCTACACGCCGTGCTTCCGGAGCGAGGCCGGATCGTACGGCGCCGACGTGCGCGGGCTCATCCGCCAGCACCAGTTCGACAAGGTGGAGCTCATGACGTTCGCGAGGCCCGAGGATTCGTACGCCGAACTTGAGCGGCTCACGCGCGACGCCGAGACGGTGCTCGAGCGGCTCGGCCTGCCGTACCGGCGGGTGCTCCTCTGCACGGGCGACATGGGATTTGCGTCGGCGAAGACCTACGACGTCGAGGTCTGGCTGCCGTCGCAGCAGGCGTACCGCGAGATTTCGTCGTGCAGCAACACGGAGGCGTTCCAGGCGCGGCGCGCCGGCATTCGGTATCGGCCCGACGGCACGGGCAAGGCGCAGTTCGTGCACACGCTGAACGGGTCGGGCCTCGCCGTCGGCCGCACGCTCATTGCGATCCTCGAGAACAATCAGAATCTTGATGGATCCGTCACGATCCCCGAAGCACTACGGGGACAGATGGGGGTGGAGAGCATTCGTTAATGGGGCAATGGGGCAATGAGGCAATGGGGCAATGGGTGCAATGAAGGAATGAGGGAATGAAGGAATGAAGGAATAGGGGAGCAAGTCAATGCAGCACGGCGCCGAATGACGGCATTCTCATACTGGCGCATTCTTCCATTGCCGCCTGCCCCACTTCCCCATTGCCTCATTGCCCCATTCGCCATTGCCGCATTGCCCCATTGCCGCATTGCCCCATTAACAGGGTTCTAATCAGTCAATGCCGGAGGGATGGCCGAGCGGTCGAAGGCGGCGGTCTTGAAAACCGCTGTACGGGAAACCGTACCGGGGGTTCGAATCCCTCTCCCTCCGCATACCGCGTTATTCGGTGACCCGTGATCGCGTAAGCTGAATATCGAGACTCACCCTTGGCTACGCTCGACTGGTCGCAGTGCTCTGCTGTGGAAAGCGTACCCGGTAAGGTCAGCGGGGCCTGAGTCTTCAAGGGCACGCGCACCCCGGCAGCAGTAGTCTTTGAGAACCTCGAGGATGGGCTAACGATCGACGAGGTGATGGAGCAGTTCCCGGTCAGGCGGGAGCAGATCACCGCGGTCCTGGAGTTTGCGGCTCGCAGCCTCGCCAAGGCGCGGCCCGGCCATACCATCGAAGAAGCGCGGGCCCGTGGCTGGGATGCGCTCGGCAACGGGGCCCTGCTGGACGCGGCTGAATCAGCCGGGTTCGACGTACTCGTCACCACCGATCGCAATCTGCCCTATCAGCAGAACCTGTCCGGTCGGCGCATCGCCGTCGTGATTCTGGGCAAGGCCAGGTGGAAGCTCATCAAGGTCGACCTACCTGCAATCGCCGTGGTCAAGCAGTGCCACCACCGCCACTGCAAGAAGACTTGATCATAGGCCCCTCCGAAGGAGGTGCCTATGATGACATTACGGTCAATCGGGCGGACCTGATGTCCGAACTGCCACCGCGGATCCCGCAGTCCGTGCAACGCGACGAACGCTAATCACTGACTTGACGCCACACGTAAACCTTGCCCGTCCAGTACAGAAAGCCCCCGGCGGTTTCGCTCTTAGTGAGCAACAGGCCATCGTGCTCAAGAGGGCGACGCAGCCGTCGGGTCATCTCCGACCGACTGACTGCGTACCAGGAGTCAATGAAGTCTAGGCGATCCTCTTTTCGAGGGGCCTCCCAAGAGGTGCCAGCCCCCAACTTAAACCGCTCAGTAGTTCCGCGCAGATCAAGAACCCCTTCTTTCCAGTCTTGATCTCTCGAACGGCCAGCGCGTAGTCGAGCTCGCGATCCCCGTTGAAGTCCCCCGAGAGCACGAACGGATTGATGTCTCCGTGGATCTCAAGCGTTGGCTCGGCGTCCAGGCATTCGAACGCTGCCTCAGCCAGACTGAAGCTCAGAAGGGGCGGGATTCTAGCTAGGTTCGACCACCTGCATTCGCGAGCCGCCAGCCGTGGCGCGAACACTCAACATCTGTGGCAGCAGGCACAAGATAACGAGGATCCGGTTCATGGCGTCTCCCCCCTACTTTCTAACCCGGGGAACCGAAAGGTGGAAATGACTGGCGTGATCGTTCGACCTCGGCTGACTAGTGTGGCACGGCTTTGAGCGAATCTAGTCGTTCTGGCCGCGAAGATTGCTCCACGAGTTCAAGGAGTAAGTGCAACACCTGACGTGAAGGGCCCCCGCGCTAGTCTAAGATGCGCGGACGATGCCCAAGGCGTATCGACACCTGAGTCCGGATGAACGAGACCGCTTGGCCGTGCTGAAAAGCCGAGGCGTGAGCCTGCGCTCGCGCGCGCGGCGCGCCTCCTCGGACTCGAGCTCGACCCGGCGGCCGCCGGCAGGCTGTTTCCCTTCGAGTGGCCGGCACGCTGACCTGCGCGGGCCTGCGCCCTTTGGAAACTTCTAGCCAGCCGTCAGTCCGGCTGGCAGATCCGGGTCCAGAGGTCGGACACTCCGAGCGCGGCCGCCCATCGCTCGATGTACCCACGATCGAGCGACGGCGTCATCGCCACGACGCCGCGCACGTCGGCCAGGTGGCGCTCGGAATCGCCCGACTGCCGCGCCCACTCGAGCTTGGAGAGGATGGCATCCTCCGCTGTCACGATCGAGACGCCGCGGGCGAACGGCAGGTCGGCCGGGCGGCGTCGCGCGAACTCTTCCTCGCTGTACGGCCGGTGCCGTTTGATGATGAGGTCGATCTTGCAGGCCGCCGTCATCTCGATGACGTTGAACGATCCGTGGGCGCCCAGGGCGCGGCGCGCCCCGTCGGCGTCCACATAGAAGCCGGCGGCCTCGAGGGCCGACACGAGCCGGTCCAGCTGAACGGGCGTCGGGTCGACCACGACGTCGGCATCGTGCGTAGACCGGGGCCGGCCGTGAAAGCTCGCCGCCACGGATCCGGTGAGCATGTGGGGAATCTCGAGGCGCGTCAGCACCTGGACCACCGCGCCGAGCGCGTGTTCCTCGGGCGTCACGGCTCGACCAGCGGGCGGCCGGGCCACACCTTGCGCGCGAGGGCATCGCCGAGCAGCACCCGGGCGAGTGCCATCCGCGCCCGCTGCTCGTCGTAGTCCGGATGCCGGCTGCGAATGCCGGCCAGCGTGAGCGCCCGCGCGGCGGCGGTCAGACGAAACTGAACCGCCACACGTTCGCTCCCGCCCATCCGGCGATAGAGCGCGTCCTGCATGGCCTCGGCGGCGGGGCTGGTATCTCCGGATCGGGCCATGACGACCGCGCCAAGAATACACCCGCCCGGCCGGTCGACCCGCGCGCTACAGGTGCTGCACGGGCGGCCCGCCCTCGTCCGCCTTGTCGGGCCTGCGCGAGAGCGACCAGTCGGCCAGGTCCTTCGATCGCATCGCCACCGTGAGCGAGAGCGTCAGCACGATCCCGCCGAACAGGATGCCGAAGGCAAGCTGCACGATCCGGCCGCCGATGCTGAGGTGATCGAGCGCCATCGCGGCAGCCAGAATCACGACCAGCCACTTCACGCCCAGGCTCATCACGCGGGCGTGCTGGATGTTCATGTTGACGAGGCTGATGAGGACGCCCCGCGAGAGAAACCGGGCCAGCACGTTGCCGACAATCAGAATGATCAGCGCGGTCACCAGGTTGATGGCGGAGCCGAAGAGCCGCAGCGCCAGCTCCGACGTGAGCATCGGATCGAACGCCGCCAGCCCGACGACGAACCCGAGGAGCACGGTGGCCCAGAGCACGATGCGCGAGAGGAGGAGCGACGGGCTCTTCACGCCGGCCCATTCGGCGACGTCGGACCAGCCCCACGCAGCCAGATGACGATCGAAGCCGACGCCCGTCAGCACGCGCTTGACGACGAACGCCAGGACCCACCCGACGAACGCGGCGAGGATCAGGGACACCACCAGGGCGATCGTGCCCGGCAGGAGCCGCGCGATCCCGGTAAGGACGCTGGCCGCCGACTGGTTCAGGGCCTCCTGGACTTGGTTCCACATGACGATCTCCTCTCGTCGACGTTCACGGATTGAACCGATCGGGCCACCGCCAGCGCGACATGAGGTACGGCTTTTCCGCCTCGTACGCCTGGCACAGCCGCTCGAGCCGCGCCCCGACCGCCGCGCGGCTGATGCCGCCCGCGTCGAGCACGAACGATGCCACCCACGCCAGGTAGATCGGCGCGAACGCCCGCAGCAGATGGTCGCGGTTGATGACGCGCAGGCGGTGGCCCAGCGCGAAGTCGTAGACGATGCGCGCCCAGAGAGCGTCGGGCACGCGGAATTCGGCCCGCGGGGCGCGCGCGAGCCGCCCGAGCTCGACGAGCGTGGCTGGCGGCAGCGCGCGCGACCAGACGTCCGGCAGGTTCCGGAACCCGAGCTGGAACGACTCGATCATGGGCCCGACGTCGACGTCGCGCGCCTCTTCGTCGAACGGCGCGGCGCTGCCAAAGGCCGGCACGTCCTGCGACCCGCGCACCTTCTGCCAGACGGGCGCATGGTGCTCGACGTCGAGAAAGAGCGAGCCGAGGACCTGCGACAAGGCGCTGCCCGCATCGGCCGACTCCTCGACCGGCGCGACCCACGTCCCGAGATGCGCCTGGCAGATCTGCAGGCCGCGCTCGACGGCCTCGGTCACCGGCCAGACCGCCCGCGGCCGCCCGTGCTGGCGGGTGGGTTCGAGGAGTGCTGGCACGAATCGCGCCGAGAACGCGAAGTCGAGGCCGAGCTGTCCGTCCGCGCGCCTGCCGTAGAGCGCGCGCGTGAGGGGATGCACGATGCTGCTGTTGATGAGGCCGTCGAGCCGGTGGCGCGCGTAGATCGGCAGCACCAAGTCGAAGTTGAGCTCGACGACCGGCCGGAGCAAGGCGTGCACCGCATCGGCCGTGAGGTCGTCGGCGCGGGCCGCGACGAGGCAGCACGCCCGCGCGCCCGCGTGGCTGGCGACGGCCGCCAGCGCATGAACCGGCGGGACGCCGTCGGCCGCCGCCAAGGGCAGCCTGGTCATGGGCGACAGGCGATGCGGCAGAAGCGGCACCGCCGCGACCCGGTCCGTGCCGGCGCCGCCCGTGTCGGCCGCGACCGCCGTGTCCGGATGCAAAAGCACCACTGTTGACGGCGGCGACAGCCGGGCGACGGCGCGGGCGACACGGTCGGCCGCCCGGCGCACTGCTTCTGCCGTGCCGCACGCCGGCACGCACACGACCGCGTCGGCCGTCGGCAAGGCGTCCACCCGGGCGCCCGTCGTCTCAGGGGGGGTGTGGGCGGCCATCGCGCGTTACGCCCGCTGCGGCAGAATCGACCGCAGCGGAATCCAGGCCCACGCGGGGCGGTTGTTCAGTTCGTAGAGCACTTCGTACATCGCCTTGTCGAGGATGTACGCGTCGAGCAGACGGCCGACGTCCTCGGCCGCGCGCGGGAGGAACGCGCCGCGAGCGGCCGTCTCGCGGTAGTGGCGGAGGAACACGGCCGACGCCGCCTGCTCCCAGACGCGCGCGTAGGGCTCGAGGCGCGCGAAGGCGTCCGGCCCGCGGCTCGTGAACTGGAAGAGCCCGCCCCAGGCGGCGTAGCTGAACGACCGCAGCATGCCGGCCACGTCCTTGAGCGGCGAGTGTTTCGCGCGCCGCTCGGCCAGCGGGCGCGCGGGCTCGCCCTCGAAGTCGAGGATCGTGAAGTCGTTCCTGACGCGCATGACCTGCCCGAGATGGTAGTCGCCGTGGACGCGCGTGCGCAGGCCGCCCATCGGCCGCGCGCCGAGCGGCTCGAACCGGTCGAGGAGCCGCCGGTGCCGGTGCAGCACGAGCCCGGCCAGCCCGACGGCGGAGTCCGGCAGCGTGGACAGCCCGTCCTTGAGCCCCTCGTACATCGCCGCGGCGCTGGCGCGCAGGTTCTCGACGAGCTGGGCCAGATCCTCGGCGGTCAGCGTCTCCGGCGCAAAGGCCGCATTCGACGTCGGCGTGGCCAGCGCGAGGTGCATCTCGGCGGTCCGGCGTCCGAGCGTCGCGACGGCGTCGAGATAGAGGCCCATGCGCGCGGAGGCCATCGGCGCGAGCGGCGACTCCGACAGGTGAATGAGGTCCACCGGTTCGGCCGCCGCCGCCTCGGCGGGGTCCGTGATGAGCGCGCACTCCTTGTAGTACCGATCGAGTTCCTCGAGCGTCCACGTCCATCCGTCGCCCTGGTTCGGCACGAAAGCTTGCAGGAGGGCCAACGTGGTCGACTCGCCCTCGGCCGGCGCGTACTCGATGGTGCCGCTGACAGCGGCGATGTGCGGGAACCGGACGTCCTCGGTGAGGTAGCGCCCGACCTCGACGTCCGGGTTGATGCCCGGCTGCTGGCGCCGGTAGAGCTTCAGGATCAGCCGGTCGCCGTACACGATGGACGTGTTGCTCTGCTCGGCGCCGCCGCGGACGGCCGGCAGCGCGTGGTCGGCCGGGCCGCAGAGCTCGTCGAAGGCCCGGCTCGGCGCGCCCGTCACCTCGCCGCGCATCGTCGACAGGCGTCGTCCCTCCGCAATCAGGCCGAGCCAGGCGGCGCGCGTGGGCTCGTGGAACGCGGCGTCGTGAATGACGCCGGCGCCCTCCTTCGAGCGCACCGCGCAGAGGACGGCGTGCTCGGGGATGTCGGCGGCGCGCTCGAACGTCATGGCGAGCGGCACGAAGTAGGTGTCCGCCGGCCCGGTCTCGTACGCCACTTCGAGCAGCATCACCGCCGACCGCGATCCGTCGATCTCGCCCCAGTCCCTGACCGCCGTCGTCCGGATCTTTCGGGCCTTGCCGCCGAACCAGCGCTGGTGCGCGAGGAAGCGCGGCAGCACCTCGGACTCCAGCCGCTCGCGGTGCGGGCTGGCGAAGAGCCCGGCCCACCCGGCTTCGGCCGACATCACCTCGTCCTCGGGCCGGACGTCGTGCGGCTCGGCCGTGCCCTGCAGCTCGAACCACATGAAGACGTACGGTCCGGGCGTGAACGCGTAGGGTCGCCGCGTGACGATCGGGAACTGCACGTAGCCGATCATCTCGACGAGCCGTATACCCTCGAACGCCGACAGGTCCAGCTCGACCGGCTGCGCGAAGCGCGAGAGATTGGCGAGGCAGAGGATCGTCTCGCCCTCGTGGCGCCGGAGGTAGGCGAGCACCTTGCGGTTGCCCGTCGGCAGGAACTCGATCGTGCCCCGTCCGAAGACGCGGAAGAGCTTGCGGAGCGCGATCATGTTGCGCATCCAGTGCAGGAGCGACGACGGATCGCTCTGCTGGGCCTCGACGTTGACGGTCTCGTACCCGTAGACCGGGTCCATGATGACGGGGCTGTACAGCTTGGCGGGCGTCGCGCGCGAGAAGCCGGCGTTGCGGTCGGCGCTCCACTGCATCGGCGTGCGCACGCCGTTCCGGTCGCCGAGGTAGATGTTGTCGCCCATGCCGATCTCGTCGCCGTAATAGAGGATGGGCGTCCCCGGAAACGAGAACAGCAGGCTGTTCAAGAGCTCGATGCGGCGCCAGTTGTTGTCGAGGAGCGGCGCCAGCCGCCGGCGGATGCCGATGTTCAGCCGCATGCGGGGGTCGGCGCTGTAGGCGGCATACATGTAGTCGCGCTCCTCCGTGCTCACCATCTCGAGCGTCAGCTCGTCGTGGTTCCGCAGGAAGAGCGCCCACTGGCAGGACGAGGGGATCTCGGGCGTCTGGGCCAGGATGTCTGTGATGGGCAGGCTGTCCTCGAGCCGGAGCGCCATGAAGATGCGCGGCATCAGCGGGAAGTGAAACGCCATGTGGCACTCGTCGCCGTCGCCGAAGTACGGGCGCACGTCGGCCGGCCACTGATTGGCCTCGGCGAGAATCACGCGGTTGGCGTAGCCCTCGTCCATCGCCCGGCGGATGCGCTTGATGACCGTGTGCGTCTCGGGGAGGTTCTCGCAGCTGGTGCCGTCGCGCTCGATGAGGTAGGGGATCGCGTCGAGGCGCAGGCCGTCCACGCCCATGTCGAGCCAGAACCGCATGGTCGCGATGACTTCCTCGACCACCGCCGGGTTGTCGAAGTTGAGGTCGGGCTGGTGCGAGAAGAACCGGTGCCAGTAGTACGCGTTGGCGACCGCATCCCAGGTCCAGTTGGACTTCTCCGTGTCGGTGAAAATGACGCGCGCGTCCTGGTACGTCTGGTCCGTGTCGCTCCAGACGTAGAAGTCGCGCTCGGGCGATCCGGCCGGCGCATGCCGCGCGCGCTGGAACCACTCGTGGCGATCGGAGGTGTGATTGACGACGAGCTCGATCATCACCTGGAGGTTGCGGTCGTGCGCGGCGGCGAGGAACGCCTGGAAGTCCTCCATCGTGCCGTAGTCGGGATGGATGTTCCGGTAGTCTGAAATGTCGTACCCGTCGTCTCGGAGCGGCGACGGGAAGAAGGGGAGGAGCCAGACGCAGGTGACGCCGAGGTCCTGAATGTAGTCGAGCCGGTCGATCAGGCCGCGGAGATCGCCGATGCCGTCGTGGTTGCTGTCCGCGAACGCGCGGACGTGCAGCTCGTAGATGATCGCGTCCTTGTACCAGAGCGGATCGACGGCGCTGCCGGGCTTCATGCGGGCGCTCCGGCCGGCGGCGGTCGGCGCTCGAGCCGCAGGACGTGCGCGGGCATGCGCGCGGGCGAGAGCTCCACGTAGTTGCGCGCGCCGGTCCACGTGAACCGGGCGCCATCGAGGAGATCGCGGACCTCGTAGGGCTCGTCGGCGTGGAGCCCGAGCGCAGCGAGATCGAGCGTGACCCAGCCCGACTGCCGGTTGACGGGATCGAGATTGACGACCGTCAGGATGGCGTTCGCGCCATCGGCGGTGGCCTTGCTGTAGCAGAGAAACAGCGGGTTGTCGGTCGCGTGGAAGCGGAGCCGCTCGTTCGACTGGAGCGCCGGATTCTCGCGGCGGATCCGGTTGAGCCGCGTGACGAGCGGCCTCAGGCTGCCCGGCTGGTCGAGACTGCGCGGCCGGACCTCGTACTTGTCCGAGTGCAGGTACTCTTCACTGCCCGGCTCGCGCGGCACGTTCTCGGCCAGCTCGAACGCCGGCCCGAACACTCCGTAGCTCGCGCCGAGTGTCGCCGCCAGCACGCCGCGCACGGCAAAGGCCGGCCGCCCGCCCGTCTGCAGGTACTCGTGCAGGATGTCGGGCGTGTTCGGCCAGAGATTCGGCCGGAAGTACTCGGCCACGTCAGTCCCGGTCAGCTCCTGGAAGTAGGCCGTGAGGTCCTCGCGCGTGTTGCGCCAGGTGAAGTAGGTATAGGACTGGGTGAAGCCGAGCTTGGCGAGCCGGTACATCACGCGCGGCCGCGTGAAGGCCTCGGACAGCAGGATCAGGTCCGGGTGCGCCGCCTTGAGATCCGTGATGGCCCACTCCCAGAAGGCCAGGGCCTTCGTGTGCGGGTTGTCCACCCGGAAGATCTTCACCCCGTGGCCGATCCAGAACTCCACCACGCGCTTGAGCTCCTCCCACATCGCGCGCCAGTCGGCCGAGTCGAAGTCAAAGGGAATGATGTCCTGGTACTTCTTCGGCGGGTTCTCCGCGTTCTGGATGGTGCCGTCGGGCCGGGCGCGGAACCACTCCGGATGGCCCTTCACGTAGGGGTGATCCGGCGAGCACTGGTACGCGAGGTCGAGCGCGATCTCGAGGCCGGCGGCCCTGGCGGCCTCGACGAGCGCGCGAAAGTCGTCGAGCGTGCCGAGCGACGGATGAACGGCCGTATGGCCGCCCTCCGCCGCGCCGATCGCCCACGGGCTGCCGACCGCATCGGGCCCGGCCTGAACCGCGTTGTTCGGACCCTTGCGGCCCGTCAGTCCAATCGGATGAATGGGCGGCAGGTACAGGACGTCGAAGCCCATTTCGGCCACGTACGGCAGCCAGGCAATGCAGTCGCGGAACGTGCCGTGCCGGCCCGGCTCCGGCGAGAGGTTGCGCGGAAAGACCTCGTACCAGGTGGAAAAGCGCGCCTTCGGCCGGTCCACGACCACCGCGAGCTCGCGCTCGTAACGGGCGCCGGCGGCCCGGTCGGGGTAGCGATCGACGAGCGCGGCCAGATCCTCCGAGAGCGCGACACCGGCCTTGTCCGTCTGGGCGGCGTCGCGCAGGGCGCGCGCCCACTGGCGCAGCCGATCGGCGTCCGCGCCGGCGGCCCGGCCCGCGGCCGCCTCCACGAGCGCCGCGCCGATGAGAAGCTCCACGCGCACGTCCTGCCCGGCGCCAATCCGCGCGGCGAGCGCCTTCCGCCAGGTGCCGAACTCGTCCACCCAGCCTTCGACGGTATAGCGGTACCGTCCGAGTGCGTCGACCGTGAACGCGCCTCGCCACCGATCGTTGCCGAGGGCCGTCATCGCCGCCGTCTGCCACTCGGTGTCCGCCTCACGACGGTAGAGGAGCCGGCAGCCCAGCACGTCGTGGCCGTCGGCAAAGACGTCCGCCTCGACCACCACGGTGTCGCCGGTCACGCGCTTGATCGGGAACCGGCCTGCGTCGATCTCCGGACGCACGCCTTCGATCGCGATGCGCGTGGGGGGACGGACGCGGGTAGAAGCAGGCACAGTCATGATGTCGGAGCCATCTAATCCCGGAAAGCACTTGACTTGACGTGGTAGGGCGCCAGGGAGCCGCCGAGAAGGCGGCGAATACCACGTCAAGTCAAGTGACTTTCCGTGTATTGTCCCACGCGACGCGCGGTCGCCGAAACCCCGCGTGTCTGTTACTTGCCCGACCACAGAAGCGCGACCGGGCTCACGCGCAGGACATCCGCGAGGCCAAGCCGCGCGACGCCCTTCGAGACCGATGGAGAGATCGACTCGCCCGCGATCAGATGGCGATACCGCGCCGCCGCCGCTTCAGCGGGCAGACGAAGCGAGGTTGCGCGGAGCGAATGCAGATTCAGGCCGAGCGACCGCTCGGCGAGGAGTCCGGCGACGAGGCGCGGCGCTACTGCCACGAGCGTACCGGACTCGTTGACGCGTGCGAAGGCCACGACATGCTCGGCGGCGGATCCGTCGGCGGCGATCGGCACGTACGCGCCCGTCGCGATGACGTCGGGGTGGCGCCGGCGGAAACGGAGACCGAGAGCCGTGAGGAAGAGCTTGATGCGGCCATCCGTCCAAGCGGCGAGGAGAGCCTCGAGATCGCGGCCGGCCGGCTCGCCGCGGTCGATCCTGGCGACGAGCGGCTCGAGCCCGTCGAGCAGACGCCGGCGCAGGCCGAAGTCCACCGGCCGCCGGTTGTCCGGATCGACGAGACTCAGGTCCCAGAGTTCGGCGCCCTGGTAGGTGTCGGCCACGCCCGGCGACGCGATCTTGAGCACGAGTTGCGACAGGGCGTTGACCGCGCCCACGCGCGCGAGGCGTCTGGCAGCGGGCACGAACGACGCGAGAAACCGCCCGGCGTCCGGCCCGGCCAGGGTCTTGCGCACGTACCCGCCAGTGGCCCGGCCGTAGCGCTGATCCTGGTCGATCCAGCTCGTGTGGACCTTGGCCTCGCGCACCGCCTTCTGCATGTACGCGTCGAGCCGCTCGACCAGGCTCTCGTCGGCCCGCGCGGGCAGCGGGGCGCCCGCCGGTTCGGGCGGCCAGACGCCGGCGAGCGCCTGATAGAAGAGGTATTCGTCGTTTCTGTCCGGCGCCCAGGTCCTGCCGATCCGCGTCCGGTGGCCGGCGTTCAGGCGCATCCACTCGGCGACTCCCCGCCGCCAGTCTTCCGCCATCTCGGAAATGGCCGCCAGTCGGACGCGGGCGTCCTCGCCGCGCTTCATGTCGTGCGTGGCCGTGGTCGTCATGCCCCACGGATGCCTGGCCAGCCGGCGTGCGTTCGCCTCATGGAACGCGGCCGGCGTTGTGCCAAGTCGTCCCGGATGGCCGCCGACGTCGTTGGCGGCGATGATCACAAGGTAACGGTAGAACGCCGTATCTTCGACGCCCTTCGCCTGAAGCGGTCCGCTCACCTGCTGCAGCTTCATCGCAAACCGGAGGCGCGCGCGCGCGACCTCGGGCGCGGCCGGCGCCTCTGGCAGGAGCATCTCCCTGAGGAACCGGAAGATCGACTCTTCCATGACGGGATTGCGCCGGCGCGCCTCCTCGATGGCGGCCTCGATGACGCCGCGATCGAACGCGCTCGCGCCGCGCTCGGTGAGATACGTGCGGTACACGGGACAGCAGGCCAGCACCTCGCGCAGCGCCTTCCGGCAGCTGTCGAGCGTGAAGTCGCGATACCGGCGATCCGCCTCCGACAGACGGTTGAGGTCGTGCGCGAGGACGTTCATTTCGCTGGCCATGGACGTGAGCGCAATCGTGCGCTTGCCCTGGTACGCGACTTCCTCGAACGACGCCTGCTGGCCGGTCAGCCTGGCGTAGATGCGCCGGAGCCGCTGCGCCTGCCGGCCGTCCACGAAGAGCCCCGCCACGCTGGTCAGAAAGTCGTACCCCGTCGTGCCCGCCACGGGCCAGTCGTCCTGCAGCGACTCGCCGTGCGACAGGATCTTCTCGACGATGACGTACAGCGGCGCGGGAGCGCCGTCGGCGCTGACCGGCGCGCCGCGGGCCTGACGCGCGAGCGCCTGAAGGCGATCCAGGTACACCTTGGGATCGAACAGCCCGTCCGGATGATCTACCCGGACGCCGGTGACGCGGTTGTCCGCAAGGTGCCGCGCCAGGGTCGCGTGGGTGGCATCGAAGACCTCGGCCTCCTCCATCCGGAGCGCCACGAGGCCGTTGACGTCGAAGAAGCGCCGGTAGTTGATCTCGTCGAACGCCGTGCGCCAGTAGGCGAGCCGGTACGCCTGCCGCTCGAGGAGGTCGTGCAGGGCGTCAAAACTCGCCGGGTCGCCGGCCGTGCCGTTCAGTCGCGTGATGCACGCGTCGAGATGCGCGGCGATGCGGGGCGACCGGCCGGCCAGCCTGGCGAGGCGGTCGCGCGCGATGTCCTTCTCCCGATGCCGTTCGGCGATGCGGCGCGGATCGCGCTCCGTGTACGGCGGCAGGTTGGCGAGCGACGTGAGGATGCTCTGAAACTCAGGCATCTTGTCGTCTGCGTCCGAAAGCGCCGGGTCGGGACCGAGCACGGCCGGGTCGAGCACGCGCGGCAGTTGCCGCGGGTTGAGCGGCAGGTTGAGATCGCCGGCGAGGAGCACCAGTGTACCGGTGTCGAAGCGCACCCGGAGCGCGCCGCCCTCGAGCGCGAGCCCGTACTGGTCGCCGAGCACGGGCAGAAGCACGCGGCCCTTCAGCTCGGGCTTGACCGGATCCCAGTCGATGTCGAAGTAGTCGCTGAAGCGCGAGCTCGGCCCGTTCTCGAGCACGTCGCGCCACCAGCGGTTGGCCAGGGGATCGGCGGCCATGTGGTTCGGCACCACGTCCACGATGTGGCCGAGCCCGGCCTCGGCCAGCGCGTCCGCGAACGCGTGGTAGCCCGACTCGCCGCCAAGCTCGGTGCGGACGCGGCTGTGATCGCAGATGTCGTAGCCATGCGCGCTGCCGGGCCGGGCCTCGAGATGCGGCGAGCTGTAGCAGGCCGTGACGCCAAGCTGCACGAGATACGGCACGACGTCGCGCGCGTCGGCAAACGTGAATCCGGGACTGAGCTGCAGCCGGTACGTGCTGATCGGCGGTCCCTGGCGAAAGTCCGTCATCAGGCCGCCTGCAGCACAACGGCCGAGGGCCGCTGGAAGCTGACAACGGGATGGTCGTTCAGCACGATGCGCGGAGGCGTGGACGCGGTGCCCTCCACGAAGGGCGCGTCTTCAGAGGTGAGGATCGTCGACCACCGGCGCCCTGCCGGCATGCCGTCCTGACCTCCGAGCGTCACCACGCCCGATCCGGCGAACCGCGCCACCACGACCAGCGCGGGCCCGTCCGGCGCCGGCCTGACAATGGCGAGCGTGTCGGCGTCGAGTGCGGCGGCCGTCGCGGCGTGTGAAGATCCGAGCGCCCCATGCGATCGTCGAAGCGCGAGCAGCGCGCGATAAAGGGCGAAGACGCCGGCGTGCGGCGGGCGGTCGCGCTCGTCCCATCGCAGCCGGCTGGCCTCGTACGTCGTCGCGGCCTGCGGATCCGGGATCTTCTTCTGCGCCTCCTCGTCGCTGAAGGCCGCGAAGCGCGCGAACTCGCGCCTGCGCCCCTCGGTGACGAGCCGTCCGAGGTCCGGCCGGTGATCCGTGAAGTACTGGAACGGCGTCGAGGCCGCCCATTCTTGGCCCATGAACAAAAGCGGCGTTTCCGGCACCGTCAAGAGGACGACCGTCAGCGCCCGATAGAGCGCCAGGTCGATTCCGTGATGCAGGCGATCGCCGAACGCGCGGTTGCCGATCTGGTCGTGATTCTGGAGGCACACGACCATCCGCTCGAGCGGGATGCCGGCCGGGCTCGTGCCGCGCGGCGCCTGGCGGTAGGCGGAGTGCTGCCCGCGATAGAACCAGCCCGCCCGGAGCGTGTCCGCGAGATCCGGCGTCGTGCCGTCGAAGTCCTGGAAGTAGCCATCGGCATCGCCGGCGGCCAGGCGCCTGACGTGGTGATGAAAGTCGTCGGCCCACACGGCGTCCGCGCCCCATCCGCCCTCGTCCGGCGGCCGGACGATCGCGGCGAGATTGCGGTCGTCTTCCGCAACGATCAGCAGTTGGCGGTCGGGGCAGGACGCCCGCAGGGCGGCCGTGAGGTCCGCCACGAGATGACGCGGGCTGTCGTCCAGAATGGCGTGCGTCGCGTCGAGCCGCACGCCGTCCAGGCGGTACTCGTGAATCCAGTGGAGCGCGTTCTCGAGGAAGAATGCGCGGGGCGGCCCGCTCCCGGGGCCGTCGACGTTCACCGTTGGGCCCCACGGACTCGCGTGCCGGCTCGAGGCATAGTCCGGACTGTAGGTGAAGACGTACGCGCCGTCCGGGCCGAAGTGGTTGTAGACCACGTCGAGGATCACGGCGAGACCGAGCGCGTGGGCGCGATCGACCAGCCGTCTGAAATCGGCCGGCGTCCCGTAGCAGCGGGCCGGCGCGAAGAGGCACACGCCGTCGTAGCCCCAGTTGCGCGCGCCTGGAAAGTCGGCCACCGGCATCAGTTCGACGGCCGTGACGCCGAGATCGACGAGGTACGGCAGCCGATCGAGGACGCCCGCGAACGTGCCGGCCGGCGTGAACGTGCCGACGTGCAGCTCGTAGAACACGGCCCGTGCGAGCGGCAGGCCGTGCCATCCGGCGTCGGACCAGGCGAACGCGGACGGATCGACCGTGGCCGAGAGGTCGTGCACGCCGTCGGGCTGCCAGCGCGAAGCGGGATCGGGAAACGGCCCGGCGTCGTCCAGCAGGAACCCGTACCGCGTGCCAGCCGCGACGTCGTCTATCGCGGCGGTGAAGTAGCCGTCGCCCGTCGCAGCAAGCGCTTCACGCCGTCTTCCCGTCTCGTCCGTGACGAGCACGACGTCCACGCGCGTGTGCGCCGGGGCCCAGACGCGGAACCGGAAGCCGCCGGCCTCGGGCCAGGCGCCGAGCGCCGGCCGCCAGGTGCCGCGCCCGCCCCGGGTCACGTGGCCTCCGGCACGACCCTCGTCGGCCGCGCGACGAACACGGCGACCGATCGACCTGAGAGGTCGAATTGCGCCCCGGGCGCGAAGGCCCCGCCGTGCCGGTCCGCGTCAGCCGTGTCGAGCAGGCACTCCCATTGGAGGACGCCGTCGGCCGCCGGCAGCGTGAAGGGCACGGCGTCGGCGCCGGCGTTCAGGAGGTACACGAGCCTGTCGCCGATGATGGGCCGGCCTTCGGCGTCCACTTCGCCGATGTCCCCGCCTGCGAGGATGGCGCCGAGGTGGCGCACGTGGCCGGCCTGCCACTCGACTTCCGTCATCTCACGACCGTCGGGCGCGAGCCAGGCGATGTCCTTCTCGCCGGCCTCCGCCAGGACGCGGCCGGTGAGAAACGTGCGCCGGCGCAGGACCGGGTGCTGCTTCATGATCCGGCAGGCCCGCTGCACGAACGCCGAGAAAGCGCGCTCCTCGTCGGAAAGCTCCCAGCGCACCCAGCTCATCTCGTTGTCCTGGCAGTAGGCGTTGTTGTTGCCCTGCTGCGTGCGGCCCATCTCGTCTCCGCCGCAGAGCATCGGGACGCCCTGTGAGAGGAAGAGCGTGGCGATGAAGTTGCGCTTCTGGCGCGCCCGGAGCGCGATCACCTCCGGATCGTCGGTCGGGCCCTCGACGCCCGAGTTCCAGCTCAAGTTGTGATTGTCGCCGTCGCGGTTGTCGTCGCCATTCGCCTCGTTGTGCTTCTCGTTGTAGCTCACGAGGTCGTGGAGCGTGAAGCCGTCGTGCGACGTAACGAAGTTGATGCTCGCGTACGGGCGGCGCCCGCTTCGCTCGTAGAGATCCGCACTGCCGGCGAGCCGCGTGGCCAGCTCCGACACGGCGCCGCCGTCGCCGCGCCAGAAGCGGCGCACCGCGTCACGGTAGCGGCCGTTCCACTCGGTCCAGAGCACGGGGAAGTTGCCCACCTGGTAGCCGCCGGGCCCGACGTCCCAGGGCTCCGCAATCAGCTTGACCTGCGAGATGACCGGGTCCTGGTGAATGATGTCGAGGAACGCGCCCAGCCGGTCCACCTCGTACAGCTCGCGCGCGAGCGCGCTCGCCAGGTCGAAGCGGAACCCGTCGACGTGCATCTCGAGCACCCAGTACCGCAGGCTGTCCATGATGAGCTGGAGCACGCGCGGGTGCCGCGCGTTCAACGTGTTCCCGCAGCCGGTGAAGTCGAGGTAGTAGCGTGGGTTCTCGGCCGAGAGCCGGTAGTAGGCGGCGTTGTCGACGCCGCGGAGCGAGATGGTCGGCCCGAGGTGGTTGCCCTCGGCCGTGTGGTTGTACACGACGTCGAGGATGACCTCGATGCCGGCCGCGTGCAGGGCCCGGACCATCATCTTGAACTCGCGCACGGCCTGGCCCGCCACCGGGGTGGCGGCGTAGCGGATGTCCGGCGCGAAGTAGCAGAGCGTGTTGTAGCCCCAGTAGTTGGTCAGCCCGCGCTCGACGAGGTGCCGGTCGTTCACGTGATGGTGCACGGGCATGAGCTCGACGGCCGTGACGCCGTGCCGGCGCAGATGCGCGATGACCGATGGGTGGCCGAGGGCGGTGAAGGTGCTCCGCAGGTGCGGCGGAATGTCGGGATGGAGCATCGTCAGGCCCTTGACGTGCGCCTCGTAGATCACCGTGTCGTGCCAGGGCGTGCGGAGCGGGCGGTCGTCGCCCCACTCGAAGGCATGGTCGACCACGGCGGCGAGCGGCGCATAGGGCGCGCTGTCACGGTCGTCGCGGCTCAGGTCCTCGGCCGCGTCCCCGATCCGGTAGCCGAACACGGCGTCGTCCCACCGGAGCCGGCGCTCGACGGCTTTCGCGTACGGGTCGATCACGACCTTGGCGGGATTGAAGCGCTGCCCGGCCTGCGGGTCGTAGGGGCCTTCGACGCGGTAGCCGTAGAGCTGCGCGGGCCGCGCATCGGGCAGGTAGACGTGCCAGACCTGGTCGGTCTGATGGCGCATCCGCACGCGATGCGACTCGCGCGTGGCGTCCACTGTGTCGAAGAGACAGAGCTCGACGCCGGTGGCGTGCTCGGAGAACAGCGCGAAGTTCACGCCCAGCCCGTCCCAGGTGGCGCCGAGCGGGTACGGCGCGCCGGGCCTCAGGCGCATGGGGGCGATCCCTTCCGGGCGTCCTTCAGTGGCGCGGGGCGAGCGGCGGCCATCCACGAACGATACCTGATATGGCGCGGCGATCTGACCGGGTTGACGCGGATCGGAGGCTTCGAGTGCGTCCGATTGGCCGACGGCGCGATCCGGTCCGACCCGAACCTCCAGGCCGCGCGCCATGCCGGCGTGTTGCGCCCGCCCGCCGCCGGTGTAATACTCATATGTATTACGGACGCCCAATGGCCCTGACTGTTCGCCTGACCCCCAAGACCGAGCGTGCTCTGAACGCCATGGCGAAACGCCGCCGGCAGACCCGGTCTGACATCGTCCGCGAAGCCATCGAGCAATACACCACTGGCGCCGACAGCGAGACTCAGGAACGGCGCCCGTATCACCAGTGGGTTGATGTCATCGGAGTCGTCAGCACAGGCAGGAAGGACGCGGAAAAGACGACCGGCGAGCTCTTCACTGATCTCGTCATCCGAAAGGCCCGTGCGCGGCGTTCTCGTTGACGCGGGACCGCTGGTTGCGCTGATTGACGCCGATGACGCACATCACGGCGGGTGCGTAGAGACGCTCAAGAGCCTCCGCGATCCTCTCATCACGGTCTGGCCAGCCTTTACCGAGGCGATGTATCTGCTGAGCGACTCGTGGCAGGGGCAGCGGGCGCTGTGGAGCCGAATCGAAACCGACGGCCTGACGCTCGCCCCGCTCGAGTCCGGCGACGCGCCTCGTATGCGTGAGCTCATGGAAAAGTACCGGGATCTGCCGATGGACTTTGCTGATGCCGCCCTGGTTCGAGTTGCCGAACGTGAGGGTCTGACTCGGATCTTCACGCTCGACCGGCGGCACTTCTCGATCTACCAGCCCGGCCGTCGCCGTCGCTTCGCCATCCTGCCGGCCTGATCGAACGCACTGACGGCCGGCGCTCAGGCGATGTCGCTCACCTGATGACGAACGGAATCTCCCGGCGAACCGGAGTCCCGCGTCCTACTCTGGCTGAAACAGACAGGACGTGCGGGCCCGGCGCCAGCCCCGCGAGCGACACGACCGTGTCGAGTGCGGCGCGGCGGCGCCCCGGGCCTTGCGGCACGGCGGCGGCGGGCACCGTCAGGGCAACGGGTGCGGCCTCGTCGGTGATGGAGACCTCGAACGGCAGCGTCATCTCCGTACCGCCCCAGAACGCCCGGCTGTAGACGCGCAGGGTGTCACTGGCGGAAAACGTGCGCTGCGTCGTCGGCTGGAAGGGCACCAGCCGCCGCACGAGATCGAGACCGGTGGCGGCATCGGAGGCGGTGCCGGCGCTGCCGACCACCGGCGGCGTGAGCACGAGGCGGCTGCCGCGCACGTCGGGCACGTCGAGGCGCAGATGGGCCGTCCCCGTCCGGCCGAGCGCGTGGCTGGTCACGCCGACGCGCACCGTCAGCGTTTCGGGCGGCAGGTCGATCGTCTCGTTGAACAAGAACGTCCCGTGCGCCGTGGGCTTCCAGGTGCCGGTGAAGGTCACCGGTCGCTGGAACGACGCCCGGATCTTGGCGTCCGGCGTGAGGGCGAGAATGCCGACCCGAAGCTCGTCCTTCCACGCCTCGCTGGATGGCGGCACCGGGTACGCCACTTCGATCGTCACGAGCGTCCTCGTCCGGCCGCGGGCCGCCGGTTCGAGCGGCGCGATGGCCGCGCGAATCGGGAGACTCGGATCCGCAACCCCCGCGCCCAAGACAGCCGTCATGTCACGCGTGGGCGTTGACGCGCGTCGGACCGCCAGGTCCGCGAGGTACCGATCCCGCGCCCGCACGCGGACGCCCGGTCGCCGGACCGTGACCTTCAGCTCGTGGTACGTGCCGTCAGCGGCGACGGGCTCGGGATAGAAGCCGAGCGAGTAGAAGCTTCCCGTGTCGATGAGGATCTTGTCCACCGCGGCGAGCGGCTGCGACTGCCGCTGGAAGGACAGTCCGCCGGTGTTGAGCGAGAGCTCGATCATGTTGTCCGACAGGCCAGGGGGATTCACGCGCGGGTCGAGCGTGTAGATCGGGACGTTCGCGTTCCGCGCGCGCTCGTACAGGTCGCGACACTCCTCCGCTTGAAAGTCCGGCGTCAGGTCGACCGGATTGCACGCCGCGATGCCGACGAACACGATCGACCGCCTTGCCACGCGGGAGCCCGCCAGCGCGTCGATGGCGAACTTCAGCGAGTTGACCGCCGGGCGCCAGGCCGGACCGAGCGGCGTCAGCCCCATCGCCGCCTTGCGGCTGTTCACCGCGGCGATGAGGCGCGGGATGTCGTTCGTGAAGTCCTGGCTCAGATCCGATCGGCTCTGCCAGACGATCGCGACCTGGTCGTCCGAGGTGAGCGATTCCAGGAACCTGATGAGCGCGTCCTTCAGGGCCGGCAGGACGGGCGGACCCCCCTCACCCGTGAGCACGCGGCTCAGCGAGGAGTCGTCCACGAGGATGACGATCGCGCGGCTCGCGCGCGCCACCTCCCCGTTCGACGCGACGTCGCCCGACGGCAGCGGCGGCGCATCGACGTCGATGGTGCGTCCCGCGAGGGGCACGCGGATGAACTCGAAGTCGGCGATGGTCTGGCGCCGCCCGTTATCGGTGATCTCGAAGTCCTCGCGCGTGAGGTCCGTGATGGGCTGGTCGTCGCGATCCGTCACGACGACGTCGACGGCGACGTAGTGGCTGGACGTGCGGAAGATCGGCTGCTGTCCGGCGCGCTGAGCCGACAGGGCATCCAGCCACACCCCGAGCAGGGCGGCGACGATGGCCGGAACGATCGCAGGGCGCATCGGGGCTGCCGGACATCATACCGGGTGAATTCCGGGCGTAGAATGCCGGCCCATGGTGCCCATGAACAAGCGCGAGTTCCTGCACGCGACCGCCCGAGCCGGCCTCGGTATCGGCCTCGGCGCCCTCCTGGGCGACAAGGTCTGGGCGCGGTTCGCCGACCTTCCCGCCGAGCGGCTCGCCCAGGAGGAAGCCTTCTGGGCGGCGATTCGCGGGAAGTACCGTTTGAAACCCGACTACATCAACCTCGAGAGCGGCTACTACAGCATGCAGGCCACGCCGGTGCTCGAGGCCTTCATCGCGCGGGTCCGGGAGGTCAACTACCACGCGTCCTACTACCTGCGGACCACGCAAGGTCCTGACAAGGCCGCCGCCCGCGACAAGCTTGCGGTGATGGCCGGCTGCGAACCGGCCGAGCTCTGCATCACGCGCAACACCACCGAGTCGATCGACACGGTCGTCTCCGGATACGACTGGAAGCCCGGCGACGAGGCGGTGATGGCCGAGCAGGACTACGGCCACATGCTCGCGCAGTTCCGCCTCATGGCGCGACGCTACGGCCTCGTCAACCGGGTCGTCGGCGTGCCGGCCCATCCGCGATCCGACCAGGAGATCGTGGATCAATACGCCCGGGCCATCACGCCGCGCACGCGCCTGCTGATGGTCTCGCACATGATCAACATCACGGGACAGATCCTGCCGGTGCGCAAGATCGCCGACATGGCGCACGCGCGCGGCGTCGACGTGCTGGTGGATGGCGCGCACGCCTTCGGCCACATCGAGTTCACGATTCCGGACCTGCACTGCGACTACTACGGGGCCTCGCTGCACAAGTGGCTGGGCTGCCCGCTCGGCACCGGCATCCTCTACGTGCGGCGCGACAGGATTGCCGGCCTCTGGCCCATCTACGGCGACTGGCGCATGACGGACGACGCGGACATCATGAAGCTGAACCACACGGGCACGCATCCGGTGCACACGGATCTGGCCATCGAGGAGGCGATCGCGTTCCACAACACGATTGGCATCCGGCGCAAGGAGGCGCGCCTGCGGTACCTGCAGACCTACTGGACCAGCCGGGTGCGCGGGCTGCGGAACGTGATCATGAACACGCCGTCGGACCCGGCGCGTGCGTGCGCGATTGCCAACGTGGGCATCACGGGCGTGCCGCCCGAGAATTTCGCCAGGCTCCTCCTCGAGAAGTACCGGATCTGGACGAACGCGGTCGACAACCCCGCCGCCGGCGTCCACGGCGTGCGGGTGACCCCGCACGTGTTCACGCTGCCTGCGGAACTGGACGTGCTGGTGACGGCGATTGGCGAGATCGCCCGCGCCGCGACGCCCTGGTGGTAGAAGCGACAGTCCGCCGCCATGACTCAGGTGTCGAGCGGCAGGAGCCGAAATGGCCTGCCGCCCGGCCCGCGGAGCGATCGGAAGTGACGCTCGTCGGTACAGAGCAGATCCAGCGTCCGGTGGCGCTGGGCGAGGACGACGACCGAGGCGTCGGTCAGCCCGACGTGCAGGTCCGCGTAGCGCTCCATGACCCGTCTCGCCAGGCCCACGTCCTCCGGGCTGAAGGGTTCCAGCTGGTAGGCACCGCGCGCGATCTCGTCGATGAGGGCCATCTGCGCCTTGTGACTGACCCGCGTCGAGATGAGGTAGTCAAGCTCCGCCAGGACGAACGGCGAGAGCAGGCGCGGCGGTCGCGACGACACCAGCGCCGCCACCGCCCGGCCGTGCAGCGTCTCGTTGGCATCGAGCGCCGCGTAGAGGCCGCCGGTGTCGAGCACGATCATCGGGAGCCGAAGCCCTCGAGCGCGCGGTCGACCTCGCCCGCGATGGACGGTCCCGTCGAGCGGAACAGCGGGAGTCTCGGAGCGGGGGCGTCGGCCTCACGCGCGAGCCGCGAAACCGCTTCGCGCAGGAGCTCCGCCTCGCTGCACCCGCGCGCCCGGGCCAGCCCGGCCAGCGCCCGCTTCAACTCGCGCGGCAGGTAGACGGTCGTCTTCTCCATGCCATACGTATACCATACGTCTGGCCGTTGATAGCTGGCAGCACGCGGTGGCCGCCGCGGGCTCGTGCCGCACCGCCTCAGTCGTCGAACCGCCAGTCGACCGGCATGTCGCGCCGCAGGGGGCCCGGCACGATCGCCAGCCGGTGGAGCGCGATGGGCATGCTCCCCTGGATGACGACGCGGTCGTGGAAGGCCTTCTCGGGCATCCGGCCGGAGTCCACGAGCTCGCGCCGCAGGGCGCGGAGCTGCAGGCCGCCGAGCAGATACGCGGCCTGGTACAACGCGCTGTACCCGGCGCTGGGATCGAACGACCGGCGCACCTCGGCCGTGGCGTTGTCGCGCTCGAAGTTGACGCGATCGACGAGGAAGTCGATCGCCTCCTGAGGCGACCAGCGGCCGAGGTGGAAGTTGAGCGAGAACCGCGATCTCCTGCCTCGCGCGATCCATCGTTCCCGCCGCGGCCCGGGCGTTCATGTCCTCGATCCAGAGACGCGCCTCGACGAGGCGCACGAGCGGCGGCGCGAACGGCAGGACCGGCATGAGCTCGGCGATCGCCCTGCGCTCGGCGGCAACGCGCGCGAGGTTCGCCGTGACGCTCGCGCGCAGCGTCGGCAGATCCGACTGCGCCTCCGGTGACAGCGTCGCGGCGTTCAGGCGGGCAAGCGCCGATTCCCAGGCCCGATCGAACGCCCGGAGGCGCTCGATCCGCGCGAGCGACATCGACACGGCCGGCGGCGGGGGCGGCTGATCGTCGCCACCGCGGCCGGCGCGCCCGGTCCGCCCGGCGCGCCCGCGTAGTTGCCCTCGAGCGTCGCGCGGTCGAGCGTGTACCGCTCGGTCACGAGCCGCATCTCGCTCCGCCGCGGCGCGAGAAGCGGTCGGAGATCGGCCGGAACGGTATCGGGCGACGTTTGTGCCGCTGGCGGCGCGCCGCCACGACGCTGCGCGGCCGGCGAGGCGGACACGACCCCGAGTGTGACGAGACCGATGGCGAGGCCGAGGCGGACAGTGGGCGAATTCATGGCTGCGCCGGGCGACCATACCACAGCCGCGGAAGCCGCCCGGGTGCGATCGGGAGCCGAGACCAGGTGGCGTCGCGTGGGAGCAGGGAGAGACGATACACGCCTGAGGAGGCCGGTGGAGCCGTTCCTCAGGCGTGTATCGTGGATGACGCGTGGAGGCGGCGCGCTACCGGCCCAGTTCCTGCACCGCCTCGATGAGCATCTGCACCTTGGCGCGATCCGACGAGCCGGTCGCGTCCGAGCCAAGCTGCCTGGCGAGCGCCGACAGAGCCGTCCGGCGTGCGGCGCCGGACGCCCGCTCGGCGTTCGCGAGCTCGGTGCGAACCGCGGAGAGACGCGCGGCCGAAAGCCCGCCGGCCCGCTCGAGCTGATCGACGAAGGCGCGCGCCTTCGCAAAGCTCGGCGGCCACACGAACTTCGGCTGCCCCTGCGCGTTCAGGTGCGTGAGCTGCACGGTGTTGGCCGCGGCGATCTCGTTCTGCGAGATGTGCGGGCTCGGCACGAGCTCGAGGATGTCCAGCCCGCGCCGGATCTCCGAGCTCACGATCAGGCCGTTGTACCAGTACACCGACCACGAGCCGGCGCTGATGATGCGGTCCGGCGCGACGGGGCCGCGGTCGAAGAAGGCGATCTCGTACGGCTTCTTCACGTCGGTCCAGTCGAACACGGTGATGCCGCCCTGGTAGAAGCCCTGCACCATGACGTCGCGGCCGGGGATCGGGATGAGCGATCCGTTGTGCGCCACGCAGTTCTCAGCGTCGGTCTGGGTGCCCGGGATCTTGTAGTAGCTGTGGAACACCAGCTTGTTGTTCTCGATCGTGAAGAGCGCGTTGCCGCCCCACTCCGGGCGATCCTTCGCGCGGCACTTCGCGCCGCCGCCGCCGCCCCACTCGTCCGAGAACAGGACCTTCTTGCCGTCGTTGCTGAACGTGGCCGAGTGCCAGAAGGCCATGTTCGGGTCGCCGGCGAAGTCCATGCGCACCGGATGCGCGGGCTCGCGGATGTCGAGGAGCAGGCCGTAGCCGCCGCAGGCGCCGCCGCCGAGCCCCATGCCGGGGTACAACGTGATGTCGTGGCACTGCGTCGGCCCCGTGGCGGCGCCGCCCCGGCCGCCGCCTCGGCCTGCGCCGGCCGCAGCCGCCGCACCCGGAGGCGCCGCGCCCGCCGCGGCCGCGCCACCCGCCGCCGCGGCACCGCCTGCGCCACCCGCCGCCGCTCCACCGCCGGCACCTGCCGCGCCGCCGCCGGCCCCGCGGTTGCCCCCGCGGCCGCCGGCACGCGCCGCGGCGTCCGCCGCGTCGGCCGCCTGGCGATCCGGATTGCCAGGCGCGCGCGTCAGCCCCTGGAAGATCTGCGCGGCGTTCACGATCGTCGACTTCTCCGGCGACTTGAGCGGGACCTTGATGATTTCGATGCGGAAGAGCGACGTGTTGGGATCGGTCGGGTCCGACACGCAGCCCGGCACTTCCTCCGCCGGCCGGACGCCCGCCGAGCCGGAGATGTAGATGTAGATGTTCTCCTTGTCGGCCGGATCCTCGAGCACGGTGTGCGTGTGCGATCCGCGGCAGTTCTGCACGCTCGTGATGAGCCGCGGGTTCTTCACGTCGGTGATGTCGAAGATGCGGATGCCCCGCACGCGATCCCGCTGCGGCCCGGCTTCCGTGAAGCCGCCGAACCTGCAGTCGAGGCGGCTGTTGGTCGCCTCCGACGACATGAAGAGCAGGTTGCGGTACACGGACACGTCGTTCTGCGACGCGGGGCACTCGTAGGCGCCGGCCAGCACGGGCTTGACCGGGTTCGAGATGTCCCAGATCTCGAAGCCGCTGTAGTTGCCCTGAATCGCGTACTTGCCCGTGAACGCCAGATCCGAATGCGTCGCCCCGAGCGATCCCTTGGGCGGCGGCGTCGTCGAGACCAGCCGCATGTTCCAGAGCGCCATCTCCGCGTCCCACATGCCGGGTCTGAGGCCGATGCGCGGGTCGGGATTCGGGATGGTCGCCGAGATGATGGGCGGCGGCGGCGCCGGCATCACGTCGGGAATCGGCTCGGGCGGTGGCGGCGGCGGGCCGCCGGGGTTGCCTCGCCCGCCGCGTCCGCCCGCCGGGTCGGCGGGCACGGCCGCGATCGCAGGCGGCGTGGCCGGCGCGGGTGGCGTGACCGCGGGCGGCGGCGTCACCGGCGGGGCCGGTGGCGGCGTCACGGCCGGCGCGGGCGCCGGGGGCGGCGGCGGCGACGTTGCCGGCGCCTTGGGTCCGCAGGCCGTGAAGAAGATCAAGCCGGCAGCGAGCGACAGGACGATCACGCGCGCCCCGGCGCCGAACAGCGATCGGGATTTCATGATTGGGACTCCTTGCCTTCGAGTAGTTTCTGCATGCGTTCAATCTCGGCCGTCTGGTCCGCGAAGATGTCCGACGCGAACCCGTAGATGTCGTCGCCCTGCGCGCCGCCCGGCGCGGCCAGGAGATCCTCCACCATCTTGATGGCGCCCTGGTGGTGCTTGATCATGAAAGTCAGAAACAGGCGATCCCACTCGTCGCCGCGCGCCTTGTCGAGCTTCGCCATCTCCTCGTCGGTCAGCATGCCCGGCATCAGCATGGCGTGCGTCATTCCGCCGGGCATCGTCATCTTGTGATGCGTGGCGTCGGGGGGTGGCACGACCTGGCCGCGATCGATGAGCCAGACACGCATGATGTGAATCTCGTCGCGCTGCGAGATGAGCATGCGCTCGCACATGAGCTTCACGTCGCGGCGGCCCGCATGCGTCGGCGCCATGCTGCACATCTTCACGGCCTGCGCGTGGTGAGGAATCATGCCCTGCATGAACTCGACGTCGGCCTTGCCGTACGGGTAGGCGACGAGATCGGGCCGCGGCTTCGGATCCGGGGGCGCCTGGGACGGCGTGCCCTGGGCCCCGGCGGCGGCCGTGCCGGCCAGGACCGCGGCCACGACGGCGGCGGCACATCGCCCGGACGCGAACGGCTTCGCCATGGAATCCCTCCCCTGGTGAGCCGCCATAGTAGCAGCTTCGGGCAAGGCCCTGCGTGGAACGCGCGACCATGACGTTCGGCGAGGCGTTCGACGAGGCCCGAATTCCGTTGCGTTCCCCAGCCGCCAGAGCATAGTCTCGCGGTTTCCGGCTTGCCCGGGGGAGGCGACTCATGAGGCGAGATTCGAGATTGGGCGTGTTGAGCGGCGCGCTCGCATGCGTGGTGGCGGCTGGATTCGCATCAGCGTGCGGCCAGCCCGCGCCAGGCAGCGCGGCCGGCCAGGCTCCGGACCCGGCGGCCGTGGCGGCGGCGATGGCGCCGCAGCCGGAAAGCGTGTCCCGCGTCCACTTCGTCAAGGTCAAGCAGGGCATGGACGCACGGTTCATCCAGGCCGCCAAGGCGCACATCGCCTGGCACCGGAAGATGAAGGACCCGTGGACGTGGACCGCGTTCCTGATCGAGACCGGGCCGGACACCGGCACCTACGGGTGGGTCACGCAGGGCCACAAGTGGGCGGACTTCGACACGTTCGACGCCACGCTCCTGGCCGGCGACAGCGAGAACGCCGGCATGACCATGGGTCCGTACATCGACTCGCATACCATGGGCATGTCCGTCGGCCTGCCGAACTTCAGCAACCCGGCCGCGCCGGGCACCACGTTCCCGCTCGTCACCGTGGAACACTTCACGGTGCACCGGGCCAGACGGCCGGACTTTCTCGTCGCCATCAGCCGCGTGCATGCCGCGCTTCAGAAGGGCGGCTTCAAGCCCAATTACTCGTGGTCGATGCAAATCGGCGGGAACGATGGACTGGTCTACAACCTGGTGCTGCCGCGCGCGAGCTGGGCCGGCATGGCAGAGGACCCGTCGGTCATGCGCATCCTGAACGAACAGCTCGGCGAGGCCGGCACGGCGGCGCTCATCCGGAGCTTCAACGAGGCGGTCATCTCGAGCCGCGCGTGGACCGCGCGGATCCTGCCGGATCTGTCGTACACGCCGGGAAGCTGACCGGCAAGCGCGCGGCGCGCGCGAGGCCGAGTGCCCGGACGCGCGGGTGAAAGGGGAACACGCCCGGGCCCGGTCACGACCCGAACGACAGGAGCAGCGCCACGCCCGGGATCGCGCCCAGGTTGGCGAGCGCGATCCACCACCAGGACGCGCGCGGGTCGCGGGCGAGCAGCACGTTCACGCCGAGCGTGAGCGGCATGGCGACACGGGTGTAGGCGCCCGGCGCGCCGTCCCAGACGACGGGGTGCGCCACGAGGGCGAGCGCGAGAAACGCCGGGGCGACGAGCGCCCAGGGCGACCGGTCGCCGTGCCGCGCGATCCGCCACACGATCCACGCGCCCTGCGCCGCGAACGCGACGAGCGCGGCGATCTCGTCGCGCGCAAGCGCCAGCGCGGCGTCGGCGAGGTGCCGGCCGATCGAGGCCACTTCGGACACGAGGCCGGCAAACGGGACCGAGATGTGGCCGCCGCCGGCCGGCACCCTGCCCCGGTAGATCGCGCGGAGGTAGTCGAGCCAGAGCGCGAGCGGCGCCAGGGCGACGACCGCGGCGAGGGCCACGGTGCGCCAGGATCGGCCGTCGCGTTTCAGCCGGCCGAGAAGGGTGGCGGCGAGGAGCGTCGTTTCGCGCGCGAGCCCGCCGAGGCCGAGCGCCGCGCCGACGAGGAGCGGGCGGCCGCGCTCGGCGGCCAGAACCGCCAGCGCGATGCACAGCAGGCTCAGGCCGTCCGGCAGCGCGTACCGTACCGACATGATCGTGCCGTGCGCGGCGAGCGAGCCCGCCCAGAGCACGAACGCCCGCGGGCCCGTCGGCGGGATCCAGCGCCACAGGAGCCAGGCGAGGACGAACCAGACGATCACGTTCTCGAGCGCGGCCGCCCGCAGAATCCACGCCGGCTGCCCCAGGCCGGCCGCGTAGGCGATCCAGGAGAACAGGATGCGGCGCGCGCGGTACGGCGGGTCGTCGATCGCCCGATCGAGCGCCGCGTCGGCGACGAGCGGGGCGACGGCCAGCTGCGCGTAGAACTGGCCGTCGTACCCGCCCGAGTGCGGGTGGTGGTAGTGCGGTGCGTTCTGGACGGCGGGGATCTCGTACGGATGTCCCGCGGCCGGGAACTCGAGGAAGGCGGTGAAGCCGTAGGCCGGGTGGTAGTATCGGCCGACCGCGGCCAGGAACGCCGTCGCCACGATCGCGTAGGCCGCGATCCAGATCCGTGCGCCCCGCATTGCCCGCCTATCCTATCGTTCCGGCGCGCGTCGTTCTCGTCGTTCTGGCGCTCGCCGCGGCCCGCTGCGCGCCGGCTGGTTCGGCGCCGCCCTTGCCGCGCGATCTCGCGCGCGACCTCGCGGCGGCCCGCGTGCAGCCGGCGGTCGAGCCGCTCCCGGTCCGGCGCGCGGTCCTCGACCTGAACGGCACGTCGACCCCGGCGATCCTCATGACGTCGCCGTCGCGCGTGACGTGGGCCGTGCGGCTGCCCGAGCGCGCCGAGCTTCACGCGACCGCGGCGATCGTGCCCGACACAGACCCCGCTCGCGCCGCGGGCGTCACGGTCCGGATTGGCGTGTCCGACGATCGCACCTACGACGAGCTTGCGCGCGTGACGCTCCTGCCACCCGCCCCCGGGTCGCGCGCGGCGTGGCACCCGGTCGTCATCGACCTGACGCCGTACTCGGGCCGGAAGTGGAGCCTGTTCTATCGGCCGTCCCGCGTCACCTGGCAGGTCATCGTGAACGCGGACGCCACGCCGGGCGGCACGGTCGCCATCGGCTCGCTGGACGTGCGGCCGTACGGCGGCTTGCGGCGCCGCTAGCGGCGTCTCGTTTTCGAATCTGCCGCCGTGCACGCGGCGATTTCGGAACAAGCTGCCCGGCTGAAACGTATCCGGCGGCATGCGCATCCCGGTGGGACGTTCCCCGGCTTCGCGCTGGCGGCGGTCGCCTGGACGGCGGCGGTTGCCCTGTCCGCAACGCAGGAGACCGCGCGCGACGCCGGGTGGCGATCGGATCTCCGGTTCCTGGTCGCCGAAGCGCAGCGGGTTCATGCCGGCCCCGCGCGGCCGGCCCATTCGCGTCCGTTCCTAACCGCGGCGGCGCGCCTGGCCGACTGGATTCCAGTGCTCTCGGACCGGCGCATCGTCGTCGGAGTCCAGCGCCTGCCGGTCATGCTGGGAGACGGTCATTCGCTCGTCTACCCGATTCCGTCGGCTCGCGCGCCCTTCGCCATGCTTCCGATTGACGTCTACCTGTTTGCCGACGGCTTCGTCGTGACCGATGCGCCGGCCGGTGTTCGCGAGTTGATAGGCGGTCGCATCACGCATATCGGCGGGCGACCGATCGACAGGCTGCTCCATGACCTGGAGCCGTTCGTCAGTCGAGACAACGCGATGGGGGATCAAGGCGTTTGCCGGACTCTACCGCATCGCACCGGCCTTTCTCGAAGCGCTGGACGCCGCGCGCGACCCTGAACACGTGACGCTGCGAATCGTTGATGCGAGGGGCCGCGCAGACAACGTGACGCTGGCCGCCGGACCGGGACGCCGGATCCGGCGGCGACTGTTCCCGCCGGCCGGCGAGCGCGCCGCCGCTCTATCTGGAGGCGATCGACCGGCCGTACTCGCCAGACCGGCCGGCCGGCGTCTGTACGTGCTCACGAGCAGGACGACTTTTTCGGCTGCTCCGGACTTCATCACTCGATTGGAGCGCCGCGTGCCCGGCGTCACGTTTGCCGGCGAGCCGAGCATGTCCAGGCCGGTCCTCGCTCCTCGCCGCTCATCTGCCGGATCGAGCGATGCCAATTCACCGAGACCTTCCCTCGATTCCGGACGGCGGGGGTCGGCCGGCGCCGGGGGCATCGGCACCCGGTCGCGCGGCGGAGGCGGAGCCGGCAGGGCCCGCCCACGGCACGAGCGGCGGGATTGCGGTAATGGGCTCGACGCACTCGGCCCCGGCATTGGCGGCCATCGGCACGCGGTACAGCGAGGCGTTGTCGAGCCGGATCCACTGATCGACCCCGACCGTCGCGCCGTAGACCGACAGCGTCGCGTTCGTCCACGTCTTGGTGGCAAACGCCTTCATCGCGTACGTGAGGAGCGGCTGTCCCGGCGGCAGCCAGAACGTGCATGCCGCCAGATCGAGGAAGTCGCCGTCGTGAAGGAGCACGGTCACGCGCTTGCGGACGCCGCTGCTGTTGCCCAACTGGAAGAACGCCACCAGGACGTCGTTCGCGGCCATGGCCTGGCCGGTGCCCTGGAGCACGACGCCGGCCGGCAGCCCCGCAGTGCGGATGAACTCGAAGACGCCGCCCGCGATCTGCCAGGTGATCGTGCCGAACGTGCCCCACGGCGGCAGCCCGCCGGCGAAGTCGCCGTTCACGATCAGGTTGGCGCTCGGGGCACCGGGCGTCGGGGCGGGGGCCGTCGGATCCACGCAGTCCGTCCGGTACGAGGATTGCGACGGCACGCTCCTGAGCGAGACGTTGTCGATCTGGTAGAAGCCGCCGTCGCTGTTGGGCGACGCCGCATAGAAGTAGATCGACGCGTTGGCCCACGGCTTCGTCGTGTGCGTGCGCATCCGGTACGTGCGCAACGGGGCGCCGGCCGGCAGCCAGAAGGTGCACACGGCGATGTCGCTGAAATCGCTCTCGATGACGAGCACGCTGATGCGCTTGCGGGCCGTGCTGCTGTTCCCCAGGTCGAAACTGGCCGCGAGCGCCGTGCCGGCCGCGTACGCGGCACCGGTGTTCTGAAAGATGACCGCTTGATTCGCCGTGCCGGGCGGCGGCGCGACCCGGTAGTACTGGTACACCCCACCGGTGACGTTCGACACGATGTAGGTCATGTCGGGCGTCGCAAACTCCTGCCAGCCCGCCGGCGCGGCCGCGGCGCTGAAGTCGCCGTTCTGCACGACGTTGGGCCCCACGGCCGGACAGAACGGCGAGGGTCCGACCTGGCACGCGGCGTCGAGCACGGCCATCGCGTCGAGCTTGCCGTAGCCCCACCGCGTGTTCGGCACGGGACCCGTGAAGAGGTCGGCCCGCGCGTTGTGCAGCAGGGTCTTCACGGACGGCGCGTCGAGCGTCGGGTTCATCTCGAGCATCAACGCGATCATGCCGGTCACGATAGGCGCGGCCGCGCTCACGGCGCCGGCTCGTCCATACAGCCCGCCGCCATCGTTCACGAGGTTGAATCGAAACGTCGCCCACCAGGACAGCGGGTTGTAGGTGGTCATCAGCAGGTCGCCAGGCGCGCTGAGATCCACGCCGAGCCGGCCGTCGAACGTCGGCCCCACGCTGCTGCCCAGCCAGAGATCTCCCAGCGCCCCCTCTCCGACGATGCTGCGCGGAATGCCGTCGATGTCGATCCAGTTTGTGTGGCCGACGTACGAGTTCGGACAAATGCCGTAGAACGATGACGCGCCGTCCCAGATGCTGCCGGGGGCGACGTGGCTGAGGAACTTGTTCGCGCTGTAGGTGCCGTTGAAGCGCGACGGGTTGAGCGTGGCGTCGAACCGGCCGGCGCCGACGACGGTCGTACCGGTGAGCGTGACGGTGTAGACGCCAACGGGCCCGGTGATCTGGATGTAGAGCTCGCGCGTGGGGCTCGTCGCGCCGTAGAAATCCTGGGCGGATCCCCGATGGTAGAAGGTGAGCGGACCGATGTTCAGATCGACTGCGCCGGTGTTCAGCGCGGGACCGGCGTACGGCCCGAAACTGCCCGACGGCGTGTTGAACGACACCGTGAACCGGTCGGTGTCCTGGTACCAGAGATCGAAGATGAGCGTCCCGGCTGCGCCCTTCTGGATCTGAATGCTCTGCGCCCCGCCCTGCGTCACAGTTCCGCCCGCGCGGTTGTCGATCCCCCCGTCGTCTCCCGGGCCGCTGACGAAGACGACGCCGGGAATGCCGGGACCGGTGGCCGTGTCGACCTTGCGCGCCAGCGTGCTGGTGCCGTCGGTGGGACCGCCCTGGCTGCCGAGGTTGAGCAGCATCACCACGGGCTTGCCGGCCGCCGCGGCCCGGGCCTTGACCCAGTCGATCGCGACCGGCAGCCGCGCCGGGTTGTAGTACGGCGCCTCGGCCGGCTGGCCGTCGTGGGCCGGCGCGCCGTCGGAGGTGACCTTGGCGACGAGCACCTCCGCATTGGGCGCGACGCCCCGGTACTTGCCGGCGATGCTGTTGCGGCCGCTGCCGGCGGCAATGCCGGTGGTCGTCGTGCCGTGGCCGACGGCATCGCGATGCGCGAGTGCCGGTCCGCCCGTGAGCGCCGCGTTGATCTGGGCGCGCGTGTAGAGCGTGCCCATGCCGTACGGGTTGCCCGGGTCGCCGGCGCCGGAGTCATCCGTCAGGTCGAAGATGCCGGCAATGCGCGTCGTGCCGTCGAGGTACCGGAAGTCGTTGTTCAGCCAGTCGATGCCCCGGTCCAGGATGGCAATCAGGACACCGTTGCCCGACACGCCGTACTTCATGATCGCGGCGTCGATATTCGACTCGACGCGAACGCGGTCGAGGGCGGAGAGGGGCGGGCTGCCGCCCGCGAACGCTGCGAGAATCGCCACGAGCAGCAGGAATCGCCGGAGCCGCATGCGCGCCCGCCGCCCGCGCGCGGGCCGGGGGCGCGCCATGATACGTCAGGTGGACGGGACCTCCCCACCGCGCGCCCTCGCGACCACGTGCCGGCGTCAAGACGGCGTGCCCGGCCGCCGCGCGCAGATCGCGCGCACGCTACCGCCCGCGGCACTCCTGCTGAAGGCGCCGGATCTGGTGCTGAACGTGCTGGATTTCCGCCTGGATGCGGCGGATCTCGTGCGCAATCTGCTCCGCACGCTCGCGATTGCCGGCTCGCCTGGCCTCCACCAGCGCGGCCTGGAGCCGGCGCAGCTCGTGCTGGAGCCTGGCGAGCTCACGACGGAGCTCGGCCAGCTCCGCGCAGGCCGGGTGGTCGGTCCGCTGGCGGGCATCGCCGCCGCGCGCGGCTTGCCCCGGCTGACCTGCCTGGCCAGTTCGCGGCGTCTGCGCCGCCACACCCACCGCGAGCGAACCTGCGATGGTCGCGGACCGGGATCCCAGATCGCGCTCGACGCGTTGTTGGATGCTGTCCACGGTTGTGTCTCAGGAGTGAAGGTGGCGATCGCGGCGCGTTGTCACGCTGCGGTTGCGCCCGCGTCACCGCCTTGCCTCCGGCGGCCCGCCGCCGCGCCCGCCTCCGCCCGCCGGCGCGGCCGGGATCACGTAGTCGCGCGGCGGCTCCGCGCCGAGCAGGTGCGTGACGAAGTAGTCCCACCGCCGCCGCATGACGTAGTTGCCCGCTGCCCCGAAGCCGTGCCCCGCGTTCGGGATGATCAGCAGATCGAATGCCTTGTTCGCCTTTATCAACGCGTCGGCCACGAGGTACGTGTTGTACGGCGGCACGTTGTTGTCCATCCCGCCGTGGATCAGAAACAGCCGGCCCTTGAGACCCGCCGCATGGGTCTGCGTGGCCTCGATCGTGTAGTTGTCCGTCCCGTCCGGGTTCTTCACGAGCGGGCCCTGGTACCGCTCGCCCCAGTCATCCTCGTACTGGCGCTGATCGTGATTGCCGGATTCGGCAATCCCCACCTTGAAAAACTCGTTGTACGGCGCGCGCAGAAGCGCGTCCGCCGTGATGAACCCGCCCCCGGAATGGCCCCACATCGCGGCCTTGTCGATGTCAATCCACTGGAACCGTTTCGCCAGCTCCTTCATGCCCGCAATCTGGTCGGGAATCGTGTTGTGGCGTCCCATCGCGCCGTAGTAGGCGTCGGTGAACGCCTTTGACCGGTTCGGCGTGCCCGTGCCGTCGATGCTGACGACGACGAAGCCGAGTTCGGCGAGCGCCTGCCGGTCGCCGCGCGCGGCCGCGAACGCCCGCGAACCGACGCTGCCCGACTGCGGCCCCGGATACGCCTGGTTGATGATGGGGTACTTCCGGCCGGGGTCGAAGTTCGTCGGCCGGAAGAGCAGGCCGTAGATGTCCGTCTTGCCGTCGGCGGCCGTCATCTTGACCGGCATCGGCGGCTTCCAGCCGTAGGCGAGGAGCTTCGAGATGTCGGCCTTCTCGAGCGGCATGATGAGCACCCCCGTCGCGCCATCGCGCAGCGTCGTTTCCGGCGCGACGTCGGGCTGCGAGAAGGTGTCGATCACGTACGTGCCGTCGGGCGAGATCTGGACGGCGTGCGTCCCGTTGTCCGGCGTCAGCAACACGTTGTTCTTACCGTCGAGTCCGACCTTGTAGAGGTGCGTGAAGTACGGATCCCGTCCGGGGACCTTGCCGACCGCCTCGTACCACATCGTCCGCGTGGCGGGATCGAGCCGGGCGATTCTCGTCACCATACCGGCGCCGGTCGTGATCTGGTTCTTGAGCCGGCCCGAGGTGAGGTCGTAGAGGTACAGCTGCGCGTAGCCGTCGCGCTGGGAGTACCACAGCACCTCGCCCGTGTCCCAGAGGATCCGCCACTGCACGCGCGTCTGGACGTGCGTCTTCTCCGTCTCGGTGAAAAGCGTCCGGACCTCGCCGGTCGTGGTGTCGGCCAGCTTGGCCGTGGACCACTTGTGATACCGATCCGTGGACACGAAGCCCAGCCTGGTGCCGTCCGGGCTCCACAGGTACTCGCCCATGTCGAGGTCATCCTCGGACATCGCGCGGTGGAAGTCCGGCGCCATCAGCAGGCGGGTCATCTTGCCCGTCTCCACGTCGATCACGACGCGGCTGATCATCGCAACGTCCGGATCGCCCACGAGCGGGTACTTCCAGACGCGGAGCGCGGGGTGTCCGCCGTTCACGGGCGTCTCGACGAGGTACATCTCGCCGACTTTGCGCTCGTCCTGCTGCTGCGTCGCGATCGTCCGGCTGTCGGGCGACCAGGACAGGGCCGGCGCCGCGCTCGTCGTCCAGCCGGCGTTGCTCGTCGCGTAGCCGAAGTTCGTCTCGCCGTCGGTCGTGAGCTGGCGATCGCGGCCGGTGGCCACATCGCGCACCCACAGGTTCCAGTCGCAGATGAACACGGCCTTCGTGCCATCGGGCGACATCGACGGTGGCGGCGGGCCGCTCCTGCCGGTGACGTTGGGTCCGCATGCCTTCGTGATGGCGATTCCACCGCGACCACCTTGTCCTCCGCCACGGCCGCCGCGACCGCCCGCGCCGCCGGGCGCCGCCTGGCCGCCCGCCGGAGGCGTCGCCACCACCTCGCGCGTTCTCCTCACCGGATCGACCACGACGTTCTCCGTTCCGGTCGACGTGGTGCGGACGTACCAGAAGCGCCCGTCGGGCAGCCAGTTCGCCGTGACGGTGCCGCCGACGACGAGACCGTTCACGTTGGGCGCGAGCATCCTGACCGCGCGATCGTAGTCGGCGGCGGTCAGCGCGCGCTGGCTCTGTGGCGCCGCAAAGGTCGTCCCGACGAGGACGAGAGCAAGAACCGGAACGATCGGGCGGGTCATGGATGTGCTCCTTGCGTCTGGGTCTTCCGCAGGCGCCTACCGCGCCAGCACCAGCCTCAGTCCACGTTCGATGTCCCTCAGCACCTGACCGCGGACGCGGCCGGCCGGCCCGGTCAGATACTCGCGGTCGAGCGTGACGATCTGCGACACGTTGGCAACGGAATCCCTCGGCAGGCCGGCCATTCGCGCGGGGACCAGCACATTGCCGGGAGCGGCGACGAGCTTGAGATTGGACGTCAGCACGACCGCGAGAGCCCGAGCTTCCGGCTCAGCGTCTCGGCCGACGCGAAGAGGTCATCGGGGATCGACAGGGCAACTTTCATACCTTGGTACTGCCACGGTACTACCCCCGCCCGCAAGCGGCGCCCCTCACGGCCCGTCCGGGGCAGGCTGGGCCCGCCGCCTACCGGCCCGGCCGGAGGTCGAACGCCGCCATCTCCTCGGTGTTCCGCACGAGCAGGATGCCGTCCGCAAACGACGGCACGTTCCACGTCCGGCCCGACACCGCGGGCACGCGCGCGATTTCCCGGTGCGCGTCGGGCATCGCGGCCACGAGCACCAGGTCGCCGGTTTCCGTGGTGACGACGAGATGGCCGCTGGCGAGTACGACCTGGCCGTACCCGTACCGCCCGCCCTTCCACTTGAGATCGCCGGTCGCCGCGTCCAGGCAAGCCAGGATCGCCTCGTCGAGACCGTAAATGAAGCCGTCGTGGAGGACCGAGCTCGACACGCGGTTCTTCATGCGATTGTTGCGCCAGACTTCGCGGACGTCGAATCGGGCGCCCGCCCTGGTGAGCTCGAGGACCGCCGCGCCGACGCCGTACCCGGATGAATAGAACACGCGATTGTCGCCGATGACGATCGGCTGTGCGGCGTTGATCTCGTAGCCCGTCACCCACGGGAACTCCCAGAGCACCTCCCGCCGATCGACACTGAGGCCCACCAGCCGCTGGGCGCTGACGACCAGGAACTGCGGGACGCCGCCGAACGTGACGAACATCGGCGCCGCGTAGCTCTGGCGGTCGTCGAGCGCCGTCCAGAGCAGCCGGCCCGTCTTGCGCTCGTAGGCCGCGACGGACCGGTTGGCGCCGCCGCCCGGCAGCACGATCACCGCGTCGCCCACGACGAGCGGCGAGGCCGCCATGCCCCAGGTGAGATTGGTCGCGCGCGCGTCGTCCAGGATGTTGGTGCGCCACACGACCCGGCCGGTCGCCTCCTCGAGCGCGCGCAGCTCGCCCTCGGCGCCCAGGGCGTACACGAGCCCGTCGGCCCAGGTCGGCGTCGCCCGCGGACCGTCGCCGCCCATCGACTCCTGGAAGAACGCCGGCCAGGCGTTCGTCCACAGCTCGCGGCCGGTCATGACGTCGTAGGCCGCCGCCACTTCGTTGCGCCCGCGCTGCTCGATTGTGAACGCGCGCCCGCCGGCCACCGCAAACGACGCGTACCCGCCGCCAATCGGCTGCTTCCACATCGGCGCGAGCGCCGGCGGCCACGACACGCGGATGGCCGCTCCCCGGTAGTGCCCGTCGCGGGCCGGCCCGCGAAAGCCCGTCCATGCCGCCGCGACCGCGTCCGCCGCGCGCAGGGCGGACCCGGCCGACGGATCCGCCGGCGCCGCGCCTGCCCCCGGGTCCGGCGAGGGCCGCTCCGCCGGCGCCGGTCCGCCGGCGCCGGCCTCGGGCATCGTCCCCGGCGCCTCCGCGCGCTGCGCCGCGCGATGCTGTTCAATCGCTCGCGCCTGCGCCTCGGGCGACTTGACGAACCGGATCTCCGGAATCAGCGTGCCGTCCGGCACGATGCGCATGCCGAAAAACACGTAGAGGACGGCGACGGCGGCGATGGCGAGCGCGGCCGCCGCCGCGCCCAGCAGGGAGAGACGTTTCATGGCTTCACTCGGGCCTGGCCGCACGAGGCGCGGCCGGCCGGCTACTTGATCACCGCGCCGGTGACTTTGATCTGGTACGCCCTGCCGAACGCCGCCGCGCGGCCCGCCGCGGCCTGTTCCGCGGCCGCGCGCCGGCCCTCCGCGTCATCCGTGGCGATGCGCTCGAAGACGCCTTCGGCCGACGCCGCCTTGCCGCGCGCGCTCCGCGGGAACACGATCGCGCCGCCGTGATCCACCTTGAAGCGGACGACCTCCTCGGACCTGGCGTCCGCGCCGAGCGCCAGCCAGCAGCCCATGTCCTGGCAGACCGCGGTGACGACGCCGTCGATCCGGATCGTCCTGCCGACGAAGGCATCGGGCGCGTCGTAGAGCGCCTTGATGGGCGTCGCGTCCGGCAGCGTGACGCCCGTACCCAGTTTCTGATCGGCGGCGGTTACGCCCGCAGCCGCGACCAGCGCGACGAAGGTGGCGAATCTCATGTCCCTGATTCTATCCGGGCGGGAGGAGCGACGCGCGCGCCTCCTTCACGCCGCGCCCGCGCGTCGCCGTGACTTCCAGCCGGACGCGTTGATAGACGACGACATCGCCCACGGCGGGCGGGCGGCCGAGCTCGGCCAGGATCAGGCCGCTCACCGAATCCACCTCGTCGTGCTCGAGGTCCAGCGCGAAGTGCTGGCCGAGCTCGTCCAGGCGCACCGTGCCGGCGACGGCCGCCGACCCATCCGGGTTGGACGCAATCGGCGCCGCAACGGGCGCGCCCTCGTCGATCTCCCCGACGACCTCCTCGAAGAGATCTTCCAGCGTCACGAGGCCCGCGGTGCCGCCGTGCTCGTCGATCACGATCGTCATGTGCGCTTCCGCCCGCTGCATCAGCGCCAGCACGTCGTCGAGCGCGGCCGTCTCGGGCACGACCGGCAGGCGGCGGACGTCCGCAGCGGCGACGGGCTCGTTGGCCAGCAGCCGCCGCAGCAGATCCTTCACGTGCAGCATGCCGACGATGTGGTCGAAGTCGCGGTCGTAGACCACGTAGCGCGTGTGTCCGCGCTCGGCGAGCAGGCGGCGGATCTCGGCGGGCGTCGCGCCGACCGGCACGCCCACGATCCGGACACGCGGCACCATCACCTGGCCCGCGGTGAGATCGCCGAACTCGAACAGCTCGCGCAGGAGGCGCCCGGCGTCGGCCCGGAGCGCCCCGCCGTGCTCGCTCTCCTCGACGATGAGCTGCAGTTCCTCGGGCGTATACAGCCGGTCGCGCGCGTTCGTCTGCCGCGTGATTCCGAGCAGGCGGAGCGCGGCCCACGACAGCGCGTTCGAGACCGCCACGAGCGGGTACAGGACGTACAGGGTCAGCCGCATCGGCGTGGCCGTGAACCGCACGACGGTGGCCGGATGCTGCAGCGCCAGGCCCTTCGGCACCATCTCGCCGATGACGATGTGCAGGAGCGTCAGGAGCCCCAGCGCGAGCGTCGTGGCCAGCGCCGCCGCCCCGATGAGCGGCACCGATCCGAGCCCAGGCTCGAACCGGTCGGCGAGCGCGTGCTCGCCGTACATCCCGAGGCCGAGGCTGGCGATGGTGATGCCGAGCTGCGCGGTGGCGACGTAGCGATCCTGGAGCGCGGGGGACTTGAGCACGGCCAGGATGCTCCGGGCGAAGCGGTCGCCCGCCGCCGCGCGCCGTTCGAACGCCGGCCGGGGCGCGGCGAGGAGCGCGAACTCCGCGCCCACGAACAGCGCGTTCAGCAGCACGAGCGCGAGGCAGACGAGAAGGACGAAGGTGACGGTCACGCCCGTCCTCCCTCGGCCTGCGCGTCACGGCGGCCGAGAAGCTCGGCCAGCAGATCCTGAATGGTGATGAGGCCGACGGCGTGGCCCGGGCGATCCTCGACGATGGCCTGGTGCGCGCGATTCTCGCGCAGCAGCACGATGACCTGATCGGCGGACGCGTCGGCCGCGACCTGGGCCATCGGCCGCATCAGCCGATCGAGCGGCCGCGGCCCTTCGCGGACGAACCGGTCCGCGAGGTCCTTCACGCGGAGCGTGCCGACGACATGGTCGGGCCTGCCGCGATAGACGGGCAGGCGGCTGAACGGACTCGCCGCGACCGTGCGGACGACGTCGTCCCATCCGGCCGTCACGTCCAGCATCGTCAGCCGGTCGAGCGGCACCATGAGGTCGCGGGCGGTCCGCAGGCTCAGGCGCAGCGCGCGGTGCAGGCGCTGCTGTTCCTCCGGTTCGAGCAGGCCCCCGTCGCGGCTCTCCGCGATCAGGAGATCGATTTCTTCCGGCGAGTGCAGGTGGCCGTGCGCGCTTGCCTTCACGCCCAGGAGGCGGAGGATCAGCATGGCGGTCCCGTTCAGCAGCCAGAGGAACGGCCGGAAGACGCGGACCGACCACTGCATCGGGAGCACGGTGGCGAGCGCCGTGCCGGTCGGGTACTGGAGGGCGAGCGCCTTGGGCACGAGCTCGCCGAGAACGAGCTGGACGGCGGTCAGCGCGAGGAGCACGGCGGCCGCGGACGCCGAGAGCGCCGCGAGGTCGTCGAGGCCGAACCAGCGCGTCATCGTTGGCGCGAGCGACGCGCCGATCGTGGCCTGCGCGTACGCGCCGAGCATCAGGCTGGACAGCGTGATGCCGATCTGGGACGCGCCGACGTAGCGGTCGAGCGCGGCGGGATGCCGCACGAAGGGCAGCAGCCGGCGCGCCCAGCCGTTGCCGTCCTCGGCGAGGCGCCGGACGCGGCTCCGGCGGACGCCGACGGCGCCGAACTCGGCGGCCACGTACAGCGCGTTGGCCAGGATCAGGACGGTCATGCCCGCCCAGACGGTGGGAGTCACGGTGGCAACAGCTTCCCACCACGGCGTGCACGGCATCAAGCTCGACATTGAGGGCGCGCACTGAGGGCGAGATCTCGCCGGTGTCGGGCACGCTCTACCAAGCTATCCACGGCCGCGAGCGCGCCGGCCCACACCGCGACCGGGCCAACCTGAACACGGTCTAGCGCCGCGCGCGCCGCCGGATGCGGTACGTCCAGCGCACGCCGGGCGCGAAGTGGACGCGCGCCCATCGCCGGCCGCGACGTCGCAGCACGTGCTGCTCCACGCGCAGGCCGTCGAACGCGTGCTGGCGGTAGGCCGTGTCCGTCAGATCGCCGGCGAAATGCACGCCCGGCGCCAGCCGATCCGCCAGCCACGTGAGGAGCGCGGCGTAGACGCCGACGGCCACCTGCGCGCACGTGGCGTTCGTCCCCCGGACGACGGCGTTCGGCAGGTCGTTGACGTAGTAGACGCGCCGGTCCTCGTAGTCGAGGCACACGCCGATGTGCTCGCCGCCGATGAGAGGGATACGGACGTTGTCGGCGCGCAGCAGCTCGGCGTCCCGCACCTTGCCCTCGGCCTGCCAGCGGCGCTCGAGAAAGGCCATCGTTTGCGGATCGATGGCGTACAGGAACCGCGACGACACCCCGAGCCGCTGGCCGAGCGTCACGTTCTCCTCGTGCAGGATGGTCAGGGCGTGCGGGTATCGGTCGAACGTCCAGAACGGCTCGAGCCACGGACGGAGATCCTCGCGCCGCTTGAGCGGATTCTCGGCAAACCACTCGACGCGTCCCCCGACCACGCGGCCCGAAGGCTCGCGGACGGCCTCGTTCAGGAACTCGTGCGGCGACCAGGTGATCGACGGGCGCCAGCCCACCGCCGGCCGCGACGTGTCGAACTCGAACACGACGATCTCGCGCGGACGGCCGAACTTCGCGACGCCGTGCATGGCCCAGAGATTCACGAGACCCGGGTTCATGCCCGAACACAGGAGGTGCGGCGCCGAGGTCCATCGGGGCGGCCGCCGCACCACCGCCGCCACCAGTGCGTCGAGGTGCAGCTTTTCGTGGCAGAGCGCGGTGTTGATGAGCGACACGCCTTCGGCATCCACCGCGTCCAGAAGCTGCAGCGTGTCGATCGTGCTGAGGTCGAGCACGAGGTCGATGCGATGGCGCCTCAAGAGGCCGCCGAACCAGGCGGTGTCCATCGGCAGGTTCAGCCGGACCCGCAGAAAGCGGGCCCGGAGCCAGTTGAGATCGATGCCGGGGTCGGCCACGAGGTCGCTCCGGCGGTCGAGGAGCAGCACCGTACCGAAGCGGCCGCGATGGGCCGCCAGTCCTTGGAGCACGGCCCGCGCCACGCCGCCCGATGCGCCGAGGATGAGGAGATTCGGCGAACGCACGGCCGTCATGCTACAGCGGCCGGCGCATGCGCGGCCTTCGAACAGGATAGGCTTGGCGCGTGTCGGACGACCGCGATCTCGACCGCCTCTATCAACGGCCGGTCGGCGAGTTCACCGCAGCGCGTCACGCCCTGGCCAAGGGCGCCGGCCGTGATGCCGCCCGCATCCGGACGCTCGAAAAACCCAGCGTGCCGGCGTGGGCCGTCAACCAGCTGTACTGGCGCGAGCGCAAGGTCTACGACAAGCTCATCCGCGCGTCGGAGCGCGTCCGGGCCGGTCACGCGCGCGCGCTGAAGGGGAAGGCGGTCGATCTGCCCGCGCTCGAGCGCGAGCACGGCCAGGCCGTGAAGGCCGCCGCGAATCGGGTGCGGGCCATCCTCGCGCGCGCCGGCGATCCCGCCACCTCCGCCACGATGACGTCGGTCGTGGACACCTTGCAGGCGCTGCCGGGCGGCGGCCAGCCAGGCCGGCTCGTCCGGCCTCTGGCGCCCATCGGGTTCGGCGCGTTTGGCGCGCTCCTGAAGGGCGCGGCCACCTCGAAAGCGCTGGCCGAGGTCGTGACGTTTGCGCCGGCCAGGCCCAAGCCAGGCGAAGCAGCCGAGGCCGCCCGCCGGGCGCGTGACGCGGCCGCGCGCCGGTTGCGCGACGTCGAGCGGCGGGCGAAGCGAACCGCCGCGGCGCTCGCCGCCGCCCGCACGAAGCTCGACCGCGCCGAGCGACGTCGCCAAGCCGCCGAAGCCAAGCTCGATGCCGCCAGAGCCGAGACCGACCGGCTGCGATCGGACGTCGCGGGGCTCGAACGCGACCTTCGGGTCGTCGACCAGGAGCGCGCCCGCCTCAAGGCCGAAACGGCACGGCCGGGGTCAGGCCCGCGCGTCGGGAAATAGACACGATGCGCTCCTGGCGGCTCGCGACCGCGGTCGTCCTTGCGTCCATCGCCGCGGCGGCGGCGGTCTACGCCCCGACGCTGTCGCATGGCTTCCGGTACGACGACTACTTCCTGTTCCGCCCCTGGTCCGTGCAGGAACTCGTGGGTGTGTGGACGGCCACCTGGGATCCCACGGGCATCTCGGTGCCGTTCTATCGACCGCTGACGTCCTGGTGGTACGCGGCGTCTTTCTGGGCGCTGGGGGTGAACGCTCAGGCCCTGCATGCAGTAAGCCTGGCGATTCACACCGCGTGCGCCGTCATGGTGTACGCCTTCCTGCGCCGGGAAAGCCTCCCGCCGCTGACCTGCGGCTTTGGCGCGGCGCTGTACGCCGTTCATCCCAGCCTGGTCTACGCGCAGGCGGCGTGGCTCACGAATCAGATGCACCTGCTTGCGTCGCTCGGCGTTCTCGCGTCACTCCTGGTCTGGCAGCGGCTCCGGGCGCGCCCGGCGGCGGCCTGGTGGGTGCTGGTGCCTCTCTCCGCGGCGGTGTTTTTGATCAAAGAGGACACGGTCATGCTGCTACCGGTCCTCGCGGTCCTGACCGGTCTCCGGCGATGGTGGCGCGAGCGGGACGTCGGACCCGCGCTGCTCCTCCTGGCCGTCGTCGCCCTCGCGATTCCGGCGATCCTCATCGTCTCGCGCCGCCTCCTCCTCGGCGAGATCGGCGGATACGGGCTTCCCAGCGCGACAGGTGCCTGGGACTTGTACGTGCGGGGGCTTCGCAGCGTCCTCCGGATCCTGCCCTCGAGTCGGCCGTGGCAGGATGCCGCCGGCGCCTGCGCCACCGCCGCGCTCGTCCTCCTGCCGCTTGCCGCGATGGCCTGGCGGCGTACGGCGCGCGGCGTGTACGTCGGGACGTCCGGGCTCGTCCTGACGCTCGGATTCAACCTGCCGTTTACCCTGGTCTCGAAGGTCGAGCAGTACCATCTCCTCGCGCTCGGCGGCGTCATTCTCATTGCCGGTGTCGCCGATGCGCTGTGGGCGGCACTCGCAAGCCGTTGGGGGAAGACGCTCCTCGTGGGCGCCTTCGGGTTCACGCTGGTTTCCTTTGGTGGGCTGGCGCGACACATCGCCGGCGATTTCGAGCCGTGCCATCCGATCATGCTCGATACCGACCAGCTCGCGAAGGGCTGGTGGCTGGTGCCGGACGAGATCGAGGACTTCATCGACCGCAAGGCGGACGACTGCCGCGCCGGCCGGCCCCCCGGGCGGCTGACGGACCTGCCGCGCATCACGTGGGGGGTGTACGACGTCGAAACGGACGCCGACGCCGGCGTGACGTTTCGGTGGACGACCGGGCAGGTCACCTGGCTTCTCGGCGCGACGACGCGGGAGGTTCGCGTCACGCTCCGCGATCCCCGCGCGCATCCTGGCGCGCCGCAGCACGTCGCGATCGTCTCGGGCGGCGTCCGTCGCGAGGTCGTGCTGACCTCCGGCGAATGGCAGGATCTCTCGGTGCCGGTGCAGGACCGCCTGGCGTGGTTGCGCGGGATGGCGCGCGCGGATCTCACGGTGCGCCGGACGTTCGTGCCGCGCGACGTCGACCCCGCCAGTTCGGATGCCCGCAGGCTGGGGGTCCAAATCCACGCCGAACCGCGCTAGCATCGTCGCCATGCGGCGGGCGATCGTCACCGGCGGCACGCGCGGCATCGGACTCGCCGTCGCGTCGGCGCTCGTCAAGGCCGGCGCGCGCGTCATGATTACCGGTCTCGACCGCGCGCGCCTCGACGCCGCGGTGGCCGGCCTCGTGCGTGCCGCGGGCGACGCCGCGCGCGTGACCGGCGCGGTCGCCGACGTGCGCCACCGCGCCGACGTCGAAGCGGTCGTCGGCGAGGCCGAGCGGCGCTTCGGCGGCCTGGATACGCTCGTGAACAACGCCGGCGTCGGGACCTTTGCCGACGTGGCCGACATGACGGACGAAGACTGGCGCCGCGTCATCGACACGAACCTCACGGGCGTCTTCCATGCGACGCGCGCCGCGATTCCCGCCATGCGCCGCGCCGGTGGCGGCTGGATCGTCAACATCGCGAGCCTCGCCGGCCGCAACTACTTTGCCGGCGGCGCCGCCTACTGCGCGTCGAAGGCGGGACTGGTGGCGTTCAGCGAAGCGGTCATGCAGGAGGTCCGCCACGACGGGATTCGTGTGAGCGTGGTCATGCCCGGTTCGGTGGCGACCGGGTTCAGCGGCAATGCCGTGACGACCGCCGACACCTGGAAGCTGTCGCCCGACGACGTGGCCGAGTGCGTGGTGGATCTGCTGCGGCATCCCGACCGCAGCCTCCCGAGCAAAATTGAAATCCGGCCCTCGCGACCGCCCGCCCGCTGAAGAGTCGCCGACCTGCCGATAACGATCTAAAGAACCCAGGAGGCCCCCATCTTGGCCCGGCCGGTCCAGATTCCCCTCGTATGCGTGCTCGTACTTGGGGGCGTGCTGTCTGCAGCGCTTCAGGCGAACGACCGGGGGAGCCTGCCCAAGGCCGCGCAGCTTCGCATCGTCGAAGTGAAACAGCCCGACGGCCAGATTCTCAGCTATCGGCACCTGGGGGGATCGACCGACGTCTACATGCGGGGGACGTCGCTCGCCCCGCTCGCGCGGGTCAAGCTCAAGGTTGGCAGCCGGCCCGGCTTTGTGGAACTGGACATCAATCGCGGCGGCATCACGGGCTTGCCGCCCGCGCACCGGCTCGGCAAGGATTTTTTGACCTACGTCCTCTGGGCGGTGTCTGTCGACGGCCGGGCGTCCAACCTGGGCGAGATTACGTTTGCCGGCGGGCAGCCGGTCGCCGTCAACCTCACGACGCCCTACCAGACGTTCTGGCTGATGGTCACGGCGGAGCCCAACTACGCGGTCGTGGATCCGAGCACCCAGGTCGTGATGTACAGCGTCCAGCAGGGCGCGACAGGCGCGAACAAGGCGCTGCCCATCACGGGCGATCTCTTCTTTTACACGCACTACTCGGCGTACGAGGCAGCGCCGGGCGACGGCCTGGGCGGCGTGCCGAATCAGCTCCTGCAGGCGCGGAAAGCCGTGGAGCTGGCGTCGAAGTCGGGCGTGCTGGGGCGTGGCGGGGCACGCGGCAGCGATCTGAAGGAAGAAGAGTACACGCGGCAGGCCCTGGCGCTCGCGCAGGGATTCCTGGCGCGCGCCGAGGCCGCCTTTGCGAAGAACCCAGAGGACCAGAGCGTCGTGCAGTTTGCCCGGACGTCGGCGCAGATTGCCGAGAACGCGCGCGCGCTGGCGATGGGCGCCGTGGGCGGACTGCTGGTCCGCCAGCTCACCGCCGAGGTCGAGGAACTGCGGAGTGAGATCTCGCGACTGCGCGCACCCGCGCCGGCGCCGCCGCCGGCCGCGGCGATCGAGCCGGCACAGGCCGCCGGCGGGAGCAACGGACAGGCCGCCGGCCCCGAGGCGCTCGAACCCTTCGCACGACCCTCGCCCGTGCCGGCGCTCGTCAAGCAGCCGGCCCTGTGGTTTGCGGTGGCCGGCTGGGGTGTGGCGCTCGTGCTGCTCTTCCGCCGGAGATCGATCTAGACGGGCGCGCTGCCTCTCTTCCGCATGGCGCGCCCGACCACGACGCTGCGATTCCTAGCCGGCCTGCTCGCTCCGGGGGGCGTGCTGCTGCTCGCGGCCTGGGCGCTCACGCGGGAAGACGTGGTCTGGAGCGCCGCCGCGCCGTACGTGCCGTTCTTCTGTTTTGGCGCGCTCGCGACCGCGGTGCTCCTGAGCTGGTACTTCGACCAGGCGCGGCTCCTTTCTGCCGCCCTGGTCGTGGGCCTGTCGTCGCTGGCGCTGGCGCAATGGCCGGCCGACGTCGCCGCGCTGCGGCTGCTCGTCGTCCTTCTGCTTCCGATCAATCTCGGTCTTTTTGCGGCGCTCGAAGAGCGCGGCGTCCTCACGCTCGAGGGGCTCCTCAAGCTTGCCGCGGTGTCCGTGCAGACGGCCGCGGTCATCTGGATCGCGGGCCAGGGCGGGCCGGCGGCCGCCCAACTGGCGATCTGGGCCGATCGGCTGGGTGCGCGATCGTGGCTGCCGTGGAGCGCGCAGGCGGCCGCGGCGGCCGGCGCGCTCGTCATCCTCGTCGTGGTGTTCCGGCAGCGCACCAAGGTCGAGCAGGGCCTCCTCTGGACCCTGGCGGCCGCCTGGATGGGCTATCGGATGCCCGACCAGACGGACACGCTCTTTCTCTATGCCGGCACGGCCGGCCTCGTGCTCGTCTTCGCCGTCCTCGAGCATGGCTACGACATCGCGTATCGCGACGAGCTGACGGGGCTGCCGGGGCGGCGGGCGTTCAACGACAACATGAGCCGGCTCACCGGCACGTACTCGATCGCCATGTGCGACGTGGACCACTTCAAGCAGTTCAACGACACCTACGGCCACGACGCCGGCGACCAGGTGCTCAGAATGGTGGCGGGCACGCTCGGGTACGTCGGCGGCGGCGGACGGGCGTTCCGTTACGGCGGCGAGGAATTCCTGATCGTGTTTCCCGGTCTCACGGCCCGCGAGGCCGAGCCGTTCGTGGATGCCACGCGCGGGACCATCGCCGCGACGCAGGTGAACCTGCGCACGCCGGACCAGCCCTCCGCCCGCATCACCGTCAGCATGGGGCTCGCCGAACGTTCCACGCGCCACTCGACGCCCGAGCTCGTGCTCGACGCCGCCGACGCGGCGCTCTACCGGGCCAAGCAAGCCGGCCGCAACTGCGTCAAGGTCGACGAGAGCACGCCAGCCTGAGCGGGCTAGACTGGGACGCGGAGGTGTCCGTGCGGTACGTCTACGCGACCCTGGTGGCGCTCCTGGCGGGCATGGTGGTCGTCTTTCAGCTGCAGAACTTCGCGTCCGTCACCGTGTCGTTCCTGTGGATGCATGCCACGCTGCCGCTCGGCCTGGTCGTGACCCTGACCTACTTTCTGGGCATGGCGACCGGCGGCGTCGCCGTCGCCCTGATTCGGAGCTGGATGAAGGCCGCGCGAGGCCACTCGGCTCCGGGCGCCGGGCCCGGCTGATCGCGTCCGCGATCAGTTCGGATACCCGTACGGCGCCTGCAACCCCAGCGGGACGCCCAGCAGCCAGTACGTCAGCAGGAAGATCGTCCATCCCGTGAGGAACGACATCGAGTACGGCAGCATCATCGACACGAGCGTGCCGATGCCCGTCGTCTTCGCGTACCGCTGGCAGAAGACGACGACCAGCGGGAAGTACGGCATGAGCGGCGTGATGATGTTCGTGGACGAGTCGCCGACGCGGTAGGCGGCCTGGGTCAGCTCGGGCGACAGGCCGAGCTGCATGAGCATCGGCACGAAGATCGGCGCGAGAAGCGCCCACTTCGCGGATGCCGATCCGATGAAGAGGTTCACGACCGTCGTCAGAACGATGATGCCGAGGATCGTGACTCCCGCCGGCATGCCAAGGGCCTTGAGCGTCGCCGCGCCCTTCAGGGCGAACAGCGCGCCGAGGTTGGACTGGCCGAACGCGTAGATGAACAGCGACACGAAAAAGGCCAGCACGATGTAGTAGCCCATCGTGCTCATGGCCTTGCTCATGCCCTGGACGAGGTCGCGGTGGGACGTGATCGTCTTCGCCGCGTAGCCGTAGACCACGCCGGGGATGAGAAAGAACAGGAAGATGAAGGGCACGATCGCCTGCATGAGCGGGGCCGCCGAGGCCGTCAGCTCGCCCGCCGGGGACCGCAGGGGCGAGTTCGGCGGCCAGGCCGCGGTGGCCAGGAGTCCCAGCCCCAGCACCAGCGCGACGAGCGCGACTCGCAACCCCCGCCGCTCGACCGGGCCCAGTTCCTCGAGCCGCGCGAACGTCGAGACGTCCCCGTCCACCGTCACCCGCTTCACGCGCGGCTCGACGATGCGGTCGGTCACGAACCAGCCGATGGCGATGATGAGCGCGCTCGACACGGTCGTGAAATAGAAGTTGGCCAGCGGATTGACCGTCCGGGCCGGATCGATCAGGCGCGAGGCCTCCTGCGTCAGGCCCGCGAGCAGCGGGTCGAGGCTGGACGGCACGAACGTGGCGCTGAAGCCGCCCGAGACGCCCGCGAATGCCGCCGCGATGCCGGCGAGCGGATGCCGGCCCGCCGCGTAGAAGATGACGCCGCCGAGCGGGATGACCAGCACGTAGCCGGCGTCGGCCGCCGTGTGGCTGAGAATGCCGACGGCGACCAGCATCGGCGTGAGGAGCCGCGCCGACGTGACGTTGAGGAGCGCCTTGAGGCCGGCGTTGATGAAGCCCGTGTGCTCGGCGACGCCGACGCCGAGGAGCGCGACCAGCACGACGCCCAGCGGGTGAAAGCTCGTGAACGTCGTCACCATGCGCGCCAGAAACGTCGCCACCGACTGGCCCGTGAGCTGGCTGTTGACCTGAATCGGCTGCCTGGTGCGCGGATCGATGTCCGCAAAGGCCAGCGGCGCGAGGAGCGCCGACACGATCCAGACAATAACGAGCAGCAGAAGGAACAGGACCGCAGGGTCCGGCAGCCGGTTGCCGACCCGCTCGACGACGTCGAGCGCGCGGGTGAGAAGGCTGCGGGATGGCGAGGCGGCAGGCGCGGGCGACTGGGGTCCGGTCATGCGTCTCCTCGTGAGCGCCGCTATTCTGGCAGAGAATCGGCCGCCTGCCCTGGAGCGCGCCCTCCCGTCTGGCGCTCTTGTCCTTCCGCCCTAGAATAGGCGCCTATGACGACACGCCAGCCTCTCGCCGTTGTCCTTGCCCTGGTCTTCGCTGGTCTCGCGCTCGACGCGCAGCAGGGCCTCGTGCCGGCGCCGGACCGACGCGCCGGCGAAGGCCGCGGCCCGTTTCCGACGCTCACGATTCAAAACGTCATGGTGATCGACGGCACCGGCGCGCCGCCGTTCGGTCCCATGAACGTCGTCGTCGAGAACAACCGCATCGCGCGCATCACGAGCGCGGGCACGCCCGGCACGCCCGCCGCCGGCACGGGGGGCGCCGCGCCTCCGGGGCCGAACGTGATCAACGCGTCGGGCATGTACCTCCTGCCCGGGTTCATCAACCTGCACATGCACCTGGGCGATCCGGTCAAGGCGCCCGAGGCCGAGTACGTCTACAAGCTCTGGCTGGCGCACGGCGTCACGGCGGGCCGGGGCGTCGAACTGGCCGCCCAGCCGCTGGCGCAGAGCGAGAAGACGCGCAGCGCCGCCAACGCCATCGTCGCGCCGCGGATCTTCAACTACCAGCGGCCCGGCAACGGCTGGAGCGAGGGGCCCGTCGACTCGCCGGACAAGGCGCGCGCGTGGGTGCGCTGGTGCGCCGCCAACGGCGTCGACGGCATGAAGCTCGTCGCCTATCCGCCGGAGATCATGGCCGCGCTCCTCGACGAGGGGAAGAAGCACGGCCTCGGGTCGACGGCGCACCTCGCGCAGCTCGGCGTCGCGCAGATGAACGCGCTCACGGCGGCGAAGCTCGGACTCGGCACCGTCACGCACTTCTACGGTCACTTCGAGGCCCTGCTCCGCGACTACACCGTGCAGCCGTGGCCGGCCGAGATGAACTACAACGACGAGCAGTGGCGCTTCGGCCAGGTGGCGCGGCTGTGGGACAAGGTTCATCCGCCCGGCAGTCCGGAATGGAAGGCCTATCTCGAGGCGCACGCGAAGCTCGGCACCATCTTCGATCCGACGATGACCGCCTACGCGGCCGGCCGCGACGTCATGCGCATGCGCAACGCCGACTGGCACGCGACATACACGCTGCCCTCGCTCATGGACTTCTACGAGCCGAGCCGCGAGAACCACGGGTCGTACTTCTTCGACTGGACGACGGCCGACGAGATCGCCTGGCGCAACTTCTACCAGGTCTGGTTCCGCCTGCTCAACGACTACAAGACGCTCGGCGGCCGCGTGACGGCGAGCGACGACGCGGCGTACATCTACAACACGTGGGGCTTCGGCTACATCCACGAGCTCGAGCTCATTCAAGAGGCCGGGTTCCACCCCCTCGAGGTCATTCGTGGCGCGACGATGCACGCGGCGCAGGCGCTCCACGAGCCCAAGGGCCGGCCCATCGAATTCGGCGTGGTGCGCGCCGGGATGCTGGCCGACATGGTGATCGTCGATCAGAATCCCCTCCACAACCTGAAGGTGCTCTACGGGACGGGCGCCATCCGGCTGAACGACCGGACCGGCCGGACCGAGCGCATCGGCGGCATCAAGTACACCATCAAGGACGGCATCGTCTACGACGCCAGACAGCTTCTGGCCGACGTCGCGGCGATGGTGGAGAAGCAGAGAACGTCGCGCGCCCCCAAGTGAGGTTTGCCGCCCGGGCGCCCGGGCCGGCCGCCGGGCCGGCCCGCGAGCACGCTTTCAACACGATCGCGGGCGGCGACTGGATGTGCGACGAGGACAGGGCGGAGGCGTTCGCGCGGGAGCGCTCGTCAGTACTCCTGGACCTCGAGACCGGGCACGCGGCGGTAATGCTCGGCGTTTCGCGTCACGAGGGGCATGCGATAGGCGAGCGCAGTCGCCGCGATCCAGAGATCGTTGCTGCCGATCAATCGCCCGTTCTCCTGCAGGTATCGATAGGCCCGGCCGTATTCCCAGCTGACTTCGGCCGTTGCGGGCAGGACGAAGAACGGCGCCAGGAAGGCCTCCCAGCGGGCGCGATTCGAGAGCGACGTGCCCGCGGCCAGCTCGCCCGAGACGATGAAGGGCAGGTACAGGCGGGCGTCGTCGTGCGTTTCCAGGAAGGCGACGGCGCGTCCCGGCCTCCGGTGATGCTCGCGCTCGAGATCGATGAGAAACGAGGTTTCGAGAATCAGCGACGGGCCCACTTGTCCTCGGGCGCCCGCTCGCGTTTCTTCAACGCCTCGACGCGATCGATCTCCTCGGCAGAAAAGTGCGGTCCCTGGCGATGCCGCTCGAGCAGGATCCGGCCGGTGACCGTGTCCTCAGGCCACGTGGCCCGCAGCACCACTTCACTGAACGACTCGGTCGGATAGCGACGGGCGGCCCGCAGCCGGTCGTACGCCTCTTTCTTCAGCGAGACGGTCTTGGTGCTCATAGATGTGCAATATGCACATTGCACAGGTGTGCTGTCAAGATGCTGATTTCGTGGGCGTTATCGCCTCCCGTGGCTCCGGGCCCGACCCGGTCCGGGTCTCGCGGAGAGACCGACGCTGCCGAGCGGCGCCGTCGCCATCACGCGGCCTTGCCGGTCAGCCACGACGATGCGCACGCCGTCGCTCTCAGGGTGTTCCTCGAGGTAGGCAATCCGGCTGCCGTCCGGCGAGTAGCGCACGAAGAACGACTTGATGCCGAGAAGCGACGCCTTGTTCCGGCCGTCGGCGTCGACGACGAAGGCCAGGGTCGGACGGCCCTTCTGGCCCTGGCCGTAGACAATGCGCCCGTCGGGCGTCCACCCCGGAAAAACGTTGTTGAACGCGTCGTTCGTCACATTGCGGGCATCGCTGCCGTCGGGTCTGACGACGTAGACCTGATCCGCGCCGTCCCCGCGCTCGCGATAGCAGGCGATGAACCGTCCGTCGGGCGACCAGGCCGGATTGAGAGTCCGATCGCTGCCCGCATCGATCAGGCGCCGCACGTTCGAGCCGTCGGCATTGGCGACGTAGACCTCGGATCGGCCCGACCGCTTGCTTGTGAACGCGATCGATCGCCCGTCGGGCGACCACACGCCGCCGTAGTCCTCTGCCGGGTCGGTGGTCAGGCGCTCGAGCGGCCGGCCGTTGGCCTCGATGACGAAGAGATCGCGGTTGCCGTCGACAAGCCGCCCCACCATGAGGCGTGCGCCTGCCGGCGAGGCGCTGACCGAAAAAGCCTGAGCCGCGACGAGCGTCACCGTGGGCGCGCCAATCTCGTACGCGTACACGCTCCACTTCGTCGGTGCGTCGTCGGAGAAGTCGCTCTTCACGCGCATGGCCGAGAAGTACAGCCGGCGCCCATCCGCCGACCAGGCGACGTCTTGGACGCCCACCATCACGCGCGCGGGCGCCTGACCTTGCGCGAGCGGCGCCGCGCTCATGATCGACACCGCGACTCCGCACGCCATCACACGAGCCTGGATTCGCATAGCCAACCTCCCGTGCCGAGACGACGTCATCGATGATCGCGCCCGGGGACCGCCCGCGCTGTCAAGAGGTTGCTCGGCGCGAGTGGGCCGGCCGGCGTGCGCCCGCCGCGACGGCGCTCGAGCCGACGCGCGCCGCGCGTCAGGCGGGCGTCCGGCCGCGAAGCGTCCGCCGGACTGCGGAGGGCGCCGCGCCCATGTGCCGATGGAACGCCGAGGTGAAATGGCTGTGGCTCGAGAAGCCCAGATCGAGCGCCAGTTGGGACAGGTCGGCGCCCGGCGTCGTCAGTCGTTCGAGTGCCACGCGCAGCCGGAGGTCCAGGCGATGGCGATGGAGGGTCGTGCCGGTCTGGCGCCGGAAGACGCGGCAGAGATGGTACGGCGACACCACCAGGTCGCGCGCCAGCTTCGTCAGCGAGACGGGCGAGGACAGGTTGCGCGCGAGCAGCGCCTTGGCGCGCATCGCCAGATCGCGATGCGCCTCCTCGGTGGCCCGGTTCGCGGCGGGTCCTGGTCGCCGGCCGTCCCGCGCGCCGCCGATCGCGTCGGCGACGATGTCGAGCGCGCGCTCCTCGGCATCGAGCGGCTCAACCGTGCCGCGGCGCATCTCGGTATAGAGCTGGCGCTGGCGGGCGTACAGCCGGATGTCGACGGGCACGAACGGCACGCCGAAGGGCCGGAGCGGGTCGATCTCGGCGCCGGCGCGCGCATCCTCGGCAATCGCCAGCGCGACCTCCGACGCCACCGCGAACCAGTCCGACCGATCCCCGTCGGAAGCGAGCGCCCGCCGCGTGTATTCCTGGCCCGGGTAATAGGTCGTGGCGACGGTGGGATCCGCGACGAACGCGGCCGAGCCGGATGGCCGGATCCAGACGGCGGTGCGCGGGAAGACGACCAGATGCCCTGTCGGCCGGCCGAAGACGTCGAAATCGGGGCAGCCGATGGGACACCGGAAGCGCCCGATGCGGACCGCCTCGGTTTCGAACAGGGCTATGTCGATCGGTGTGGCCATCACGACGCGCTCGCCGACGACTCCGGGTACAGGCGCTCGAACTCGGGGTCGCCGCGGAGGAGCGACAGGTCGGGATCGCGGCGCGCCCAAATCGCATCCTTGAACCCGGCGTCGTACGCCTTGCGGATCGCGTCCAGCGCCTCCGGTTTTTTGCCCATCAGGCAGAAGGCGCACGCGGCGTTGTACAGCACGGTCGCTTCGTTCGGCCGCAGGAACATGGCGAGGTTGGCCTCGCGCGTCGCGTCGTCGATCCGGCCGCAGCTGGCGTAGCCCACGGCCAGCTGCGTCCGCGCGCGCGCGTCCTCCGGCACCTCGCGAAGGTGCTTTTCGATGATCTGGATGCGCTGCTGGAAGAGATTCCGCACCGCCTCGGTCTTGCCGAGGGCGCCCAGGGCGTTCATGATCGGGACGTAGATGTTGTAGTCCTCGCCGGCCGATCTGATGGCCGCGTCGGCGATATCCGCGATCTCCTGGTATTTGCCGGACGCAAAGAGCGCGCGGCCGAGCAGGAAGTACGCGCCCTCGCAGTCCGGTTTCCGGTCGATCGCGTGTCGCACCACGCGGATGGCGTCGTCGTTCTGCCCGGAGGCGTAGAGCACCCAGGCGCGGGCCACGGCGGCTTCGGGCAGCTGCGGTCCGAGCGCCATCGCCTTCTCGGACGCCGTCTTCGCCCGCTCCATCCAGGCCGGATCGTGGCCGTGGCGGTAGTAGTGCTGCGCGCAGACGTTGGCGATGGCGGCGTAGGCGGACGCGAAGCCGGGGTCGAGCGCCACCGCGTTTTCGAACATCTGGAGCGCGAACTCCAGGTCCTGCTTCATCAGCCGCCGGGCGTAGCTCTTGCCGCGCAGGAACAGGTCGTAGGCCTGGAGGTTCTCGGTCGGCTTGGCGGCGAGGTCGGCCTGCTCCTGCGGCGTGAGCGTCACGCGCAACGCCTCGGCAATCTTGCGCGCGATCTCGTCCTGGACCTCGAACACGTCCTGGAGCTCGCGGTCGTACCGCTCCGACCAGACCGGAATGTCCGTGTGCGCGTCGACGAGCTGGGCGTTGATGCGCAGCCGCGTGCCCGCGCGCCGGAGGCTGCCCGCGAGCACGTAGGCGGCCGCGAGCTCGCGGCCGATCTGCTGCGGCTTGACCGGCTTGTCCCGGTAGCTCAGCACCGTCGCGCGCGAAAAGGTCGTCAGGCCCTTGATCTTCGAGAGCTCCGTGATGATGTCCTCGGTGATGCCGTCGCGGAAGTACTCGTCCTCCTTCACGCCGCTCAGGTTTTCGAAGAACAGCACCGCCACGGACCGGTCGGCGGTCTTCGAGGCGGCGGCCCGCATGTCGCCCGCGCTCGCGGCGGAACGGGCGCCGGAGTCAATCGATCGCTTGAACCGGATGAGATCGGTCTTGAGATCCGTGGCGGTCTGGTAGCGCAGGCCGCGATCCTTGTCGAGCAGCTTGTCCACGATGCGCACGAGCTCGGCCGGCAGGCCGGCCACTACCTGCGTCATCGGCGGGGGGTCGCGGTTCAGGATGGCGTCGAAGATGACGGCCGACGTGTCGCCCTGGAACGGCAGCGCGCCCGTCGCCATCTGGTACATGACGGTGCCGAGTGAAAAGAGATCGGTCCGCGCGTCGGTCGGCAGCCCGCGCGCCTGCTCGGGCGACATGTAGTTCACGGTGCCGAGCGCCGTGCCGGCCGACGTGAGATCGGTGGCGACGCGTGTTTCGCCTTCGGATCCCGTGTCCCTGCGGTCGGCGGCGCCAGCCCCGACCTTGGCCAGGCCGAAGTCGAGGACCTTCACCTGGCCGCGCGCGTGCAGGAAGATATTGGCCGGCTTGATGTCGCGGTGGACGATCCCCTTGGCGTGCGCCGACTCGAGCGCATCGGCGATCTGCACGGCCGCGTCGACGACCTCCGGGACATCGAACCGCTTCTGACCCAGCCGGTGGGCAAGCGTCTCGCCTTCGAGCAGTTCGAGGACGATGAAGTGGTTGCCGTCGTGCTGCTCGATGGCGTACACGGTGCAGATGTTGGGATGGTTCAGGGCCGAGGCCGCGCGCGCTTCCCGTTGGAACCGCTCGAGCGCCTGCTGGTCCCGCGCAAGCTCGGGCGGCAGGAACTTGACGGCGACGCGCCGGCCAAGACGGCTGTCCTCGGCTTCGTACACGACGCCCATGCCGCCGCGGCCGAGGGGCTTCAGGATGTCGTAATGGGAGACGCGCTGGCCGACCACCTGCGGATTCTAGATCCGACCTACAGCAGATCCGCAATCTTCGTGTGCCCGCGTCGAAGCGCCCACGCCCGAGGCGTCGCCCACGGTGGATCGTCCGGCAACTGCTTTGGCGCGCCGCGCTTGAGCAGGAACTTCACCATCTTCATCTGCCCGAACTTCGCGGCCCAGGCGAGCGGCGTCGACCGGAGGTGCTCGTCGCGCGCCGTGAGATCCGCGCCGGCGTCCAGGAGCACCCTGGCCGTCCTGACGTCGCCGTGTCGCGCCGCCTGGTGGAGCGGCGTAATGCGCAGCCAGTTGTGCTCGCCCGACCAGGCTTCGCGGGGACGCTCGGGTTCGGGCTTCGCGCCATAGGACAGCAAGAGCGCCTCCATGCGCGTGTCCGGGCGCCACTCCCGCGACACCCAGAGCGCGTCGCCCGAGCTCTCGACCGGCGGGTTCGGGAACGCGCCGCGCTCGAGCAGGAGCTTCGCGATGTCGTAGTGCCCGCGGTACACGGCCTCGTACAGCGCCTTCCCCATCGGCGCGAACTGCTCCTCGGGCAGGTTCGGATCCGCGCCGTGGTCGAGCAGCAGCCGGACGATGTCCATGCGGCCGACCGCGGCGGCATTGGCCAGGGGCGCGCCGGCGCCGAGGTAGTAGCTGCTGTAGTCGCTGAGCGTGTTCGCGAGCGAGGGATCCTGCCGGAGGAGCTCGCGCACGCGCTCGATGTCGCCCGTATGGCAGGCAGTCGGGAGATCGATGACGGCGCCGCGCGCTTTGAGGTGAGCCATCACGGCTGCCGGCGTGACGCGCCAGAGGCGCGGCACGTCGCGCCACCCGCGGTAGAAGTAGTCGCCGTTGGTGAGATGGATCGGCCGCGCGCCGTCCATCCGCCGCGCGTTGATAGCCGCGCCTCGCCGGAGCAGCTCGTCGATTGCCTCGGGCTGTCTCGTCATCGTCGCCCAATGGATCGGCTGGCTGGACCGCCGGTCGCCCTTGCCGAGGAGCTCGGGCTGGGCGTCGAGCAGGGCACGGAGCTGTTTCAGATCGCGTTTGCGCAGGACCGCCGCGACGGCTTCCCCTTTCGCCGAGGCGTTGAACTGCCGCTCCAGCGTGTCGGTCAGCATCCGTTCCATCGCCGTGTAGCCCCGGTCGCGCGCCATCTCGATCGGGTCGTCATCAATCCAGAGGTCCATCGGGTTGGCGTCGTGCTCGAGGAGGAACCGGGCGACGTCGATGCGGTTTTCGCGGACCGCGAAATAGAGCGGCTTGCGGTAGTCGTAGTGCGCGCGTATGAGCGACGGGTCGTTCGCCACCAGCGCCTGGACCTCCGCGAGATCGCCTCTGGCCGCGGCCTGGAACAGCGCCCACACGTCGGTGCCGCGGCCGGCCGACCACGTGAGCTTCCGGTCGGACTGGAGGTCGGTCGGCTGCAGCATGCGCCGGTCGGGCTGCTGCGACTCGACGTGATGCACCAGCCTGGGCCAGCTGTCGAAGCCGTACTCGCGCGCGAGCGCGTGCTGGGCCGCCGCCAGCGTGGCCGGCGGATCGGCGGCGCGCATCGCGTCGAGATGGTCCTTGGCCTGCTTGCGGAGCTGTTCGAGCGACGGACGCGCCGGCAGACGCCGGGAAGGGGGCACGGACATGGCGATCTCCTTTCGGATATCGCCCGCGTCCGCTTGACGGGCTGAAAGAAGATCGCAGGTTGTACGTGCCGACGAGCTCAGGTGGGCTCAGCCCTTCCCGCGGACGGGGTGCGTCCTGGTACGCGAGGGCAATTGTACCGGCGCGATTGGATGCGTGGCAAGGAACGTGGTCTTGCAGCCAACCGATGGTTGTTCCTAGGATGTCTCAACCCTGTCCGGGGCACGCCTCCTGACGCGGGCTCCGGCGCGGCGGCTCCGACATTAAAGGGGGTGGCGCGATGGACACGCTCTGGCAGGACCTGCGATACGGCGCCCGCCTGCTCCGCCGGCAGCCGGGTTTCTCGCTGATCGCCATCTTCACCCTGGCGCTGGGCATCGGCGTCACGACGGGCATCGCGAGCGTGATTGACGCCGCGATGCTGCATCCGCTCCCGTACCCCCGTCCCCACGAGCTCGTGTACCTGAATGTCGAGGTGCCTCGCGCCGACCGTCCCGGGAATCCGTCCCGGTTCGGGCTGTCGCAGAACGACCTGCTCGCCATTCGGGCGATGCCCTCTCCGCCCGTGACCGTCTCCATGTGGCGGACGATTGCGCGGCCTCCCATCGCCGACGGTATCGAGCCGGAACAGCTCCGGGGGCTGGAGATCGACGAAGAGTATCTGGGCCTCTTTGAAGTCGCGCCGATTCTCGGGCGCGGCATTCAGAAGCAGGACACGCGAGAAGGCGCGCCGCCGGTCGTGCTGCTCGGCTACGGCTACTGGCAGCGCCGGTTCGGCGGGCGTGACGACGCGATTGGCCAGCGGCTGCAACTGGACAACGTGAGCGCCGAGGTCATCGGCGTGCTGCCCGTGACCTTCCAGCGCACCGCCGCCATCTGCGTGCCACTCAGGATGCCTGCGAAGATGACGGCCCTTCGCGGCTCCGGCGCCGCGATCTACGGCCGCTTGCGGCCGGGCGTCACCATCGAGCAGGCGGAGCGCCGGCTGACCGACGTCCTCTCGCGCGTCGAGACGATCGGCCCGCCACTGGCGCCGGGATGGCAGGTCCGCATCGGCACTCTGCTCGCGAGAAGCACGACCGGCTACTGGACCACGGCCAACATCCTGCTCACCGCCGTCGCGCTGATTCTGCTGATCGCCTGCGTGAACGTGGCGGGTCTCCTCCTCGCCCGCGGCGCGACGCGCCAGCACGAGGTGGCGATTCGCGCGTCGATTGGCGCCGGTCGCGGCCGGCTCGTCCGTCAGTTGCTGACGGAAAGCCTGCTGCTCAGTCTCACCGGCGGCGCGGTGGGCGTGCTGGCCGCCTGGTGGACGATCGATGCCCTCGCCGCCAACATTCCGCTCCCGCTGTCCTCGAATGCTCCGGCCGTGGTGAACGCACGCATCCTCGGCTTCAGCCTGCTCGTCTCGGTCGTCACCGGACTGCTCTTCGGGCTGGCGCCGGCCATCCGCTTGTCGCGCGTCCGCCTGTCCGGCGCGCTCGCGGGAGGCGGCCGCCGGACGGGCACCGGCCTCTCGCGCCGGGGAGGCCAGTGGCTCATGGGCGTCGAGATCGCGCTCGCGCTGGTGCTCGTCGTCGGCGCCGGCCTGATGATTCGGAGCTTCAGCCGGCTGGTGAACGTCGACCTCGGTTTCCAGCCCGACTCGTTCCTGACGCTCCAGGCGACGCCGACCGACCTGAATCCGGCGGTGTTCTCGCAGTACTACGTGTCGCTCGTCGACGCCATTCGGCAGATGCCCGATGTCGAGACCGTCGGCGCGATCAACCATCTGCCGCTCATGGGCACGACGATGTTCGCCCCGGTCAAGACCGACGACGGCAGGGACATGGCGATCACGTTGCGACAGGTCCTGCCGGGCTATTTCGAAGCGATCGGCCTGAAGCCCGTGGCCGGACAGTTTCCGGGCCGGGGTGACGTGATTGGCGATCGAGTGCCGGTCGTCCTCGGGCAACGGACGGCGCGACAACTGTTTCCTGACGGACCCGCGGTTGGACGCCTTCTCACCGTGTTCAACGAACCGGCGACGGTGGTTGGCGTGGCCCCCGATCTGAAGGTGGACGGCGCCGAGGTCCGGCGGCCTGGCGGCGATCTGTTGGAGGTCTTCCGCGTGTACCGTCCGACGGCGGCCGATCGACCCGACGCGCTCGTGGTGGTCGTCCGGCCCCGGCCGAACGCCCGGGATCTGCCGGCGCGCCTGCGGCAGGTCGCTCAGAACATCGGCCCTCGCGTGATCGTGAACCGTGTTCGCCACGGCGCCGAATGGCTGGACGACACCGTCGTCACGCCCCGACGCCGGACGGTGCTGTTGAGCCTGCTCGGTGGACTCGGGCTGCTGCTCACGGTCATCGGGGTGTTTGGCATGACGGCCTATGCCGTCGCCCGGCGCACGCAGGAGATCGGCGTGCGGATCGCGTTCGGCGCGAAGCCGTCCGATGTCGTTCGTGCGATGGTTGGTGACGCCGCCCGGCAGCTGCTCGTCGGGGTTCTCGCCGGGCTGACGGCCTCGTGGTTTGCCACGCGGCTGATCGCCACGTTCCTGTTCGAGACCACGCCGACCGATGCGCCCACGTTTGCGACCGCCGCGGTGGTGCTCGCGCTGACGTCGCTGGTGGCCGCGTGGATTCCCGCCCGCCGGGCCGCGGCCGTCGATCCGGTCCAGGCGCTGAGGGTGGAATAGATCGCCGCCGGAACGTGCCGTTCGCGTCGTGCATGAAACACGGCGAAAGGAAGCCCGTGACGCCGGACCACCAGCATGAGTGAGTCGGGATCCCCGCCTCGACTACTCGGCGCGCAGGGCCCTTCCGGGCTCGACCCGTGTCGCACGCCTGGCGGGAACGGCTGCCGCAGTCAGCGCAACGACGATCATCACTGCCGCACTCAGCAGAACTCCGGTGACGCCGCCCGGCGTAAGGCCCTCGAGCGCCGTCGCCGCGACTCCCTTTCCCCAGACAGCCAGTGGCACCCCCAAGACGAGGCCGATCGCGACCAGCCGCAGCGCGTCCCGGAGAATCATGTGCAGGACTCTGCTGCGCGTTGCGCCCAAAGCCATCCGGATGCCGAATTCGCGCGTACGGCGCGTCACGCTGAAGGCAATCATTCCGTAGAGGCCGATCGCAGCGAGCGCGGTGCCCACAATGGCGAAGAATCCCGACAGTATTGCGATGGTGCGCTCGGGCACGATCGCCGCGTCCACGTGCTCTTCTAACGTCGTCACGCGTCCGACTGCGCTGGTGCCGAAGACGTCCGTCAGGACGCGACGGGCGTCGGTCGCAACGGCTGAGGGCGCCACGGCCGTACGCAACGACAGATCCATCGCACCCGCGAACTCCGCCGCGTAGACGTAGATCGTTGAGGGAGCGGCGATTCGCGGATCCTGGTATTTGGCGTCAGCGGCCAGCCCGATGATTTCGAATGAATCGGGATCTCCCTCGAGCCACACGGACTGCCCGATCGGGTCGCGGCCAGCGAAGTAGCGCTGGGCCATTGCCTGGTTAACGATGACGACACGCGGCGCCGGTTTGTCGGAATCGCGGAAGTCGCGACCCGCGAGAATTGGCGTGCCGTAGGTGGCAAAGTAGCCGGGCGACACGGAGTTCAGAAAAGAGCGGCGTTGGTGCTCTTGAGGGTCCTGATCTCCCTCGACGCGGACGAAGCGACTGCCAGCAGCGCCAGACAGCGGGATCATCGCACTGGCCGCGACGGAGCGCACGCCGGGGACCGCCTGCAGGCGCACTCGCGCTTCCTCATAGGAGACGGACGCCGCCTCGCGACCACGTCCACCGGCTGAGGCGTTGACGGATACGAGAAGCACGCCGCGGCGATCGAACCCGAGGCTCCGATCGCGTAGCGCCCCGAGATGCGCGACATACAAGTGTCCAACGCCCACCAGGGCGAAAGACAACGCAACCTGTGCGACAACGAGAACGCTCCCGAATCGGCGGCGCGATCGCGGCGACGTCCCGCTTCGGCCAGCGCGCAGTTCGGAACTAGGGGCAGGGCCGAAGGCCGTCATCGCTGGCACGAGGCCAAAGAGGAGCGCGGCCGCCATGGTCACCGCGAATGTGAAGACGAGCACTCGCGTGTCGAGACCGATCTGCAGGTGCGGTGTCACACCCAGCGTCCGTGTCCCGGAGGTGATGGTCTGGAGCAAGAGGCGCGCTCCAGCCGGTGCGACGACGGCGCTCAGCACACCTCCCACCACTGCAAGCAGCAGCGATTCCGTCAGCACCTGCCTGACGATCCGCAGACGGCCGGCCCCGAGCGAGACGCGCACAGCCATCTCGTGCTGGCGCGCCGCGCCGCGTGCGAGGCACATCCCGCCCAGGTTGGCGCACGCGAGCAGAAGGAAGACAGCAACAAGGGCCATCACCAGCGACAGCGGTCCACCGAACTGTTCGTGCAGCGGCGTCGAGAGCCCGGCGCGCGCCGACTTCACATCGATTGCCACCTGCCGCCACTGCGGATCCCGCCGGGCAAAGCCATCGATCCTCGGTTGGTCAAGCAGGCGCATTTCGACGCGCGCCTGCGCGATCGAGACGCCTGACTTCAACCGAGCCATCAGCGCCAGCCCGGCACCAGCCCGCATCGTGGCCGGGAGCGCGCCGAGAGATACCCAAACGTCCGAACGACCCACAGTGACGCCCCGGAACTGGCGGTCCGCGACACCAACCACGGTTGCGTGGATAGGCGCGGGCAGCCGACGGTCGACCAGAGCGACGGTGGCGCCGAGGACCCTGGGACTGCCGTCGAACCGGTCGTGCCAGTACTGCCAGCTCACAACGGCGGCGGCGGCACCAGCGTCGGAGATGTCCAGCATGCGTCCGAGCGTGGGCCGCACGCCAAGCATCTGGAAGAAGTTGTCCGTGACGAGTTCGGCGCCGATTGGCTCGCCGCTGACCCTCGCGTCCGTCACGAGCGGCGCGACACCAGCCATGTCCGAGAAGACCGTGTTGCGCCCGCGGTACTGCTGGTAGTTCTCCAGACTGAACAGATTCAGAGGCGGATCGCCGGGATACCGCCAGGAGAACTGCGCGAGGTTCCCGGCGTCGCGGACCGGTAAGTCGCGAAACAGGAGGGGATCGACGAGGCTGAAGATCGCCGTGTTTGCGCCGATCGCGAGCGTCAGCGTCAGAACCGCCACCCCGGTAAACACTGGCGCGCGGGCGAGAGTGCGCACACCGTAACGCAGGTCCCGAATGAGATCTTCAAGCCAGGGTCGGACCCGCCGCCGGATGGAGTCCCCGATCAGGATGGGCGCCAAAGTGACCTGAGTATAGGGCCGGAATCCGTCGGGCCGTTCCCGGAAACCGCGCGACGAACTCCTTCAAAACGTGTCGCTTGGCGAGATGAGGGGTTCCCCGGGCTGGATGTCGCCGGATTGTTCATGTCGTAGGGGCCACGACAGGCGCCACCGTGACTTTGCAACTCCTTTCGCGTCGTATACTGGCAGTTTGCGAGCGAGCCGTGCGAGCGAGCCTCGCGCCGCGAGCCGCGACTTGGCTAAACGCTTGTCCATAGGAGCCGAGTCGCGCGAGCAAACGAGTAGGGGGTCCGGGGGCGAAGCCCCCGGATCAAATGGTGAGGTGGCCGAGAGGCTGAAGGCGGCGTGGGCTGGAATGGGCTGCCGTTGGCTGGCCGCGGAGACAGGGTGCCGCCGAACGAACCGGTGCCTTCGGGCTGAGGATGCGACGCGGTCGCAAAAACGGCGCGTTGAGACAGGCTACTCCCCACCTGATCCGACGCGTCGAAGCTCGAGAATCTCGGCGAGGTCTGCCAGATCTTTCAGCCGCCCGGCAGCCCGCTTGGCGCGCTCAAGACCCTCGAGGCCGAGGACAGACACGGCACGGTCGTAGATCGTCATCTGGACCGACAGGCGCCGGACCGCCGGATAGGTGCCGATCCCGGTGACCTCGCCGATGAGATCCAAGTCGCCTGCTGTCGATTGCAGCGTGAAGTTGAGGCCGGCTTCCAGCGTCGCGGGATCAAGGGTAAACGGCAGGCTGGTCGAGGCTCCACGCAGCGTCGGCGCGAACGGCTTGAGCGCTTTCGCGAGACGTTTGAGGTTCGGTCGATCCCGCGAGTAGCAGATATCGAGATCACGCGTGACTCGCGCCGAGCCGTGGAGGACCAGGGCGACGGCGCCGATGACGACGAAGTCGACGTCATGCCGGTCGAGCGCTTCGAGAATCGCCCGGTAGTCGGGAATCACCGCAGGCGAATGTCATCGAGCGAGAGCGCCGCTCGCCGCATCATTTCAAGCCGCATGGTCGGCGTCATGGACAGGCTCTCGGCAATGAGCGTCGGGTCGACGCCGCTCTCCATCGACGCGAGAATCGCATCCTGCGACGTCGACCGACGCCGGCCCTGGCGAGCTCGACGTCGAAATGGTGGCTCGATGCGATACACACCGCCGCCGAGGGCCCGGAAGTATGGATGCCGGGACTGGTGATGGGGGGGCGCGTTCACACAACACCGGCTGGCGACGTGTGTTCGGACCGTTCCCGTGTTCAGCTGCGGGAGCGCGCGGAGGACGTCGGCGATGCGGAACCTCCCGCCGGCAGCGGCCAGCGCACAGGCCGCATCGAGCACCTGGAGATGGATCGGCGTCATCTGCGCCATTATACACGTGTATAACTCATCGCAGGCAAGCCCGTTCGCACGACGGCCCTCCCGGACCGCGAGGGTGCCAGGCGGCTCGTCCGAATCCCTGGTGGAGACCGTCGGCGCGACGGGGGACTCGGGACGGGCGCAGGGAGGGGCCAGCGCAGGGCCAAGCGTGAATTCCAAGTCATTGCACATCGTATACTTGCAGTTCAGCGCAGCGAGCCTCGCGCTGCGAGTCGCGACTTGGCTAGGCGCTGTTCAGGGGAGCCGAGTCGCGCGAGCAAGCGAGTAGGGGGTCTGGGGGCGAAGCCCAGACAGGCGCGAGCGAGCGGGGCGAGCGAGCCTCGTGCTGCGAGTCGCGACTTGGCTAAGCGCTGTTCAGGGGAGCCGAGTCGCGCGAGCAAGCGAGTAGGGGGTCTGGGGGCGAAGCCCCCAGATCAAATGGTGAGGTGGCCGAGAGGCTGAAGGCGGCGGTTTGCTAAACCGTTAAAGGGCCCTTAAAGCTCTTTCGAGGGTTCGAATCCCTCCCTCACCGCCACATCAACCGCCCCGCACGACCCATGACGCACGCGCGCGCCGCCCATGCCGTGGCCGCCACTCTCGCGGCGGCCGTGTCGCTCGGCGCCGGCCAGCGCGCCGCGCCGCCGCCCTACGAGGTCGCCGGGCGCGTGCCGGACCGCGTCGACGGACAGCCGTTCCGGACGTTTTCCTGCGATCCCGGCGCCGGCCGCGTGTACCTCGGATCCGATCGTGGCGTCTTCTGGATCGACCTCGCGGACCCGACGCGCATCAAAGGTCCTGCGTTTCGCAAAGACGTCTACAAGATCGAGTTCGCCGAGAACATCAACCGGCTGTTCTATTACACCGACGCCGAGGTCGGCTACGTCGACGCGGCCAACCTCGGGTCGCCGGTCCCGCTGGCCGTCGGCCTGCGCGCGCTCGATCTGGCGTACGAGCCCACGCGGCGCGAGCTGTACGTCGCGACGCGCGCTCCGTACCTGACTGTCTTCGACGCGGCATCCGGAGAGCGCACGCGGATTCCGCTGCCCGGATGGTTCGCGTCCAGCCTCGAAGCAGCGCCGGGGCGCGTGTACGTCAACGTCTCGCCGAAGACGCCGATCTACCTCGTCGAGGCGGCCACGCACCGCGTCGCGCCGTGGCCCGTTGTCGGCGCCCTGTCGACACCGGGATATCTGGAGGCCGATCCGGCGGGCCGGTATCTGTTCGTGGCCTACGATCGCTACGTCAGCGCGATCGACGCGTCCACGGCGACGGTGATCGGGCGCATCGTCGCCCCAAGGCCCATATCGATTGCGTTCGATCCGGGATCGCGCCTGCTCCTGGCGTCGTGGGAGGACAGCGACCTGCAGCCTGCCGAGGTCGTCGCGCTGAGGGCGTATCGCGTGGACGCTGGCGGCCTCACCGAGGTCGCACGTCTGACGAATCCGGCGAACGGGTTCGTGGGGCTCGAGCCGGCCTATCGCGGCTTTCTCCAGCGCGGCGCGGCGTCGCTCATCGTGTGGGCGCTGCGCGAGCCGGCCGGGGCGCCGGCAGGCAGCAGGCCGCCGCCCGTTCCAGCGCCTGCACCGGGACGTCGATCAGTCCGCTGAGCCGGCGCCGATCGGTCCCCGTACCGCGCGTCGAGCCGAGCGCCTCGAGCGCTGCGACCAGAACCGCGGCAAGCGCCGGGTCCGCGGGCGGCGCCAGCCGGTAATGCACCCAGAGCCCGTCGCGCCGCGTGGCCACGAGGCCCGCGCGCCGGAGGTAGGCGAGGTGCCGCGAGGCGGTCGGCTGCGGGATGGCGAGCGCGCCGTGGATGTGGCACACGCAGATCTCGCCCGAGGCCAGAAGCGCGAGAATGCGCAGGCGCGTCTCGTCGCCGAGCGCGCGAAAGAGCTGCTCGAGCGTGGCGACGGCGCGGCGGCCGGAGGGCGTCGGGGCGGTCTTCATATTCGGCTTGACGAATATACCACGGCGCGGCTATATTCGCCTGAACGAATGAGAGGCGACCGATGAGCGAGACGCGCCACCCTGTGACGTCACCCCCCACGCCCGCTCCGACCGGCGCGCCCCTGGCCGAGACCGTCCAGGAGAAATACGGCGCGATCGCGCGCCAGGTGGCGGCCGATGTGGGCGCGGACAAGGCCTCCTGCTGCGGGCCGTCCTGCTGCGGCGGAGCCGACCCGGTGAGCGGCAACCTGTACTCGGACCGCGAAGCCGCCGGCGTGCCGGCCGACGCCGTCAAGGCGTCGCTCGGCTGCGGCAACCCGACCGCGCTCGCCGATCTCCGGCCCGGCGAGACCGTGCTCGATCTCGGCTCGGGCGGCGGCATCGACGTGCTGCTCTCCGCGAAGCGCGTGGGCCCGACAGGCAAGGCCTACGGGCTCGACATGACGGACGACATGCTCGCGCTGGCGCGCAGGAACCAGCGCGAGGCCGGCCTCGCGAACGTGGAGTTCCTCAAGGGCCAGATCGAGGCGATTCCACTCCCGGCCGGCTCGGTGGACGTCATCATCTCGAACTGCGTGATCAACCTCTCGGGCGACAAGGACCGCGTGCTCGCCGAGGCCTTTCGCGTCCTCAAGCCCGGCGGCCGCTTCGCCGTGTCGGACGTCGTCTCACGGCGGCCGGTGCCGGCCGAGATTCGCCGGAGCGTCGAGCTCTGGATCGGCTGCGTGGCGGGCGCGCTCGACGAATCGGACTACCGCGCGAAGCTCGCGCGCACGGGCTTCACGGATATCGACGTCGAGATCACGCGCGAGTATCGGGCCGAGGACGCCCGCGCCTTTCTGGCTGGCGCGGGCTTCGACGCCGACGCGCTCGCGCCCACGGTGGACCGCGCCTTCGCCAGCGCCTTCATCCGCGCGCGGAAACCTCAATGACCGTCCTCTTTCTCTGCGTCGCCAACTCGGCGCGGAGCCAGATGGCCGAGGCGCTCGCGCGGCAGATGTTCGGCGGCCAGGTGACCGTCGAGAGCGCCGGGAGCATGCCATTGCGCGTGAACCCTCTGGCGCTTGCAGTGCTGGCCGAGCGCGGGATCGACGCCTCCGCCCAGCGGTCGAAATCCGTCCACGACATCGATCTCTCGACCGTCAACATCGTCGTCACGCTCTGCGCCGAAGAAGTGTGCCCGGCCGTGCCCGGATGCGTGGAACGGATCGCCTGGCCGCTCGCCGACCCGGCGGCGGGACCCGCCGAAGGCGCGCTCGATCGCTTTCGCACGGCCCGAGACGACATCGAACGCCGGCTCCGCGCGTTCGCCGAGGAACGCGGCCTGGCGATTGGCTCTTAGTTCACGCGTTCACCAGTTCGTCAGTTCTCCAGTTCTCCAGCTTCACAGTTCTCCTACAATCACCCCGTGGTGCCGCGCCTGCGATTCGCGCCTTCGCCGACGGGTTACCTCCATGTAGGCGGCGCGCGCACGGCGCTCTTCAACTGGCTCTACGCGCGCCGGCATGGCGGCGCGTTCATCCTTCGTGTCGAAGATACGGACGTCGAGCGATCGTCGGCGGACATGGTCGCCGGCATTCTGCGGAGCCTGCGATGGCTCGGCCTGGACTGGGACGAGGGGCCGGAAGTGGGCGGCGTGTACGCGCCGTACTTTCAGTCCGAGCGTCTGGAACGCTATCAGGCCGCGGCCGAGCGGCTTGTAAGCGCGGGGCACGGCTACTACTGCTACTGCGAGCCGGAGGATCTTAAGAAGCGACGTGAAGCCGCGCAGGCCTCGGGCGATGCCTGGATATACGACCGGACGTGCCGGCGGCTCTCGCCGGCGGACGTGGCCGCGCGCGAGGCCGCCGGGACGCCGCGCGCCGTGCGGTTCAAAGTGCCAGACGGCCGGACGTCGTTCGCGGACCTCGTGCACGGCCCCATCGAAGTCGATCGCGCCACGATCGAGGATTTCGTCGTGCTCCGCTCGGACGGGCATCCGACGTATCACCTGTCCGTCGTCGTCGACGACATCGACATGGCGATCAGCCACGTGGTGCGCGGCGACGACCACATCTCCAACACGCCGAAGCAGGTGTTGCTCTACGAGGCGATGGGCGCGCCGCTGCCGGCGTTTGCCCACGTGCCGCTCATTCTCGGGCCGGACAAGAAGCGGCTGAGCAAGCGCCACGGTGCCACGTCCGTCGGCGAGTATGAGAAGGACGGCATCCTGCCCGAGGCGATGGTGAACTTCCTCGCGCTTCTGGGCTGGTCGCCGGGGAGCGGCGACGAGGAGGTGTTCACCCGCGACGAGCTGGTCGCGCGGTTCACGCTCGAAGGCATCAGCGGCGGCAACGCCGTGTTCAACCCGGACAAGCTGGCCTGGTTCAACCAGCAGCACATTCTGCGGCTGCCGGCCGGCGAGATCCTGACGCGCCTCGAGGACGCGCTCCGGGCGGAAGGGCTGGCGGACGCCGCCCGCGCGGATGTGACGCGTGCCACCCGTGCCGTCGATCTCGTCAAACCTCGCGCGCGCCGGCTGGCCGACATCGCCTCCATGCTCCGACCGTTTCTGGTCGATGACATCACGTACGACCCCGCGGCGGTCGCGAAGCACCTGTCCGCGCCGGACCTGGCGCCGCATCTTGCGGCGTGGCGCAGCCGCGCGGCCGAGGTGTCGCCGTTCGCCGCCACGGCGCTCGAGGCCGCGCTGCGCGACGTGGCGGACGAGCGTGGCGTGAAGCCGGGAGTGCTGATTCATGCTACGCGCGTCGCGGTCACGGGCCAGGCTGTCAGTCCTGGCCTGTTCGAGGTGCTGGAACTGGTGGGCCGCGACCGCGTGCTGGCGCGTCTCGATCGGATGGGGGACGTACCTCGATCTGTGGAAAACTCCCGCGGGACGGCGTAGATGCCCGTGGCCGGACAGGGACGACCCCGGACGACGCGCACGCTCACGGCGGCTGAATTCAAACGGGCGCGGCGCACGCTCATGCGGCGTGACAGGCGGCTCGGCGCACTGATCAAACGAGTGGGTCGTTGCGGACTGCCCGACGGCCGCGGCCGCGAGCCGTTTGCCTCGCTCGTCCGCGTGATCGCTTCGCAGCAGCTCTCGGGCAAGGCCGCCGATACGATCTTCGGCCGCGTGGTCGCGCTCGCCGGCGGTCCGGGCGCGCTCACCCCGGCGCGCGCGAAGGCGCTCGACGTCGCCGCGCTCCGGGCCGCCGGGCTCAGCCGGCCGAAGATCTCGTACGTCTACGATCTCGCCGACCGTGTGCTCGACGGCCGACTCGACCTCAATGACCTCGACAGCCATCCTGACGAGGAGGTGCTCGCCGCCATCACCGCGGTCAAAGGACTCGGCCGCTGGTCGGCCGAGATGTTCCTGATGTTCCGCCTCAACCGCCCGGACGTGTTCCCCGTGGACGACCTTGGAATCGTGAAGGGCATGCAGAAGCTCTTCGGCCTGAAGCGGCGGCCTGCCGAACGCACGATGCTGCGCCTGGCGGAGCCCTGGCGGCCGTACCGATCGATCGCCGCCTGGTACCTCTGGCGGATCTGAAAAACGACCTCGGAGGTCGTTTTTCGATAACAATTTCACAGCGCCATGACGCTCGGCCGCCGCACGGTGCTTGCCAGCCTGCTCGTCGCCCTGCCCGCGGCAGGCGCGATCCTCCTCGGCGTCGAACGCGTGCGGGCGCGCGACATGGCGGCCGCGCTCGAGCGCGTCGTCCGCGCGCACCTGACCGACCTCGTGCGCGACGCCTGCGAGGCCGACCCGCAGTGGTTCCTGGCCGGCCCGAGGCCGGGCCGGCCCACCCAGGCCGAGCGCGCGCTGCCGGACGCCGACGTCAACCTGCCGCGGCCCAGCACCGAGGAGCTGCCGTTCGAGTTTTTCGCCTACAACGAGCAGTTCGTGCCGACGAGCACGGCGGGGCCGCGCTTTCCTGACGATTTCAGGCAGGCCATGCGATCGTCGCCGCCCTCGCGCACGATGCGCGGCCCGTGGGAGAGCCAGGCCGGCACCGGCTTCCAGATTGCGCAGCTCACCGGCTGGTCGCCGGGGCGCTGCGCGGTCCTTCTCTATCGGATGCGGCCGCCGCCCAACCGGCTCATCATACGCGGTCTGATCTTCGGCGGCGCGCTTCTCGTGTGCTTCGCGGTGGCGATGGCGGTCGCCCAGCCGATGGCGTCCCGCATCTCGCGGCTGGCCACCGCCGCGCGCGCGGCCGCGCGCGAGGAGTACGCGAACATGCTCCCGGTGAGCGGGCGCGACGACGTCGCGTCGCTCGGCGCCGCGTTCAACGAGGCCGCCGCCGACATCCGCCGGCGCATCGCCGACGCCCACGACCGCGAGGAAGCCCTCCGGCGCCACGTGGACGTGACGCGCGACGACGTCGCGGCGCCGATGGCCGAACTCGAGCGCCGGCTGGGCGACATCGAGGCGCAGCGCGACCTCCCGCCAACGGCCGCCGACGGCATCCGTCGCGCCGTCCGCGACGCGCACCAGCTCCGATCCCGGCTGCAGAACCTGGCGGCCGTGGCCAGGCTGCGGACCGTCACGGACCAGTCGCCGCGCGAGTCGATCGATCTCGCCGCGCTCGTCACGCGCCTGGTGGACGGCCGGGCGGCGCTCGCGCGGGCAGCCGGCGTGACCATCGAGATGCCGGCCCCCGACCGGAACGTCATCGTCCGGGCGGATCCGGCGCTCCTCGAGCAGGCGATCGGCAACGTCATCGACAACGCGATCCTGTACAACCGGCGGGGCGGTCGCGTGCAGGTGGAGCTGCGCGGCTTCGAGCACGGCGACCGGTTTTCGCTGCGCATCACCGACACCGGACCGGGGGTATCCGACGAGGAGTTCGCCGGCCTCACGGCCAACCAGCGCTTTCGCGGGGATGAGTCACGAACGCGCCGGCCCGGCGGCCGGGGCCTGGGCCTCGCGCTCGCGCGCGAGGTCGCCGATCGCTTCGGCCTGCAGCTCGATCTGCGCCGGCCGAACACGGGCGGTCTCGAGGCCGAGTTAAAGGTCCGCGATCGCGTCTGACGCTGGTCCAAAATGCCGGCGGTATAATCGCGCCACTCCCATGAAACGCCGGGCGCTCCTGCAGTCGCTCGCCGCCCTCTTCGCGGCCCGGCCGCTCGCGCGGTTCCAGCTCGTCGCAGAGACCACGCCAATCACGGAGGCCGAGGCCGCGACGCTCCGCGCCATCGCCGAGGTCGCGCTGCCGTCGTCCGTCGATCGCGCGGGGCGCGACCGGGTGGTGGCCGCCTTTGTCGCCTGGGTGCGCAGCTACCGCGAAGGCGCCGACCGCGGCCACGGCTACGGATCGTCCACGCTCAGCGCGCCCACCGGCCCGTCGCCGGCGGCGCGGTATCCCGCCCAGTTCGCCGCGCTCGACCGCGCCGCGTCCGCTCACGGTGCGTCGTCATTTGCCGCGCTCGCGCCCGAGGCGCGCCGGGCCGTGATCGAAGCCGCGCTGAACGACCCGCAGCCCGTGCAAAGGCTGCCGAACCGGCCGACGGGCGCCAACCTGGTCGCCGACTTCCTCGGGTTCTACTTCACGAGCGGGGAAGCGTGGGACCTCGCCTACCGCGCCGAGATCGGCCGCGATCGCTGCCGGACGCTCGACGGATCGGAGCGGGCCCCGCGCGCGATTCGGGCGAGCGAGCCGCGCGACTGGCGTGGGGAACGAGGGGTCCCACAAGTGAGTGCGTCAGGGGGGTTCGCGGGGACGAAGTCCCCCGAATGAGAGAATGTCCGTCTACGAATCCGACATCGTCATCATCGGCGGCGGGATTACCGCGGCCATGGTGGCGGAGAAGCTGGCCGAGCGCCACCCGGGTCTTTCGATCATCGTGGTCGAGGCCGGCAAGCGGCTCTTCGACTTCGAGAACCGCTTCGAATACCGCCAGCGCAACCTCGACTACGGCGAGAACATCTGGCCGGGCGACTTCGTGGCCGACCAGGGCGCCCGGGGCCTGATCTCGCGAACGATGGCGGTCGGCGGATCGGCGCTCCACTGGGGCGGCGTGTGCAACAGGTTTTCCGAGGAAGACACGCGCCTGAAATCGCTGTACGGGCTGGCCGTTGACTGGCCGATCGGCTGGCCGGAGCTCGAGAAGTTCTCCTGCGAGGCCGAGCGGCGGCTCGGCGTGTCGGGCGAGCCGAGCGCGCTCAAGGACGACTGGCGCTCGGAGCCGTACCCGATGCGCGCCATGCCGATGACCTACAACCTGATCCAGCTCAAGGGCTGGGCCGAGAAGAGCGGCATCCGCTTCTGGACGACGCCGCAGGCGAAGAACACCGTGGAAGGGTACGGCGGGCGCGGGCGCTGCCGGCGGTGCAACACGTGCGAGATCTGTCCGACCGGAGCCCGCTACTCGCCGGACTGGACGTTCAAGCAGCTCCTCGACAAGAAGCGCATTCAGCTTCACGACCAGACGCTCGTGCGCCGGCTGGAGCTGGAGGATCGGACGACGCGCGTGGCCGTGGCGCGGGCGGTGAGGGAGGACGGGTCGGACGACAACGTCGAATACCGCGCGCGGACGTTCGTCCTCGCGTCCGGCTACTGCTGGAGCGCGCATCTTCTCCTGCTCTCCGCGAATGCGCGATTTCCAAACGGCCTGGCCAACTCGTCGGACCTCGTCGGCCGCTACATGACGGGCCACTTGGCCTACCAGACCACGATCGATCTCGACCTCAGGATCTACCCGGGCATGAACGAGCAGCACAGCCTGATCTCGCGCGAGTACTTCCGCTGCCCGACCGATCGGCCGTACATCCGTCACGACCTGCGGGTGTGGGAAAACGCCGGCGGGCGCGGGCCGCAGCTCCGCGACGCGTCCGGGAAAGTGCTGCTCGGCGACGCGCTCCTGGCGGACTGGCGATCGCGGACGTCCCGGGGCACGGCGCGCGTGCGCGGCTACTTCGACGTGCACCCGGATCGGGACAGCCGGCTGACGCTCGACCCCGCGTCGAAGAACAGATGGGGCGATCCGCTGCCGGCCATCCGGCACCAGGTCGATCCGGCGACGACCGCACGTGCCGCGACGACGCGCGAGCACTTCCAGAACCTCTTCGCGCGGCTCGCGAAGGCCAACGATGGCCGGCTCGGCAACAGCAGCGCGCTCGGCTACCAGGACCATCCGGCCGGGGGCTGCCGCATGGGCGACGACCCGGCGACGAGCGTCGTCGACAGCTACGGCCGGACGCACGACCACGACAACCTCTTTGTCGTGGGATCACCCACCCTACCGACGGGCGGCTGCACGAACGGGACGCTCACGTTCGTGGCCGTCGCGCTCAGGTCGGCGGGGAGTATTTGACATAAATACCGTATTTGGTTATAGTTACAGCAGTTCGACGGGACTCGCCTGTGACACCCTCGCGCGCGGGCGTTCTGTCCCGCTTATTCGAACCAACGCGGGGAGATAGAGAGCTAGTTTTGTTGTTTGCCCGAAACGTGAGCTTTCAACTGAAGAATGGCATGGGTCAGGACTTCGTCAAGGTGATGAACACGGACGTCCTGCCGCTTCTGAAGACCCAGGACGGGTTTCGTGAGGAGTTCACCCTTCTGACGGACCATCGTGGTCTGGGCATCAGCCTCTGGAACGACAAGGCGAGCGCCGAGAAGTACGCAACGCAGGTGTTCCCGAAGGTGGTCGAGAAGCTGAAGCCGTATCTCGCGGACACGCCGAAAGTCGAGCTGTCACAGGTGGCCGCGACGACCCTGAACTGACGACCGGACGTCGTCCGTCAGAAGCGAGAGGCGCCCTCGGGCGCCTCTCTTTTTTTGTCTGCGAGCGCTCGAGCGGGCGCCAGAGCGCGGCATTTCCCGCGCGCCGGCGCTCGCCGGCCGCGTGGCTACTTGATCGCGACCAGGATGTAATCTGCCGCGACGCCCGAGAGGTTCTTCGAGGCGTGCGGCGTGCCGCGGCCGATGAACGCCACGTCGCCCCGCGCCCACTTCGTGCGTGGCGGCTGACCGTCGAGCGACAGTGACACTTCAGCCGGCGCCAGCGCGACGACCACCTGATCGTACTCATGCGTCGTGCCGGCGGGCTCTTCGAACGTGGGGGCTGCCGCAATGCGGTAGGCTGAGCCGTACGAGCCCTCCGCGAGCGGCGTCATGGCGATGCCGTCCCGCATCGCCGGCAGCGTCGCGGTGCCGGGCTGGGCGCGCTTGAACTCGACCAGGATGGCCTCGAGCCTCGAGGCGCCGACGTTCTCCGGGCTGTGCTGGCCCGCGGGCATGTAGAGTGCGGCGTCGGTCGCAAGCTCGGCGTCCTCCGACTTGCCATCCGGCATCGTGAACCGGGTCTTGCCGCCGTTGAGCCCGATGACGATGCCATCGGGGTGGCGATGCATCGCGGTCTTGTCACCCGGCGCGTAGGTAATCTTGAGGATGCGCACGTCCGCGTTGTCAACGAGCACCGCGTAGTGCGCCGGGGCGATGGCGACCGGATCGTCCGATCCGCCGGATGCGCACGCAGAGCCCAACGCGGATGCCGCCAGCGCAGCCAGCACAGCCACCGCATTCACCGTAGCCTTCTTCGTCATCGGATCCTCCTCGGGGACGCGAGTCCTGTCGACCAAAACGCGTAGTGTAAGCCCGGCTACGACGCGCCGGCAAGCGCCAGGAGGAGCGTCAGGGCGATCTGGATGCCACGCAGGCTCGCCCGCTTCTCGACGTCAATCCACTCGTCGAGCGCATGGGCGCGACCGCCCGCGCCGCCCGAGTCGATCGTGATGGCCGGAATGCCCAGGCTCATGGGCAGGTTCGAGTCCGTGCTGCCGAAGCCGAACGTCGGCGTGAGGCCCGCGGACCGCACGGCCGCGGCCGCCGTCCGGACGATGTGCGAATCGGCCGGCGTCCGGCCGGACGGCCGGTCGCCCACGAGCTTGAGGTCGAGCGTGACCGGACCCAGGCGCGTGGACCGCGCCTTGTTCTCCTCCGCGACGGCCTCGTGCATCAGGCCCATGAACGTCTCGTTCAGCTTCTCGAGTTCAGCCGGCGACTCCGACCGGAGATCGATCTCCATCCAGTTCTCGAACGGGATCGAGTTGACGGACGTGCCGCCGCCGACCACGCCGACGTTGAAGGTGGTCTTGGGCGACGCCGGCACGGTGATCCTGGAGAGCTTCGCCATCGCGCCGCCCATGGCGAAGGCCGGGTTGACCAGGCCGAACGCGCCGTAGCTGTGGCCGCCCGGTCCCTTGAACGCGGCGCGGTACCGCTTGCTGCCGACGCCGCCGTTCGTGATCCGCTCGCCGCCGCCGGCGCCATCCATCGAGATGAAGAGGCCGATGCGGTCCCGGTAGGGACCTTTCTGAAAGAGGTGCTTCACGCCGCGGAGGTCGCCGAGCCCTTCCTCGCCCACGTTGCCGACGAACAGAATGTCGCTCTCCGTCCGGATGCCGGCCGCGTCCATGGCGCGGATCATCGTGAGGAGCACCGCCAGCGAGCGCGTGTCGTCGCCGATGCCCGGTGCGGAGAGGCGCGTGCCGTTCCGCTTCACGGTCACGTCCGTGCCCTCGGGAAACACGGTGTCGAGGTGCGCGGCGATCGCGATGAGCGGCCCGCGGCCCTGCCCGCGGCGCAGGCCCATGACGTTGCCTTCCGCGTCGCGCTCGACGTTCGAGAGGCCGTGGCGCAGCATCTCGAGGTAGGCGGCGGCACGCGCGTCTTCCTTGAACGGCGGCGCCGGAATCTGGGTGAGCCGGATGATCTCTTCGATGAGCCGGTCGTGATCGCGATCGAGCGCGGCCAGCGCCGCCTTGAACTTGGCGGACGCGACCACCGCTTTGACGGCCGCGTCGGGAGACGACTGCGCGAGGCCGGCCGCGCCCAGGACGAGCGCGGCCGCCAGGCCGGCCAGGAGGAGACGCGCCGCGAGGCTGACCGGCACGAGGTGCACGGGAAAGAGCCGACCGGCCAAGAGCCGCACCGTGAAGGGCGTGAAGGGGATGAAGGGCATGAAGCACCGGGGCTACTTTGCCGCGAGCAGCCCCTCGATGATCGACGTGAGCTTCGGCTCGTTGGCCTCGTCGTAGCCGACCATGATCAGCCGGATGCGGCCCTGCCGGTCGATGAGGTGAATCTGCGGAATGCCGCCGACGAGATATGCCTCGTCATTCGGGTTCCGCTGGTACACCGACCGGCCCTCCACGATCGTCGTCAATCGCTCGGCCACGGCGATGGGCACGTCCATCCCTTCTTTCTTGAAGTACGCGCGGTCGCGCTCGAACTCCTGGTCGGGCGAGAGGTTCCGTTCCGTCTCGAAGTAGCCGTAGAGCTCCGTCGCGAGCACGATCCGGAACCCCTGGGGCGCGTAGCGGGCCAGGAGGCGCTTCAGGCCCGGGTAGCTTTCCTTGCACGGCCCGCACCAGTGCGCGGTGAACTCGAGGAGCGTGACGTGGCCCGGCATGTCGATCCGCGCCGTGCCGGCTGGCGCGTTCAGCCAGCGCGGCGCGACGATGGCCGCGGCAGCCGTACCGACGAGCCGGTAGCGGGGCAGCACCGAGGCCATGTAGTTCGTCGTGTTCTTCAGGTCGGCCAGGTCCTTCAGGCCGCGCTCGAGCAGTTCGATCGCACGGTCGTTCATGCCCTGCCCCGCCCAGGCCTCGGCCATGTTCACGTAGGCGGACGCGACCGTGCCGCCGAACTTCGCGCGCAGCGCGGGGTCGCACGTCTTGCTCGTTTCGATGAGCCAGGTCGAGTGCTTGATGATGCCGGCGTCGATGTCGTCGAAGCGGTAGTAGCCGTTCATGGAGCTGTGGACGGCGAACTGCTGTTCTGTCACGGCGGTCGACATCCGGTCGAGTTCGTCCACGTAGCGTTCGAGCCTGGCGTTTCTCACCTCGCCCTTCGGCTCGCGCAGCCCGAGGCGCACCGCCTGGACGAGCACCGCGGCGCGTTCGGCTTCCGGAAGCGACGTCAGACCGAGCGCGCGGTTCATGGCGGCCGACGCCAGATCCGGCTGGCCGGCCTCGCTGTAGAGATCCACGAGGTTCGAAAGCTCGCGCGGGGCGACGGTCGCCGCGTCGAAGCGCGCCGCGCAGGTCTTCGCCATGGCCAGACGCTTCTCGTTCGTCTCGCGCGAGAGCTCGGAGAGCTTCGTCTGGTACGCCTGCAGCTCGTCGGTGGTCGGCTGCCGGGGCAGAACGGGCAGCGCGGCCCGCACCTCCTTCTGCCGCTGGTCGGTATAGGTCCGAAGCTCCGCCAGGCAGGTAGTGGGGGACGTACCTGGGGTGGGGGACGTACCTGGGGTCGGGGACGTACCTTGGGCTTGCGCGACAAGGACGCCGACAACGCCGACGAGGATCGATCGAAGCATGGCCTACTCCAGTCCCTTTCTCAGGAACATGAGAAACTCTTCCGGGTTTCTCGTCAGTCCTCCGAAGGCCACGGTCGGCTGGCCCTCCGGGGTAAACACCGCATAGTACGGCAGGGCGACCGTGCCGAACAGCCGCTGCTCCAGGTTCTGGTACTGCCGGTAGATCTCGCCCCGGCCGTCCGTGTACAGGCGCGCCCGCACGTAGCGCGCCAGCTCGCGCTCCACCTCGGGGCGCGTAAACATGTTGGCCTCCATCCACCGGCAGTTCGTGCAGGTGTAGCCGGTGAAGTCGACGAGCATCGGCCGGTTCTCGCGCCGTGCGCGCGTGAGCGCCTGGTCGAAGTCGTTCACGATCCACGCGAGTTCGCCGCCATGCGCGCCCGCCAGGTCGGCCGGGGGGAGGAACGCTTCGAGCTCGCCGAGTCGCCGGCCCGTGAGTCCGCTCGCGAGCCACGCCGCCAGCACGAGGCCCGCCGCGACCGCCGTCACGCGCGCGAGCCTCGGCCGGGGGAGCCGCGGCGCGTAGCCGAGCCGCGTGAGTCCGGCGAGATACAGGACGAGGATGGCGGCAATCACGATCCAGACCGCCAGCACGACGTCACGCGTGAAGATGTTCCAGCCCCAGACGAGATCGACGTTCGAGATGAACTTCATCGCGGCGGCAAGTTCCAGGAGTCCCATCGACGCCTTGACGCCCACGAGCCACGATCCTGACCGCGGGAGCGACGCCACGAGGTGCGGCGCGAAGGCCAGCCCGACGAACGGCAGCGCGAAGATGCCCGAGAAGGCCAGCATCCCGGCGAGCGGCCACTGCCAGTCGCCCTGGGATGCGACGACGAGGAGCGTGCCGAGGAAGGGGGCCGTGCAGGTGAAGGAGGTCAGCGTGAAGGCCAGGCCCATGAGGACGGTGCCCACGAAGCGGCCCCGACCCCGATCGGCCCTCGAAACGGCCGTCAGGATGCGGGACGGCACGGCCAGCTCCCATACGCCGAAAAGGCTCAGCGCGAAGAGCACGAAGAGCGCCGTGACGCCCAGGTTCAGCCAGGGATCCGCCGCGAACCGGTTCAGTCCGGAGGCTCCGAACGCGAGGGCCAGGACGAACCCGACGGCGGTGAACGTCAGCACGATGCCGAAGCCGTAGACGAGAGCCTGCGTGACGGCCTCGCGGCGCGTCCGGCCGCTCCGGCTCGTGAAGTACGACACGGTGATCGGCACCATCGGGAAGACGCACGGCGTGAGGAGCGACAGCGCGCCCATGAGCGCGGCCAGGCCGATGTAAGCGCCAAGCGTGCTCGCGCGCGACGAGGCCGCCAGGTCGGGCACGTCGCCCGCGGTGGCTGTGGACGCGCCCGACGCGCCACCCGTCGGCGACGTGCCGCCTGCGATCGAGGTGCCGCCGGTCGCGGACGTCCCGGAGGGCGCACCGGCGTTGGACACACCGCCGGCTGTCGTCGCGCTGCCCGCGGTGGTCGCGCCGGGCGCGTCGGTCTGTGACGCGCCGGCGCCCGCTCGCGGCGGTCCGACGTCGATCGCGAGCGTCAGTTCCTCCTCGGCCGGCGGCAGGCACAGGCGGTCGTTGCAGGTCTGGTAGGTGACGCGCGCGCGGAAGGTGTGCCGGCCGTTCGGCGTGCCGGCGGCGACCTTGAGCGACAGGGTGAAGGTGGCCAGGTCCTTGTGGAACTGGGTGTCGATGTTGAAGTTCGGATCGAACTCGATGACGGGCACGGGCGCCTGGATCGCGCCCGCGAGCGCGAACGGCTGGCCGTCCGGCACGGCGATCGCGAGGGCCGTCGGGCCGCCGGACGTCTGCGTCAGGGCGTAGAGGTGCCAGCCGGCGTCGATGCGCGCCGTGATGTCGATCGTCACGGTGGCGCCAGGCTTGATCACGGCCGTGTCGGTCCGCGCGATGGACCAGTACACGACTTTCTGCGCCAGGGCCGGGCGGGCTGTGCCGGCGGCCGCGAGAACCGCGGCCAGGGCGACGATCGCCTGCCAGCGTCGAGAGGACATCTTCAGGATGTTGCCCGTCCAAGGCCATCCTACCCTCGGATCGCGTGCCGCGGGGGCCGTCAAAGGCTCGGGCCGGCTCGTGCCGCCCGCTCCGGCTGGGGCGCGGAACTAAGATGCCGTCAGGCGATCGCGCGGGGCCGCGCGATCGGGGGGAGGCGGCGATGAAGGTGGGGATTCTGGGCACGGGGGACGTCGGCCGCGCCATCGGCCGGGGGTTCGTTTCGCTCGGGCACGACGTCATGATGGGGTCGCGCGAGGCGACGAGCGCGAAGGCGCAGGCCTGGGCCAGGGAGCAGGGCGCGCGGGCATCCACCGGCACGTTTGCGGACGCGGCCGCGTTCGGCGACATCGTCGTGCTCGCCACCCTCGGCGTCGCCAATGAGAGCGCGCTGACCGCGGCCGGTCCCGGGCGCCTCGCAGGAAAGATCGTGATCGACACCACCAATCCGCTCGAGTTCAAGCCGGGCGCGCCGCCGGCGCTCGCCATTGTCGGCCGCGATTCGGCGGGCGAGCGCGTCCAGCGCCTTCTGCCCGACGCGCACGTCGTCAAGGCGTTCAACACGGTCGGCAACGCGCTGATGTTCAAGCCGGCGCTCGCGGGCGGCCCGCCGGACATGTTCATCTGCGGCGACAGCGCCGAGGCCAAGGCTCGGGTCACGGGGATTCTCAAGGACTTCGGGTGGGGCGTGGTGGATGTCGGCGGCATCGAGTCGTCTCGCTATCTCGAAGCGATGTGTCTGGTCTGGGTGATCGCCGCGATTCGCGGCGGGACGCGCGACCAGGCGTTCAAGCTGCTCCGGAAGTAGTGCGGGCGTCTTGCCGCGCTTGGCGGGTTCCTGCTAAGTTTGGAAGGTTCCCGTCAGGACGGATCTCGCTGCTGGGAGGTCGTTCAACGGTAGGACACGTGGCTCTGGACCACGTTATCGGGGTTCGAATCCCTGCCTCCCAGCCAATTCTCAGTTTCGGTGCCTTCGGCGAGCAGGTCGAACGGCTTAACGTAAGTCACCAAAAGACTTCCGCGATCGAAGGTGGAGTTCGATACCAGCGTTCTGAGCAACCGCGCCTGCTCGGCTGAAGTTTGCTCCACGAACAAGGAATGGGCCTTCCGCGCGAGTTCTAAGATCGCCGAGCCGGTCGCCGCGTAGTCATGGCTGGCCCGTTCGTGCCGCGCCATTTCGCGGCGCCCGGAGGCGAGCTCTGCCTCCCACCCTCCCGACTTGCGAAGCCACAGCGCCTCAGTAATTCGGCCCGCGATGCGATCGTCGTACGCCCGGTCCAGCTTGGCCTGGGCCTCGACATATCGCTGCTGCAAGTGCATGAGTGCTGTGAGATGGAACCGCGCCTTGTCCGCCTGGCTTTCGCGCAGCACTTCCGCGATTGAATCCGCCACAGACGGAGGTACTTGAACGCGCCTGACCGCGTCGGCAAACAGCCGCGAGAGTTGCTCTTCACGGATGTAGGTATTGCCGCATGGCCCGCGCCCGCCCGTGCAGTGGTAGTACACGTACCGGCTCTTCTTGAGCTCCGCGGTCAGCCCGCACCCGCAGCGCCCGCACGTGACCAACCCGGCGAACGCGTGACTGCGCTTCGTGTACCTCGGCCGGTTCGCGGAGGTGAACACCTCTTGGACCTTTTCAAAGACGGCCTGGGAAATCAGCGGCGTGTGCTGGCCGTGGTAACGCTTGCCCTTCCACAAGAAGTCGCCGGCGTAAATCGGATTGCGGAGCATCCGGTGAATCTCGGACTTCACCAGGCGACGCTGGGCACGCGGGTGGGTCAGTCCAACTTCAGCCGCTTGCCGCGTCACTTCCTTGAGCGAGACGTCGCCTCGGCCGTACCACTCAAAGAGCTTCGCCACGAGCGGGGCTCGCACAGGATCGATCTCGATCCGATGCGTCTCGGAGTTGTTCAGGTATCCCACATGCGCGACCGTGGGCCAGTGCCCTTGTTCTGCCTTCTCGCGCATCCCTTTTCGCACTTCCTCAGACAGATTGTCGATGTAGTTCTTCGCCATCAGCACTCTGATGCCGTGCATGAACTTCTCGGACGAGCGGGATTCTTCTGACAGCACCACGCCTTCCTTGACGAGGTGAATCTCGGTGTCCAGGTCCGCGATCGTCACTCAGTCTTTAATGTTGCGATACAGGCGATCCGTCTTTTCGACCAACAGCACGGGCCGAGGCTCGGCGCATGCCTGGAGGAATGCCACCATGGCGCCGAAAGCGAGGCGTCCAACGCGCTTGGCCGTTTCGACGTCTTCGAACTCTCGTACGATGTCAAAGCCGTGCTGTATCGCGTACTCCGCGAGTAACTTCCGCTGGGCAGGAATCGAGAAGCCTTCGCGCTCCTGCTCTTTCGACGACACGCGAACGTAGAGTACCGCCCGCCTTCCGGGAACCACGCCAGCTGGTATGGATTCGTTGTTGCGCATCTTCATCCCTGCGTGGTGCTCACGACGGATCCACCGTGCTCCGCCGTTGGCCCGCATCCCAGTCTCTCAAGATCAAGAAGTACTCCACCAAAGCCGCTCGCGCCGACCGCGCCGTTTCGTGTTCACCGGAGATCGCGTTCCGGTCCATCGTGGAACCCGGACCGATCCATGGTCGCGTCGTCTGGGCCATCACGCAAGTGCCCAATCGTGGGCTGACCGGAGGATCGGTCAAGGCCGCAGCCGCACAGCGGGCGGCGCCCTGCGCCGAGCCTTGACCGGTCCGAGGACAGCCCGAGAATCGACCACGTGATGGCCCACGTCGAGCACGGCGACGGTTTCGCCCGGGACCATGAGGCGGTTTGCTTCGCCTGTCCTGCGGCCCGAGCATGAAGGGATTGGCAATGCGCACACTGATCGAACGTCGGCCAGGACACGGAACTGACCAGAGGGAGCGACCCCTGCTGGACGCCTGGGCGGAACGGGGAGGGTTACTGCCATGACCCAGATCGGAGCGCCGCTTGGAGATCTCTGAGTCGATCAATCGGGCCAAGGGGGAGCGACCCTCGGGGCCACCGTCGAGCCGCGCCTGGGCGCGGCGAAGGGGGTGAAAACGGGGGTCGCTCCCCCTTGGCCCGCGACCCCGAGCTACGCAGAGTTCTGCGCCCAGCATGGGTCGCGGCAGGCCCGGTTCTCGGCTTTGAGGTTCCGGATTGGGGGGCCAGCGTGAAGGGCCGGAGCAGGGCCCGCGCGTGGGCCAGCGCGATGTTGTGCCCGCTGGCCCCGCGGTGGGGACCGGTCGAACGCTCCATTTGGCGCTCTACCTCGAGTCGCCCAGCGGCAAACGGCTTGTGGTTGCGGACCGGGGGGCCGGCTCCGTCGGGGTGTTCCAGCTTCGTCCATATGGAGGACCGGACTCATGTGCGAACGGACCCGGCCAAACGAAAGAACGACAAAGCGACCGCAGCACAGGTTCCCCGTCCGACTGACGAGGACCAGACTGCGCGTTGGCACGCGGGCACTGCTGGCACGAGACGGGTCCGTTCGCAATGCGGTCGCCGCGTGGGCGTTGCCACGGCTCTGCGCGAACCTCGGACGCACGATGCCGGGGATCGACCGCGCCATGTTGACTCAGCTGATGGTTAGGCGTAGGGTCATAGTCTCTTAGACACGACGCCGCGCATCGTTAGGAAGTGTAGAGGGCGACATGGGCGAGCACCTAACCGGCCCAGTACTTCGGCGGATCAAGAGCCTCCCATGGCGCGCAGTCATCGACGTGACCGCCGGCCTCGTCATGATCGCTGCAGCAACTCTGGTTATTCGAGCTTACTGGCCAAGCACACCAACTGCGAAGGACAGCCCTACCGTGGCGTCGCTGCCGGAAGGAATCGCGCCGGTCCCGGACGACTGGATGCACGGCAGAGCTGATGCGCCCCTAGTCCTCATTGTCTATTCAGATTTCGAGTGCCCGGTGTGCGGCACGTTCGCTCGGGACCTGTGGCCTGATCTTATTCGAACCTATGGCGCGGATGGGCAAGTAGCCTTCGTGTTTCGACATCTTGCGAACGAGGCTCGTCACAAGCACGCGCTCAAGGCGGCTCAGGCCGCGGAGTGTGGCGGCAAGCAAGGTCGCTTCTGGCAGATGCATGACCGCATCTTTGTCGATCAGCAACGGTTGGCCGAGTCGGATTTGCGGCAACACGCAGTTGGAATTGGCCTAGACCTCAAGCTCTTCGACACTTGTTTCGCCGGCACGATGACCGACAAGGTTCGTCGCCACACCAAGGAAGGGCTCGGGTTCGGCGTTTCAGGCTCCCCGACTTTCTTCATTGGGAAGCGGTCCAGTAACGGCAAGATTCGAGTCATCGGCCGGGTCAATGGCATCCGTCCCCTGCCGGATTTTCGACGCCTGCTTGACGAGTTTATCGCCCGTCCCCTGATCGGTAGTCGTCCGTAGCTCGGTCTTGCCGTAGGTCACGTAGATGCTGACTGGAGGTTGACTATGGCCGCGAGAACTTTCCGCAACCTTGCGTTCCTTCTCTTCATGGGCGTCTTCGTGTTTACAGGCCCGGCAATCGTTGCCTCGAAGGAGTCAAACGATTGTTTCTTTTCCGGCTGCCACTGCACGGGTGGATTGGTCTGGTGCGAGCATGAAGAGTGTCCGTACGGCTATTCGTTCTGTCAGGCCGTTCAGTCGGAATGCGCGGTGGCCCTAAGCTGGTGCGACTGGGGCACGACTTGTGAGGCGTACTGCGAGGAGTGGCTCGACGGCCGCTAGCGGTCACGACGTGGCTGTTACCGGTGTGGAAGGAGATGAATCGGCGGATCACTAGCGACTGTTGGTCTGCCGTCAACGGGCTCGGAGAATCGCGGCATGGCTGAGCGCTGGCGCCGCGTGACACGTCCGCTCCAAGGCGAATCGGTACGCGCGGCGCCAACAGTGTTTGCGATTCTCCCCCTCCTCCTGGCCACCTTTGCCCCTTGGCCGCACACCGAGGTCAAGCCACAGGTTCCACCGCAGTTCCGAACAACCACGGACTTGGTGCGACTGGATGTGTCGGTTCTCGACCAATCGGGCCGGACGGTGCGTGGCCTGTCGGCAACGGACTTCACGGTCCTGGAAGACGGCCGCGCCCAGCCCATCCAGGCGTTCAGCGAAATCGCAGTGCCTGGGATCGGTCAGTCGATTCCATGGGCGGCGAGAGTGATTCCGGACGTGCGCCGCAATGACGACTCCGCTGACCGCCGCCTGTGGGTCATCGTCCTCGACGACGCCACGATCCCGCCGAGCCCACTCTTCCTGCGCAATGCTAAACAGATCGCGCGGAGGATCGTAGACCGGATGGGACCGGCCGACCGGGCCGCAATCGTGTTCACACGCGACAATCGAAACGCTCAGGATTTCACGGACAGCCACGCGCGGCTGATCGCGGCGATTGAGACCTTCACTTCTGGTTTCAACTTCACGGGCGGACTGGGAGGGAGAGGCAGCCCCGATGACTACTGGTATGAAGCTTCGATCAACACGGTTGCGAGCGCTGCCAAATACCTCGCGGATCTCCCCGATCGTCGAAAAGTCCTCGTGTACATCAGCGTCGGATTGCCGATTGACACTGCTGTCCTCGGTAGCGTGCAAGTTGGACAAGGAGGACTGACCGCGACAGAGTCGATGCGGCGGCTCGCCCAGATCACGGCGCAGGGGCTGCGAGATGCGCAGTTGGCCAATGTCAGCGTGTACGCAATGGATCCCGGTGGGCTTGGAGGCCTCGCGGGGTATCTCACAGCGAATCGCCGCATGCGCCAAGTTGACGCGCTCGTGAGAGCCAGAAACCACACCGACTTTCTGCGAACTGTCGCGGAGAACACCGGCGGCCGTGCGATTGTGGAAACCAACGATTCCGAAGCCGGCATAGCGCAGATGTTCGCGGAGAACGACTCCTACTATCTTGTTGGTTTCCAGCCCACGAATCCGCGCGCCGAGGGCCGGTTCCGGCGTGTGGAGGTACGCGTTGGACGGCCTGATGTCGAAGTGCGGGCGCGGCGCGGGTACTACGAGCGGCCGCAAGACGAGCAGAGAGCCGCACCGACAGCCTCCATGCCGTTGACGATGGCGATGGCGGGCATCCTGCAGGTCGGAGGGCTTCCCCTTCAAGTGACCGCGGTAGCGGTCCCAGCAAGCGATACTCGGCGGAGCACGCTTGCAGTCGTCGTCGGTATCCGAGGGAACGTCATTGGTCCCTCGGGCCAACAACTCAGCGTCGCCGTTCGCGCCTTCACCCCAGAGGGACAAGAGCGGGCGGGCGAGGAACTCAAGACAGTCGTGAGGACGGGTTCGGGTACCGATGGCGACTTGCACTCTGAGCTGCTGTCGCGGCTGACCCTGGCGCCCGGGCGATACCAGATTCGAGTCGCGGCTCAACTTGGACCGAACGGCCCCACGGGCAGCGTGTACCACGACGTCGACGTGCCGGACCCGAGACGCTCGCCGATCTCACTCACGGGCGTGGCGCTCAGTCGCGAGGGCGGTGTACCGGCAGTGCCGTCAGATCGCTTCCGCGACGTCATCCCGATCATCCCTACGACACAGAGGACCTTTCGGAACACGGACCGCGTGCGCGGGTTCTTGCAGGTTTACCAGGGTCGCGGAGCGCCAGATCGAGTAGTGGTGGCAGCGTCGGTTCAGAATGCGAACGGAAACGTCGTGTGGCACGACTCCCGAACTCTGGAGGTAGCGGTGTTTGCCACGACTCTCGCGGCGCCCTTCGAATTCGAACTCCCACTAATCGGCATTGGCACAGGTCTCCACCTTCTGACGATAGAGGCCACACGTGGGCGCGACGTCGCGCGGCAGCACGTCCAGTTTGAAGTGCGGTAGAACCTAGTCCAATCCCCATCTCATCAACACCGATTCCGACCGTAAACCCCGCGCCAACCGACGCGAGCAGCACGAGATCACGAGTGTGCGAAACAGCAACTTAATTCGACGCTTGGGTGCGCCCCAAAGCACTCTCGGCCCCACTCGCGAAACCAAGGAGTGGCCGCGGAGACGAGGTTTGACTCGGTCCCAGCCCTGAACGCGCGGGGCCAGTCGCCGCACTGAGAGCATCCTGACGTTCTCGTGCCGCGCTCGCGTACGGACAGCGACCGGAAACGGATATCACGCCGCACTGACGATCCAGTTGCGAAATGCGTCCCTGAGAGCCAGCCACTGCAACATCAACAGCATCAGTGATTTCCAAAGGGGCGCCCGCATTGAACGTCAGACGATTCGCTAACCACGTGCTCTGGCGCAAACCGAGCACGTCTCGTCGGGACCCAAAATCACTCAGCTGCTATTACTTACCCGAGCCAACGGTGAGCGGGCTGGCCGTTATTCGGCCGGACCTGAGACACGAATGAGACAATTTGGAGGGCACTGTTGCCGTTCCGCGCGCGAGCCATCCCGCAAGTCAGTTCGAATTATCCTCATCGATCTCAGCAAGAAACACTGGGTCGTTCGCCGCAGCATGGACCAACTCGCGCAGGCGTAGCATTGTGCAGGGGATGAACCGCTGGCTGACAACTAGGTTTTCAGCCTGACACGATCGCCATTCGCTGCCTCGATCGAAAGCCGCAGCGCGTTGTCAGCTTCAGCGTGCGGGGCGATGCGGCGCTGTCGTCCGAAGACCACATCGCGTGGTACTTGCCGACGGTCTTGCGACTGATGTGCAAATCCCCGGCGATGCGCCGGTCCCGCTGGCCGAGCCGCAGCCGGCGAAGAATCTCGTGAATGTCCACCACATCCGATCTCCGTCCTGACACGACCGACCTCCTAGAAAGGAGGAGCGGTACGCGGCGTGATGAAGATGTTGCAGAGGCAAGCGGGCTCGTTGTCCCGACAAAGGACGATATCAAAGGCCCATTACCCATCGTCCTCCCAACTGGTGCCCTGGAATAAGGGAGAATTGGCCGCAAGATGTGCCAGTTCGCTCAGCACCTCAAGCTGTCTCGGAATCAGTTGCTGAGTTTGAAAAAAGCTTCGCAAGTCGACGTGGCACTTTGACGGAAGGCCGGCCCGAACAAGCAGGCGAGCGACGGTCCGCCTATCACGCGCCGAGAAGTGGCTCTCTAGCGTCGAGCCGTCGGCGAGCGAAAGACGGATGGCTCGAAGGCACCTCGTCAAGTCACGGGCGGCACGCGGACTCACGGAACACTGAGCGCACAACTCACGAAATACTGGCTCGCTCACGCCGGCGATCCGGGCCAGCCGACGGTTCGTTCTCGGATCCTTCTTGGCGCTGACTCCGTGAAGCAATAAGACCGCCAGCCTCGCTGAGTGGGATTCGTCTGCACCAGATGAGTCGACATCTTGTTCCGCCGTCTGGCAGAGAACTGGTGCCCGTTCATTAGCAGCACCGCCAAGGACATCTTCCGTCAGAGCAGCGTCGATTGCCCTGAGCAAGACGCCCGCTGTTATTGGCTTGTCGAGGCAAGCCTTGGCGCCCAGTTTCGCTGCTTGAAACGCGAGTGCGGTATTGAAGTTGGCTCACCATGATGAACGGGATTCTGTGCGCGACGTGGAGCGTCTGCGCCAACACCAAGCCGTTCTCGCGAGCTCTGAGCCGGTAATCAACCAGGGCCAAGTCGACGTGGTAGGTGTGGGCGGCCTTTAGGGCGGCTTTGCTCGTCTCAGCGCACACCAGATGAACCTGGCGTTGCCCGAGCCATGTTCGAACTCTCGCCAGGAACTTCGGATCATCATCGACAACAAGAACTGTTGGAATACTCCGAGGCGGCGCACCTGAACTGTCGATGACCGTTCTCGGCGCACTCGCAGGGTCCATGCTCGTTCCTGCAACGGCGATTCTACTCTGCGGATCCCACGCCGAAGACAACGGACGATTTTCCAGCAGGTTTTACGGACACCATACGATTTTCCAGCAGCTCTTGCATTTACGCCAGAAGGGGCCCTGTGCTTAAGTCGCGTGCGGCTCGTCAGCCCATTAAGGAGATCACATGAGCCCAACCAGAAAGCTAGTCAATGCCGTTCTTCTCTTCGTTGTCGTGGCCGCATACTCCGGTATGCCGGCCAAGGCGTTTGAAGCGAGTTGCGAAACCATGCGTTCAGACTGCTACGGGGGCGGCGGAACGTTTTGGTTTCACAGTTGCGTTGAGAACAAACCCAAGTGCGGGAACTACAGTTGTGGCACTGCACAGAGCCCTGGAACGCCATCGGAATGCTGCTGGGACATGCCGGTCGGAGATTGCGGCGGTGAAGAGGGCTAATACCAGCAGCTAGTGTCCTGTCCCAGTAGAAAGTGAAACATGTTGCGCGGCCCGTTCGTACTGCTCTACATGGAGGCGAGCATGCGGACGGGACGACGCAAGGCGCCATTGAATGTGACCGCTGACGAACGG